>Ga0209062_1000063_pt1 | contig 417587 bp, 375 predicted proteins | sample Coa_R2_2_FD_187158 | JGI IMG/M metagenome (GOLD analysis project Ga0209062, IMG submission 187158) | Surface soil microbial communities from Centralia Pennsylvania, which are recovering from an underground coalmine fire - Coalmine... | ecosystem: Environmental > Terrestrial > Soil >...
CCACCGCGACGGCGGCGACGGCTGCCCTTTCCCCCAAACCCAAAACCAAGGCGGCTCGCGCCGCCTAAAACCAAAACCGGACAACTGACGTGTTAATAAAACCGGACAACTTGAAAAGCTAACGACATGAGCGCCTCCGAGACAATCACTTTCCGAACCAGTTCTTCGCGAGCGCGCGCAGGCGCTGGCGTGCGCGTTTGGCGAGAGTCTGATCGGGCTGGGGCTCGGGTGCGACTTTCAGCGGGGCAGGGGATTCGGGAGCCTGTTGCGGGGCAGCCGCTTCGCAGGGCTGTTCTCCGGCGAACCGCACGACGTTGGTGATGAACGCATACTCACGCCGGTAGCGCCGGCCATCCTTCTTTTCCAGGCAAATCGAAAAACCGGGGTATTTCACCGTGGCCGCTTCGCCTTTGCCCTTACCGGAGGAGAGTTCCACGTCGTGCAACAGGACCGGAGCGTAGCCTCGGATGTTGCGCTCGATGTAAGCGGTCTCGTAGCGATGGCGGCGGAGGCTCCAGATGAAAACACGGAAGCTGTCGAAGTCGTAGCTCTGACCTCCGTCGGCGATCGTGGTCCATAGCCAGTTCTGTTTCTTCTGGTCTCCGTCTTCGACCGTGCCCAGCGGAAAGTAGGAAACAATGCGGTGCCCTTCGGCGTACTGGGCCACTTCGTCGGGAATCGCCATGATCACGCGGCGGGTCAGCACCCAGCCGGATTCGCCGGTGCTGGTGCGGATCAGGCTCCAGTCGTCCGTGGGAACGGGCTTGGCAGACGCCGCCGGTTCCTCCTGTTTGCCCTCCCGTTCATCGGCTGTTTCGTCGTCGTCAGCGAGATTGGTCTTCGAAAGCTCGACCCAGTTGGCCGGAGGTGCCGGCGGTTTGGGCAGCGCCAGCGGGGGATACTTGGGTTCCTTCTGCGGTTTCTTCTCTTCCGTCTTCGGTTTTTTAGGGGCGGGCGGGATCAGCGGCTTGCGCGCAATCTCGGTACGCGGCGCGACGGTGTGCAGCAACACGTCGAATTTTTCGTTTTCCTTCACCTGCAGAAAGCTGGGGGATTGCCGGGAAGGCTGCGTATGGACGTTCAGATCGCCGAACGTGGTCCCCTGGCCTTGCCCCGGCATCTTCCGCGCGCGAGCGGCAAGATCCTTGAGCTTCTGCATGTCCTCGGCGGCAAGCAGCTGGCGCTCATCGGTCCAGCCTTCGGCGCCGGACGGCGTGCGGACGCGGAAGAAGCGGCGGCGCTGTTGGAGGATCTCGAGGCGATCGCCGTGCTTGACGGTGGCGACGACGGAAGATTGCAGAGGAATGTCGCGGCGAATCTTGAGAACCGCGGGACCTACGAAAGCCTCTCCGATGGGAGTGGAACGCTCGGGGCGGTCGGCGCACGAAGCCGCCAGCAGAGCGAGGCTAACGATCGTTATGAAACTTGCGCGCACGCTCAATTTCCAGTTTATCAACCCGTGCTGTCAGTCACCGACCTTACAATAGATATGTGACTGCCGAGACCAGGCGCCCGTTTATACTTTTCGGCGGATTCGCGGTTTTGTTTGCTGTCTTCGCTGCGATTTTGCTTCGCGTGTTGCCGGGAGACGACGGACCCTTCGAGTACATGGTGGCCGGCACCTTTGCGACGGCGCTGGCATTAGTGGTGATGTTCGTCCTGGCTGCCCGTCAGAGGCGGTCGAAGCCGCTCACGCCCCGTACAGTTCGAAGAAGCGCGCGATCGTCCGAATCCCCAGGTAGTAGTTTTCGAGACTGAACTTCTCATTGGGCGAGTGGAGACCGTCGTCGGGCAACCCGAAGCCCATTAGGATCGTGGGGATTCCGAGCCGCGCACAATCGCCGACCACCGGGATGGAGGAGCCGGCACGGATGAAGACGGCGGGCTTTCCGAAAGTCTCCGCCAAAGCGCGCGCGGCGGTTTCGATTGCCGGATGGTCCGGATTCACGACCAGACCCGGGGAGGCGCTCAGCACGCGAACGGTCGTCTGGATCCCCGTTGGCGTATTCCGGTTCACCCAATCCCGAAACAATTGGACGATCCGTTCGGGATTCTGGCGCGGCACCAGCCGGAAACTCACCTTGGCGGTAGCTTGCGCCGGGATCACGGTTTTCGACCCCGCCCCGGTGAACCCACCGGCGATGCCGTGGACTTCAAAGGTCGGACGCGACCAGATGCGTTCCAGGACGGAGCGCCCGGGCTCGCCGAGGAGCGCGCGGGAGCCAACCTCCTGCTCGCGGAACTGCTCCTCCCGAAAAGGAAGTCGATTCCAGCTTTCGCGCTCTGCCGGCGCGGGTTCCTCGACCTCGTCGTAGACTCCCGGAATCCGGATCACGCCGTCGGAGTCTTTGGCTTTGGCGAGCAGTTCGATCAAACCGAAGACAGGGTTGGGCGCGGCCCCGCCGTACAAACCGGAATGCAAATCCCGCGCGGGCCCGACCGCTTCCACTTCGAGATAGACCAAACCGCGCAAGCCGATGCAAAGCGTGGGGAGGCCTTCGGCGTACAGGGCTGTATCGGAGACGAGCATCACGTCGGCGCGCACTCTTTCCGGATTGTCCTTGACGTATTTCGAGATCGCGGCGCCGCCGACTTCCTCTTCGCCTTCCACTAGAAATTTGACATTAATCGGCAGCTTCCCGTGAACGGCTCGGAGCGTCTCGACGGCCTTGATGTGCATGTACATCTGGCCCTTGTCGTCGGCGGCGCCGCGCGCATAAAGGTTGCCGTCGCGCTCTGCGGGTTCGAAAGGAGGACTGATCCACAACTCCAGCGGGTCGGCCGGCTGCACGTCGTAGTGGCCGTAACAAAGGACAGTGGGCTTGCCAGGGGCGTGCATCCAATCGCCGTAAACCAGAGGGTGGCCGGCGGTTGGGAGGATCTCGACGTTTTCGATACCGGCGGAACGCAGGCTGGAAGCGACGAAGGCTGCGGCGCGATCGATGTCGGGCCTGTGACCGGGTAACGTGCTGATACTGGGGATCCGGAGGAACTCCTTCAGCTCAGCAACAAACCGATTCTGATTTTGATGAATGAACGCGTCAGCGGCGGACAAGGTTTCTCCCTGATGCTGGAGAAACCATTATAGGGCGGGAGCGCCGGCCGCCATCCGCGAACAGGCGTTATATAAGATCCGCTGCACCTCGGGCTGGTCGAAGGGCTGGGCCAGCAGATCATAGGCTCCGAGGTTGAGGGCCTCCGCCCAGAAGCGGGCATCGGCATTCCGGTCGGTGACGATCACCTCGGGTTGCCCCGGGCTTTCCCGAACCAGATGCAGTACATCGAGCCAGTTTCCATCAGAGAGTTTTGCCTCGGTCAGAACGACTTCGTAATCCTCCAGACGAAGCTTTTCCCGCGCCTGCTGCAGCGATTCCACGTGATCCAAAATCAACGGAAGCGGCTGCAGCATCTGGGAGAGGTGGCGGGCGTCTTCGGACTGTCCGGAGATGTACAGAATCCGGGACCGCATGGTGCACGCTCCTTGAATCTTAACTTTCTTTCATTTTAGGCCTGGAACTGCCGGAATGACAACACACAATTTGATGAATTTCTGTTTGCTGCCGGGCCCGTTCAGGCGCCGCGATCGGGTTTCATGACGGCCACGTAACCGAGGTTGCGATAGAGCTGGTTGTAGTCGAGGCCGAAGCCGACCACGAACCGGTCGGGGATTTCGAAGCAGCGATACGCCACCGGGACCTGCACGATCCGGCGGGAGTTCCGATCGAGGAAGGTGCAGACGGAGAGAGAGTTCGGGGCGCGGCCGGCGAGAGTCTGGAGCAGGTAGCGGAGCGTGAAGCCGGTATCGACGATGTCTTCGACCAGGAGCACGTCTTCGCCTTCAATCGATTCGTCGAGGTCCTTGGCGATCCGGACCACCCCGGGAGCGCCGCTCTTATTGGAGAAACTCGAGATGCCCAGGAAATCGATGCGGACGGGAACCTCGATATGGCGGGCCAGAGCAGTGAGAAAGAAGACGGAGCCTTTGAGCACGCCAATGAGCTTGATCGTTTTCCCTGCGTAACGGTGGGAGATCTCCGCCGCGACTTCGCGTATCCGGGCATCGATCTGGTCTTCCGTGAACAGGATCCGGTCCACCCCCGGAATCGCGGTCGCGCTCATGCTTCGACCGTCCGTTCCGCCAGCCCGTACTTGAAGATCAGGTTCTCAAAGTCCTTCTGATAGAAGACCTGGATGTTGAGGTCGGGATAGAGCTGGCGTAAGAGCCGCACCTTACGATTCTTTTTCGTCACCAGTGACTGCTTCATGGTGGTGAGTTCCACGTAGAGGTCGAACTCGGGCAGGTAAAAGTCGGGGGTAAAGGATTCGCGCACCGCGCCGTCGCGGTCCCACTGCACCGGAAAGCTGCGCGGCTCGTACTCCCAGGCGATGCGGTAAAAGTCGAGCAGGTTGGCGAACATCTCCTCGCTCGGGTGGGCGAACATTTTGCGGCGGATGGTGATTTTGTCGGGCGGAACGAGGCCGTGCCGCGAGAGGCGAAGCCGCATTTGAAACTGGAGCTGGGCTTCCGCGGCAGGAGACAGCAGCCCCCGCTCGCGGAGCCCGAGCGACTCGGCGGCTGCCCGGATCAGGTCGGCCATCTGTTCGGTGCTCAGGGTTTCCGCGCTGAGGACGATGTCGAACTGGTCGGCCGTGGCGCGCGTCTTACCGAACCGCGCCTTGCGGAGGGCGCGTTCGGCTGCTTCCAATTCGAGAAGGAGTTTCCGCGCCGCCGGGCGTTCCAGACGGTGGTCGAGCATCAGGTTGCCGATGCGCACGTTTTCCGGCGCCACCACATGCGCGCGCAACATCCCGGGGAAGTAACGCGACTGGCACTCTCCGCCGGAAGCGCAATAGACCAGATGATGCTCGGTGGCCAGGCGCGCGACGATCGAGGTGATCAGGCTGGGGTAGGCCTTTTCGGGAATCGGGGTTTCTGCGCCGAACTCCTCCTGAATCAGAAGCTGGATTCGGGCGTGGGTCAGAAGCTCGAATCCCAGTTGTTGTGCGGTAAGCCGGGCGACCTCTTCGTAGCGGCATCCCGGGTGACCGGAAACGGCGATCAACGCCATGGTACAAGCTCATCATAGCGTGCCTGGGTTGTAGGTGAATCGCCGCGGAGACGCGGAGACGCGAAAACTCGGGTTCGCCTGGGGAGGGGCAGGGGGACTTTGGGCGTGCGCGGTGGTGGTCAGAGTGATTGGTTTGGGTCCCAGAGGGTTTCGGGAGCGCCGGTGACCTGGCTGGCCCAGCGGCACCACACGAAGAGGGCATCACCGAGGCGGTTCAAGTAGCGCACCGCTTCGGGTGGAACCGGTTCGATCCGGCTGAGCGCGACAACGGCGCGTTCGGCGCGGCGGCATACGGTCCGGCAGATGTGCAGATCGGCATCCAGGCGGCTGCCTCCGGGCAGGACGAAGGAGCGGATGGCCGGAAGGCCGGCGTTCATGCGGTCGATTTCCGACTCGAGCTGAGCGGAGTCGGCATCGGTGATGCGCGCCTGCTTGGGATGCACATCCTCGGGCAGCGTAGCCAGGATGGAGCCGAGGTTGAAGAGTTCGTGTTGGACGCGCAGGAGGATGGGAACGAGGGGCGCCAGCTTGGCATCGGTCGCGGCGCGCTCGGCCGCAGTCACGCGGGCTGCTCCCAAGAACGCGTTCAACTCGTCGACGGTACCGTAGGCCTCAATGCGCGGCGAATCCTTCGCTACGCGCTGTCCGCCCGCCAGGCTGGTATCGCCCTGATCGCCGCGACGCGTATAGACGCGGTTAATGGCCAGTCGAGGGGAATCGAATGGTTCGTGGCTCATGTTTTCCGGCTTCGAGTGTACACTATGTGGGGAAATCGATGCGCAGGCCGGCCAGGCGCTTCGCGCCGATCATACTATCGATCGTTACTATCGCGGCGGGCGAACCGGCGAAGACGGATCCCAAGAAATCGCGCGCGGCGTACGAGCGCGGGGCACGCCTGGAGGAAGCCGGGCAGCGCCAGGAGGCCCTTGCCGCATACAGCGAAGCCATTGCGGCGGATGCGTCCAACGGCGAGGCGTGGCTTGCGCGTGCCCGGGATAACCTCGCGGCCGGCCAGTACGAGGCGGCCATCAAGGATTTCAGCGCCGCCTTTTATTTGAACCACCGCGGCGAGGGAGTCTATCTGGGGCGGGGCAAGGCCTATCTGGCGGTGGGGAAATACGAACTCGCGGATGCCGATTTCACGCAGGCGCTCAAGCTGCAGCCGGACAATGCGGACGTATTGCTGGAACGCGGCAGGGCACGCGCGGCGCTGCGGCAATACAAAGAGGCCATCGAGGACTTCGATGCATGCCTCGGCCGGCAGCCGGATGCCAGGACCGCGCGGACCGAGCGCGGAATTGCGTATGCGATGCTGGGCGAATATCGGCGCGCGCTGGAAGATCTGAACGCCGCGATCGGGAACACGGCTGCGGACGCCCGGCAGTTGCGGGCCCGCGGGGCTGTACGCGACCGCCTGGGAGATGACCAAGGCGCGGTTGCGGACTTCAGCGAGGCGCTGCGGCTCGACCCGGGCGATTTTCGGTTGTATCTGGCGCGAGGCGCGGTGTATGCGCGCACGGGAAAATACAACGAATCGCTGGCCGACCGGGAACGCGCGGTGGAGCTGAACTCGAAAAGCGCCGAAGCCCGTTACGCGCGCGGCAACTCGTACGAGCGGGCCGGCCAGCATGAGAAAGCTATCGCGGATTGGACGGCGGCGATCGGGTTGGATGGACAGTACGCGCCGGCGTGGGAAGCGCGCGGCCGGGCCTATTACCGGTCGAGCCATTACGACGAGGCATTGGCCGATCTGCAGCGCGCGCAGGCGCTGGATCCGGGCAACCCGGAGAACGCCCAACTGATGGCCGCTGCTCAGGCAAAAGTGGATGAGATCATCGCAAAAGCGCGCGCGGAGGAAACCAAGCCCGATACCGAGAGCATCGTGCTACCAGAAACCTCAGCCGGCGGTCAAAACTCGCCGGAGCCGGTGGCAGCGATCGCCAGGCAGCCGGTCGCCGCGAACCCGACGACCGGAGCCGAGCCGGCCGGCGCCGCGGTTTACCACGAACGCGGCCGGCGGCTGTTGCACGACGGGCGCTACGCGGAAGCAGTGCAGGAACTCACGCAGGCCATTCGACTCGATCCCAAATTGGCGCAGGCCTACAACGCGCGCGGCTACGCGCATTTGATGCTGAAGCAATACGGGGCGGCGATCGCGGATTTCGACGAGGCGATCCGGCTGCAGCCGGGATATCAGAACGCCTACACCAACCGGGCCGTCGCGCGGAAGCGCAGCGGCGATCTCGCCGGAGCCTCCGCGGATCTGGCGCTGGCCCAGGGGTTGGCCCAGCAAACGCGCTGAGGAGTGCGCTGGTCTGGCGATGCTCCCGGGCACGGTCGCCCGGCTTCGCTTGTTTGGGCCGGCCGCGGACCATTGATTTACTTTGGTTACAGCCGGTATCCCAGCTGGCTTAGCGTCCCGAGTTCCTGGAATCCGCGCCGAAATTCATTGCGGAAGCACAAGGCGACTAGAAGTTTAGGCGGGTTCTGACGATGAGGGACGTAGAGGCTGCGGCCCCCGTGTGTCATGGAACTGCTGGTCGCTCGTCAACCTATCTTCGACTCGCGGCTGCAGGTGCGTGCCTATGAGCTGCTCTTTCGCTCGAGCCTGAAGAACTCGTTTGACGGCAGCGAAGGCAACTCCGCCACCGCCAAAGTGATCAGCGCGGTATTCGGCTCCCCGGATACGGAGCGTCTGCTGGGCGGCAAGCCGGCCTTCCTCAACTTTCCGCGAACCCTGCTGGTCGAAGGCGCCGCCTCCGTGCTGCCGCCCAAAACCACCGTGATTGAGATTCTGGAGACGGTCGAGCCCGACGCTCCGGTGGTCGAAGCCTGCGAGCGGCTCCGGACGCAAGGCTACCAACTGGCGCTGGATGACTTTGTGCCGCAGAAGGCGCCTCACCCGCTGATTCCGTTCGCGGACTATCTGAAAGTCGATTTCCGCGCGACCACCCCGGAGGAGCAGCGCGAGGCGGCCACGCGATTCGAAGGCCAGTTGCGCCTGCTGGCCGAGAAGGTGGAGACCCGGGAGGAATTTCGACGGGCGGCGCGGCAGGGATATGAATATTTCCAAGGGTACTTTTTCGCCCGGCCCGAAATCCTGGCGGCGCGCCAGATCCGGGGGACGAAGCTCAACTATCTTCGGATTCTGAGCGAACTCCACCATCCGGAGTTGGACTTTTACAAGCTGACGGCGCTGCTCAAGCGCGAGCACGCCCTCGCGTACAAGCTGCTGCGATTCGTCAATTCCGCGCTGTTTTCACGCCGCGAGCCCATCGAATCCATCCACCAGGCGCTCACGTTTGTCGGTGAGGAGGCTGCGCGTAAATGGCTGATGGTGGTCGGTTTGCTCGATCTGACCACCGACCGGCCCGCGGAACTGGCCGCCAATACTCTGGTTCGCGCCCGGTTTTCGGAACTGCTCGCCGAGCGATCCGGCTTGCGCAGTCGTCGCGAAGACTGCTTCTTGATGGGCATGTTTTCCCGCCTGGATGCCATGCTGGGCCGGCCGCTCGAAGAACTGTTGGAAGAACTGAATCTCCACGAGGAGATCGTTCGGGCTCTATTGCATCGGCCCAAAGCCGCCGACAGTCTGGGCAGCTTGTGGAAACTCGTGGAGGCGTACGAAGCCGCCGACTGGAAAGAGGTTGATCCGCTGGCCACCGCGCTCAAAATCGAGATGGGGGTGCTGGGCGCGAGCTACACCGAAGCCGTTGCGTGGGCCGACGCCGTGTGCCGGCACTAGAGCCGGGTGCGCCCTACTTCAACAGGTTCGACGACTTCCCCGCGAAATCCAGCACCCACGAGGGGAAGATACCCAGCACCAGAGTGCCGAGAGCGGGTAGCAGCAGCGCGGCACGCAATCCGAGTGTCAGGGGCTCAGCATTGGTGGCGGCTTCGCTCGGCTCGCGCATGTACATGACAACCAGCAGCCGCAGGTAGTAATAGGCGGCGACGGCGCTGTTGAGAAGTCCGAGGACCGTCAGCCAGACCAGATGCGATTCCAGCGCGGCCTTGAAGATGTAGAACTTGCCGAAGAAGCCGCCCGTCAGCGGTACGCCGATCAAAGAGAGCAGGAATATGGAAAGCATCGCGGCCGTGAGGGGCTGTTTTTGGCCGAGACCGGCGAAGTCGTCCACATTCTGATACCGCTCCCCCTTGCCCGAGAGATGGCTGACTACCGCGAACGCACCGATATTCATGAACCCATAGGCGGCGAGATAGAACATGGCGGCTGCCGTGCCCACGTCGGAACGCGCCGTGAGCGCCACCATCACATACCCGGCGTGCGCGATCGAGCTGTAAGCCAGGAGACGCTTTACATTCGCCTGCATGAGCGCGGCGAAATTGCCGATCGTCATCGACAGAAGCGCGGAGATCCAGACCAGCGGCTCCCAGCCATTCGCAATCGGCTCAAAGGCGGTCATGAAAACACGGAAGAAGACGGCGAACGCCGCGGCTTTCGGTCCGGCCGAAAGGAAGGCGGTTACCGGCGTGGGGGCGCCTTGATAGACATCCGGCGCCCAGATCTGGAAAGGCGAAGCCGATACCTTGAATCCAAGCCCGACGAAGATTAAGGCGGCGGCAACTCCGATGAACACGGGGGAGGGCGCGTTCGGGCCGGTCAAGGCGGTATGCACGGCGCTCAAGTCCACGGTCCCGGTCGAGCCGTAGATGAACGCGACGCCGTAAAGGAAGAAGCCGGTCGCAAAGGAGCCCAGCAGAAAGTACTTCAGAGCCGATTCGTTCGCGCGCTTGTCGTCCCGCAGATAGCCCGCCAGAATGTAGCTCGCGATTGATGAGATCTCCAGCCCGAGGAAGATCATGATCAACTCGTTGGCGGCGACCATCAGGCACTGGCCGGCAATCGAATAGAGCAGCAGGGCGTGATACTCGCTGGTTTCGGCATCCTGCCGGAGCAGAAAGCGGTATGACGGCAGAATCGTCAGGACGCCGACGCCGATGACCAGGACGCGAAAGAAGGTGGCGAAGCCGTCGACCAGCAGCATGCCGCCGAAGGCGGGTCCCGGCTGGGTATAGGCGTAAACCGAAGCGGCCATCGCCGCAACCAGGGTCAACAGGCTGAGGTGGCCGAATGCATTGGACGAGCGGCGGTGAATCACCGGATCGAGCACCATCAGCAGCGTTCCCATGACCGTGAGAATGATTTCCGGCAGGAAGCGGATGATGTCGGCTGAGTTCACAAAATTACTAGCGGGCACGCGCCACCTCCGTTCGGGGCCTGGCCTGCACCTGGAAGGGCACGTTGACCTGAGTCTGGCTGAGAACGCGCGCCGTCGTTTTGCCGACAGGGGGCAGGAAACTCTGAGAGTAGACCCCCATCCATACCATCATGGCGATCAACGGAACCACCACGGCCCACTCCCGCAGATTCAGGTCAGGCATATGGGAGCGCAGATTCTCGGTGACCTGCCCGTAGAAAACGCGTTGATAGAGCCACAGCATATAGCACGCCGAGAGGATTACGCCGATGGCTGCGAAGATGGCCCACTTGTAATTCGCCAGGGCCGCTCCCTGCAACACCAGGAACTCACCCACGAAATTGTTCAGGGTGGGCAGACCGATGCTCGCCAGCGTCGTGATCAGAAAGGCGGTAGAGAGCCAGGGAGCCGCGGTGGCGACGCCGCCATAATCGGCGATTTCCAGCGAATGACGGCGTTCGTAGAGCAGGCCAACCAGCACGAAGAGCGCGCCGGTGGAAATGCCGTGATTGAGCATTTGGTATACGGCGCCATCGAAGCCCAACTGCGTAAATGAAAAAATGCCGAGCACGACGAAGCCCAGGTGGCTGACCGAGGAATACGCCACCAGCTTCTTCATGTTGGGTTGTACCAGCGAAACCAGGGCTCCGTAGATGATCCCGATAATAGCGAGCACGACGATCCAGGGCGCGCACGTGCGTGAGGCGCTGGGGAACAGGGGCAGGCAGAAGTGCAAAATTCCGTACGTGCCCATTTTCAGCATGACGGAAGCCAGCATGACCGACCCTGCCGAGGGCGCTTCGACGTGCGCATCGGGCAGCCAGGTGTGGAGCGGGAACAGCGGCACCTTGATGGCAAAAGCGATGAAGAACGCGAGGAATAACAGCAGCTGCTCTTGCGGCCCGAAGCTGAGCCGCCCGGACTGCAGCATATCGATCAGGGCGGGGTAGCTGAACGTGCCGGCACGGTTATACAGATAGATGATCGCGGCCAGCATCAGCACCGAACCCGCCATGGTGAACAGGAAAAACTTGACGGCCGCATAGATGCGCCGCTCGTGGCCCCAGATTCCGACCAGGAAATACATGGGGACGAGCGAAACCTCCCAGAATACGTAGAACAAAAAGAGGTCTTGCGCGATGAAGACGCCGATCAGCCCGAATTCGAGCAGCAGCAGGAATGCATAGAACTCCTTGGCGCGATTCTGGATGTAACGCCAGGAGATCAGGACGCAGATCGGCGTGAGGAAGGTCGAAAGCAGCACCAGCCACAGGCCGATGCCGTCCACCGCCACGTAATAGTGGATGTCTGGGGTCGTGATCCAGGGGACGTTCAGAGCGAACTGTTCGCCGCCATTATTGCGGTCGAATAAGATCGGCAGGGCCAGGGAAGCGGCGAAGGTGACGAGCGAAACGAACAGCGCCCACGCGCGGCTGCCGCCCGGAGACGACCTCGGAACCACCAGGGCAATGAGGAATCCGGCGAGCGGGAGCGCGAGTAGCAAGGTCAGCAGGTTCATCGGACCCCTCCTGCCGCCGCGATTCCAAGTGCAACCATGAGCAGCACCGAGCCGAACACGACCCAGGTGGCATAGCTTCGGATGTTGCCGGATTGCAGGGACCGCAGAACCGCGCCGACGTCCCGCGCGCGCGAACCGATGCCGTTCACGATCCCGTCGATCACGGCGACGTCCGCAAAGCGCCAGAGCAGGACGCGCGAGCCGCCGACCATCGGTCTGACGACGGTGGCATCGTAAACCTCATCCACGAAGTACTTGTTGTACACCAGCGTGTAGAGTCCCTTGATACTGAGCGAGTCCGCCAGGCCTGGTTTGGCCACGTACATGACATAAGCGAGCAGGATCCCGAGCAGGCCGGCGGCGACGGAAATTGCCATCAGGCCAAAATCTTCCGGCACTTCCACGGTCGGAAACAACGTGCCGAGAAAGACCGGGATTTTAAAGAGGAAGCCGCCACCCAAGGAGAGCAGGGCCAGAATGACCAGCGGAGTCAGCATCACCGCGGGCGATTCGTGCGGATGATGCTCGTGCCCGCGGTAGTTGCCGAAGAATGTCAGGAACATGGCCCGCCACACATAAAACGCGGTGATGCCGGCGGTGAGGGTGCCCAGCCAGTACATCCAGGGTTCGTGATGATAGGCCGCCAGCAAAATCGCGTCCTTACTGAAGAAACCCGAGGTGAACGGAAAACCGGAAATCGCCAGGGCCGCGCAAACCATTACCCAGAACGTCCAGGGGATGTACTTGCGCATGCCGCCCATGTGCCGCATGTCCTGCTCGCCGGACAGCGCGTGAATCACGCTTCCCGAACCCAGGAAGAGCAGCGCCTTGAAGAAGGCGTGCGTCACGAGGTGATAGATGCCGGCGGAAAACGCCCCGCAGCCCACCCCTACAAACATGTAGCCAAGCTGCGAAACCGTGGAGTAGGCGAAGACCTTCTTGATATCGTTCTGCGCGATGCCGATGGTGGCGGCGAAGAAGGCGGTGGCGATCCCGATCACCGCGATCGTTTCCATCGCCGCGGGGGCGTGCGTGTAGATCGGCCAGGACCGCGCCGTCATGTAGACGCCCGCCGTCACCATGGTGGCCGCATGGATGAGAGCCGAGACCGGAGTCGGGCCGGCCATCGCGTCAGGAAGCCACACGTATAGCGGAATCTGCGCGGATTTCCCGGTCGCGCCGACCAGCAGCAGCAAACCGATCAGGGTCAGCGCCGATTCCGAAGCCGCCGGCGCCTTCTGGAACACTGTTCCGAAGTCGAGCGATCCGAACATCTTCACGATGTAGAACATCGCCAGCGAGAAGCCGAAATCGCCGATGCGGTTGACGATGAATGCCTTATTCCCGGCATCGGTCGCGAACTTTTTGTCGAAGTAGAACCCGATCAGCAGGTAGCTGCACAGTCCGACGCCTTCCCAGCCCACGAACAGCACCAGAAAATTCGCGGCCAGCACCAGAACCAGCATGAAGAACATGAACAGGTTTAAGTAGGCGAAGAAGCGGTAGTAGCCGCCGAAATTCGGCCCATGCTCGTGCGCCATGTAGCCGATCGAATAAATGTGGATGAGCGACCCGATGCCGGTGACCACCAACAGCATCACGGCCGTGAGGCGGTCAACCGCGAAGTCGCAGTTCAACGTGAAGTTGCCGCTCTGGATCCAGGTAAAGTAGTGCTCGACGTACGAGCCGTTCATGTCACCCAGGCCGAGGATCGTCTTCACCACCCAGGCGAACGAAAGAACGACGCTGCCAATGGCGAAGAGGTTGACGGCGCCTTTGGAAAACCGCCGGCCGAAGAGGCCGTTGATCAGGAACCCTGTGAAGGGCAGCAGAGGTATGAGCCAGAGTTGCATCGGTTATTTGTCCACCGCTGAGACCCAGAGACGCCGCGAAAACACGAAACTAGGGGTGAACATCTCAGTTTTTCATCGAGTCGATATCGTCGATCTGCAGGGTCGACCGGTTCTTGAAAATGGTCAGAATGATCGCCAGCCCCACGGCCGCTTCCGCCGCCGCCACCACCATCACGAAGAACGTGAACAGGTGTCCGTTCACCTGCTTCAGCTGGTACGAAAAGGTGACGAAGGTCAGGTTGACGGCGTTCAGCATCAACTCAATCGACATGAACACGGTGATGATATTGCGCCGGAACAGGAAACCGGCCACACCCAGCGCGAACAGCACCGCGCTGAGCGTCAGAAACCACGAAATGGGTACTTCCGCCATCTAGTCGATTTCCTTTCGGGCGAGCACGATCGCGCCCAGAATGGCGATCAGGATCAGCAGCGACGTCACTTCAAAGGGCAGCAGATACGTCGTAAACAGCGCTTTGCCGACTGCCTGCGCGGTCCCCCCGGTGAAGCCTCCAAAACGCACCGAGGCTCCGCGCGGGAACAGGCGCTGCACGAAGAACGCCAAGAGCCCGAGCAGAGCGATCAGCAGGGGCACGCCGAGCAGTTGAACCATGAACGAACGCCCGCCGCGATTCTCCGCCCCCGCGTTCAACAGCAGAATGACAAAGATGAACAGGACCATCACGGCGCCGGCGTACACAATTACTTGCGCGGCGGCGATGAATTCGGCCCCGAGCAGCAGGTACAGAACCGCCAGCGACCCCATCACGCCAATCAGCGAAATGGCGCTCGAGATTGGATGCGTCTGCACCACCACATTCACCGCGCTCACCACCGCGATGATCGCAAAAACGAGAAAGAGAATTACGTCCATTTAGGAGAACCACGCGACCAGAAAACTGGTCACCAGCAAATTCACCATTGCCACCGGAAACATGAATTTCCAGGCGAAGCCCATCAGTTGGTCGTACCGGAACCGCGGCAGCGTCCCGCGAACCCAGATGAAAGCGAACAGAATCGCGCCGGTCTTGGCGCAGAACCAGAACAGCGGCAGCAGCCAGCCCTGCACAATCGGCAGCAGGAACACTGCGGCCAAGATCAAAAAGACAATGCCGAACGCCGGGAACGTGTACTTGTCCATCTTGCGCGGCGCGTTCGCCGCGTGATACAGAGCCGTTAAGCCGGCGACGGCGAAAATCACGCTCGGGATCAGGTTGGCGCCGTATTGCGGCGACCACGGCGTGTCCCACCCGCCGAGGAACAGCAGGGTGGCCATGGCGCTTACCGTCACCATGTTCAGGTACTCCGCCATGAAGAATGAAGCGAACTTCATACTGCTGTACTCGACGTGGAAACCCGCCACCAGTTCGTTTTCGGCCTCCGGCAGGTCGAACGGAACGCGGTTGGTTTCCGCAAACGCGGCGATCAGGAAAATGATAAACGCGACGATCTGGGGAAACGGCCCGCGAAGCACATTCCAATGGAGGATGCCGCCGGCCTGGGTCCCGACCAGTTCCCGAAGGCTGAGCGTGTTCGAAAGCAGGAGCGGCGAAGCGATCGCCAGAGCCATCGGGAGCTCGTAGCTGATCATCTGGGCGGAACTGCGGAGCCCGCCGAGCAGCGCATACTTATTGTTCGAAGCCCAGCCCGCGAGGGCGATCCCGTACACGCCCATCGAAGAGGCCGCCAGAATATAGAGCACCCCGATGTTCAAATCAGTGAGCTGCATCCAGGTCGAATAGCCCGCCACGTGAATCGTCGGGCCGAACGGAATCACCGCGATCGAAAGCAGCGCCATGCACACCGCGATGAACGGAGCGAACAAATAGAGCGGCTTGTTGACGTAAGACGGGATCAGGTCTTCCTTGGTGATGAGCTTGATCACGTCCGCCAGGGGCTGCAGCAGGCCATGAGGGCCGACGCGATAGGGCCCCATCCGAACCTGGATGTGCGCGATGACCTTCCGTTCCACCCACTGCAGGTATGCCACCGCGGTGAGAAGCACAAACGCCACTACGACGGCCTTGATAACGCTGATGATCAGGAATGCGTTCATTGGCGTTCCAACCGGCTTTCCAGCACCGAATGCAGCACTTTCGAGTAGCGGCCGAGGGTTCCCGAATCGAACAGCCCGTTATGATCAGAGCGCACCAGGTCGGGACGGCTCTCGACGGGAATGCGCCCGTTGAGCGGCATGGTCTGCGCGGCTCCCCCGGTCGCGACCACCGGCAGCGGCACTTGATAGCCCCGGACCGCTTTTCGAATCTGCTCAAAGACGGTATCCGGCAGCCACGGACCGAGCGCCGCCGCTACGCCCATTTCGCGCGCCAGGAAGCCCATGATCTCCAGGTCCGGTTTCGCGCCCATCGTGTTGATCCCGCGTTTGAGCCGCTGTACTTCGCCCGTTACGTTGGTCACGGTGCCGTTCTTTTCATAGGCGCTCGCGGCCGGCAGGACCACGTCCGCCTGCTGCGCGGTCTCGGTGAGGAACATATCCTGGACCACCAGGAAACCGGCCTGGCGCTGGCCGCCGTTCTTCAACGGATTTGCTCCGACAACCCAAAGAACATTCAGGTCCGCGACGGCCATCTCGTGAACATGCATGCCCGGCTGGCCGGACGGCTGGTAACCCGGAAGCAATTCCGGAGTAAGCCCCATATCCACGGCGCCGCGCGAATTGGAATAATCGACGAGCGCAATGTACTTCACCGGGATTCCGAGCGATTCCCCAAACTCGACCAGCTTGCGGACGCCGTCACCCTTCACGGAGTCGTCGAACAGAATCACCAGCTCCGGCTCGGCCTTCAGCTTGTCCCGGAGCGATGTGTAATCGCGGCCCCGCACGCTCGCGGTGCAATACTTGTCCTCGCGAACGGGTTCGGGCGTGACCACGTAGATGTGCGCCTGGTGGTGCCGGTAGTTGGCGCGAATCTGGAACGAGAGCAGGGGATGCTCGAGCGCCAGGTCCGCGCCGATAACCAGCATCGCCTTCCGTTCGTAAAGGTCCGCCACGGTGGCCAGCTTGTCTTGCTTGCCGCTTAGGGCATCGAGCAGCGTCACGACATCGCCGGTGCGGTGATGATCGATGTGGTTGGTCTTCAGAACTTCGCGGGCGAATTTCTGAAGATAAAAGTTTTCTTCGTTGGTGGTGTGGTTGGAGCCGATTACGCCGAAGCTGCCGCCCGCCTGGAGTGTCTGGTTGAATTTATTGGCCACCGCGGCCAGCGCCTCCGACCACGAAACCTCTTCCAGCTTCCCGTTCTTTCGCACCAGGGGCGACTGCAGGCGGTCCGGATGGTCGTAGAAATCGAACGCGTAGCGGCCCTTGATGCACAGGAACTCGCCGTTGATCCCGGAGCGGTCGCGGTTATTCCCGCGAATGATGCGGTCGTTCCGCGTTCCGAGCGTGGTTTTGCAGCCGTCCGCGCAGTGCGTGCAGATCGTGCCCACATGCGTCATTTCCCACGGCCGCGTCTTGTAGCGGTATGCTCCGCTGGTCAGCGCGCCGACCGGGCAGATATCGATACAGGCTCCGCACTCATCGCATTCCAGGTGGTCGCCCTTGTTCGGCGCGATTTCCGAAACCACCCCGCGATTGATGACGCCGAGCGCTCCGACCCCCATGCCTTCGTTGCAGATGCGCACGCAGCGGTAGCACAGAATGCAGCGCGGCGCATCGAAGAACACCACCGGGGAAAACTGCTTCTCGGGCGTGTGCACCTTCTCCTCGGTGAAGCGGCTCTCACCGACGCCGTAACGGAAGGTCATGTCCTGCAGCTCGCACTCGCCGCCCTTGTCGCACACCGGGCAATCGAGCGGGTGGTTCGTCAGCAGGTACTCCAGCATGTATTTGCGCGCGGTCGCCACCTGGGCAGTGTCGGTCCGAACCACCATGCCTTCGGCCACCGGCACCGTGCACGCAGTCTGTAATTTTGGTGTCTTTTCGATTTCCACCAGGCACATGCGGCAGGCGGCTTGCAGGGTTAGTCCTTCGTAATAGCAAAACGCCGGGACCTCGATGCCATTCTGCTTGGCCGCATCGATCACCAGCGTCCCGGGCGCGGCCTGAATTTCGCGGCCGTCAATCGTCAGCTTTACCGGATCTGCCATTTACACCATCACCATGTGACGCGCGCCCTCGAAGGGACACGGCTTGCCGTTCAGATGATCCTCAAATTCCTGCCGGAACTTCTCGACAATCGAGATAGTCGGCAGCGCCGCGGCATCGCCCAGCGGGCAGAACGTCCGCCCCAGCATGTTCTTCGAAACGTCGCCGATTAAATCGATGTCCGATCGCGTGCCCTGTCCCTGATGGAACCGCGTCAGCAGCTTGCGCAGCCACGTCGTTCCTTCGCGGCACGGGATACACCATCCGCAACTCTCATGGTTGTAGAAGCGCATGATGCGCAAGGCCACCTTCACCATGCAGGTGTCTTCGTCCATCACGACCACGCCGCCGGAGCCCAGCATCGATTTGCGCGAGGCCATCGAGTCGTAGTCCATGGTGGCGCCTTCGCACTCCGCCGCCGTCAGCACAGGACACGAGGACCCGCCCGGAATGAACGCTTTCAGTTTCTTGCCATTGCGGATGCCGCCGCCGACTTCCTCGATCATCTTCATGACCGGGAACCCCAGGGTCAGTTCATAGACGCCCGGTTTGTTGATGTGTCCGGTCAGGCAAGTGAGCTTGGTGCCGCCGGCCTTCGCCACCCCCAGATCCGCAAACGCCTTGCCCCCGTCGCGGATGATGGCCGGCACCGCGCAGTAGGTCTCGACATTGTTCAGAACGGTGGGGCATTGAAACGCGCCGACCACGGCCGGAAACGGCGGCCGGATGCGCGGCACGCCGCGCTTGCCTTCGAGCGATTCCAGCAGCGCCGATTCTTCGCCGCACTCGTAGGCTCCCGCGCCCGTGTGCGTGTAGAGATCGAAATCGAACCCGGTCCCTTGAATGTTCTTGCCCAGCCAGCCCTTTTGATAGGCTTCGTCGAGCGCCCGATCCATGATGTCGATCAGGTATCGGTACTCGCCGCGAATGTAGATATAGCCGGCGTGCGCGTCCACCGCGAGACCCGCGATCAGGCAGCCCTCGATCAGTTGGTGCGGATCATACTCCATCAGCAGCCGGTCTTTGCAGGTGCCCGGCTCGCTTTCATCCGCGTTGACCACGATGTATTTCGGCTTCGGTGAGTTGCGTGGAACGAAGCTCCACTTCATTCCCGTCGGAAAACCCGCGCCGCCGCGCCCGCGGAGATTCGAAATTTTGACTTCCTCGATGATCTCCTCCGGCTTCATTCGCGAAGCTTTGAGGAAGGCTTTGTACCCGTCGTCCGCCAGGTAGGTGTCGATAGAGGCTGAGTTGGGCTTGCCGAAGCGCCGCGACAGTACGCGCGTTTCCAAGGGACTGGGATCGTTATAGGGCATAATTCACCGCAGCGGTGTTCATTGCTTCTTCTTCAACCCATCCAGCAGTTGATCCAACTGCTCCGGCGTCACCTTGTGGTAGAAGTCGTAGTTCACCTGGATTGCCGGCGCCCACGAGCACGCCCCGATGCACTCCACCTCTTCCAGCGAGATCTGCCCGTCGGCCGTCACTTCCTTGTGTCCGATCCCCAGCTTGTGACACGCCCGCTCCCAGAGCTCCTCGCCTCCCGTCAGCAGGCAGCTGATGTTGGTGCAGATCTGGACGTGATATTTTCCCAGCGGCTTGCGGTGCAGCATCGAGTAGTACGAGAGCACCTCGTTGACCTGCAACGCCGTCACGCCCACTCGCTTGGCGACTTCTTCGATCAATTCATCGGTCACCGCGCCGACTTCGTCCTGCCCATAAAGCAGCATCGGAATCATCGCCGATCGTTGCCGTCCCGGCGGATAGCTCTTCAGCAGCTTGTCAAACCGAGCTTCGAGTTCCGGAGAAAAAGTCACCGGTCCGTATCTCCCAACACGAAATCCATGCTCCCCAGCGACGCGATCACGTCCGCAATCAAAATCCCCTCGACAATCTTCGGGGTCGCCTGCAGATTCCCGAAGCTCGGCGTCCGCATGTGCACGCGGTAGGGATGCGTCGTCCCGTCGCTCACCACGTAATATCCCAGCTCGCCGCGCGGCGATTCGATTACCTGGTAAACCTCGCCTTCGGGCACGCGGAAGCCTTCCGTGACAATCTTGAAGTGATAGATGAGGGCCTCCATCTGGGTCTTCATCTTCTCCCGGTCCGGCAGCACCACGTGCGGCGCGTCCGCCTTCCAGGGGCCGGAGGGCATCCCTTCCATCGCCTGCTTGATGATTCGCGTGCTTTGCCGCATCTCCTCGATGCGCACCTGGTATCGCGCGTAGACGTCGTTCGCGGTCCGGGTCGGCACTTCGAAATCGAATTTCTCGTAGCTCGAGTAAGGCCGGTCCTTGCGGGCGTCCACCTTCAGCCCTGCGGCACGCAGCATCGGCCCGGTGATTCCGAGATCCAGCATGTCTTCCAGTGGAATCTGGCCGACACCCTGGGTGCGTCCGATCCAGATCCGGTTCGCGGTCAGCAAGTTTTCATATTCGTCGACCCGGCTCGGGAAGATATCGACGAACGCTTTGACCCGTTTCTCCCAGCCTCGGGGCGGTTCCAATGCCAAGCCGCCGATGCGGAAGTAGCTGGTCATCATTCGCTGTCCCGAGAACATCTCGAAAATCCGCAGGATCTCCTCGCGCTCCCGGAAACAGTACAGGAAGACGCTCATCGCGCCGATATCGATGGCGTGTGTTCCCAGCCAGACCAGGTGGCTGTTGAGCCGCGTCAGCTCCGTCAGCATCACCCGCATCCATTGCGCTTGCGGCGGGATTTCCAGCCCGAGCAATTTCTCGACGGCGAGACAATAGCAGAGGTTGTTGGACAGCGGCGCCAGATAATCGACCCGGTCGGTCAGGGTCACGGCCTGCTGGTAGTTCTTAACCTCGCATTCCTTCTCGATGCCGGTATGCAGGTAGCCGATGTCGGGTTCGCAGTGGGTGATGATTTCGCCGTCGAGTTCGATCAGCAGCCGCAGCACCCCGTGCGTGGACGGGTGCTGCGGTCCCATGTTCAGCACCATGCGGCGCGGGCCGCCGCTCTGCTGCGGTTCTTCCACCACCGCTGTGAACTGGCTCGGAACTCCCGATTCGCTCATCCCTTAGACCCTCGGCCCGTACACGTGATAGTCCTTGCGCAGCGGATGCCCTTCCCAATCCTCGGGCATCAGAATGCGGCGCAGATTCGGGTGGTTGCGAAACCGGATGCCGAACAGGTCGAAGACCTCCCGCTCATACCAGTTCGCGCCGCGCCACACTGAGGTCACCGATTCGATCTCGGGATTCGCCCCCGGAATCCGGCATTTCAGCCGCAGCCACTCGTTTCGTTCCACGGAATAGAGATGGTAGACCACTTCGAACCGCGGCTCGGCCGGATAGCGGTCGACCGCCGTTACGGTGCTCAGCCGGACGAACTTTTGATCGTACTTCACAAATCCGCAGACGCTCGCGATCTTCTCGGGCGCAATCTCCAGCGTCCACTCGCCGCGATCGTACTTGCCGCCGGTGATGGCCTCGGGGTCGAATGCATCGACGGCCGCAGCCACCGCATGTTCCCGCAAACTGTCCGGTATCATTATCGAATCGTTACTGCTTCCCGCTGGGGCGGTCCGATTGAGACCAGTCGAGCGCGCCTTTTTTCCAGATGTAGAAAAAGCCCGACAGGATCAAGACCACGAATACCAGCATTTCGATGAAGCCGAAAAACTTCAGATCGCGATATACCACCGCCCAGGGATACAGAAAGATCGCTTCAATATCGAAGAGAATAAACAGCATCGCAACCAGGTAGAACTTGACGCTGAAGCGCTGGCGCGCATCGCCGGTCGGCGTGATTCCCGATTCATACGGGGTGTCCTTCACCACGTTGCGAACCTTCTTTCCCAGCAGGTAGGAAAGCCCGATCAGCACCGCCGCCAGCCCGATCGCGATGATGCCCTGCACCAGGACAGGGAAATACAACTCGGTATAGGAGCTAGGCATGTGTTCCTGGGAATACGAGGATCAAATACGACTATAATGGTTGCAAAACAAGGGTGTCAACCAAACGTATGCCAATCCCGATTACGGTGAACGGCGAAGCCCGCCTTGCTTCCGACGGCCAGACTGTCCTGGGCCTTCTGGAGGAGTTGCAACTGGATCCGGCGCGCGTGGCAGTCGAGCTCGACCGCCGTATTATCAAACAGCCGCTGTGGCGCGAGACACCACTGCGCGCCGGCTCTCAAATCGAAATCGTCCAGTTCGTAGGCGGCGGATAAGCCGGCCGCTACGCCTTCACGCGAAGCTGCGGACGGCCGACGACTCCTCCTCGTGCACATCGAAAACGGTATAAAGCTTCGTGATCTGTAACAAATCCTTCACTCTCTTGTTCAGCCCCAACAGCTTTAATTGCCCGCCGCTATTCGTCACGGAAGTAAACCCGGAAACCAGTTCGCCGATCCCGGAGCTGTCAATATAGGAGACCTCTCCCAAATTGAGGAGGATCTTCTTGTGGTTCTTCGCCACCATATCGCGCAGCGCGTCGCGCAGCGCGCTGGAACCTTCTCCCAACGTAATCCGGCCGGCCACATCCACGACGCTTACGTCGCCCACTTGCCGAGTATTCAACTTTACGCTCACTTGAACATGCCTCCTGGCTGAAACTGCCGAACTCTACTTCGCTGCCATGTGCTTGACCAAAGTCACTTCCATCCCGCCGAGCTCCAGCCGGCGGATTTGAACCTCGTCCATGAACGTGCGGATCAGAAAAATTCCACGACCGGAGCTGCGGAACAGGTTCTCCGGAGCCAGCGGATCGGGCAAACCCTCAACGTCGAAACCCTCTCCTTCATCGGCGATCCGCACCGTCAACTTCTCGGTATTTTTGCTGACCCAAAAGCGAACCTTTTTGTTCGCGTTGTAGCGGTTCCCGTGAACCACCGCGTTTACCATTGACTCGCGGACCGCCATCCCGATCTTGATCAGGTCGTCTTCTTCGAATCCCGCTTTCTTGGCCAGCGCTACGGTGATTTCTTCGGCATGATCGACGCTTTCCAGCGTCGAGTCGAGAGACCGTTCTACGGTCTCGGCTTCATGCCGCAGTTTGTCGGACATACGCAGAACGGCCAGGCAGCGGGCCAAGTCGAATCGTCAGAATAAATTACCGGTGCGGCGAAAGTCAAGAAGCGCCGCCGGGCTGTCGCAGCTGCGTTAGGGGTTTAGCCGCGCTGTATCGACCTTGAGACCCGGCCGCCCGTTCCCCCAGGCGATGAAGGCGCCGGCCGCCGACCGGAACAACCGCGGATACCCGAGCGCCATCCGGCCCCCTTCGGCCACCTGGATTACGGGCCCCGTCGTTCCGCCCGCCGCAACTGACCGGGCCAGCACGCGCGTCCCCTGCGCGCCGCCCTGTTCCAGCCAGGAGACCACGGCATTGCCCTGGTCGTCGAGCGCCAGCGACGTGTATCCGAACGCGTGCCCGGTGCTCACGACAACCGGTTTCCCGAAGCTGATGCCGCCGTCTGTCGAAAATGCGACCTGCACGCGCGGGTTGTTTTGCGCGCTCGTGTACCAGGCCACGGCGACCCGGTCTCCCTTGGCGGCGACCGCGGCGGCGTTGGTCGGACACGCGTTCAGCTTCCAGTTATCCGCATGCACGATCTTCGACGGCGACCACTTGCCGTTTTCCAGGCGAATCACCGCGATGTCCCGAATATCGTCGGGAGTGTGGTCCCGATAGGCCACTACCAGCCCTTTGCCGGTTCGGGTCACAGCCGTCGGACAGCAGTTGCACACGTCATCGTCCAGCCGTTCTTCCTTAATCTCGTTGCCGGCGGCATCCACAACGGTGCGCATCAGGTATCCCGGGCCGTCCTCGCCTTGCGGCGTTTCCAGCCAGAACACCGAGATTTCGCCGTTCGGCCCAACCGCCATCGAAGCCAGCCCATGCTCCACCTGGCTGCGATCCTTGTGCGCCATCGCCGGCATAGTCCAATGCACGCCATCGGTCGACGAGGAGACATACACAAACTCCGCTTCGCTCGATTCGTTCGGCATTTCGACCCAGTGCGCCATCCATTGCTTCTCGCTCAGCTGCATCACTTCGGGCACTTCCGCCGGATGGCGGAAGAAATGCCGGTTGGCCGCCACCGTTTGCGGCTCCGACCATTTCCCGCTTCGGAAAACCGCGTACCTCAGGTTCAGAGATCCGGCTTTCGACGGCTCGACCCAACTCAGGAGCGGGCTGCCATCCGGAGTGGACGACCAGTTTGGCTGCAGGCTGCCCGGCGCAGACGGATTCGCAACCGCTTCGGCCTTGGTCTGTCCGAACAGGGGCAACGCGGCTGAGAATGCCGCTACGACGAAAATTTTTCGCATCTTCATGAATCGCACTCCGCCGGTCAGTGACCGCTGGTGACCGCTGTTTCCTTGACCCCTCTGCAACCCGGGTAGTAGACTGGCCGTTCAATGGCCCTGGGCTCTCTGTTCAGTCCACACTCGCCGCAGGTCCAGCCGATCTCGGCCTTGTTCGGATACTTCCTGATCCTGGCCGCGGTCATCTTCCTTATTGTGGCAGGTTTGGTCGGTTTCAGCATCGTGCGCTATCGCGAGCGGGCCGGCGGCCCCCAACCGGGGCAGCACTCCGGATCCCGCGCGCTCGAAATCACCTGGACCGCCATTCCGCTGGTGATTGTCATCGTTCTTTTCATCATCACGGTTCGCGTGATGGCGGCCATCGACGCGCCCCTGTCTCCTGCGCAACTGCCGGATCTGGTCATTACCGGCCACCAGTGGTGGTGGGAAGCGCGGTATCCGAACGGCGCCGACACCGCCAACGAGATTCACATTCCGGTAGGCCGCCGCCTGCTGGCGCGGATCGAAGCGGCCGATGTGATTCACGATTTCTGGGTGCCGCAACTGGCTCGCAAAATGGATGCCGTGCCCGGCCGCGCCGCCTACCTCTGGCTGCAAGCCGACGAGCCGAGCTCGTATTCCGGAGCGTGCTCCGAGTTCTGTGGCATGCAGCACGCCTGGATGCGGTTCGACGTGGTAGCGGAGCCGCCGGCTGACTTTTCGGCATGGCTTGCCCGCCAGGCGGCGCCGCCCAGTCCGCCTGCCGGCGATGCCGCCGAAGGCGCCCGCGTTTTTCAGCAGCGGAAGTGCGGCGATTGCCACAGCGTCTCTCCGGACGACACGCGCGTGCTGGCCGGCCCCCCTCTCGCGCACGTTGCGAGCCGCCGCTCGCTGGGCGGGCAGATTCCCAATACGCCGGAGAACCTCGCCCGCTGGATCATCGAGCCGCAATCGATTAAGCCGGGCAACCACATGGCCGACGCCCGGCTGCCGGCGGATCAACTGCGTGCGCTCACCGCCTATATGGAGTCGCTCCAGTGAACGGCCTGCGGCGCTGGCTTTCGACGGTCGATCACAAGGAGGTCGGCATCCTTTATATGGTTGGCGCGCTTGTTTTTTTTCTGATTGGCGGCGTAGAAGCCATGATGATGCGGGCGCAACTCTCCCTCCCGAATCTGAAATTTCTTTCGCCGGAAATCTACGACCAGGTGTTCACCATGCACGGCACCACCATGATCTTTCTCGTGGTGATGCCGGTTCTGACCGGGTTTGGCGTCTATCTGGTTCCTCTGATGATCGGCGCCAGCGACTTGGCCTTGCCCCGCCTTAATGCGTTCGGGTTCTGGCTGCAGTTGTGCGGCGGCCTGCTCCTCTATGCCAGTTTTTTCGCCGGCGGCGCGCCTGATGCCGGCTGGTTCAGCTATGCGCCCTTAAGTGAAAAGGCCTACTCGCCGCACGCGGGCCTGGATTACTGGGCGCTGGGTTTGCTGCTGGTCGGCAGCGCCACCGTGGTCGCGGCCGTGAACTTCGTCGTGACCATCGCGCGCCTTCGCGCCCCCGGCATGAGCATCCGCCGCCTGCCGCTGTTTGTCTGGATGACGCTGGTCAATTCCGTGCTGGTCCTGTTCGCGCTTCCGGCGCTGAATGCCGCGCTGATCATGCTGTTGAGCGACCGCTTGCTGCACGCTCATTTCTTCGACCCGGCGCACGGCGGCTCTCCGGTCCTTTGGCAGCACTATTTCTGGATCTTCGGCCATCCGGAGGTCTACATCATGGTGCTGCCGGCCTTCGGCATGATTTCGGAGATCATCCCGGTCTTCTCGCGCAAGCCGATCTTCGGCTACGGATTCGTCGCCGCTTCGACGCTGGCGATTGCGTTTCTCAGCTATGGCGTCTGGGTGCATCACATGTTTGCCGTCGCGCTCGGCCGTGTTTTTATCTCCGTGTTCGCCGCCATGAGCATGCTGATTGCGGTTCCCACCGGCGTCAAGGTGTTCGCCTGGTCGGCGACGCTCGTCGGCGGCTCCATCCGCTTCACCACCGCGATGTTGTTTGCCATCGCGTTCCTGCTTGAATTCACGATCGGCGGATTGAGCGGCGTGGCGTTCGCAACCGTTCCCATCGACTGGGAATTGACCGACACCTATTTCGTCGTCGCGCATTTCCATTACGTCCTCTTCGGCGGCACGGCATTCGCGCTGTTCGCAGCGGCGTATTATTGGTTTCCGAAGATCTCCGGCCGTCTGCTGGACGAGAAGATGGGCCGTTGGAATTTCTGGCTGGTCGTGATCGGATTCAACCTGACCTTCTTCGTGCAGCATTTTCTCGGCTTGATGGGCATGCCGCGCCGCGTCTACACCTACCCCAACCTGCCCGGTTGGGCGGCGCTCAATCTGGTGTCCACCTTCGGCGCCGTCATCCTCGGCCTCGGCGCGCTGGTGTTCATCTGCAATATCCTGGCGAGCCTCGCATCTGGCGTCCGCGCGGGGAACGATCCATGGGACGCCTGGACGCTGGAGTGGGCTGCCGCTTCGCCTCCTGCTCCCGAGAACTTCAAGACCGTACCCGAGGTGCGCAGCCGGCGTCCGTTGTGGGACCTGAAGCACCCGGACGCGCCCGATTGGGCGGCCGAAGGCGGCGCCGGATGAGGGAACGCGCTCCGCTCGGCATGCTCCTGTTTCTTCTCAACGAGGCGGTCCTGTTCTTCCTGCTGATCGCCGCGTATGTGTACTTTCACAATGCCGCCGCGACCGCGGCCCGCACCCTGAACCTCGGCCCGGCCAGCGCCTTTACCGCGTGCCTGGCCGCCAGCAGCTTCACGATGTGGAGAGGCGCGGCCACCGGCGCGCGCGGCCCGGTCACTGTCACCTTCGGGCTCGGCGTAATTTTCCTGCTGGGCCAGGGAGCCGAGTACTGGCGCTTGTTTCACCGGAACATCACCATAGCCAACACCCAGTTCGGCACCACGTTTTTTACTCTGACCGGTATACACGGCCTGCATGTGCTGGTCGGCTTGGTCCTTTTACTCCTCGTGTCGAGCGGTGGCGCGCTCCGGCCCGCTCTACAGTCGGTTGCTTTCTACTGGTACTTCGTCGATGCCGTGTGGATCGCGATCTTCGTGGTGGTCTACCTGGGGACTCTGTTATGACGTGGGACTGGGAACCCTCCATCATCATCGGCTGCCTGGCCCTGGCCGCCGGCTATCTCGGGTTCGCGCGTCCGCGCCGCCTCGCGCAAACCGTCAGTTTCCTTTCCGCCACGCTTCTGCTCCTGCTCGATCTGGTGTCGCCCATAGACACGCTCGGCGATACGTACCTTTTCAGCGCCCACGTCCTGCAGCATTTTCTGCTGGCCCTGATCATCCCGCCGCTGTGGCTGCTTGGCATGCCGCGCCCGCTCATGGAATCGGCTCTGAATCAATCGTGGATCCGCCGTGGCGAGCGCGCCCTGTCGCGGCCGGCCGTGGCGTGGACGCTGGGAGTGGGAGCCATGCTAGGCTGGCACGTTCCCGCGCTCTTTAATGCGGCGCTCGCCAGCGACGCGCTACATATCTTTCAGCACCTGAGCTTTCTCGTCACCGGGACGATCTTCTGGTGGCCGGTCGCCGGTCCCCTCGAGCAGCATCGGCTGCCGCCCCTGCCCGCCATCGCTTACCTGTTCAGCGCCTGCACGGCTTGCAGCCTGCTCGGGGCGGTCCTGACTTTCACCCCGCCGGGATGGTATCCGGCCTACCTGAATCCAGCTGGCGATCCCGCAGTCGTACGCTTGATCCGCGCCGGCTGGGGACTGGACCCCCGCGCCGATCAGCAGTTGGGTGGGTTACTCATGTGGGTGCCCGGCTGCCTGGTGTATTTGAGCGCCATTCTAAGCCGCGTTGCCGGCTGGTATGCAGAACCCGAAAGGGCATGACGCACGAGCAGAAATCCAGCTACGCTCCAGTCCTGATGGCGTTCGGACTGATGTTCACTCTGTGGGGCGCGGTGACCACGTGGGTGCTCTCCGCCGGCGGCCTGCTGGTGATCGCGATTGCCGGCCTCCGCTGGATTCGAGACGCGCGCCCGCAGCCGCCCGCCCCCGGACCGCACGTCCCCGCCGAGCAGCTTCCTGCCGCTCGCGCTACCGTGAAACCAGAGGCCATTTCCCGCCCGGAACTGCGAATGGAGAGCCCCTGGTTAAGCCGGTATGCGATTCTCGTCGCTGCCGCTACGTTTGCGTTGGTCATCACCGGGGCGCTCATTACGAGCAGTCCCAACGGCCCCACCCCGCTGCTCCAGGAGATTCACCTCGCGGTCGCGGGAGCGGTCGGCATTCTGGCGGTGGGGCTGGCGTTCGGACTTCGCGGCCCGGCCTGGTTCTTGCTGGCCGCTGTCGCGGTGCAAGCGGTGCTCGGGATGGGGCGCAATCCGGCCCTGGGAACCTTTCACGCGCTCCTGGCGCAGCTCATCTTTGCCGGAAGCGTGGGGATCGCGCTCATCGCCGCGCCCAGCTGGCATCGTCCTCCGGCGCAGCTCGACGATTCGCCGCGCCTCTCGCTTCGCAAACTGTCGGTCGTCACCCTCGCATTGGTAATTGTGCAAGTTTCGCTGGGAGCCGCATACCGCCACCAGGCCATGGGCGTCTTGCCGCACATTGTCAACGCGCTGATCGTCACCATCGCGATCCTGTTGACGGCCGTGCTGGTCACGAATCAGTACGCGGAACATCCGGCGCTCCGGCCGGCCGCCAAGACCCTGATCGGCATCACGTTCGCGCAGGTGATGCTCGGGATGGCGGCGTTCATCACGCGTTTGATGATGGCGCAGGGCTCCCTCCCCGTGGTGCTCGCCGGCGTCGCGCACGTCGCTACCGGGGCCTTGACGCTCGCGACCACGCTAGTATTGACCCTGCTGATTGGTCATTACCTGCGGCCGGCGGCCGCCACCGTCGCCGCGCCGCGGGCGTAAGCGGCGGGGGCGTGGATCTGTTCGGCTTGCGCGCCCGCCTGGTTCTTATCCCCTTCGTAATACCCGATCAGCCGGCCCATGGTCAGCACGCTGAGCCAGATCACCAGCGACAGCACCGCCGCGGCTTTCGCCCGCGCCGGAATCACGGGCGATTTGTCGATTTCCTCGGTTCGGTTGTAAACCCTCGGGCGGAAGATCACGGCATGCACCGCCACCAGGGCCAGGCAGCACATTTTGGCCCAGAAGAACGGGTTGTGATAATACTTCTCCGCTTCCGATCCCGCCAGCAGCAGGCCCATCGAGATCATGATCGTGCCGCCGATCCGCTTCCACGGGCGGAGCGCTGAAACCACTTCCGTCACGCTGTACTTCTTCAGCGCCAGCCCCAGCAGGCGCATGTCCGTCATGAGGATCATCCCGCCGAAGACTGCGATGCAGGAGAGATGGGTCGTCATGATGACCGGGTAGACCATCGCCGACTCGCGAATGTCCGCCAGGAATCCGATGCTCTGAATGGACTGGCAAATGGATAAGAGAGACATCCGGCTCCTCCCTAAAAGAACGCGATGAACAGCCCGCCGGCCACCACCGACACCCACAGAGCCAGCGATCCGACCGCCACCAATTTGCCCACGGCCGGTGCCGGTTCGCGCAAAGCGGCCCAGCGATGCACCGTGTAGTGGTACAGAATCGCGGTCAGCAGGGCCACCATCTTGAACCGGAACGAAATGTTTCGCATGTACATGTTCGGATCCGACGAAAAGATCAGCGGCCCCGAGATCAACATAATCGCCAGCCCGACCATGGTCCACGGGGCCAGCGTCTTCGCCAGCACTGCCGAGGTCTGGCTGCGCAGCGCCACGCCCAACATCCGCAAATCGACGATCGCAATGGTTCCGATCGACAACGCGAACCCCGCGATGTGAATGCATTCCAAAAGCGGAAACGACCACTCGTTGTTGTTCAGCGGGTTGGTTGCCGGATCGTACGCAAACTGAATCATTCCGATTCTCACCTTCCTTGTTGAATGGAGATCGACAGGACCTCCGCGTGCAATTTGTCCAGCGGCGGTTCGATATAGCCGATCCCGCGCCCGGCGATCGCTACGCAGATCCACAACACCAGTGACAGGGCAGCGGCCAACTTTGCTCTCCCCGGGATGCGCCCGGCCCGATCGAATTCCGCGGTCTTCTGGTAGACACCGCCCCGGAACACCAGCCCGTGCACGGCAATCAAGCCGAGCAGCGACATCTTGGCCCAGAAGAATGCATTGTAATAATACTCCTCGGCCTTGGAACTGGCGAGGAGCAGGCCGCACGTAATAATCCCGAGAAACACCATGCGTTTCGGCCAGCGGAGCTGATCGACGACATCGGCGATCGGCCGCTTCCGCATCGCGATCCCAAGCAGCCGCAGGTTCGTCACCAGGATCATCCCGCCGGCCAGTGCGATAAAGCTCAGGTGCAGCGAAAGGAGAATGGGGTAGGGCAGCCAGCGCTCGCGGACGGCGGTCGCGATTCCGGTCTCCTGTACCCACTGCGCGAATGTCAGCACGGACATCGGCTCTTCTCTCCGGCCCCTACATCTGCCCCGTGAACGCGATAAAGATCCCGCCGAAAATCACGCTGATCCACAACAACAGCGAAACCGCTGCCGCTGTCTTTGCCGTTCCGCCCGAAGCGCCCCGCAGCGCCACCCGGCGGCGAACCGTGTAATGAAACAGGAGCGCCAGCGCGAAGCAGACCATTTTAATTTGAAACGAAGGGTTCAGGTAATACATGTCGGGGTCGGACGAAAACATGAGCGGCCCCGAAAGCAAAATCAACGCCAGTCCCACCAATGTCCACGGGGCGACATCCTGCGCCAATTCCGCCGTCTTCTGGCGCGTCATCCCGATTCCCAGCAGCCTCAAGTCGACGATCCCGATGGTTCCGACGCAGATCGCGAAACCGACGATATGAAAGCATTCGAGCGCCGGAAAGATCAGCTCGGACCCATTCAGCGGATTGGTCTCGGCCAGAAACATAACCTGACACTATTATCAAAACGTGAACTTCAACGCCAGTTGCATGAGCCGCGGCGGCGCTGCCCGCACCACCTGCCCAAACAGTTTGCTGTCGATATCCCCGTCCACCGCGACAGGCCCGAAGAACTGGGCGTGATTGAACGTGTTGAACGTCTCCAGGCGGAATTGCAGTTGCTTGCTCTCCGAAAGCGAGACGTTCTTCAAAAGCGCCAAATCGAAATTCACCATGCCTGGCCCATGAAAGGAGCGCCGCGACGCGGTTCCCGGCGTCCCCAGCGCGTTTGGGCTGAACAGGTCCGTGTTGAAGTACGGCAGCCCGTTCCGGGGATTGCCGTTGAGATTCAGGGGACCGGGTGTGAAGTCGGGCAGGTCCAGGCTGTGGTTGTTGACTCCGTTCGGTACGCTTCCCATCAGCGAGTTGTCGCCGTCCGAGGAAATGGTGACCGGAAACCCCGAGCTGATCCGGGTAATGCCGGAAATGGCCCAGCCTTGCGTCAGGGCTTTTGCGCGTCGCGTGATCCGCTCGGTCGGAAGCTGGTATTGATAGGTCGCCACCAGGTTATGGGTCAGGTCCCATGCCGACAGCGCCCGCGTCAGCCGGTAATTGAAGGGGTTCACCGGGTCGGAGATGCTGGAGGATTGGTCGAGCGACTTGCTGAATGTGTACGCCAGCATCAGGTCCAGACGCTTGCCTGAGTGGCGCAAGCTTGCCTCCAACGAGTTGTAGCTCGAATTCCCGAAGCTCCCCTGAAAATCATCATTACTGAAGTTTGAGCCCAAAGGGCCCCGCGTTCCGTGGATCACCTGGCCGGTGGCCGTGACGTACGTCGCGTCTTCCGCGTACGGGCCGCACGTCGGTGAGCCCGGTGCCACCGCGCTCGGCCGGCTCAACGCCAGACACAAGGCCGGGTTCCCCGGGTTGGCCGAGTACACCAGCAGCAAATGGTGCGCCTGCGAGCCGACATAGCTCAAGCTCAGGACGCTGTTGCCGGGAAGCTGCCGCTCGATGGAGAAGAAGTAATTCTCGTTGTACGGATACGTGTTGCGCGGATGGGGAGTGGTCATGCCGGCCTGCGGCAAGAACGGCGAGAAGTCAATATTCGGATTGGGGTGGTTCACCGAAGCGTTGAGCGGCGGAAATTCGAGCGGAAACGGCTGCACGTGCGTGGCGCCATCCGCTGCCGTGACAAACGGCCTCTCAAACAGCGGGGGCGCCGGGCTGGTGTAGCTCAGGCCGTAAGGGGGCTGTGGTTCGTCGATGGCAATCGTGTTGCCTTGAATGACTGAATAGAAGATGCCATAACCCGCGCGCAGGCTGGTCTTGCCCGGCCCTCCGAGGATTTTCCCCAATAACCCGCTTTTCGCCGAGGGCGCATAAGCCAGCCCCAGCCGCGGACCGAACCGGTTCCCCTGCGGCACCAGCGTCGCCGGAATCCCGGGATCGGTCGGATATACGAGGCTGGTCGGCGCCGTCGGATAGACTTTCGATTGCTGGCCAAGACTGAAAGTCGGGATCTGGTTATATTTCTCCGACCAATACTGCATCAGGTCCCAGCGCACTCCGACGTTGAATGTGAGGCTCGGCCGCGCGCGCCAGCTGTCCTGCAAAAAGCCCGCGGCATACTTGTGCCGGCCGTAGTAGGTCTGAGAATCGGCCTGGTTATAGTTGCTGGCCACCCCGATCAGAAAATCGGCGAAGTCCGAACCGGTTTCGGTCCCGTAGAACGTGAACGCGCCGTTGAACGTTGGGTTCGGATTCACGTTCACCTGCTCCAGGCTGAGTTGCATCCCGGCTTTCAATGTGTGGTCGCCAATCACTTTGGTGAGATTGTCGAGGGCCGCATACGTGTTGTTCGCCTGCGTCAGGTTCGTGATCGGGACCCCGATGGTAAACGAGCTGAACGTGATGTTCTCGATTCCTTCGATCTTCGGCGCCAGCGGCACAATCCCGCCCGCGCTTCCGCTGGCGAACCCCTGCGAAGCGAGGCTCGGGCCCACGCCGCCCAACGGCTGCCCCACATTATTGGCGCTGCGCATGAAGCTCAACCGCACTTCGTTCACGGTGGACGCTCCAAACGTTTTGGTCTGTCCCAGGCTGATCAGTTGCGACCGCCCCAGATTCAAGCCGGCGAAACCCGGCACGTTCGCGCCGCCTTGGCCGGTCGGGTAGGGGTTGTTCAGACTGTAGTCGTCGAAGTAGTAGTAGGCCGAAAGCAGGCCGAAGCGTTTGCTGGTTCCGTCCACGCGGAAGCTGCCTTTGTCGTCCCGCAGAATCTTGCCTTCCGCCCCGGTCGAAAACGCCGTGTCCCCCGAATTGGGCGCTGGAATGTATGGGAGCAGATGCTTGGCCGGCTCCGACCACGCCCGCTGCGGGATGACCGCATTCGGAAACACGCAATCGGCCGCCAGCGTGCACCCCGGCCGGTAATAGGGTTCGTTCGCCGATACGCCATAGCCGAGCCTTTGCGTGAGGAGGTTCGCCAGATAAGGGCCGGCGACCTCGCCACTCAGCGAGCTGGCCTCGTCGGCCAGGTTTCCGCTTCGCGCCGCCAGGCTCGGCACCGGAATCAAGCCGGTATCGATTCCCTGGCTCTGCCTGGTCCCTTGGTAATCGGCGAAGTAGAAGATCTGGTCCCGCTTCATCGGTGCGCCCACCGTGCCGCCAAACTGGTTCTGCCGGTAAAAGCTGCGGTCTGGCGAAAAGAAATTTCGCGCGTCCAGATCGGTGTTGCGCAGGAATTCGAACGCATCGCCGTGAATCGCGTTAGTGCCCGATTTAGTGATCACGTTCACCACGCCGCCGCTGTAATTGCCGTACTCCGCGTCGAAGTTGTTGGTCAAAATCCGGAATTCGGAGATCGAGTCCAGGTTCGGGACGATGGTCGTGCCGCCGTTCATCAGCTCCTTGACGTCGCCCCCATTCACGATGAACCCATTGGCGTCCTCGCGCTGCCCACTGATCGATTGGTTGCCGGGATTCAGCATGCCCGATGGGGCGATCGCCACCGAGGCGCCCGCCATGACGATCGACTCCGGCTGCTGGGTCGTCATCGGCACAATCCCGGGCTGCAGCGCCAGCAGGTCCGTGAAACTCCGCCCGTTCAGCGCTACCGCGGTCATCGCTTTGCCCGTTACCACCTCCCCGACTTGCGTACTCGAGGTTTCGACGTGGATGTCGTTGGCCAGCACCGTAACTTCTTCCAGTTTTTCGATCATCGAGACGGTCATGTCCACCTGCAGCGCCGCATCCGCGTCAATCGTCAAGCCGGTCCGCCGCTGCGCCGTAAAACCGGTTGCTTCCAGCCGCAGATCGTACTTGCCGACCGGCAGCGTGGGAAACGCATAGAACCCTCTTTCGTTGGTGGTGGTCTTGTAGATCATTCCGGTCGCGGTGTTGGTGGCAGTGACGCTGGCGCCCGGAATCACCGCGCCGCTCGGGTCCATCGCGGTCCCCGAGATACTTCCGGTAGTGGCGGCCAGAGCCGCGCCGGCAACTGCGAGCAGGATTGTGATTAGACGAAGGATACTCTCAGATAGACGCATTCCGGCACGGCCAGTGTAACAAGGGCGGCCTTTGGTCGCCCGGGCGAGAGCGGATATCTCTCGGTCAGTGACCGGTGTGTGACCGTTTGCTTTCAAGGGGATCCCGGCTCTCTCGGGCCTCGGTCAGAAACGTGATGATTTGCCAGCGCTGCGGTTCCGGCAGATGCGCGAAAGAAGGCATGCCTCCTCGCCGCGATCCGTTCCGTAACACCCAGAACAGCGCTCCGGGAGCCGCGTGATAGATGTCTGCCCGGTCGAGCGGCGGAGCCTTTCCAATTCCCTCCCGCCGCGCTCCGTGACAGTGGGCGCATTCTCGGACATATAGCTTGGCTCCCGCGCGCTGCGCCGGCTCGTGTTGTGCAAAGGGATTTCGTAGGCGTGTCTCCGCCGGCGGCGCTTGCTGCACCAGGCTTCCTCCAGCGGCGCAGGCGGTCACCGCGGCGGTCCAGGACAGTACGGTTTTCCACAACCTCACGGCCGTCCTCCCGCGCTGTGGAAAAGGTGCCCGACCTGCCGCCCGAACTGATCGATCTCGTAGGAAACGCCCGCGCGCAAAATGAACCCGGCGCTCTCCGCTGTCACTCCGAACCCGGGTGATACGCGGAACATCACCCCATTGGCGAGAGTCCACGCGAGCACGGGCGCCACATAGTGGGACGTTCCCCGCAAGCCGAAGTTGTCATGCGTTCCGAGCCCGCCGTACATCTCTACGCCCGCCTGAAAATTCTCGCGGCAGAAGTTGCATCTGTCCGGCCGGGCCTCGAGCGCCAACGGGCGGCTGATCCCCACCGCATATCCGAACTCGAAGGGTTCGTGACGCACGTTCTTCTCGGCAATCACATTCTCCGCGATGGTCCACCCTTTGAAGTGACTCCCCAGAATCAGTTTGGCTTCGATTTCCCGCTTCTTCTCGCCGCGGGCTTCGTTCGCGGGCTCGGCCAAATCCGCCGCGCCGTCATGATTGACCACTTCGAGCAAAGTCCGGTCGCCGCCGTTGATGTTTTCGAACTCGACATACAGAACCGGGTTAATCCAATGCTCGTGATCGAGGAGCCGGAACCGGTTTTCCCACCGGTAGCCGGTAAAAAAGGCGCCCGACCCGGTGGAACTTTGACCGTCCAGGTACAGTTCGGTGGTCCACCAGCCCGTGGCGCCGTACTCCAGTTCGAGCGCGCTGCCCAACCAGCGGCCGGCGGCCCCGGGTTTTCCCGTTGCACTCTTGGTCGAAATCTCCAGGTTCCCAGGTTCTTCCATCTGGTGCGTATACGTGACGAAGAAGGGACCTTCCCCCGCCGACGCCGGGATTGCCGCCGCTGTCATGATTGCTAAGAAGTTGCAAAGAGACTTCCGCATGCGCACACTGCTACCCCAATAAGCGACCAGAAAAGAAGTACTTGGCGCGAGAGCCTGCCCGGCCTCGCTGATTCTGCAAATCACTTGCAGATGAGAAAACTATAGCCGGAATGCAGACGAAAGCGCAAGATCTTTTTGCAGTTCAGTTGCAGATGAGCGAGACGCCGGACGGCGGCCCGGCGGTTGGGAGTCGGAGGTGGCGCCACCCTTACGGCGCTTCGACCGTCACCTTCCGTGCGTTGGCTACGTGGGATCCGTTCCGCGCCCGGTAGCCGTCCACCACCACTTCATCGCCGCTTTTTAAGGAGGTCAGGCTCCAACCCTGGCTTAGCAACAGATTGGGGCTGCCCATTTCCACTTCCCAGCTGGATACTTTGCCATCCGGCTCCCGAACATCCATGAGAAATGTGACGTGGGGATTCTTCCAACTGACCTTGGTCACTTTGCCCTTCAACGTGACCGGCATGTCGGTCGCGTATTCGGCGCTGGTGGAATGATGGGCCGCCGCGGGAATCGTAATCCACAGCAACCCGCCGCCCGCAAGGAGAAGCGTTCGCATCACTCGCATCGTACTCACCTCCCCGGCTAACCGGGAATTATACTAAACTTTCTTCGCACAAACTGGTACGCGAGGAGGATGCCGGTCGCCGAGAGCGAGGCGCCGCCGATCAGCAAAATCAGCACCACCATATCCCACACCGGCCGGTAGCGGTATAGCCAGGGAAGATTGAGAGAATGCAGGCCGTGGTACAGCCATCGGGACATCCACGAATCGCTCGAATAGCCGCCCACGATCCGAGCGGTACGAGGATCGATGTAAAAGCGGGATCTTTTCGAGTCCCCCAGTTGCACCAATAATACCGGGAGCGGCCGCTCATTGCGCCGGTCGAGATAATAGGCGTCGTATTCGGATAGAAGCCGCGACTGGGCGGCCGGCTCCACGCCTTGCACGATCTGCGCGATCCGCTTCCAGTCGAATCCCTCGGCGGCGCGGCCGCGAACCGGGATCACGCGCGAATGCCGCGCTGCCTCTATCGCCAGATAGGCCGGCTCGCCGGCAAACGAGATGAAGTCCAGTGCTTTAACGGGAACGCCAGCCTCCCGCAGCGCCAGCTGCGGAGGCTTGGCCGCATACGCTGCGAGTCCCGGGCCTTTGCCGCGAAGCGCGGCCTCGATCCGAGAGGCGTAGGGCTCGCCGTTGCCTTCGATCGGGAACGGCTCCATCGAGAGCATGCCGCTGAAGGCCCACGTGCACGCCACCACACCGAAAAAGAGCCCGAGAATCAGGTGAAGCCGCTTCTGGCCTTTGTACGGCACGCGGCGCGCGGGGGCGTACATCCAAACCCCCACGACGAGCCCAAACAACGCCGCGGCCGTTGCCAGCGCCGACGCGCTGATGACCACCCGGCTCCACAGCCGGCCGTTCCTGCGCAGTGGAGTGAAGTACAGCCAGTGTGGAATCGCTCCCAAGTACGCGCCCAGACGTGAGCCGCGCGTCGTGTACTGCTCCACCGCGCCCGTTACTTCCGAGACATACACTTCTTGGCCATCCGGCCATTGATATTTCCATAGGGGACGCAGCGGACGAAACTGGCCCGATACCGTCCACTGATCTTCCGTCGTGAGCGTCCCTTCCAAATGCGCCTCGCGAGCCGGTCGTCGTGCCCAGGCGGCGGCGGTTCGAAGAAGCAGGTCCGGCGCGAACTCGTTCACTTCGCTGCCGTCATCGGCGTGTACCAGCCGCCGGTCGCCCCCTCCAAAGCGAAAACGGTAAACGGGGCGGCCGTCGAACATGATCAGTTGTACGGAACGCGCCGGCACTCCGGCATCGAGCGCGGCGTAAGCCTGTTCCGGTGCGAGGTGGATGCGCGCCGGATCGAGAGGCTCGGCGCGCGCCAGCCGGTCGGCTTCCGTCACTTCGGGGTAATCCCAATACATCATGAAGATCCCGGTGACAAACCACCACGCGAACAGCACGCAAAACGCAACCCCCATCCAGCGGTGCGCGAAGAGAGCGAAGCGTTTGATCCGGAGGGGAAGGGGAGGCACTACGGCTTCGGTCCGCCATCCACGGCGGAGCCGGCGAAAACCTCGTGGCCGTCGGGCAGAATGACGCTTCGCGCGGAGGCAATCCGCGCCCCGTCCCAGGCGGGGTAAGCCACGACGGTCACGCGGTCGCCCACTTTGAGGGAATCGCGCTTCCAGCCCAGCCGCGAAAGCAGATTCGGCCCGGCGGTCTCAAACGCCCAGTTCACCACGTGCCCGCCGCCCTCTCTCACATCCACGAAAAAGAAGGTATGGGGATTGGTCCATTCGATTCGGGTGACCACGCCCTGAAAACGGAGCCGTCTGGTTCCGTCGAACTCCGCCGCAAACGAATGATGGCCGATGGCCGGCGCTGCCGAAAGCAGCAACCCGGCAAGCGCGGCCATCCAACGCGGGTGCATGGTCTACCGCCGGGCGAGCGCCGTGCGGGAACCGGAGAGTTCCCGGTGGAACAGGTACGAGATGTCAACCGGCATATCGTCCATGGATTTTACTTTCAACACGACCTGGTAGTAGCGGGGGATCGTGCCATCCGCGGTTTTCAGCTTCGCGACCAGCGTGCGCGCCAGCGCCGGGTCGGTGAGTGCCTGCACCGCCGCCATCACGCTGGAAATCTGGTTCCCCGAGAGCGAGAGAATCTCGCCGTTTCCGTACAGTCCCGGAATGTGGCTGATCAGCGCATGGCTCTCTTCCACCTCTTGCGAACTGTGGGACACGCGGTCGGGCAGAAATGCCGGCTCGCCCGGCAGCGGTTTCCGGTTCCGGATCCCTTCCGGTTCCAGCGAGATCTGTTCGTCCACCGGGACCGCCTGAAGCTGGCGATTGCCGGCGGACGGCCCGATGAAGATGACATTGTCCATCATGATCTCGGGCATCGACAACAGATCGCCGCGCGTGAGCAGAACATGCTGCTTGCGGGGCGCGAGAAACTGTCCCAGCAGAAAGGCGCCGCTGGCGGTTCCGGCGGCCGAGGCGCCGGACGACGGGGTGGCGATGCAGACCACCAGCGGGCGGTTGGAATTCAGGATCGGTCCCCACAGCTGCTGCAGTTCCGGGGTCCAGGTCCCCATATCGAGAGCGGCGCGAACGGGACGCGTCGAAAAATAGAACGCGCTCGCCGTCACCGCCAGGGCGACCGCCGCGGCAGCCGCAATTTCGCGCCGCTTCCACCGGCGCGCCACCGCCGCTGGCCTCGATTGATGCGCCGCCGGAGCCCGCGGCGTGAACGTTACCTTGAACCCACCCTTGGGCAAATCGACCAGAATCGGGTCATCGGCTCCTTCAGCCCGGTAATAATCCGTAAGCTTTTGCCGTAATCGTGCGACCTGCATACGCACGACCGATTCCTGCCGCGGGTCGTAGGACGCCGGTTTTCCAAACGCGTCCACACCGATGACATACTCCTTCAGTTCGTCGGCCTCGCCGGCCAGCGACTTCTCCGCGAGATAAGAAAACAGACGCCGCTGGCCTTCGCTCAACCGGAGATTCTTGTTTTGAAGGATACGCTCGACTTGCGCCCGGAAAGACTCCGCCTCAAGTGCCACTGGCGAAAATCATATCACAGCGGAATAGAGACCCTCCGGCCGCGGACGCGTGAACGACTGGAATGCCAATTCGCGATGTCAGCCGCTAGCGAGGCCATCACCTGTGCCACGATCCGCTCCGCCGTCTCGTCGGCCCGCACGGTAATGACTGAGCACGGAAGCTTCTTCAACCAGGCCATGTGGCGCCCGGTTCCGGCCGGGCCGATTGCCTTCGTCATGGGAGGTGGCCCATTCCCGGGACTCTCTGTGATGGGCATACAGCCGGCCGCCGGCCGCGAGGTCCACCGCACCCGCCTCCAATAGTCGTTGTCCCGGACACCGCCGCGCGCGTGATGTGGATGCGGTCATTCATACGCGGCTGCACGCGTCCCAGCGAGCGATTCGCACGTTGGAGCCTCGCGGCCCCCAGATGTTCGGGTCCGTCGGGCCAAACAGCGCCAGCACGGGAGTCCCGACCGCTGCCGCGAGGTGCGTAATTCCCGAATCGTTCCCGATATAAAGGCGCGCCCGCGCCAGCCAGCACGCCAGCTCGTACAAGTTTTCAATCTCGACTGCTCCATCCAGAGGCGGGTCGTCCGGGCCTCTGCACCAGAAGACCGGCATAGTCCGTTCGAGCTGCCGTGCCACCGCGCGAAATTTTTCAAGCGGCCAGTTCTTCTTCGCGCTGCTCGAAAACGGCTGGATGACCGCGAAGTTTCCCCGTGCGACGTCGCACCGGATTCGCGGGATCCCGTCGCTGGCGCACTTCGCGGAAAGCGTCCTCGCCTGTTCGAGATAGAAGTCGGCCGCGTGCATGCCGGCAGCTTCCGAAGGCAATGCCGGGAAGAATGTGAAAGGCAGGTCGAGACGCCGGACTGCCTCCCGAAACTCCGGCCGGTTTGCGCCATACCAGGAGACAATCGAGTCAAAGCGGCGCAGGGCTTCGAACAGCCCGGCCGGCGGACCGCTGATTTCGAGAAGATCCAGCCCGGTTGAGGAGATGGCCCGCGTCCGGTCCGCAAACCGAACCAGCGGCGCGGTGGCCGCCGCCGTCCAGACTTCGTAATCTTCCGTGCGCAGGCATTCCAAAGCCGGCAGCGAAACGATCAGATCTCCAATGGCTCCAGGCCGGATGACGAGCCGTCTCACGTCGCTTTTCAGTATCCCAAAACGGTTCCGCGCCGTTGCGGTTTATCCACAGCAGATTCACTCCGCACGCGCTTCAAAACTCTGAAACCAAATGAAAAAAATCTTGAGGAAAATGGATCGAAAATTACCGAAATCGCTTGATCCGAAATACGATCAGGCGCATATTGAGGGAGGTTCCAAGAGGTTTGAGGAACAGCAAGCCTCCGGGACGTAGCGGACCACAAGCGATGATCCGCTTCCGACACTAGCGATAGATACGGGAGCGGGGAGTGAAGGGAGATCGGGCGGACTCGGAAGGTGGGCTGGTCTGCAACGATCCGGTAGAACACTTTGATTCTGAGGGATGTAACAATCCCATAAGGGGAGTGGAGACCGGAGAGAGGCGGGCCGAGCGTTGCATGGACCGGGCAACGGGTCTGAGCAGAGAAGCCGCCGAAACGGATCGAAACCGTCATCCAGCGGTGGAGCGAAAGACCGAACGGGTCTGGAAAGTGTGGCGCAGGAAGCGAAGCAGCAGGTCGGGAGCTTCGACCCCGTAATGGAGTCCGTGAAAGCGAAAGCCGTTACGGGTGAGCGAAAGGCCGTTGCGAGTTTCCGGTCCCGGTTCAGAGAAGAGCAAAGGCTGCGACGCGTCTGGAAGCATTGATCCGGCCAGTGGAGAAACCACCGGTTGGGGAGCCGACAGGCGAGGCGTTCGGCGCTCTGAATCGCAGAACTCAGTGCCGTGCATGCCGGCGGGGAGTAGGCTGTGAATCGGGTCACTTGGAACCATTTTTATTTGTGTGTAAGGCGCCGGGGTTAGCGCGACCAGGCTGCCGCGTGCAAAAAGCGGAGTCTAGCGCACCGCGTGGGCGGCCTTGCTTTCCGCGACGTAGCGGTTCACGAACTCCTCGAAGGCCGTTTCGAGCGCCTGCCAGACTTTCTGAGATCGGCCAACCGGCCGGTTATCCACCTCAATCACCGGCAGCAGGTTCCGCGTTGTCGACGTGATAAACACTTCGTCGGCGGCCTCCACATCGGCGGGAAGAATGGTCTTTTCAGCAATCTGGATTCCGGGGACACGAACGACTTGCAGCAGCAGCTCGCGCGTAATGCCCGGGAGGCATCCGGCGCTCAGCGGCGGCGTGGCCACCTCATTTCCGTTCGCCACAAAAATGTTGGCGGATGTGCATTCGGCGATCTCGTCTTTTTCGTTTAATAGAATCACTTCGTCGAACCCGCGGGCCTGAGCCGATTCGAGCCAGGTCAGGTTCTGCGCCCAGGAGAGAATCTTGGCGCCGGCGAACTCGTTCGCCGCATGCCGCGCCTGGCGCACGTAGCTCAGTTTGACCCCGTCTCCCCATTGCCGGGAATTCGCGGTCAGCGCGAGCAGATCGCTGGGGCGGCCGGAGGAACACGGGCCTTCCCACATTCCACCGCCATTCCGCACAATCACCAGCCGCAGGGTGGAATGCTGGGCGCCATTGGCCTCAATCAGCTCAAACAGCTTGCGGCGCACGGCGTCCGCGCTCGACGGCAGCGCGATGTGCAGCGCCGCGGCATCCCGGCTCAGACGCGCCCAATGCCGCTCGAAGGCGAACGGCACGCCATCGACCACCCGGAGCGTGCTGAAGACTCCCCAGCCGGACAGCAATCCCACTTGCCCTGCCGAGAACATCGGGTCGGCGGCCTCGCGGATCTGCTCGTTGTGAAGAACAAAACGGTGCAGCACGATGTCATTTTAGCGCGCGGCTTCTATCGCTTTGCGGCTTAGGATAGAAGTGATGGCGGTCGACGTGATCATCGCGGGCGCCGGCGTGATCGGCAGCTCGATCGCTTGGCGCCTCGCCCAACACAGACTGCAGGTCCTTCTCCTGGATGCCGGCCGGTTCGGCGGCGAGGCGAGTTCCGCCGCGGCCGGCATGCTGGCGCCGGGGGGCGAAATCGGACAACCCTCCGCCGCCAATGAACTGGCTCTCGAAGGCTTGCGCCTCTATCCCGCCTACGTGGCGGAACTGGAAGAGGAGTCCGGACTCCATATCGACTTCCAACGGCTAGGCGCCATAGAAGTTGCCCTCTCCCGGCAGGAGTGGGCGGATTTGCAGGCCCGTGCGGAGCGTCAGGCCGGGTTCGGCATCCCCTCCGGCGTCCTCACGGCCACCGAAATCCGCAAGCATCTGCCTCTCGCCCGCCAGGACATAGCGGGGGCTCTCTTCTATCCGGAAGATGCCGTTGTCGATCCGCGGGACCTCCTGGCAGCGTTACGGCAGGCGTGCCTGGCGCGCGGAGTCGAGGTGCGCGAAGGCACGCGCGTCACCGGGATTTCTCCCCGCCGCGATTCGGTTCGCGTCGAGACGGCCGCGGGAGTTCTCGAAGCGGCCGCGGCCGTTCTCGCAGCCGGAGCCTGGAGCAGCGACATTCCCGTCGAGGGCGTCACGCTGTCGCGCGCGTACCCGGTGCGAGGCCACCTCGTGGGCTATCGGCTGGAGCCTCATTCCCTTGGTCCGGTTCTGCGCTGGGGGCACACTTACGTGCTGCAACGGACAGGCGGATTCACGATCGCCGGCTCCTCCTCCGAGCAGGTGGGCTTTGACCGCACCATCGATCCCAAAGCGCTCCTCGACATCCACTCGCGCGCGTCAACTATCATTCCTGCTCTGGCGGAGTGCCAGCCCGTGGAAAGCTGGCTGGGGTTCCGTCCCGCCGTCGATTCCGGCGCTCCCGTCCTCGGCCGCGCCCCCGATACCGCCCTCTGGCTCGCCTATGGCCACTACCGCAATGGAATCCTGATGGCCCCCTCAACCGCTCACCGCATTGCGCACGAGCTCATTTCCAGTCCGGGAACGGGTCGGTCCGCGCCTCGCGACAGGCCCTGATCAATTCCGGCACCCGCCGCCGCCGCTCGAACAGTTGATCCAAGAGACGCTCCAACGCCTCCTCTTCGCCTTCGACCCAGGCCCGCGGCAGGCATTTCCAGGCCCGGTCGAGAACTTCCTCCGGGAAGTGAACCACCTGGTCCAGCCAGGGCTGAAAGTCCTCCAGCGAGCGCACGCCCGCATAAACGCTCCGCCGCGGATAAAGGCCTTGTACGGCAGATTCAGGAAAGTCCCAGTGGGGGCCATTGAAGGTATAGCCGTGGTCGATCATCCGGGCGACAAAGCCGGGGCGTCCGGGCCGGTTTTCCCCAACTCCCTTCACGCTTGCCCGAAAAAAGACGCATTGCCGGCCGTCGGCATTCGCTGTCCACTTGTCAAACACCAGCACGCCCCGGAAATCCTCCCGGTTCACGACTTGTTCCAGAAGAGCATCCGGCAGGAAGTCGTAGATCGCGCATCGTTCGGGATCTCCGGGATAGCGAGAGCCGTAGTGCCACCCCGGTTCCACTTCGATGCGACGCGACCCGAGCTGTAAAAAGACCTCCGGGTTGTCGGCCAGAAACGCGGGCGTAATCTGCACGACCGCTGCCTCCGGCGCTGCGATCTTCAGATAGCCAAGAATTACCGAAGACAGCAGTTCGTTGGTGAGAATGCGATGGTGCTGCGGATTGTTGCGGAATTTGACGACGTACCAGTTGCCGTCGTCGGCTTCGAGCAGGTGCGATTGCGCGCCTCCTCGCATCCTTCGCACGTGGCGCACGACCTGGAGAGGCATCGGAAAAGTACAGAAACCGCCGCGGCGGCTCCCGGCCGCTGGGCCAGCCTCGGGTACACTAGAGTTTTAGCACACGGAGGAATCCCGCACTCATGCCCGAACTCGAACCCCCCGCCACGTCCGAAACGCAGGCGGCATCCGGCCCGGCGCGAAGCCAGGATGAGATCGCTTTGGAGTTAATGAAATTCATCGCCGTTACGACCGGCTATGGCCGCTCTTCGCAATCGGCGGCTGGATTTTCCGGAAAGCCCACGGCGCGGTCTCCCGAGGAGCATGCGGAAGCGCTCCTCGAGTTATTTGATCGCTGCCGGCGTGCCGTGAAAAAGGGAGCGTAAGGAGGGAAGCGCGGCCCGGAAGCGGACCGCGCTGGTTTGCAGTTCGGTGTTTAGCGGCGTCTTCCGCCCTTCTTCGCCGTCTTTTTGGCCGCGCCTTTCCTGGCTGCTTTCTTCGCCGCCTTCTTGGCGGGCGCTTTCTTGGCGGCCTTTTTCGCCGCCTTCTTCGCGGGGGCCTTCTTGGCGGCCTTTTTCGCCGCCTTTTTCGCGGCCTTCTTGGCGGGCGCTTTCTTCGCGGCCTTTCTTACGGCTTTCTTGGCCGGCGCTTTCTTCGCCTTCGGGGCAGAGGCTTTCTTCACCGGCTTCTTCGGCGGAGCCTCCGGTTCCTGCGGCATCGGCTGAGGCTCGGGAGTGGCTACGGGCTGGCTGGCGACTGGTGGAGTCAGTTCCGCTTCCTCCTCGTCTTCCTCCTCTTCCTCTTCGTACTCGTCGAGTTTGGAGTCGAGGTCCGAGGTTTCTTCGTCGTCGTAGTCGTGGAAGTCTTCCATTTCGTCCTCGGTCGGCGGTGCGAGTTTCAGCCTATCAAACATTCAGTACGCCTCCTGTAGTCGGGCACAATCACCCATAGCATACTCCTTTTTAGTATCCAGGCAATAGCGAAAAGCAGGAATCGGTGAAAATTCGCGGCGGTTATCGGACCGCGGTTTGCACCAGCGCGTGAGAGCTATTGCCCGAACCGGCGACGCCGCCTCCGCGCACCGAAGCGGTCTTCGCGGGAACGCGCCGCCGCGCCGTGGCTCGCCGATGCGCGGTGGGCTTGGCCGCTAGCCGGCGCGCGGCTGGTTCGGCCCGCAGCGCTGCCGGAATCATCAGCCAATCTCCCTCGGCGGCCTCTGTTTTTTGCAGTTGGTTGGCCGCGATGATGCTGGACGAAGTCACGCCGAAATGCTTCCCGATCGACGCCAGCGTTTCGCCGGCCGACACCCGGTGAATTCTCCAGGAAACGCGATGTTCCGACGGAATCAGCTGCAGCGAGGTCATCAGCTGGTTGCCTTTGCCTTTCGGAACGTGCAAGGAATACCCGTCCGGAACGATGCCTTTCAGGACCGCGGGGTTGAGCGACATCAGCTCGGCAACCGGGGTGTCGGTCAAATCCGAGATCAAAGCCAGACTCGTCGGCGCCGAAATCTCGATCGTGTCGTATTCCAGCGGCCGGTCCAGTTCGATCCCCTCAAGACCATATTCGGCGGCGTTCTTCTCCATGATGGTCATGGCGAGGATAATCGGGACGTAATTGGTGGTCTCGGCCGGAAGCACGCCCCGGTTGCGCAACTCCCAGAAATCCGCGTAGCCGGTTCTTTCGACCGCTTTCTCTACCGCTCCCGGGCCGCAGTTATACGCCGCGATCGCCAGGTACCAATCGCCGAACTCGTTATATAGGTCGTGCAGGTGGCGCGCGGCGGCGCGGGTGGCTTTCTCCGGGTCCATCCGGTCATCCGTGTATCGGGTCTGCAACAAACCGTATTCGCGCCCGCGCCAGGCAAGGAATTGCCACATCCCGCCCGCCGCCGCCCGGGACATGGCGCGCGGCATGAAACCGGATTCGGCCTGGGCAAGGTGAATCAGTTCCTGGGGCAAGCCTTCTTCCGCCAGAATGCGCTCGATCATCGGCCGGTACCGCCCCGAGCGTTGCATCGCGGCAACCAGCGTCTTGTGGCCGCGGTTGGAAAAATAATGGATGTACCCCAGAACCGGATCCGTGACCATCAGAGGCAACTGCGAGACGGTGGCCGAAACCTGCTCGCGAACTTTGTCCTTCAGCTTAGGATCGACCGGGAAGGTCATCTGAAGGATGTCTTCCAGCGGGGCCTTTTCAAACTGGACATCGGCGACATCCACGGACGCTCCCATACCCGCCAGGTCCAGCCGGTGAATCGCGTCGACCATTTCGTCCAGACGCTTTTCGTAATCCTGACGATCTGCCTGATTCTGTTCGGCTGCGTCCAGCATCAAATCGACAGCCGAGTCGAACTCCCGGCGCGCGTTCGCAATGTCATCGATCTGATAGTAATTCCGTCCCCGTTGATACGCCTGCTCGGCTCGCTGCCGGAGAGTGTCCGAGCGCGAACGACGCTGGACTGGTGTGTTCAGGGCGAGGGGAACGTCGTGCAGAAACAGGTTGGGTGAAATGGCCGGAGGTTCGGCGATTTCAAAATTGGCCAGTGCGGAGTTTTTCGGCGCCGGTGGAAGAAATGAGGTTTTAAATCGAGACGGCTGAGTGTAGCCACACCCACTTGCGACCAGGACTGCGGAGCATGCCGAAATGGTCAATAGCGTTTTCGTTCGATCGTCCATAAGTCTCGAACTATTGAAAACAAAGCTACTTCCTCGGGCTCCTGCCCGCTACAAACCCTTTACAGGCTACTACAGCGCGTTCCGGTGCGCAACAGTTCCTTTTCGGGTTAACCCTGGGGCCGCGGCCCAAAAAGTCAGGAGTAGCACTACAACTATCGGCTATTCCTCCTCCTCTTCTTCACCCGTCTTCGCGGCCTTGGCTGCGGCAATGATCTTATCTGCTTGTAACTGCGGGACAAAATCGTAGTGATCGAATTCCATGGTGAACGATGCCCGGCCTTGGGTCATAGCAGTTAAGTCATTTTGATAGTTCAACATCTCGGCCATCGGCACCTGTGCCCGAATGAATTGGGTATTCCCCTTCGTGTCCATGCCCGAAATGCGCCCGCGCCGCCCGTTCAGGTCGCCCATCAGATCGCCCGCATATTCCACAGGCGCTTGGATTTCCACGTTCATGATCGGCTCGAGCAAGGCCGGTTTCGCCTGTTGCATGGCGGCCTTGAATGCCTTTCGGGCGGCCAGTTTGAAGGCGAGTTCGGAGGAGTCTACATCATGGTACGAACCGTCATAAACCGTGACTTTGAAGTCCACCATGGGATAGCCCGCCAAGTACCCGTTCTCGGCGGCTTCGACAATGCCCTTTTCGACCGCCGGGATGAAGTTCTTCGGAATGGCGCCGCCGAAGATCTCGTTCGCAAACTGGAACTTCGCGCCGCGGGGCAGCGGCTCCATCCGGATCCAGCAGTCGCCGAACTGCCCGTGCCCTCCGGTCTGCTTCTTGTGGCGGCCCTGCACGTCGGCGGTCCCGCGGATGGTCTCCCGGTAAGGGATCTTCGGGGCCTTCAAGGTCACATCGACTCCATAACGCTTCTTGAGCCGGCTGACCACGACCTCGACGTGTTGCTGTCCGGAACCGGCCAGGAGGAACTCCCGAGTCTGCGGATCGCGATAAAAACGCAGCGATTGGTCCTCTTCCAGAATCCGGTGAACCGCATTGCCCATCCGGTCTTCATCGTTGCGGGATTTGGCTTCGATCGCGAACGCGATGGAGGGTTCCGGCAACTTCACGGGTGCATAGGAGAGATTCAACCCCTTCTCCGCCAGGGTGTCGCCGGTCAACGTGTCCTTCAGTTTGGCGACAGCTCCGATATCGCCGGCGTACAGCTCCGTCACGGGTTGAATGGTCTTCCCTTGCGGGCTGCCGAGATGCGCGAGGCGTTCCGCCGAACTGCGCGTCAGGTTCTGCAAGTTGGCATCGTTTTTGACCACGCCGCTCATCACCTTAAAGAAGGTGATGCGGCCGGCAAACGGATCGGCCGTAGTCTTGAAAACAAACAGCGAAGCCGGGCCATTGCTGACAATCTTGCGTTGGCTTTCTTTACCATCCGCTGTGGCCGTCACTTCGCGTTCCGTGGGGGCCGGCAGGTTTTCGGCGACGAAATTGAGGATCTGGTCGCTTCCCACATTGTGCAGAGCGGAGGCGCAGAGCACCGGGAAGATGCGCATTTCCCGAACCGCCTGTTTCACGCCGTCGATAATATGTTCCACCGGGAGGGTGCCTTTCTCGAAGAACTCCTCCATGAGCGCATCGTTCCCCTCGGCTACCATTTCGACGAGCGCCTCGTGCGCCTTCTGCGCGGCGTCGGCGAGATCGGCCGGGATGTCGCCTTCCTTGGCCTTGCCATCCCCATCCGGTGTATAGGTGTAGGCCTTCATCCGCACCAGATCGACCACGCCTTTGAAGTCGCGCTCGGCGCCGATGGGAATTTGGATCGGCACGGCGGTTCGGCCGAAGGTTTCCTGGACACTCGCCAGCGCGCGCTGGAAATCGGCGCGTTCGCGGTCGAGCTTGTTAATAATGATGGCGCGCGGGATTTGGAACTCGGCGGCAAACGCCCAAACTTTTTCGGTCTGCACTTCGACGCCGGCTACCCCGTCCACCAGAACGAGGGCCGCATCCGCCGCCACCAGCGAAGCGCGCGTGTCGTTAATAAAAATGTTGTAGCCGGGTGTGTCCAGAAGGTTGATCTTGGTCTTCTTCCACTCGGCTACCGCGACGGCGGTCGAGATCGTGATTTTGCGCTGGATCTCTTCTTCGTCGAAATCGGTGATGGTGTTGCCTTCATCGACGCGGAGCAGGCGGTTCGTCGCGCCCGCGGTGAACAGAAGCGCGGCCGTGAGTGAGGTCTTGCCGGAATCGCCGTGGCCGACCACGCCGACATTCCGAATGTCCTTGCTTTCGTAGACTTTCACGCGAATGTCCCCTATTTAAAACGGAATGGTACCACAGCCGGGCAGGAGCGGCGGCGTGAAGCGGTACCGAAGAAAACGGCGCAAGTTTCAGGCGGATTTATAGTTGTCGACCGAGCCCGAAGACTCCGGACGTCCCGCGAACCGCGCGAGCGATCGCAGCACCGAAACCGGGGCTGGCGTCTTCGGTACTTCCGCGAAGATGCGGCCCAAGGTTTCGAGCAATGCCGGATCGAGCCGTGCGCTTCGAAGGAGGCTGTTGCGGAAAGGCGCCGGAAGGATGCGCCAGGGGATCCGACCGTATGCGGACTCCGGTTTCGCCAGCTGGAACTCCAGCCGGTGCAGGTGCGTCGCGAGTGTCTCACGGTCGCGTGAGTGCGGGTTCTTAAAGAACTGCGCGAGACCAACGAGCGCGCGTCCGAGCGGAATCAGATCCTCCCGCTGCAGTCGTTCGATGGAGGCCCAGTCGTTCCGGGCGACCGCGATGGCTAACGCGTCTTCCAGTTCCGCCCACGCCAGGTCGGCGGATGCCGGGCCGGAGCGTCTGAGCGTGTCACTGCCGCCGTGACCGGCTACTGCGCCGGGGAGGACTTCGAAAAAGATCAGGTTCAGCCAGGTATGAGCCGAATCCCGCTCCCATGAAGCGACTTTCCATCGCCGGCCGAATACTTCTACTGCCGCTGGAAGACCGGCAGCGCCGGTCCAAGAACGGCGGTGATCGGGCCAGGGGACACGCAACCTCAGATGATCGTGCGAGTCATCCAGCCGGAGGCGGCTGTGGGGCAGGTACACGATCACATTCCGGCTCCCCTCCTCCAGACGGGCGGCTTCCCAGCAACGTCCGTCGGCGGTGACGAGAATCGATCCGATGCGCGCCGGGGTCTCGGCCAGCACCTGTCGGACCCGATCAGGCGGCGCGGGAACGTGCACCTCGTCGCTCTGGGGCGTTGCCACCAGGTACGCGTTCGCTACGTCATCGGCGTACCCGTACGGGAGGCGCGAGTCAGGCGTCGTGGCCAGGAGCGTGGCCGGCATGACGGCGGGGGCGGGAGACTCGGTTCTGCGCAGGAGGAACAGGACTACATCGCGCAAAATCTCCCCATCGGCCGGATAGGCCAGGCGCGCCGGCAAAAGCTCCGGGTTCAGCAGCGATTCCAGAGTGGAAATGGAGAGGCGGTCGCGCAGAAGCAGACGTTCCAACGCTCTTCCGATGGTGAGCGCAGGAATCCCGGCTTCCGGTTCGCGAATCAAAAGCCGGGACACTTCTTGCGGAAGCCATTCATTCAGCAAGCGGGCGGCATACGCGCTCAGCGCTTCGACGCCGAGGGCCGGCCGCCGGATCATCGGCGTGGTGTCCGCCGAGTCCGGCTTGCTGCGCCGCTTGCGGCCGTACTCTTGAATCCACGCGCGAATATCGGAAACCGCCTGACGCCAGGCCTCGCTCGCATTCGAGGGCGTCTGCGACTCCCTGCGGAGGAGTTTGTCGAGCTCGCGCCAGTTCTCGCGCGTGTACCCGCCCCAGTACACGGTTTTGAGCCAATATGACGCGAGCACCGGAATGGTTTCCGGGTAGAGCCGCCGGTTGACGCGATCCAGCAGGTTGCGGAAATCGGTCTGCACCCGCGAAAGATTCCGGCGGCTGCGCGAAGCGCCGGCCGCGCTGTCACCGTGACGCAGCGGCAACAGGCGCGACGGGTACGAATGCATATGACCGTCTCCGCTCCTACTCTAGAGACGAAGATGCGCTCGCCCGTGTTTCGGATTCAGACACGTGCCCGGTAGCAGCCGCTTCAGTACGGTCTAGGCCGCGGCATCCAGACGCGAGTTTCGCAACTTACACAGGTCCCGGAATTGCACTCGTCCGGAGTGGCTTCGCTCACCGGAATGGCAGACAATCTGGTCGAGATCAAAACGCCGCCTGCGAAGGACGAGTTTGCGCCCGCGCATCCGAAGGCCTGGCTGGTTTCCCAGCCGGGAGCGCCGGTCCGCATCTGCAGTCTCATCTCAACGGATTCCACGCGGATCGGGCGGGCGCCGGACAACGATGTGGTTGTCCAAGGTTCGGAAGCGTCGACGGTATCGCTCCATCACCTGGTGATCGAGCGGGTCGTGGTTGACGGTCACCCCCAGTTCCGCCTGCGCGATCTGGACAGTACCAACGGAACGTTTTTGAACGGTTCGCGTGTTTCGGAGGCGCTCCTGGATCCGCCCGCTTCCATCCGGCTGGGAAGCCAAGGGCCGGAGCTTTCGTTCGTTCTGCAGGAACCGGCGGATGTCGATCTCGATCGGACGACGGCCATCCCGGAGCAGCTTCTGCCGCCGGCCGAGGGCGAACGCGCGGCGCTGAACACGTATGAGTCGCTGCTCTCCGAAGGAGTGGAACGGGCGCGTCAGGCCCGCGCGCGGGGCGCCGCCGGGCAAACCATGACGATCATGCGGGAGGCGCTCGATCACGCGCTCCGCCGGGCTTCGCGCCGGTCGCGGCTAGTGACGTCGATTCTCGGATTCGCGCTGGTGGCGGTTTCCGGATTTGCCGGCTGGAAGATCGTGCGGCTGAATCAGGAAAAGATGGCGATTGACCGGCACATCGCCGAGCTGGAAGCCAAAATTCAGTCGGCCAACAGCACCGATCAGGCGGACCGGCTCATTAATCAGATCAATGCCTATGAAGCCGAGGGGAAGCAGCTTCAGGATAGCTTTCTGTACCGGATCGGTCACCGCGAACACGATTTTGTCACTGAGGAGATCCGCAGACTCCTGGCGGAATTCGGCGCGGAGGCGTATAGCGTCCCGCCCGAGTTTACGGCGCGGGTGAAGCACTACATCGAGCAGTACCAGGGGCCGGACCGGCCGTTGATGAATCGCGCCCTGGGCAGCGCGGCCACCGAGATCGGCGACATGCGCGACATCCTGGAGAAACAGCATCTTCCCGGAGACCTGGCATACGTGCCCCTGGTCGAAAGCGCACTGCAGGCCAACCGCTCCCGCGCCGGCGCGGCGGGACCCTGGCAACTGACTCCGGCCACCGCCAAGGCGTACGGGCTGCACGTCAACAATGAGGTGGACGAGCGCGAAAACGTGGTCAAATCGACTCGCGCCGCCTGTCAATATCTCCGCGAACTCATCCTGGATTTCGGCGCAGGCAGTTCAGTGATGCTGGCATTGGCGGCGTACAACGTGGGTCCGTCCAAAGTGAAACAAGCGATCACCAGGACTGTCCAGGATCCCATTAAGCAGCGGAACTTCTGGTATCTGTACCGGGTGCGCGCGCTGCCGCTGGAAACCCGGGAGTATGTGCCGAAAGTATTCGCCGTGATGATCATTGCCCGCAACCCGCAGCGGTTCGGGTTCTGACGCGGGCCGGTCTCAACGGGCCAGAGACCACTTCACGTAAACCACCGAAAGCTTCGGATTGTTGCAGCGCAGGACGAGACGCTTCCAGGCGTTCTGCGGGCCGGGCGCTTCGGCCACTTCGATGCCGGAGGCGTTGTGCGGATCGAACTCGTACATCACCCGGTTCCATCCATTCTGCGGGCCGGCCGCGTCCCACCCGGTGCGCGCGTCCTGGGGGCGGTTCGTGAAAACGAGGATACCGTAGTCGCCCAAATCGCCGGGGTAGACATTCAGCTGTACGGGTTTGCCCGGCAGTTCGCCGGTGAGCGTGCCGAAAGAAGCCGTCTTGCCGTCGATGACCAGGGTGGCATTTTTGCGAAGCCGTCCCGTCCAGATCAGCGCCCCTTTGCTCGGCGCCGGGGCCGCTGGCAGCGCCGGCGCAGGTTTCGGAGGTGGGACGACCGTCAGCGATTGTGGCAGAGGGAGCGCAATCGATGGAGCCGTTTGGTGTGCGACCATCGGGGGCGGCGCCAGATCGATCGGCTTGCCGTTGTTGCGAATGGGGGTGGCAGGAAGGCGGAGCGGTCGCAAGGGCCGGTCCGGTTCTCTCACGGGCGCTTGGGCCGGCAGATTCCGGGACGCGTCGCGGGCAGGCGGCAGTTCCTTCGTGAGATCCGCGCGATCGTTCCAGGAACGCGCGGTTTCCTCCGGCGTGCGGGCTTCGGCGGGGAGATCGGGGGGCGCCGGCAAGTCCCGCAGCAACGGGTCCGCTGCTTGGGAGGAGAGATCGACCGCGCCGGCAAACGAATTCCCGGAGACCTGCCGGTCCGCCTCGGCCAGCACGTCCGGCTGTCGCGGAGGCGCCGGCGCAGCCTGCTGACGCACGGCTGTCCACCACCAGTAGCCCAGCACGAAGATCACGATGGCCAGCGAAGAAACCGCCCGCCAGATCCATCCTCGCACCTGCTGCGAAAAGGTGAGCGGCTCCGGTTCCGGGAACCGGACGAAATCCTCGGCGAGGCGCTCGAGATCGGGTTGAAGCGGAGGCGGCGTGGTTTCGGGACGAGGAATGCCGGGCTGCACCGCGACCATGGGGCTGGGAGACGCCGCCGGGATCGTCAGTTCGCGGTAGGAGTCCGCTTGGAAGCCGTCGCGCTCGCGAACATAGAAGCGGGCGCGGGCCGGCCCGGCCGCGCCCGGCCGGAGCAACATTCCAACCTGCCGCTCTTCCGTGAACAACGTATTCAGCAGGTCCAACTCCCAGCCGGCCGCCACGAGCTGGCGTCGGGGTTGCGCGCGAAACCATCCCACGGGCTCCAGGCCGTACAACTCGCCTTCCAGCGGTGGTCCGCCCATAAGCCGGGCAACCGCCTCGACGTCCGCTTCGGAGAGGCTGCCGGAGCGGCCGAGTGCGCGTTTGGGAACCAGACGCCGGTAGGCCAGAATTCGCACGGACACGTCGTCCTTGGTACCCAGCAGTATGCCGGTAACTTCGCTGTCGGCAGCGGCAGCCGCGAGGTCGCACAATACGGAGTGCAGGCATTCCACCGCCACGGATTCCTGATCGCTGCTGTGATCGGCGAGAGCTTCGTCGGTCATGCCGTACTCTCAGCTTAGACCGAGTTCTGTTTTCTCCGACCCTCCATGGGTTGGCGAGTTGTGATCGATACCACGGCCTCCGAGCTCCAGCCGTTCGATAGGGCACGGCCGCTTTGCCTCAGGTGCGATTCGATACTTGGAGACCAGGCACAATCCCGGCATTGTGTATGTGTGCACTGCGATTCGATCTGCTTCGGCCCGAGGACGTTGGTTCGCCTCGTACTGGTATGGTGCGGCGCGCTTGTTTCACTGGCGGCCACGGCACAGCGGCCCGCCTCGCCGGCCAGCCTGAAAATCGACGTTCTCGAAGGCGAAGGGGCCATCAACAATATTCGGCTACACCGCGCCAAGGAGCCGGTGGTGCGGGTGGTTGATGAGAAGAACCAGCCGGTTCGCGGCGCCTCCGTGACTTTCCTGCTGCCTGATATGGGCCCGGGCGCAGAATTTCCCGGAGACGTAAGGGCACTGGCTCTCCTCACTGACGAGCGCGGGCAGGCTGTGGCGCGCGGTCTGGCGTCCAACGGCATAGTCGGCAAGTTTCAGATCCACGTAGCCGCGTCGTATCAGAGCCAGCGAGCCACTGCCGTCATCAATCAGGTCAATGCGGAGCCAGGGGGGGCGGCCAGTGGAGGACCGTCGAAAAAAATACTCCTGCTTGCGCTGATCGGCGGCGCCGCTGCCGGAGGCGTTGCCTTCGCGGTGAGTCACGGCGGCGGAGGGGGCGGCACCGGCCCGGTCTCGACGCAACCGGCTGGGTCCAGCACGCCGGTGGGCATCGTGATCGCGCCCGGCACGCCCGTGTTCCAGCCGCCGCACTAGCCGCAAAGCAGGGAGGAAAGACTGCATGTTCCGTTCGGCGTTCGTCAAAGTAGGCGGGATGGCGGCAGCTCTGTGGGCCGGATTCGGCAGCGCGCAGGGCGCGGTTCGAATCAGTCCGGCAACGCTGCCGGACTGGACTGTCGGGGCGCCCTACTCGCAGACTCTGACCGCCTCCGGATGCGGTCCGACTTGCACGTGGACATTTTCCGGGACGCTTCCCACAGGTCTGGCGCAATCGTCGGCGACGGGCGCAATCACCGGGACGCCAGTAGTGGCCGGCACGTTTGCGTTTACGGTGTTCGCGATGGATGCTCACGGCGGCCAGGGGGCGCAGCCGTACTCGATCGCGATTCATCCGCGTCCGGCGATTCAGACCGCTTCCTTGCCCGATGGAACGGCCGGAGCTGCTTATTCCCAAACGATCCGAGTCAGCAACGGAACTCCTCCCTACACGTTTAGCGTCACGTCTGGTTCGCTGCCCGCCGGGCTGGTGCTCAACCCATCCACTGGGGTGATCAGCGGCACCGCGACGCGAGCGGGCTCTTACTCATTCACGGCTCAGGCGGCCGATGCGGCCGGCGCTGCCGCCGCGCAGGCGTATGTTCTGACAATCGATCCGCCCGCCATCACAATCACCAGCGCTTCGCCGCTCCCCACCGGGACAGCCGGTAAAACCTATTCGCAGCAGCTGACAGCTTCGGGCGGCGTTCCGCCCCTCACCTGGTCCATTGCCGCCGGGGCGCCACCGGGCGGCATCTCCCTGAACTCCTCGACGGGATTGCTTTCTGGCGTGCCGTCCACGGCAGGATCTTCGGCCTTTACGGTGCAGGTGGTCGATGCCGGCGGGGTGCGGGCGTCGAAGGATTTCACGATTTCGATCGTCCCGAACGCTCCGAGCCTCAGCATTACAACGGCCTCGCCCCTTCCCGCCGGGACGGCGGGTGTCCCGTACTCGTTATCCCTGGCGGCGAGCGGAGGCCAGCCTCCCTATTCGTGGGCGGTCACCGCCGGGGCGCTACCTCCGGGTCTGGCGCTAGCGGCCGCGACGGGGGCGATCAGCGGCACGCCCACCGCGGCAGGATCGTCCACGTTCACGGTACAGGTGACCGACAGCGCTTCGCAAAAAGCCACACAGCAGTTCTCGGTTGCGATCTCAGCGGCGGGTAACGCGACGTTGTCGCTGGTGGGCGTGCCCGCGTCTGCTGCGTCGGCGCAGCAGATTCCGATCGATATTGCTTTGTCTGCCCCCTCCACCAGAACAGCAACCGGCCAGATTTCGGTGGCCTTTCAGCCGGCAGCGGCTGTGAATAAGGACGACCCGGCGATCCAGTTCTCCACCGGCGGACGGACGGTCAATTTCAGCATCCCGGCCGGAAGCGTGCGCGCGGTGTTTCCCGCCAGTTCCGTCGCGTTGCAGACGGGCACCGTCGCGGGGACGATCAGACTCACGGTCACCACCGACCTGCCCAACGGCACGGCAGCCGCGTCGATCGCCATCGGCGAAACCGCGCCGGTGATCAGCAGCGCGTCGGTGACCAAGAACACCTCCGGATTTCAAGTGCAGATCGCCGGCTTCTCCAACTCGCTTGAACTGGCCTCTGCGAGCTTTCATTTCACAGCGCAGGCTGGACAGATCGTGCAAACCAGCGACGTGACCGCCGATCTCAAGAGCCTGGCCAGCCAGTGGTACGGGGGCAGCTCCTCGACGCCGTTTGGAGGCCAGTTCTTGATCGTGGTCCCGTTCACGGTGCAACAAGGCGCTGCCAGCGGTCTGGCCTCCGTCAGCGTACAACTGCAGAACGCGAAGGGGGCTTCCGCGGCTGCGGCCGCGAACTTCTGACCGCGCGTGCATTGCAAAAAAATAATGGATGCGGCACTTTACCCCGGCACGGAGCCCGTGTATTATGTCTCACATGCGTCTAATACTCGTTTCAGCACTCGCTGCGCTTTCCGTGATCGCGCTGAGCGGTCAGGCCCCGGAACGCAAAGGCGGCGGCGGACCACCGAAAAACCTCAAGGTTTTCCCGGCTGGCACGGACCGTGCGCAGGTCGTCCAGACAATGCGGGCATTCACGGCCGGGCTGGGTGTGCAGTGCACGTATTGCCATGTGCAGGGTGATTTTGCCAGCGACGAGAACCCGAAAAAAGATGTCGCGCGCATGATGATGAAGATGGTCGGGCAGATCAACATGAACTTCCCGGACGGCAAGATGCACGTGACGTGCTACACGTGCCACCGCGGCGCCGAGATGCCGCTGACCGCTCCGCCCGCGCAATAAACACTCCGGTTCACGACAATCCCCAAATGCCCGCTTGCCGCGCCGCTTGGCGCGGCAAGCGGGTTTTTGTTTTTGTGTTGACCTCGCCGGGGGTGTGTGTTACGTTTGCCAATGGCTTGAGGTGCTCGCCGTGAAGGGCGAGTGAAAAGGGAAGCGGGTGAGAATCCCGCACGGTCCCGCCACTGTATGTAGGGAGCTCCGGCGAACAGGCCACTGTCCATTTGGATGGGAAGGCCGCCGGCCAGCGACGATCTACGAAGTCAGGAGACCTGCCTCGGGCGAATCCAGGCCCCGCTTCGAGTGAAGGCGGAGGGTGAACGCTCGGGACTGTCCTTCGGACCGGTTCTCTCGCTCATCTTTTTTCCCCAATCGAAGCGGCATGCGAGGAAAGAGCCGTCATGTTCAGCCGCTTCGCTTTACTCTTGTTACCGGCCATCCCCTGCGGACTTGGTCAAACCCTCTTCGGAACTGTACAGGATAGCCAGCAGGCGGCTATTGCCGGGGCCTCCGTGGAACTGATCTCGCGGGACAATACGGCGCGAGCCAGCACGGTTACCGATGCTTCCGGGCAATACCATTTCGAGCGCGTCGCTCCCGGAGATTATCTCGTGGACGCCTTCGCCCCCGGCTTTCAGGCTTCCGGCCCGCGCGATGTCTCGGTGGGCAACGGCGACCGGCGGGTCGATTTCGAACTGGCGATTGCCGCCGTGCAGACCGGGGTGGTGGTGACCGCCTCGGGGACCGCGCAAACGGCGGACGAGCTTTCCAAGTCGATTTCGACCGTAGACAGCACGTTCATTCAACGCTCGGACGAAGCTTCCATCGCCGATGCCTTGCGCTACACACCGGGGCTTCGCGTCGAGCAGCAGGGCGGGCCCGGCGGGCTGGTTTCATTCAAAATGCGCGGACTGCGCAACCAGGATACGGCGGTCTTGCTCGATGGATTTCGCTTGCGCGATGCTTCGGCGCCCCAGGGCGACGCGACGAGTCTGTTGCAGGATTTAATGGTCACGGATATCGACCACATCGAAGTAATGCGGGGCGCCGGATCTTCGATTTACGGCACCGATGCTACGGCGGGCGTAGTCAACATCATCACCAGCTCTGGGGGCGGCCGCACACGCGGGAGCATCCTGGCGGAAGGCGGGTCCCTCGATCTGTTTCGCGGCCTGGCGGACCTGGCCGGTTCCTTTCACAAGGACCGGCTGCAATACAGCGTGGGGCTCGGCCATTTCGACGTGCTATCGGGAATCGATGGGGGGCTGCCCGACCGCACCAGCACAGTCCAGGGGCGGCTGGATGCCAGCCTGTCCGCAAACACGCGGGTGTTCGGCCGCATCCTCGCAGCCGATTCGTTTTCCAAAGCCGTTGTCGATCCGGGGGCTGCGGGAAATCTCCCGCCGAGCGGAATCATCGCGGCCGTTCCATTCGTCACGTTCACTCCGGACGCCGACGATCCCGATTCGACGCGCGCGGCCCGGATTTTCTCCGGTGCCCTCAACCTGAGCACGCATCCGAACGAATCGTTGACACTGTCGGCGGCCTACCAAGGACTCATCACCCGGCGCAGGCTGGCCGATGGTCCAGGCGGACCGGGGTTCAACCAGCCGGCGGCCAACGAAACGTTCTTCTATGACGGCGACATTCACACCGCTGAGGGACGCCTGCATGGGCGCGTTGGAGGCCATCAGTTGATCGATGCCGGCTACGAGTTCGAATATGAGAAGTACGGGAATCGCTCACTCATGCCGAGTCCGGCCGACAATTCCGCGGTAGCCGTCAGCCAGCGCAGCCACGCGATCTTCGCGCAGGACCAGATTTCGCTGTTCGGCGACCGGCTGCACCTGGCGGGTTCGTACCGCGCGCAATTCTTTACGCTGGAGCAGCCGCGGCTGATGCCCTCGGCGACCGCGCCGTACGCAGCTCTCCGGTTCGACTCGCCGCCGGCGGCACAAACCGGCGATGGGTCGATTGCCTATTTCCTCCGGCGGACCGGAACGAAGGTGCGGGCGCACGTGGGGCGCGGCTACCGGGCCCCCTCGTTGTACGAGCGTTTCGGGACCTTCTATGACAGCACCTTCGGCTATTTCACTCTCGGGGACCCGCGGTTGCGGCCGGAGCATTCCCTCAGCGGCGACGCCGGCATGGATCAGACGGCGTGGAACGGGCGCGCGCGGGTTTCGGCAACCTACTTCTACACGGATCTGCAGACGGTGATCGGGTATTCCTCGCTCACGGCGGATCCGTTTGGGCGGAGCGCCGGGTATCTGAATACACAGGGAATGATCGCCCGCGGGGTGGAAGTGAGCGCATCGGTTTCCGTGACGCGCGCCACCAACGTAGCGGCGGCGTATACGTACACGAACGCGCGTGAACGCGTGCCGCTCGTGGAAAACGTGCTGCAAACGTTCATTACGCCGCCCCAACAGGTTTCCCTCTCCGCCACGCAGCGGTTCGGATCGCGGTTGACGGTCGGATTCGATCTACGCGCGAGTGGGGATTACCTGGCGCCCCTGATCGACGAGACCACCTTCGCCAGCCGGCCGTACCGCTTCGGCGGCATGCGGCTGGCGGAGCTGGGGGCCAGTTACCGCATCCCGCTCAGCGACTACCGCGCGCTGCGGTTCTTTGCCAAAGGCGGGAACGTTTTCAACCAAACCTATTGCGAGAGCGCATACCGTACGCCGGGAGCGACGGCCACCGGGGGGTTGCAGTTTGAGTTTTAGCCGGTACAGGCGATGGACCTTCGGACTGCTCGCTGCGTTGGCCTGCGCGGCGGCGCCGCAGCGGATCGTCTCCGTATCTCCGGCCGTGACCGAAATCCTGTACGGGGTGGGCGCTTTCGATAAAGTGGTGGCGGTCACCGAGTATTGCGTCTATCCCCCGGAGGCGACAGCGCTGCCGAAAGTCGGCGGGTGGGCTACCCCGAGCATTGAGAGGGTGGTGAGCTTCCACCCGGACTTGGTCGCTTTTTCCGAAGCGCAGGCGCCGTTTTTGGAAAACCAGCTGAAGCAGTTGGGCATTGCGACGGTGGTTGCCCCGAGCCAGACGGTTCAGGATGCTTTCACAGCCATCACCGCGCTCGGCCGCGCGACAGGACACGAAAAACAGGCCGCTGCGCTCGCGGCCCAGACCCGCGCCGCGCTCGATGCGGTCCGCCAGCGCACTGCCGGCTTGTCTCGCCCGAAGGTGTTGATCGTCATCGACCGGACTCCGGGGACGCTGCGCGAAATGTATGCCGCGCTGCCCGGCAGCTTCCTGGCGCAATTGGCCGAAATCGCCGGAGCCACCGTTGTGCCGCCCGCAACGGGCGCCGGCTATGGCAAGGTCAGCGCCGAAACGGTTCTGAAGGCCAATCCCGATATCATTCTGGACGTGATGGCCTCGCCGCAGAATGGCAGCGATCCTCATCCGGAAGCGGCCTGGCGCGAACTTCCGGAGCTGCAGGCGGTGCGTCGCGGGGCCGTGCACGTCATGCGCGATTTCTTTGTCCCTCATGATTCCCAGTTGATCGCCAGGACCGCGGTGGTGTTCGCGCGCCGGATTCATCCGGAAGTGCCGGAACGCGAGTGGGAGGCGCATTGAGCTCCATCCTTGAATCGCGAGCGGCGGAGTACTCGTACCCGGGTGGCCCTCCCGTCGTTCGCGGAGTCTCGCTGGCGGTGAGCCGCGGCAAGCTGAGCGCGCTCATCGGCCCGAACGGCTGCGGAAAATCCACGATGATCCGGCTATTCGCGGGTCTGCTCGAACCGGACCACGGGCAAATTCTGTTCGACGGTGTTCCTTTGCGTTCCATTCCGCGCCGCGAAGCCGCCCAGCGGATCGGTTACGTGCCGCAAACCACGGCCTTGGCCTTTCCGTTCACCGTCCTCGAAGTCGTACTGACCGGCCGCAGCCCGTACACCTCGCGCTTCCGCTTTGAAGATGAACGCGATCGCCTGCGCGCCATGGAAGCGCTGGCCACGGTGGATGCCAGCCACCTGGCTGACCGCCGCGTGACGGAGCTTTCCGGCGGCGAACGGCAAATGGTTTCGGTCGCGCGAGCCCTGGCGCAGGAGCCGCAATGCCTGCTGCTGGATGAGCCGTCGGCCGCGCTCGATCTCAAGCACCGCGCGGCGCTCATCCGCACTCTCGCGTCGCTCCGTGATTCGCGGGGCCTAACCGGGCTGGTGGTGACCCACGATCTCCACCTGATCGATCCGCTGTTCGATCACGTGTTTGCGTTGCGCGCCGGCGCGCTGGTCGCGCAAGGCCGCCCGCAGGAAGTGCTCACCGATTCCGTCCTTGCCGAAGTCTACGAAGATCCGCACGTGCGAACGCGCCGCATCGACGGCCGCACGCTGATCTGGTCAAACTGATGCGCCAGCCGAAGACTACCGCGCTTCGTTTGTGGCGCGCCATTCTCGTGCTCGCGGTGTTGCTGCTGGTTGTCGCCGCGCTGGCGCTCTGGGCGGGCGGACAGCGGATCGATCTTACCGCTCTCGGCGCCGACCCCGTAGCCCGAACGCTCTTTTTCCGGCTGCGCCTGCCACGCGTGATCATGGCCGCGCTCATCGGATCATCGCTCGCGGTATCGGGAGCCGCGCTGCAGGCGCTGTTTCGCAATCCGCTTGCTGAACCGGCGACCCTCGGAGTCTCCGGCGGCGGCGCTGTGGGAGCCAGCATCGCCATCGCGCTCGGCTGGGGAGCGCGGGTTTCCGGCGTTCCCGCGGTCTTCCTGGCCGGGTTCGCCGGGGCCATGATCGCGGTATTGCTGGTGCATCGAATCGCGCGCAGCGGGAACCTGCTTCTTCCCGGCGCGTTGCTGCTGGCCGGCGTCGTCATCAACCTGATCGCCTCGGCCGCGGTTCTGGCGATTCAATATGTCGCCGATTCCTCGCGCGCCTTGCAGATTCTGCGCTGGATCATCGGCAGCCTGGAAGTCATCGGGTTCGACACCGTCTGGCGCATGCTCATCATCCTGGCGCCGGGTTGGATTGCGCTCCTGGCCTTGTGCCGTGAACTGCACCTGCTGGCGATGGGTGAAGATACGGCCGGGGCGCTGGGCGTCCACGTGGAACGCGCGGAGACTCTCGTGCATCTCATCTGTTCGGTCCTGGTCGGAGTCACGGTGGCGGTCGGCGGGGCGATCGGTTTTGTGGGGCTGATCGTGCCGCACATGGTTCGGCTGCTGTTCGGCGAAGACCTGCGGATTGTGCTGCCAGGTTCGTGGTTGCTCGGCGCGGCGTTTCTGATCGCGGCCGACCTGGTGGCGCGAACCGCGCTCGCGCCCGTCGAACTTCCCGTGGGCGCTGTCACGGCCTTGATCGGAGGCCCGTTCTTCCTCTGGCTGCTTCATCGACGCCAGCGGTACTCCGCTTTGTAGCCGGTGGTGCCAGTCAGGCCGTCTCTCCGAGAGCCTGTGAGGAGCTTTCCGGAAACGCGTTTCCGGTTCTTGGGAGAGGTCCCGGGAAATTTAGCGATTGCGTAGCCTGTCACCGAAACACCGAAACAGGTCGGGCGCGGTAGGATAGTGAGGACCAACGGAAATCGCGCCGTGGTCTCCATGCCGCCTTCGCTCTGGAACTTGACTGTCGAGGAGTTTCGTGAAAAGGTCGCCAGCGGCGATACGAGTATCGCCGCGGTGGCGGTTTCTGCCGTGTCGGCTGCGTGCGCGCTCGGTTTGGCCGTGATGGTGCTCGAGGTGATCGGCAAGCGCAAGAACTTCCAGGGCGATCGCCACCGGCTCGAGGCGTTGATGGAAGCGGCGCGCGACGAATCGGACCGTCTGGCGCGCTATGCGGACGAAGATCCGGCGGCCTATCACGTGTACATGCGGGCGCTCCGCATGCCGAAAACCACCGATGCGGAGCGCGGCGCGCGGGAGCGCGCGTTGGCGGCGGCATTGCGGCGCGCGACCGAGGTCCCTTTGTCGGCGGCCCGCGCCGCCATTGCCGGGCTGAATATCTGTGCCGAAGCAGCCGAGATGGCGCAGGGCGCTGTCGCCGCGGACCTGGGAGGCGCAGCCAGTCTGCTGGCGGGAGCCACGCGCGCGATCTTAGGCACCGTTGACGCGAATCTCGCCGCGCTGGGCGAATCCGAATTCCGGGACCAGGCGGCCGCCGAACGCGGCGAACTCGAGAAGCGTGCCGACCGGCAGGAGCAGGTCATTCGCCAACGGGTGGCGTCGCGATAACGTTCTCCGGAGTGAGGCGTTGCCGGCCTGCCCTCCGATTGCGCGCAAAAGTTATGGTGCTTTGGTGGTACGGGCCGTACTTTTCCGCCAATTGGCGTCCGGTGGACAATGCCCTCAGGTTGCAAACATGCGATCGAGGGAATTGTTAACCAAACGCTACGAAACCAGGTGACCGATGACTCCCGAGTGCTTAGCCAGAAGCGGTTCCAGCGATAATCTCCGGTTCATGCCCGATGGCAGCGCCAGTGACCGCGGAGCGGCGGCGGACCAGGGTGGCTTCCAGACCGAGATCGCGACCATGCCGGCCAAACTCTGCAGCCTGCCGCCGTTGAACACGATCGCGACTCGTGTGATCGCGCTCTCCGACGATCCGGACAGCGACTTGAAGCGGCTGTCCTCGGTGGTGGAAGGCGACCCGGCGTTTGCCGCGGAAGTCCTTTTCCTGGCCAACTCTCCTTTGTTTGGCTTCCCGTCCAAACTGCAGGCACTGCATCATGCGATCGCTATTCTCGGTTTGGACCGCATCAAGTCGCTGGCCATGACGGTCGCGATGCGGGCGTTTGTGGGCAACGACGACCCGATGATCCCCCAATGCTGGCGGCATAGCGTGGCGTGCGCGGTCATCTCCGAGACGATCGCGCCGCGGTTCGGTGTTCCGGCCGACCAGGCATACTCCGCTGCGCTGATGCACGATATTGGCCGTCTTGGTCTGCTCAAGTCGTACCCGCAGCAGATGCGTTCCGTGCTGGCGGCTGAACATGACAGCCCGGACGCGGTGCTTCGCGCCGAACGCGGCGCGGCTCAGGTGGATCACGAGGCGGCGGGCGCCTGGCTCGTCAAGAATTGGGCGCTTCCGCAGCCATTCGCGGAGGTTTGCGGCCGTCATCACGACGCAATACACGAGCACGATTCGGGGCTTTTGAAATTGGTGAAGGTTTCCTGTCTGATGGCCGACACGGTCGGATACGCCGCGGTTTCGTGCCGGTCTAACGCGAGTTACCAGGATTTGATGGCCGCCATTCCCGGGGAGATACGCGGGTCCGCGCTCCCGGAAGAGGAAATGCGCGAGCAGGTCGAGGCGCGCTTATCCTCGCTGGCACAATAGGACGATGATCGTGAGCCCACGGATGCAGGTCCAAAATCCCGCCGCGGAATTGTACGATCAGCTGCTGCAGAATGCTTCGATCTTCGGTCGTCTGACCCAGATCGCAAGTTTATGGAATCCCGCCACGCGCCGTTACGAGCACGGCCTTGCCGAGCGTTTCCGGAACGCCGGGCTCGATCCGCTCATTTCCCGGTGGCACCAGGCGTTTTTTCTGGAGTGGCTGGCCTTGTCTCTGGAACAGCAGCAGCGCGACATCCTCGTGTACTGGACCAGCACGGGACGAAAGCCGGAGCAAATTCAGAAGATTCGCGAGTTGGGGGAAACCGCCATTCCGCCACTAGTGGACTGGGAGGAGAGGCAGACCTTCACCAAGAACCTTGCGTTCATTCAGTCGGTGCTGGGCCACGAGGCCAATCGCGATAGCACTGCTGCGTAAGCGGGCGGGCAGGAGAAGAAAAAAATCAAAAGTCAAAGGTCAAAAGTCAAAAGTCAAAAGTGATTCGGTGGGCGGCTGCGCCGCCGGTTTTGATGGCCGCCTTCGGCGGCATTGAGCCGCGCTGAGCCGTGGGCGAAGCGTACCTGATTAGTTTTCGCTGTTGATTGTTTTCTCGGCCAGCCTATCCGCCCACCCGGATCACGACTTTACCCATGGGTCCCTGGCCGAGCCGCGCGAAGGCCTGCTTGACGTCTTCGAAGGAAAATACGTGGTCGATGACCGGCCGCTTGCCGAGCGCATCCAAACGGGCGACGATCTCGCGAAACGTCGTTTGCGCCGCCTCCGGGGTATAGTCGCTCACGGCCACGCCGCCGATGCGGTTCCGCTTGAAAAACAGAGAGGCGGTGTTAAAGTCCGGGACCGGTCCGGCGCTGCGGCCGACCACGCTAATGCGTCCGCGATAGCCGAGCATGGCAATTACCTGGTGAAAGAACGCGCCGGCGACGTTGTCTACCGCCAAATCCACCTTCTTCGGCGCGAGGGCTTTGCCGACCTCGGCGCGCACTTCCGGCGATGACGGGTCGAAGACGAAATCGGCGCCGAGCTGCTTGAGTTTCTCGGCTTTTTCGGCGCTTCGCGAAAACGCGACCACCGTGAGATTCATTGACTTGGCGAGATAGATCGTCGCGATTCCAACGCCCCCGGACGCTCCGGTCACCAGAACCACCGAACCCGGCGCCGGCGGCGCCGGCGGATCGCTCCATTGCGTCAAAGCCTGATAGGCGGTCAACAGAGCCAAGGGCGCGCCCGCCATTTCTTCCAGCTTCCAGCCCTTCGGCACCGGAGCGGTGCTGGCGGCCGGAACTATGGTTTTTTCCGCCAGAGTGCCCCAGGTCGAAACGCCCACGTCGCACCGGAGGACTCCGACCGTCTCGCCGATCTGCAGATTCTTCACGCCGGCGCCGACGGCCAGCACTTCTCCGACGCCATCACGTCCGAGCACGTGCGGCAGCGGAGGGTTTGCCGGATACATCGCGCGCGCCAGGAAGGCATCGGCCGGATTGAGCGCGGCGAATTTCACGCGGAGGAGAACTTCTCCCGGGCCTGGCTGCGGGTCCGGCGCTTCCCGCAATTGCATCTTCTCGACGCCTTCGAACGATTCCAGCAGCCATGCGCGCATGGTGACATTCTCGCATGAGCTGGAACGGGCTTCGGAGGGGCCGGGCTATTTGCCGTGCAGCGTCTTCAGGCCTTCGTACATTTCCCGGAGCCGGCGGTAATGCCGGTTCCGCTGATGAATCCGGTCGAAGAGAAACACCGCCGGAATCAGGAAAATCACCGCCTGCAACGCCCCATACCGTGCCATGCGCCTCCGCCTTCCTGAAGTCGTCTGCCTTCCGATGTCGGTATCATGGCGAAGGTCCGGTGGCGATCAAAGTACCCCCGGTACTGCTTTGGTACCCGAGTTTTGCCGGATTGCTGATTGTATTCAGCCAATCACTTACGGTGAATCCAGGCCCGGCAGATCCACGCTATCATTGGTGAATATCTGGGAGTTAACCGGTACGCGTAGGACTTTTGCCCGTCTCACGCGCCGGTCAGAATGGGCTCATGAGCATCGTGATGGCAGTCGCGGTTTTCGCGTGCTTCGGGCTCGGCGCAGGCTTGGTGTTCCTGGTACGCAGGCTCGCCTGTCCGGCCGTCGTCTTGCCGGCGACCTTGGATTGGATCGAGGAACTCTCGACCGAGCGCTACCGCCCGATGCTTCGCTTGCTGAATGGCGAGGAGTTGCGGTATCTCAGCACCCAGCCCGGTTACTCCCCGAAGCTCGCCGCGGAATTCCGCCGCCAGCGCTGCGAAATTTTCCGGGGCTATTTGCGGTCGCTCAGCCGCGATTTCAACCGCGTTTCGACCGCCCTTAAGCTGTTGATGGTTCAGGCGAGCGCCGATCGGCCGGACCTGGCCGCCTCCCTCGTGCGCAGCCGCGTCGCGTTTACCTTCGCCCTGATTGCCGCCCACGTTCACTTGCAGCTGTATTCCCTTGGGATCGGCACCGTGAATCCATCCCAGTTGTTACGCCTGTTCGACGGCATGCGGTTGGAACTCCGGACGCTGGTGCCGTGCGAACTGTCCGCCGGCGCCTGACCGCGTATCCTTTTCGGTAATTCCTTCGTCGTGGGTGCGGAGACTGGCCGCCGCGCGCGGCCGTCCAGGAGGTGCCCGATGAAGATGTTTTCTGCCATCGTTCTGTTCACGGCAGTGTTCGTACTGCCCGTCCGGACTTCGGCCCAGGCCGCAGCGGGTTGCCGGAACTGCGCCGAGCGCGTCGCCACTCCGGCCGCCGCCCCGGCTGTTCCTGAGGAACTCGAATCTCTGCCCAAGGGCCGCATCGAAAGTCTGCTCCCAATCGCCATGGTGATCGTCTTGGGATGCGAGTCTTGCGCCGCCGAAGCCGTTCAATGGGCGCTGGCACAGGGAGCGTCCCGGCAGGATATAGACCAGGCGCTAAACACCATTGCGGCAGTGCAGAAGCTCGGCTGTTTCCGAGAAAAGTTCGGCCCCGATGCCGCCAGCCGGATGGAGAGGCCGCTCGCCGCCGCGCGCCGTGCCCTGGAACAGGCAACGGCGCAAAACAGGACCAATCAGCCTTAAACTGAAATCGAGGGGGCCCGATGGCATTCCTCGCCGGACAAAACGAAGCGGGCGCGCTGTTTCAGGCCTATCACGACCGCATTCGCTGTTACATCGCCGGGATGGTGCATGATCCCGCCGAGGCGGAAGACCTGACTCAGGAGACGTTCCTGCGCGCTTACCGCCATCGTGATTCGCTCCGCGATCCCAAATCGGTTCGCGGCTGGCTCTACCGCATCGCCACGCGCGTCTGCCTCGACCGTTTGCGGCAGCGCGTTCGGTACGTTTCGATCGAAGCGGCCGAGGGTGCGGACGCGGCGGCGGTTCCGGCGAACGCGCCCTCGGCATTGGAGATGACGGAGCGCGCCGAAACCGGCGCGTGTGTCCAGCGCTGCCTCGACTATCTGCCCGACAGCTATCGAGCGGTGATTCTGCTGTACGAGGCACATTCGCTGACGGCGCCCGAGATTGCGCAGCTGCTCGGCACCAGCGTGGGCGCAGTCAAGATCCGCCTCCATCGGGCGCACCAGCGGTTGCAGGAAATCATGGAGACGGGCTGCGCCATCTCGCAGAGCCGCCGTGGAATCCCCTGCTGCGAACCCAAAACTTAGGGACGAAGGGGGCTATGCCCGCTGATGATTCAAGCGGCCGTCTCCCGAACACAACGGAAGGGGGCCGGTCTCGGCCGTCTTTCGTCGGTTACTGCAATTGAACGCGGCGGTACACTCGTCGTGCCGGTTGCGATAAGGGCAGCGCGAGCGCGAGCATGCCTCGGCTTGCGCGATCAGGCCGGCCAAGATTTCCTGCACGCGGTCGACACCGCCCGCGCGGACGTTTCCGCCTTCCAGAATCGCACCTCTTTCTCCATTATCGCAGCCTGGAACCTCCGCCGGCAGGGTACGCAGGGCGGGAAGGCGGCAGTGAAAAATCGCCATCTGCGCCGCGCGAGGGCCGGCTCGTGTCCGGCTGATACGCCCGTTTGCGCCGGCGGACCGCTCCCAAGTAAAGTAGGGAGAGATTCTCCGAATCTCCCTTCCTGAAATAGTGCCTCCAGGCAAGGGTGGCGCGGGCCTGGGGGTTCCGTCTCGCGCCTGGAAAGAAGACCAAAATCGATGCCTCACGCTCTAAAGAAGACGCTTGTGCCGGTTCCCTCCGATATCGAGATTGCTCAGGCCGCCGCTCCGATCCCGATCGACGCGATCGCCAAGGAGATCGGGATCCAGCCCGATGAACTGGAACTCTATGGCAAGAACAAGGCCAAGGTGCACTTGTCCATTCGGGACCGGCTGAAAGACGTGCCGAACGGCAAATACGTCGTGGTCACCGCGATCACGCCCACCCCGCTCGGGGAAGGGAAGACCACCACGACCGTCGGCCTGAGCCAGGCGCTGGGCGCGCATTTGGGTAAGAAAGTCTTCACCAACGTACGCCAGCCGAGCCAAGGCCCCACGTTTGGCATCAAGGGCGGCGCGGCGGGCGGCGGCTACAGCCAGATCATCCCGATGGAGGACTTTAATCTCCACCTCACCGGCGATATCCATGCCATCACCGCCGCCAACAACCTGCTAGCCGCCGCGCTCGATACCCGGATGTTCCACGAGAGCAGCGCGACCGACGAGCAACTCTTCGACCGGCTGTGCCCCGCGAAGAAGGACGGCAGCCGGCGCTTTTCGCCTATCATGCTCCGCCGGCTGAAGAAGCTGGGAATCGACAAGACCGACCCGAACGAGCTGACGGCGGAAGAGCGGAGCAAGTTCGCGCGGCTGGACATCGATCCGGAGACGATCACGTGGCGGCGTGTGATTGACACCAGCGACCGCATGCTGCGCCAGATCACCATCGGACAAGGCCCGGAAGAGAAGGGCAAGACGCGCGTCACCGGGTTCGACATCTCGGTGGCCAGCGAGATCATGGCGATTCTCGCGTTGACCACCAGCCTCGGCGACATGCGGGAGCGGCTGGGCCGCATGGTGGTGGGAGCAAGCCGTGCGGGCGTGCCGGTGACGGCGGATGACCTCGGCGTGGGCGGCGCGCTGGCGGTGCTCATGAAGGATGCCATCATGCCCAACCTGATGCAGACCCTGGAAGGCACTCCCGCGTTCGTCCACGCCGGGCCGTTTGCCAATATCGCGCACGGCAATTCTTCAATCGTCGCGGACCAGATTGCGCTCAAGCTCGTCGGCCCGGACGGCTACGTGCTGACCGAGGCCGGTTTCGGCGCCGATATGGGATTCGAGAAGTTTTGCGATATCAAGTGCCGCTACAGCGGTCTGACGCCGAACTGCGCGGTTCTGGTGGCCACGATCCGGGCGCTCAAAATGCACGGCGGCGGACCCAAGGTGGTAGCCGGCTCGCCCCTTGCCCCCGTTTATTCCGAAGAAAACCTGGAACTGCTCGAGAAAGGCTGCAGCAACCTGGTCCGGATGATTAAGATTGCGCGGTCGTTCGGCATCCCCGTGGTGGTGGCGGTCAACCGGTTCCACACCGACACGCAGGCCGAAATCGACCTGGTCCGGAAGATCGCGAAGGAAGCCGGCGCGGAGGACGCGGTCGCCGCTAACCATTGGGCTCTGGGCGGGGCGGGCGCCGCGGATCTCGGGCGCGCCGTGGTGGCCGCCTGTGAGAAGCCGAGCCAGTTCCACTTCCTCTATCCGCTGGAGCGCAGCATCAAGGAGAAGATCGAGACCATCGTGCGCGAGGTGTATGGCGGCGCGGGGGTGGAGTACTCCGAAGAGGCGGAAAAGAAGATCGCGCACTATACCCGCGTGGGTTTCGACAAGCTGCCGATCTGCATGGCCAAGACGCACCTGAGCATCAGCCACGATCCGAACTTGAAGGGCGCGCCCACCGGGTTCATCGTGCCGGTGCGCGACATCCGGGCCAGCGTCGGCGCTGGATTCCTGTATCCGTTGCTCGGCACCATGTCGACCATGCCCGGGCTCTCGACCCGGCCGGGTTATTACGATATCGACATCGATCCGGTGACCGGCAAAGTGATCGGGCTTTCGTAAAATAGGGGCGTGGCAACGACCACCGCACTACTGGCGGATCCGATTTATCGCGAACATCTGAAGGGGCGCGATCATCCCGAGCGGCCGGAACGTTTCGATGCCGTGCTCCAGGGTTTTGAGAGAGCCGGCATTCTGCCGCGCGTGCTGCGCCTGGAATCCCGCGCCGCCACCGAGGAAGAACTGCTGCTGTGCCATACGCGCGAGTATCTGAAAATTGCGCGGCATGATGTCCAGGCCGGATATCCCTCGCTCACGACCGGCGACACTGACATTACCCCGAACTCCTGGGACATCGCTTGCCGGGCGGCAGGCGGCGTGTTGAACGCCGTCGATGCCGTCATGACCGGCGCGGCGCGCAACGCGTTTTGCGCCGTGCGCCCGCCGGGGCATCATGCTACTCCCAGCCGCGGTATGGGATTCTGCCTTCTCAATAACGCGGCGGTCGGGGCGCGCCACGCGCAACGCGCCCATGGGGCCGGGCGCGTCCTCATCATCGATTGGGACGTGCACCACGGCAACGGCACGCAGGACATCTTTTACAGCGACCCCACTGTGTTCTACTTCAGCACCCATCAGTGGCCGCTGTATCCCGGAACCGGCCGCGCCGATGAGACCGGCGCCGGCGCGGCCAAAGGCACGAAGATGAATTTTCCGTTTCCGGCGGGCTCCGGCCGGAAGGAGATTCTGGGAGCGGTGGAGCACTCGCTCGCTCCGGCCGCTGCGCGGTTCCGCCCGGACCTGATCCTGATCTCCGCCGGTTTCGACTCGCGAGCCGGGGACCTGCTCGGCAGCTTCACGCTCACCGATCAGGATTTTATCGATCTGACCCGCGCGGTGATGGCGATGGCGGACCAGTGCTGCGGCGGCCGCGTGGTCTCGGTGCTCGAAGGCGGCTATGCGCTGAGCGGCCTGGCCTCGGCGGCCGTGGCCCACGTGCAAACATTAATGCAGTAATCTCCACCCACGGGCGCGTTGCGACCGGTGGCGGATGGCGGCGCCCGGTTTTGATAAGATCGATGGCACCCGTGAGACGCCCCATTCTCTTCAGCTTCGGGATGCTCGTGGCCGTGGGCATCGGCGCGCCGGCGCAGGGCCGGCCCGATCTTAGCGGCATTTGGCAGGCGCTCAATACCGCCGCCTGGGACCTGCAGGACCACACCGGCGCTCTCGGCCTGCCGCCCGGCCAAGGGGTCGTCGAAGGGGGCGACATCCCTTATCAGCCATGGGCCGCTGCGAAGAAACAGCAGAATTTCGCCGCTCGCCGGAGCGCCGATCCCACGGAGGCGAATTGCTTCCTGCCGGGGGTGCCGCGAGCTACTTACATGCCGTACCCCTTCGAGATCGCGCAGACACCCAAACTCATCGCCATCACCTACGAGTTTGCGCACGCGCTGCGGCAGATTCCGATGGACGGCAGCGCGCATTCCGATCTCAGCGACACCTGGATGGGCGATTCACGCGGCCGCTGGGACGGCGCCACGCTGGTAGTCGATGTGACCAACTTCAACGACCAGACCTGGTTCGACCACGCCGGCAATTTTCATAGCGATGCGTTGCACGTGGTCGAGCGCTACACGCTGGCCGATCATGATCATCTGCTGTACGAGGCGACCATCGAAGACCCCAAGGTCTTCACGCGGCCCTGGAAGATCCGCATGCCGCTCTATCGCCGCTGGGACCAGAACGCAAAGCTGCTGGAATACGAGTGCGTGTTTTACCTCCAGGAGGAGAGATACAAGAACGCTCCGTTCAAATGAGGTGCCTTTGTGCGACCCTGCATGCTCACCATCATTGCCGCCGCTCTGCTGACCGCACAGACGTACACTCCGCCGCGTACGCCTGACGGACAGCCCGACATGCAAGGCATGTACTCGCGCAACGGCGTGGTTGGCTTGGAAGCGAACCCGCCGGTGAATCCGATCGACCCCAGCGACAAGAACCCGCTCTCGGTGTCCAGCCGGGGCGACGGCCTCGGTCCGTATCCCAAAATTTTTCAGGAGGGCGGCTCGCGCATCCGCCAGGGACGCGTGCAGCGCCGCACCGGCATCGTCGATCCTCCCGATCGCCGGCTCCCGTGGCGTCCCGAAGAAGATGCCAAGCGCCGCGAGTTTCTTCTCCATATGAATCCGCCGGCCGACTTGCGGCACGTCGAATTGAATGCCCGCTGCGCCCTCCCCGGCCTGTTTCAGGGCGAGGACGGCAATAACCCGTACCAGTTCCTCCAACGCGCGGGCGAAGTGGTCATTCTTTACGACTACAACCATACCAGCCGCATCATCCATCTCGACGGCCGGCCACACATCGGCCGGAATATCCGTCTGTTCATGGGCGATTCGATCGGGCATTGGGAAGGCAACACCCTGGTCGTGGATACAACCAACTTTAACGGCCGGGTCGCCTATTCGCGCGAAATCCCGTACCTTAGCGATCAGTTGCACACCGTGGAGCGCTTCGCCATCGTGGACGCGAACACGATCGACTACGAAGTCACCATCGACGATCCGGTGCTGTTTACGAAACCGTGGAAGGTGGCCGGCTACTTTGCCCGATCGCCCAAGGAGACCCAATCGCTCGAATTCGCCTGCGCCGAAGGCAGCCAGACCCTGGTAAATATTTTCGGAAAACCGCCGGCCGGAAAGGAGTAAACCATGCCGATGAAATTTTCGCTCACCCTGGTTGTCCTAGTGCTTCTGGCGGCGCTGCCGCTCGACGCCCATCACGCGTTTGCGGCCGAGTTCGATGTCAATCAGCCGGTGAAAGTGAAAGGCACCATCACGAAAGTCGATTGGGTGAACCCGCACGCGTGGCTGTACATCGATGTCAAGGGCGATGACGGCAAGATCGTCAACTGGCATTTCGAACTCGGCCCGCCCAACGCTCTGATCCGGCTCGGCTGGAAGAAGGATTCGATTCCGGCGGGCCTGGTGGTCGAGGTTTCCGGCTTTCGCGCAAAAAGCGGCGAGGCGGTCGGCAACGGGCGCTCGATTATTCTCCCTGACGGCCGCGAACTGTTCTCCGGAGGATCCGGCCCGGGCTCGGAGGGAAACAGCCGGCAATAGCACCGTGGCGGATCAGTTGCCGGACCGGATCCTTCTCATTACCGCTTCGACCGCCCGGTCGCATCGGGAAAGGTGAAACGAGAACACCTCCGGCGCAGCGAACCGGACTCTCTCCTGAATCTGGTTCTGTAAAAACCGCCGCGCCCGGTGGTACCGCGTTTTGACGGTTTCCTCGCCGACATCCAATGACGCGGCGGTTTCAGCGACGCTGAGCCCTTCGACCGCCCGCAGCACGAACACTGTCCGGTAGGCATCCGGCAGAGCGTCGACGGCATCTTGCAAGACCACGTGCATCTCGCGATCGTAGGCCTGACGTTCGGGGTCCGGAGACGCCGGTGTCGCGCGCGCCATAGCATGTAGATTCGTTTCTGAAAGGGATTCCAGGTCCTCCCACCGGCTGCGCCGGCGCAGCCGAGCCAAGGCTTCGTGAATCGCGATCCGCGTCAGCCACGTTGAAAACCGCGCTGTCCCGGCGAACTGGTTCAAATGTTCGTACGCCCGCACATACGCTTCCTGCATGACATCCTCGGCTTCGGTGTCGCTGCGGAGAATCGAGCGTGCTACCCGGTACAGCCGGCGATTGTACCGGCGCATCAGAATTTCGTACAGGCCGGTTTCTCCGGCACGAACCCGTTGCGCGAGTTCCTCATCGGAAGCCGTCTCGGTATTTCCCTTGATCCATGGCATCCACGCGATCATTGCTGTCCCTTCTATCAGTCTGGCCCCTTTTTATAAGAGTCGCGAGCCGGCGAAAGGTTCCCGGATTCTTTTTACACGCGCCCGCGCAACCGATCCAGATCCGGTGACTCCGTAAGGGTGAAGCCGGCCGCCCGCGGCAGGCTTGCCATTTCACATCCGTTACGGGCGCGGCGTGTCTCGGCGCACCGCGCGAAAGGACTCTCTCATGAACCGAATTAGCCAATCGAATCTCTGGCCCAAGCGCCTGACCGTCGCGGCAGCTTCGGCGGCGGCCATCCTCGTGGCTGGGTCCGCTTGGGTATCGCCCGCGCGTTCCGACGAACATGGCCCGTCTCGCTCCGCGCGCAGCATGGCTGCGCAAGGTCGCCAGACGTTCCGGTACGACACCTTTGGCGATGAAGCCTTTTGGGGAGGCGCGCTGAAACTGCACCAAGCCATCGCCGGCTCGCGTCTCGGGGGCGTCGGGCCGGGCGTCAGTCCCAGGACAGCCCTGGCGGTCGGCTTAAAGGTCGACCTGGACGCCCTTCCGGACTCGCTTCAGCATGATCTCGCGCAAGGACGGGTGAACCTGGATGATCCCGCGACCACGCTGGCGTTGCTCAAGCTGAACGCCGTGGTCGGACTTGCCGCGTTTTTCGATTCCGCCGGCCAGATCACCTCGCTGGGCATCCAGTGCGCTTTGTGCCATTCGGTGGTCGATAATTCATTGGCGCCCGGAATCGGGCACCGGCTCGACGGATGGGCGAATCGCGATCTCAACGTCGGAGCCATTGTCTCGCTTTCGCCGGACCTCAGCCCCGTCGCGCATGTCCTCGGCGTCGATGAGGCTACGGTGCGGTCAGTTCTGAACGCCTGGGGGCCGGGAAAGTTCGACGCGGAGCTTCTCTTGGATGGCAAGGGATTTCGCCCCGACGGAAAAACGGCTGCTGTGCTCATCCCGCCCGCGTTCGGATTGGCAGGCGTGAACCTCGGGACCTGGACTGGCTTCGGCTCCACCACGTACTGGAATGCGCTCGTCGCCAATCTCGAGATGCATGGCCAAGGGACGTTTTTCGATCCGCGGCTGAAGGATCCGGTGCAATTTCCGGTCGCCGCCAAAAATGGGTTCGCCGATGTGCGCCACACTCCCGATCTCATCACCGGCAAACTCGCGGCGCTTCATTATTATCAACTCGGCCTTCCCGCGCCGAATCCGCCCAAAGCTCAGTTCCCCTTCGACTCCTCGGCCCAGCTCGGAAAGGACCTCTTCAACGGAAAGGCCCAATGCGCGCGGTGTCACGTTCCGCCGTTGTTTACCGAACCCGGTTACAACATGCACACCGCCGACGAGATCGGGATCGACGATTTCCAGGCGAAACGATCTCCCACCGGCATGTATCGCACCGCGCCGCTCCGCGGCCTGTTCAGCCATCAGAAGGGCGGCTTTTATCATGACGGGCGCTTCCCGACTCTCCGCGCGGTCGTCGATCATTACGACGATTTGCTGAGGACCGGGCTCAGCGACGAGGAGAAGACCGAACTGGTGGCATACCTCTTGACGCTCTGAACCGAGCGGACGGCTGCACGGCTATTTCACCGTGATCGGTACGGAAGCCACGTGATTCTCCCATTCGAGCTGGAGTTTCACCTTGTTTCCGCCCAGATCGGTGAGCGTGTATTTCAGCCGCTCGACCGGGGCCGGGGGCTTGCTCATCGTCATCTTCACGCGCCCGAGGTCGCGGGAGGGATTGTAGCTGAGCCCCCACTGCCCGGTTTCCTTGCTGATGATCAGCTGCCACGCATCGGGATCTTTGACCCAGCAGTACAGCGTGTAGTCGCCTTTCGGCACGGCCAGCCCGCCGACATCCAGGTTGGCGTCGGTGTGAAAGGCCGTCGCCGAATTCGCGCCCGCCCGCCAGGCCGGGTAGGTCGGGTCACGCGAGAGGAGGCCGCCGTCTCCGAAGATTTTTCGTCCGCGGACCGAAGGCGCGGAATAGTCGATCGTAATTTTCTTGCCCGCAACCGTGATGCTGGCTTCTTCCGGCGGGCTCTGTTGCGCGCACGAAACCGCCACCCCGGCGATGACCGGAAGGATGCAACGAAGCAGTTTGCTCATCAAGAGAATTTTATCGCGCAACCCGGCTATTTCTTCTGCCTGGCGATGATCTGGTCTTTGATCTTGTCATAGGTTGCTTGCGGAATGATCTTCCGCGACACGAGCTGCGTTTTGTTGGCGTACGGCCGGCCGTCGATGATCTTCTTCGAATAGGCGTCCCCGATTCCCGGCAGCGACTTCAACTCGTCCGCGGAAGCTGAGTTGATGTCGATCAGGGCGCCGGCCGGTGCGTTCTTCTTGGCGTCGGCCTTTTTGGTTTCGCTCTTCTTCGTGGCGGCGGCGCCAGCGCTCTTCGAGGATTGGGCGGGCGCGAACGCGGGGACCGCAATGCTGAGCAGAACCAGCAGGAGCAATCGGCAGAGTTTCATCTCTCCATTGTCCTTCAGGTCGGCCGCCGGTTCGTACAACGAGCCGCGTCCGCGTCCGTTTTCCGGCGCGGACCCGAGAGTGATGCCTGCGCGGCTCTTACACTACGTTGAACAGCAGCTTGAACCCGTAATCCATGTGCAGCTGCTGATGGCAGTGGAGCAATGTCAGGCCATCCATCGCCGGTGTCACATCCGCTTCAATCTTGCGGAAGCCCTTCACCAGCACCACGTCCTTGAGAACCCCCGCGGTCGGCTTGCCGTAGACGCTGGTCAGCTCGAAACTGTTGCGGTGTAGATGGACCGGATGCGGGTCGTCGGTCTGGTTATCGAAGACCAGGCGATAGCGCCTGCCCTTCATCAACTGGCGCGGCGCGGCTTTTTCGTCGTATTCCCTGCCGTTGACGGTCCAATGATTGAAATTCCCTTTTCCGCCGTTGATCTTGCCGAACACCAGCGGGATCGTTTCCTCGGGAATGGGCGTCGGGCGGTTGTCGCCGAACGCGGTGTAATCCCAAAACGTTTTCGGCGGCGCAATCCATCGCGGCTGGCCGGTCCGGTTTTCGTATTCCACCACGATCCCCATGCCGTTCATGCGGTCGTCGTCTTTCGGCGTGCCCAAGATCCATACGCCGGGATGGTTCATCTCCACGATGGCATCCACCCGCTCCGCCGTGCCGAGTTCGATCACGTCCACCATCGCCGGATTCGGCACCGGGTTGCCATCGAGTGCGACCACCTGGAATTTGTGGCCGGGCAGCGCCAGTTTGATGTTCTCCGTCGCGCTCGCGTTCAGGAAATGGAACAACACGCGCTGCCCTTGCTTGACGTGAATCGGCTCGCCATATCCGAGGCAGCGCCCGTTGATCGTGAAACTCTTGTACCCGATCTCCCAGCCGTTCGCCTTCTCGTCGGCTTTCTTGGCCGGCGGGTGCGGCGGCGGCAGCCCGGGCTCGTCCTCGTCCTCTTCTTCTTCGGAGCCCAGCTCCGGCTCCCATTCGTGCGTCGCGAGAAACAGCTCTTGGTCGTACTGGCCGGGGTTATTCTTAGGCTCGATATAAACAAACGCGAACTGGCCGGAGTACGTGCCTTTGGTCAGATCCGCCATCGGCATTACATGCGAGTGTACGAACCGCGCGCCCGAGGGCTGCGGCGTGAGCCGGTACCGGATATGCCCGTGCGCCGGCACCGCCAGGCTCTTTTCTTCGGCCGCCCCGTCCACCCGCGCCGGAATGATCTGCCCGTGCCAGTGCACCAGTTCCGGCATATCGGTGTCATTGAAGAGATCGACGATTACGGGCATACCTTCCCGCAGACGGATCAGCGGACCCGGCACCGTGCCGTTATACCCGGTGGTGCGGATGGTCTTGTCTTTCCGGATATCGACCGAGACCTGCCCGATGCGCACCGTGACATCCGCCGGTCCCTTCGTCTCTTCCACCGCGGTGGCCGCCGGCTGGCTGCGTTGGCACCCCGCCAGAGACAGCCCGGCGAGCCCGGAAAGCATTTCCCTCCTCGTCAGATCAGTCTTCATACGGTGGCAGTATATCAGCCGGGGCTAGACCGGCTCCGGATGCACTGTGATGTCGGCGCCGGGCGCGATTTCGTGAATCGCGTCCTCGATGTACTCGGTCAGATCGTGCGCCTGGCTCAGAGTCTGGCCGCCGTCGACCAGAACGTGCAGATCGACAAACAGCAGCGGCCCGGAATACCTCACCCGCACCTGATGGCAGTCCCGCACGCCGGGCACCGCTTCGACGCGCTGTTCGATCCGTTGCTCCAGGCCGGCCGGCGCCCTGTCGAGCAGCGCGTCGATGGTCCGCCGCCCGAGTTCCACGCTGATCCAGACCACCACGGCCGAAACTCCCAGGGCCGCCACCGCGTCGGCGTTGCGCAGCGCGCCGAGGGCGGGAAACCACTCCCCGATCTTGACCGCGATCAGCCCCACAATCACCACCGACGAGCTCCAGATATCGGTGCGGAAGTGCAGCGCGTCGGCCTCCAGCGCCTGGCTGTGGTACTTCTTCGCGGTGCGCGACAGCACGCGAGAGCGCGAAGCGTCAATCACGATCGACGTGACCATCACCGCAAAGGACCAGACCGTCACCTCCACTTCCACCCGGTGATAGAACAGGCGCCGGATTGCCTCCCACACAATCCAGGCGCACGTCACCACCAGCAGCAGGGTCTCGAATAACGCGGAGAGATTCTCTACCTTGCCGTGGCCGTACAGGTGGGTCCGGTCAGGGGGCCGCGCGGAAATGCGCACCGCGAACAGCGTCATTAACGCCGCGGCCAGGTCCAACGCCGAATGCGCCGCCTCCGCCAGAATGCCGAGGCTTCCCGTGAGCAGTCCCACGATGAACTTGAACGCCGTCAGCCCGATGGCAGCCAGCAATGAGGTCAGCGCGGCCGACTGCTTCTCGCGTTGCTCCGCTCCAGGAACTGGATTGCTCCTCCAAAACTCAGGCTAGCATGACGGTTGAGGAGAACTACAGGAGGGTGGGGCAGCCGGAAAGCTGAAAAGGAGAAACGGTTTCGGCTGCCCCATGTGGGGCGAATTACGGTTTCTTTTCGACGATATTGTTTCCGAACACGAATCCGATTTCCGCGACCGCTCGCGTCTGGTTGTTGTCGAGCCCCGCCGGCCCGAAGACCGAACCCGGCGCGACATTCCCGGCATGAACATACGCCAGATCGACGCGTCCGAAAAAGCCGCCGTACTGGAATGTCGGTGTCACCGTGATCGAAGTGCCCGTGCTGCCCGGACCGTACATCAGATTGATCGAACCGTCGGTGGGGCTACCCGAGCTGGCAATGTACTCCCAACGCACCGGCAGTGAGAACCCGTGCTTGAACGTATGGTTCACCAGGACTGCGCCGCCGGTGGTCGATGCGCCCTTGGCAATTCCGATTGTGGCGTTTGTCGGCACGTTGGTGTACTGGAAATAAGGCTGCAGAATCCACGAGCCCTTCGTGTACGTGTAGATCACGTTATAAATAGCGCCGTTATTCTGCACCGGCGTCGAGAACTTCGTGAACGCCGTCTGTCCGAGGTTCCCGCCGGCTACGAATGAGATCGCATGCGGCCCATTCGCGTAAGCGAGGGAGCCGCTCACCCACGAATACCGGTTGGAGTAGAACCCGTCGTTCCAGCTCGCGGATGCCGTGAACTTGCCCATGGTCTGGTTCACCTGGATCCCGCGGCTCACCGCGGTCTCCTGATTCCACAACAAGCCTCGGTCGATGTTCATGTTCTCAAAGGTGAACGTGTACTCCGCGCCGATCAGCGTGGGCAGCGAGCCGATTTCGAACGAGGTGTTCTTGCCCGCCTGCAACTTCACAAACGCCACCGGGACCGGGCCGTAGAGATTGCTCACGGTTTTGTCGGTTTGCAGAAACGGTGTCCCGAGCGACGGAAGATTATACATGCCGGCTTGCAGATAGAATTGGAACCAGCCGTCCGTCTTTTGCAGAAAGAGCTGGCCGTTGCTCAGCCCGAGCTGCGAATCCTTATCGCCGGGCACCGGATGGTTCTGCACCAGCCCCATCCCGCTCAGAAAACCGTTGGCCGAGATCTTTCCAAAAGGGCCGGCCTCGAACACCGCGGGCGGCAACTGCTGAATCGGCCCGGTAATTGCCGGGGTGGGTAGCGGTCCTGCGGGCGCGGGGGCCTGGTCGGCCGGCTTTTGATCCGCCGGCGGGCTCGCGGGCGCATCCTGTGCGTAACAAACCGAGGCTAGGGCAAGTCCGAATGCACATAGGCCTATCTTGTGGACCTTGTTAAATCGCATAATTTCTCCTGTGAAGGTGTCGGTTTTTCCCAAACGCCGCGAGAGGCGCCAGGTCTCGCGCACGACTGGGTGCAGCGAACTTGCAACTGTATTCGGATCTTAAAACTCGCCCCGTTATACTCACAAGACAATAATTTTTATGTGCGGCATTGAAAAAGCTTTGATCGCTGTAAATATCGCTAAATGAAGGATAAGCCTCCTGTTATCAGGAAGTCCTCAGGAAGGAAGAAAGAGCTTGTGAAGACCATCATTGAGCCGTTTCGGATTAAAAGCGTCGAGCCGCTGCGCCACACGACGCGCGCCGAGCGCGAGCAGTATTTGGAAGAAGCCGGCTACAACCTTTTCCGCATCGAAGCCGGCCGCATCCTGATCGACCTGCTCACCGATTCCGGCACCAGCGCGATGTCGACCGAACAATGGGCTGCCATCATGCGCGGCGACGAGTCCTATGCGGGCAGCGAGAGCTTCTTCCGGCTCAAGCGCGTCGCCGACGATCTGACCGGGTTCCGCCACATGATTCCCACCCACCAGGGCCGCGCCGCCGAGCGCATTCTCTTCACGGTCATGTGCAAGCCCGGCCATGTGGTCCCGTCGAACACGCACTTCGATACCACCCGCGCCAACATCGAGTTCACCGGCGCGCGGGCCGTGGATCTGCCGATCCCGGAGGCCTCCGATACCCAGGCCCGGCTCGATTTCAAAGGCAATATGGATGTCGCCGCGTTGGAACGCCTGATCGCCGGCGAAGGCGCGGAGCGAATTCCGCTCGTCATGCTGACCGTTACCAACAATTCCGGCGGCGGCCAGCCCGTCTCCATGGAAAACATCGAAGCTGTGCAGCGGGTTTGCGCCCGCCATGCCATTCCCCTTTATCTGGATGCCTGCCGCTTCGCCGAAAACGCCTGGTTCATTCACGAGCGCGAGCCGGGATATGGCTCGTGGTCGCCCAAGCAGATCGCGCAAAAAATGTTTTCTCTCGCCGACGGCTGCACCTTTTCCGCCAAGAAGGACGCCTTCGCCAATATCGGCGGCTTCCTTTCCACCAACGATGACCGGCTTGCCCAGCAGGAAACCAATCTGCTCATCCTGACCGAAGGCTTTCCCACCTATGGCGGCCTGGCCGGCCGCGATCTCGATGCCATCGCGGTAGGGCTGGAAGAGGTGCTCGATCCCGACTACCTGCGCTATCGCATCGCCTCCACCGGCTACCTCGGCCGCCACATCGCCGACTACGGCGTCCCCATCGTCGAGCCGCCCGGAGGCCACGCCATCTACATCGATGCCGCCCGCATGCTGCCGCATATTCCCCGAAACCAGTTTCCCGGCCAGGCTCTCGCGGTGGAGTTGTATCGCCACGCCGGCATCCGGTCGGTGGAAATCGGCTCCGTGATGTTCGGCGACGCCGCCCGCCACGAACTGCTGCGGCTGGCGATTCCGCGCCGCGTCTACACCCAAAGCCACATCGATTACGTGGTCGAGGCAATCCTTGAAGTGAACGCGAACAAGGACAGAATTCGCGGCATGGAGATCGTGGAACAGCCGCCTTTTCTCCGCCACTTCAGCGCGCGATTCCGACAGCTATAATTGGGTGTTCCGCATGGTGGTATCGATCGACATGCCCGTGCTCGAACAGGCTTTGCGCACGGCCGCCCTATCCGTGGCCTTTTCTGTGGTGCTGGGTTTGTGGTTGGCATGGCTGCTGGTCAATCGCCGGTTTCCCGGAAGCCGCGCGCTCGGCGCGGCCGCAACCGCCGCGCTGGCATTGCCGGCGCCGGTGATCTGCGACTATGCGTTCTTTCGGCCCGCCGTGGCGTGGACGTGGGGGCTCGCTGTCGCCGCGGCGCTTTCCGCGACTCCCATGCTGGTGCGCGCCGGCCGTATGGCATTTGCATCGCTCGATCCCGTTTTTGCCAATACGGCGCGCTCTCTGGGAGGATCGAACTGGCGCGTGTTCTGGCGCGTGGAACTCCCCCAGGTTTGGCGGCCCGCCGCCGCCGCCGCCGCGGTCGCGTGTGCGCGCGTCCTGGCCGAGTTGTTGGTCGGGATCGGGATCGCGGTGCGTCTCGGGCGATGACCCACGTTCGCATCGGTAAGAAGGTGGCGCCCGCGTTCTCGCTGGACGTCGAATTCGATATCAGCGGCGTCACCGCGTTGTTCGGCCCGGCCGGCGCCGGTAAGACCCTCATCCTCGAATGCATCGCCGGCATTGCGCGCCCGGACTCCGGCCGCATTCTGCGGGATGACGTGCTGTTGTTCGATGCCGAAGCCCGCGTGCATGTGCCGCCGCGGCGTCGCGCGTGCGGCTATCTGCCCCAGCGCAGCGCCCTGTTCCCGCACATGACGGTGCGGCAGAACCTCGCATTTGCCGCGGGAGGGGCCCGCCTGGAGCGGCACCGGCGCGTGGCGGAGATGTTGGACAAGTTCGTCCTTGCCGGCGCCGCGCAGCGCCGCCCGGCGGAGCTGGATGCGGCCCTGCGGACGCGCGCCGCCGTGGCTCGTGCGCTCCTCGCCGCTCCCCGCCTGTTGCTGTTCGACGAGCCCGAGCTTCCGGAGCCGCTATTTCACCAGGTCCGCGCCGAGTTTACCGGCCCCGTGCTGCTGGCCTCCCGCTCTCTCGATCGTTGCGCCGCGCTTGCCGACCAGTTGCTGGTGCTGGATGCCGGCCGCATTCTCCGGCGCGGAACGCCGCGCGACGTGCTTGACCAGCCGGAATCGGTCGAAGTCGCTCGCCTGCTCGGCATCCCCAATCTGTTTGAGTGCACCATTGCCGGCCTCGACCCCGGCCGCAACAGCAGCCGCTTGGAATCGGCGCTTTTCCAGCTGACCGGGCCCTATCTCCCGGGTCACTTCAAAGGCGACCGCGTCTGGGTCGCGATTCGCCCCGAGCGCATCCGCGTCCACTCCGCCAGTGCGACCCCGATCGCCAACGGTGTCAAAGCGAAGCTGGTCCGCGTCTCCCACCGCGCCGAAGCGGTGCGGCTGGAATTTGCCGGCGGCCTCTTCGCCGACCTCTCCCCGGACGAATTCGCCCGCCAGCGGGATAATAAGGACTGGCAGCTGGAACTGCCGTCGGATGCCTTGCGTGTTCTTTAGTGCATGCCGCTAAAATCCCTGCCCGAATACGAAAAGCTCGCCGAAGCCGCGCATGGCCATATGTGCGCCGGCCAGATCCTCGGACTGCGCATGGCCTTGTACGGCGTCAAACTGCTGGGCCTGGAAGACCCCGCGGGGGAGGACCGCAAGCGCCTGGTGACCTATGTCGAAATCGACCGCTGCGCCACCGACGCCATCCCGGTGGTGACCGGTTGCCGCCTCGGCAAACGCGCCTTGAAGTTCCGCGATTTCGGCAAAGTGGCGGCCACCTTCTGCGATCTCCGCGACCAACGCGCCGTGCGGCTGGTCGCGCGCGAGAGTTCCAAGCAGCGCGCCCGCGAGCTGCACCCCGAGATTGCCGACAAAAACCAGCAGCAGATGCGCGCTTACCGCGAGCTGCCGGACCAAGAACTGTTCGACGCGCAGTGGGTGCGGGTGCGGATCGGCCCGGAAGACCTGCCCGGCTATAAGGCCGCGCGCGTGGTGTGCGCCGAATGCGGCGAAGGCATCAACTTCAAGCGCGAAGTCGTCCGCGACGGCCGCGCCCTGTGCCGCGCCTGCGCCGGCGAGCGGTATTACGAACCGCTCTGATGCTCCGCTACTACATTACCGACCGGCACGCGGCGGGCGGAACCGAAGCGCTGACCGGTTGTGTAGAACGCGCCGTCGCGGCCGGCGTGGATCTCATCCAGGTCCGCGAAAAGGATCTGGCCGCGCGCGAGCTCTGTGAACTGGTCCGGCGGGTTGTGGCCGCCGCCGCGGCCGCGCGCACCGAAATCCTGGTGAATGAGCGCGCCGACATCGCGCTGGCCGCCGGCGCGCACGGCGTCCATCTTCCCGCGGACTCCCTTGCGCCGGCGGCGCTGCGCGCGATCCTGCCGGCCGGTTTCCGCATCGGCGTCTCCACCCACTCCCTTGAGGAAGTGCTCGCGGCCCGGAAAGAAGGCGCCGACTTCGTTGTCTTCGGCCCGGTCTTCGCCACCCCGTCGAAAGCCGCGTTTGGCCCGCCGCAAGGCCTCGCCCGTTTGCGCGAAGCCGCCCGGAGCGTCCCGATCCCGGTGCTGGCGCTCGGCGGCGTCAACAAGACCAACGCCCCCGACTGCCTGGCCGCCGGGGCCGCCGGCATTGCGGGAATCTCGTGGTTTCAGCGGGAATTGGAACCCTAAAGAAATTACGGAATCCGGCCGATCAGATCCAGGGGGTGTTCTATGACTCTCAACTTACAAGAAACCCTGCGCGAAATTTCCCTGCACAGCCAGTTGCTGGCGCTCGGGGCGGCCTTGGAAGCTGCCAGCGCCGCACAGTATGGCCAAAGCCTCGTCCGGACCGCGGCCGAACTGCGCCGCCTGGCCGAGGATGCCGACTTGTCCGGCGGCCCAGCCTGAGCGCCGGGAACTCTTCACTCGGCCCGCAGCGCCTCTACCGGATCCACCGCGGCCGCCCGCCGCGCTGGCAGATAACTCGCCACCGCGGCGGCTGCCGCCAACACCGCCGGCACCGCCGCGTACGTCACCGGGTCCCACGGGCTGATCCCGAACAGCATCGACTTCATCAGTTGCATGAGCCCCGCGGCTGCCACCAGCCCGGCCGCCGCTCCGATCGCCGCCAGCTTCAACCCGTCTCCCACGAACATCCGCCGCACCGCTCCGAGTTCCGCGCCCAATGCCAGCCGGATTCCGATTTCCCGCCGCCGCTGCGACACCGCGTACGCGATGACGCCGTAAATTCCGATGATCCCCAGCAGCAGCGCCATCGCGCCGGCGATCCCCAGCATGACCAGCGTGAACGAAGTCTGGGCGAGCGACCGGTCATAGAACTGCTGCAGGTTCCCCACCGAGGCCAGCGGCAGACTGGCGTTCACCGACCACACCGACCGGCGGATCTGCTCGAGAAAACCGGCCATGCCGGTCCGCTCGCTCCGCACCAGAAACGTGACGGCCCGCACCGCTGTCGGCGCACCCAGCGGACCGGGCCCGAACAGGTTCGGCATCAGAAGAGGCCAATACACCACGGCGGGAGCCTTTTGCGCCACTCCGTTGTCGCGCACGTCCTGCGCCACCCCGATCACCTCGTGCCACGGCATCATCGGAAACTCGCGAACACGCCTCCCGATCGCCGCGGAGGGGGAGCCAAACAGCTCCCGCGCCAGGTTTTCGGAGAGGAGAACCACGTGCCGCTGGCCGTAAATCTCCTCCCACGTGATGTCGCGGCCGGCCACCAGGCGCGTGCCTTCCGCCCGAAAGAAACCCGGAGAGATGTTCCGGTAGAACCGCAGCGGCGGAACCTCTCCCGCCGGGTAAGTTTTGCCTTCCGCAAAAATGCAATCCCAATTCGGCTCGATTCCGTCCATCGGCGTCGTGCTGGCGAACCCGACCGCCGTCACGCCGGGCAGCGCGGCAAGCTTGTCGGCAATCTCGTTCTGGATGCGAATCACGCGCTCTGCCTCGGGCACCAGCAGGTTCGGGATCACAATCCGCAAGGTCTGAACATGCGCCGGGTCGGTGAACCCCGGATCGACGGTTCGCAGCGCTTGAAACGTGCGGATCATCAAACCGGCGCTCACCAGCAGCACTAGCGCGAGAGCCACCTGGCCGACAACCAGGAGATTGCGCGCGCGGTGGCGTTCGCGGCTCAGGCTCAGGCCGCGCCCGGCGTTCCGCAAGGCGTTCGCGATTCGCGGGCCGGCGTGTTTCCAGGCCGGGATGCTTCCGAACAGCAGGCCGGAGAGCACCGACAGCGCCAGCGTAAACCCAAGCGCCCGCCCGTCCAGCGCGATCTCGTGCAATCGCGGCAGATTGGCCGGCCCGAGCGCCAGCAGAAGCCGCAGCCCGGCATCCGCGAGCCCCACCCCCAGAACCCCGCCGAGGAGCGCCAGCAGCAGGCTCTCCACCAGCAACTCCCGCACGATCCGGACCGTGCCGGCGCCCAGCGCGGCCCGCACCGCCAGTTCATGCTGGCGGGCGTCCGCCCGCACCAGCAGCAGGTTGGTTACGTTGGCGCACGCAATCAGCATCACCAGCCCGATCGTCGCCATCACCACCCACAGCACATCGCGCACATCTCCGACCACTTCGTCCTTGAGCGGACGGAACTGCGGCGTGATCCGCCAGGTCAGATAAATGCGCGGATCGCCGCGGTACGGCCATCCGTACATCCACACCGGCAGCAGGCGCGCGATATCCGCGTCGGCTTCCCGGATGGTGACGCCGGGCTTGAGCCGCCCGATCCCCTGAAGCCCGAACCCCGGCAGGCTGAGCCGGCTGCGATCCATGGCCAGCGGGAAGAAAAGATCCGTTTCCGGGTTCACGATGCGAAAGCCTTCCGGCATCACTCCCACGATTTCCCGGAGCCGCGAATCGACCGTCAGGCTCCGACCGACGATCCCGCGATCGCCGCCGAAATGCCGCTGCCAATAGCCGTAGCTGAGCAGCACCGTGTTCGATCCGGGTTTCTGATCCGCCGCTGAGAACCAGCGCCCGAGCAGCGGCCGAACGCTCAGCGTTTGCAGCAGGCCATCGCTGACCGCGATTACTCGCACCTGCTCCGGATCCCCGAGTCCCGTGACGTTGCCGCTTCCCTGAACCCAGACGCCCAGGCTCTGAAAGGTCCGGTTGTGCTCGGCGTACGTGAAATACATCGACCCCGAGAGAGGCAGGCCATCCGCCACGTTGGCCAGCCCCGCGGCCCCGGTAGCGGTCTGGTGAAGCGATACCAGTTGTTCCGGGTGCGGATACGCGAGCGGCTGGAGCAGCACCCGGTTCACCACGCTGAACACTGCGGTGTTCGCGCCGATCCCGACCGCCAGCGTCAGCAGCGCCGCCGCGGTGAACGTGGGATTCTTGCGGAGCGAGCGCAAACCATAGCGTGCATCGCGCGCCAGCGCATCCACGAGCCCAATCGTATTCATCCGGTAAATCTCCTCCCGCACCAGCGTGCGGTTGCCGAACTTCCGCCGCGCCGCCGCGCGCGCCTCTTCCTCCCGCATGCCGCGCGCGACGTTCTCGTCGGTCTCCATCTGCACGTGCGACTCGATCTCTTCCGACCGCTCCCGGTCCCACCGCGCCCGCCGGAAAAAGCGCCGCCAGCTCATGCTCTATTCCGTCCGCAGTGCTTCGACCGGATCGATCGCGATCGCCCGGCGCGCCGGAAGATAGCTCGCCAGCACCGCCGCGCCGATCAGCAGCGCGGTAACCGCCGCATACGTCACCGGGTCCAGCGCGCTGACGCCAAACAATAAGGACGACATCAGGCGCGTGAGCCCGGCCGCCGCCGCCAGCCCCAGCGCCGCGCCCGCCGCAGCCAGCCGCAGCCCGTCGCGCACAAACAGCGCCAACACTCCCGCCGGCCGCGCCCCTACCGCCATGCGGATACCGATCTCTCGCGTCCGCTGCGAAACCGCATACGCGATCACCCCGTAGATCCCCACGATTCCGAGCCCCAGCGCCATCCCGCCCGCCAGCGCCAGCATCACCAACGTAAATGACGTACGCGCCATCGACCGCTCGTAGAGTTCCTCGAGCGTGCTGGCCAGGAACACCGGCTGCTTCCCGTTCACCGACCAGATGGCTTGCCGCGCCTCCACCAGCAGGCCCTCGGTTCCCGCCCGCTTGGAACGGATCGCGAACACCCCGTTTCCCACCGCGGCCCCGTTTGCCCCGCCCCAGATGTACCGGTCCATCAGGGCCGGCCAGTAGGCGAACGCGGGCGGCTTCTCCTGCACGCCGTCGTCGTACACGTTTTCGACGACGCCCACGATTTCGCGCCAGGGGTCCGCGGCGCCGCCTTCGCGAATCCTTTTCCCGAGCGCCGCCCGCGGATCGCCCCACCATTCCCGCGCCAGATTCTCCGAGATGATCGCCACCCGCCGCTTCTGATACAGGTCGCTCCACGTAAAGTCGCGGCCCGCAATCACGCGGGTTCCCATCGTCCGGAAATACCCCGGCGCAACCTTACGGATCCGGCGGACCGCGGGGGCCTGTCCTTCCGCCAGCTTCTTTTCCTCGGCATCGACCGGGTTGCCGGGGGCCCCCAGATACGATTCCAGCGGCGCGGCGCTGCCAAACCCCACCGAAATCACGCCGGGAATGGCCGCCAGTTTATCGAGAATCTCGTTTTCCATCCGCATCACGCGTTCCGGCTCACCGGCAATGGCTTTCGGGGTCATCGCATGCAGGATCTGGATCTCTTCGGGTTGCGTGAACCCCGGCTGCACGCTGTGCAACCTCTGAAACGTGCGGATCATCAGGCCGGAACTGATCAACAGCACCAGCGCGAGTGCCACCTGTACCACCACCAGCGCATTGCGCGCCCGGTGCCGCTCCCGGCTCCGGCTGAACGTGCGGCCAACGCCACCTAGCGTGCTGGCGACACGAGGTCCTGCATGCTTCAGGACCGGGATGACGCCGAACAGCGCGCCCGACATCACCGAGACGCCGAACGCGAATGCGAGCGCCACCGGATCGATTCGGATTTCGGCCAGCCGCGGCAGATCTCCCGGTCCCTTGACCGCCAGGATCCGCAAAGCCCCATAGGCCAGGACCAGACCCAAGGCCCCGCCGAATAGCGCCAGCATCATGCTCTCGAACAGCATTTCGCGGGCTATCCGGCCCCACCCGGCACCCAGCGCGGCACGGATCGCCAGCTCTTGCTGGCGGGCCTCGCCGCGCACCAGCAATAAATTCGCGACGTTTACGCAGGCGATCAGCAGAACCAGCGCCAGGGTTCCCATTACCACCCACAGCACCGTCCCCACATCCCCGACGATGTCCTGCTTCAACGGCTGCGCCTTGGGAGCCAGTCGCGCATTCTGGAAAAGGGCGCGGTTCAATCCCGGGTTCGGGGCCCACCCTCTCAACCAGATTGCCACCAGGCGCGCCAGGTCGCCGTTGGCTTGGGAAAGCGTGACGCCCGGCTTGAGCCGCGCCATTGCCTGGTAGCCAAAGGGACCGAGAAACTGCCCGTCCCGTTCGAACCGCTCCGGAAGAATCAGTTCCGGATCGCGCTGAAAACGGAATCCCCGCGGCATGATTCCGATCACCGTGTGCGGCTTCGCATCGATCGTCAGCGTGCGCCCCACCACCGATTCGTCGCCCGCGAAGCGCCGTTGCCAGTAGGCGTAAGTGAGGATCACGGTCTCGGGCGAACCGGGCGTGTCGTCCGCCTGCGAAAACCAGCGGCCGGCCAGAGGTTCCACTCTCAGGGCATCTAGTACGCCATAAGTCACGAAAAGCGCTCGCGGCAATTCCGGCTCCCCCACCCCCGTCAGGCTCGCTCCCCCGAACGACCACAATCCGAACTGTTGGAACGTCCGGTTCTCCTCGCGACAGGTGAAATACAGGGAAGCCGACCAGCCGACGTTGCCGGGCAGATCCGGCAACCCGCGCGCCGCCAACGACAGCGATACCAGTTCCTCGGAGTGCGGATACGCGAGCGGCTGGAGCAGCACCCGGTTCACCACGCTGAACACTGCGGTGTTCGCGCCGATCCCGACCGCCAGCGTCAGCAGCGCCACCGCGGTGAACGTGGGATTCTTGCGGAGCGAGCGCAAACCATAGCGTGCATCGCGCGCCAGCGCATCCACGAGCCCAATCGTATTCATCCGGTAAATCTCCTCCCGCACCAGCGTGCGGTTGCCGAACTTCCGCCGCGCCGCCGCGCGCGCCTCTTCCTCCCGCATGCCGCGCGCGACGTTCTCGTCGGTCTCCATCTGCACGTGCGACTCGATCTCTTCCGACCGCTCCCGGTCCCACCGCGCCCGCCGGAAAAAGCGCCGCCAGCTCATGCTCTATTCCGTCCGCAGTGCGTCGACCGGGTCGATGGCCATGGCGCGTCGCGCCGGAAAATAACTGGCGAGCGCCGCCGCCGCTATCAGCAGCGCCGGCACCGCCATGTACGTCAATGGATCCAGGCTGGTGATGCCGAACAACAAAGATGACATCAAACGAGTCAGCCCCGCGGCGGCCACCAGCCCGACCGCGGCTCCAACCCCGGCCAGTTGCAGCCCTTGACGCACGAACACCCGCAGCAGCGCTGAGGGCTGCGCGCCCAACGCCGTTCGGATTCCGATCTCCCGGGTCCTCTGCGAAACCGCGTACGCGATCACTCCATAAATCCCCACGATGCCGATCAGCAGCGCCATCCCGCCCGCGATGCCCAGCATTACCAGGGTGAATGAGGTGCGCGCCATCGAGTGCTCGTACACCTCCTGGAGTGTGCTGACGAGGAATATTGGCTGCTTTCCGTTCGCCGACCAGATCGCTTGCCGCGCCTCGTTCAACAAGGCTTCCGTTCCCGTCCGTTTCGATCGGATGGCAAGCATGCCCGAACTGATAACGAACGGCTGTCCGGCGGCCAGGACCGACCGGTCCATCAGGGCGGGCCAATACGCGCACGCCGGCGGCTTCGCCTGCATGCCGTTGTCGTAAACGTTCTCGACGACGCCCACAATCTCCCGCCACGGATCCGTAGGGACCTGGCGAATCCGCTTGCCCAGCGCGCTTCGCGGATCACCCCACCACTCTCGCGCCAGATTCTCTGAAACGACGGCTACGTGACGTCTTTCGTAGAGGTCGCTCCAGGTGAAATCCCGTCCCGCCACCGTGCGCGTTCCCATGGTCTTGAAGAACCCCGGCGCAACAATCCGGATTCGACGTAAGGGAGGAATCTGCCCTTGAGCCGGCATCTTGTCTTCCGCATAGACCGCGCTGTTGAGGCTGGACAGGGATTCCAGCGGCGCGGCGTTTGCCAGGCCGACCGAGGTAACGCCCGGAAGAGAAGCGATCTTGTCCACAATTTCGTTCCACATCCGCATCGCCCGTTCGGGTTCCCTCGCAATCGGGTTCGGTATCAGAGAATGCACGATCTGGATTTGTTCGGGGTGCGTGAATCCGGGTTGCACGCTGCGCAGTTCCTCAAACGTGCGAATCATCAGGCCGGAGCCGATCAGCAGCACCAGGGCGAGCGCCACCTGCACCACCACCAGCGTGTTCCGGGCGCGATGGCGTTCCCGGCTTTGGCTGAACGTGCGGCCGACGCTCCGGAGCGCGGTCACAGCTCGCGGGCCCGCGTATTTCCAAACCGGCATCATGCCGAAGAGGGCTCCCGAAAGCAACGACACGCCCAGCGCGAACGCAAGCACCTCCGGAGCGATCCCGATTTCGCTCAATCGCGGCAGCGTGGCCGGACCGGTCGCGACCAGAATTTGCAGCCCGGCAGAAGCAAGCGCCAGACCCAAGGCGCCGCCTAGCACCCCCAGCATCATGCTCTCGAGTAGCATTTCTCGTGCGATCCGGCCCCAGCCCGCGCCCAATGCGGCCCGGATGGCGAGTTCCGGCTGCCGGCCGTCCGCGCGCGCAAGCAGCAAATTCGCCACGTTCGCGCACGCGATCAGGAGAACCAGCCCGAGAGTCCCCATCACCACCGACAGGGTCGCGCCGATATCTCCGACGATTTCCTGCTTCAGCGGCTGGATCTTGGGTCCGAGGCGAGCGTTCTCGTAAAGAGCCCGGCTCGTTCCCGCCGGCGCCGGCCAGGCTTTCAGCCAGATCCCCAACATGCGGGCCACATCCGCGTTGGCTTTTTCCAGGCTGACTCCGGGTTTGAGCCGCGCAATTCCTTGAAAACTGAAGTTGCCCAGAAAGCCTTGGTCTCGTTCGAATCGCTGCGGAACAATCAGCTCGGGATCGCGCTCGAAACGGAACTCCGCCGGCATGACTCCGATTACCGTATGCGGCCGCGAAGAAACCGTCAGCGTGCGCCCGACGATGGACCGGTCGCCGCCGAAGCGGCGCTGCCAATAGCCGTAGGTGAGGATCACCGTTTCTGGTGTCCCCGGAGTGTCGTCCGCCTGCGAAAACCAGCGGCCGAGCAGCGGCTTCACGCCCAGAGCATCCAGTACTCCATGGGTCACCACAATCGCTCGCGCCAGCTCCGGTTCGGCGATTCCGGTGACGCTGACCCCGTTGTCGCTCCACAGTCCGAACTGCTCAAATGCCCGGTTCTCTTCGCGATACGTAAAATACATGGACGGAGAACAGTTGAGGTTTCCGCCAAACGAAGGGATTCCGGGCGCCGTATGCCATACCCCGACCAGCCTCTCCGCATGCGGATACGGGAGCGGCCGGATTAAGATGCTGTCGATCACGCCGAAGACGGCGGTATTCGCGCCGATTCCGATCCCGAGCGTCAACAACACCGCGATGGTGAAGGAGGGGCTGCGGCGTAGCGCGCGCCAGCCGTGGCGAACATCGCGCGCCAGCGAATCGAGAACCTCGATCGTGTTCATGCCGTAAATCTCCTCCCGCACCAGCGTGCGGTTGCCGAACTTCCGCCGCGCCGCCGCGCGCGCCTCTTCCGCGGGCATTCCGCGGGCGATATTCTCGTCCGTCTCCATCTGGACGTAGGACTCGATCTCTTCCGACCGCTCCCGGTCCCACCGCCCCCGCCGGAAAAAGCGCCGCAGACTCATCCCCTACTCCGTCGCCGGCTTGAGAATCCGGCCGATGGCGCGCACCACCTGCTCCCAGCGGTTGGTCTGTACGGCTAACTGTTTGCGTCCCGCCGGCGTCAGCCGGTAATATCGCGCCTTGCGGTTGTTCTCCGACGTTCCCCAGAAGGAAGCGATCCAGCCGCGGTCCTCCAGCCGGTGCAGCGCCGGATAGAGCGATCCGTGCTCGATCTGCAGCACGTCCTCCGAGCCGCGTTCGATCGCGTGCGCGATCGTATGGCCGTGCGCCGGTCCCAGCACCAGCGTCTGCAGGATCAGCATATCGAGCGTCCCCTGCAGCATTTCGCTATTCAGCGGCGATTCGCGTCTCGGCATGGGCTCCAGTATACTCCACTCGATCATCGACCTGTCAATACGGAAGAATAGACGCCCTATCCCGAAAAGGGTGGCATTCGGAAAGAAAAGATGATCTTCTGGAGAGGAGGATCTCTACTTCCAGCACTGCAGCGGAACCGTGTACCGCCGCGCCTGGTCGGTGGCCGCCACCCGGTCGGCCGCGTTCTTGGAGTTCTGCGACTTGTATTTGACGCCCGACGCGTCCAGGAACCCCATTGCCACCGACGCCTTGAGCGCCACCCCGCCGCTCTGCCCTTCGACGTTGCCGGAATAGATGCCGGCCACATTTCCGCTCGTGTCCAGCACCGCGCTGCCCGGCCCCGCCGCTTCGCCGTCCAATTGCAGATAGCGGTGGTCGCCATGCGCGTCCGCCGTCGCCGTCACCACCAGCGGCCGCGGCGCGATCGTCCACACCGGCTGCTGCGCCGGCACCCCGTCGCCCTCCCGAAACACCGCGAAGAATTCGGTCTTGCTTCCGGAGCGCAGCAGCGCCAGCCCGTTCTGCCGGTCCGTTGCCGCCACGTCCAGCTTGGCGCCGCCTTCTCCATGCACTTCGCGGCAGTCCTGCACCGCTTGCGTCACCGTCAGGATATCTCCCGCCGAGTTGACGTAAATCCCCGCTCCGCTGTCCACGTGGCCCGGCACCGGCTTCGCCACCAGCCGCACGATATCGATATGGGTCAGCATCACCGGCACCTTCGGCTTATCGCTGCCGTCGCGTTTCACCCGCGCGATCTGTCCGATCAGTTCCTCGCCATCCACCACCTGGCCGAAAATCGTGTACTTCCCGTTGCCATCCGGAAACGGCTTTTCGGTAATGAAGAACTGGCACGCTCCGGTATTCGGCTGGCCGATGTTGGCCATCGCCAGGCGCCCGGGCCGGTCGAATCTCAGACTCCGCACAATCTCGTCCTTCAGCACAAACCCGCAGTTGTGCGCGCCCGTCCCGGTCGGGTCTCCCGTCTGGATCATGAAATCCGGAATCACCCGGTGGAACGTGATGTTGTCGTAGAGCGGCCGGGTGGCCGCCTTCTTCGTCTTGGGGTCGAGCCACGGCCGCGTCCCCTTCGCCAGCCCGATGAAGTTGCGCACCGTGTTCGGGGTCTCCCTCTCGAACAGTTCCGCCGTGATCGTTCCCATCGACGTATGAATCACCGCGTAAAGCCCCGGCGGCAGATTGGGCGGCACCTGCACCGGAGACGGCGCCGGGGCCTGCCCCCATCCCCACGCCGCCACTCCGAGTAGAATCGCGATCCGCCGGACCGGCCCATCAAGCAATCCCGTTGTGCTCCGCATGGCTCTTTCGAGTGTATCTCCGCCTGCATGTCTGTGATACCCTTACGGTTGAACTTTCTGGTAGGAGGCGCCTCAGATGAAAACCACTTTGCCCGTGTTGTTCGGCGGTTTGCTGCTTGCTATGGCAGCGCCCGCGTTCGCCCATCATTCCTTCGCCGCCGAGTTTGACGCCAACAAACCCGTTAACCTCAAAGGCGCGGTAACGAAGGTGGAGTGGTTGAACCCCCACGTCTGGCTGTATCTCGATGTGAAGGATAACACCGGCGCGGTCGCCCACTGGCAATGCGAAGGCGGCGCTCCCAACGGCCTGACCCGCCAGGGCTGGAGTAAGAATACGCTGAAGCCGGGTGATGAAATCATCATCGAAGGTTTCCGCGCCAAGGACGCCACCAACACCTGCAACTCGCGGACGGTGAAATTGCCGGATGGCCGCAAAATCTTCGTCGGCAATGCCGCGGAAGACGGCGGACCCAAAGCCGCCGGCAGCAAAGAATAACTTGATGCTGGCAGCGGATCGGTTCCGCTGCGCAGCGATGTCATTGTGGCGTCGCCCTTCGCTTCTCCAGGCCGCGCCGCCGTCGAGCGCATGTCCGGCGTGAGCCGCCGGGTTCTCGCACTCCTGCTGTTTTTCTGGATCTTCGCCGCTGACTACCTCTTGTTCTATTTCTCGAGCGACGACCTGATGAATCTCTATCAGGCCGTCGACGACGGTCCGCGCCTCTGGCCCGGCCTGGCCGTGTTCTGGTCCAGCCGCTTCTCCCGCCCGCTCGGTCAGATCGTCTACCTCGGGCTTTATTCCGTGTTCGGATTTCACCCGTTCCCGTTCAAACTCTTCATGCTCCTGCTGCTGACCGCGAATCTGCTGATTTTCTGGCGCGTGGCGTCGCTCCTGTTGAACGATTCCAGGCTCGGAGCGCTCGCCGCGCTCCTGCTCGCCTATCACCCGTCGGAACCCGGCGACATCTGGGGCTTCTTCGGAAATTTCGCCTACATCTACGACATGCTCTGCTTCACGCTTATGTACGCGGCGTTTTCGATCTGGCTGCAGGTTCGGGCCAAGTGCCGTTTCCCGGGCGCGGGCACTATCCTCGTGCTGTGTTGCTTGCACGTGCTCGCGCTCGATACAAAGGAAATGGCCGTCGCGCTTCCGGTGCTGCTCCTGGCCCGCGAACTGGTCTGGGGCGATCTGGTGTCCTGGAAGCAGCGCCGCATCGAGTGGCGCGCGTTGCGGGCAATCGCCGTTCTCGCAATCCTCAACGTGGTGTTCCTGATTGGCAAAAGCAGCGGCGCGGACTCTTTGTGGAACCAGGCCGAATATCGCCCGACTTTCACCCTCCACGTCTACCTCCTCAACATGTCGCGTTATCTCAACCAGGCGTTCTATTGCGGCGGATTTTTCCGCTCCGGCGTGACCGCCTGGTTCCTTTGCGGCGGGCTGGCGCTGACAGTCCTGCTCCGCGCCCGCGCGGCTCTGTTCGGCTGGCTCTGGTTCATCATCGCCACTCTGCCGATCGCCTTCATTCCCGGCCGCACCGGCATGGTCCTCTACATCCCCCTTCCCGGCCTGGCGGTCGGCTTGGCCGATCTGCTCCGGACCGTGGTCCGCAAGACCGCCGGTGAAACTCGCTACCTCAACCCCGCCGCCACGCCGGCATTTCTGTTGATCTCTTTGTGCCTTCTACCCGTCAATTGGCGCCTGAAGCAGGCGGCCGACGCCGCTCCCCGGCAGCAGGCGAACCAGTTTCGCGAATTCGCCGCCGACCTCCGGCAATTCGGACCTGCTCGCCGCGGCGCCTCGCTCCTGTACCTGCGCGATCCGTTCCTGCCCGGCCGGTTCGACCCGGAGTTTCTCGCGTCCCTGCTGCGCCGGCAGCACGATCTTCGCGCGGCGCGCGCCAAACGAAATCTGGCGCTCCTCGCGCCGGCGGTCGTCGCCACTTATGACGATGTCTACGATTTCGACCGCGGCCATCTTCGCTGGATCGCTCCTGCCGAGCGCCCCCAAGTTCTCGATCGCCTGCGCGCGCAAAGTGGTTTCGTCGAACCCCGGTCAGGAATCGTGGACCCGTCCAGCACCACGTGGTGGACCGAAAAGAATTTCGCAGTCGCGGTCCATTGCCCCGCATCGGCAACCCAGTGCGTCCTCGTGATGGAGGTCGCCACGCCGTCGCCGGTCGAGGCCTGCACCGTGGCCGTCGATGTCGCCGGAGTCACTTGGCGGAACTTCCGCCTCGAAGGGTGGTCCGCCGGGTATCCGATCCAGATTCCGGTGCGCTCCCGCGACTCTGGCACTCCCGTCGCGTTTCATGTTTCCGGCGGGGGCGCGGGCAGCTCCCTGCCCGCTCTGGTCGTCTCCAGCATCCGCCTGAATTAGCCAGCCCGAGCGTAAGAATTCTTACATGCAACAATGGCAGGCTGGGAATGCAGAAAACGGGTTGGATTCGGTTAAAACCCTTGACCTCCGCCTGCGCTCAAGACATGAGACCCCTCGTGCTGATGAAGCGCGTCACTGGCCTTTTTCCAGGCTCCGGCGGCCGCCTCGGCGGCCCGCCGCGCGGCCTTTAACGCCTTGGAATCACCGGAGAACGCCGCCGCCGTGAGATCCGCTTCGGCCCTCACCCGCGCCGCGGTCGCGGTCGCATACTCCCCCGAGAGCCGCGCACACTCCGCGCATGTTTGGAAACCCATCACTAACGACCTGCACAGGGTACTATGCACTTCTGTACCCACCCCGCCGACGTCACAGGTTGCAAACTCCGCAAGCCGCATCCGCCCGGGTGCAGTTCCCGGTCACGCATCTCCGAAAATTCCCTAATTGGCTGGCACCGAATCTGTTACTCCGTTTCCGAAGGCTCCCGAATACCGTGATTCCGCCACCTCGGGACCATAATGAAATCGGAGGCGGGAAACGAATTTGACTTTTTACGGCAAGCGAGGCGCCTCGGTTCGGTGGAGCCGGCTTACTGCCTTGAACCCCACTGTTTGGGTGCGAATTCGCGCCGCTCCGGATCGATCGTTCCGGAAGCCGGCACCCGCCTACCGGAAATCGATCCGCGCGATCACCATCTGCGGCATGGCGTTGTTCCAGCTCTCGGGCAGGTTGTCGAACGGCAGGCGGAACGGCTTCATTTCGCCGGGCGCCAGGCCGCCGGCCTTCTGGCTGACGATCGGCACGCGCTGCCGCAGCACCACCTGACCGTACGGATCGTAGAAGACACAGTTGATCTCCACCACGTTCAGCACGCGGTCGCCGGTGTTCTGGATCTGGCCGGTGATCTCGACCACCTTCTGCTTGAAGTAATCTTCGTGCGCGGACATTTCCACGCCGCTCAGCTTCAGGTTGCGGACATACGCCTTCGCGGCGCCGGTCAATGGCGGCGGGGGCGGGGGAGGCTGCTTGGACGCGCGGTCCAGATACCAAAATCCGAACGCGCCCAGCACCAGCACGATGCCCGCGATGACCGCCATCGGCGGGATCGAAAGACGCCGCGGTTCAGGCCGCGATTCCGCTGTGCTATTTACCGCCAACCGTCATCTCTCCGATTTTGAGCGTCGGGGCCGCCATCGAGCCGCGAAATTCCAGGTCGCTCCCGACCGCCTCCACGCCGCTCAGCATCTCTTTCAAATTTCCCGCGATCGTCACTTCCGAAACCGCGAACGCCAGCTCGCCGTCGCGGATCCACAGCCCCGCCGCGCCGCGCGAGTAGTCGCCGGTCACCACGTTGACTCCGAAGCCGAGCAGCTCGGTCACGTAGAACCCGTTCTTCACCGACCCGATTATCTGCTCCGGCGATTGGACGCCTTTTTCCAGATAAAAGTTCCCATGGCCGATGCCGGCGTTCCCGGTCAGCCCGCGCGCCGCGTTGCCCGTGGTCTTCATGCCCAGCTTGCGCGCGGCATAGCAGTTCAGCAGATAACTCCGCAGCACGCCCTTTTCGATCACCACGGTGCGGCGCGACGGCACGCCTTCGTCGTCGAACGGCGAGGTGCCGAACAGGCCGGGAATGGTGGCGTCGTCGACCACCGTGACGTTTTCGCTCGCCACCCGGTCGCCCAGCTTGCCGGCCAGGAACGATTCGTGCCGGTAGACCGACATCCCATGGACCGCTTCGAAAATGTTGTCCAGCAGCGAACGCGCCACCCGCGGCTCGAACACCACCGGAACTTTCTGCGTCCCTACCTTGACCGCGTTCAACCGCCGCAGCGCGCGCTGCGCCGCGATCCGTCCCACCTGTTCCGGCGGCTCCAGCCCCGCCGCGCCGCGCGCCATCGTGTACCAGAAGTCGCGCTCCATCGATTCGCCTTCGCGCGCCACCGGCGACACCGCCAGCGAGCAATAGCTGGTCTGGTATTCGCCGCGAAAGCCGCGCGAATTCGCGAACACGTGCCGGCCCGTGTGCGTGTCGAACGAAGCGCCTTCCGAATTGACGATGCGCGGGTCGGCCGCGAGCGCCGCTTCTTCGGCGCGCTTGGCCGCCTCGATTTTCCGCTCCGTCTGGAGTTGCGCCACGTCGGCGCAGTAGAGCTTCAGATCGCCGGGAATCGCGCCCAGTTCCTCCGGCTCCGGCAGCCCCGCGTGCGGATCTTCGGTCGTCACCTCCGCCAGCTCCAGCGCGGATTTCACCAGCCGCTCGATCCCTTCCTGCGAAAGGTCCGACGTATACGACGACCCTGTGCACTTGCCGATCAGAATCCGCAGCCCGGCCGCGCGCGAGCCCGCCTCTTTCAGGCTCTCCACCTCGCGCATCCGGACGTTCGCCGAAAACTCGTCGCCTTCCGAGATGGTGCACTCGGCGTCGGTCGCCCCGGCGTCGCACGCGCGCCGCACCACGTCGGCGGCCAGCTCCAGCAGATGATTCTGGCTCAAGCGGTGCCTCCCACCGTCATGCGATCGATCTTGATCGTCGGAATCCCCACCCCGACCGGCACGCTTTGCCCTTCTTTGCCGCAGACCCCGATGCCTTCATCCAGCCGCAGGTCGTTGCCCACCATGCTGACATACTTCAACGCTTCGGGGCCGTTTCCGATCAGGGTGGCATTCTTCACCGGCCGTCCGAGCTTGCCGCCTTCGATCAGGTAACTTTCCGACGCCGAGAAGACGAAATTGCCGCTCGTGATGTCCACCTGCCCGCCGCCGAAATTGGCGCAGTAGAGCCCTTTCGGAACCGAGCGGATGATCTCTTCCGGATCGCTCTCTCCGGCCAGCATGAACGTGTTGGTCATGCGCGGCATCGGGATATGCGCATAGCTTTCGCGGCGTCCGCTGCCGGTGGAAGGCGCACGCATTAGCGCGCCGGAGAGTTTATCGGTCAGGTAGCCGCGCAGCACCCCGTTTTCGATGAGCACGTTGCGCTGCGTCGGATGGCCTTCGTCATCCACGTTGAGCGATCCGCGGCGACTGTTGATGGTGCCGTCGTCCACCACCGTGCAGAGCTCGCTGGCGACCTTCTGCCCCACCCGGTCGCTGAACGCGGAAACTTTCTTGCGGTTGAAATCGGCCTCGAGTCCGTGGCCGACTGCCTCGTGCAGCAGAATTCCCGGCCAGCCGGGGCCGAGCACCACCGTCATTTCGCCGGCCGGCGCCTCGACGGCGTCCAGCAGAATGATCGCTTCCCGCGCCGCTTCGGTTGCGAAGTGCTCCGGAGTTTTTTCCTTCAGAAAGAAATCCAGTTCGACGCGCCCCCCGCCGCCGGAATGCCCGCGCTGCGGCGCGCCCCCGTTCTGCCGGGCCAACGCCGAAACACTCATGCGCGCGAGCGGCTGCCGATCGACGGTCAAAACCCCTTCGCTGGTGGCCACCAGCACGTGCCGGAGGTTGTCGGCATAGACTGCCTGAACCTGAAAGATCCGCGAATCATACGCCCGCGCCGCCCGGTCCGCCCGTTTGACCAGTTCGACCCGCTCCTGGAACGCGGTCTCGGTCGGGGCGGTCACCACCGGGTATAAGTTATGTTGTTGGCCCTCGTTCAGGCCGAACTTCCCCGGTTTTCCGGGGCCCGCCGCGATGTGCGCGGCCACCCGGGTCGCCTTCCGGATCTTCTCCGGCGCCAAGTCGTCGCTGTACGCGTAACCCGTTCTTTCTCCAGCAATTACCCGCACTCCCACGCCCATCGATACGCCTTGGGTGGCGCTCTTCACCATGGATTCGTCCAGGCTGATGGAACTGGTGAGCAGGTATTCGAAATAAAGGTCCGCGTAATCGCCCCCCTGGGAAAGAGCTTCGGCGAGATAGTTTTCCAGGTCCTGCCTTGTAATCTGGAAGCGGGTGGCGAAGATCGACTCCGAAAACGCCATGTTTTCAGGCTACCATGGGGTCTGGAACCCGATCGCATTCTCCGGCCCACGACCCGGAAACTGTTGATCTTTTCCTGAAACGGCTTAGTAACCTGTGAAATGACCGGCACGCCTCTCAGTTTGAGGTATTGGAGCAGATGGATGCCGGCCCGCAAGGTGCGGCATGCTGGTTGATTTCGAGCTCATTAAGCGCGCGCAACGTGGTGATAGCGCGGCATTTAATGAAATCGTACTGGCTTACCGGAAGCGGATTTTGGGCACGATCACACGGGTGATCGCGCGTCCGGAGGATGTCGAGGATGTGGCCCAGGAAGTCTTTCTGAGGCTGTATTTTTCCCTCGATCAACTGCGGACCCCCGAGGTCTTTGAACCGTGGTTGTACCGTTTGACCGTCAACGCGGCTTACGACTATTTGCGGAAGCAGCGGCGGCGGCCGGAATACCGGATGTCGGATCTGTCGGAACAGCAGGTTCTGATGGCCGATGCGGTGGCTGGGGGCAAGGTCGAGCATGACGAGCAGTACCAGAAGCGAATCCGCGAATCGGTGGAAGCGCTACTGGGGGCGGTTTCCGAGCAGGATCGAATCCTGCTCATGATGAAAGAAGTGGAAGGATTGTCGCTGAAAGAGCTTGAAAAGATCTATCAGGTCAACGAAAATGCTCTAAAGGTCCGGCTCTTTCGGGCTAGACAGAGGGTTTTAAAAGCCTTTGGAGCAGAAACGAAAGGCAAACAGCCGGCTCAGGCCGGTTAGGTAGTGTGAACCTTTATGCGTGAAGACGACCAGCTCGATCTCCTGTTCCGGGCGTACCGTGACGCATGTCCCACACCGGAACCCAGCGTAAACTTCATGCCCCAGCTCTGGGCACGGATTGAATCGCGGCAGAACTTCGGATTCTCCTTCCGCCGGATGGCGAACGCGCTCGTCACCGCGGCGGTGGCCGCGACCATCTGTCTGGGTGTCTACACCACGATTCGCCACTCGGATGCCGCTTTGTATTCGCAATCCTACGTCGAGACTCTGGCGGAAGCGAATACGATCGATACCGACCTGGTCGCCCCGGCCCGCCTGGAAATCAACCAAGCGCCCCCGATGAACTGATTCCCATGATGCGCTCGAAGTGGTCCGCCATTTTCTATCTCGTGCTGGTCTTCCTTAGCGGCGCGCTGGTAGGCGGGTTTTCCTACCGGCTGTATTCCGTAAACACGGTGACCGCCGGGGCGACCGGGCGTGTGGATCCGGTCGAATGGCGCAAGCGCTACATGGAAGAGATGCGGACGCGGGTCCACACCGACGCCGATCAGGAAGCGCAGATTAACCAGATCCTGGATGAGACCGGCGCGGCCTTCGCAAAGATTCGCGACCGCGAGAAGCAGGAATACCAGAACGAGCAGAACGCGCAGATCGCCAAAATCTTCGAGTTGCTGCGTCCGGACCAGCGGCCTCTTTACGCGAAACTCCGCGCCGAGCGCGAAGCGCGGCGCAAAGCACAGCAGGCGCAACAGAACAAGAAGTAGCAGCCCAGGGCGGCTCTGAGGCTCTGGTCGTCGCATCCCTCCTTACTCAATTCCAAGGCGCTTGGCTGCATTGCCTGCCTTCCGGCAACGCAGCTATTCTGTACGCAAGGAAACATTCCATGTCCACACCGAGGCTGAAAGCGGAGCTTCAGCGGGCGGATCTGAGGCTCAAACGCGTCGAGCGATGGGTGCAACTCGCTGCCGGGATCGCGGCAATCGCGACCGTGACCAGTACCGGATTCGGAATTTACGTGGCGTATTCGCAACACAGGTTACTCAGCGCGCAGGCCCTCGAGGCCCAGGAGAAGCAGCGCGTAAGCTTCACTTTCCGGCTTACCCCGGTGATGCTTCCCGATAACACGTCTTTCTACGTGCGCGCCAAACTGCGAAATCTTTCGGTGCGCCAATTGACTGTCCTGATGCTCGGAGTTCGCGTGTGGCAGGGAGACAAATGGACCGATGCCGCGCCGGTAGAAGGCCATCAGAAGGACCTGATTCTCTCCGACATCCTGGTCAACGACTGCACGAACCTGTGCACTCCGCAGAGCGCGACCGGCCCGCTGCGGCTGAGAGAGCTCGAGGACATCACGATCGAGCCGACCGAGCCGGAAATCGAGGAGACCTTCGGGCCCTATCCCCTGAAGAAGGAGGATCTCGACCAGGGATTCTGGCTGACGGGACGCGCCTATGTGGCGGAAACCGAGTCCGCCAACTGCCAGATCGACGCCCGGCGGCCTCCGAAGCCGGGTGTCCTTCCGTTTCTTGACGGGTCGCGCTGCAGCGCGGCCGTAGCGCCGGCCGAATACTATACGGCGAAGAATGTGCCTAGGGCGGGGAGTTAGGTTTGCAAAACCTGACCGGGCCAGCACGCCGTCCGGCTCCGTTCTGTTTCGCAGAAGGTTGTTACTTTCTCTTTTTGGCGGGGGCCTTTTTCTTCGCGCTCTTCTTGCCGCCGCCGTCGTGATGGATATTCAAGGTCATCGCACACGCCTTTCGCTGATCTTCAACCGGGCTCTTGCGCTTCCCGTTCTGCAGGAGGCAGGGCGCCCGGACGCCCGCCTCAACGCAAAATCCGACTCCATGCCGCTGTGAACGGATCGGCGTTGTCCAGGGTGAATCCTCTCCTATTATTACGCGCGCGCGCATTCCACGATTCCGGCGGACAACGCACTGCTTCGCTGCAGACGGGTGCGAGGCGGCCAGAATCGGTTCCGGTTGCGCCGGCATTCGCGTATTATAGGCAAAAGGCTCGAACGGCCGGATGGAGGGACCGTGAAACTGTGTCTCGGATTGTGGTGCGCGATTTCGGCCATCTGGGCCAGCCAAGACGCTTCGGCCGCGCGAATTCGCGAGGCGGCTGCTAAGGCGGTCGCGGTCATTCAGAACAGTCAGAAGACCTGGTTCGCCAAAGAAAGCTGCTTCTCATGCCACCAGCAGGTGCTGCCGGCGTGGGCATTTCGCGCGGCGCGCGGGCACGGCATTCCAGTGGACGAGAAGGCGGCGCGCGCCGACGCGGCGGCGGCGTTCGGGTTCTATTCCAATCTCGACCGGGCGGTGCAGTGGACCCACATCATCGATCCGGCGATGGACGACGGTTGGGGCCTGGCGGCCGCCAGCGCGGCGGGTCTGCAGCGCAGCCTGGTTACGGCGGTTTATGCGCGGCTGCTGGCGGCCCGCCAGGAACCGGATGGGCACTGGGAGACCGGCGACGAACGGCCGCCGCAAGCGTACGGGCCGTTCGGCGCGACGGCCATTTCGATGGCGGCGATTCAGGAATTCAGCCACGAGAGCCAGAAACCGGATATCCAGGCACGCGTGGCGCGCGGGCGGGCCTGGCTGTTGTCCCACCCGGCGCGCACCACGGAAGATCGAGTGTTTCAGATCTTCGGACTGTGCATCAGCGGACACGAGGCGCTGACCAAGTTCGCGGACCAACTGAAGGCCACCCAGCAGGCGGACGGCGGCTGGGCGTCGCTGGACGGGCGTCCGAGCGATGCCTATTCGACGGGCGAAGCATTGTGGGCGCTCCACAACGCGGCCGGCGTTCCGGTGTCGGATGCGGCGTGGCAGCGCGGTTTGCAATACCTGCTGCGCACGCAGGCGAAGGACGGTTCGTGGCACGTGGCTTCCCGGCTGCATCCGCCGGCGCCGGTGAGCCCGCCTTATTTCGAGACGGGGCATCCGTACGGGCACGATCAGTTCATCTCGACGATGGGCGAGAGCTGGGCGGTGATCGCGCTGGCGGATGCGCTTCCGGAGACTCAGTACCGCCTTCCGCCGCTGAAAGAAGCCGAGCCCGAAGGTGTCGAGCCATGGATGGAAACGGTTCTATTCGGCAGCGCGGCGGATGTGGACCATCTGCTGAAGAACGGGTTCGACCCGAATGCGGCGACGAAAACCGGCGGCACCACCGCGCTCATGATGGCGGCGCCGGACGTAACCAAAATGAAGCTGCTGCTCGATCACGGCGCGAAGGCGGACGCGCGCGCCAAGGACCGCTACTCGGCCCTGCTGGTGGCGGCCAACTATCCGGGCTCGAGTGCGGCGATGAACCTGCTGCTCGATCGTGGAGCGACAGTTCGGCTGCCGAAGGGGCAGGGCGCGCCGATGTTCAACGCGTCTCCCACGCTGCTGGCCGCGTTCGCGGGCAACGCCGGCATCATCGGGCGGCTGCAAAAAGCCGGCGATCGCATCGACCAGAAAATGAACTTTCTCGGGATGTTCCCCGCGACGCCTCTCCTGGCGCTGGCCACCTGGCACCGGACCGGCAGCGTGAAAGCCCTGCTGGACGCGGGTGCGCGAGTGGATGAAACCGACGACGACGGGATCAGCGTGCTCTCCTGGGCCGCGATCGCCAATCGCGTGGAAATCGCGCGGCTGTTGATCGAGCGCGGCGCGGACGTGAATCACGTGGACAAAAAAGGGATGACGCCGCTGCTGTATGCGGCTTCGATCGACTTCGGCGATTCCGCGATGATCGATTTGCTGCTGCGGTCCGGCGCCAAACGCGACGCGCGGACGAAGGAAGGCTTAACGGCGCTGGATCTGGCGCGCCAGTACCGGCACACGCACTTGCTGGCCAGTCTGGAACGGCAGTAGGCCGCCTGATGAGGAACGCGCTAGCCATCCTGGCGCTGTGGCCCTGCCCGCTGGCGGCTCAGTGGCTCAGCTACCCTACCGCCGGAGTTCCTCGAACTGCGGACGGAAAGCCGGATCTCAACGCGGCTTGCCCGCGAACCGCGGCGGGGAAGCCGGACTTGTCAGGCTTGTGGGTGACCGAGCCGAAACGGGCGGCGACGCCCAATTTCCCCGGGTGCGAACCCACCGCCAACGAATTCACCGACATCGGCGCCAGCCTGAAAGGCGGGTTGCCGTATCAACCGTGGGCGGCCGCGTTGGTCAAAAAGCGTCGCGCCGAGGAGCGGCTGCACGATCCGCTTTCCTACTGCCTGCCGGTCGGGCCGGTCCGGCTGCACACGTGGTCGACGCCGCGAAAGGTGATCCAGACTCCCGGGCTGGTGGTCATTCTGAATGAACTGAACGCGAGCTACCGGCAGATCTTCACGGATGGGCGCCCGCTGCCCGCGGATCCGAATCCTTCGTGGAACGGCTATTCCACCGGGAAGTGGGAGGGCGATACGCTGGTCGTGCAGACGATCGGCTTTCGCGATGGATTGTGGCTGGATGCGACGGGAAATCCGCTGACGGACGCGGCCCGATTGACCGAGCGGTTTCACCGCGTGAATTTCGGACGGATGGAAATCAAGATCACGGTGGATGACCGCAAAGCATATACCAGGCCGTGGACCATCACGCTGAATCAGAATATTAAACTCGATACCGACCTGCTCGATTTCATCTGCAATGAAGGCGAGAAGGACACCAGTCATTTGCTGGTGAACTAGGGGGTTCTCATGAAATCGATTCTCAGTTTGTCACTCGGTTGGGCGGTGCTGGCCGCCGCGCCGCTGTGGGCTCAACGGAAGGCCACCATCGAAGGCGTGCCCGAAATTCCATTCACCTCCGCGCCCAATTTGCTGAAGCTGCCCGCCGGCGAGTATCTCGGGGAATCGGTCGCGGTGGCGACGAATTCGAAGGGACACATTTTTGTGTATCACCGGAGCGCGCAGACGCGGCTGTTCGAATTCGACAAGAACGGCAACTTCATCAAGGAAATCGGCAGCGGCTATTACGGCTTTGAGTTCGCGCATGCGGTGCGGATCGATAAGGACGACAACATTTGGACGGTCGACGAAGGCACCAATATGATCACGAAATTCAGTCCCGAGGGGAAGGTGCTGATGGTGATGGGGCGGAGGCCGCCGGCGGTGCTGGGCGCGCAAGCCTACCCGGCGGGCCCGAACGTTCCGGCGCAGAAATACATCTTCTGCCGGCCGACCGATATCGGGTGGGACCCGCAGGGCAACATCTTCGTGTCGGACGGGTATTGTAATAACCGCGTCGTGAAGTATGACAAGAACGGGCGGTTTCTGGCGCAGGCGGGCAGCGAGAAACCGGGCAAGGCACTGGGCGAATTCAATCTGCCGCACGGGCTGCAGGTGGACGGGCAGGGAAATGTGTGGGTGGCCGACCGCTCTAACAACCGTTATCAGGTGCTGGACAACAACCTGAAGCCGCTTCGCGAAATTACGAACCTCGGAGTCGGCTGGACGGTGTGCGTGTCGGCGGGTCCGCACCAGTACGTGTTCCTGTCGAATTCGAATCCGAACGGGAACCTGCCGGGGACCTGGGAAAACACCGGCGAAATCTACAAGGCGGAACTGGACGGCACGGTGCTGGGCAAGTTCGGGCATCCGGGGAAACTGCCGCCGGGATTTCAGGTGGTGCACACGATGGATTGCCGCAATCCGAACGAGATTGTGGTGGGCGAGATCGAGTCGTGGCGGGTGCAGAAGCTGATACTCCAGACGACCGCGGCAACTACGGGAGGCGCGCGATGACAGGGTTGATGCAAGCTTTGCTGAGTGCGGGGCTGATTGCCGCGGCGCCGTTGCTCGCGCAGAACGGCGCGCCGGAGATTCCATTCGATTCGGTTCCGAACGCGCTGCAGCTTCCCGCCGGACTGTATCTCGGCGAAGTCGGCGGGGTGGCGACGAATTCCCGCGGGGACATTTTTGTATACACGCGGACGGGGCATCCGACCATTTCGATCGGGACGGCGCGGCCGTTTGCGCACGGCGGCTCGCGCCTGTTCGAGTTCGACCGGAACGGGCGGTACGTGCGGGAGATCGGAAAAGACTCGTACGGTTTTCTCTATGCCGCGCAGGTGCGGGTGGATCCGGCGGACAATCTCTGGGTCGTGGACCAGATGAGCAACATGGTCATGAAGTTCGATCCGCAGGGGCATGTGGCGATGCTGCTCGGCCGCAAGGCGGAGGCCGTCAACGTTCCGGCGAATCCGGCGCGCGCGGGGGACGGGGCGGGTCAGCCGAGCGATTTATTCAATCGTCCGACCGATGTGGCGTGGGATGCGGCGGGGAACATCTTCGTCGCCGACGGGCTCGGCAACGCGCGGATTGCGAAGTTCGATAAAGAGGGCAAGTTCGTCAAGTCGTGGGGCAAGAAGGGGACTGCGCCCGGAGAGTTTGCAAACGTCCGCAGTATTGCGGTGGACGCGCAAGGCAACGTCTACGTAGCCGATGGCGGCAACCGGCGCATCCAGGTCTTTGACAATGACGGCAATTTCAAAACCGAGTTTGCGGGTGTCGGAAATGCGCAGGCGCTTTGCCTGACCAAGGGCGCCAACCCGGTGCTGTACGTTTCCAATTCGAATCCGCCCGAAGACATCGACCGCGACGGCGAGATCTACCGGATGCGCCTGGATGGCACGATCACCGGCAAGTTCGGCCGCGCCGGTAAACTGCTGAAGGAATTCGGCACGGTCAATGCGATCGACTGCCGCAACGAAAATACGCTCTACGTCGGCGAGATTGGCAACCTGCGGGTGCAGAAGCTGGTGCTGCACTAGGCTGCGAATCAGCCGGTGTGCGCCGCTGCGCGAATTGACCCAATCGGGTCATGATTGTCTGGTATTCCCTTTATAATCAGCACTCCCTGATTGGCCCTTCGATTGCCCTCATCTGGTGCAGGATTCGGAGGCTTGCATGTTGAAAACAATCATGATTGCGCTGGCGATCGGTGCTACGCTCGCGGCCCAGCAGGTCAAGAAGGTGACGATCCAATCCAGCCCGGCGCCGTCGGCCGCCTCGGGGGAGGCGATGTTTCACCAGTACTGCGCCGTCTGCCATGGCACTGCAGCCAAAGGCGATGGGCCCGCGGCAGCAGCCTTAGTCAAGCGTCCCGCCGATCTCACGCAGCTGGCGCGAAAAAACAACGGCAAATTCCCCGAAGTCAAAGTCATCAATTTTATATTGGGCAATGACGTCATCGCCGCCCACGGCAGCCGGGACATGCCGGTCTGGGGCCGGTTATTCCGCTCGCTCGAAGCCACCGATAACCACATCCCCGATCTGCGGGCTAAGAACCTGACGGACTACATCAAGTCCCTGCAGGCCAACTGAGGGCCTGCTCAGATGGAACTCGGGGGGAGCCGGCGGCCATAGGTTCCCGCCCGAGGATAGAGGTGCCTGCTATGCAAGCCGCCGGTTCGCCCGATCCTCGCGCCGCGCTGGTGCAGCGCATCACGGCGGCGCGCGCCGCTTTGCGAACCGCGATCGATCCCGAGACGCGGAATACGCTTTTGGATGAGCTGGGCACGGCCACGCGGCAACTCGCGGAACTGATCGTTCAAGAAGAGGGGAGCTTGAAGAGTCCGCTGGAGTGAAAATCGCGTCAGCGGAGAGCGTCGATCGGGTCGACGCGGAGTGCCCGGCGCGCGGCGAGGTAGGCCGCCGCCACAGCGGCCACCACCAGCAAGGCGGGCGCCCCAACGAACACAGCCGGGTCGAGCGGCGTCACCAGATACAGCTGGCTTCTTAAAATGCGGGTCAGCGCGGCGGCTCCCAGGACTCCCGCTGCCGTGCCCCCCAAGGTCTCGGCCAGCGCTCTGCTCATCACGGTGAGGAGCAGATTGCGCGGCGCGGCTCCCAGCGCCATCCGGATGCCGATGTCGTGCCTGCTCCGGCTGACGGTCCAGGCGATCGCGGAAAACACGCCGGCGGCCGCGAGGGCCAGCGCGAGCACGGCGAAAATTCCCAGCAGCACCGTGTAGATTCTCGATTGCGCCGCCGAGTCCCACACGATCTGCGCCATCGGCTTCACCTCCGCGATCGGCTGGGCCGGATCGATCTGGTGAATGGCAGTCCGCAATGCGCCGGCCAATGACAGCGGGTCGAGCGACGTCCTGAGCACCAGCGCCGCGGTTTGCGGCGCGAGCAGTGATTGCGCGTAGCTGGCATAAATCTGCGCATCGGGTTCTTCGGCCAGGCTGTAACGGCGGACATCGCCGGCGATCCCGACCACGGTCATCCAGGAACCGGCGGCTCCTGCCGCGGAATTAAAGGTAATTCGTTTTCCGAGGGCGTCCTCACCGGGCCAGAACTGGCGCGCCATGGCCTCGTTGACAATCGCGACCAGCGGCCGATCGGCGGTATCGCTGTCCGTCAAGGCGCGTCCGCGCAACAGCGGGATGCCCATAGCGCGGAAATAGTCGGAACTTACCGCCGAATATCCCACGCGAAACTCTTCGCCCGGCCGGGGAGGCGCGTGCCCTTCCGGCCGCACGATGGTTTGCACCTGGACGGAGGCCAGCGGCAGGTTCGTGGTCAGGGCGGCGGCGGTCACGCCGGGAATCTGCCGCGCGCGGGCGATCACGTCATGCAGATACCGCACCTTCTCGGGCATTTCCGCGGCGGGATTCGCCGCTCCGCGCTTCCACGGCGAGGGGATTTCAGCGGTCAGGACATGCTCGGGGCGAAAGCCGGGCTGCACTTCGAGGCGGTTGACAAAACTGCGCAGCATCAGGCCGGCCCCCGCCAGCAGAATCACCGACAGCGCGGCTTCCCCGGCGATCAGGCCGCCGAGCAGCCGGTTTTGCCGCCGGCTTCCGCTGGCGCCGCGGCCGCCTTCGCGCAGCGCCGGTTCCAGTTCCGGGCGCGAGAACCGCAGCGCCGGCAGCAATCCGAACAAAATGCCGGTCAGAATCGTGACGCCCAACGCTACTGCCACGACGCGGAAATCGAGGCGGGCCTCTTCCATCCGGGGAAAGATCGGCACGGCGCGGACGGGGAGCAATCTCAATAGCGCATCCAGACAGACGCGAGCGACCGCGAGCCCGAGAGCGCCGCCGGCCACGGCCAGCACCAGGCATTCGGTAACCAGTTGCGCGGCCAGGCGGCGGCGCGGCGCGCCCAAGGCCGCGCGAATCGCGAGTTCCCTGGTCCGGCCGATACCGCGCGCCATCAGCAGATTCGAAACGTTGAAACACGCGATCAGCAGCACGAATCCGACCGCCCCCAGCAACATCAGCAGCGCCGGACGCAGTTTCCCCAGGAGTTGGTCGTTGATCGGCGCCGTCACCGCGCGCCACCCGGCGTTGGAATCCGGAAACTCCCGCGCGAATGCCGCGGAGAGGCTTCGCAGTTCGCTGTCCGCGGTCTCCGGCGGGACGCCGGGCTTCAACCGCGCCACCAGCGAATACAAACGGATGCGGCGGCCCGCCAGCTCGGCCGCGCTGACGCGGGCTGGCACCCAAAGCTGGAAAGCCGGGTGCGGAAATTGGAATTCGGGCGGCATCACCCCGACGATCAAAGTATCGACGCCGTCCAGGAAAACGTGCCGGCCGATGACCGCGGCTGTCCCGCTGAAGCTGCGCTGCCAGAGCTTATAAGAAAGGATCGCGACCGCGGGAGCGCCGGTCTCGAAATCGCCGCCGGTGAAGAGGCGGCCGAGCAGCGGACGCGCGCCGAGAACCCGGAAGCAGTCTTCGGAAACCAGCTGGCCGTACAGACTCTCCGGTTCGCGTCCGCCTACGAGAGTGAACGATTGAAACCGGGCGGCGCCCACGGCGGCGAACGAACGCGCTCTCCGGCGGATGGCCTGAAAATCCGCGGCGGACACGCCGGTCGGCTGCCCCTGCCGGCTCCGCCCCGAAATTTCGAGCAGCCGGGCGGGATCGGAATAGCCGAACGAGCGCAGCAGCACCGCGTTCAAGACGCTGAATAGGGCGGTGCCCACGCCGAGCCCCAGCGCCAGCGTCACCATGGCGGCGGCGGCAAACCCCGGAGTCCGCGTCCAACCGCGGACGGCGATCCGCGCTTCCCGCCACAACCCGGACTGCCGCAGGCCCGTCATGTGTCAGTTATTCTTCTCCGGGCGAACGAGTGCTGTCAAGGAAAGGTCGCGCCCGCGCCCGGCGATCCGGAGCCTTTCAGCGCCTGTGATACTGTCGGATTAGCTATGGGCAAGTTTTTCATCGGGCTGGTCACGGGGGTCCTGCTGGTCATTGTCTCGGTGGCGCTGTTGTTCTTCGCGGCGCTGCGGTTTCGCGAGAGGCCGCCGCAGGTGGCCGACAACTCCGTGCTGGTGCTGCGGCTGGCCGGAGATGTGCCCGAAAAACCTCCGGTCGAGATCCCGTTCCTTAGCGAGAACCAGGCGGTCACGGTGGCCGACGTCTGGATGATGCTGAAGAAGGCGGCCGTCGATCCGCACGTCAAGGCCGTGGTGCTGGAGCCCGAAGGGCTGACCGCCGGCTGGGGCAAGATCCAGGAGATCAGCACCGACCTCGACCAATTTCGCAAATCGGGCAAGCCGGTCTACGCCTATCTCCGCACGCCGCAGGCCCGCGATTACCTGCTGGCCTGCGGGGCCGACCGGATCTACCTGGGGCCCGCGGACCAGTTCTATGTCAAAGGACTGCGCGCCGAGCTGATGTATTTCAAAAAGACTCTGGACAAGCTGGGGGTCTCGGTGGACGTGGAGCACGCCGGCAAATACAAGGACTTCGGCGACCAGTTCACCCGCTCGGACATGAGCCCGGAGACCCGCGAAGTCATCACTTCCCTGGTGGATACGCTGTATGGCGACATGGTGAACCGCATTGCGACGGCACGCAAGAAGACGCCGGACCAAGTCCGGGCCGCCATCGATTCGGGTGTTTTCCTGGCGCCGCAAGCCCAGAAGGCCGGCTTGATCGACGAACTCCGTTTCGAAGACCAGATGTGGAACGATCTCAAGAGTCGGCTTCAGGTGAAGGACGTGAAGAAGGTTCCGGCCACCACCTACGCGAAGGCCTCGGCGCCCGCGGGTTTGGAAGGCCGCAGCCGGATCGCTCTGATCGTCGGTTCCGGCGATATCGTCCGCGGCGACCCCAGCGATGGCGCGGCCGACGAGACCAGTCTGGCGGCATACCCGTTTGACCGGCTGCTCGAACAGGTGGGCAACGATTCCAGCATTCGCGGCGTGATCGTGCGGATCGATTCGCCCGGCGGCGAGGTGGTGGCGTCCGACGAAATCTGGCGCCAGATGAACCTGCTCAGCCAGAAGAAGCCGATGGTAATTTCGATGTCCGACGTGGCGGCATCGGGCGGCTATTACATGGCGATGACGGGGGATCCGATTGTAGCCTATCCGGGCACCGAGACCGGCTCGATCGGGGTGGTGTTCGGCAAGCCCAATCTGCACGGCCTCTACGACAAGATCGGCATCACCAAGGACGCCGTTCAGCAGGGAAAGTACGCCGATATCGATTCCGACTACACTTCGTTGAACGCCGACGAGCGGCAAAAGCTGATGCAGGGAATCGACGCGAGTTACGAGGATTTCGTGAATAAAGTGGCGCACGCGCGCCGCCGCTCGTTCAACCAGATCGAACCGGTAGCGCAAGGCCGGGTCTGGTTGGGTTCGCAGGCCCAGCCGCGCGGGCTGGTGGACGAACTGGGCGGGCTGGACACGGCGGTCGACCTGATCAAGAAACGCGCCAAGATCGCCTCGGGCGAACGGGTTAATGTCATCGTGTACCCGCCGCGCCGCAGCCTGTTCGATCTCCTGTTCCGGCGCTCGCGGCAGGACCTGCTCGAGTCGAAGCTGGCCGAAGCCTTTCACGGAGTCCCGTTCCACGCCTGGATGCACGGCGGCATGCTGCGCCTGATGCCCTATTGGATTACAATCCGGTAACCGATTGGACAGGATGAGAGAGACCGCCGGCCCTGTTGCGAAGGGCGCTGAGGACGGCCGTGCTTTTTCGGTTGCGGGTGCGGGTGTGGATGCGCCATATTGGAAATGGCGCTGAATCAAGCCGTGTAGAACGCACTGAAGGTCCTAAGTCGGAGGCCGGGACAGGGGCTGTATTGTAGCGCCGAGGCTGATTCGATGGTGGATCATTTCCTGTTCTTCACCGAGCTGGCATCGATGCCGGTCTACGACGTCAGAGGACGCCGGATCGGCCGCGTTCGCGATGCCGCCCTGGTTCCGCTGGTCCACTCCTCGCGCATCGACCGCTACCTGGTGGGGGGCGAAGATGCCTGGCTCACCATCCGCTACGATCAGATTCGATCCATCAGCCTGGACGAAGGCATCGCGCTCAGCGACGAGCACCTGACCCCCTATCACGACGACGAGTACATGCTCCGCCTCGGCCGCGACCTGCTCGACCAGCAGATTATCGACGTCACGGGACGAAAGGTGGTGCGGGTCACGGACCTGACGCTGGATATCCGCAACGACGGCGCGCGCGACACCCTGGTGGTGAGCGACGTCGACATCGGCATCCGCAGCATTCTGCGTCGGCTGTTTCAGGGCGTGTTGCCTCCGCGGTGGATCCGGTGGCTGCAGCAGCCGATTCCGCCGCGCTCGATCCGCTGGGAGTTCTGCAACGTGGTTGAGCCGGACCCGCTGCGGCGGCTTCGGCTGAACATCTCGTACCAGAAACTGGAGTCGATCCACCCGGCCGACCTGGCCGACATCGTGGAAGAACTGGCGCCGGCCGAGCGCGAGGCGATCTTCGAAACGATTGATAACGAAGTGGCCGCCGAGACCCTCTCCGAGGTCGACCCGAAAATGCAGGCCAGCATTCTCGAATCGTTGGAGCCGGAAAAGGCGGCGGACATTGTTGAGGAGATGTCGCCCGACGAGGCGGCCGATGCGCTTTCGGAGATGGAGGAAGAGGCCTCCCAGGACATCCTCGAAGAAATGGAGTCGGAGCCTAAGACCGACGTCAGCGAACTGCTGGAGTTTGAAGAAGATACCGCCGGCGGCATGATGAACACCGAATACGTGGCGTTGCGCCATACCGCTACGGTGGGGGATGCCCTGGCGGCATTGAAGGAGAACGAAGAGCTGCTGGAGAACCTCAACGTCATTTTCCTGATCGACGACGAAGAGAGGCTTTCGGCGGCCATCCCGCTGGCGCGCCTGTTTCTGGCGCCGGGCGACGCCGCGCTCCAGGACCTGGCGGCGGAAGGGCTGGTCCAGGTCACGGTGCAGGAGCGGCAGGACCGCGTCCTCGAGTTCTTCGATAAGTACAACCTTCTGACCCTGCCGGTGGTGGACGACAACGGCAGGCTGGCCGGCGTGATTACCGCCGACGACGTGATCTCGGTATTGAGGAACAAGTGACGGATGCGGAAAGCCCTGAGCCGCATCCGGTACCAGATTGCGATCTTCTTTGCGGTAATCGGGCCCGGGTTCATCACCGCCAACGTTGACAACGATTCGGGCGGCATCTTCACCTATTCGGCGGCGGGCGCGCGGTACGGGTATCTGCCGCTGTGGACGCTGCTGCCGATCACGCTGGTCCTGATCATCACGCAGGAAATGTGTTCGCGCATGGGAGCCGTCACGGGCAAGGGACTCTCCGACCTGATTCGCGAGGAGTTCGGGCTCCGCATCACGTTCCTGATCATGACCCTGCTGGTGCTGGCCAACATGACGAACGTGATGGCCGAGTTCGCCGGCGTAGCCAGCTCGCTTGAGCTGTTTCACGTGAGCCGCTACATTTCGGTCCCGCTGGCCGCCGTAGCCGTCTGGTTTCTCGTCGTCAAGGGCAATTATAAGAACGTCGAAAAGATCTTCCTGTTCGGGTGCGTTCTTTACGTCACCTATGTGATCTCGGGAATTCTGGTCAAGCCCGATTGGAAGGAGGCGGCGATTTACAGCGTGAAGCCCGTGCTGCTGTTCGACCCGGGTTACATTTTCATGCTGATCGGCATGGTCGGGACGACCATCGCGCCCTGGATGCAGTTTTATTTGCAGGCGGCGGTGGTCGAGAAAGGGGTCACCGCGAAGGAGTACGCGGCCTCGCGGGTGGAGGTGATCGTCGGCTGCATCATGACCGACCTGGTGGCGTTCTTCATCATCGTGGCCTGCGCGGGCGCCATCTACAGCGTAATGCCGACCGACATCCAGGATGCGGCGCAGGCGGCGCTGGCGCTGAAGCCGTTCGGACAATATGCGTTTTTGCTGTTCAGCGCGGGGCTGTTCAATGCCTCGCTGTTCGCGGCGTCCATCCTGCCGCTCTCGACGGCATACTCGGTCTGCGAGGGACTCGGCTTCGAGGCGGGGGTAAACCGGCGCATGAGCGAAGCCCCGATCTTTTACTTTTTGTACACCCTGCTCATCGTAGTGGGCGCCGGCGTGGTCCTGATTCCCGGTTTCCCGCTGGTGCGGATGATTCTGCTATCGCAGGTTCTGAACGGCATGTTGCTGCCGTTCATCCTGATTTTCATGATCGTCCTGATCAACCGGCGCGACCTGATGCACGAATGGGTAAACCCGCGCTGGTTCAACTTTGTTTCCTGGGTGACGGTGGTGATCATGATCGGGCTGACGCTGGCGCTGCTGGGGATCACGGCGCGCGGTCTGCACTAGCCGCGGCCGGTCACTGCAAGGCCAGAAGCCCGACTCCGCAAGCGACGACGCAGGCTCCCAGCCAGCGCTGCCAGTGCACCTGCTCTTTCAAAACCAGCTTCGCCAAAGCTGTCTCGAGAAGGAAACTGGCGGCCGTGGCGGGAACCGCGAAGCTGACTTCCGCCACCGACAGCAGCGAGAGCAGCGCAAAGAACGAGACCGCCATCGCGACCATGCCGCCGATGACGAACCGGTTGCGCGCCAGCGACTGGATCAGACGCGCGATGCCGCGCGGCGCCAGATCCACGACCTTGCCGTGACGGCGCATGCCAATGGTGTTCAGAAGGTCGCCGCACGCATTGCAGGCAACGATGATCCCCACCAGAGACCACTTCATCATCCCGCGCCACCTGCGGTCAGCGGGGGAGTGCGGCCGACAATCACGACGCCGCACACAATCAGCGCGATTCCGATCCAGTGGGCGGGAGACACCCGCTCGTGCAGCGCGAATGCGCCGAGGATGGCGATCAACACGTACGCCGCCGACGTGACGGGAAGGACGTAGGAGAGATCGGCCCAACTCAACAGCGACAATTGCGCGATCATCCAGCCGGTCAGGATGAGCACTCCCAGAATCACCCAGCCGTCATCCAGCGCGCTCAGGTAGCTCGCGGGGGTGGGCGATACGATGGGTCGTTCGGAACTCAAGCCGACGCGCAGCAACGTGTTCCCGGCAGCGTTGGACAGAACCACCACGAGCGCCAGAAGATGAACCATCCGCGCGTCTTGCGGACCTCCGTTGACGATCCTCACACTGGGCCTCCGGCAATTTGCCTTCCAGCCTGCGGCGAGTCCGGCCCCGGCCTATGCAAGCGTAGTAGGCCTAGAAAAACGTAACAAACTTTCCCTCAGCGTGCGAGCCGGCACGGCGGGGACGCGGAGGCGCGCCGCGCCTCCCGTCTGCTGCCCGCCGATGCCGACCAGAACCAGACCGGCCGCGATCACGCCGGTGGCGACGCTCTTGCCGATGAACACCGGGCGGTGAAAATCTTCCTGGAGCCATTCCGGCTTCATCCGGGTGACCAGATACGCTCCGAGAAAGATGATGGCGTACCGCACTCCCGCGATCGCGTCCACGATGGCCGGGCTGCCTTTGCTGATGGCGACAAAGATGAGAAACGATCCCACTCCGGCCATGAACCGGTTTACGAAGTACCAGAGCTTGCTTCGCGGCGGGGCTTCTTCGGACTGCTGAAAGATCTGTTGCCGCCAGCGCGGGCGCAGCAGCAACATCATGGAACCGGCAAAGGTGCCGAGCGTGAAAAAGACGTATCCCGAAATGAATCCGGTGCTATTGAACACGACCTTCTGCAGGACGTTGGTGAGGCCGAACAGCAGCGAGGCCAGAATGACGCTGGGCAGGATACGGCGCCAGTCCAGCCGCTCGGAAAAGAACATGATAAATCCGCCCAGCACCATCAGCACGAAACCCGCCAGGCTGCCGCCGCCCAACGGTTTTTCGAGCAGTCCCACCGCGATGACGGCGGTTGCGAGCGGGGAGAAACCGCCCATGACTGCCAGCGTCTGGGAGGCTTCGCCGCGCTTCAGCGCCGCGTAATAGAACCAGTTGGCCGCCAGGTGAACGACGCCCGCTCCGAAGCCGAGCGCGATCATCCGGCCGGACGGCAGGTGGAATCCGAACGGGATCAGCAACAGCCCGAAGATGCTGATGGCGCCCAGCCAGAAGACGTAATTCGCCAGGCTTTTGGTGGCCGGCTGCTGGAGCAGGATCTTGTCCCAGATGAGAGAAATGCCGATCAGGCCGTGAGCGATGATCGCAAGGAAGGTGCCGTTGGTGATGAAGTCCATAAGGGGTCCGGCGGTGCGACCGTATCCTGGGCGCCTCTATGCCGCTTCCTCTTGAGCATCGTGGCGTTCGGGCCTTTCGTGGAGGTACAGCATTTTAACGAGCACCAGTCCCGCGGCCGTCAGGGGCGTTGCCAATGCCAAGCCTAAAAAGCCCAGCAAAAGGCCCATCAGGACCTGGCTGATAATCGTCAGGCCGGGCGGCAGGTGCACCGCCCGGCGCTGTACCAGAGGGGTCAGCAGATATCCTTCAGCAACGTGAATGCCGAGGAACAACAACGTGACATACAGGACTGTCATACCGCCCTGCGTGGCTGCTACGGCCAGGGTGACGGCCAGCGCGATCAGCGACCCGATGTACGGAATGAAGATCATGAACCCGGTGAACAGACCCAGCGTGAAGGCCAGCGGGACGCGCAGCAGGTACAGCCCGATCATGGATGCGATCCCCAGTACTCCCATCGGGATGAGTTGCCCGATGACCCACCAGCGGAGCGTGTAACCGACTTCGTCGAGAACTTCGCGGGCGCGCTGCCGATGCGCCGGCGCAACCAGCTTCAGTGATCCATCGTGGTACGGCGCGGGGTTTGCCCCCAGGTAGAGCCCGACCACGGCAATCACCGCCAACCCGAAGAGGCCTTCCAGCAGCTTTTGCGCGATGTTGCTGACGTGGCCGGGCAGGCTGGTGGAGGCCAACAGATCGGGCAGGTAGTTAAGCAGGGTCCTGCCCCACTCGCGCCCCTGGAGGTAATTCCGTACCTTCTCGAACATTTGAGGCAGCGAGCGGATGAGCTGGCTGACTTGATCGGCCACGCGCGGGAGCACTTCCCATGCGGCCAGCGCGAGCAGCACCGAGATCACGGCTGCCACAATCAGGAAGGCCCAGCCCCGGCCCACGTGTATCAGTTCGGCCAGCCGCTCCGCCAGAAAGCTCAGAAAGACCGCCAGAAGCACGGCGCCGAATGCAAGCAGCAGCACTTCCGCCGCGTACCAGGCCAGAGCGAAAGTTGCCAGCAGCGCGAGCAGGATGAGGGCGCGCCAGGCGAACTCGCGCCTCCGGCCATGCTCGAAATTGCGCGCGAAGTTCGCTCTGACTGAGCTCATTAAGAGTGGAGTCCCTGACGGCCGCCGGTAGCCGCGTCAAAAAGCCAACAGCACACGAGGGGCCAGCCTGCAAAACGGCCGCGGGAACGGTCGATTGCGCCCGCGCCGCCGATCTGCGATTATGAGCACAACGCCATGCAGGTGCTTCAGGCCGGGCCCCACAAGCTCATCTATCTCGAACTCGACGCCGAAATGGTGACCAACATCGCCCGCCAGGCGGGCTTCGAGACACGCCTGAAAGACGGTGCGCGCATCATGCAGTTGGACCTCAGTGCCTCCGGCCGGGCGGCGCCGCTGCTGCTGTTCGACGCAGCCGATCCGGCCAATCTCGGCTGGTTTTCCCGGTGCCAGTTCTACGTGGACGCGCGGACCGGCGTGGTGATGCAGACACCCCTGTCGCTGGCCAACAAGCGCGACCGCAGCGGGCGTCCTCTGCAGCAGGCCGTACGGCTGTCGATTTCCAAGGAACTGCCTGCTTCGTTCCGGCTCCCCGGCAAGCAGCCCCTGACCGAGCAGGTGTTCTACTCGCTGCTATTCAACTTCCTCACCGCGCTGGCGCAGACCGGGGTGGCCGTGTGCGGCTCCGGGGCAGTGCGCCCGCTGGCCGGCCGCACCGAAACCGTCGGCGTGCGGAACTAAACCGGGCATCCGCGATACGATAGAACCGGAAGCCGATGAAGACCGCCCAGCGGCAATTCACCACCATCAGCGGCGTGCCGATCGAGCCCCTTTACGGGCCCGAACAACTGCCGGAGTTGGACCCGGCCCGCGATCTCGGCGCTCCGGGCGAGTTCCCCTACACGCGCGGCATTCACCGCGATATGTATCGCGGCAAGCTCTGGACCATGCGGCAGTTTTCGGGCTTTGCCGTCCCCGAGGAAACCAACCGCCGCTACCGGTATCTGCTCGAACAAGGCCAGACCGGCCTCTCGGTGGCCTTCGATCTTCCCACCCTGATGGGCTACGATGCTGATCACACGCTAAGCGAAGGCGAAGTCGGCAAATGCGGGGTCTCGATCTGCTCGCTCGAGGACATGGAGACTCTCTTCCGTGGCATTCCGCTCGGCGACGTGACGGTGTCGATGACCATCAATTCGCCCGCCGCGGTCCTGTGGGCCATGTACCTGGCGGTCGCCGAGCAGCAGGGCGTGGCCTGGACGCAGCTTTCGGGCACGCTTCAGAACGACATCCTGAAGGAATACATCGCGCAGAAGGAGTACATTTTCCCGCCGCGGCCTTCGATGCGGCTGGTCACCGACACCATCGAATTCGGCGCCCGGCACACCCCGCGCTTCAACCCGATTTCGATCAGCGGCTACCATATCCGCGAAGCGGGTTCGACCGCCGTCCAGGAACTGGCATTCACCCTGAGGGACGGCATTGAATACGTGGACTGGGCCCTGGAGCGCGGCCTCGCCATCGACGAATTCGCGCCCCGGCTGAGCTTTTTCTTCAACGCCCACAACGACTTTTTCGAGGAGATCGCCAAGTACCGGGCGGCCCGCAAGATCTGGGCCTACGTCATGCGCGACCGGTACGGCGCGCGCAGCGAACGCAGCCATAAGCTGCGGTTCCACGCGCAGACGGCCGGCTGCTCGCTCACATGGCAGCAGCCCTACAACAACGTGGTGCGTACCGCCCTGCAGGCGCTGGCGGCGGTGTTGGGCGGCGCCCAATCGCTCCACACCAATTCGCTCGACGAAGCCTACGCACTGCCGAGCGAGCACGCGGTTACGATTGCGCTGCGTACCCAGCAGGTGCTGGCGTATGAGACGGGCGTGACCCGGACGCCGGACCCGCTGGGCGGCAGCTACTTCCTGGAGAAGCTGACGCTCGAGACCGAGCAGGCGGCCAACGACTATATCCAGCGGATCGACGGCATGGGCGGGATGATTAAGGCCATTGAGGCCGGCTTCCCGCAGCGTGAAATCGCCGCGGCGAGCTACCGTTATCAACGCGAAGTGGAAACCGGCGAGCGGGTCATCGTGGGGGTCAACCGCTTCCAATCCGACGATCAGCCGATCGAGCTGCTGCAGATCGATGAGACGGCGGCCGGCCGGCAATGTGAGAAATTGGCGGAGCTGAGACGCCGCCGCAGCAGCGACCAGGTCCGGAAAACCCTGGATGCGCTTCGCCGCGCCGCCGAGGGCAGCGAAAACACCATGCCGGCGATTCTCGATGCCGTACGGGCCTATGCGACGCTCGGCGAGATTTGCGACGCGCTCCGCGGCGTCTTCGGCACCTTTCAGGAAACGAGCCACTTATAGAACATGTCGCGACCCATTCGAGTGCTGGTGGCCAAGCCCGGGCTGGACGGCCATGACCGCGGGGCAAAAGTAATTGCGCGCGCCTTGCGGGATGCCGGCATGGAAGTGATCTATACCGGCCTGCGGCAGACGCCGGAGATGATCGTCAATGCCGCCCTGCAGGAAGACGTGCAGGTGATCGGGCTTTCGATTCTTTCGGGCGCCCACAACGCCATCGTCCCGCGGGTCCTCGAACTGCTGCGCGAGAAAGGCATGGAGGACGTCAAGCTGATCGTCGGTGGCATCGTTCCCGACGAGGACGCCGAAGCGCTCAAGCAGCAGGGTGTCGCGGCCGTCTTCCAACCCGGTTCGTCGCTCGATTCGATCGTCAATTTCATCCGTTCGGCGGTGCCGGCCTGAGGTTTGCGCCGCCGCTATCTGCTTCACAGAAAAGGGTGTGACGGCGCTTCACAGTGTAGCCTGCCCCGCGCCATGGTGATCGCCCGAAACTTTAGCTAAAATAATGCCTTACCATCTTGGCAACCGATCTGTACCGAGTCAGGCGGCACCCGTGCATTACCGTCATTGCAGGTGCGCAGCAGAGTGGAAAGGTATGTTCCGATGAAGCTTGACAGGCGGCTACGCCTGGCGAATGTAACCCTGGTTTTCTGCGCATCCATTCTGGTTCCGTTGCGAGCTCAGCAACCGCAGCAGCCGGCGCCGACGCAGGCGCCACCCCAGCAGCAGGGGCAGCAGCCCCCCGCGCAGCAGCCTCCGGCACAAACGCCGCGGCCGGCCAATCCGTTTGAGAACGTCCCGGAAGCGGCGCCGCAGCAGCCGGCGAATCCGCCGGCGCCGCCGCCACCGGCCCAGCCGCAACCGGGCCAGCCGCGCCTGGAGACTCCCGCCGCCCCGCCCACGCCGCAGTTACCGGTGCAGCCTTCCGGCCAGCTGATTGAAAGCATTACCTTCCGGGGCGCTCGCCGGGTCCCGCAGGACACTCTGAAAGCGCTCATCTTCAGTAAACCCGGAGACGTCTACAACGAGGACGCCCTGCGGCGCGATTTCATCGCGCTGTGGAACACGCAACGTTTCGACGACATCCGGCTGGAAGTCGAGCCGGGCCGCACCGGCGTCAGCGTGACCTTCGTGGTCACCGAGCGGCGGGTGATCCGTTCCATCGAATACCCGGGTATTCATTCCGTCACGGTCTCCGATATCCTCGACCGCTTTAAGGACCGCAAGGTCGGCCTGTCGGTCGAGTCGCAGTACGATCCGGCGAAGGTCCAGCGCGCGGCCGTAGTGTTAAAGGAACTGCTGGCCGAGCGCGGCCGCCAGTACGCCACCGTCGATCCGGTCATTGAGCAGATGCCGCCGTCTTCGCTCAAGGTGACGTTCAATGTCAAAGAAGGGCCGAAGGTCAAGGTCGGCAAGATCACGATCGAGGGCAACCAGGCATTCAGCCAGCGGGAGGTGATCCGCGCCATGAAGAACCTGCGCCCGATCGGCATTCCGCATTCGATCCTCCTCGAAGGTCTATTCGCCAAGACATACGACTCCGAGAAGCTCGACGAGGATAAAGAGCGGATCCGGCAGGCCTATCAGGACAAAGGCTACTTCACCGCCAAGGCGCTGGACGAGACGGTCAAGATCCGGAGGAGCGGCGGCAATGGCTGGAAGCTGCCGATCATCAAGCCCAATAATCCCGGCATCGCCGCGGATATTACCATTCCCGTGGAAGAAGGGCGCTTGTACCACCTCCACATGCTCAACTATGTGGGGGTAAAGCTGTTCCGGACCCCGCAGAGCCTCACCCCGACCTTGTTCCAGATGAAGCCGGGCGATATCTTCTCCACCGCCAAACTGCGCAAAGGCCTGGAGAACATGCGCAACCTGTACGGCGAGTTCGGCTATATCGATTTCGTTCCCGAGCCTTCGTTCGATATTCCGCCCAACTCCGACCAGATCGACTTGACCCTGACCGCGGATGAAGGCAAGCAGTTCTTCGTGCGCCGCATCGATTTCTCCGGCAACACGACGACCCGCGACAAGGTCATCCGGCGCGAGATCCTGCTCGACGAAGGCGATATGTTCAATACGCGCCTGTGGGATTTGAGCATTTTGCGCCTGAACCAGCTCGGCTATTTCGAGACGCTGAAAAAGGAAGACGCCGCGACCATCAACCGCAACCCGCAGACCAATACCGTCGACATCACCTTGAAGGTGAAGGAACGCGGCAAGAATTCGGTGGGGCTGAGCGGCGGCGTGTCCGGGATCGCGGGAAGTTTCATCGGGTTCAACTACTCGACCAACAACTTCCTGGGATTGGGCGAAACGCTGTCGGTGGATTCGCAGCTCGGCACGATCATGCGCAGCGTCAGCTTTGGGTTTACCGAGCCCTACTTCATGGACCGGCCGCTGCAGTTGGGATTCCGGGTCTACCTGACCCGCTATGATTTCAACCAGGCGCGGCAGGCCTCCATCTTCGCGGGCTATGATCTGTCTCCGATCTATAACCAGCTGGGCAAGGGAAATCTGCTCAATTACGTGCAGAACAGCAAAGGATTCACAGTTTCCACCAGCTATCCCTTGAAGCGCAGCTTCGCGCGCGTGGGAATCACGTATGGATATGACGTCTCCGATATCAAGACGGAAACCAACGCGGCCACGAGCTACTTCCAGTATTTGTATTTTGCGGGTGTCTCCGGGCCCAGCCAGCTGAACGGAGTGCGGACCAGCAGCATTACGCCATCCTACACGTACAATTCCGTCAACTCGCCGATCAATCCGACGGCCGGCCGCTCCATCTACATTTCGACAAGTTTCGCCGGCAGCGCTCTCGGTGGCAATGTCAACACAATCGGCCCGGCGGTCGACGTCAAGTATTACAAGCCGGCGCCCTGGCACAAGAGCCACATCCTGGCGTTTCACCTGACGGGCTCTCTGATTACGGGCTACGGCGGCAAGGAAGTCCCGCCCTTTTCCCGGCGGTTCATCGGCGGCGAACAGGACGTCCGCGGGTTCGATTTCTTCGAGATCACACCCGTCGCCTATATCGCTTCGAGCGCCAATGTGAATGTCTATAACGCGGACGGTACGCCGCGCACTCAGAAGGTCTTCGTGAACGGGGTGGCCACGAATCAGAACGTGCAGATGCAGGTGCCGAGCTATCAGCTCATCACGCCCGGCGGCGATACGACGGTGATCGGTAATTTCGAATACCGCATCCCGATTGTCGGGCCGGTGACGCTGGCGTTGTTCGCGGATGCGGCGATCAATCGGATTCTGCGCCCCGACCAGTTGCGCATGGTTCAAAGCCAGGTGGACAACCTGAACCTGCAGTTCCCGCAGGCGGCTTTCGACGGTAAAGTCAAGATCGCGCCCGGCACGCAGGCTCTGCGCACTTCCACGGGTGTGGAACTGCAGGTGCTGCTGCCGATTGTCCAGGCGCCCTTCCGCGTGTACTTCGCTTACAACCCGAACCGGATCGAGCAGTACCTGCAGCCCCCGATTGTGGCGGACCGGTCGATGTATCCCAATGCCGCGACATTCAATAGCGCCCTGGCCTCGTTCGGCCAAGCGACGCCGTTCTTTGACCGCAAGACCCTGTTCCGGTTTACCGTGGGAAGGACGTTTTAACAAGGGCGCATTGTTCGATATGCTAGTATTTTCAGACTTAGGAGTGTAGCTTTGAAGAAGAATTTTGTGATCCCCGTACTGGCATTCGGAGCCGCGTTCGCGGCTCATGCGCAGGCCGCGCCCACCAAGATCGGCGTGATCCATGTGCAAGAGGCCATCTTGAGCACCAAGGACGGCCAGAAAGCCGCCAGTGAGCTCCAAGCCAAGTTCGCGCCAAGAAAGAGCGAGCTCGAGAAGAAGCAGAGCGATATCGCCGCCCTGCAGGACCAGCTGCGCAAGGGCAGCGCCACTTTGAGCGACGATGCCAAGAACAAGCTGATGCGCGACATCGATTCGAAAAACACCTCGCTCAAGCGGGATAGCGAGGATTTCGATGCCGACGTGCAGCAGGAAGAAGGCAAGCTCATGCAGGAACTCGGCGCCAAAATGATGAAGGTGCTGGACAAGTTCGCGGCGGACAACGGCTACGCCGTGATTATCGATGTCAGCAATCCGCAGACGGACGTGCTGTGGCGCGCGACCGCGGCCGACATCACCGCCGAGATCATCGCTCTGTACGACAAGGCGAATCCGGTAGCGGGCGCCGCCGCTCCCGCGCCCGCCGCTCCGTCGACACAGGTGACGCGTCCTCCCGCTGGCACCCCGGCCCGTACTCCGGCCGCGCCTGCGGCGGCTCCAAAGAAGCCGTAACTTTCGGAATCGGGGCAACGTTTCGCCCCCATCCGGCGTAATATATCGTAGAAGGGCGGATCTTATGAAAGTTCTCGCCGGATGTGGTTTGGTCCTCATTTTACCGCTCGCGGGGTTAGGCCAGCCCCGTGGCGGAATTGTAAATCCCCAGCCTTTTGTCCAAGGTAGCTTCGGGAACGTGGTCTTCCCGGGAGGCACGGCAGCGCTGCCGGGCGTGCAACGGAGTTTCGGAAACGCCGTCTTCCCGAGCGGCGCCGGCTATCCGCGACTCGTCGTGCCGGGATCCATCAAGGACCCGACGTTCCTTTCCCGGCGCGGCCCCGGATTCGGCCGCCCCACTGACGGGCGATTTGGGTCCCACCGGAATGGCGCGGTCCTGATTCCGTATGCCTACCCGGTCTACGTTGGCGGCTTCTACGATAACCCCTATTTGACCGGTGACCAGCCGGTGCCGCCGCCTTCGCAGCAGGCGCCGAACATCACCGTCATTTATCCGCCGATGCAACCGCCCGTCATGGTCGGCCCTCCCGCGGACGGCCTCGCGTCCGCACCGGCGGAGACGGATCAGAACGCGGTCGCGGAAGCCGCTCCTGCCGAGCCTCAGCAGTACCTGATTGCCTTCAAGGACCACACCATCTACTCGGCGGTGGCGTTCTGGGTGGATGGCGACACGCTGCACTATTTCACGTCCGGCAACACACACAACCAGGTGTCGCTCTCGCTGGTGGATCGGCCCCTGACCGAACGGCTGAATCGCGAGTCCGGGATCGAGATGCGGCTGCCGCAATAAACCGGTCAGCCTGAACTGCGTCATTTTCTGCGAACGGTTCAAAAAACTGCGCAGTTCAGGCTGACCGGGTTTTATTCCCACTCGATCGTGGCGGGCGGCTTGTGGGTGAGGTCGTAGAACACCGCTTCAATCCCTTCCTGCGCCAGCAGTTCGCTGGACATTCGTTCGAGCAGCGCTGGGTCCATCGTCACTGACTGGGCGGTCATCCCATCCACCGAATGAATCGGGCGCAGCACGATCGAATCGGGCGCGCTCGCGGTTCCCACCGGGATCAACACCACGGGAAACTGCCAGACCTGATGATCGAACCCGCTCTCGTGCGACAAGCGGCGGACCGTGGCGTCGGCGGCCCGTAAGCGCGCCAGTCGTTCCGGCGTGAGGGAGCAGGCTCGCACCGTCAAGCCCCTCATCGGGGCCCGGCTTTTGACGAGCGCCATCACGCGGTTGATGCCGGAGAGCCGGTTGATCAAGTCGGTGGCGCGGGTGTGGTCGAATTCCTCGATGGCCAGCACCGGCGCATAGCTGCGTGAATCGCCCTGCACGCCGACCGAGTGGACCGGGACCAGCCAGCCTTCCGGCGTGCGCCGCACTTCAGCGTCGAATTCCGAGCAGAGGCAGCGGATCGCAAGTCCGGGCCCGGGAAACGGATGGCGGTCGAGCAGTTCGGCGGGCAAGTCGAGCTCCCGGCCGATCTCGCGCACTTCATCCTTATAGAACGATTTCAACGGCTCGACGATGCGGCCTTCGTCGATCAGCTTCTGAATTCCCGCGACGCGGTTGTGGTGCGTCTTGATGACCGCCGCTTTCGCCGTCCCGCCGGATTCGATGGTATCAGGATAGATGGTGCCTTGGCCGAGAATCCAGTGCTCGTCCAGCAGCAGCCGCGATTCGATAATCCGCTCCTGAACCCGCACGAACTCCTCGCCGATGATGTGGCGTTTCCGTTCCGGGTCCGTGGCTCCGGCAAGCGCGGTCAGAAACTGCTCCTGGGCGCACTCGACCGAAATGCCCGGCAGGCTGCGGACGAACTCGGTTTCGCCTTCGCGCATGAGGCCGGTATCGACGTAGACGCCGCGGACCCGATTTTCGCCGAGCGCGCGCGTGCAGAGCGCAAACGCCACGGTCGAATCCACGCCGCCGCTGACGAAGAAGAACACGTTGCGCGCCCCCGCGCATTCCCGGATCTCGCGCTCGATCAGCGGCGCCCGGTGCCGGGCGTCCCAATCCTTTTCGCATCCGCAGACGCGAAACACGAAATTGGCCAGCAGTTCCTTGCCGCGCGTGGTGTGGACCACTTCGGGATGGAACTGCACCGCATACAAGCGGCGGGCCGGATTGGCCATGGCGGCGACGGCGCACGTGGGCGTGCGGCCGGCGACGGAAAACCCGTCGGGAACTTGGGCCACCAAGTCGCGATGGCTCATCCAGACTTGCTGTGCGCCGCCGAGGCCGGCGAACAGCGGGTCGCCCCGATCTTCCAGTTCGAGCGTGGCCAGGCCGAACTCGCCTTTTTCCCCTTTGCGGACGTCGCCGCCCAACAGGTGCGCCATCAACTGCTGGCCGTAGCAGATGCCCAGCACCGCGGGCCGGCTCGCGAAAATGGCGGGGTCGACGGCCGGGCTGCCCGCATCATAGACACTGCTCGGACCCCCGGAGATGATCAGGCCCCTGGCCGAGCCAAGCTCCGCCGCCGGCGTTTCGCTGGCCCGCACTTCGGCGTACACGCCGAGATCGCGGACCTTGCGCGCGATCAGGTGGCAGTATTGTCCGCCGGCATCGAGGATCAGAATCTGCGGCTGAGGATTCAAGTATTGATGGTAGCGCGGATGATTCTTCGCGCGCTGTTGCCGGGAATTTGCTGAAACGTCATCCGGGTGTAAACCGCCGTTGTTACGATCCTTACCATTCCACGATTCAGGAGATGTCTGTGCTGGCTCGATGCGCCAAGGCGCTGCTCGTCTGTCTCATCGGTTCGTTGTTCGGAATCAGTGAACTCTACCCTCAGCAGAATCCGAGTGAGGCCGGCGTCATCAGCGGCTTCATTCTCGACGTTTCCGGGAAGCCGATTCCCGGCGCGAGCGTGTCGGTAAGGAATGAAGCTTCCGGAGCGGCGCGCCTCGTCGCGAGCGATCCGGACGGGAAGTTCTCGTTTTCAGGTCTGGCGGCCGGCGTGTATACGGTGGAAGCCTCCGCTCCCAGCTTCGCGCCGGGCCGCCATACCGGAATCCGCCTGGCGCCTGCCGGCGTGGAAAACGTCAACATGGCGCTGAACGTCGGGGAAATCGCGCAGAGCATCACGGTCGAAGGCACGGTCTCGGTGGCGGCGGAGCTGGCGCCTTCACAGAATACGCTGGACGCCACATCGGCGCGTTCCGAACTCAGCCCCGACTTCATCCAGAACTTCGCCTCCCCGATCGCCGATTACACCGAGCTGCTGAATTACACGCCCGGCACTTTCAGCGTCAACCCCAACGGCATCGGCCTGGGCGACAGCAAGACGTATTTTCGCGGCTTCAAAGACGGCCAATACACCATGCAGGCCGATGGCATTCCGTTTAACGACACCAACGACCCGACGCACCATTCGTGGGCCTTCTTCCCCAGCCAGTTCATCGCCGGAATCGATTTCGACCGCAGCCCCGGAACCGCTTCGACCATCGGCCCGACTAACTTCGGCGGCACCGTCAACCTGCTCTCGCGCAGCGTGGCGTATGCGCCTGATATCCGGGGCACCGCCATGTACGGATCGTTCAACACCCGCATGCTGGCGCTGGACGCCGATACCGGCCAGTTCGGCGGCCAGGACAAGAAATCGAGCTTGACGGTGAATCTCCACCAGATGTTGTCGGACGGATACCAGACCTACAATCACCAGAAGCGCCTCGCGGGCTTTCTCAAATACCAGTACCGCCTCACGCAGCGGACCACCTTCACGGTGTTTTCGGGCATTGTCGATCTCTGGACCAATACGCCGAATCTCAAGGGCCCCACGCGCGCCCAGGTGGCGCAGTTCGGCGACAATTACCTGTTGAGCGGCGATCCGGCTCAGCCGAATTACTACGGCTTCAACTTCTATCATGTGCAGACGGATTTCGAGTACCTGGGGACGCACTCCGAGCTAGGCCATGGCTGGGTGCTCGATAACAAGGTGTATACCTATCGTTACTGGAACAAGCAGAACTACAACGGATCGACCATCAGCGCCACCAGCGCCACCGACAAGCTGAACGGCTACCGCAAAGTGGGCGACACGCTTTCGGCGAGTCACGAGTCGGCGCGGGGAATCTTTCGCGCGGGGCTCTGGTTCGAGTGGGCGTACACCGACCGTTACCAGATTCCGAGTAATCCGCGCACGTGGGCGGATACCCTTCTGCCGAACTTCCGCGAAAACTTCAATACGCTATCGACGCAGCCCTTCGCCGAGTACGAATACCGCGTCAGTTCCAAGCTCAGCCTCGACGCCGGCCTCAAACTGGCCGATTACGGGATGCATCTGAAGCAGTGGCAGGACAACGGCAAGACCGTCGGCTGCTTGGGCGGGACGCTCGTGGGCGGCGCCACCGGTTTCTGCAACGGCGGCTCGCCCTATACGACGCATTCGGCCAATTACCACGCCTGGAATCCGGCGGCCGACGCGCGTTACAAGATGCGCAACAACTGGACGGTCTATGCGCAGTTCGCCGTGGGGAGCGTGATTCCTCCGAGCAGCGTGTTCGATTCGCCGAACGCGCAGGTGGCCGTGCTGCCCAGGCCGACCTCGGTAAAGACCTACCAGGCCGGCTCGGTGCTGAAGTTCAACCGGTGGACTCTCGATTTCGACGGGTACTACAGCCATTTCCAGAATCCGTACGGCTCTTTCATCGACGCCACGACGGGCGAATCCTACTTCTATCAAACCGGTCCGTCAAATACGAAAGGCGTGGAGGCGGAAAGTAACGTGCTGATCGCCGGCGGCCTGAGTCTCTACCTGAATGGCACGCTGGGAAAGGCGGCCTACCAGCAGACAGGTCTCTGGGTCGCGAGCACTCCGAAGGATACCGAAACGGTGGGCCTGACCTATCGGATGAAAGGGTGGGACCTCGGCTTCATCGACAAGCGGGTCGGCCGCATGTGGAACGATAACGGCACGGCCAACCAGGCTGTTCCGATCGATCCGTTTAGCGTAGCCAACGTATTCTTCAACTACACGGTGCGCGGCGATTCCTGGCTGCGCGGGACGAAAATCCGCTTCGGAATTAACAATCTGGCGGATAACCACAACATTGTCGGCGTGACTCCGGCGTCGGCCAAGAGCAACGCGCCGGCGCCCGGCGACATCCTGACGCTTCTGCCGGCGCGCAGCTTCACCATCTCGATGACGTTCGGGTACGCGCCGGAGCGATAAGGCGGCGCGCCCGCGAGTGGTTAACAAAGCTGTCCGGCGGCGCATGTCATAATATGTCGCATGTCCGCCCGTCTGATTGCCTCGGCCCTGTTTGCGCTGGCTCTGCCGGCGCAGACCGCGCAGTACGTGGGTTCAACGGCATGCCGCACCTGTCACGCCAGCGTCTATGACCGCTGGAAAAAAACGCGGATGGCCAACATCGTCCAGGACCCGAAAGAACATCCGGACGCGATCATCCCCGATCTCTCCAAGCCCGACCCGCTGGTAACGTTCACGAAAAACGATATCGCGTTCACTTACGGCAGCAAATGGAAGCAGCGTTATTTTAAGAAGGTCGGCGACGATTACTTCGCGCTGCCGGCGCAGTGGGACGTTACGAACAAGATCTGGCGGCCGTACAAGCCGGCCAAGGGAACGGACTGGTGGCTGCCCTACTATCCGGACGACAACATGAAGCGGCCCACCGGCCCGACCTGCGATGGCTGCCATTCGGTGAACTACAACATTCAGACGAAAACGCCGACCGAGTGGAACGTCGGCTGCGAGAAATGCCACGGTCCCGGCGGCGCGCACGTGGCCCGGCCTTCGCGGGACAACATCGTTAATCCCGCGCGGCTCGATTCGCTCCGCGCCAGCGATACCTGCATCCAGTGCCATTCGCAAGGCCGCCCGCGCCAGCCGATCATCGACGGCAAGGCCTACGATTGGCCGGTCGGATTCCACATGGGAATGAACCTGGCGGATTACTGGGTTCTGGAAGACCACAAGCTCGGCGAGACCAGCTTCACGCATTACCCGGACGGCACCGCGCACAAAAACCGCATGCAAGGCAACGATTTCGTGACCAGCGTCATGTACACCCGCGGCATCACCTGCTTCAGCTGCCACGACGTGCACGGGACCGATAACAATGCCGACCTGATCAAGCCGGCCCAGGTCCTGTGCCTTGAATGCCACGGCCCCAAGTCTCCCAACGGCCCCCATACCGCGACAATCGAACAGCACACGCATCACCGCGCGGGTTCCAGTGGCAGCGAGTGCATCGGCTGCCACATGCCGAAGATCGAGCAGACCATCGCCAACGTGAACGTCCGCAGCCACACGTTCCGGTTCATTTCGCCGGTGGAAAGCGAAGCGTTGAAGATGCCCAATTCCTGCACCAGCTGCCACACCGACAAGACGGCGGCGTGGGCGACGGACGCGCTGAAGACCTGGAAAGAATTCTCGCCGTGGCGGGTGGCCAACTAGGGGCGGACGGCCGCCCTAATGTTTTACGGCGTTCAACGGGATCCGCACTGCCGTTTCCGCCGGGCGTTTCGTGTAGACCATAGTCGCCGTCCACGTCCCCACGATTTTGGGGACGGGCGCCGCGGCGGAGCTGGATGTCGGAAGGGACGGCTGCGCCTCCGCCTCCAGGAACACCGTGGGCAGGGTTTCGAGGATGCCAGCGTCATCAGATTATAGCCGGTTTTTCAATTCAAAACCGATCCGGCCGGCTCACTCCGGGAGCTGGATCAGGCGGCGTCCGCCGACCGCGGTGCGGAAGCCGTAGATCGCCAGGGCGGCGATCAGGATGATCGGAATCGCCGTCGTTCCCGCATACCAGGCTGAGAAGTCCAGGGTGTGCGGTAATTGCAGCGCGTCCTCGATTGCGGAAGCGAAGATCGCGGCGATGATGCCGACTCGCAGGACCACCAATGCCAGGATCGTCCAGTTCACGATGCCGAGGACAAGCTGGAGATCGGGCGGCGGAAAGCCGTTTTGCGCTTGCGTGATGAATGCGATCACCGCGACGACCGCGGCCACCGCCACCCATTCATTGCGCAACACCAGGCGCAGCAGGAAGATCAGAAAAAACGTCAGCAGCATACCGATCAGCGCATTGCCAAAGATCATCAGGACATCGCCGCTGATCGCCGCAACGCCGCGCAGGGCGTTCAAGTCGGGATACGGCGGCGCGGCCGCCGCGGGACGCACCGTGAAACGGACCAGATCCACCACCGCGAGCAAACCGCCGAGCCCGACCGAGTACAGCAGATCGCGCCCCACCAGCGGATCGCGCCAGCCTTTCACCGCGTAGCGGCTCCACGAAATCATGGTTTGCGGCCAGCGCCGCCGCACCCATGGCTCGAGCGCCAGGTAGAGCACCCAGACGGCCGCTCCGTTCACGGCGGCGTTGCCCATGACGACTTTCCAGAAAGTAGTGGTTTCGACCACTGTTCCTACATGGTGCGCGTGCAGGAAGGCGCCGCCGGCGTACCCCAGCCAGCATAACGCAGCCATTTTCGTGGCGCCGCGTATGTCGGTCTTCCGGGCTCGAAAGTTGATCCAGGCCACGACGCACGCCGCCAAAAGCACGGTATAGATGACCGCCACCTGAGCAATCTGGCCGGCGTCCGGCGGCTGACCGCCCCGTCCTGGAACTGTCCACGGGCCGATGACGCGAAACCAGACCGGCCGGCCCCGCCAGGCAGCGGCCTCGACGCGCAGGGGGCCCGAGGTCCAGGCCGCGCGCTGATCCCAGTTGGCGAGCGGCGTCCACTGCGGCTCCGCCGGCTGGAAGCGGGCGATATCGAGCCCGGCCGGCTGAAAGAGCCGGCTCCAGTCGAACGATCCCGCGGGCGCCGGAGGTTCCACTTGCGCGGGAACGGCTTCCAGTTGCTTCAGCTTGCCATCCGGATTCAGACGCAGCCGGATGGCGCCCGGGCGCTCCAGCGGCGGGTCGGTATAGCTCACCGCGACATTGAGATTACGTTCGGCGGGCGCCGGCGACGGGCTTTCCCGGTACCAGAACGTGACGAGGGGCGGCTCGCCGGCTGCCGGCGTTTTCCAGCGTGCCGCTGCTTCGGCCGGGTGTCGCCCCAGATAATTGCGGTACTCCGTATCGTAGGAGAACCCCCACGCCCGATCGTTCGGACGCCCGGTGTAGCCGAGGTTCTGCAACAGCGTTCGCGCGTCGCGCGCCAGAGCCTCGGGCGGATTTTCCAGGTGAACCGCTTCGGTGATCTGCTGGAAAGGAGCGACCATCGCCACCACCGCCAGCCCCACCAGCCCCGCCGCCAGGCAGAGCGCGGCAAATTTCGGATTCAGTCCTTCGGTCGCTCCCGCGGCGGCCACCAGTTCCGGTGACGGCGTCTCGCCTGCCGCGAGCGCCGCCGCCAGCGGGTCGCCGCCGGGAAGCGCTGCCGCTATGCCGAGCGCCGAAGCCGGCCGTTGTTTCGGATCGGGCGCCAGACAGCGCAAAATGACCCGCTCCACCGCGGGATCGAGTTCCTTTACCAGCGTCGTCAGGCTCACCGGGGTCGCGCGCTGCTGCAATTGCATCAGCTCCGCCATGCTTCCCGCTTCGAATGCGCGCTTGCCGGTGAACAACTCGTACAGCACCAGCCCGAGCGCGTAGATGTCGCTCTTGACCGTAACTTCGGTGCCCGCCAGTTGCTCGGGCGCCATGTAGGCCGGCGTGCCGCTGCGCACGTCGCCCTGAAGCTGATCGCTCAAGCCCGCCAGGCCGAAATCCATGATGATGACCTGGCCGCGGCCGTCGATCATCACGTTGGCCGGCTTCAGGTCGCGGTGCAGCACGCCGCGTTCGTGGGCCGCCGCCAGCCCGGCGCACAGCTTGCGCGCGGTCTCGGCGGCCTTGTCGACCGGCAGGCGGCCGATGCGGCGCAGCAGCGAAGCCAGGTCTTCGCCGTCGACGAACTCCATCGAGATGTAGTGCAGGCCTTCCACCTGCCCGATGTCGTAAACGCGGCAGACGTTCGGATGCGTCACCTGTCGGGCGATCCGGACTTCGTTGTAAAAGCGCGCCAGCGCGCGGTCGTCGCGGGCGAGCGATTCGGGCAGAAACTTCAGCGCGACGGTCTGCCCGAGCGTCAGATCCGTGGCCCGGTAAACCTCTCCCATGCCGCCGCGCCCCAGCAGGCCCGCGATCCGGTACCGGCCGGCGAGGACGGTGCCAGGAAGAAAGCGTCCTTCGTCGACCGCTGAGGAGGAACTGAGGGGATGAGAGGCAGCCGGCGGCCCCATCAGGGCCGTTTCGGCGGAGGTGGCATCCAGGGGCGCGGCGCACCAGGGACAAAATCGCCCGCCGGCGCTCTCGCGCTTGCACGAGGGGCACTGGATGCTGATCGCCATCGATCAGCCTATTTTGGCAATGCCCTCCGCACGATGCAAGCTCGCTGGCTGGTTCGACTCGAGGCCTGCGGTCCGGTAAGCTTCACGTTCTTCGGCGCGCCGCTGTAACCAGTCCATCACTGTGACCGCCAATATCCCGAGGATCCCAACGGCCAATAGCAAGGTTCCGATCCAATTGACAATGGTTACGACATGGTCCGGCGGCATTGCTTCGAGAATGAGGGGCGCGCCAAATGGGGCAGAGAACTGGAGAGCAGTTCGCGGCGGCCCCTCCGGGGTATCTGTCCGAGAGACTGATACAGCCGCCCATTTCTTTACGTGGCCGCAAAAAAAAACGAGCGGCTTCCGAATGAGTCATATCCAACGGAATCCGGTGATCCAGCGTATACTATCTACGATCGATAGGCCGGCGGATCGTGCAAGGCCTCAGGGGCGTTGTTGAGGGAGCTTAGGATGCGCTGCATCAAACCAGGGAAGCGAGAATTTAGATGGGGGGGTATCGCCTGCGCCATGGCGGCACTGGCGTGGCTCGGAGCGGCGCCCGCACCGGCCGGCGCGGCCGAAACCGAGGCCGGCGGCCTCGACATCATTCAGGTCCGGCCGAATTTCTACATGATCGCCGGAGCGGGCGGGAATATCGGCGTGCAGATCGGAGTCGATGGCGTGGTGCTGGTCGATGCCGGCTCCCAAACCGCCTCCGACCAGGTGTTGGCCGCGATCCGAAAGCTGACCAATTTGCCGGCCCGCTACATCATCAATACCGGAGCCGACCCGGATCACGTGGGCGGTAACGCCCGGCTGGCCAAAGCCGGCCAGACCATCTTCATCAATCCGCTGGGCAATTCCACGTTCGTCAATGCCATGACCAACGGCGGCGGCGCCTCCATCATGGCGCACGATAGCGTCCTGAGGCGAATGAGCGCGCCCACCGGCAAAACGGCTGCCTTCCCCGTGGAAGACTGGCCGACGGAAGCCTTCTATACCGAAAACAAGTACTTCCGGATGAACGATGAAGGCATTGAGGTGCGGCATCAGCCCGGCGCCCATAGCGACGCCGACAGCTTTGTGTTCTTCCGGCGTTCCGATGTCGTGGCTGCCGGCGATATCCTCGATACCACCCGGTTTCCGAACATCGACGTGGAGCATGGCGGCAGCGTGCAGGGCGAGATCGAAGCGTTGAATCACCTGATCGCTTTGGCGATTCCGCCGGGGCCGTTTATCTACGAGGGCGTGGGCACATACGTCATTCCCGGTCACGGCCGCCTCTGCGTCCAGTTGGACGTGGTCAACTATCGTGACATGGTGGTGATCGTTCGGGACAACATCGCCGACATGATCAAGCGCGGAATGACGCTCAGCCAGATCAAGGAAGCGTCCCCGGCGAAACCTTTCGAGATGGAGTATGGAAAGGAGCCGGGTGTCACCAACGCGTTCATTGAAGCCATTTACAAGAGTTTGACCGCAAAGAAGTAGGGCCATGCCAGGGGAAAAGAGAAGCCGCATGCGATACCGAGTTTTCGCGCTGACGATTGCCGCCGCGTTGCCGCTGGTGGCGCAGCCGCCGAGAGGCGGGCGCGGGGGCCCTCCGCCGAGTCCGCAGGCGATCGCGCCGATCGATCTGACGGGCTACTGGGTCTCGATCGTCGATGAGGATTGGCGTTTCCGCATGGTGGTGCCGCCGCCGGGCGACTACATGGGGGTTCCGATGAACGCGGCCTCGAAGCGGGTGGCCGATGCGTGGGATCCCGCCAAGGATGAAGCCGCCGGCGAACAGTGCAAGGCCTACGGCGCGCCGGCCATCCTGCGGCAGCCCGAGCATCTGCACATCACCTGGCAGGACGAACGCACGCTCCGGCTCGATACCGACACCGGCACGCAGACCCGGTTGTTCCATTTCGGCGATTGGAAAGCGCCCGCTGGTCCGCCGACTCTGCAAGGGGACTCCGTCGCGGAATGGGAAATCACACGCGGCGGCCGCGGTGGTCCGGCGCCCGATCCCAATGCGCCGCCGCAGGGAAAAGGCTCGCTCAAAGTGGTCACCACGCACCTGAAGGCCGGCTATCTTCGCAAGAATGGCGTTCCCTACAGCGACAAAGCGCAGCTCACCGAATATTATGACGAACTCCGCGAGCCCAATGGCGATCTGATGCTGGTGGTCACGATCGTCACTACCGACCCCGAGTATCTGCGCGAGCCGTTCATCATCACCTCGCATTTCAAGAAGCAGGCGGGCAACGATGGCTGGAAACCGACCCCGTGTTCGGCGCGGTGGTAAGGAAAGGGAATCGAAGATGACACGCAATGCATTCCGTCTCGGCGTGGCGTTGATCTGCGTCGCGCTTCCGGCGCTGGCGGAGATCGACTTGTCCGGCTCCTGGCAATCGAAGAACCACGAGGACGCCCTCGAGCGCGGCGCCGGGCCCAACCCCGGCGATTTCACCGGCATTCCCTTCAACGAATCCGGCCGCGCCTTCGCCCTGATGAACTCGCAGTCCCAGCTTTCCATGCCCGAGCGCATCTGCGCGTTTTATTCCCAGTGGCACTTGATGGTCGGCACGTTCGGCATGAAGATCTGGAACGAGACCGACCCCGTGACCGGCAAGACCATCGCGTGGGTCATCGGCGCGTGGGAAGACCGCGCGCAAATGAGGATCTGGATGGACGGCCGCCCGCATCCTTCCGACCACGCGCCGCACAGCCAGGAGGGTTTCACGACCGGCGTGTGGGACGGGGACGTGCTCACCGCGACCACCACCCACATGCTGACCGGCTATCTCCGCCGCAACGGCGTGATGACCAGCGATCAGGCCACCATGGTGACGCATTTCATCCGCCACGGCGATCTTCTGACGCTCGCGTCGGAGATCATCGATCCGGTGTACCTGACGGAGCCGTATTACATCACCCGCACCTTCGTGAATACGACGAACCTGATGGCCTCGGGCGGCCCGCCCTGCATTCCCGGCGACGAAGGCGTGCCGGAAGGCGTGGTGCCGCATTATCTGCCCGGCAAGAATCCGCTGGTCGACGAGATGACGAACCTCTACGGAATTCCGCGGGAAGCCGCCATGGGCGGCGCGGAGACGGCCTATCCCGCCTTCCGCGACAAAATCAAAGATAAGTTCAAGCTGCCCGCCAAGTGTCAGAAGAACTGCGGCGGCCCCCCGGCGGGGAACTAGTCGCGAGCGCCCGTCCGATTCGACATCATCATTTCCCGGCGCGGCGCTGTTACGCCGCTATCTCCGGCTTCATTCCGCGGATTCTCGCAAGAGGCTAAACAATGACGCCTCCCGTCACATCTCCCGCCGGCCTTCCATCGCCTTGGAAATCGTGACTTCGTCGGCGAACTCCAGATCGCTGCCCACCGGAATCCCCATCGCGATCCGCGTCACCCGCACGCCCAGTGGTTTCAGCAATCGCGCCAGGTAGACCGCGGTTGCTTCGCCTTCCACCGTCGGGTTCGTCGCCACGATCACTTCCTGAATCTCGCCCTGCCCGATGCGCTCGACGAGCCCTTTGATCTTCAGCGCCTCCGGCCCGATGCCGCGCAGCGGCGACAGCGCCCCGTGCAGAACGTGATACCGCCCCTCAAACTGCCGCGTGGTTTCGATTCCCACAATGTTGTGCGGCTCTTCCACCACGCACACCACCTTCGCGTCGCGGTGCGGATCGCGGCAGTACAGACACAGCTCGCTCTCGCTGATGTTGTTGCACACCGCGCACAGCCCGAGCTTGTCTTTCACGTCCAGGATGGCGGCCGACAGATGTTCGGCGTCTTCGCGCGCCGAGCGTAGAATGTGAAAGGCGATCCGCTGCGCCGACTTTTGCCCGATGCCTGGCAGCCGCTTGAATTCCGTGATCAGCCGCGCCAGCGGCTCGGCGAAATCCGGCATCGCTTAGAACAGGCCCGGCGGGAGCCCCATCCCGCTCATCATCCCGCCCATCTTCTGCTTGATCTCGTCGTCGACTTTTTTGGCGGCTTCGTTGACCGCGGCCACCACCAAGTCCTGCAGCATCTCGACGTCGCCGGCCACTTCCGGGTCGATCTTTACCGCCAGCAGGTTCTTCTGCCCGTCCATCTGCGCGGTCACCATGCCGCCGCCCGCGGTCGCCTCCACTTTGATGAGCGCGATCTCCTGATGCAGCTTCTCCTGCATCTTCTGCGCCTGCGCCATCATCTGCTGCATGTTGCCCGGTAGTTTCACGTCGCTACTCCTTCAGGTTACGCACTTTCCGCACTTCGCCGCCGAACACTTCCCGGAACCGCCGCACTTCTTCGTTGGCAAGCGCGCGGTTGGTCACGTCGTCTTCGCCCGGATTGGCGGCTCGCAGGGCCGGGGCTGTCGGCCGTCCGGCATCTCCGATCGTGATCTTGACTCGCAGCGGCCGCCCGAACGCTTCCCGAACCGCGCTTTCAAAATGCCGGTCTTCCAGATACAGCTTGTACGTCTTTGCCGTCACCACCTGCAGCTCGGAACCCGCGATGGTCATCATCGAATGTTCCACGGCGTCGGCCAGGTGTTGCAGCCCGCTCTGCATCAGATGCGCATGCAGTCGCTCCCGCGGATCGCCGTGAGGCAGGTCAGCGACCTGCGCAGCCGCCGCCGGCGGCGCCGCGGCCTTCTTGGCGCTGTCCATTTCAAACGGCGACGGGCCGGTCCGCGGCTTCGGCGGCGTTGCGGCCGGGCTCGCCAAGTGGCGCGTTTCGGCTGGCGGCTGCGCTTGGATCCCCATCCCCGGTGCAGCCTCCTGCACCTGCGCCAGCGCCTGCTCGATTGGCATTAGTCGCCCCGCCTGCACCAGCCGCACCAGCCCCAGCTCCAGGTGAAACCGCGGCTGCAGAGAAAATTGAAGGTCGCGAAACAGATCCAGAGAAAGCTGCAGGTACCGCGTCAAATCTTCTTCCGAAAACGACTGCGCGATCGCCGCAAGCTTTTGCCGCTGCGCGCCCGACGCCGCCACCAGCCGGGTGTCCGCGCCCGCGATCCGCGCGACTAACAAATTTCGGAAATAGCGCGCCAGTTCCCGGCTGAAGTGCTGCAGGTTGTGGCCGTTGCGCTCGAGTTCGTCCACCACTTCCAGCATTCGGCCGGAATTGCCTTCCGCCAGCGCCTGGCTCACCCGCTCGAGCGATTCGAGCGAGAACATCCCCAGCAGCGCCCGCACCTCGGCCGCGTGCAATTGCGAGCCGCAACATGCAATCGCCTGGTCCAGCGCCGAAAGCGAATCGCGGACACTGCCTTCGCCCGCCTGCGCCAGCACTGCCAGCGCCTCCGCGTCTGCCTGGATACCTTCCTGCTCGCAGATCCAGGCCATCCGCGCCGTGAGATCTTCGAAATCGACGGAGCGAAAACTGAAGTGCTGGCAGCGCGAGGCAATCGTCGCGGGGATTTTATGCGCCTCGGTGGTGCACAGCACGAACACCACCCAGGGCGGCGGCTCTTCGATGGTCTTCAGCAGGGCGTTAAACGCTTCGTTGGTGATCTGGTGCGCTTCGTCGATGATGAAAACTTTGTAGCGGTCGCGCGCGGGCTGATACCGGACGTTCTCGCGCAGCTCGCGCATCTCATTGATGCCGCGATTCGAGGCCGCGTCGATCTCGATCACGTCGACGGTGCCGCCCTCGGTGATTTCCCGGCAGCTGGCGCAGACCCCGCAGGGCGTAGCGGTCGGGCCTTCGATGCAGTTTAAGCAGCGCGCCAGAATCCGGGCGACTGTGGTCTTGCCGGTACCACGTTGTCCGGAAAAGATGTACCCGTGGGCGATGCGCTTGCCCGCAATGGCGTTTTCCAGCGTCGTTTTGACGTGTTCCTGGTTGACAACGTCCGAAAACGACTGCGGCCGGTACTTCCGGGCAATGACTTGGTACATGCGGCGGGTAATCCAATCGATCCCGGCACCACCCAATCAGGAGGATGCCGCGAGCTGCCAGGCCCCGGGTAATCCGCGGCACACGAACCGCACCGCTACCGTTGCTTCCTTCCGGACCTGGCGGGGTTTGCGGCCGCCCATTGCACGGAGCCCGAGACCTGACAAATATCTATCCTAGCATGCGCTTTGGGGCCTTACCCCGCTCTAAAGCCTCGCCCGGATTCCGCCGATCCATAGCGTGACGATCGAGGGACCCGGAGGTTCTGTGCGTTTCATTCTGCAATCGCTGCGGCTGGCGCTCGCGGTCGCGGCCACTCCCGTTCTTCATGCGCAATTTAACTTCGATATCGGCGGCCGGCCCGTTCAGATCCATAGCTTCTTCTCGCAAGGGTTCGGCTACTCCAACGTCAACAACTACCTGACAATGCAGACCAGCCGCGGCAGTTTCGCCATGACCGATGCGGGGGTGAATGCCGCCATCCAGCTCACCGACCAGTTCCGGATCGGAGCTCAGGTGTACGTGCGCGACATCGGCCAATTAGGGCGATGGCATCCGCAGTTGGATTGGGCCGTCGCCGATTATCGCGTCAGGGACTGGTTCGGAATTCGCGGCGGCGTGGTAAAAACCGTTTTCGGGCTCGACAGTGATACCCAGGACATGGAATTTCTCCACACATTTGCGCTGCTGCCCCAGTCGGTCTACCCCACCGACCTTCGCGACGCCTTACTGCGGCACCGCGGCGGCGATCTTTATGGCGAGATCCCGCTCAAAACGCTCGGCAGCTTGTCCTACACCGTCTACGCGGGTCTGCGCGAGGACGGCCATGATGGCGGATATCCGTATCTTCTTGCGGGCGCGGGTGGACACATGACCAGCTATGGCGGGCTGCAGGTCGGCCAGAATCTGCGCTGGAATACGCCAGTCGACGGTCTTCTGCTCGGCGCCTCGCACATGGGAGCGGATGTTCAAGGCGTGGGTACCTGGACGTTGGTTTTTCCTGGCTACGCACCCTTCACGTTCCCTGCCAATGAACACTCCAACCGGGATTGGACCAACCAAGTTTACGGCCAGTACACCCGTGGGAATTTTCAGCTGGCCGGCGAATACCGCCGGTACTGGCGCGATCAGATGATTTGGAACGATCTGGGGGAGGTCACCACGGATGTCCGCGGCTGGTACCTTTCCGGTTCCTACCGGCTGTCAAAGCGGCTCGAATGCGGGGCTTATTACTCGCGGTGGGCGATTTCGTGGGTCGATACCATGCCCGGTGTGGTACAGCCTCCCGACCAGGAGTCGCCGGACCGCCACTTGTATGACAAGGTCGTTACTGTGCGGCTGGATCTGAATCGCCATTGGAATCTGAAGATCGAAGGGCACTTCATGGACGGCTACGGCGGCGTCTGGGCGTATCCGAGCGGCTTCTATTCCCAGGACAACCCCCAGGGTTTGCGCCCCAAGACCAATCTGCTTCTTCTCCGGACGGGCTGGAACTTCTAGGGATTCCCGATGCAACCGACGAACATCTACCTGTTTCTGGCCCCCATCACGCTGTGGAGCGGCCTTACGCTGGCCGCATTCGGGGCCGACGTAAAAATCATCGCGAATCCGCAGATCCGGGCATCGTCGATCTCCGTCGAAGATCTCAGGGGTATCTTCCTGGAGACGAAAACGTCACTTCCGGACGGCAGCCATGTGGAGCCGGCCATTCTGCAACCCGGCTCTGTCCATCATGCGTTCGTCACTCAGTTCATGGGCAAAACCGACGCGGCTTTAGAAACCTATTACCGAAGTCTGGCGTTCTCCGGCCGCGGGCTCATTCCCAAGACGCTCGGTTCCGATGAGGAGATGATCCGCTACGTTGCCAATACAAAAGGGGCGATCGGGTATGTCAGCGCGAACGCGCCAACCGCCGGGGTGAAAACGGTGCAGGTCAAATAGAACCTCTGTGCGCCTTTTTCACCGTCTCCGTGACACAGCGGCCCCCCAGAACGGCCCATCGGACGTCAGGATGAGCCGGAGCGATGAGCACGGTCCTTCGGATGGGCCCGTCCCCTTGCCGCCGCCGCATTCGGAGCGCGCCGGTGTCACCGCCAGGCTCAACGTGGCGGCGAAGATCTGGCTGGCGATTGGTATCTTTATCCTGGGCTTTGTCTTCTGTACAGCCTTCGTGTCGGTACAGGGCAGGAACGCCGAGCAATGCCTCGGGAATACCTCGGAGGCCCTGTTTCCGGCCGCCCTCGGCAGCCAGGAGGCCGAGGCTGCCTTTCACCGGGCCGTACAGGGCTTCAGCGACGCCGTGCTGACCCAGGATTCCGGCGCGCTGGAGCGGGCGGGGCGCGAGGGACGTCGAACGGTCGAGTCGCTGAGTAGTGTCGCGGCCATTCGAGGACTTCCGCGGGCTCGCTCCGCGGCGGCAATGGACCTGGCCCGTTCGGTCGAACAATTCCTCACCGACGGACGAACGATCTACGGTCTGGTCGCGACCGGGCCGCCAAGTATTACTCTGGAGACTCAGTTCCAGATGCACGACCTCGCGTCCCGAACCGACACTCTGAAACGCGAGCTCGGAAATCTGAAGGTGGCGTTCTCCGCCGGGCTGCAGGAGAATCTGCGGACGCTGCGGTCGCGTTCACGGAGGGACCGCTGGATCGGTTGGCTGGTCTTCGCCATCACGCTGCTCATCTCCGCGGTTCTCGTCAACCTGACGATCCGGCACGCGATCACGGACCCGCTTCACCGCGCTGAAGAAGCTCTGCGCCGCTCGAAAGAAGCCGCCGAAGCCGCCAGCCGCGCCAAAAGCGAATTTCTGGCCAACATGAGCCACGAGATTCGGACGCCCATGAACGGCATCGTGGGAATGGCCGAACTGGCGATGTCCGCGGAAGGAGCCGAGCAGCGGGAGTACCTCTCCATTGTCCGCTCCTCCGCCGAAGGGCTGCTGGTGATCCTGAATGACATCCTGGATTACTCCAAGATCGAAGCGGGCAAGATGGTGATCGACCCGGTACCCTTCGATCTGCCGAACCTGGTGGACGAGGCGGTCAAATCGATGTCGGTGTCCGCTCGACGCAAGGGCCTTGACTTGCATTGGCGCCTCGATCCGGAACTGCCGCGCAAAATCATCGCCGATCCCGTGCGTCTGCGGCAGCTTTTGATGAACCTCATCGGCAATGCCATCAAGTTCACCGAGGCGGGGGAGATTGCGGTCACGGCGGCGCGGGACCGGTCTCCGGGTTCCGAGATATCGCTGCTGTTCTCTGTCCGGGACACCGGTATCGGCATTGCCCCCGAAAAGCAGACGAAGTTATTCCAGGCATTTGAGCAGGCGGATTCGTCGACCACGCGTCAATACGGCGGAACGGGTCTGGGACTAGCCATCTGTGCGCGGATCGTACAGCTGATGGGGGGGCGGATTTGGATGGACAGCGTCCCCGGCGCCGGTTCCACATTCTTCTTCGCGGTCCCGTTTCAACCCGTCGCCGATTCGGATTCCGAACCCAGCCGCGGCGCCGACGGCGCTGCCGGAGGCCCGGTCGCGATACCGCCGCTGCGCGTCTTGGTGGTGGAGGACAGCCCGGTCAACCAGAAACTGGCGCTGGCGATGCTGAGCAAGGCAGGGCACCACCCGGTGCTCGCTTCCAGCGGGACCGAAGCTCTCGACATATGGCGCCGGCAGGCATTCGATTTGATCCTGATGGATATTCAGATGCCCGGTCTGGATGGCTACGATACAACGCGGCAGATCCGGCTGGAAGAACAGGTTACCGGGCGGCACATTCCGATCGTCGCGATGACCGCCCACGCCATGCGCGGCGACCGGGAGCGTTGCCTCGACGCCGGAATGGACGATCACCTCAGTAAACCGGTCAGCCGCAATGCGCTGCAACAAGTCCTGGCGAAGTATCGCCCGCGGGAAGCCGCCTAGCTCTTCTTCTTTTTTTTCTCGAAGTACTGCGGCGCGTGCTCGCGGATCTCCTCGGCTTCGGCGATTTTCTGATCCTTGTAATTCGAACTCGCGGCCAGTTTGCGCCGGGCGGCCTGCAGGTTTGCCTGCCGGATGGATTCCGAACTCACCGCAAAACCAGAGATCAGCTGCTCCAGATCCGGGCTCTGGCAGGACGGACAGGCCACGACCGTGTTCTTCAACACCAGCAGCTCAAACTCTTCCCCGCACTTCCGGCACTGGTAATCGTAGATCGGCATGGGACCCGCGAAATATCCTATCAAACCAGGCCTCTGGCCGAGTTGGATACGGCTAATGGGATTGCACGGGAGTGGGCGTCGCTTGGGTCACGTTCGGTTCGGCGCCGGTGCCGCCGTTACTTTCTTTGGGCGCGTTGGGATCGCTGATGCGGGTCGCTGCCCCGGTTGCCGGTCCGCCGGGCTCAGCCCCTGCACCGACGGGCGGACCGCCGGGGCGGAGCGTGTCTCCTTGCCGGATATTGCCGTTCTCGACATATTGCGTTGTGCAACCGCCAAGGGCGGCTGCGAGAACCGCCGCCACGGCAGCGGTAACCAGTGTGGATTTCATCACTCCCTATAATGCCACGGGGCGGACAATTGGCGATTCCCATTGGCTGGACCACCAGCCGCTCGCGAGCGCCCGAACCGCTTACCCCGCCGCTTCGGCGGTGCGCGGGATCTGGTCGAACTTCGCGGCGAGGATGAAATCGCTTTCGGTGAGGCCGTCGATCTTATGCGTCCAGATCTCCACCCCCACCTTGCCCCAGGTCAAGTAGATGTCGGGGTGATGGCCTTGCTGCTCGGCAATCGCGCCTGCCTGGTTCACGAAATCCAGCGCCTTTTGGAAATCGGGGAACGTGTAGGTCTTCTTCAGATGGTGCTCATTGACCACTTCCCAGCCGGAAACCTGGCGTTTCAATTTCTCCAGCTCCGCTCCCTTCAGCGGCGGCACCCCTCCTCGGCACGGAACGCATTCTTTCTGGGCGAGTTCCATCTGATGCTCCTCCTGATCCCCATGTTACGATGAGCCGGGGCTGCCGATCCCGGGGCGAAGATGAAGACGCGGATGCGCGGTGAAGAACGGCACGCGGCTATCGTGCGCGCCGCTATCCGTCTGTTTGCGGAAAAAGGTTTTCGCGGAACGACGACGCGGGAACTGGCGGCCTGCATGGGGGTCACCGAGCCGGTTCTGTACCGGCATTTCGCGACCAAGCGCGATCTCTACAACGCCATCATTGAAGCCAAGGCCCGGCAGGCCTCCGAGCGCGTTCATACCCTGCGCGAGTTTGCGGAAACCGCCGATGACCGGGCTTTTTTCACGCGGCTGGCGGAACTCATCCTGGCGCGGTACGAACAGGACCCGGCACTCACACGCCTGCTGTTGTTCAGCTCGCTCGAAGGCCACGAACTGGCGGAGCATTTCTTCGACCGCGTCTTCCGCGATCTTTATGAGCTGGTGTTGGAGTATATCCGGCGGCGCGTGCAGGCCGGTGCGTTCCGGCAAGTGGATCCGGAGATCGCGGCCCGGGCTTTGATCGGCATGGTGGGATACCACGGTCTGGTGGAACAGTTGTTCCCGAAATATTTCGGCAACCGCAACCGGCGGCGCGTGGCACGCGAGATGGTGTCGGTTTTTTTGAGCGGCGTCTCAGCGGCCCGATGAGCCGAATCCGCCGCCGCCGCGGCGCGAATCCGCCAGGCCGCCTTCGACCCACTCGACCGGCTCGTAGCGAGCGACGATCATTTGCGCGATGCGGTCGCCGGCATGTACCGTGTAAGGCGCGCGGCCGAGGTTGAGCAGGATGACGCGGATTTCGCCCCGGTAGCCGGGGTCGATGGTGCCGGGCGCATTCGGCATGGTGATGGCATGGCGGAGCGCGAGACCGCTGCGCGGCCGCACCTGGGCTTCGTAGCCGGGAGGCAGTTCGATGGTGAGGCCGGTCGGCACCAGGTGCGCGACGCCGGGCTGCAGCGTGACGTCTTCGACAGCCTGCAGATCCATGCCGGCGTCTTCGTGCCAGCCATGCGCGTAGGCCGGAAGGACGGCCGAAGGATGAATGCGTTGGATTCGAATCTGCATCCTCGTTATGATAGCGTCTTGATCCCCACCAAACGCGTCATCACCGTGGCGCCGATGCCGCCGGAGAAGAGCGCTTACGCGCTGGCCCGCTATAGCCGGTCGCCCGACTCGATTCGCGAATCCATCGCTTGGGTGCGCACGCACGATTCGAGGAGTTTTCTCGAGAGTTTTTATTTTCAGTACGGGCATGCCTCGATTGCCGACCTGGGCCACACGGTCGTGTGCTTCGAAGGGGTGTCGGAACTGGCCGCGACCGAGATCGAGGCCGAACCGCTCTGGGACGGACAGGCGAAATCGTCGCGCTATCAGGATTTTTCGCGCTCGGGTTTTGTGATCCCGCCGGAGTTCGCCGGGAACGACGCCGCGGCGTATCGGGCAGCCGGCGAAGCGCTGCTGGCGGCGTACAAACGCGTCAACGAACTGGCCCTGGCGCGCCTCACCGAGCAACTGCCGCGTCCGGAGAGTATGAAGCCGGAGGCGTACCGGCGAAACCTGGCGGCGCGCGCGTTCGATGTGGCGCGGTACCTGCTGTTCTGGGGCGTGCCCACCAACGTGGGGCAGGTGACGAGCATCCGGACGCTCGAAAAGCAGATCCGGCGGCTGCGGGCCTCGGAATACGCCGAACTGCGCCAGCTGGGGGATGAGATTGCGTCCGCCTGCGCGGCCGAACCGGATTGCCGGTGGGATCTCAGCGCGCCGGCCGAGCCCGTGGCGCCGACTCTGGCCCGGCACGCCGAGCCGGACGAGCATGCTGTCCGGTCGCGAGACGATTTGCGGATCTGGGCGGCGGAGAACCTGCCCCCTCCAGCCGCCGGCGAGGCGCCGCGGGTGGATCTGCTGCGTCCCGCGAACGTGCCGGCCGATATCGCCGCGACCCTGCTCTATCCCGTTACCGACCGGCCGTTTCGCGAACTCTATGAAATCGCGTGCGGCTGGAGCGAGCGGCGGCGCGCGGAAGTGATCGATGTGGCTCTCGGATCCCGCACGCGGCGCGACGAGATTCTAAGCGGCTTTCGCGGCGGGCTGTACGCGTACGATTTTGTGATCGATGTCGGCGCCTACCGCGACCTGCAGCGCCACCGCCGTTGCCAGAAGTTCCGGCAGGCGTATTCGGGGCGGCTGGGATTCGACACCCCGAAGCTCGCTATCGAAGCCGGCGCGCAGGAGGTATTCGAGACCGCCATGCGGGCGGCGTTGGAAACGATGCGCCAGTTGCCGCCACCGGGAGCGCACTATCTGTTGCCGTTCGGAGCCCGGTCGCGCTTTTTGTTCAAGATGGATTTCGCCGAGGCCGAGTACATTTCGCGGCTGCGCAGCGGCGTCAAAGGACATTTCAGCTACCGCGAAATCGCGTGGGAGATGAAATGCAAGATGGAGCAGCTGGAGCCGGAATTGGGCCGGCTGATCGAGGCCACGCCGCCGTGGGTCGAGGACCCGCTGCAGCGGTAGCCCGTGCCGCCGCCTTCGCGCCGCGCCGGCGCGTAAAACCGTTTACAATTTCCTCTTGACCTCACAACGGGAACCGCGGGCGGCGTTGATCGGCTGCGGATTGATTGGCAGAAAGAGAGCGGCATCCTTATCCGGATGCGCGCTGGCGGTGTGCTGCGATGCGATTGCCAGCCGGGCCGAGGCTCTGGCATCGGCCATGCCGGATTGCCGGGCGACAACCGATTGGCAAAGCGCGGCACGCTGGCCGGACGTGGAAATCGTTGTGGTGGCCACAACGCACGACCAGCTCGCGCCGGTTGCGCGAGAGGCGGCGGCGGCCGGCAAGCATGTGCTCATCGAGAAGCCGGGCGCGCGCGGTGCGGGCGAACTCGATGCCGTGGCAGAGGCCGCGCGCCGGACCGGCACGCTGGTGCGAATCGGGTTCAATCACCGGTATCATCGCGCTTTTCGCAAGGCCCGCGAGATTTTCGAGTCGGGCTCTCTCGGCGAACTGATGTTCATTCGCGGGCGCTACGGCCATGGCGGGCGGCCGGGCTACGAACGCGAGTGGCGCGCCGACCGGGCCGTTTCCGGGGGAGGCGAGCTCATCGACCAGGGCGCGCACCTGATCGACCTGTCGCGCTGGTTCTTGGGCGACTTTTCGAAAGTGCGCGGGCGCGCGCGAACTTATTTCTGGAATATGCCGGTGGAAGACAACGGATTTCTGCTGCTCGAAACCGGGCGCGGCCAGGTGGCCTTCCTTCACGCGAGCTGGACGGAATGGAAGAACCTGTTTTCTTTTGAGATCGCCGGCCGCGTCGGCAAGCTCGAAATCTCAGGGCTGGGAGGCAGCTACGGAACCGAGCGGCTCACCTGGTACAAGATGTCGGCGGAAATGGGGCCGCCGGAAACCTGCGCCTGGGAATATCCCATGGCCGACGACTCGTGGCAAGCCGAGTGGGCGGCATTTCTGGACGACATCCGCCTGCGCCGCCAGCCGAACCCGGGAATCGCCGACGCGCAAGCCGCGTTGCGGATCATCGAACAGGTTTACCGCGAGGACGCCGCATGATCATCACACGTAGCCCGCTGCGGATTTCGCTCGGCGGAGGCGGCACCGATCTGCCGTCGTACTATCGCGAACACTCGGGATTTGTGATTTCCGCGGCGATCGATAAATTCGTCTACATCACGCTGCACGATACGTTCGAGCAGCAGTTCATCATCAAGTATTCCAAGACCGAGCAGGTGCAGTCCGTCGATGAGATCAAGCACCCGCTCATCCGCGAAGCGTTGAAGCTGGTGCCGGTTTCGGTGCCGCATCTGGAAGTGGTCAGCATGTCGGATATCCCCGCCGGCACCGGGTTGGGCTCGTCATCCAGCTTCACAGTGGCCTTGCTGCGCGCGCTGCACACGCATCACAAGGATTTCGTGCCGCGCGAACAACTCGCCGAAGAAGCGTGTCACATCGAAATCGACATTCTGGGGGAGCCGATCGGCAAACAGGATCAGTACATCGCGGCGTTTGGCGGAATCACCTCGTTCCTGTTCAATCCCGACGGCCGCGTGGTTGTCCAGCCGGTGGCGATGAGCGCCGAAGCCCTATACAACCTGGAGGACAACCTGCTGCTGTTTTTCACCGGCTTCACCCGTGCGGCTTCCACCATCCTTTCCGAGCAGGATACGCGCACGCGCGGCGGCGATGCCTCGATGATTAACCATTTGCACCAGATCAAGCGGTTCGGCTACGAAAGCAAGGCGGCGCTCGAAGCAGGGGACCTGCGCGGCTTCGCCGGCATCATGCACCGGCATTGGGAACTGAAGAAGCAACGCTCCGGAGCGATGACGAACTCGCGCATCGACGACTGCTATGAACTGGCGCGCGCCAATGGAGCGCTCGGCGGCAAACTGATCGGCGCGGGCGGCGGCGGTTTCCTGATGTTTTACACCGAAGACAAGACGCGGCTCCGCCGGGTGATGCGCGACGCCGGCCTGCGCGAGGTGCGGATGCGTTTCGATTTCGAAGGCGCGTCGATCGTGGCGCGGTCCTGACCGATGCTGCCGGTGGCGATCCTGGCGGGCGGGCTGGCGACGCGTCTGCGCCCGCTCACCGAAACTATGCCCAAGGCCCTGGTGCCGATCCGCGGAGAACCGTTTCTGGCTCACCAGCTCCGGCTGCTGAGACGCGGCGGTTTCGAGCGAGCGGTGCTGTGCGTCGGCTACCTCGGAGAGCGGATCCGGGATTTTGCCGGTGACGGCGGCAAATTTGGTCTGCGCCTCGAATATTCCTTCGACGGCCCGCAACTGCTGGGGACGGCGGGCGCGCTCAAACGCGCATTGCCGCAGCTCGGCTCCGAGTTCTTTGTGCTCTACGGAGATTCCTATCTGCCCTGCGACTATGCTGCCGTGGAGAACGCGTTTCTCGCGGCTGGCAAAACCGCGTTGATGACGGTGTTCCACAATCGCGGCTTGTGGGACTATAGCAACGTGGAGTTCTCCAGCGGCCGGATTCGCGCGTACGACAAAGCCAATCGCACTCCGGCCATGCAACACATCGATTACGGAGTCGCCGTGGTGCGGAGCGACCCGTTCGAGGCGCTCCCGGACGGAAAACCGGCCGATCTGGCGGCGGTGTACCAGGATTTGCTGCGGCGGGACGAACTGGCCGGGTTCGAAGTGGCCGAGCGTTTCTATGAAATCGGCTCGCCGGCGGGGATTCGGGAATTGGAGGCGTTTTTGTCTCGATGACCTTTGCGGAGCAGTTCCTGCAGGAAGCGGGCGAGATTCTCCGGCGGATCGACTGTGAAGAAGTGGAACGGGTGGTGGCGTTGCTCGCCGGATGCCGCGCGGCGCAGGGGCGGCTGTTCATACTCGGCGTCGGAGGCAGCGCGGCCAATGCGTCGCACGCCGTGAACGATTTTCGAAAAATCTGCGCGCTGGAGGCGTATGCGCCGACCGACAACGTCTCCGAGCTCACCGCGCGCACCAATGACGAAGGCTGGGCCGGTGTTTTCGAAGGCTGGCTGCGCGTCAGCCGCCTGCGCGCAACCGATGCCCTGCTGATCTTTTCGGTGGGCGGCGGCGATCTGGAAAAACAGGTGAGCCCGAACCTGGTGGCTGCGATTCAGTATGCCAAATCGATCAGGGCGAAGGTGGCTGGGATTGTGGGACGCGACGGTGGATACACGCGGCGCGCCGCCGATGCCAGCATTCTCGTGCCGGTGGTCAATCCGCAGCACGTGACGCCGCACACGGAAGCGTTCCAGGCGGTGCTGTGGCATCTGCTGGTGTCGCACCCCGCGCTCAAAGCGGCCCAGACGAAGTGGGAATCGGTGCGGTGAGAGCCGTCTTTCTCGACCGGGACGGTGTTCTGAACGAGCCCGTGCTGCGGGACGGACGGCCGTATCCGCCGGAGAGCGTCGAAGCGTTAAAGGTAATCCCCGATGCGCCGCGCGCGCTCGCGGCCTTAAAGAACGCCGGGTTTCTTCTTATCGTGGTGACCAACCAGCCGGACGTGGCGCGCGGCACGCAATCGCGGGCCGCGGTCGAAGCCATGAATGCCGCGCTGGCCGCGCAACTACCGGTGGACGATTTCTTTGTCTGCTGGCATCAAGACCGCGACGATTGCGATTGCCGGAAGCCGAAGCCCGGCCTGCTGCTGCGAGCCGCCGAGCGTCACGCCATCGATTTGGCTTCCAGTTTCTTGATCGGCGATCGCTGGCGCGATATCGACGCGGGGAAATCCGCCGGATGCCGCACGATATGGATTGACCGGCATTATCAGGAGCGGCCGCCTGCGGCCGCGCCCGATTTTCGTGCGGTTTCGCTCCAAGCGGCCGCGGAATGGATTCTCAAATCGCAATAAATGAAGGTTTTCCCGGGAAAAACGCGATAAAATCAATTCGATGAGCGCCCGAATTCTGTCTATATTCAGTTTGATTTTCGCGCCGCTACTGTTGAGCGCGCAGCAGAGCCAGATTTCCGGGCCTGTTTCCGGCTATGTGTTCGATGCCTCCGCGCACGGACTGCGGCCGGTTCTGGGCATGCCGGGCGCGGCTTTGCTCGGAGATCCGCTGGATTTCGGGCTGGAGGCGGCCTCCGTCTGGGTAGCGCCTCGGCAGGATGCCGCGTTTGTGACGGGCGCCGGCGGCATGCTCCACTTTTTCCGCATCCAAGCCGGCGTTCCTGCAGAAGTGGCGGTGAACGGGCTGGCGGGCGCTCCCGACCGCGTGGTTTTTAGCCCTTCGGGAAGCGCCGCCGCGCTGCTGACGAACGGAGGCATCCAGATTTTGACAGGGCTTCCGGATTCTCCCGCGATTAGCGCGACCGCCGACGCGAGCGCTTTCCGCGGTCCGGTCTCGTTGGCGTTGAGCGATGACGGTGGCGCGCTGCTGCTAGCCGCCGGCAATACCGTCGAACTGTTTGGCGGCGCCGCGGATCTGGGCAAATTGGCCGATACGGCCGGGGTTGCTCAGGTAGCGTTTGCGCCGGGCGCTCACGACGCTGCGGTAGTGGACGCAGCGGGCGCCGGCGTGCTGCTGTACCGCAATCTCACGGGCGCGGTGGTTTCCCAGACGATTGCCGCCGCGGACGATCGAATCCAGGGGGCTTCGGCTCTGGCGTTTTCGGCCGACGGGCAGCGATTGCTGATTGCCAATGCAAGCGGCCAATCGGTCATCCTGTTTGACCTCGCGGCGGGAGCGCGTACCGAGGTGGCCTGCAACTGCACTCCGTCGAGTCTGGTGCGGATGGGCGACGTGTTCCGGCTGAACGAGATCGGCACGGGGCCATTGTGGCTGTTGGACGCCCGCGCCGGATCGGCCACCCTCACCTTCGTTCCGGCGACCGCGAGCGCTCCGGCACGCCGGCGGCCGGAACGGACCGGAGGCCCTCGGCGCGGGTCGGCTCCCGAACAAACGGCGGCGCCATCCTCGCGGATCCAAGCGGCGCGCGCCGAATAGGCCCGCGGCTTCGAAACTAGCGGACGAACGGCACGTAGGCAGAAACACTTTTCTTATACTTGGCGAATTCGTCCCCGAAGCGCGACGCAAGGAGCGCGTCCTCGCTGCGGATGCGAATTTCCGTCCCCAGCACGAATAATGCGAGCGAGACCACGGCGCGCGGCCAGGGCGTCAGCAGCACGATCGTCGCGAGCAACTGCGCCAGAATCGAGGCGTAGATCGGATGCCGCACCAAGGCGTACGGGCCGGTACGCACCAACTCATGATCGGCGTACAGCCCGGCATGCACCCGGAACTGCCGGCCAAGATGCGCTACTCCAGTCCAGGCAAGCAGAACCCCGAGGATGCCGAACGCCAGCGCGGCCACCAGCGGCGCGACTCCGGTTCGCGGCGCGGAGGGCAAGGGGAAGAACGCCACTCCGACGGCGATCGTTTCGAAGAGAAGGCCGGCGCGGGTCGGGCCCGTCACCGTAATCGATGGCCGCTTCTGCAAGTGGGGAGCCCGGAAAAGATACGGGTACGCCCACGCGATCCAGCAGGCCGCGAGTTCCATCCAGGCGAAAAGGCGCGCCATATCCTCAGTATGCAACCGCTACGGTCCTGTTATCCGGCTGTCAATTGCCCGTAATCTTCGAATGGCAATCTCAACCAGAGGATCAGATGCCGACAACACCCATATCGATTCGACATTGCATGACCAGATTTCTGCTGCCAGCCTGTGTTTCCGCCTTGCTGCCGCTCGCGCCGCTGCGCGCGGACGACCGGCACTTCGTCGGGCAGACGACCACGCCGCTCCAGCACGTGGTCGTCATTTTTCAGGAGAACGTTTCTTTCGATCACTACTTCGCCACTTATCCGAACGCCGCCAACAATAATCCGGCCGAGCCGGCGTTTCACGCAAAGAGCAACACGCCTTCGATAAACGGGCTGCTGAATGGGGGGCTTCTCACCCAGAACCCGAACTCCGCGCAGCCATTCCGCCTCAGCCGGGCCCAGGCCGTCACTTGCGACCAGGACCACAACTACGGCGACGAGCAGAAGGCCTTCCACTCGGGACTGATGGATCAGTTTGTGCAGGCGGTCGGATCCAGCAGCTCGGGGTGCGACATCAACGGGCTGGGAAAGAAGATCGTGATGGGTTACTACGACGGCAACACCGTCACGGCAATTTGGAATTATGCGCAGAACTACGCGATGAGCGACAACTCGTTCGGAACCACCTTCGGCCCTTCCACGCCGGGAGTCTTGAACCTCATCGCCGGGCAGACGCACGGGGCCACCGTGACTTCCGGGAATCCGGCGGGGAACGTTTCGGCCGGTTCTGTGATTGGCGATCCGAGGCCGTCCGTGGCGCTGGACGACTGCACCATTCCAACCAAGACCTTGATCACCATGAGCGGACAAAACGTGGGCGACCTGCTGAATGCGAAGGGAATCACGTGGGGCTGGTTCCAAGGCGGGTTCAAGCCCAGCTCGGTCGACGTGAACGGGAAAGCGACCTGCGCGACCTCGCACAACAATATTTCGGGCGCTTCGGCGGGCACCGATTACATCCCGCACCACCAGGGATTTCAATATTTCCCGCAGACCGCGAATCCGCATCATCTGCCTCCGGCGTCGGTGGCCAACATCGGCAAGACCGATCAGGCGAACCATCAATACGATCTGAGCGACTTCTTCAACGCGTTGAAGGCGGGCAACCTGCCGGCCGTCAGCTATCTGAAGGCGGCGGCGTATCAAGACGGGCACGCCGGCTATTCGGATCCGCTCGACGAGCAGACGTTCCTGGTGAATACGATCAACGCGATCATGCAGTCGCCGTTTTGGAACAGCACCGCGATCATCATTTCGTACGACGATTCGGATGGCTGGTACGACCACGTAATGGGACCGATCATCAATCAATCGAGCACGCCGGATGACGGTCTCACCGGGCCGGGCGCATGCGGCGGCGTCAATCCTGTCTACCAGGGGCGTTGCGGCTACGGTCCGCGGCTGCCGCTGTTGGTCATTTCGCCGTTTGCCAAGACCAATTACGTGGATCATGGCGTGACCGACCAGTCCTCGATTCTCCGGCTGATCGAAGACAACTGGAATCTGGGCCGCATCGGGGACAATTCGACCGACGCGATTGCCGGATCGCTCCTGCCCATGTTCGATTTCTCGGAGGGGCCGCGCGCGCCGCGTCTGATCCTCGATCCCGCGACCGGTAATCCCGCCCGCGGTTTCGGGGGCGAGCAGGGCGACCAGTAGCCCATTCCCGATTCGCTTGCGGTCCCATGTGAAAGGGCATGGGACCGCGTAGGTCACAGTGCCGCGCGGCCGCGATCGATCCAGCGAAGCACGAGGACTACGGCGGCCACCGCGGCGAGCGCGACCCCGGCGAGCGTCCAGGCGTTGTGCGCTAAAAAGGCGCTGGCTCCAGCGCCCAAACGAACCCCGAGGTAAGCCTCGCCGAAATAACGCAGCAGGCGGGCGATCAGGATCACCGCCAAAAACCGCCTGAGCGGAGTGTGCAGGTAAGCCGCGGAGACTACGAACACTTTCAAGGGTAAGGGCAGTACGGGGATCACCGCGGGGACGAAGACGGTGACCAGACCGTAACGTCGAAACCAATCGCGGAATCGCCCCGGCTTGCCGGGCTCCGGCACGGTTTTGATCAAGAGCCGCGAGCCGTGGCGGATGCCGAGAAAAAGCGCCAGGTTTCCTCCCAGCGATCCCAGCACGGCCATCAAAGCAGCCAGATATGCCCGATGCGGCGCTTTCACCGCGATCAATATCAACAACGCGTCCATGGTGGCGGGCAGCGGGATTCCCAGCGAATCGATGAAGCCGATGAGGAAGATGCCCCACGGGCCGTAAGTAACCAACGCGGCAGTGATTTTAGCGAACAAGAGTTAGACGATATCCGGGAATGATTTTCGCAGCTTATAAAACCAGGCGTGGCCGAGCACGAATAACAGGGCCGCGGCGATCCAGAACTGCCACAGCGAATCGAAATCGGGTGCGTGGCCCTCTAGTAATGTGGCCCGATAGCCGCGTACCAGGATGAACATCGGATTCTTTGCGAACAGCCGCATCAGATTCGACGGGAGCGAGCTTTCCGGATAGCAGATCGGAGTCAGGAAAAACCACAGGGTCAGCAGGAAACCAATCACCTGGCCGAGATCGCGGACGAACACTCCCAATGCCGCGAGAAACCAGCTCATGCCAGTGGTAAAGAGAATTTGCGGGATCACCAGCAGCGGCAGCCACACAATGGTCGCAGGAATTCCGCCACGCGTGGCCAGCAGGAAGACGCAAAACAGCACCACGGCGAAGAACTCGCTTACCAGCCCGGCGGCCACCAGGTTGACAGGCAGGGTTTCGACCGCGAAGACCAGCTTCTTCACGAAATTGCGGTGTTCCCAGATCACGCCGGCCGAGCGGCCGGCGGCCTCGCTGAAGGCCAGCCAGGGCAGCATCCCGGCGAGGAAGTAGAGCGCAAACCCGGAGCGGCTTGTATCGGCGCCGAAACGGGTCCTCAGCACGACGCCAAAGACGAAGAAGTAGGTGAGCATCAACAGCAGCGGGTTGATGACGGTCCAGAAAACGCCGCCGAACGAACCGCGATAGCGGCCGAGGATATCGCGCCGGACCATGACGCGAATGAGGCCGCGATTGCGCCACACGGTGAGCACCGGGTACGTAAACGCGCGGCCCATGGCGCGCAGGGCGCGCTCCCGCCGCAACGTCCGGTGGGTGGCGACGCGCATCCGCAACCGCCGTGCCGCGCCGCCGGCGGTTTCCCCTTCGATGAGCAGAAATGGCCATCCGCGGTCGTAATACCAGCAGACGTTCTCACGCATCGGCGAAACCAGCACCTGGTAGCGGCCGTCCTCGTGCGGCAACTCGAATTCGACGCCGATCTTGGCGGATTGCCCGGGCGCGATGTCGCAGCCGGGCGCGACGCGCGCGCCATCGATAATCAACGTCCCCGTTTCGGAGTCGAACAGATGATAGCCGAAACGGAAGCCTTCCTCGATCCTCCAGATCTCTCCGGAATCGTTCCGGACGACAAACTCGACCCGTGCGTGCCGCCGCCTCGCGTCGACATCCAGCTTCGGTTCGAGATACGAGCCGCTCATGAGTAGAGCCACGCCGGGTAGCGCTCCTGCACGCTCCCGGTCTTGCGCCCGACGGCGTAGATGCCGTCGCCGCGCAGGTCCGTTTCCAGCCAATACCGCTTCAAAAGATGCTGCACCCAGCCGAACTCGGGATGCGGAGCGTCGCGGAATTCGCCAGTCTCCAGCAACGTGACCGTGAATCCCGAGTTTTCGAGCAGCATCCGGATCTCCCGCGGCGTGTACTCGCGGTTGTGGCGCGCGTCGCCTTCGGCCGCCGCTTCCGGGCGCAGATAGGCAGGGAAGAACCCGGGATGGTAGCCCTGCAGGACGGCCGCGATTCCACGCAAGCTCACGATGTTGGGCGTCGTCAAAACCAGGTGGCCGCCCGGCTTCAGAATGCGGTTTACCTCGCTCATGAGGTGCATGGGGTCGGCGAAGAGATGCTCCAGCAATTCGCAGCACAGCACAGTGTGATAGTGCTCGTCGGGGTAGGGGTAGGGATCGCGCTCGGCGTCGAACAGATCGAGAACGCATTCGAAGGTCTCGCCGTCTGCCGACGTCACCGAGCGATGATCCACCTCACCCAGCTTGCCGTAGTAGCATCCACGGACTTCGCCGTAACCGAGCCGGCTTTTGAGCGCGGGAGTGATTTGCAGGTATGCGCCCATCTCGAGCACGCGCTCGCACGGTCTGCCGGGAGGGGTGATGGCGAGGGTCTTGGCCAGGCGCGTTTCGTGCGTCTCCAGATACTCCGCCGCCTCCTCGTTTTGCGCCCATGTGTGGAGGTACTGTGCGATTTCGGCGGGCGGAGGCGCCGGCATTTCCCGCGCCGGTGCAGCCGCCTCGGTGGCGTACGGCTCGTTCGCGCGAACCGCTTCGAGGAACTGGACGTAGCGTTCAGCGACCACCGGCCAGGCACACTCGCGCCCGACGTATTGTTTGGCGCGCGCCCCCAACTCGCGCGCGACTTCCGGGCGTGAGATCAGCAGGTGAAGGTATTCGAAAAGGAGCTGCTCTTCGCCGGCGTCGACCGGCACCTTCAGGCACACCTCGTCGGGGAATTCGAGAAACGAGCCGATTTCCGACACGATCACCGCCTTGCCGAGGCCCAGGGAGCGGAGCAGCGTGCCGGAACTTTCGCCGACGGTCGGATAGCGGAGATTGAGAACGATATCGCAGGCGCTCAGGTATCCGACGAAGTCTTCCATCGGGGTAAATCCCAGGACGCGCGCGTTGGCGGAAAGGCCGAGCGAGCGGATCATGGGCTCCACGGGAGTCTCCGGGTGGGACTCGCCAACCAGAATCATCCGGGCGTGAGGCGCCACTCGAATGAGGCGGCGGAACGCGCGCAACGACTCGGCGATCCGTTTGTACGGCTTCAAGAATCCGAAAATTCCGATCAGCGGAGCCTCCGGATCCAAGCCGAGCTTCTCGCGGTATCCATTGCGGTCGCCGGCCGGAATCCAAGCTCCGTGCGGGATTACCGCGATCTTGCCCGAGAATCCGGCCTCCCGGATTTCTCTCGCCATGAAGCGGCTGTGGACGATGACGGCGCGGGCCGATTCGAGAATGCGCCTCGTCAGCGGGAGCCCTGCATAATCGGGACCTACTTCGAGGCGCCGCACCCGTTCGGCGAACTCGCGCGCAGCCGCACCGCCATTGTATTCGCATTCCGCTACATATCCGTCCCAATCTCCGCGCTTGATCGTGATGTCGGCAATCAGATGGTGAAGATTCGACTCGTGCATCACCACCACGCCCGGATGCCGCAGCGCGGTCTGATAAACGAAATCGTGAGCGTCATTATTGCCGACTTGATACAGAACCGAATCGAACCGGGATGGATCGAAATGCGGGTCCGGCTGCGCGAACACTTCGACCTGCGCCAGAGGCCGGAGCGCGGAGACGAGCGCCTCGGAATAATCGGCGATGCCGCTGCGCGCCGGCGGCAGCGGCGAAAAAAAGGCGATGCGCATTTTCGAAGACGGCGCCGGCAACTAGCGGACCAGCTCCATGGACAATGTTCCCACGCTGGAGGGGATCCGGATGGAGACCGGGGTGCGGGCGGCGTCGCGGGCGAAGAAGATGTCGAAATGAGTATCTGAAGCCGGCCCCTTCACGTAAACCACAATGTGATCGGTGATCTCGGACTTCTCGCCCACCTCGATACTCTGCGCTCCGGTGTATTCCATGCGAACCGAGTAAGGAGCGCCGAAGAAGGCGTCCTGCTGAGGGGGCACGCGGCCTTGGCCCAGTTCCCGCCGCGCATGAAACACCAACGCCAGCGCGTCGCGCGCGCAGAGCGAAATCGCCATATCGCTCGTGCCGCCTCCGGCTGTCACACGGCGGGCGATCCGATTCTGGTAGTCGAAGGATGTCTTTTCGGTGCTCTTCTTGTTGCCATGGCTGACGACCCGTTCGAACTCCAGCGAGCAGCCATCCGCATTCGTGCTGGACTGATAGCGGTCGGCCACCAGGAAGCCGGGAAGACCTGCGTTTAGAGTCATCGACAGATCCCAGCCGGCTGCGGAGTGACGGGCCGTGGTGGTCGCCTCGCCGAGGCTCAGACCGCTGGGCCAGCTTACCGCATAATGCAAAGCCTCATCCTGAAACGGGTACCCCGTTGGAGCGCTGGCCGCGTACGCGCAAATAACGGATAGCGATAGAACGCAGCAGGCCCGCTTCATGGATGAGCGACCGAAGGAGTTTCGGCGGCCCGCGAAACAGCGCGAGAACGGTTCACCACTTCGTAGTATACGTCTAAAGTTTGTTTCGCCGCTTTTTCCCAACTGAAGTGCGCGGCGCGCTGGAGGCCCAGGCGTTGCATGCGGATCCGGAGTTCGGAATCGAGCAGCAGGTCGGCCAGAGCGCGCACCATCTCGTGAACGGAATAAGGATCGAACACCAGGGCGGCGCCATCGACGACTTCGGGCAGCGCCGACGTGCCGGAGCAAACCACCGCGCGGCCGCAAGCCATGGCTTCCACCGCCGGAAGGCCGAAGCCCTCATAGTAAGACGGAAACACGAACACTTCGCACGCGTTGTACAGGTGCAACAGCTCAGTATCCGACACAAAGCCCACAAAATGGATGCGATCGGCCAACCCGGATTCGCGCGCGGCCTGACGGACATAATGCGCAAACCACGTTTCTTTCCCGGCCAGCACCAGATGGTGCGGGAACTGCGGATAGGCTTGGATCAGGCTGGTGAACGCGCGGATCAGCCCGATCTGATTTTTGCGAGGCAGCAGGTCGCCGACACCAAGCAGGAACGGCGCGTTCACGGAAAACCGGTCGCGCACCGCGGCTGCAGCCGCCTCGCGCGAAATTGGCCGGAATAAGGGGGCGGCTGAGTTGGACACTACCACGACCTTGTCTTCGTGCAGGTCGCCATAGGCCTTCAAAATCGAATTGCGCGAAAATTCACTGACCGTCAAAACTTTCGCGGCGCGCCGCACCGTGCGGCCGACGGTCAATTTCAACTGCAGCGCGCGCTCGCGGCGGAAGTATTCCGGATGCTCCAAGAAACTAACATCGTGTACAGTGACCACGCAAGGAACCGGACAAACCAAGGGAGACGTGTACTGCACATGCAGCAGGTCGGGCTGATCCCGCCAGATATTCGCAGTCAGACCGAATCCAAGCCGGACAAACGGATCGCGAGATACGCGGCGCGTCCGGATGCTCCCGGCGAGCGCCCCGCCCGCCGCTTCCGCGTCGGAAACGTAAGCGAGCAACTCACAATCGCGTTCCTGGGCCGCCAACGCATTCAGAAGGCTACGTATGTAGACTTCGTTCCCCGTGAGGTGGCGGCCAATGGCATGAGCATCGACGGCGAACCGCATCAGTCTCCCTAGTATAGCGAACGCTCTAACGCTTGCCGCAATAGATATAAGTGAAATTTCAACGGTACTTCGTGTCTGTCCTCATGGTTACTGAAATTATGAGAAGCTCTCTGGGAACCCGTCACTATTCTACCGGGACGGCGTTGTGTTACTCGACACCTGGCTGGCGGCGTGCTTGGTTCCGCTCGCCGCGTGGATCCTGGTGAGCGGGCTGGACGACCTGTGGATTACCGTTGTCTTCTGCTGGCATAGACGCGCTCGATTTCATTGGCCTTCCGAAGAGGAGTTGTCTCGCGTGCGCCAGAGGCGGATCGCGATTCTCCTGCCCTTGTGGCGCGAACACAACGTGATCGGGGAAATGCTCGATCACAATCTCGGGGTCATTCGATACGGGAAATACGATTTTTTTGTCGGCGTTTACCCGAATGATTGGCTGACGATCCGAGCGGTGCAGCGGGTGGTCCGCAACCATTCCCATGTGCACCTGGCCATTTGTCCGCATATTGGCCCGACCTCCAAAGCAGACTGCCTGAATCGTGCGTATCACGGGATGACCGAACACGAAGGCCGCTGCGGGGTTCGATACGAGATCGTTGTCACCCACGACGCGGAAGACCTGATCCACCCCGAATCCCTTCGGCTGATCAACTGGTTCTCGCGAGCGTACGAAATGGTACAAGTTCCGGTGCTGCCGCTGCCGACGGGCTTGCGGGAGTGGACTCACGGGCTCTACTGCGATGAATTCGCCGAGTACCAGTCCAAAGACATTCCGGCGCGCCAAAAACTCGGTGGTTTCGTTCCGTCGAATGGAGTCGGCACGGGTTTTGCGCGCGCGGCGCTGGAACGCCTTCGAGCCGAGCATGGCCATGTTTTCGATCCGGAGTGCTTGACGGAAGATTATGAAAACGGGTTCCGGGTCCATGCGGCCGGATACCGTCAAATATTTTTGCCGGTGCGAAGAATCGGCCCCATCGCCACTCGCGAGTACTTCCCGGGCCACTGGCGGGCGGCGGTGCGGCAGAGGAGCCGCTGGGTCGCGGGAATCGCGCTGCAAGGCTGGCAGCGGCACGGCTGGGGCGCCAACTCTACACAGTTCTACTGGTTCTGGAGGGACCGCAAGGGCCTGATCGGGAATCTGCTCTCGCCGCTCGCCAATGTCACGATGATTTACTGGCTGGCGAGCCAGGCGCTACCCGGCCATCGCGACTCCCTTACCGATCCGGCGAACCTGTTTCCGGTCTGGGCATCCTGGATGTGCCTGGCCTGCGCCTGGGTGGCGCTGGTGCAAGCAGGCATGCGAGCGCATCTGAGCGCGCGCATTTATGGCTGGCGTTTCGCGGCCGCCTCTCCGCTCCGCACAGTCTGGGGCAATCTCATCAACTGCGCGGCCACCGTGGAAGCGCTGCGCCTGTTTGCGGTTGCCCGCCTCAAGCATCGCGCGCTGTCGTGGCGCAAGACCGAACACGTCTATCCCGGCGAGCCGCTTCACGTCCACAGCCGTCCGCGCCTGGGAGAGGTGCTGGTGAGCCTGCGCTATCTTTCGATGGAGGAACTGGAGGATGCGCTGGCACGGCGGCCTCCCGGTCTGCGGATCGGCGAGTATCTCATTCAACTGGATAAGATTACCCGGCGCGATTTGGGCAACGCATTGAAATCCCAGGCTGGCCTCCGGGTCAAAGCCGCGAACGGACGCAAACCCGCCCATGGAGCCCATAGAAATTTTGGATTGGACTCGACGTAAACCTCACATTTAGAATCGGGTTGAGCAAATCGGCCGATGCTGAGCCGAGCCGGGAGTTGTGCACTGCGATGATGCCCGATGCGCCCGAGAAAACGAATCCAGGAGCGAGCAAAATGGTGACTTCGGCGGCCAAGTCTCAAGTTGAATTCTTACACCAGATCAGCAACATCGTCAGCTCCAATCTGAGCCTCGAGAAGATGCTCCAGGAATTGATCGGGCTGGCGGTGGAGGTTACGAACTGCGACGCCTGCCTGGTATACCTGGTCGACCACGCGACGAACGAAATCGTGCTGCGCGCCTCGCAATTGCCGCACACCGCCGAAATCGGGAACATCCGCATGGGGATCGGCGAAGGGATCACGGGATGGGTGGCGCAGCACAAATCCGTCGTGGCGCTCGGCTCCAATGCTTCTGCCGATGCGCGGTTCAAGACCTTTCAGGCCTTGCCGGAAGACACCTACGAAGCGTTCCTGTCGGTGCCGCTGATCAGCAACGGCGAACTGATCGGGGTCATCAACATCCACCACCGGCCGAAGCATACGCACAGCCCCGACGAGATTGCGCTCATCAGTTTCATCGGCGAGCAGATGGGCGGCGCGATCGCGAAATCGCGCCTGGAGCAGCGGTCCGAAAGCGCGGCGAAGCGCATGGAAGCGCTCGCCGGGCTCGCCCGGACGATGTCGGAGGAGAATTATCTCGACCGCATCCTGCAGGCGATTTCCGAGATGATGGCCGAGACCCTGAATTCGCCGGTTTGCTCGATCATGCTGGTGGATGAAGACCGCCGGGAACTGGTGATTTCGGCCGCCCGGTGTTCGTCGCCCGATTATCTGCACAAAATGCCGCTCAAGATCGAAGACTCGCTGATCGGCCGTGTGGTGCGCGAGGGCCGGCCGATCATGATTCCGAACGTCGTCGATGAGAGACAATACCGGTATCCGGAGCTGGCGCGCAAGACCGGGCTGGCGTCCCTGCTTTCGGTCCCGCTCATTACGCGCGAGAAGGTCATCGGCACGATCAACATCTATACCCGCGAAACCCGCACGTTTACCGGCGACGAACTGGGATTTGTGAACGTAGTGGCCGGACAGGCCGCCATCGCCATCGAGAACGCCCGCCTGATCTCCGAGACACTGGAGATGAAGCGCACGCTCGAGGCGCGCAAACTGATCGAGCGCGCCAAGGGCATTCTGCAGCAGAAATACAGCCTTACGGAAGAGGAAGCGTATCTGCGGCTGCGGAATGAGAGCCGGCGTCTGCGCCGGCCCATGCGCGATCTGGCCGAAGCGGTAATTCTCGCCGAAGATCTGGAAAAGAAGAAAGCGGATGCGTAACGAATTCCGGCTGGCCGGCCAGTTCGAAGCGGCGCTGCGCAATCCAGCAACCGGCCACAGTGGCGGCAGCGGCGGTCCACGTCAGCCCCATAGGAAACAGCAACAGCGGCGCGAACCGGAGCATCAGGATCCAAGCCGCGGTGAGGGCGAGCCCGATCGCCAGCGCCTGCTTTCTTTCGGGCGCCGCGGATAGCTTCGCGGGCGCGCACGCCGCACCCACAACCAGCGCATACGGCACCCCGGCAATCAGGTCGACCACGTAGTGCTCTCCGAACCCCAAGGTGGCCAGGACGGTCAGCCCGAGATACAGCGCCGAAGCTCCATACGCCCATCGCGAAAGCCGCCGCGCATTCCAGAAGAGCAGCAGCGTGCAAGCCAGGTGCATGGAAGGCACCGCATTTCGCGGTGCGCCCGAACGGATCGGAGGTTGCAGGATCACTTGCACGGCTTGCGGGAGATGGTCCGGGAATTGATCCCCGAAAATATATAGGGGGCCTGCCGCGGGCAGCACGTTGTAGAGCAGGTAAGCGGCGACTCCACCGCCGAGAAACGCCGGGAGCACCCGGACAACCAGCGGTTTCCTCCCGCCTTTTTCGTACGCATAGAGCAAGCTGATCGCCAGCGGAAGCGATTCATACACCAGCCCGCAGCACCAGGACAGATTGGGATGGCGGCGGAGGAAGATGCCGGCTTCAGCCGCCAGCGGAATCCCAAAGCCGCTATCGGCCGCATAGAGATACAGATCGTATGTTTGGGGGTGCAGCCGGGCGGTCAGCTGCAGGATGAAGGCGATGAACAGCGAGCTGTAGATGAAGACGCTTCCGGCGATGAGGGTGTGGAGCGTTTCCCTTTGCGCCTGTCCGCGAACACGCGTCACGCGCACCGCGAGGACGGCGAGGCTTGCCAGCCCGAATGCCGAAGCCCCGGCCAGCTCGTTCGCCCAGTTCCAGCGGAAATCCGGACGCAATCCGACGAAACCCCAGGCCAGTGCGCAGGCGAGCCCAACGGTGAAGACGCACTCGGAACGGCTCGGGCGTGCGGCCATGTGGATCGCGAAACCGCCCAGAAGGCAGTAAGGCAGAAACGGCGTCTCCAGCACGTTCGCGAAGCCGCGCGCCGCAATCAGGTACACTTGACCGCCCAGCAGAAACAGCGCCAGGAAAATCGCCACCAATGAGCTGTGCCGACGCACGGCGCGAGAAGGGTCGGCAGTGGCTGGTGCAGACACGGGTGCCTACTGTTTATGGTGCGGGAAACTCGCGGCGTTCCCAACGGTTGCTTTGGTTAGCGGGAAAAGGCTAAAGGAGATTATTGGGCCGGTGTTTTGTCCAACTGCTCCTTGGCCCATACGCGGCGGGGGTTGAACTCGACGGACTTGGCAAATGCCCGGCGCGCTTCGGTGTTCTTGTTCTGTTTGCGCAGGGCGATTCCAAGCCACAGCCAGGCGTCGGCATCCTTGGGCGCGAGCTCGATGGACTTCCGGAAATCGGCCACGGCCAGGTTCAAACCGCCGCCCAGCGCTTCCGGCAGGTAGTAATTTCCGACGCCGCGCGCCAGGTAGGCGGCGGGCGATTTCGGATCGAGCGCGACTGCCTTGTCGATCGCGTCTTTGGCGCGCTTGCCGTAGCCAAGCCCGGTGAGCAGATTCGCCGGCACGACTTGACCGCAAAGCGTGCCCAGCACGCGGTAGTATTCGGCCGTCTGCGGTTTCAGCGCGATCGCCTGTTCGGCCGCCCTGACACCCCGCACCGCGGCCTGTTCGGCGAGCTTCTTGTCGCGGACCTCGAGCGCTACTTCGGCCAGGTAGGAAGACGCCAGCGCCGCGCGATATTGCGCATCCGGGTCCTTCGGGGCCTGCGCCGCCGCGGCGAAGGCTTCATCGGTCATCTTCTGCAGGGCGGCGCGATCCTGCCGGTCACGGGCGGCTTGGAGATCCGCCGGAGAAACCGCCAGAAAGGCGGCCAGAAGCATGGTCCACATCTCAACCTCTTACCTGGTATTCAGAGCGCCGCGACTTTTCGTTCCACGATCAGGAAGTACAGACCGAGAAGAACGAGCAGCAGGCCGTTGACCGCGAGCACGACCGGCGCCGTGAACATGGGGACGAGCCAGCCGGTCGCCAGGTTTCCAAGTGGCATGCCGCCCCGGAACGCCGCGTTATAGATGCTGATTACCCGGCCGCGCATTTCGTTGGCGGTGATCAACTGGACCAGCGAGAGCACATTCGTGAAAACCGCCATCAGCGAAATGCCGCTCAGAAACAGCAGAGCGCAGCTCAGAGCCACCGACTTGGACAACGCGAAACCCGAGATGCAGATGCCGAGCACAAGCAGAGCCGTCAGCGCCAGCCTTCCTTTATGCCGGATGTTGCCCATGAACGCGACCGCCAGCGCACCGGTGACGGCGCCGCCGCCGGAAGCGCACAGGAACAGCGTGAACGTCCCCGGGCCGCCCTTGAACACTTCCTTGGCGAACCACGGTAGGAACGTGGTCATCGGGATGCCGAGCGCGGTCACGCAAAAGCCCAGCGCGATGAGCCCTTCCATGGCGCCCTGGTGGCGGATGAACTTGAAGCCCTTCTTCATGCTCGCGAACATCGACTCGGCCGTCTTCTCCGGCAGGAAGCGCGTCGTGAGGACCGTCAACGAGATGATCGGTGCGAGAAAGGACAGGCCGTTCAGTCCGAAACACCACACCGCCCCGAGATTGTCCAGCGCCAGGCCGCCGATCGCCGGCCCCAGCACACGCGCCACGTTGAACTGAATCGAGTTCAGCGCGATCGCGTTGGGCATGTCCTCTTTGTCGACGAGCGTGGGAATCAGAGCCGAATACGCCGGCCCGCCGAACGACTGCGCCAGCCCCACCACGAACGACAGACACAGGATTTCCCAGATCTGCACGGCCCGGAGCGCGATCAGCACCGTCAAAATGAATGCCGAAGCCATCTGCACGTATTGCGACATCAGCAGGACTTTGCGCCGCTCCACGCGGTCGGCCACAACTCCGCCGATCAGCGAGAAAAAGAAAATGGGAATGCCCTGCAGAAACGCGTCCAGACCGAGATAGAAAGGCGATTTGGAGATTTCCAGCACCAACCAGGCCTGCGCCAGATTCTGCATCCAGGTGCCGATGCTGGAAATGCAGGCGCCGATGAACATCAGCCGGAAATCGCGGTAGTGAAAGGCCTTGAAGACACGCCGGAACACATTAGGAGCTACAGCGGTAGAGGCGGGCGTTCCCATGAGTCCAAAGCGGATCCGTCAGTTGGAATTGTAGCAATTTTCCGCGCGTTTTCCGCTCTGTCAACTAAAGTTCGTTCAGAATCGGCTGTGCGCCGGTTTCGGCGGGAGTCGCGGCCGGACTGCTCACCGGCAGTTTGATCCGGAAGCTCGTTCCTTGGCCCGGAGTGCTTTCGACATCAATCGTACCGTCGTGAGCTTTCACAATCCAGGCAACGAAGCTCAGGCCCAGTCCCAAGCCTTGATCCGGACCCGGTGCGGTGCCGGAACCGGGGACCCGATAGAAACGATCGAAGATGTGAGGCAGGTGTTGCTGCGGAATGCCGCGGCCGGTATCGGCGACCACCAGCTCCACCGAATCCTCCTCGGGCCGCAGTGTGATCCATACGCTGCCGCCTTCGGGTGTGAATTTCACCGCGTTGGAAAGCAGGTTTGTGATCATGCGCTCGATCTGCACGCGATCGACATTCGCGACACAGCGGAGCGGCACCTGCGCGGACAAGCGGACGCCAGCGGCTTCGGCCGGAATTTGAAACTGTTCGACCAGGTCGTGGACCACGGCGGAGAGATCGATGGCTGCCTTCTGCAGCGCGAGTTGTCCCGACTCGGCCTGTGAGAGCAGCAGCAGCGCTCGCACCATTTGCGACAGCCGGTCGATATCCTGAAGCGCGTTGACGATCGCGTCTCGATACTGCTCGGTGGTCTTCGCCGTAAACAGCGCCACTTCGAGCTGGCCGCGTATGGCGGTAATGGGCGTCCGCAATTCGTGCGAGACGTCGGTCGAGAACTGCCGCATCTGCTGGAATGAAGCTTCCAGGCGGTCGATCATGCGGTTGAATGTGAGAATCAGGTAATCCAGCTCGTCGTTGGCTTCGCGCGTCGGAATGCGCAAGCTCAGGTTCGGACCGGAGATGCGCTGCGCCGCCTGCGCCACCGCGAGCACGGGCGTCAAAGACCGCCCCGCCATATACCATCCAAGCCATGAGCCCAGAATCAACGCCGCGGGAATCAGGCCGACGAAGAACAAGGTGTACGCCCGCAGGATCTTCTGGTTATTGGTGAGCGGCGTGCCGATCGCGGCGTAGAAAGGCGCTTTGTGCTGTTCATCGAACACCACGCCGGCGCGAACCAGGTAGGGTTCCCCTTCGGCATAGCGGGTGTCCCAGAAAATCTTGCCCGGCGAGGCGAGAATCGCCCGCACCCGCTGCTGGATCTCCGCCGGGGATTCCTTTCCCATGCTTTCGTACGTGGTGGAAATGAAAAGCGGCTCGTTGGCGCCCGAGGCGTCGGTCAGCAGGAGAACGCGCCGTAACCGCTCCACGATGAAAGTTTCGTCCGGATCTTCCGGGTCGTAGTACCAGTGGGCTTCGGCCGGCTTCTTGCCGTAGTCTTCGATGCGGACGTAGCCGCCCTTCAACGCGGCCCACTCCTGTTCCAGCGTGTCCCGGGCCTGGTTGTCCAATACGCTCGACAGCCGGGCGCGGAAAACCGCGGCGGTCCCGACCAGCAGGATCGAGAAGAACAGCGCATAGCTGGCCATCAGGCGGAAGCGCAACCCGCGCGTGATATAACGCAGACTCCGTTTTCGCGCCATCTCAGGCCTGCCGCTCGCCGACGGGTTCGGCCGGCCGGTCCGCGGGCTTGTCCGGGCCTTCGATCATGTACCCGATGCCGCGCACCGTCTGAATCAGCTTCACCGGAAAGCGGTCGTCGATTTTGCTGCGCAGATGGCGGATATAAACATCGACGATGTTGGTGAGGCCGTCGTAATCCATGTCCCAGACGTGTTCGACGATCATGGTCCGGCTGAGCGGGCGCCCCTTGTTCCGCATCATGTATTCCAGGATGCCGAACTCCTTCGGCGCCAAATCGATGGTCTCGCCGTTGCGCGCCACCTTGCGCCGGATGCAGTCGAGCGTCAGGTCGGCTACCTGCAGTCTCTCCGGCGCGGGCTGGCCGCGGCGGAGCAGCGCGCGGACGCGCGCCAGCAACTCGACAAACGCGAACGGCTTGACCAGGTAATCATCCGCCCCCTGTTCGAGGCCTTTGACGCGATCATCCAGGCCGCCGCGCGCGCTCAGAATGAGGGTCGGCGGACCCGGCTGACGCGCCCGAACCCGCTGCAAGACCTGCAGGCCGTCCATGTCGGGCAGCATCAGATCAAGGATGACGAGATCGTAATCGGTGGACTGGATACATTCCAGAGCCTGGCCGCCCGCCGAAGCGATATCGACCGCGTAGCCGGCGCCCTGCAATCCCCGGGAGAGGAAGTCGGCAATCCGCTTCTCGTCCTCGACGACCAGTATTCTCATTGTTTTCAGCTTAACGCAGCGGTGAGCGCTAAGCAGTTCGCCGGCGGACGAACCGGAGCGCGGTCGCGCTACTTGTTCTTCTGGGAAGCTTCGTAGGCTTCTTCCTCTGCCCGGGCGGACGAAAGAATCCCTTTCATCCCCTCGTTGCCTTCGTGGCAGGCGTACTCGAACAGAGGGCCGGGAGCCCGCACCATGGGAATTTCGCCGGACCACGGCTTCGTAAAGGCGGTCGGGTCGTCGATCGTGAACTGATAGAGCACCGTGTTCGGGTCGGTCATCGTGAACCGCTCGACAACGTGCAGATTCTCGTCCGCTCCCCGGAAGTTCGTCAAGCCGGTGAAATTGGTGGTATCGACTACCAGCGTGTCGCCTTCCCAGTGCCCGCGCGAGTCGCCGAACCACTGCCGCACGGTCGAGGGCAGATGCGGCCCTCCATCGAACGGAATGCGCCGGACGTCGTGAGCCATTTCGACGTCGATCGCCAGCCCGGAGGGGCTCTGGACGAATTGGTAGTTATTGTTATAGGCGCTCGGCATCATGGGCGGGCCCACGGTCCCGAATGAGATGCAGCGCTCCATCAGAGGCCGGTCCGAGGCTTTGTCGGCGGGGCCGAGGATGCCGCTGTTTTCCGGCTGGCATCCGGAGCCGGGCTGCTCGCAGCGTTTCTTGATCGCTTCGGCCTGGGCGGCAAGCGCCTGCTGGCGCTGGGCGGTCAGCGGCGGAATCCGCCCATCCGGCGGATCCACGATGATGGACGTTCGCAGATTCTTCAGAACGTGCGTCCCGGAATCCCACCAGAAATCGTTATACGCGTTAGCGACATCGCGTTCGGTGCCGCGGTCGCGGCGGTCGCGATTGCGGTTCGTGACCACTTGCTTCTCGTACTCGGCGGCCTCCTGCGGCGTGAAGAATGCTTTGTTAGCCAGATCCTTCGGCCGCTCGAGCGGCGTAATCGTGATATTGGTCCAAATGCCGGTCATGTCGGGGTGACCGTCGCCCCCGCGGGGAATCGTCTGTGTTCGTTCCGCCGTGGCGGCGTACTGGGCCGGGGCGGGGCTGGAAACCAACAGCGCTGCCGCCGCCAGACTCATCGGAAGAAGCGAATGATGGCTCATGGAAATCTCCTGGACGGAAAAGGCCGACGTAGTTGTAGTCTATTGAAGCTAAAGAGCTCCGTCAAGCCAACGCGTGCCGGAGGCGCGCTCCTTATAGTAGACTTTGGATGCGGGGGGGAATCGTGAAGCAGCGCGGAGTAGCCGTTGCAGCAGCGGTGTGGCTTGGTTCTGCATCGATCGGCACACTGCGCGCCGCCACGCCGCCCGATTACCCCGGAACCATCCGGCAATATTGTGTGACATGTCACAACCAGCGCCTTAAAACCGCGGGTCTCCTGCTGGATACGATCGACCCCGGGCGCGCCGCCGCCCAACCCGAGGTCTGGGAAAAAGTAGTCCGCAAGCTCCGGGCGGGATTGATGCCCCCGCCGGGCGTTCGGCGGCCCGACCCCGAAACGTACCGCGGTTTGACCGCCTGGCTGGAGTCGCAGCTCGATGCCGCCGCCGAATCCGATCCCCACCCCGGACATGCGGCGCTGCACCGGCTGAATCGATCTGAGTACGCGAACGCGGTCCGCGACCTGCTGGCGCTCGAGATCGATGCGGCGGCGCTGCTGCCCCCGGACGATGCGGCCTACGGATTTGACAATATCTCCGACGCGCTCGGCGTTTCGCCCTCTCTGCAGGAACACTATCTCTCGGCGGCGCTGAAAGTGGGCGCCATGGCGGTAGGCGACCCGAACGTCACGCCGGGCAGCGAAACGTGGCGCATCCGGCAGGATCTATCGCAGGACCGGCACATTGAAGGTCTCCCGCTGGGCACGGTTGGCGGTATCCAGGTTCGGTACAACTTCCCGCTCGATGCCGAATACGTGTTCCAAGCCAAGCTATACCGCACGAACCTCGACATTATGCGCGGCCTCGATTCGGAACACCAGGTGGAGTTCAGCGTGGATGGGAGGCGGATCCACGTGGCAGCCATCGGCGGCCCGAAGGATCTGGCGGACCTCTTTCAAAAACCGCACGATACCGGCGATGCCGTGGATGCCCGGCTGCGCGTGCGGGTTCCGGTGACCGCCGGGCCGCATACCGTGGCGGTGGCGTTCGTACAGGCGCCGGCCGAGGACCCTGTTCGGCTCCAGCCCTACCTGCGCAGTTCCGTGGATAACTTCGATTGGTCCGGCCACCCGCACTTGCAGGTGCTCACGGTGGCGGGACCGTTCCACGCGACCGGGCCGGGCGATACTCCCAGCCGGCGGCGCATTTTTGTGTGCCGGCCGGCCAACGCGAGCGAAGAGACGCCGTGCGCGCGCCGCATTATCACCTCACTCGTGCGCCGGGCCTATCGCGAGCCCGCCCGAGAAGCCGACGTGCAGCGCGTGATGGAGTTTTACGAAAAGGGACGTAAGGGCGGCAGCTTTGATGCGGGAATCGAACTCGCCGTGCAGCGGATTCTGGCGAGCCCCAAGTTCGTGTTCCGGGTGGAACGTGATCCCGCCGGTGCGGCGCCGGGTTCGGTTTACCGCGTTAGCGATCTCGAACTCGCCTCGCGCCTTTCTTTCTTCCTGTGGAGCAGCATCCCGGATGACGAACTGCTGCGCGCGGCCGAGCACGGCAAGCTCCATGACCCGGCGGTGTTCGACCGCGAAGTCCGCCGCATGCTCGACGATCCCAAAGCCGCCGCGCTGGTCGGCAATTTCGCGGGACAGTGGCTGCAGCTCCGCAATGTGCGAAACGTGCAGCCGAACTCGGACGAGTTCCCGGATTTCGACGACAACCTGCGGCAATCCTTCCGGCGCGAAACGGAACTGCTGTTCGAGAGCGTCGTCCGCGAAGACCGCAACGTGCTCGACCTGCTGACCGCCGACTACACCTTCGTCAATGAGCGGCTGGCGCGGCATTACGGCATTCCCGATATTTACGGCAGCCGCTTCCGGCGCGTGGCCATTACCAACGATGCGCGCCGCGGCTTGCTCGGGCAGGGGAGCATCCTGGCGTTGACGTCGCACGCCGAGCGGACCTCGCCCGTGGTGCGCGGCAAGTGGATTCTGGAAAACATCCTGGGGATGCCGGTGCCTCCTCCGCCTCCGGACGTGCCGCCGCTGAAAGACCAGGCCGGGCAAAAGCCCAAAACCATGCGCGAACAGATGGCCGAGCACCGTGCCAACGCGGTGTGCGCGAGCTGTCACAAGATCATGGACCCGGTCGGCTTCGCGTTGGAGAATTTCGATGCGGTGGGCGCCTGGCGGACCGAGGACGCCGGCCAGCCCATCGATGCCAGTGGCGAACTGGCCGACGGCAGCAAGGTGGATGGCGTGGTGGGGCTCCGGAACGCCCTGGTGAGCAGGCCGGAGGTCTTTGTCGGCACTTTAACCGAGAAGATGCTGACTTATGCTCTGGGCCGAGGGCTCGACTATCACGACATGCCGGCGGTGCGCGCGATTGTACGCGACGCGGCGCGGCACAACTACCGGTTTTCTTCCATCATCCTCGGTGTGGTGCACAGCGCGCCGTTCCAGATGCGTATGGCGGCCGCAAAAGGAGGAGGATCCGCATGATCATCGGGAAAAAATCTCTGTCGCGCCGGACGGTGCTGCGCGGCGCGGGCGCGGCGATTGCGCTGCCGTTTCTGGACGCCATGGTCCCGGCGCTGGCGCGGGCGGCCGGCCGGCCGAACCTCCGGTTTGGCGCCGTCTACGTTCCGAATGGCGCGATCATGCAGGAGTTCACGCCCAAGACCGCGGGCATGGGATTCGAGTTCACCCCCATCCTCAAGCCGCTGGAACCTTATCGCGAGTCGATCGCCGTGGTGACCAACCTGACGCGGTCCCATCCGGGCAGCCAGGTGGGGGACCACGCCGTGAGCGCGGCGGGCTTCCTGACCGGGGTTTGGCCGAAGCGCACCGAAGCCGAGGACGTGCTGGCGAACACCAGCATCGACCAGATCGTGGCGAAGCAGATCGGGCAGGATACGCCGCTGCCGTCGCTGGAAATCGCCACCGAGGATTTTACCGGCTACGTCGGCGGATGCTCGCCGGGGTTCAGCTGCGCCTACCTGAATACCATCTGCTGGAACACGCCGGCCACGCCGCTGCCGATGGAGACCAATCCGCGGGTCGTCTTCGAGCGCCTGTTCGGAGTCGCCGGTACCGCGGAGCAGCGCGCCGCCCGCGCCGGCAGGGAAAAGAGTATTCTCGATTCGGTGGCCGAAGAGACCAGCGATTTGGAACGCGGCCTCGGCCCCCGCGACCGGGCGCGGCTGGGCGATTACCTGGAGAATGTCCGCGAGATCGAAAGGCGCATCCAACGCGCGGAGGCGCACAACAGCACGCAGGTGCAGACCCCCGATGCGCCGATCGGCGTGCCCGATTCCTTCGAAGAACATGTCGGCCTGATGTTTGATCTGGTCGCGGCGGCTTTTCAGGCCGATGTCACGCGCGTGTTCACGTTCATGACCTCGCGCGAACTCAGCCAGCGGACCTATCCGAACATCGGGGTCACCGAGCAGCATCATTCCGTGTCGCACCATCAGAACAAGCCGGAGAAGATGGCGCAGGTGGTCAAGATCAATACCTACTATGTCCGGATGTATGCCAAGTTCCTGGAGAAGCTGCGCGACACGCCGGATGGCGATGGATCGCTGCTCGACCATTCGCTGCTGATTTACGGCGCCGGCATGGGCGATTCGAACGTGCACGCCAGCGATCCGCTGCCGCTGATCGCGGTGGGAGGAGGCGCCGGACGGGGACCGCGGCATGTCGTGCTGCCAGAGCGCACGCCCGTCGGCAGTCTGTGGATGAACGTGGCGGAGAAGTTTGGACATCCGATGGACCGGTACGGGGATGCGACGAAGAAGGTCGATGTCTTTGCGTGAGCGGCTGGCCTTGGCGCTGGTCCTGGTGCTGAGCCTGGGCGCAGCCGGCGGTTCGGACCGTTTGATCGAGGCGGTGAAATCCGGCGACCGGGGGGCCGTCCAGGCATTCCTGAAAAATCACGCGGATGTAAACGCAGCCGATCCCGACGGAACCACCCCGCTGCATTGGGCTGTCCGTGCCGGCGATCTCGAGATGGCGCGCCTGCTGCTCGCCGCGGGGGCCGACGCCAAGGCCGCGAATCGCCGCGGCGTGACGCCGCTTTCGCTCGCCGCCACCAATGCCGACCCTGCCATGATCAACGCGCTGCTGAAGGCGGGAGCCGATGCCAAAGCCGCGCTGCCCGGTGGACAAACCGTGCTCATGGAGGCGGCCCACACCGGAAATCCGCAAGCGGTCCAGGCGCTGCTGGCGCACGGCGCGGACGTGAACGCGCGCGAAAGCACCTACGGGGAGACTGCCTTAATCTGGGCCGTTTCGGAGAATCACGCCGCCGCCGCTCGCGTGCTGATCGAACACGGCGCCGGCGTCAATGCCCGGTCGGCGCTTCTGAAGTTTCCGGAAGACCGGTTTGGACTCGAAGGCGTCCAGACCATTTTGCCGCGCGGGAACTGGACGCCGCTCATGTACGCGGCGCGCCAGGGGTCGCTCGACGCCGCCCGTGTCCTCGTCGAAAAGGGCGCGGATCTGAACGCGACCGATCCCGACGGAACCACCGCCCTGGTGCTCGCCATCATCAACGGCCACTATGACACCGCCGCGATGCTCGCCGAAAAGGGGGCCGATCCGAACCTCGCGGACACCGCCGGGATGGCGGCCTTGTACGCCGCCGTCGACATGAACACGCTGGGCGAAGTCTACGGCCGTCCGGCGCGGCCCTCCACCAGCAAACTGACCGCCTTGGATCTGATCCAGGTGTTGCTGGCGCACGGCGCCAATCCCAATCAGCAATTGAAGACCCCCACGCTGCAGCGGGCTCACACGCCCGGCGAAGGCACGCTGGCCGAGGGCGCGACGCCCCTGATGCGAGCCGCCAAAAATGGAGATGCCGCCGCCATCCGGCTGCTGTTAGCTCATGGCGCCGACCCGTCTCTGCGTCAGAAGAACGGCTCCACCGCGCTCATGTTCGCCGCCGGGCTCGGCCGGGGACTTGGCGTTTTTGCCAAAGACTACGCGACCGAAGCCGAGTTGCTCGAAGCCGTCAAAGTGCTGGTCGCAGCCGGCGCCGACGTCAATGTTGCCACAGACAGCGGCGAGACCCCGATGCATTATGCCGCGCAGGCTTCCGACGACATCGTCCGCTTCCTCGCGGCGCACGGCGCCCGGCTGGACGTGAAGGATAAGCGGGGCCGCACGCCGGTCGATATGGCGCTCGGGGTGGGGCTGCGCGGCCGCGCGGGAGGTCCGCCCACCGTTCGCGAAGGCACCGCGGCGCTGCTCAAGCAGCTGATGTCGGGTCAAGTGGCGGGCTCCGCCGCGAAGTGATAGCCTATCCACCATGCGTCCGCTCGTGCTGCTGGCGGCCTGCGCCGCTTGCTTGTCCGCTCAACTTGCGCCTCCGAATCCCGCAGGCGTCTCGATGGGCCACGTTCACCTGGTCGTCGCCGACCCCGATGCGCAGAAGAAGGCGTGGATCGACGGATTGGGCGCTCAGGAGGAAAAGGCCGGCGCGCTCGATTTATTGAAGCTGCCTGGCATCTTTGTCATCGTGAGCAAAGGCATGCCCAACGGCGGTTCCAACGGGTCTTCCGTCAATCACATTGGCCTCGCCGTAAAAGATTACGCCGCCATCAAGGCGAAGCTCGCCGCCGCCCAGGTGCCGATGCAGGAGTTGACGCCCAACCAGCAGATGTTTGCCACGTTTCCCGAGGACGTGCGCGTCGAAATCATGGAGGTAAAAGACCAGACTCCGCCAGTAGCTTTCCACCATATGCACCTGTCCGTTCCCGACCCCGAAACCACGCGCGAGTGGTACGTGAAGACCTTTGGGGCCGCGCCCGGGACCCGGCGCGGGCCGGCCGCCATGATCCCCGGCGGCGAAGTCGATTTTCTGAAAGCTCGGATGCCGCAGGAGCCGACCAAAGGCCGCTCGCTCGACCACATCGGTTTCGAAGTGAAGGATTTGGCCGCCTTCATCAACAAACTGGAAGCTTCCGGCATCCGGATGGACATGCCGTTTACCGATATGACGCAGAGAATCGGCCTCAAGATCGCGTTCTTCACCGACCCGGCCGGCACCCGGATCGAACTAACCGAAGGCTTAATTACGAAATAACCATGCATGATCCCCGGCCTGCTCCCGCCGGCAGGCGCATCCGGTCGCGCGCCTTTAACCTGTTATCGGCTCAGGAGGAGCAGAATAAAAACCTCGCGCGTGAGCTGCACGATGTGGTCAGCCAGAGGCTGGCCGCCGTGGGCATGGAAATCGAGCTTCTCGAGCGCAACCCGCCGCGATCCACGGCGCAATTGCGCGATCGGTTGCGCCACCTCGGCAGCCGCATCACCGGTCTGGCGCAAACCATGCACGAAATTTCGCGCCAGCTTCACCCGGCGATCCTGGACGACATTGGGTTGGCGGCGGCGCTGGAAGGAGAGTGTCAGGTCCTTTCAGAAATCTACGGAAATCCAACCAGCTTCCACGCGGAACACCTTCCGGCAGAGATCCCGGACGACGTCGCCCTGGCGCTGTACCGCATCGCGCAGGAAAGCTTGCGCAACGTCGCGCGCCACGCGCCCCGGTCCGCCGTGTCCGTGCTCCTGAGCGGCGCCGGCGGCGACATTACGCTCCGCATCGAGGACGCCGGCCCGGGATTTCGCCGGCGTGACTGCCGCGGCAAAGGTCTGGGCTTGATCAGCATGCAGGAGCGCGCGCGCCTGGTGCGCGGCAAGCTCCGCGTGCAATCGCGTCCGGGCAAGGGAACCACCATTGAGGTGCGGGTGCCCGCGGTTGCCGCGCGGCCGCGCTCGCAGCGCGCCCGGGGGCACGCGGGCACTTAGTATCCGCGAACGTCAGGACGAATAAAGTTCGTGGACGGCCTGGTCTACAATCTGCTCCCAGCCGCCATCTAAATAATCCTGCTGCGTGATCCGAATTTCCTTGACGACGGAGTCCGGCCGGAGCCGAAGTCGAACCAGATTAAAATCGGTCCGGCCTTCGCATTCCACTAATATCAACGGGTATCGATTCAAGATCGACTGCTCGATCAGCGCGCAATCTCCGCTCAAATCGTCCCTCCGAACCGCGATATTCCGGTATCCTCCGCCGGGTCAAAGTTGCCGTATGCCGAATTAGGCCCAAGTGTAATATTCTTGAATAGTCTGGGTAGATAGGAGAAGCTTTCCTCGAAAAACAGGTAGTTTTACTAGGGGAGCGCACCCGTTAATCCTGGGTATCATTGAGTTACAAACCTCAATGTCGTGGTAATGCCAGTTGTCGCGGACGAGCGGCGGCTTGAGCCACCTCCCTTTCTCCAAGACCGGGGTCCCGGCCGGCCCACAAGCACCACCGCCTGCTTTCGAGGCGAAGAAGGTAGAACCATGAGTGGGGTTTGCGCATCGCGGCGGTCGCCGCGCATTTAGAAGCATGAAGCCTGTTCGCCTGCTTGTGGCAGAAGATCACGCTCTCGTGATCGAAGGCGTGCGCCGCATCCTCCCCCCCGGCTTCGCCATTGTCGGCGAGGTGGCGGACGGGCGTGCGCTGGTTTCCGCCGTCGCCAGGTTGCGTCCCGATATCGTCATCGTAGATATTTCGATGCCGCTGTTGAACGGGATTGAAGCGGCGCGTCAGATTCGCGAGATCGATCCAAAGATCAAGATCATCTTTCTCACGATGCATCCGGACGTCAGCTATGCCATGGCCGCCCTGCGTTCGGGAGGCTCGGCGTACGTGCTGAAGAGTTCAGCGGCGTCCGAGATCGTGACCGCGATTCGCGAAGTGCTTGCCGGAGGCACCTATGTCACGCCGCCCATTGACAAGGCGGTCGCGCGCGCCCGTACTCGGGAGAATACCGGACGCCGCGCTGGCTTTTTCAAACTGACCGCCCGCCAGCGCGAGGTTCTTCAACTGATCGGCGAAGGCAGAACGACGAAAGAAATCGCCGAGCTTCTCCATATTTCACCCCGCACTGTCGAATTTCACAGACGCCGGATTATCGAAACCCTCCGCCTCCGCACCGCCGCGGAACTGATCCGGTACGCCGTGCGCGGCGGAGTTCCGACTGGTTAGGATGCGGAGGACGCGGGCGTCACATCGCCCGTAATTCGCGGACCGCGCTGTCCACCGCTTCCTGCCACGACTCGTCGAGTAGATCCTGCATCGTGAGTTTCAGTTCCTTCCCGGCGGAATTCGGGGTCAGGCGTAGATACACGCGGTGCGAATCGTCTCCCTCTTCGCATTCGACGAGGATCAGCGGATACCGGTTCAGAATAGCCTGTTCAATCAGCGTGCAATCCGAACTCGCTTGACGTGTCTCCATACCGCTCTTGCACCAAGCAGGTATTTCTCCAAAACAAGGAAATGTGGCGAATCGTAAGGTCTGGGAATACTACGGAATTTTTTTTGAAACCAGCGGCGAAACTAGTATTTTTACGAGTTCGGCCTGCGTTCGAGAATCGCTAACATTGAATTCCGAACTTCACATGAAGAGGACTTGGATTTGCGAGAGAGCGTCCGGAGGGAACGAGAGCGCGAGCTTCTTCGCGAGGTACAGGAAGCGCAGCAGCAGTTTCATGAAAGTGATCCGGAACGCCGGAGCGTAGCCCTGCAGCGCTATCTCGCCGCCGTGAACCGATTCAGTGAGTTTGTGCTGGGCAAAGAACCTCCGCGCCGCTCGCCAGAAACAAAACCAACGGATTCGTAAGTCGCTCAGCCGCCCGCGAGCGCGTTCCACACACGCACGAAAGATACGGATCCGCCGCGCCGTCGCGCGAGGAAGGCGGGCGCGCCGACGCATAATGGTACTCTCATACCATTCACCTTGATGATCACATGCCGCAATCTGACGCGCCGGTTCGGCGGGTTCACGGCGGTCGACTCCCTGAATTTTGAAGTCGCGCCCGGCGCCATCTGCGCATTCCTCGGGCCCAACGGCGCGGGTAAATCGACCACCGTCAAGATGCTCACCGGGCTATTGCCGCCCAGCGGCGGGAGTGTGGAGGTCTGCGGCCTCGATCCCGCGGCCAAGCCGATCGAGCTGAAACACCAGATCGGCGTCCTGCCCGAAGACCTCGGCCTCTTCGACGATCTCACGGTGGAAGAGCACCTCCTGCTTACCGGGGCGGTCTATGGCATCGACCGGCGCGTGACCCGGGAGCGCACCGCACAGCTTTTGCACGCCCTTAGTCTGGAACATGGCCGCCATACGTTCACGAGCGCCTGTTCGCACGGGATGCGCAAGAAGACCGCGTTTGCCATGGCGCTGCTGCCGAACCCGCGCGTGCTGTTTCTCGATGAACCCTTCGAAGCCATCGATCCGGTGACCTCGAAGATCATGCGCGACCTCCTGCAATCGGTGGCGCGCCACGGCATTACGGTTTTTCTGACCTCGCATATGCTTTCGGTCGTCGAGCAGATCGCGACCCAATTGATCATGCTCCGCCATGGCCGCATCGTTTGGGATTCGCCGGTCACGGAGCTGCCGCAGGCGCTGGAGCAGCATTACTTCGATCTCGTCGAGGCGCCCGTGGTGGAGGAACTGGAATGGCTCGGCTCGCCGCGGTCCTGAAGGCGCTGGCCCGGGCCGTGGGACGCGATCAGAAATCGCTGCAATCGGTTGTCGGCAACAATTTCTTCATCGTGACCGCGCTGTTGCTGCAGCGGGCCGGCGCCTTCATTTACCTGATCATCGGCCTGACGCTGCTGTTTCCTCTGAGCACCGACCCGCTGCGAAAAATTCCCGCTTCCCGCCTCGCGCTGTGGCCGTTGGATGCGCGCGAACGGCGGCTCCTCCGCCTGCTCAGCCCCTGGATCAACCCGATGACCTGGATCCTCGCCGGGCTGGCGGTGTGGGCCGGACGCGGCGCTCTGACCTTCGGCCTCTGGGCGCTGATTGCCGGCCTGGTCGCCGCCGGGTTCCTGCTCTCCGATCTTCCGTTCGCGCCGGCCTATGCAATATGGCGCCGGATTCCGCGGTTCCCCGGCCTGCTGAATCATCTGATCCGCAAAAACCTGCGCGAGATCCTGTCGACGCTCGATTTTTATTGCGCGCTCGTCCTCAGCCTGGTGACCCTGCTGTTTCGTGTTTCCGGCCGGCCGCTCCCGAACGAGGCCCGGCTCGCGCTGTCCGTCCTGGTGGTGCTGGCGCTTTCCAGCTACGCGCAGTGCCTCTTTGGGCTCGATGGTCCGGGCGGCCTTTCTCGTTATCATCTGTTGCCGCTGCGAGGCTGGCAGATTCTCGCGGCCAAGGATGCGGCGTTCCTGGTCGTGCTCGCGCTCGTGCTTTTGCCGGCCGCATGGCTGGCCGGCTTTGGCGCCGCCCTGATGGCGCTTGCCGTCGGTCACGGAGCTTCCGTCAATCAACCGCGCGCGCAGACGCGCTGGCGGTTTTCCTCCGGCGCCTCCGTGATGCTCGGCATTGGCCAGGCCGTCTTGATGGGGGTGGCGGCGGCCGCCATCTTTTTCACCAGCGCGCTGTTCCTGATTCCCTGCGCGATCGCCTGGCTGGCATCGCTGTGGGCGGCCGGCCGTACCATCGACCGGGGCGCTGCATGGTAGCGTATTTGGCCCCAAAGGGCACAAAGTTCCCCTTTATTTTTTCGTAACCAACGGGCCCCCCGGGAGTCTCAAGAGTTAGTAACATTGGAACGCGAGTGCCCGCCTAACCAATTTGATATTGGGGCTCATGCGCGGAAATCACCATCCTTTCGGTCTGGTTCGGATCCTCACAGCCGGTTTTCTGGCGGTTTGCCTCTGCGCCTCCGAACACCACGGAATGGTCTCGTCGAATGGCCTGCCGGTGCCGGGCGCGACCGTGACCGCGATCCAGGGTGACAAGAAATTCGTTACCACGACCGATGATCAAGGCGCCTACACGTTTTCGGATTTGCCCGATGGCATCTGGACCATTCAGGTCGAGATGTTCGGGTTTAGCAAACTCTCCCGTGAGGTAGGGATCGCGCCGGGCGCGCCCAGTCCCGATTGGCAGCTTCAGGTTTTGCCGCTCTCCGCCTTCCAGCAGACGCCGCTCGCCGCGCCCGTACCTTCACGGCCGGAGCCCAACAATCGCCCCGCCGGACGGCCGGAATTCGCGGGCCGGCGCGCCGGCGGTCCGCCGTCGATTCGGCAGGCTCTCACCGCGAACGGATTCCAGCAGGCGAACGTCAATGCGGCAGCGGATCCGGCGGCGTTGAATCCGGACAACGGCGGCAGCGCCGGGAATGAAAACGCGTTTGCCGATCTGAATCAAAGCGCCTCCGATTCCCTCGTAGTCAATGGCAGTGTGAGCAGCGGCCTGACCCTGCCGCAGCAGAACGACTGGTTTGGGTTTCGGGGCGGCGACTTCGGGCCGGGTGGGCCGGGGGAATTTCGGCCGGGAGAGAATTTTGGCGGGCCGGACGGCGGACCGGGTGGGCCCGGCGGACCCGCCATCGGCGGTCCTGGAGGCCCCGGCGAGCCGGGCGGACGGGGCGGTTTTCGCGGCGGGTTTGGCGGTGGAGGCCGGGGCGGATTCCGGCGGGGGCGCGGCGGGCCGCCGCGCAATTTCAACGCCTTCGGCAACGGCCGCCGCGACCGGCGGCGGCAGTACAACGGCAATCTCGCGCTGATTCTGGACAATTCGGCGCTCGATGCGCGCCCCTATTCCCTCACCGGCCAGGACACCCCCAAAGCGGCCTATGCGCGCTTCCGCACCACCGGCATGTTCGGCGGCCCGCTCAAGATTCCGCGCCTCGTCAGCGGCGAAAACACCAGCTTCATGGTCAACTACCAGCTCACCCGCAGCCGCAATGCGAACGTTGCATCGACGCTGGTGCCGGCGCTCGCCGAACGGAACGGCGATTTTTCGCAGTCGATCGATCCGCTCAAGCGCGCCCCGGTCGCGCTCCCGGGATTCGCGAACAACGTCATTCCGCGGACGCAGATCAGCCCGCAGGCGCAGGCGCTGCTCAATCTGTATCCGCTGCCGAATTTCACCAGCGCGCAGTACAACTACCAGGTCCCCCTGGTCAGTATTACGAATCAGAACAACATCAACGCGCGGCTCAGCCACACCATCAATTCGAAGAACCAGGTGAACGGAAATTTCGCCTGGCAGAACAGCAACGGCGCGACGCCGAACGTCTTCGGTTTCGTCGATACGAACACCATGACGGGCTACAACACCGGCCTCAATTACACCTATCACTTCACCACCCGGCTGATCAGCAACCTGCGGTATAACTTCAGCCGGCAGGCGACGCAGCTGACGCCATACTTCGCCAACACGAGCAATATTTCGGGAGCCGCCGGCATTCAGGGGACCGACCAGGCCCCCGCATATTACGGCCCGCCGTCGCTGACTTTTTCGAGCGGTTTTGCCGGCCTGACCGACCAGAACCCGGCGTTGAATCACAACACCACCCACCAGATCGGCGAAAACCTGATCTGGACCCGCACCGCGCACAACGTGACCTTCGGCGCGAATTACCGGCGGCTGGATTACAACCAGCTCTCGCAGCAGAACCCTCGCGGCAGTTTTCATTTCACCAGCCAGTACACCGGATTCGATTTTGCCGATTTCCTGGTGGGGCTGCCCACGTCGACGTCGGTGGCGTACGGGAATGCCGATAAGTACTTCCGCGCCTCATGGATCGACCTGTTCGTGAACGACGACTGGCGCATCAATTCGCGGATTTCCATCAACGCCGGCCTGCGCTGGGATTTTCAAGCGCCGGTGACGGAACTGTACAACCGGCTCGTCAATCTGAACACCGGGACGTATTTCACGATGGCCGCGCCCGTCTGCGCCACCGCCGTTGCGGGATGCACGCTGGCGAGCGACGCGGGATACCCGAACTCGCTGGTGCACCCGAGCTATACGAATTTCCAGCCGCGCATCGGGCTCGCCTGGCGTCCGTTTGCGAAAGCCTCTACGGTGGTGCGCGCCGGTTATGGAATCTACTACAACACCTCGGTTTACCAGGCGCTGGCATCCCAGATGGCGCAGCAGGCGCCGCTGTCCTACAGCGTGACGCAATCGAATTCTCTAACCAACCCGTTCACGCTGGCGAATGCGTTTCTGATGCCGGCGGTGAACGCGACGGCGCAGACCTTCGCGCTCGACCCCAATTTCCAAATTGGCTATCTGCATTACTGGCAACTGTCGATCCAGCAGAATCTGGCATCTTCGCTGGTGGCCACCATCACGTACAACGGCGACAAGGGCACGCACCAGATGCAGCAGTTTCTGCCCAACACGCTGCCGGGTGGTCTCAGCGCGAACCCGGCGCTGGCCGGCTACGCGTTCCTGACCTCCGGCGGCAATTCCAACTACAACGCGGTCAGCTTTCAACTGCAGCGGCGTTTCCGCGGCGGGCTCTCGGGCAACATCATCTACACGTTTTCGAAAGCCATCGACGATTCGCAAGGTCTGGGCGGCCGGGGAACCGGCGCTACCTATGCGCAGAACTGGCAGGATCTGGCCGCGGAACGCTCGCTCTCGCCGTTCAACCGCGCCCACACGTTGAATGTGAACTTGCAGTGGAGCACCGGGCAGGGCGCGCGCGGCGGCGGTCTGCTCTCCGGGTGGAAGGGCGCGCTGGCGAAGGACTGGACGTTCCAGACCACGATGGCGCTGGGCAGCGGGCTGCCGGAAACGCCCGTCGTGTTGAACCGAGTCGCGCGCGGGACCGGCATCAATGGCACGGTGCGGGCCGAATACCTTGGGGTACCACTGGATCCCATCCAGCCGGGCTACGGCTTTAATCCGGGCGCTTTCGGCCCTGCGCCGCCCGGCCAATGGGGCAACGCGGGAAGAAACATCATTGAAGGCCCGACGCAGTTTACCTTGAACGTCTCGGCGGGGCGGCTGTTCCGCATCTCCGAGCGGCGCAGCTTCGACCTGCGGGTGGATTCCACGAACCTGCTCAATCATGTGGCGTTTTCGTCCTGGAACACCACGGTCGGAAGCCCGCTGTTCGGTCTGCCGGCGGCCGCCGGAGCAATGCGCAGCCTCCAGGCGAATTTGAGGTTCCGGTTTTAAACCATGAGGCCGCTGATTGCGACATCCCTTGTCTGTCTGCTGGCCGCCGCCCAGCAAGGCCCGCAAACCGGGACCAACACGCCCAACGGACCGGCCGGGACCGCGCGCTTCGGCGCGACGACGCAATTGGTCGTCGAAGACGTCATCCTCAAAAGCAAAGATGGCAAGCCGGTCGAAGGCCTGAAGGCCTCGGATTTCACCATTACCGAAGACGGCAAGCCGCAGAAGATCAGCGTGTTTGAATATCAGACCCTGCAGGAGGAACCCGAGCCGGCTCCCGCGCTCCCCGCCAGGCCCGCGGTGGACACCGCGACGGCCGCGACCCCGGCGCCGAAGCCGGTCACCGCCATCCAGATCGAACCGGAGAAGCCCGGCGATATCAAATACCGCGACCGGCGGCTGCTGGTGCTATTCTTCGACCTCACCTCCATGCCGATTCCGGACCAGATCCGCGCCCAGAACGCCGCATTGAAGTTCATCCGGACCCAGATGACGCGGTCGGACCTGGTGGCCATCATGACCTTTTCGAACGACGTCAAGGTGGTGGAAGACTTCACGGACGATCGCGACAAGCTGGAGCGGGCCATCAAGAAGCTGGTCATCGGCGAAGGCCAGGGCTTCGAGGCGCAGAATAGCGACGACAGCACGGCGGATACCGGCGCGGCCTTCCAGCAGGACGACACCGAGTTCGCCATTTTCAACACCGACCGGCAGCTCTCGGCGCTGGAGACAGCCGTGCGCATGCTCGGCTCGCTCAACGAGAAGAAGGCGCTGGTCTATTTCGCCAGCGGAATGACGCGCAACGGCGTCGATAACCAGGCGCAGTTGCAGGCCACCATCAATGCCGCGATTCGCTCGAACGTCTCGTTCTATCCGATTGACGCACGCGGTTTGGTGGCCTCGGCTCCGTTGGGGGATGCGACGCAAGGCTCGCCGGGCGGGCAGGGCATGTACTCGGGCAGTTCCGCCCGGACCGCGCAGGCCAAATTCCAAGGCCAGCAGGAAACGCTCTTCACGCTTGCCGCGGATACCGGAGGCAAAGCGCTGCTCGACGCCAACGATCTTTCCCTCGGCATCGTGCAGGCGCAGCGGGACATTTCGAGCTACTACATCATCGGCTATTACTCGACCAATGATGCGCTGGACGGCCATTTCCGCCGTATCAAGATTTCTCTGAACGACAAAACCACGGCGGCCCGGGTCGCCAAGCTCGACTACCGGCAGGGCTACTTCGCGGGCAAGCAGTTCAACAAGTTCTCCGAAACCGATAAAGAGCGGCAACTGGCCGAGGCTTTGCTGCTCGGCGATCCGATCACCGATATGAGCCTCGCGATGGAGGTGGACTATTTTCGTCTGGCGCGCGACCGGTATTTCGTGCCGCTGGCGGTGAAGATTCCGGGCAGCGAGATCGAACTGGCGCGGCACGGCGGCGCGGAAAGCACACGCCTCGATTTCATCGGGCAGGTGAAGGATGCCAAGGGCGCGGTGGTCGGCAACGTGCGCGACAACATCGAAGTGAAGCTGAAAGGAGAAACCGCGCAGCAGCTGGCCAAGACGACGCTCGCCTACGATACCGGCTTTACTCTCGCGCCGGGCACCTACACGGTGAAATTTCTGGCGCGCGAAAACGAAACCGGCAAGATCGGCACCTTTGAAACCAGGTTCACGGTGCCGGACCTGACTGCTGAGCAGAAATACCTGCCGATCAGCTCGGTAGTGCTGAGCAACCAGCGCGAGCGATTGGAAAATGCGGTGGCGACGGCCGAACGCGACAAAAAGCTGCTGGCGCAGCATCCGCTCATCCAGGACGGCCAGAAGCTCATCCCGAGCGTGACCCGCGTTTTTCGCAAGGACCAGAACCTGTATGTCTACCTGGAAGCGTACGAGCCGGCCGCGGCCAGCGCGCAGCCGGTGATGGCGCGGGTCAGCTTTTATCGCGGCAAGACGAAAGCGTTCGAGACCGAGCCGCTGCAGGTGAGCGACGGCTTGAATCCGAAGACCAAGGCCCTGCCGCTGAAATTCAGCGTGCCGCTCGAGAAGCTGCAGCCGGGCCGCTACACCTGCCAGGTGAGCGTGCTCGATCCGACGGCGCAGAAATTCGCATTCTGGCGCGCCCCCATGGTGCTGCTGCCGTAGGGCGGGATGGCAGCGCAGCGCGGCTTCCCCAGCCGCCCTACATCCTCAGCAGCTTGATGCTCGCGTTCGAGGTGGTCAGATCGAACAGCGGCCCCCCGTTTCCGATCACTCCATCGAGATGGTTCTTGCGGAATTCGCCTTGCGCGCGTACTTCAAAATCGGACGTCACGGAAGCATTGCTGGTTCGCGCTTCCACGCGCGCGTTCACCTCAAACGGCAGGTGCAGCGTGATGTGTCCGTTGCTCGTGTTGACGCGCAGGTCGCTGGAGAACTTCGCCGGCAGGGTGGCATCCACCCCGCCGTTTGAAGTTTCCAGCCGGATCGGGCGATCGCCGGCGGACGCCGCGAATTCGGCGGTGATCGAGGCATTGGATGTGTTTGCTTGCAGGGATCCCTTCAGGCGATCGGCCCGGACGTGTCCGTTGGAAGTGCGAACGACGGCGTCGCCCGCGACCTCCGTCAGCTCCACGGAAGCATTCGAGGTCTGCGCATCCAGACTGCCTTCGAAATCCTGCACCCGGATCGAGCCATTGGAGGTCCGCAGGCGCGCGGGACCGGCGCCGTCGCTCACCCGGATCGCGCCGTTGGACGTCTTGATGAAATCCAGCACGGCGCGCCGCGGCATTTTCACGAAGAAGCGGGCGCCCCAGCCGCCGCGCAGGTCGCCCGGGCGGCTGGCGCGGATCGACACCGAATCGGGCGTGTTATTGGTTTCGATCCGGACCGAATCCGCCAAATCGGGCGTGGGCCCGAACTTGGTCCCGCTGATATCGACCGTCGCCTGGTCCCAGCCGGAAAGCTCGATCGCTCCATTGAAGCTTTCGAGCGACAGGCGGCCTCCGGCCTGCAACGGATAGGTGTAATGGAAATCCTTGCTGTAGTGGCCGAATGAGCCGAAATCGTCGATGTAGCAGCCCGCCGGCGCGAGCAGGCCGGTCAGCACAACGGGCAGGATGAGCAGCGCGCGCATATTACTCCTCGCCTGTTCGAATACGCAGCCGGTTCCTCTTTTGTTCCGCGAAATTTTGCGCTTTCGTCTGTGGCGGTTTCGCTGTACAATCCCCGCTATGGCTAGCGAAGCAATCCCCGCGCCGGGCGCCAGCGCCGCTCCGATGAGCGAATTTTCGCGTCTCCTGGGCGTGTTTTTCGAACCGAAGAAGACGTTCGGCGACATCGCGGAGCGGCCGCGTTGGCTGGTTCCCACCCTGCTTTCCATGGCGGGGGCCTTGGCGTTGATTTACCTGTTCAGCACTCACGTGGGCTGGGAGCCGATGCTCCGCCGCGCTTTCGAGAACAATGCGCGCGTCCAGCAATTGAGTCCCGAGCAACGCCAGAACGCGTTCAACTTGCAGTTGCGGCTCGTGCCCGTCTTTGCCTACGTCGCCGGCGCGCTCGGAATCCCGCTGACGTTCCTGGTCGGCGGCGGCATCATTCTCGGTATCGTGAGGGGGCTGCTCGGTGTGCCGATCCGGTTCGCGCAGGTCTTCTCAATCATGGCTTACGCCTGGCTGCCGCGCGTGATCTTCAGCGCGCTTTCGATTGTTGTCATGTTCCTCAAAAACCCGGAGGATTTCGACATCCAGAATTCGTTCGCCTCCAATCCGGGGGCCTTCATGGACCCGCAGACTTCGTCGAAGTTCCTGTACACGCTCGCGAGCGCGTTCGATGTGTTCACCATCTGGGTGATGCTGCTGGTCGCCACGGGCCTCAAGGCCGCCGGCGGCAAACGCATTTCTTTCGGCGGCGCTTTGTTCGCGGTGCTGTTGCCGTGGCTCGTCTACGTGCTGATCCGCGGCGGCTTGGCGGCCGCCGGTTTCGGCGGGTAACCGCCCGCCGGACTAAGCGATTTTCCGCTTTCCACTCGGGCAAATAAAAACGCCAACAGGGGCTTCTGTTTGGAAGAGTCGCGTTGTATTCTTGAGGTTTGCCTGAAGTCTCATTCTGCGTGCTGGCGAGCGGCAGTTCCGGCAACGCCGCCTTGTTTTCCACCGGACAGACTCGTATCCTGCTCGATGCCGGGCTGAGCATGAAGGAACTGGCGCGGCGGCTGGCCCTCATCGGCGAAGACCTGGAATCCATCGACGCCATTCTGGTCACGCACGAGCATTCCGATCATGTGGCCGGCCTGCCGGTGCTGGCGCGCAGCAAAAAAGTGCGCGCGCCGATTTATCTCACGCGCCTCACGGCGCCGGCCATCGATTGGGGGCCGTCGGAACCGCGGCTGGAAACGTTTCAGGCCGGCGCGGCGTTCACCATCGGCGATGTCGAAGTGACCAGCTTCAGCATTCCGCACGATGCCATCGATCCGGTGGCGTACTGTTTGGAGGCCCGCGGCGTCCGCATCGGCGTGGTTACGGACCTGGGGTACATCCCGGCTTCGGTCAAGTTTCACCTGCGGCGCGCGGACCTGCTGATGCTCGAATCGAACCACGATCTCGATATGCTCAAGGTCGGGCCGTACCCGTGGTCGATCAAGCAGCGCGTCATGAGCCGGGTGGGACACCTGTCGAATCTCGGGATGTCGGAATACCTGGCCGCCGATCTGGACGCGTCGACGACCCATCTGGTGCTCGGCCATCTGAGCGAGCAGAACAATCATCCGGAGATCGTCCGGATTGTGGCGGCGCAATCGCTCGAATCGCGCGGTCTGCGCACGGAGCTGTCGATCGCGGCGCAGGCCAGCCCTTCGGAAGTGTTTCGTTTTTGAATTCCCATGATTCCCCGATATACGCGGCCCGAAATGGGCCGGATCTGGACCGACCAGAACAAATTCCAGCAATGGCTCGAAGTGGAGCTGGCGGCATCGGAAGCGCTGGCCGATCTCGGCGTCGTGCCGCAGGAAGCCGCGCGGCTGCTGCGGCAGCACGCCGGATTCGACGTCGCCCGCATTTTCGAAATCGAAAAGGAAGTGAAGCACGACGTCATCGCGTTCACCACGGCGGTGGCGGAAACCATGGCGCGCGCCGGCCATGCCGGGGCGTCGCGCTGGCTGCATTACGGGCTGACCTCCAACGACATTGTCGACACGGCGCAAGGGCTGCTGTTGAAGCAGGCTTCGGAGATTCTGCTGCGCGGCCTCGAATCCTTGCGCGCCGTGCTGAAGCGGCGGGCGTTCGAGTTCCAGCACGCCGTCCAGATCGGCCGCACCCACGGAGTGCATGCCGAACCGATCACGTTCGGGCTCAAGCTGGCCATCTGGTACGACGAAGCGGGCCGGAATCTCGAACGCCTGCGCGCCGCGGCCGAAGAGGTGAAGGTCGGCAAGACCTCCGGCGCGGTGGGAACTTACGGGCACATCGGGCCGGAAGTCGAAGAGCGCATCTGCGCCCGGCTGGGGTTGCGGCCGGCGCCGGTCGCTTCCCAGGTGATCCCGCGCGACCGGCATGCGAATTTCGTCTCGGCCTTGGCGCTGGCCGCCGCTTTGTGCGAACGCATCGCGCTCGAAGTGCGGCACCTGCAGCGCACCGAGGTGCGGGAGGCCGAAGAATATTTCTCCAAGGGCCAGAAGGGCAGCTCGGCCATGCCGCACAAGCGCAACCCGGTGACCTCCGAGCAGATCTGCGGGCTGGCCCGGGTGGTCCGCGCCAACGTGCAGGCCGCGTTTGAGGATGTCGCGCTGTGGCATGAGCGCGACATTTCGCACTCGTCTGTCGAGCGCGTCATTCTTCCGGATTCCACCATCCTGGCCGATTACCTTCTCGACAAAACGACGCAGCTGGTGGACAAGCTCGTGGTCTATCCCGAGCGCATGCGCCGCAACCTGGAGATGACGCGCGGCCTGATTTTTTCCGGGCAATTGCTGCTCGATCTCGCGGCCGCCGGCATGCTCCGCGAAGACGCCTACCGGCTGGTGCAAGGTCATGCCATGCGGGCCTGGGAGCAGGAGGGCGATTTTCGCGCCGCCATCGAAGCCGATCCGAAAATTCGCGCCGTTCTGAAACCTAAACAGATCGCGGAAGCCTTTTCCATCGAACGCCAGCTTCGTAACCTGGATACGATTTTCGCGCGCGTGTTCGGCTCCTAGTTCTCTCATCATTTTTTCGTTGACACCACTTGTCCGTGCGGGTTAATTTGGGATTGGATCCTCGGCGGGCGAGGTGTCCGCGCGCATCCATCCGGTTCGTGTTCCGGTGCGTGCTCTCGCCTCCAGAAAGGTATATGGGACCAAACGACGATCAGCCTCCTAGTTGGGGAGGCAACGGCGTGGAAGTTCCGGTGGTCCGCTAGCCTTCTCCTCGCTTCGGCCGCCGCTTCTTCCACGAGTTTTGTGGTGAACGCGGAGGGCTGAAGCACACGCTCCGGGTCGCGGAGCGGCGCTTTCCTTTCGACATCGAAAACCAGCGAGGCGTGTCGCGTGCTGCCGCCGCCGGCCCAGCCGTGCGCGAGCGCACGCAGAAGGGAGGAGTGCCTTCATGAGCAACAAAGTGCTGACGCCGCCCGCGGCCGGGGCGGCCACCGAAATCGTGGCGCCGGTCCGCGGGCGGGTGGTGAAATCCAAGTGGGCGCGCGACCTGCTCACCTTCCTCATGGTCTTCGGGCCGGGGCTCATCGTGATGGTCGCGGATAACGACGCCGGCGCCGTCTCCACCTACAGCCAGGCCGGGGCGCAATACGGCACGCATCTCCTCTGGGTGGTCCTGCTCTTATTGCCCGTTACTTACTTCATCCAGGAGATGGTGGTGCGGCTCGGCATCGCCACCGGCAAAGGTCACGCCGCCATGATCTATCAGCGTTTCGGCAAGTGGTGGGGGCTGTTCTCGCTGGTCGATCTCGAGTTGGTCAACTTCCTCACCTTGGTCACGGAGTTTGGGGCCATCAATCTGGCGCTGACCCAAATGGGTTTCGATCCGCGGTTGGGCGTGCCGCTGGTCGCGGCGGGACTGCTGCTGATCGCGGTGAGCGGCAGTTACCGGCGTTGGGAGCGCACCGTCGTCTTTTTGTGCCTGCTCGACCTGGCATGGTTCGCGATCGCGTTCTGGGTGCGGCCTCCCCTGGCGCAGGTGGTTCGCGGGACGCTCGTTCCCGGCCTGCCGCCGGGCGGCATCACCTCCGACCTGACGTTCCTCATCATCGCGATCGTGGGGACCACGGTCGCTCCCTGGCAGCTCTTCTTTCAGCAGAGCTGTATCGCCGATAAGCGGCTGCGCTTTGCGGATCTGAAATGGGCGCGGCTCGACACGTTTCTGGGCGCCTGCATCACCATCACGGTGGCCGGCTGCATGATGATCGCCGGCAACGCCTCGCTGGCGCACGGTTTCCGCTTCACCGACCCGGCGCAGATGGCGGTCGATCTCGGCGGCTTTGCCGGCGGCTTCGTCCGCCACGCGATTTTGCTGCTGATGATCAACGCGGCCGTCCTCGGCACCACCGCCATTTCGCTTTCGAGCGCGTGGGCCTATGGGGAGGTACGGGGCTGGCCGCACAGCCTCCAGATGCCGGTGCGGAAGGCGCCGGGGTTTTACCTCGTGTACCTGCTGTGTGTGGCAGCGGCCGCGGGCCTGGTCCTGATTCCCGGCGCTCCGCTGCAATTGATCATCCTGGGGGTCCAGGTGCTCGCCGGTGTGATGCTGCCGTCGGCCATCATCTTCCTCCAACTGCTTCTGAACGATAAACAGGTGCTCGGTGAGTATGCGAACAAGCCCTGGAACAACCTGGTGAACTGGACCATCATCGCGGTCCTGTTTGGGCTGTCGTTGATTTTAGCCGCGCAGGTGGCGGCCCCGAACCTGTTCCCGGCGGGATGAAAGGAGAGCTAACCATGACGAATCCGATCGAAACGACCGAATGGACCGGCCATTTCGTGGTCGTCCATCCCCTGGACGATGTCGCCGAGCCGAAGGTGGATATCGAGAGCCTCGGCCCCATGCCGATGACGCCCAGTGTGCGCCTCTCTCTGCTCAGCCTGCGGGCCTACCTGGTGTTCATGATGCTGCTGGTGCTCTATCGCGTGATTGTGTTGGCCCGGTAAGCCCGGGGTTGCTGAAAAAAGTCAAAAGTCAAAGGTCAAAAGTCAAAAAGCAAAAGTGATGAGGTACGCTTCGCCTGCGGCTCAGCGCTATTTCAAGCCGCCAAAAGGCGGCCGTCAAAGACGGCGGCGCAGCCGCCCCCTCAATCACTTTTGACCTTTGACTTTTGCCTTTTGACCTTTGACTTTTTCTTCTCTTACAGCGTCACGGACGCTCGCAGGGGAAAAGTCAGCAGCGATTCCGCCGCAATCCCGATCTCCCGTTTCCCGGTCGCCGCGGCGCCGGCCGTCCCGGCTCCGGCTCCCGCGCCGGCGCCGATCAGCGCGCCCTTGCCGCCGCCGGCCAAGCCGCCGATCAGCGCGCCCAGCCCGGCGCCGCCGCCGATCAAACTCAGATTGCGCTTCTTGTGATCGGCGCTGACCCGGTCGATGCTGCCGGTGCGCACCCGATAGTCTTTGCCGCCCAGCTCAAACGAATCGAGCGTGATCGCCAGAATGGCGCGGCCTTTGAGCCGGCCCGAGGCGTCCGACTCGGTCACGTGTCCGACAAATCGCGTGCCCTTGGGAACCACCGTCTTGCCTTCGAGGACGACGGGTTCGGCGAGGCTGGCGCGAAACTGATCGCCCGCGCGGTTGCGCTTCGTATCCAGGCTCTCATCGATCCGCACGTGCAACTGCGTGCCTTTCGGAATCACGATTTCGGCGCGCGCCGGCTCGGGCTTGGCGCTCCGCGCTTCCTCCGGACTCGCGCCGGGTTGAGACGAGACCTGCGCCGCGGGATCCGCCGGCGCCTGCGCTTCCGGAACCGGTGAATTCGTTCTTGAGCACCCGGCCAGCAATACTACCGGTACTATCCACATCCAACGCCGCATCTGCATCTAGCCTCCAGCGGTACCGATTAAGCAAGGCGGCTGCCAATTTGTAAGTTGTTGAACGCGAGCCGCGCGGCCTGCCATCAAAGGAAAAATTACATGCGCGGCACGAAACGGGAGATTGACGAGCGGGCGTAACATAGAAGTATGGGATATACTCCCTCGAGTTGCCGTCCCGGTCTGTTCGGTTCTGATTAGTCCTGCCTCGCTCCTGACGGTGCGCGGCCGGGCGCACGACGCCCGGCTGCGTTAGGCCTTCAACCCTTTCCAAAGTTAGCAGGAGAATTTACATGGCACAGATCCGGGAACAAGTCCGCCCCGGCCTTCCCCAGTTGCTTGGTCCGGTTCCGGGGCCGCGCGCGCAAGCCATCATCGAGCGCGATGCGGAGGTGGTCTCGCCTTCCTACACCCGCTGTTATCCGCTGGTGGCGGAGCGGGGCGAAGGCGCCCTGGTCGAGGATGTGGATGGCAACCGTTTTTTGGATTTCAATGCCGGCATTGCGGTGGTCGCCACCGGGCATTGCCATCCCCGGGTGGTGAAAGCGATTCAGGATCAGGCGGCGCGCCTGATTCACATGTCCGGCACGGATTTCTATTACGAGGAAATGGTGGCGCTGGCCGAGAAACTGGCCGGGATCGCGCCCGGCGCGGGCCCGCGGCGCGTGTCGTTCGGAAACTCCGGCGCGGAAGCCATCGAAGCCAGCATCAAGCTGGCGCGCTATGCCACCGGGCGCGACAAGATCATCGCGTTCCTCGGCTCGTTCCACGGACGAACCATGGGGGCGCTGTCGCTGACCGCCCGCAAGGCGGTGCAGCGCGAAGGCTTTGGCCCCTTCCTGCCGGGCGTCGCCCATGCGCCGTATCCCTACTGCTATCGCTGCCCCTACGGCCGGCAGCCGGACCAGTGCGCGGTCGAGTGCGTCCAGCACATCGAGAACACGCTGCTCAAAACCATCGCGCCGGCGCGCGAGACCGCCGCCATCGTGGTGGAGCCCGTGCAAGGCGAAGGCGGTTACATAATCCCGCCGAAGAAGTTTTTCGACGAACTGGCGCGGGTAGCCGATGAAAATGGTATCCTGCTCGTTTTCGACGAGGTGCAATCGGGTATGGGCCGCACCGGGAAGATGTGGGCGGCCGAGCACTTCGACGCCGTCCCCGATATTTTCGCGGTGGCCAAGGGGATCGCCAGCGGCCTGCCGCTGGGCGCCACGGTGGCGCGCCGGGATTTGATGACCTGGCCGCCGGGCGCGCACGCGTCCACTTTCGGCGGAAATCCGGTGGCGTGCGCGGCGGCCTTGGTGACCATCGCGCTGCTCGAAGAGGAACTGCTGGAAAATGCCGCCCGCATGGGGGCGTACTTGATGGACCGGATGCGCGATTGGCCGGCGCGCTTTCCCAACGTCGGCGAAGTCCGCGGCCTGGGGCTGATGATCGGAATCGAACTCGTGCGCGATCAGAACACCAAAGAAAAAGCCGGGCGCCTGCGCGACGACGTCGTCAATCGCGCATTTGAGCGCGGCCTTCTGGTCCTGGGCGCCGGCGACAACACAATTCGCTTGAGCCCGCCCCTGGTCATCACGCGCGACCAGTGCGATTTCGCGATCGACACGCTCGAAGAGTGCCTGCGAGAAGCGGCGCAACACGGATGAGAACGCTCGACGTCGGCTGCGGGATTCACAAGCAGCCCGGTTCCATTGGAATCGACCGGAATCCCGCCAGCCGCGCCGACGTCCTGGTGGACCTCAACCGCTTTCCTTATCCGTTTCGTGACAGTTCCTTCGATCGCCTGACCGCTATCCACGTCATCGAGCACGTCGATGACGTCATCCGCACCATGGAGGAGTTTCACCGGCTGGTGCGTCCCGGCGGCACCGTCCGGCTGGAGACCCCGCATTACACCGATTTCAGCTCCTTCTGCGACCCCACCCACAAAAGCCATCTCAACAGCTTCAGCTTCCGCTACTTCGGCGAAAAGCACGGCGGCTTCGGGTATTACTCGCCCGTGAGATTCCGTGAAATTTCGGTGCGCGTCAAACTCCTGGCGTTCTGGAAATGGCTCGGCTTCCAGTTCCTGGTCAACCGCTTCCCGCGCTACCGCCGGTTCTGGGAGTATTACCTGTGCTACGTCGTGCGCGGCAAGGTCATGGAATTCGAATTTGAAGTCTTGAAGTGATCGGTTTCTGTCGCGGGACGGACGTCGTTCGCTGTCGGCTGCCTCGCGCCTCCCGGAGGCCCGGCAAATTTCGCCACGGGACCAAAGTGTGTTTCGCACGTCCCTACACAACGGGCGAAATTGGCCCGGAACAGGGGTGACCATGAAAACTCGTCGATCGTTCTTGCGAAGCGCCGCGGCGATGGGAGCGGTGGCGGCCTGGGGAAAGCCAGCCAGACTCCCAGCCGTGAAATGGAGGGAGCGCCGCGACCTGTTTCCGGAAGGCGTCGCTTCCGGCGATCCCGATGACAAGAGCGTGATCCTCTGGACACGCGCTGGCGATGCGAGCGTCGGCAAGCTGTTCGTGGAGGTCGCCGAAGATGAGGACTTCCGCAAGATCGTGACAACCGCCGCTGCTCCCGTGTCGCGGGCCGCCGATGGAACCTGCCGCGTGCTGGCCGGTGGATTGAAGCCCGCCCACGTGTATTGGTTTCGCTTCATGGCGCCCGACGGCTCCGGCAGCCGGATCGGCCGCACCATCACCGCACCCACCCCCAGTGACCCACGCCCGGTCCGCTTCGCCTTTGTGAGTTGCCAGAACGCCAACCAGGGCGCGCAGAATGCATACCGGCGGATGATCTATGAAGACGAGCGCGCGCCAGCGAACGAACAGCTCGGATTCGTGCTGCACCTCGGCGATTTCATCTATGAGCTGGTCTGGTATCCCGAAGATCGCAAAATGATGTACGACCGCCGCATCCGCGACATCGTCCGGTATGCACACGGTGAGAAAATCGAGGACTTTCACATCCCGACGACGCTGGACGATTATCGCGCCGTGTATAAAGCCTACCTTCACGACCCGGATCTGCAAGACGCCCGGGCGCGCTGGCCGTTCGTGCCCATGTGGGATAACCACGAGTTCAGTTGGCAGGGCTTTCAAGGGATGCAGCGGTTCTCGGGAAAAGTACGGCCGGCGCAGACCAGGAAGGTTGCCGCGAACCAGGCGTTCTTCGAGTTTCAGCCGGCGAGAATGGCGCGTCCGTCGGGCAAATCGCTGGAGACGTTCGATCCGCCGGCCGTGAAGGACACGCCGGTCACGAAATTCGACGAGCACGGGCTCGGAGAAGAGCCGAACAATCTGACTGCGATCAACAGCCTTCGCGGATATCGCACACTGCGCTGGGGCAAGCATGTCGATGTGATCATCACCGATCAGCGCAGCTACGCGTCGGAGTACCGCGGCGAGTTGCCCCAGTCCGACCCGCTGGACATCCCGGAGTTTCCGGGGCTCTATCCGGAAGAGGATCTGTACGCCTTGGATGCGGGGCAGCCGATCGCCGATTTCAAGGATTCGGCCCCGCCGAGGACGATTTTGGGCGCGACGCAAAAGGCCTGGTTCCTCGACCAGCTCCGCGCATCCCGAGCGACCTGGAAAATTTGGGGAAATACCGTCGCGACGCTTGCGATGCGGGCGGATCCGCAGAATCTGCCGGAAGGAATCACGAAGAAATGGCGCGGCGCCGGATTCGCCGGGTTTGGCGGCACCGACTTTGGTAACGCGTTCTCAGAACGCGGCGAAATCTGCGATTTCATTGAGCGGCACGGCATCACGGGGTTCGCGGTGGTTTCGGGGGATCGTCACAGCTTCTGGGCGGGTCTCGAGGCGGTAGCGCTCCCGCCGAAAAAGTTCAAGCCGGTTGGCCTGGCGTTCGTTACCGGATCGCTTTCGGCTCCGGGAATGATCGAAGCCAATGAACACAACTTCCCGAAGAACCATCCTCTCCATGCGCTGTACGGTCCCGGAGTCAACATGCTCCTGAAGCACGGCGTTCGATCCTGCCTGGAATACGCCCGCAGCGGCGACGCCGCGAAAGCGCGCCAGCTATCGAATCCCGATCTGGCGCCCCACGTTTCCTTCGTCGATATGGGCGGACATGGCTACGCGGTGGTCCGCGCCGCGTCGGATTCCCTCGAGACCGAATTCGTCTGTATCCCGCGGCCCTTGGAGCGAAGCGAGCGTGCCGATGGCGGCCCGCTGAATTATCGGGTCAGAGCGCGCGCGAGACTGTGGAGCAAGGGCGAGCACCCGGCGTTAACGATGGACGTCCTCGAGGGCGATCCGAAGTTATCGCTTTGACCATTCGGAATGCCGCCATTGCGGACGCGGTGGTGCGCGGCCACGTCATGGAATTCGCGTTTGAAGCTTTGCAGTAAAAACGCCCGCGCCGGCGAGAAAACATTGGCATTGCAATTCGAAACTCATTAGAATTGGTGCGGAGGTTCCGCGTGGCGCGCCGAGCGAGGATCCTGCCGGCCGGCGGTGGGCCGCCGCTGGAACTCGGACGAAAGAAAACGGCGGCTAAGCCCCGCACCGCGGCGGAATCGACTCCCGCGCCGGCGCCGCCCGAAAGCGCGATCCCGCGGTTTCCCTGGCCGCCCCCTTCCGAGCCAGCCGAAGGAACCAGATGGAGTTCGCCGGCCGGCAGGAACAGGCTGGCAACATGATCGACTGGCTGTATCGCGCGGGCGATGCCCTGCGCCGCCGTTTGCGGCCGGCTGACCACGGCCGCCTCGGGGAAGACCTGGCGCACCGGTATCTGCGGCGGCAGGGATGCACCATCGTGGCGCGGCGATACCGGCCCAGTTCGGGGGGCGGGGAAATCGATCTGGTGGTCTGGCAGGGAGACACGCTCGTCTTCGTCGAGGTGAAGACGCGTGCGACCGCCGAGTTCGGCGCTCCCGACCGCGCCGTCGACGCCGAAAAGGAGCGATATCTGCGCCGGGCGGCCCGCGATTACGCTCGCCGCGCCTCCGTGGCGTGGGAGCGCGTGCGCTTCGATATCGTCAGTGTGGTTTTGACCGATCCCCCGCTGATCGAGTGGTTTCCGGACGCCTTCTCGCCGTCCGAGCGCATCCATGGTGGAATTTCAGGTTAAAACATCTTAAAATCTCACCGAAGGAGTGCGTAATGAATCTGAACCATCCGACCCGGCGCGGTTTCGGCAAGGCGGTCGGCGGCGCCGCGCTCGGCGCCTCCGCCAGACCCGGCGCGAACGCCGAAGCCGCCGCGGCTCCGGCAAACCGGCGTTTCCCCGAAAAATTTCTCTGGGGCTGCGCCACGGCCTCGTATCAGATCGAAGGCGCGGCTTCCGAGGACGGCCGCCAAGCCTCCATTTGGGACACCTACTCGCACACGCCCGGCAAAATCGCGGGCGGCGCGACCGGCGATGTGGCGGACGATTCGTATCACCGCTACCCGGAAGACATCGCGCTCATGAAATCGCTCGGGGTGAAAGCCTACCGGTATTCGGTGGCGTGGCCGCGGGTGTTTCCCGACGGCACGGGCGCGGTCAATGACAGAGGCATCGCGTATTACGACCGGCTGACCGACGCCGTACTGGCCGCGGGGATCGAGCCTTGGGTGACGTTGTATCACTGGGATCTGCCGCAGGCGCTCGAAGATCGATGGGGCGGCTGGCAATCGGACGAAACCGCGAAGGCGTTTGGCGAGTATGCCGGTTTCGTCGCGGGACGGCTTTCGGACCGCGTCCATCACTTTTTCACAATCAACGAATTCGTTTGCATCGCCGACCAGGGATATAAGACCGACGAAAAGGCGCCCGGAAAAAGGCTGGCCGCGGGTCCGCTGAATCAGGTGCGTCATCACGCGGTGCTCGGCCACGGTCTGTCGGTCCAGGCGATTCGCGCGGCCGCCCGGCCGGGCACCAGTATCGGGCTTGCGGAAAATTCGCAAATTGCCGTGCCGGTAATCGAGACGCCGGAGCATGTCGAGGCGGCGCGAAAAGCCATGCGGGTGATCAACGGCCCGTTCTTGACCGCGGTGCTGGAGGGCGCCTACCCGGCCGAGTATCTCAAGGCGGCCGCCAACGATGCGCCGAAATTTACGCCGGCGGAGATGAACGCGATCGGCAGCCCGCTCGATTTCGTGGGCCTGAATATCTACGCGCCGACGCACGTGCGGGCGGACGATTCCGAACTCGGGTTCGCGGAGGTGCCGCGTCCGATTTCATACCCGAACATGTATTCCGACTGGCTGTTCCTCGACCCCGCCATTGCTTATTGGGCGCCGCGCCACGCCGCCGAGATCTGGAGAGTCAAGGACGTGTACATCACGGAGAACGGCTGCTCTTCGGCGGACGTTCCCGACGCCGCCGGCCGCATCCACGACACCGACCGCGTCATGTACCTGCGCACGCACCTGGCGGAGGCGCAGCGCGCGATCGCGGAGGGCTGGCCGCTCCGCGGCTATTTCCTCTGGAGCCTGATGGACAACTTCGAATGGAAGTACGGCTTCGAGAAGCGCTTTGGCCTCTATCACGTGGACTTCAAAACGCAGAAGCGCACGCCGAAACTGAGCGCCGAGTATTATCGCGAACTGGTCCGCCGCAACGCCATGGTGTAACGCCGCCTATTCGAGCGCGAATACCCAGATGGAGCCGCCCTCGGGCACCTCGGGATACTCGCCGGGGAAGTTCTGATTTAAGCCGCCCTGCATGCCGCGCGAATCGCCGCCCCACCCGGACAGCACCGCGATGTACTGCTTGCCGTTCACGGTGAACGACGATGGGGGCGCGAGAATGCCGCTGCTGGTCGGAAACTCCCAAAGCAGGTCGCCGGTCTTGGCGTCGAAGGCGTGCATGTGGCGGTCGTTGGTGCCGCCGCTGAAAACCAGGCCGCCGGCGGTGGCCAGCATCGCGCCCCAGTTGGGCGAGTGCGCGTAGTTGTGGGTCCAGACGCGCTGCCCGGTATCGACGCTCCAGGCCTGCACTTCGCCGAAATGATCCGCGCCCGGCGCCACCTTGAGCCCGCCGATGCGCGCCCCGGTGTAGCCTTTCCCGGGCGTGTATTCGACATCCGGCGCGCCGCCCAGCACGTGGCACAGATTCTCATTCGCCGGAATGTAGATCATGCGGGTTTGCGGGCTGTACGCGATGGGAGGCCAGTTCTTGCCGCCCCACAACGACGGGCAGTATTCCACCGATTTTCCGGTGCCCGGTTTGTGCGCCGGATCGATTTCCGCGCGGCCGGTTTCCGGGTCCAGCTTCAAAAACACGTTCTGCTTCACGAACGGCTTGCCTTCAATGAAATGGATCGGTCCGTTGGTGCGCTCGAGGAACCGCAGGTAGCCGTCGCGCGCGACATCGACCAGGCCTTTGATGGTGCGGTCGCCGCGCTTGTAATCCACCAGAATGGGCGGCGAGACTTCGTCCCAATCCCAGGAATCGTTCGGGTGATATTGGAAGTGGCCTTTGATGGCGCCGGTGGCCGCATCGAGCGCGATCACCGAGGCGGTATAAAGGTTGTCGCCCGGCCGCTGGTCGCCCATCCACGGGCCGCCGTTTCCGACGCCCCAGTAGGCGATATTGGTTTCGGGATCGTAGTTGCCGGTGACCCACACGGGGCCGCCGCCGGTCTTCCACTGATCGCCTTTCGGCCAGGTTTCGCTGCCCGGCTCGCCGGGGGCGGGAATCGTGTAGGTCCGCCAGAGTTCCTTGCCGGTGTCGGGATCGAACGCGGCGACGAAGCCGCGAATGCCGAACTCGCCGCCCGAGGCGCCGACCATGATCTTGCCGCCCGCTACCAGCGGCGCGAGCGAAATGTAGTAGCCGGACTTGTTATCGGCGACCGTGGAGGTCCAGACTTCCTTGCCGGTTTTGGCATCGAGCGCGACCAGCACCGCTTCGCCGGCGGCGTAGATGACCTTATCGCCATACAGCGCGACGCCGCGGCTGGTGTCGTGCGGGACCTGCGCGCCGGCCGGCCGCACGCGGCGGTAACGCCACAGCAGGTTTCCGGTCTTGGCATCGAGCGCGATCACCTGATCCTGGGGCGTCGAAACGAACATCACGCCGTTGTTGATGATGGGCGCCGCTTCATGCACGCGCGTTTCGCCGGTGGCGAAGGTCCACATCAGCTTCAGTTGTTTCACATTGGCCGGCGTGATCTGGTCGAGCGGGCTGTAACCCCAGCCGTCATAAGTGCGGCGGATCATGAGCCAGTTGCCGGGCTCGGGGCTTTTGAGGCGGTCGAACGTCACCGGTAGATAATTCTGAAGCACCTCCGGCAGCGGCGCTTTGACTTCCGGCTGCGGACGCTGGGCGAAGCCGGCGGCGGCCGCCGAGATGAGGGCGATTGCGGCGAGGCCCGGTTTGCAGTGGAGCATGACGTGTCTCCTTATTACAGACTGGGGAAAACGAAGTCCCGAATCGTCAATGATACATCGGCGGTGCGGATCGGTGTGGGCGTGGCGGCATGGGTCAGACGCAGGCGTGCAACTGGCGGGCGTGGCCCCGGAATCGATTCACGGTGTAGACAACGAGGCCGGGGAGGGCGGCGGAGAGGGACGCCGTGGCGTGGGGTGGAACTAGTGATTCAGATTTATCTTATTAGAGTTAGGAAATCTCGCCTGACGTTGAACGCGCCCTTGGAATGGGCCACGCTCCTAGCGCAAAGGCCGGAGACTGGCTGCCGTCCGTATTGTGCAGACACGTCAACCGCGACTGGTGAATCAGTCCAGTCGTGCCCGATTGCCCGCAGCGGTGGGTAGCCAACGGCCACACGAAACGCAAGGAAAACCGCGCCCTTCAAGCTGCCAATTTCAGAACCGGGGTTGCGTAGCCTGTCCCCGCTCCTGCGCCGTCCCCGCTCCTGCGCCCGTTTGAGATCAGATCGGCTCAGCCGCTGTGTCGATTGCCTGCTGAAGCAGTTCGCCAGTGATCCGGAACTCCAAATCTTTGCGCAAGATTGCGACCAACTCGTCGACGCTCGCGGCTCTTCCTTCGAGGCTCAGCCGTGCGAGAAGCCGCACGGTTCCCACCGACTTTCGGCCCATTCGCTCCGCGATCCTGCGGGCTTGCCGGTCATCGCCGATGAAGGCGTGAGCCTGCCTTTCCTGCGCTTGCGTGAGCGCTTCCGATTCACCCTCATCCAGCTCCGCGCGAAGCAATTGCACATTTGTCGCGTCGGCGGCCTCACATCGCTCGAAAATTCCAGTGGCGTAGAGTTTGTTCAGCTTGTACCGGAATCGTCCTTTGCGGTTCAGCTCCCGTTGAACGGCCCGCGGTACGTAGACCCGATCAAAGAAGTTCGCGAGTTCCAGCGCCAGGTTGAGATGAGCGAGGTTGATGAGCGGCGAGCTATCAATGACGGCGATGCGCAAACCTATTCCTGCTTGCTCAGCGAGAAAAGGACAAGAAGGCCGAGCCCAACCGCGGCCAGTGCGCCGATCGCCTGTTGCTTGTCCTTGGCGAGCCGCTGTTTCTTGAGGAACTCGACAATCTGCGTCTCTACACTGCCGGGGTTCTCCGACGGCGAAAAGGTAAAAACCTGAGGGAACTGCGCAAGGAGCGGGTGACCTTGCAGGTCGAAGCGAACGATCGGGATGACAACCTTGTGTTTTTCGAGCGCGTAGCTCAGCTCATTTTGGACGTTCGGGCTGGCGGTGGTTGTAATGATGGCTAAGACGCAGTCGGCCCGATCGATCGCAGTGTGAGTGGAGATGGTTCCGGGGACCTGTGCGAGACCGTAGTTGGGCACGTACATTTCGATCCCATGCGCCGTCGCCAGCGTCTGCAAACGCCAGGCTAGCGCCGACTCTGCTGGGTCGAGACTGTGGCTTAGATAAACCCGGAACGCCATCGCGTCTACATTTTAGCGGGTAATCGGGAGTCTGGCGCGGGCCCACGGACTGTCCCTGCTCATCCTCAAACGAAGTTCACGCGATGCTCGGGGAGAGTTGAGACAGACGGGACTGCCCACGCGGCGCAACAGGCGCACCTCGGGACAGTCTCGTCTGTCCCGTGGCGGCCGCTATAATCGGAGGTGGTGGAACTGGAAAAGGCGCTGTTGCGCAAGGTCGGCGAGGCTGTGCACCGCTTCAACATGATTCGCGAGGGCGATCGCGTCGCGGTGGCGGTGTCCGGCGGGAAGGATTCCGTCACCCTGCTGGAAGCTCTGCTGTTGCTGGCCAAACGCGCGCCCATCGAGTTTTCCGTCTGCGCCTTTACGGTCGAGCAAGGCAAGTTTTTGCGGCCGATCGAGCCGCTTGGCGATTATCTAAAACAGCGCGGGGTGCCGTGGACTTATTACCGCGATACGCCTTCCCTGCGTCTGCTCGAAGATCAGCCCGAGCATGGGTGTGACCTGTGCAGCCGCTACCGGCGCCGCGCCGTCTACGAGATTGTCCACGAACTCGGAGCGAATGTCATCGCGTTCGGCCACACGGCGGACGATTTTTGCGAAGCCTTGCTTCGCAACACCATGTTTACCGGCAAACTCAGCGCCCTGCCGCCGGTGACGCACTCGCGCGACCGCGAATACCGGCTCATCCGGCCGCTGGTGTACGTGACCGAGGACCTCACGCGAGCCTATGCCGAGTCGAAGGGCATCCCGGTGGTGCCGTGCGGCTGTTCGCAAAAGACCGGCACGGTGCGGGAGTCGCTGCGCGGCATGTTCCGGGAGCTCGAGCGCGAGTATCCGCACCTGAAAGAGAACATCCTTTCGGCCATGGGCAACCTGGACCCGAAGCGGCTGCTGGATACGCGCTTCCACGGCGCGGAGGCCCCCGAGCCGGAGCCGCTGTTTCCGATCGTCAGCGAGTAAGCGCCGGCCTTACACGAACAGGGTGCCGCGGCCGAGGATTCCCTGCGGATCCAGGCGGCGTTTGACGGCGCGCATGGCCTCCAGGTGTTCGGGCGCGTATTGCAGGGCGAGCAGGTGCGCTTTGCGTTTGCCCAGACCGTGCTCGGCCGAGACCGTGCCGCCCAGCGCAACGGCTTGTCGCGCAAAATCGGCCAGAAGCAGCGTGGCGTGTTCGGCCTGCTCCGGCGAGGGGAGAATGTTCACGTGCACGTGCGCGTCCCCGATGTGGCCGAAGATGACGTAGCGGCCGGGGAACTCTTGTTCGAGCCGGCGGCGATAATAGGCCAGCATCTCCCGGTTGCGTTCGATGGGAACGGCATGGTCGGTCCCCATCTTTAGAGTGCCGTTGCGCCGGACCGTGTCGTTGACGAGTTCCGGCAAGGCGTGGCGGAAGCGGCGGAAGCGCTCGCGGTCGGCCGGCGAATCGGCCAGCCAGGATTCGTCCAACGCTCCGGCCGCTTCGATCCGGGCCAGCCAGGCGTCGATGCCGTCGCAGCCGTCTTCGGATCCGAGTTCCTGCTCGAACAGAAGCGCCGCGCGCGCGGCGGGCGGAATTTCCGGAAAGCGGCCGCGGAGCAGCGCCAGCGAGGGCTCGTCGAAGTACTCGATCATGCGGGGCGAAGCGTTCCGCCGCCAGTCGTCGACCGCATCGAGGGCCATCGCGTCGTTCGGGAAGAAGATCACGCCGCCCAGGACCGAAGCGGGAGCGGGCAGCAGGCGGAGGCGGGCTTCGGTGACCACGCCCAAGGTGCCTTCGGAACCGGTGAAAAGATCGACCCAATCCATGCCGGGGCGGAGCAGGTAGCCGGCGGTGTTCTTGGTGACGGCCGGGAGCGGGAGCGTGCCGGGGTCGAAATCGATGCGGTCGCCGCGGCCGATATCCAGGATGCGGCCGTCGGCCCGCACGACGCGCAGCCGCTCCACCCAGCGGCGGGTGCCGCCGTATTTGAAGCTGCGGGAGCCGCTGGCGTTGGTGGCGATGGTGCCGCCGATCGAAGCGGAGGTCTCGGTCGGATCGGGCGGGTAGAATTGTCCGGACGCCTGAGCGGCGGCGTGCAGATCTCGAAGAATCACGCCTGCGCCGGCCACGGCATGCCCCGGTTCAATTTCCAGACGCGTGAACTTTTCGAGGGAAAGCACCCATCCGCCGTGCGGCACACGCGCGCCCGTGACACCCGTGCCCGCGCCGGCGATGGTGACCGGCACTCCGGCGGCCGATGCTTCGCGGAGCACGGCAGCCACTTCCGCTTCGCCGGCGGGTATCAGCACCCGCTCCGCGTGACCGCGGTAACCGGACGCGTCTTCCAGATACGCCGGGGAAATGCCGTCCGGACCCATGCAGGTTAGCCGTGCCGGATGACGAGCACGTCGCCGTCCTTGACGATGTACTCTTTGCCTTCGAGCCGCAGCAGCCCTTTTTCGCGAACGCCGGGGTAGCCGGCGTGGTCGACGAGCGCCTTCCAGTTCACCACTTCGGCGCGGATGAATTTTTTCTCGAAATCGGAATGAATGGCGCCCGCGGCCTTCTGGGCCGTGCTGTGCATCGGGACCGTCCAGGCGCGGACCTCGGTTTCACCGGCCGTCAGGAAACTCATCAGGCCGAGCAAGGCGTACGTGGCGGAGATGAGGCGCTCCAGGCCGGATTCGGTCAGGCCGTAGCTGGCCAGATAGTCGCGCTGTTCTTCAGGCGGGAGTTCGGCCAGTTCGGCTTCGATTTTTCCGCAGACGGCCGTCACCGAGGTGTGCTTGCGGTTCGCCAGCGGACCTTCGCGGTATTCCTTCTCGCGTTCGTGGAGCTTGCCGGCTTCAGTTTCGCCCAGGTTCAGCACGTAGAGCATGGGCTTTTGCGAAAGAAACTGGAAGCCGCGGATGCGCTTCTCGTCTTCGGCGTCCAGGTCGAGCTGGCGCAGCGGCTGGTTCGCCTCCAGCGCGGCTTTGCATTTTTCGAGCAGCGCGAATTCGTGGTCGAGTTCCGGATTCTTGATCTTCTTGCGGTCCTTTTCGAGACGCTCGAGGCGCTTCTCGACCACTACCAGGTCGCTCAGGATCAACTCGGTTTCCACATCTTCGAGATCGCGAACCGGATCGACCGAGCCCTTCTCGTGCGGCACGGTCTCGTCGGGGAAGAGCCGCAGCACGTGGGCAAAGGCGTCCACCACGCGAAGGCTCGCCAGATAGCTGGGGTCGCGCAGATTCTCCTTCGAGATCGGCGGCATATCCACGTACTCGACGGTGGCATGGGTGACTTTCGGCGGCTCGAACAGCTTCGCCAGTTCATCGAGGCGCGCATCCGGCACCTTGGCTATCCCTACTCGGGCGGCCGTGGCGCCGATATGGGTTTCCTGGTGAACGCCGGTCAGGATCGTAAACAGAGAGGTCTTGCCCACCATGGGCAAGCCGATAATGGCAGTCTTCATAGAGGAGGCTATCTACAGGGGCACGTCCATCAAACTGAGGATTTCTTCGATGATGCGCTCGCTGGCGTCGGCGCGGCGCGGCACCAGCGTCGTGCGCGTGTTGATCACCACGCGGTGCGCGAACACCGGGACGGCCAGCCGTTTGACGTCATCGGGGATGGCGTAATCGCGGCCTTCGACCAGGGCCAGTGCCTGCACCGTGCGGAACAGCGCTTGCGAGCCGCGCGGGCTGACGCCGAGCGCGAGCGAATCGTGGTTTCGTGTTTTTTCGACGATGGCGAGCATGTACTCCACCAGCGATTCGTCCACCGTGACGCGGTGGACCAGGTCCTGGAGATGGAGCACATCCTCGGCCGAGAGCGCCGGCGCGAGCACCTGAGGCAGCGCGCGGTCGGACTGGCGCACGATCTGGCGTTCGCTGGCGCTGTCCGGATACCCGATGCGCAGCCGCATCAGGAAACGATCGAGCTGCGATTCCGGCAGCGGGTACGTGCCGTGATGTTCGACCGGGTTTTGCGTGGCGATCACCATGAACGGGCGCGGCAGCGTATGCGATTTGCCGTCGATGGTGACCTGGCTTTCGTTCATGGCTTCCAGCAGCGCCGATTGGGTTTTCGGGGTGGTGCGGTTGATCTCGTCGGCCAGCAGGAAATTGCTGAAGATGGGGCCGGGTTTGAATTCAAACGCCTCGGCGTGCGCATTGTAGATGGTCACGCCTAGGACATCGCTCGGCAGCATGTCGCTGGTGAACTGCAGGCGGTGGAAACTGCAGGAGACGGCGCGCGCCAGAGCCTGGGCGAGCGTGGTTTTGCCGACGCCGGGGACGTCTTCGATGAGCAGATGGCCGCGCGCCAGCAGGCACACGAGCGACAGCTTCACCGTCTCCGGTTTGCCGCGGAGGACCGAGCCGAGGGCCCGTTCCAATTCGGCCAGCTTAGGCAAGGTTTGAGAAGAAAATCCAGCCGGGTCCACCGTTGATTCCCGCTGGTGCATCAGTACCAATCATACTAAGATCGCGCGCCGGGCGTCTCGTCTTTCTCCGGGGTGGCAAAGGAAATCGCAGTTGGCTGGGCATCCGGTGCGACGGGCAATGTTATGCTGGACGTTTGAGTCCTTTAGCCCTACCCCGTCTCGCGATTCTGCTTTCCGGAGCATCTATCCTGCCCGCGCAGCAGGCTCCTCCGCTGCTGGACGTCATGGCGCAGGAGTTGAACCGAAATTTTACGGTCTTGAAGCAGAAAGCCGACCCGCCTCCGTACTTCCTCAGCTACGAGGTGACCGAGCAGGAGTTTCGGAGCATTTCCGGCACGCTGGGAACCATCAGCTCGTCCAACAGCAGCAAGGACCGGGTGCTGGACGTCTCGATCCGGGTGGGCAGCCCGAAGCTGGACAATTATCATAATGTCCGGGGAGACCGCGGCCAGTTCACGTCGGGAGCGCCGCTTTCAGTGGAGGACAGTCCCAACGCGATCAAGCGGCGCTTGTGGCTGGAAACCGACCGCGCGTACCGGAGCGCGGCCGAGCGTCTGATCCGAATCAAAACCAATACCCAGGTAAAGGTCGCGGCCGAGGACGATTCCGACGATTTCTCTTCGGAGCCGCCCGCCACCTTCCAGGAAGCGCCGCCGCGGCTGCGTTTTGACGAAACCGGCTGGACCGAGCGCATCCGCAAGCTTTCTTCCCATTTCCAGAATTACCCGGACGTGCTGACCTCCCATGTGACGGTGAACGCTCTTACGGATACCCGGTATTTCGTGAACACCGAAGGCAGCCGCGTGGAGCATGGGCGGGGGTTCGCGCGCATCGTGATCACCGCCTCGGCCAAGGCCGCCGATGGCACCGACCTGCAGACCGGCGAGACGTTTGAGGCGGTGGAAGCCTCCGGGCTCCCGAAAGACGAAGTGCTGCTGGCCGCGATCGATCACGTTTCCAAGGACCTGGTGAACCTCCTGCATGCGCCCGAAGCCGAACCGTTCGTCGGGCCCGCCATCTTTTCCGGCCGCGCCGCCGGCGTCTTCTTTCATGAGATCTTCGGCCACCGCGTGGAAGGGCACCGGCAGAAGGACGAATCCGAAGGCCAGACGTTTACGAAGAGCATCGGAACCAAGGTGCTGCCGGACTTTCTTTCCGTGGTGTTCGACCCCACGCGCCGCAAAGTCAACGGCATCGACCTGAACGGCTGGTACGATTACGACGACCAGGGAGTGAAGGCCCGGCCGGTCCTGGCAGTCGACAAAGGCGTGCTGAAGACGTTTCTGATGTCGCGTTCTCCGATCAAGGGGATCGACCACTCGAACAGCCATGGACGCCGGCAGCCGGGGTACGAAGTGGTGTCCCGGCAATCGAACCTGATTGTGGAATCGTCGAATTCGGTTCCGGAAGCGCGGCTGCGCCAGATGCTGATCGACGAGATCAAGCGGCAGAACAAGCCGTACGGCTTGTATTTTCAGGACATCACCGGCGGGTTCACCACCACCAGCCGCGCCGGGCTGCAAGCGTTCAAGGTGATACCGGTGGTGGTCTACCGGGTCTATGCCGACGGGCGTCCGGACGAGTTAGTGCGCGGCGCCGACATTGTGGGCACGCCGCTGGCGAGCTTCGCGAAGATTCTGGCGACCTCGGACAAGCTGGATGTTTTCAATGGCTACTGCGGCGCTGAGTCGGGCAGCGTTCCGGTCTCGGCGGTCGCGCCGGCTATTTTGGTGTCCGAGATCGAAATTGAGAAGAAGGCCAAATCGCAGGACCGGCCGCCGCTTCTGCCATCGCCCGTTCCGCCCGAGACGGCACGGAGCAGCGCGCAATGAGGCTGGGGCTGCTGCTCGCCGCCTGCGCGCTCTTGGCCGGCCTGGTGGTCAGCGCGCAAGCGCCGGCGTCTGATCCCGTTCTTCAGGCCATGCACGACGAGATGGAGCGGTCGCGCAGCCTGATGGTGTCCAACCTGGAGAGCCCGTATTTCATCGAGTATCTGATCGACGAGGCGGACAGTTTCAACGCGACCGCAACCCTGGGCGGGATCGTCTCGCGCCGCCGCGACCGGTTCCGGAACCTGACCGTGCGCGTGCGCGTCGGCGATTACAAATTCGATAACAGCAACTACGTCGGCAGCAATTTCCCGTTCGGCACGCGCTACGACCTGCAGCGTTTTCCGCTGGACAACAACTACATGGTGCTGCGCCGGTATCTGTGGCTGGCCACGGACTCGGCGTACAAGTCGGCGGTGGAAGCGATTTCCCGCAAACGAGCGGCGTTGCGGAATCTTTCGCTGAACGAGCAGATCAACGATTTCGCGCACGCCGAACCGGTCCGGCTGGTGCGTCCGTTCGGCAAACTCGCGGTCGACGAAAACGGCTGGACCGATCGTGTGCGTGCGCTTTCCGCGGTATTCGCGCAGTACCCCGAACTGCGCGCGTCGAGTGTTGAGCTGGATGCGGGCGATGGCGGTTACTACCTGGTGAATTCCGAAGGCGCCGAGGTGAAGGTGCCGGACGGGCTCACGTACCTGCGCGCGCGCGCCTCGGCGCAGGCGCCGGATGGAATGACGGTGCGGGACTATGCCATGTTCCATGCGCGCGTCATCGCGGGGCTGCCTTCGCAAGAAGACATGACCCGCGCGGTGAAAGCGATGGCCGAGAACGTGGTCGCGCTTTCGCGGGCACCCAAGGGCGAGGATTACAGCGGTCCCATCCTGTTTGAAGGCGTCGCGGGGCCGCAGATTGTCGCGGAAGTGTTGGGCCGGAATTTCGCGCTGCCGCGCCGCCCCGTCATGGAGCCCGGACGGGCGGGCGGATTCAGCGGCAGCGAACTGGAAGGCCGCATCGGCGCGCGCGTGCTCCCCGACAGCTTCGAGATCGTGGATGATCCTACGTTAAAAGAGTGGCGCGGCCGGCCGCTGTTTGGCTCGTATGAAGTGGATCGCGAAGGCGTCCAGCCGAAACCGGTGCACCTGGTCGAAAAAGGACTGCTGAAGGGATACCTGCTGACGCGCGAGCCGGTGCGCGGGTTCGAGGGATCCAACGGCCGCGCCCGCATGCCCGGCAATTACGGATCGAGCGCCGCCGGCATCAGCAACCTGCTCGTCACCTCGTCCCTGACGGTGCCGGCCTCCGATCTGAAGAAGAAACTGATCGAAATGATTGTGGCTCGCAGCAAGCCATATGGCATTCTGGTCCGCAAAATGGACTATCCCTCGTCGGCTTCGGTGGAAGAAGCGCGGCGGCTCATCAGCGGGGCGCAATCCGGCGGCTCGCGGCCGGTCAGCCTGCCGCTGCTGGTGTATAAGGTTTATCCGGATGGCCGCGAGGAACTGGTGCGCGGGCTTCGGTTCGCGGGGTTGAACACGCGCTCCTTCAAAGATGTGGTGGCGGCGGGCGATGATGCGACCGTGTACGATTTCTTGGATAACCAGGCGCCCTTCGCGCTCATGGGTGGCGCGGGCTACATTTCCAATGCTTCGGTGGTGGCGCCGTCGCTGCTGATCGACGATCTGGAACTGCACCCGCTCGAAGACGAATTGCCGAAGCTGCCGGTGGTGCCGCCGCCGGATTTGTCGCGCTAGGAGGCGTCCGTGTGGCGCCTGCTGAGCCGGTACATCTTTCGCGAGATCCTCTCCAGTTCGCTCCTCGCGACCTTCCTGGCCACCGCCATCATTTTCCTCCAGGGCGTCGATAAAATTTTCGAGGAACTGGTCTCGAGCAACGGCGGCGCGCGGGCCATCGCGACGTTGTTTGCGCTCGCCGTGCCGCCGGTTCTGCCCTTGACCATCCCGTTCGGCGTGCTGGTCGGCATCCTCATTGGGCTCGGCCGCATGGCCAGCGATGGCGAAATCACCGCCATGCGCGCTGCGGGTGTCTCGAGCCGTCGTGTCATTGCGCCCGTGCTGCTGTTCGCGGCCATGGCCGGCGGGCTGGCCGCCTATGCTTCGATCCGGCTCACTCCGCTGGCGATTCGCGAGAGCGTTCAGATTGAGAACGAGTTGATCGCCAACCGGCTCTCCGCCGAGATCCAGCCTCGAGTCTTTGTCGAGGGTTTCCCGAACACGATTCTCTACGTGCGCGATGTGCGGCCCGGCGACATCGTCGTATGGCGTCCCGTATTCATCGCCGATATCACGCCCCCCGAGCAGCGCTCGTCGGGTATGGGCGACAAGGCGCAAGGTCCGCTCATTACAGTGGCGCGCGAAGCGATCGCCGTCTCCGATCCGGCTCACAACCGAATCCAGCTCTCTCTGCGCGACGCCTGGAATTACGAGATGGGCAAGGACGGGGTCGCCCATGACTCGTCCTTCGTGCGCGGCGAACGCCTGCTGCAGGCCGAGCCGCCGGCGTTGAAATCGATTTCGTTCCGGCAGATGAACACCGGCCAACTCTGGAGCTACCGCGGGCCGGATTCGATCGAAGCGCGCGAGGAGCTGCATAAGCGCTTCACGCTGCCGGTTGCCTGCCTCACCCTCGCGCTGGTCGCGATTCCTCTGGGAATCGCCACCCGCAAAGGCGGCAAGTCGGCCGGGTATGTGATCGGCGTCTTTCTCGCGTTTTTCTGCTACCATCTGGCATACATCAACCTGATCGGGCTGGCCCGGCAGCACGTGCTGCCGGTTCCGCTGGCTTCGTGGCTGCCGAATATCGCGTTCGCCATCACCGGCCTGATCTTCATCGTGCGCATGGAGCGGCCGAGCGAGCGCGATCTGCTGGGCAGTGTCCAGTCGTGGTTCGCCGGGTTGAAGTCGCTCAAGACGGAGCGGCCGCAGCGCGCGATGCGGCGGTGGCCTCTGCTCCCGCAGGTAGTCGATACCTATATTCTTTCGGGCTTCCTGTTCTACGTCTGGCTGGCGCTCAGCAGCTTTGTGGCCATGACGCTCGTGTACAACTTCTTCGAGCTGATGCCGGATATGATCCACAACCATATCCCGCTCGTGAAGATGTTCACTTACCTGTTCTTCCTCACTCCCACGCTGGTCTATCAGATCCTGCCGATCAGCGTGCTGGTCGCGATTCTGGTGGCGTTCAGCGTGCTCAGCCGGCAAAACGAGATTACCGCCTTCAAGGCATGCGGCGTGAGTGTGCACCGGCTGGCGCTGCCGGTCTTCATCACCAGCATGGTATTCGCCGCCGCGCTGTTCGCCTTCGATTTCTACTACGTGCCGGGCGCCAACCGCATGCAGGATGCGCTGCGGGACGAGATCAAAGGCCGGGCGACCCAGACTTATCTGCATCCCGAGCGGAAGTGGATCTGGGGCGCGGGGACGCGGATCTTCTACTACCGCTACTTCGATCCCAGCGAGCGGACCATGGCGGGCGTGTACGTATTCGAGCTCGACCCGGCCACCTTCCGGCTCACCCGCGAGATCTGGGCCGAGCGCGCGCATTGGGAGCGCTCCCTGAAGACCTGGGTCTTTGAAAACGGCTGGAGCAGCGACTTTTCCTCCGAAGGCCGTACCCGCCGCCCGTATCCGGTGGCGACCTTCCCGGAACTGACCGAGGCGCCCGACTATTTCCTCAAAGAAGCGCTGCAAGACAAGCAGATGAATTTCGTGCAGCTGCAGCGCTACATCGACGATCTCAAACAGAGCGGTTTCGATACGCTCAAGCTCCAGGTGCAGCTCTACCGCAAGTTCTCGATGCCGCTGTTCGCCATCATCATGGCGTTCATCGCGGTGCCGTTCGGTTTCCTGATCGGCAAGCGCGGCGCCATGACGGGAATCGGGGTGAGCATCGGAATCGCGCTCGCCTACTGGGGCGTCGGTATTCTCTTTGAAAAGCTCGGGGACGTGAATCAGCTGCCGCCCGCGATGGCCGCCTGGTCGCCGGACGCGCTCTTCTCGCTCGCGGGGCTGTATCTGCTGATGCGTATGAAGAGCTGATCGCCCGCGGCATCGGAAGCGCGGCCGGCACGGTAAAATCGAAACGATGCCTTATCCCGAACCTCTCATTGCCCCCATGCGCGCGGATCTCACTCGATTCGGCGTCGAAGAAGCGCGGACTGCCGCGGACGTCGACCGGCTTCTCGCCCCCGGCAGCGGCACCGTCTTGATGGTCGTCAACTCCGTATGCGGGTGTGCGGCCGGGCGCGCGCGTCCGGCCGTCGGCATGGCGCTGCAGCATCCGGTGCGTCCGGCCAAAGCGGCTACCGTCTTCGCGGGCGCCGACGAAGACGCCGTGGCGCGCGTGCGCGCGATTCTCTCCGAATACCCGCCGTCATCGCCTTCGATCGCGCTCTTCCAGGATGGCAGGGTCGTCTACATGCTGCACCGCGGCGATATCGAACGGCGCGATCCCTTTGAAATCGCCGAACTGCTGAAGAGCGCGTTCGACCGCTTCTGCGCGCCGGAGAAATCGGCGGCTCTCCCGTCCTGAAGCGAGGTAGAAGTTTGCAGATCGATGTCGAACGTCTGCGGCGTCATTACGAGTCGCTTTCCGATGACGAGTTGCGGGCGCTGGATCGCGAAGACCTGACCGAGGCCGCGCAACAGTGCTACGACGAAGAGGTGGCCCGGCGCGGCTTAGCCGAGGCTGGCGAAGCCGAGGCGCCGGAACGCGAAGACGAATACGAACCAACGGCATTTGACGCCGAAGCGGAGCCCGGCTGGCTGGAAGACGCGGCTTGCGCGTGTTCCTATGTGAGCCATCCGGGCGGGTCCGCCGCCTCCGACGCCGATATCGCGCGCGACGTCCTGCAGCAGGCTGGAATTCCCTGCCAGGTTTCCATGGTGGAGGCGGCGCCGGCCAGCGGCGATCAGCCGGCGCAGTACGAGTACCGCGTCATGGTGCCCGGCGCTCTGAATCTCAAAGCCACCGCCATCCTCGATCAGGAAGTGTTCAATCCCCAGCTCGAAGCCGACTGGCGCACGCACTTTCAGGAGTTGAGCGACGACGAATTGGCGGCGCTCCACCCGGATGTCATCTGCGCCGGGCTGGCCGATCGCATCGCCCGCCTCAAGCGGGCCTACAACGAGGAGATCGCGCGCCGCTTCCAGCGTTCTTCCGAATGACCCGCGTGGTCCTGCGCCGCTGGTCTGCGCCACGGTGGTTTTGAGCGGCTCGGCCAGGCGCTCGCCGAGTTGTTCTGTGCAGGCGGATCATCGGCTTTTTGCGCAGCCTGCGTGATTTGACGCAGGCCGGCGTGTTCCGCAATCGCACATTCGGGTTGAGAATTCGGCCGGCTGGCGATCCATCGCCCCCAAATTGAAGCTGCAGTCGCGGATGGTCAGGTAATTGCACCATGAAACGCTTCTTTGGATTCGCATGGGCAGATCCGGTTTCGCGTTGCTTGTCGCGATGTGGGCCTCGTCGCAACCGCCCGCGGTCAAATACGTGCCGCCCGAAAACATACCGGCCGCGAACGGCCCGGAGATGTTCCGGACCTACTGCGCGGTGTGCCACGGCACGGACGGCCGCGGGGGAGGTCCGGCAGCCGATTTCTTGAAGAAACGGCCCGCGGATCTGACCCAGCTGAGTCGAAAAAACGACGGTAAGTTCCCTGCTTCCCGGGTCGCCAATGTGATCCAAGGCCGTGATGTGGTGGCGGCCCATGGCTCCCGCGACATGCCAATATGGGGTTCGGTCTTCCGCGTACTGGGCGACAGCGCGACTGTGGAGATGCGCATCCAGAATCTCACAGCTTACCTGCGCTCCATCCAGCGGCAGTAGGCGGGCACAGATGGTTGGGCGGTGACGAGATGCGACGGATGCTGCAAGCCGGAAAGTCTGCCATCCTCGGATTGGTCTTGTGCGCGGTGGCGCTGGGCCAATCGGAAACCAGCGGGACGGTGCTTGGTACCGTTTTAGATCCTTCGAATGCGGTGGTAGCGGGGGCTACCGTCACATTGCGAAATCCGACGGCGGGATTCAGCCAGTCGGTCTCAACCGACAGCGCTGGCGTCTTCCGGTTCAATGCAGTCCCCCAGAACCGATATCAGATCGAAGTGGCAGCCGGCGGCTTCAAACCAGCCCAGCAGGCCATCGACGTGAGCAGTTCGGTGCCGGTCGTTGTCACAATCACGGTCGAGATGACGGCGGCGCATACCAGCGTGGAAGTGACGGCGTCCGCCGCCTTGATTGACACGGCTCCCGGATCACATACAAACGTCGATGCGTCTGCATTTTTGAAGCTGCCGGAAGTCGATCCTGCCGTGGGACTGAGCAGCATCATCAACTACAGCACGGGCGGAACCTCGTCGGACGCCAACGGCTTTTTTCACCCGCTGGGCGATCACGCGCAGACCAGCTTTGTGGTGGACGGACAACCCATCAGCGACCAGCAAAGCAAAATCTTTTCTACTCAGCTTCCTCCCAATGCGGTTCAGAGCATGGATATCATCACGGGCGCGCCCGACGCTCAGTATGGTGACAAGTCAAGCCTGGTGGTGAACGCAACGACGAAATCCGGTTTGGGAGCACGCCCGTTTGGCAGTCTGGAAGCCGGCTGGGGTTCTTTTGGAACTTGGGGCGAGAACGCCGCTTTCGGTTTCGGCTCGGCAACCTGGGGCAACTTCATCGCAATCGACGGCATCCGCACCGGGCGCTTTCTGGACAGCCCGGAGTTTTTGCCGCTTCATGACATCGGCAACAATGAAACCGTCTTCGACCGCCTCGACTATCAGCCCGGCCGCGATTCGTTCCACTTGAACCTGTTCGCCGTCAGAAACTGGTTCCAGGTTCCCAACAGCTACGATCAGCTTTCACAGGACCAGGTTCAGCGCGTTCTGACCTGGAACATCGCTCCCGGCTTTCAACACCTGTTCGGCACAGCGACGCTCCTGACCGCAAATCTGTTTATCCGTAAAGATCAGGTGAACTATTACAGCAGCCGCAATCCGCTGAATGATACGCCGGCTACTGAATCGCAAAATCGCTTTCTGATGAATTGGGGAGGGAAGGCCGATGTATCGCGCGTGCAAGGCCATCACAACCTCAAGTTCGGCGCGGGAATTCAGCAAACCCGGCTGTTGGAGAACTTCGCGCTGGGTATTACGGATCCTCTGTTCAACCCCGTTTGTCTGGATTCAAACGATAACCCTCAGGCCCTGCCGGGAATCACCAGCCCCGGCCAGTGCAGCGCGGCGAACCCCGCCTATCATGCGAACCCGAACCTCTTGCCGGGGCTGGTCCCATACGATCTGACGCGCGGAGGCCGCCCGTTTGGTTTTCACGGCGCGGATAACATCAATCAATACGCGTTCTATCTGATGGATGACATCCGCCTGAAACACTTCACGATCAACATCGGCGTGCGCGACGACCAGTACAACGGGCTTGTTTCAAAGAACGGGATTCAGCCGCGAATTGGTTTGTCGTACAAGCTGGAATCGGACACGGTTCTGCGAATAGCGTATTCGCGAACATTCGAGACGCCGTTCAATGAAAACCTGTTGCTTTCCAGCGCCACCGGTGCCGGAGGCCTGGCGCAAACTGTTTTTGGCGCGGAGACTAGCGTCCCCATCCAACCGGGCTTTCGCAACCAGTTCAACACCGGGGTCCAACAGAAGCTCGGCGCCCGCCTGCTGTTCGATGGCGACTACTTCTGGAAGTACACCCATAATGCGTATGACTTCGACGTTCTTTTCAATACGCCGATCACGTTCCCGATTGCGTGGCACAATTCCAAAATAGACGGCGTCACCGGGCGGCTGAGCACGACCAATATTCACGGCCTCCAAGCATATGTGACGTTCGGACATACCCGTGCGCGCTACTTCCCACCCGAAAATGGAGGGTTGATATTCCAGGGCACGGCAAATGTGGGCGGGGTCTTCCGGATCGATCACGACCAGGCGTTCCAGCAGACCACGAATGTCCGTTATCAACGTGCCAAATCCGGGCCTTGGGCCTCGTTCATCTGGCGGTACGATAGCGGGCTCACCGTGACCGGAGTCCCGGATGTAGCTGCGGCGTTAAAGCTGACGCCGGCGCAACAGGTAGATATCGGATTTTCCTGCGATGGCGTCTTTGCGACTCTCCAAAGCCCGATCCGGACTTGTGCTGGAAACGGCCGCTCCACACTTCTGACGCTGCCTCAAACGGCCGCCCAAAATAATGATCACAACCCCGACCGCGTGAAACCGCGAAACCTCTTCGATATCGCGCTCGGGACCGATAACCTGCTTCAGAGCGGCGATCGGTGGCGAATGACGCTGCAGTTGACCGTGACCAATTTGACCAATCGTCTTGCGCTTTACAACTTTCTTTCGACATTCAGCGGCACCCATTTTGTTGCGCCCCGAACGTACCAGTTGTCGGTGGGATATATTTTCTAAGCCGATTGCGCCGAGGATTAAGTATGATGCGAAGCTTCTTGCCGTACATTGCCTTGTGGTGTTTTTTAGCGGCGCCCGCGCTGTCCCATCATGCGGACCCTCTCTACGATATGGACCACCCGATTACGCTCGCTGGCGTGGTAACCCGCGTGGAATGGTCGAATCCGCATGTCTACGTGCACGTCAACGTGTCCGGCGAGAAAGGCGATACTGAGCAATGGGCGCTGGAACTCACGGCTCCTCACTCCTTGCGGCGATACGGGTGGACTAACACCACGGTGAAGGCCGGAGACCGAATCATTTTTACCGGCGGCCGGGCCCGGAGCGGAGCACGCGCCCTCCGCTGCTCCAGCATTCAATTGTCTGATGGGAAAAAATTAAGGGTCTGATCGACCGGCTGCCGTCTGATCGAGCACGGCGGGCCTGTCGGCCGGCTTTACTTGTCCCGGCTCAACCCCAGCGCGCGGATCCGCTTGTGCAGGTTGGTCCGCTCCATGCCCAGCGCCCGCGCGGCGCCGCTCACGTTCCACTTCGATTCTTCGAGCGCGCGGAGGATGTGCTCCCGCTCGGCCGACTCGCGGGCTTCCTGAATGGTGGATTTCGGACCGGTCTCTCGTTGCACCCGGATCTCGACCGGAATCGATTCGCGCGTCAGCCGCTCGCCGGGTGTGAGAATCGCCATCCGCTCGATGACGTTGCGGAGTTCGCGCGCATTGCCCGGCCAGCCGTGGTTTTCGAGCAGCGGAAAAACTTCTTCGTCGATCGTCTTCCGCTTGAAGTTGTTGCGCGCGCAGAAGTCTTCCAAAAAATACTGCGCCAGCGGCCGGATATCGTGGGGGCGTTCGCGCAGCGCGGGCACCCGGATGGGGACCACGCTCAGGCGGTAGTACAGATCTTCGCGGAACTTCTCCTGCGACACCATGGCGGTCAGGTCCCGGTTGGTGGCCGAGATCACCCGCACATTCACGCGGATGATGGCTTCGCCGCCGACGCGGTGGAATTCGCCTTCCTGCAGGACGCGCAGCAGCTTGGCCTGCGACGCGCCGTGCAGGTCGCCGACTTCATCGAGGAAAATGGTGCCGCCGTCGGCCAGCTCGAATTTCCCGCGGCGCATGCCGGTCGCGCCCGTGAAGCTGCCTTTTTCATGGCCGAACAGCTCGGTTTCGATCAGTTCGGTCGGGATCGCGGCGCAGTTCACCTTCACGAACGGCCCCCCGGCAAACGGGCTGGAATTGTGGATGTGCGCGGCCAGCAGTTCCTTGCCGGTGCCCGATTCGCCGATCAGCAGGACGCGGGCGTCGGAACGCGCGGCCAGGGACGCCTGCTCGACCGCACGCAGCCAGGCCGGCGAATCGCCGATCATCTTCGGACTTCCGCCGACCAGCTCGCGCAGCCGCTCGTTCTCCTTGCGCAGCGTGGATTGCTCGAGCGCGTTCTTCACCGCCAGCAGGACGCGGTCGCGGCTCAGCGGTTTCTCCAGGAAGTCGAAAGCTCCGGCGCGCGTCGCTTCCACCGCGTCGGCAATCGTGCCATGCCCGGAAATCATCACCGCCGGCGCGGGCGCGCCGTTGTGCCGCACCGCTTTCAAAATATCGATGCCGTTGCCGTCCGGCAGCTTCATATCCAGCAGATACGCGTCCGCGCGCTGGGCATCCGGGTGGGCGCGGAATTCGGCCACCGAACGGCACACGTTGACCGCATAGCCCTCGCGCTCGAGAATCATTCGCAGCGAACGCCCGATGTTCTCCTCGTCATCGACGATCAAGATGCGTTTGTTGGCCATTGGCGACGGCGGGCAGCAGGACGCGGAATCCGGCGCCGCCCAGTTCTCCTTTCACGAGCTGGATATCGCCTCCCGACAGCAGCGCGCTTTTGCGCGCGATCGAGAGCCCCAGGCCCATGCCGCGCTTTTTAAACGAAATTGTGGGCTCGAACAGCGACGCGCGCGCCTGTTCGCTCAGCCCCGGCCCGGAATCGTGCACTTCGATGGCGACATGCCCGTTTTCGGCGCGCGTGCGGCCGAGAATATGCCCGCCCTCGCCGGCAGCTTCGGCCGCGTTTTCCAGCAGGTTGGTCAAAATGCCCTTCACCAGGTCCTGGTCGGCAATCACCGGCGGCGCGCCGTCCGCCAGCGAGCAATCGTAAGCCACCTCGGGATGCGCATTCTTCAGAAACGCGATCCGTTCCTGCAGCAGCGAATTCACATCCACCGGGGCGGGGCACAGCGGCGGCTCCGCGGAAAACTGCGAAAAGGCCCGCACCCGGCGCTCCAGAGTTTCGATTTCGTCGACGACGATCTGCGCCGCCTGCTCGATGAAGGCGCGGTCGGCGCCCCCGGACCGCGCCACCATCTCTTCCACCGTGAGGCGGATGGGCGTGAGCGAGTTCTTCACCTCGTGCGCTGTCTTGCGCGCCAGCGATTGCCAGCCGGCGATCTGGCGCAGATAGACCAGCCGCTCGGTGGATTCCTGCAGCCGTCCCGCCATGCCGTTGAAGGCCTGCATAGCCCTGCCGATTTCGTCGTTCCGGCGGATCGGGACGCGCGCGCTCAAATCGCCGGATGCGAGCTTGGTGAGGCCTTCCGTCAACTGCTGGATCGGCCGGCTGACGCGGTCCGCCAAATACACGAGCAGCACCAGAAACACCAGCCAGATCGAGGCCGCCAGCAGCGCATACACGAGCTTGAAACCGCGGCGCAGGTCGCGGCTGTTGGCGCGCTCCACGGCCGCGCGGGCCTCGCCATACTGCCGCGCCAGCCGCTTCATGCCGATCCCCAGTTTCGCCGAGTAAACCCAAACCTCGTTGCCGTGGCGGGCGTAGTAATCGAGGCGGTCGCCGTCCTGGCCGGCGTAGGCGAACCGCTCCGGTTCGTCGCTCTGCGCGAAGGCGCGAACGGCGTCGTTGCCGGCGCCCGGCCCGTACTTCTCGGGCTTCAACTCGCCGGATTGCGCCTGCTTTTTGAGCTCGTCGCGCATGTGCTGGTAGTATTCCAGGCCGGTGGCCTGCAGCGACTTGGAAACCGCGTCCAGTTCGGATGCCGAAGAGTATTCCAGGCTGCGATCCAACAGCGAGGTGGTGATCCACACGGTGGCGGCCAGCGGCAGAAGAGTGGCCGCGAGGAAGATCACCACCAGCCTGTTCCGAAGTCGATTCACCCGTTTCGCGTCCTGCGTGTGAAGGTTCGGGGCAGATCCGCCAGCCGGAGCGGGCCCGCATCCAAGGTCCAGGGGTCTTCGTCGGGACCCGGCTTGCGGCTGAAGATCTCGATCAATCCGCGAATGCTGATTCCAGGTTCTCCGATCACCGACGACAAGTCCTTGGGATCGGCCGTGCGCAGCTCCAGCCGGAACCAGAACGGCCGGTCCGTGGGCACGCCGAGCGCGCTGATCGCGAGGTTATCCAGGCACCAGGACTCGGCCGCCGATGCGGAGAGCCCGGTGACGCGGCGGTTGGTGGTGCCGAGAAGGACGCTGAACTTTTCTTCCCAGACGTCATAGCTGACGGTCAGCCGCTCGGGAGCATGCCGCCATACCGTTCCGCGGTTGTCGCGAAAGATGGTCAGCTGCGAAAGGAAGACGACCGTGGCGCCATCGTGCAGGCGCGCGAGCGGGCGTCCGGACAGAAAATGCAGTTGCGGCGCCGCCACATGCAGGTTATCGCCGTCGAAGGTGACGGTGAGCGGGCCGCCCGTCCGCGCGCGAAGCAGAGGAGTCGCGAGGCCGGCCAGGAGCCAGCGTCGTCGGCTAATCGGTGCGCGCGCGGGATGCCTCAATAATTCATGCCCACCATCAAAATAGGGTCGGCGCGGCCTTCCCGCACCGGAAAGGCAAGCGCCAGGAAGAACGGGCCCTGGCGCACTCCTGCCCCTACGGAGTGTCTCGGAACAGCGGGTTGCCCGCTCTCCCAGACCGCTCCCGTATCGTAGAACACCTGAAAGAGTCCGTACCGGTATTCGACGGAATTGTGGACGATCCGGTTTCCTCCGAACGGATCGATCTGAAACATGTTCCATCCGCGCAGCAGCGTGCTGTTGCCGGCGAAATAGCGTTCGAAAATGGGAGCGCGGCCCGTGAGGAAGCCGCCCTGTACGTCGTCGGTCACCGAACTCTTGCCGTGCGTAAAGGTGTACCGGGCCTCCCAGTGATGACGGGCGTACACGAAGTCGCTCCCCAGGGCCCGGGTGGCCGCCCGCAAGTGATAGGCCGCATACACATCCTGGCGGTTCACGGGATCTTCGGTCCGGTATTGATACTGCAGCGAGGTAATTGCCGCGTTCGCGGCCTCGACGGGCAGCCCCGCGCCCTCGGGTTGCAACTGCTGGAAGCTGGCTCCGAAGCTGAGGGTCAGCGGGCGGGCGATCATCAGCACCACCATGGGTTCGAGGTTTTGGCGGCCCCGATACAACCCGGAGGTCTCGCCGGCGGCGGGCAGACCCGGCGGCAAGGCTTCGCGGGTGCTCTGGTTCCAAAGCACATGGTAGCTTTCGAATTGAAAGCGAAAATGCGCGCGGTCGGTTCCCGTCCGGGTGTTTTCATATCGCGCCACGATGCCCGTATCCCGTTCGGCCAGAGCATCGCCGTCGCTCAGCAGCCCCAACGTGACCGCGTTGTGCCGGGCCGTGGCGGTGCCTTCGACCGCTCCGCTCCACCCCGGCCGGGACGCGTAGAGGAACTTCGGCACCGAGATATCAAAGCGGGCGGGCCGCTGCGTAATCACAAAGATCACGCGCACGGAGTCGGGCGCGGTCCCGCGTTGCAACCGATGAGTCACGGCGCGCGCCTGGAATTCCCTGCGGAGCCGCTGGGCAAGATCGTCGAGCAGCGAAGGATTCAGCTTGGCGCCGATGAGCGACGTGATCTGGCTGCGCAGCCCGGAACTGATCTTCTGATCCGAATCCGAAGCAAGATTCGTCGACCAGCCGTCGCCGGAGACGATGACGGTCTCCACCGTATAACGGGAATTGACGTTCGCTTCGGGATCGTCGGTGGTTCCTGTGGCAAAAAGTGCGGGGGTGAGCAGGCCGCCAAACATCAGGCACGCCAGCGAGACAACTCTCATGCGGCTGCCGGGTGCACGCCGCATGCCATGCATAAATCCTTTAAATCCAGGAAGATAATGTGGGAATGAATGTGACTGGCGTTCACAGGTGTGGAGACGCCCGGCGAACCTGTGCCGCCGCCCGCGCTTACAGTACCTTGGCCAGTTCGGTGGCGAACACACCGCGCGATTCCTGCTCGCGGTCACGGCCGCCTCGCTTGCGGCGGTGCGTGCGCGGCGGTTGTGCGGCGCGCGAGGCGCCGGCGCCCGCGCTCGGCGCGTTCGGTGCGGCGGCGGAGCCGCGTGAGTCCTTGCCCTTGGGAGGCTGGGCTGGGTTGGCGCGCAAGAGCCGATCTTCCAGCGGCGCGCGGTCGAACCGGCGGATGATGGCTTGCATCTCGTCCGCGGTGGGTGCTTCCACAAAAGCGAAGCCCTTCGATTCTTGCGTCTCGTGGTTGCGAATCACTTTAATGGAATCGGCGACAAGGTCTTCGGCGCTCAGCCATTGCTTGATGTCATCGGCCGTGACCCACGTGGGGAGGTTGCCAAGAAAAACAGTAAAACTCATTCAGTTGGTTGATTTGCTCCGTCGGTTGGATTTTGGGTGCTTCAAGGAGAGGATCCCGATCTGCCCACTAGATGTTACCAAAGTAGCTCTGCGGATTGCAAACTCAGAAATGCCGCAGTGGGGTACTAGACGTTTCCCGGCGGGCGCCGCTTTGGCCGCCGCTGATTCCATGAGAGAACAGCGCGCAGCGACAACCGGAGCGTCCTTCATCGAGAGGCAGCAGGCGCCGCCGGTAACCGGTGATAAATGACGCTCTGGCCGGAGCGGGCCACTTCGCGATAGTGCGAGAACCATTCGCGCAGATCGGCGTAATTGCCGATCGCCAGTTGCGGGTTGTACTGGCCGAGGCCGTCGATCAGGAAAGCCGGCGACGACTGCGCGAGTTCGGCGCGATGGGCGCGCGGTCCGGCAAGATCGACCGGTTTCGATTCCACAAGGTGCCGGTCCGCGGGCACGCCCGTGAGCGGCTGCGAATCGAGGAACCGATTGGCGGCGGGCAGCCCGGTGTACACGTACAACTCGGGCCGGAAACCCCAGACGAACAACGTGTCGCCGGGATGGGCCAGCGGACGAACCAGAGGGGCCGCCGCGCGGCTGTCGCGATCCATCGCCGTATCGGTCCAATCCGTGCGGCCGGCAGCCAGCCAGCCGTATCGCGGGGCGAAGCGGACCAACGGAATCAGCAGGAGTGCGGCGGCCGCGAGACGCCGGCGGCCGAGCAGGGTGAAGCCGCGCGCGGCGGCGATCACCAGCACCGGCAGGAGCAGGAAATAGTAACGGGGAAAGAATCGCCATCCGGCGGCCACACCCGCGATCGAAAGGCCGCACCACGCCGCCCATTGGAACCGCGAAGGCCGGGACTCGTCGCGCTTGGCGCGTGTGAAGAACCAGACCGCTCCGGCCAGCAGCGCGACATGAAAGCCCGCCCAATCGAGCGACCGGACCAGGCCGTTGCGAATGGGATCTTCGCCGGGGGGCAGGGAAGCGTACAGGCGGCCCCATTGCCAGACCTCGTCCCAGTAGGCGGGCAAAGCTCCGCCCGCGAACAAAACTGCCGCCGCGACGCCATTCGCGGCGAGAAAGCCGGCCGCCAGCAGGAGGGCGCCTCCCGGGTTCCACACGGCGCACGCTGCCGCGACGAATACCGCTTTCGGGCTGATCAGAAAGCCGGCGCCCGCCAGGACACCGCTCCAGAAGGGACGCCCTTTCCACGCCAGCCAGACCGCCGCCAGGTGGGGAGCAACCAGGAGCAGGTCCGATGCCAGCGGCATCACCGCCGAGGCGAAATCGAACGTGAGAAAGAAGCCAAGCAGGCCGGCCGCCCAATACCCCTCCGGCTCCGACCACAGATCGCGCGCGAACCGGCAGGCCAGCCAGCAGGCGAGCAGGACGTAAACTGCGCCCGCCAGCCGCAACGGCCAGCCGTCGTGCGCCCCCCACAACAGGTACGGCGCGGCGACCAGCGGCGGCTTGTCGAACCAGATGTCGCGGTAGAGCATTTTCCCGCGCAGCATCTGTTGCGCGGAGGCCAGCGGCAGAGTCTCTTCCGCCCAAAGGATTCCGATATGGCACAGGCGCGCGGCTGCTGCCGCGAGAAACAGCGCCGGGAAGAACCAGCGGTTGAAACGCATGCCCGCTACCGATTATAGTGGCAATAGCCGCAGGCAAAGAAAAAGCGAAATATGCAGGACCTGCAGGAACAGCTGGCCGCGCTCCGCCGGCAAATCGCGCGCATCGACCGCAAGTACGCCGAGCCGGCGCCTCCTCCCGCCCCTGCCCCGAAGCCCGGCCGCTTCATCGAAGAATTGCTCACCGGCCAGGTGGTCCGCACGGCCCATGGCGAACACTTCGAAGCCGAGAAACTCTGGGAGCGGCACCGGCGGCACGGCAGTGTGGATATCGCCGACCTCGCGGAGCTTCCCGAGGACCTGTTGAGCTCGCTTTCGGACGGCGCTATCCCGCGCGCCCATCCCACCCGCTGGGCCTTCCTGGATACGGAGACCACCGGTTTGGCCGGCGGCACCGGAACGTACGCATTTCTGATCGGGGTTGGCTCGATCGAGCCGGAAGGCTTCCGCCTGCGGCAGTTCTTCATGCGCGATTACGGCGAAGAAGCCTCCCTGCTGGCCCGCCTCTCCGAGCACTTGGCGCAGTTCGATGTGCTCATCACCTACAACGGCAAGGCGTACGACCAGCCGCTGCTGGAGACGCGGTTTCGCATGTCGCGCGCGCGCCATCCCTTCGAGCGTCTGGAACATCTCGATCTGCTGTTCGGGGCGCGCCGCCTCTGGAAACTGCGACTCGAAAGCTGCCGCCTGATGGATCTGGAATATCAGATTCTCGGGGTGGAACGCCAGGGAGATCTTCCGGGCGAGATGATCCCGTATTACTACTTCGATTATCTGCGGTCGCAACAGGCCTTCCGGCTGGTGCCCATCTTCCACCACAACGCGATCGATATTTTGTCTCTGGCGTGCCTCACCGCCATCGTGCCGCTGGCGTTCCAGGCGCCGGAACAGGCGGCCGTGCGGCACGGCGCCGACTTGATCGGGTTGGCGCGCTGGCTGCTGGCGGCGGAACGGCACGTAGAAGCGTTGCGGCTGCTGCGCCGCGCGATAGACCTCGGCTTGCCCGATTCGCTGCTGTTCAAAACCATGTGGGATGCGGCGCTGCTGGAAAAGCGGCTGGGAAATAGGGAGGCGGCGCGCGCGGGCTTCGCGGAGCTGGCCGCCTCGCGCAACCCCTATCGTGCCCGCGCGTACGAAGAACTGGCCAAGCATTACGAACACCGCGAACGGGATTACGCCGCCGCCTTGCAGATGGCGCGCGAGGCCCGGGCGCTGGAAGATACCCCGGAGATCCGCCGCCGCGAACAGCGATTAGCGAATCGGGCGGCCAAGCTCCGCTTTCGCGAGTTGGAGGAACGCCGCGGCGGTTGACATCGGGCCTTCCGCGCGCCAGCACGCCGTCACCGCGGTGCTGAGACGCGGCAGCGCGCGATAGACTACGCCGCTCCAGCGGAAGCGCTGCACGCACGCCGGCGCCAGCGAAACCCCCATCCCGGCTTCGACAAACGAAACCACGGTCTGCCATTGCGTCGCTTCCTGCACGATCCGCGGGAGTGAAGCCGGATTGGACACAGAATCCCAGCAGCTTGTCATAGAAAGCGGGGCCGAGACTGCGCGGGAAAAAGACGAACGGTTGCGCGCGCAGATCGGAGAGCCGCAAGCCGTTTCCTTTCGCCAAGCCAGAAGACGCGGGCAAGACCGCGACCACGGGCTCGTCAAACAGCGCGGTCGACGCCAGCGGCTCGCCCGGCCGGGTCTCCCGCAGGAATCCGACGTCGATTTCGTCGCGCCGTATCGCGTCTTCGATCGCGCTGGTCGACATCTCCCGCAGAACAAACTGGACTTGCGGATGCGCCCGCCGATATTTCCGGATGGCCGCGGGAAGGGCGGAAAGCAGCACCGAAGGCGGCGCTCCGACGCGCAGGCGGCCGGTCTCGCCGCGGGCGGCCCGGCGGGTCGCGTCGACGGCGCGCTCGATGCCCGCCAGAACCCGCCGCGCTTCCTCCATCAAAATCGTGCCGGCGTCGGTCAGCCTGGTCTTGCGGCCGCGTTCGAAGACCCGGCAGCCAAGCTGCCGCTCGAGCTTCTGGATCTGCTGCGTCAGCGGCGGCTGGGCGATCCCGATGCGCTCGGCGGCGCGCCCGAAATGCAGTTCTTCCGCCACCGCAAGGAAATAACGAAGCTGGCGCAGGTCCGGAGTATCCATATGAGAATTGTATCGATACTTCGATCTGAGCATATTGGACATATCGGCGGCACGGGGCCTACCCTGGCCTCATGAACGAACCACACCTGCTCCCGGTTTATGACCGCTACCCGCTCACGATCGATTCGGGCAGCGGCTGTTCCGTCTTCGACACGGCCGGCCGCCGCTATCTCGATCTGGCCTCCGGCATCGGGGTCAACGCCTTCGGCTACGCGCATCCGCGGATCACCGCGGCGATCGCGGATCAGGCCGCCCGCTGTCTGCATGTTTCGAATCTGGTCTCGCACCGCTACCAGGGGGAGTTGGCGGAACGCCTGTGCCGGGCCGGCGGCCTGGACCGCGCATTCTTCAGCAACAGCGGCGCCGAAGCGATGGAAGCGGCGCTCAAAGCCGCGCGCGCCCGAGGTCTGGCTTCCCGTCCGTCAAAAACCCGGCTGCTCGCGCTGTGCGGTTCTTTCCACGGGCGAACCCCTGGCGCCCTGTCGGTCACCGGACAGCCGGACCTGCGGCGGCCCTTCGAACCGCTCCCGGGCCCGGTTGCCTTCATCGATCCGAACGACACCGCCGGCTTGGAAGAAGCGGTCGGACCGGACACCGCGGCGCTCGTGCTCGAACCCGTGCTGGGCGAAGGCGGCATCCATCCGCTGGCGGACGAGTTCGTCCGGCGCGCCCGCCGCCTCACGGAACGGCACGGCGCTTTGCTGATTGCCGATGAGACGCAGTGCGGGCTGGGGCGGACCGGAAAGTATTTCGCCTATCAGTGGGCCGGCATTCAGCCGGACATCGTGGTCACGGCCAAACCGCTGGCCGGCGGCCTGCCGCTCGGCGCCACGCTGTTCACCGGGGACGCCGCGCGCCACCTGCCTCTTCATTCGCACGGCAGCACGTTCGGCGGCGGTCCCCTGGCCTGCCGGGTGGCTCTCGAGGTCCTCAGCCTGGTTGACGAAATTCTGCCGTGTATTCCCGAAAAGGCCGCTTGCTTCCGCGCGCGCCTCGACGCGCTTCCAGCGCGCCATCCCGCCATCACGGAGATCCGCTCCAAAGGTCTGATGTTTGGGATTCAGCTCTCCGTGCCGGGCCGGCCTGTCGTCTTAGCCGCGCTCGAACGGGGCCTGCTGATCAATTGCACGCAGGGAAATGTCCTGCGCCTGCTGCCGCCCTACATCATCGGGCACGAGGAAATCGAGGAAGCCAGTCAGATCCTGGACCAGGCGCTTACCGCGGCACTTTCGGATCGCTGACCTCGGTCCCCAGCCCGGCGTACGCGTCTTTGACCTTGATCACTTTGCTCCCTTCAAAGGTCACGAACGTGATCTTGCCGGGCGGGGTGCCGAACACCCAGTCTTCGGTTTCGACGCCGTCATTGGTATTGCGCTCGCGGTGCTGCGGCCGGCCCATCGCCATGACCACCTGATCGCGGTCCATCCCCACCATCACGCGTTTGTCATGGATCGCCTGCTTTACTTCCGGAGGCAGGGTGTCGGAATAGAGTTCGGTGGCGCTGCGCTTCTCGAAATCCAGCACCGGCGCCAGCATCTTCTTCACTTCCGCGGCTTTGATCGGCTCCAGCGGCTTATGGAACAGGATCGCGATGGTGGTGCCGCTGATGGAGTTCGAATCTCCCTGCGCCACCGGCCGCATTCCCACTCCGTTGCCGATCTGCACGTTCTCATACCAGTGATGGTTGCCCTTGATCCCGTGATTGATTTCGAGGACGATCTTGTCGTCGTCCAGAACGATCTTGGTGATCTGCACCAGGTCGCCGGCGCGAGCGGCCGGTCCGCCTACCTTCGCGGCCTCATCCCATTTCTTCTTGTCGTACGTGCCGCTCGACTCGAATTCGAGCGGTTTTTTCGAGCGGGGCAGCAGGACTTTCACCTTGGCATATTCGGCCATCAACCCGCGCGTCAGCTCGATCTTGTCTTCCATCGTGAGCTTTTCGGCGGCGGGGGCGAGGCCCGGCAGGAAACTCAGGAGGGCAACGGTGGCGAGGGTTCGCATACAGCGGTCTCCGCGGGCGGGTCCGTCAGAGGCGAAACCTGCCGGCGCACAGGCGCTTTCACGGTCGCGACAAAGAGCAGAACCAGCACCACGGAAGTCAGCACGCTGGCTTCCGGGCCATAATCGCCGCCGCTCCACCACACGCCGGCGGTCCACACCATCCGGTGGCCCGTCACAACCATTTTAAGCCCGCTCACGTTGACCCCAAAGAGCGGCAATGTAAAGTTCCAACCGAAGTGCAGGCCGATGGGCAGCCACAAGTCCCGCGTGCGGAAGTAGGCGTAACCAAAGAGGATGCCGAATCCGGCGGTGTTGACGATGCCCAGCCACAGCACGTTCGGGTTGCCGGTATGCATCAGTGCAAACAAGACCCCTACCGGCACGATGGCCGCAAACGGCCCGGCGGCGGCCATCAGGATTTGAAACCCATAGCCTCGAAAGAGAATTTCTTCGGCCGCCGACCCGGCGGCCAGCGCCAGCGTCACAAACGGCAGCGTGCCGGCGGTCGGCGCGGCTACCGGCGCGAAGTGCGCGGCCCCCACCAGCAGCGGGGGCGCCAGCACGACTGTCGCGGCCGCCAGCCCGCCGACAATTCCGAGCGCCAGGTTGTGGGCCGCCGCGCGGTTCGCCATCAGCCCCGCCGCCGCCAGCCCGCGGTGCTGGTAGATGCGGAGAGCGAGCCAGTTGGCGAACAACGCCGCGAGCAATGCCGCCGCCGTGGAGCCCACCACGCCGCCCCACGACAAGGCGAAGTCCAGAAGAATGCCCGCCACAAAATCGAACGCGACGAACGCCGCGATCGAAATCCCGACCCGCAGCGCGTCTTTGCGCGGCTCCATCGCTTCAGGCACCCGCCCGCACCTGCACGCCGCGCGAGGCTACCTGCACCGGCAGAACCTGCCCGCCTTCGCGCCGGATGACTTCGGAAACGCGATCCCGCGCGCCGCGCTCCACCAGAAAAAAGACGCAGCCGCCGCCGCCCGCGCCGCATACCTTGGCGCCCTTCGCCCCCGCCTTGCGGCTGGCCTCGATCAGCCGGTCGATCAGCGGCGTGGAGATTCCGGGCGCGTTCTTGCGCCGGTTCGCCCATTCCTCGCGCAGCAGCCGCGCGGTTTCGTTCCAATCGGCGCGTTCCAGGGCCTGCCGCATCGCCGCCGCAATTTCGGCGATCCGCTCGAAGTTCCGCCGCACCGCGCGGTCGCCATCGATGTGCGCCTTGGTGACCTGCCAGTTGTTGATGCCGGACTGCCGCGGCGCGCCGGTGTACGCCAGCACGATCCGTTCATTGAGGTCTTCCGGATCGATCGCGATCGGCTTCCGAAAAATTCCGGCCTCGGTGAGCTCGATCGCGCTGACGCCCCCGTACAGCGCCGGATAGTAATCCTGGCAGCCGGTCGGCACCCGGATCACCTGCGCCTCCACGTTCTGCGCCAGCACGCGAATGTTTTCCAGGGGCAGCCGCGGGTTCACGTGCAGCCGGTGCAGCGCGCTGGTGAGCGCGATCATCAACGCCGACGATCCGGAGATTCCGGCGCCCGCCGGCGCCTCCGAATGCGTGGTAATGGTCAGCCCGGTTTCCGGCGCGAAGTTGCGGACCAGCAGCGCGGGAATCGGGAGCCGGTATTGGCGCGCTTCCCGCAGCGCGCCCAGCGACGGGAACGACTCTTCCAGCTCCAGGTCCCGCGAACGCAGCACGATGCGCGCGTCGCGTCTCTGTTCCACCACGCAGCTGGCGTAGAGGTTGACGGCGAAGTTGACCGTGACCGCGCCGGGGTGAAACAGGTACAGCGGCCAGATGTCCAGCGTGCCGCCGGCCAGATCGACGCGGCACGGGGCCTTGGCCGATACTTTGGGGGCTGTTATCTTCATTTAATAGCTATGCCCGTCCGCCGGATTCTCCAGTTGGGCGACCCGCTGCTCCGGGCCGTCTCCGCCGCCGTGCCGGCCGCTTCTGAAGCCGAAGCGATATTTCAGGATCTCCGCGACACCCTCCATGAATTCCAGCGCACTCACGGTTTCGGACGCGGAATCAGCGCGGTGCAGATCGGCGAGCCGAAACGATTAATATATATCGAACTCGGCGGCCGCGCCTATCGTTTGCGCAATCCGGTGTACGAATTCCAGAGCCCCGAGCGGTTCGAGCTTTGGGACGACTGCTTCTCGTTTCCCGATCTGCTGGTCCGCCTGGAACGCGCCGAGCGCGTGCGCGTCCGCTTTGATGACGAGCAGGGCCGGAGCCAGATCTTGGATGCCGGCGGCCCGTTTTCCGAACTGCTCCAGCACGAAATCGATCACCTGGATGGCGTGCTTGCCATCGATCGGGCGCTGGATCGCAACAGTTTCTGTACGCGCGAGGAATGGCGCCGCCGCTACGCGCGGGCCCGGGGGAGCGGCTCTTAACGTGGCGGGCCGCCTTTACGTGGTTGCGACGCCGATCGGCAACCTGGAGGACATCACCTATCGGGCCGTGCGGGTGCTGCGCGAGGCCGACCGGATTGCGTGCGAAGACACCCGCCAGACGCGCAAGCTGCTGGAACACTACGGTATCGCCAAACCCACCGTCAGCTACCATGAGCACAACGAGCAGGAGCGCAGCGCCGAACTGGCCGGGCGTTTGCTTGGCGGAGAAATCATCGCGCTGGTCTCCGATGCCGGGGTTCCGCTGATCTCCGATCCCGGATACCGGCTGGTGCGGGCGGCGTTGGAAGCGGGAATTCCCGTCGAGCCCGTTCCAGGCCCCTCGGCCGTGCTGGCCGCTCTTTCCGCCTCCGGTCTGCCGACGGATGCGTTTCACTTCGGCGGCTTTCTGCCGCCGAAGCCCGGGCAGCGCGCGCGGGTTCTGGAATCGCTCGCGGGCGAGACCGCGACGCTGGTCTTTTACGAGGCGCCGCACCGGATTCTGGAAACGCTCGAAGCCGTCGAGCAGGTGCTCGGCCCGCGCCCGGTGGTGGTGGCGCGCGAATTGACCAAGCTCCACGAAGAATTCCTGCGCGGCACGGCGGCCGAGGTGAGGACGGCACTGGCCGCGCGCCCCGCCATTAAAGGCGAAATCACCCTCTTGATCGGCAAGGCGTCCCAGCCTGCGCACGACGAGACGCCGGTTGAGGATGCGGTGGCCGATCTGGTCCGCGCCGGCACCCCCCGGATGGATGCCATTAAGCAAGTGGCCCGCCAGCGCGGCCTCTCCAAGCGCGACCTGTACGACCAGTTGCTGAAATCCCGCTAAGCGGCTTATAGCACCAGCACCTTAATATCCGGGTAGCCCATGAGTTTGAGGATGAAATAATTGACTGCCGCTTCCCCGGCATTTTCGGAGAAGCAGACCAGTTCCGCATAGCGCGGGACGCCGGCTTTGACCAGAATCTTCCAGAGATCTTTTGCGGCTTTGGGCGTGCCGTCCGGGTTCAGCAGATCCGTGTACGCGACATGGACCACCTTGCCCTCCGGCACCTGCGCCGGCACATTCCGGCCCGATGCAAGGAATACCTTGGGATAAACTCCTTCCGTGCTCGCCGTGTCGGTAATCAGGATGCCCTGGCGGAGTTTCGCCGCATACGCCGCGGGAGGGATCGAAAGGTCCTGGGGAAACTTTTTTGGACCAACTGCCGTGGCCTCTTTTGGGAGCGCAAATCCAAGTTGCGCCCATCGATCCATCGAGTCCATCAAGACCGATGTTCGCTTCTGTCCGAGTTTTTCCAACATCAAGAACGCCAGTGCCGACTCGGGAGACAGCCCTGCGTCGGACACGACCACTGCTTCGTCGGACGCCTGCACACCGGCCGCTCCCAGGATTTCAGACAGCTTTGCCGGATCCGCCAGATTGCGTTGGAATAGCTCCGCGGGGATGTTCAGCGCGAACGGGACATGCCCCTGATTGAATGTCTGGGCCGGCCGCACGTCCACGACGCTGGCGTGTACGAGCCCCATGGCCCGAGGCATCGGGCTGGTCCAGAACTGCACCTGGGTGGCGCCCCTCATCAGGAACGGCGCGTCATAGGTCCAGTAGGGAAGTCCCCGTTCGTCGGCAAGCCATCCCAACTCGGATTCCCGGTAGAGTTTCACATCCGGGTAATTCAGTATGAACTTCAGCGCGAAAAACGGTACGCTGGCGGCAACGCCGCCGCCGCAGTAGGTGTACACCCGCTGGTCCGGCCGCACTCCCAGGTACGCCAGCATTTTCCCGATTTCTTGCGGTGATTTGAAGGTCCTGTCCGGATTGTAGAAATCGGCGCTCGGCAGCAGGATGCCGTGAGGGATATGCCCGGCCCGGTCAAAGGCGCGCACTTCTCCAAAGTGCCAGTCGGCCCCCAGCGCTTCCAGTAACACGTTGTGGACCGGGTCTCCGGAGGCCGTCAGGAATTCCGGCAGATCCACGGCGGCCTCAAGCTTCGGCTCGGTGATTCGGAAAGAGCCGGGCTGCGGGGCCGGCGTGCTTTCCTTCGTTACCGGCAGCCCCTCCTGCTGCCATTTGAAAAACCCGCCGTCCAGGATGAAAAGGTTGTTCGCGGGGAAGCCGTAGTAGTAGAGGGAGAACAAAACCCGGGTGGCCAGGATGTTGCCGCCCTGGTCGTAGAGGACGACCTTCTTGCCGGGGCTGACGCCCCATGATTGGAAGCGCGTTTCCATTTCGGCGGCCGCCGTTTCGGGGAGGCCGTAGGTAAACAGGTCTACGCTGATCGCGCCCGGAATGTGGTTTGCCGCGTAGGCCTGAGCGGGTGACGCGTCGAGCACCAGGACCTCGGCGGTTGTGCGATGGTTCTGCAGCCAGGAGGCCGTCACCAGGTTGCCCCGGATCCCTTCTTCCGCCCTCAAAAGCCGCGCCGCCAACAACAGGCCTGTCAAAAGGAAGCAGCACCTTGAAACCTTGCCCATATGATCTTCTCCGCCGGATGGTCTTCCGGCCAGAACGTGTCGGTTTGGAAGTCCGAGAGGCCGGCGGTTTCCCGACGAATGGTTGCCTGCCACGCGGAGCGCCGCGACGGGCGCGAATCCGCTTCTCACCAGCGACGCTACCGGCCCTCGCCGCCGATGTCAATGCCGCTCGGGTGTGCGATGACGACGCATCGGTCCGCCGCGTGATCTTTCAACTGCTCGCCGTCCTGGGGCATGAGGTGGTGACTGCCGCCAACGGCCTGGAAGGGCTGGACCTCTTTGGCGCGGAAGACCCGCAGATCGACGTGATCCTCACCGACCTGCAGATGCCGGTCATGAACGGTTACGAAGCCGTGCACCACATCCGGAAACTCAAACCGGCCGCCCGCATCATCTGCATGAGCAGCCATTCCGGGCAGGCTTTGCCCCCGGGAACCGGGTTTCTTCCAAAACCGTTCAGCCTTACCGCCATACAGGACTGCGTGGACCCGGCCCTCCCGGATATCCCGGGTACGCCTTAACTGCGGCAGGCTCCCGAAGCGCAACTTTGCGCCTGTCTGCTCGACCTGCCGCGCTACTGCGATGGTATCGCGATGAGATTTGTCTTTGCCGCGATCACCCGAGCTAGTGCCCGGAAGTCCTCGTGCGCATCTCGCGCGGCCTGGAAATGCGCTCCAATCGCGCCGTCGGCCGGCTTGAGGTGAAACATCGGTTTATGAGCCTCTTGCGCCATCGGCATCAGACTCCGATAGTGCTTCAGTAGTGCTAGTCGATGAGGGTCCTCCTGGAGCGTGACGCGTCGAGGAGCCGACTCGGACAACACGTACTTGCGATAATCGCCTGGGATGCGATTCATCCACTTATCGTATGCCTTAACCGGGCGATCGAGCCGGACGCTGTGCTGCAAAACGATATACCCAAGCGGCTCCATACGGCCTTCCGGCAAATTGACGTTCATATCCGGTTTCCGGCCCAACCGGTCCGTCCAGTCTCGTCGCCACCGGGCGAATGTCGGGCCCAAATTTCGCAAACCTTGAAGCGAAAACAGGTCTGGCGAAAGCGGTACAACCACGTAGTCGGCGGCAATCAGACCGGCTCGATTGATCGAGCCGAGATTCGGACCTAGATCAACTAGGATTAACTCGGCTTCGTGAGCCGCCGCGCCGCCTTGCATGATTCTCCAGAAGGCTGACAGAACGCGGAACGCCCTTTCGTTACCTCCCATAGCCGCTGGCCACTGCGATGAGAGTTCATCCTCAAAGGATGAAAGCAGAAGGTCGCCCGGCAGGAGCGCGAGGTGCTCACTCAGGAGCCGCGGCGCGGGAATTTTGATGTCTCCAATGCCGCGCACCAACGGCTGAATGCAATCATACACGGTGGCCTGACCTTCGTTTTGCTCCCACAGGGATTCCAAATCATCCTCGTCAATGCATGCAGCGGTCAGATTCGCTTGCGGATCCAAATCGACCGCTAGCACGCGTGTGCGCAGATCGGAGAACATCCAGGCGAGATGGTAAACGAGTGTGGTCTTCCCGACTCTCCCTTTATTGTTGAAAAAGGCGATCACGGGTACGCTCACGGGCGCCTCCTAACGATCGCGAGCACGTGGGTGTCCTCGGTCGCGTATTCAAGTGGCGGGTTGCCGTTCTTTTCCAGTTCCTTCCGCGCAACTGCAATGCCGACACCAAACCTCTGAACATAGCCGAGATTCCGCATTGCTTCAGCCAGATGGGGATTTCTGTAGTCCGTAACCCCGGGGCGCCCAAAATTCTCTCGATTTACCTGCCCGTAAGGACCTCCTGGACTCAGAATTTCGATCCTGTCGGAAAACCATTGGATGCGCACCGGCGCCGCGGTTCCTTCGTAGGTTCTATGAAGAATGGCGTTTCTCGTTAGCTGCTGAAGCGTGACAATCGGATAATCGGGCCTCCTTACCTCAATCGGGCCTCACGTGAACTCCCTCGCGGTCTCGATGTGCGCCTCAAGCTTCTCCTCAGTCAGCCGGATGAGTTCTGAGAGAGGTCCCGAGATATTGGCTGCGTCTTTGACCGCGTCCGTCAGAGAGGTTCCATCGAATCGCAGGAATTGCACGTACGCGCCTGGCACAAAACTAAGCGGGTCCAGTCCAACAACGAGCAGCCCCAGAACAGTAGGTAGGACGTGTCCTCGTTCGAATCTCACCAATCGCAGCGACGCGAGTTGGTCTTCGATTGCGCGCTGGTTTGCCTGTAGCACTTCCGGGGATACGCTGGACGGGAGGTATGACCTGCGGAACTCATCAAGATCAAGATCATCCACGCGTGCCGCCGAGATAGGGCGTAAATCGAATGGCAAATCTCGCGCTCTCCGCTTTTCGCTTAAGCGCCTTTCCTCTTCAGCAGTTGCTACCGCCCGGCGCGGCCCGACTCTGATCCAGACTCGCCCTTCATACCTGACAGGTGGGGCATCGGACGGCTCCACGATAATCACCGCGAGTTCGCAGCCGTTCAAAATTCGCTTTTGTACGGCAATAGTTGGAAACGGCACGATGTTCCCGTCGGATCGTATGTCGGAGAGAGTGAGAAGAAGTTGATCGGTGATCGGTAATCCTGCGCAGGATCCGTCATCCTTGGCCCCAACAAACACAACACCGGGCCGATTGTGGTTGGGCAGGTCGTTCGCGAACGCACAAACTGCCTGTCGGATGCGGTCTTTTTCCACTGATTGCTTTCGTTCGGACCGGTCAGACTCGTGTCGGTGAGTAACTCTTCCAGTTGTGCGTCCGTCATCGTGTTGCATTCCATTGTGGCAGAATGCAGCCGCTAAGAGCGGGAGCTCCTGGCTACCTAGCTCCGGACACACTGCGCGAGCGTGTCCCAGAACTCCGGAAACGAGACTGACGCGGCTTCGGCGCCTTCGATGGTGGATTCGCCGTCCGCGCGCAGCGCCGCCACCGCGAACGCCATGGCGACGCGGTGGTCTCCGAAGGAGTCGAACTGGGCCGCACGGAATTTCTGCTTCCCGGGAATTACCATGCCATCCGGCGTCTCTTCGGCGGCCACGCCCAGCCGCCGCAGGTTCTCGACCACGGTCTGGATGCGGTCGGTCTCTTTGACCCGCAACTCGCCCGCGTCCTTCACCCTCAGCCCTTCTTCGGTAGCCGCGCCGAGCACCGCCAGCACCGGAATCTCGTCGATCAGCGCCGCGGTGAGGCTGCCTTCGATCACTCCTCCGCGCAACTCCGAATGCGCCACCCGGATTTCCCCCACCAGCTCGCCGTTGACGCTCTCCAGTTCGGGAATCGCGATCTTCGCGCCCATTCCCGTCAGAAAATCGAGCAGCGCCGACCGGGTCGGATTCAACCCCACCCCGCGAATGGTCAGCTGCGAACCCGGCACCAGCAGCGCCGCCACCAGAAAAAACGCCGCCGAGGAGAGATCCGACGGCACCACCAACTCGCGGCCGGTCAGCCGCGGCCGCCCCCCGACGGTAATCTTCTGCCGCTCCACTGTGATGTCGGCCCCGAACTCGCGCAGCGCAATTTCGGTGTGGTCCCGCGAGCGCACCGGCTCGATCACCGTGGTCTGTCCTTCCGCGAACAACCCGGCGAACAGGACACAAGTCTTTACCTGCGCGCTCGCCACCGGCAGCTTGTACTCGATTGGCCGCAACCGCGCGCCTTCGATTTCGAGCGGCGGAAATTTGTCCTCCCGCGCCCGGATGCGCGCGCCCATCTCGCCGAGTGGCTTCATGATCCGCTGCATCGGACGGCGCGACAACGATTCATCGCCGCCGATCAGGCTGCGAAACGGCTGGGCGGCCAGAATTCCGGAGAGCATCCGGATGGTCGATCCCGAGTTGCCCGCGTCCAGTTCGTGCGAGACAGCCCGCAATCCATCGAGCCCTTTGCCATGGATCACAAACTCCGTGCCGCCGCCTTCCACCTCGATTCCCAACGCCCGCACGCAGCCGAGCGTCGAATGGCAATCGGCCCCGGTCGAATAATTCCGGATACGGCTGGGCCCCTCCGCGATCGACGCAATCATCGCGTACCGGTGCGAAATCGATTTATCGCCAGGCAGACTGATGCTGCCCGAAATGGAAGAGGCGGGACAGATTTGCTTCCGCACTACGCCGTCACCGCCTGCCAGCGCGCCGACACTTTCTTGATCCGTTCCACCGCTTCCATCAGGTTGGCGAGCGAGTTCGCATAGCTGAACCGGATGTAGCCTTCGCCGTACTGCCCGAATCCGCCGCCGTTGAGGCACGCCACGCCGCCTTCTTCCAGCAGCAGGTCGGCGAGCTGGTTCGACGGCATGCCGGTTCCGGTGACGTTCGGAAACGCGTAGAACGCGCCGCCCGGCAGCGCGCAGCGGAATCCGGGGATCTGGTTCAGCCCGGCGCAGAACGCGTCCCGCCGCCGCTTGAATTCCGCCACCATCTTGGTCACGTCGTCCTGCGGCCCGGTCAGGGCCGCAATGCCCGCCCGCTGGGTGAAACTCGCGGTGCAGGAATTCGAGTTCACCATCAGCTTGTTGACCGCGGCCACCAGCCACTCCGGCATCACGCCGTAGCCCATCCGCCAGCCGGTCATCGCGTAGGTTTTCGAGAACCCGTCGAGCAGGATGGTCTTTTCGAGCATGCCGGGAAATTCCGTGATCGAAACCGGTTCGCCGTCATAGCAGATCCGCGAATAAATTTCGTCGCTCAGCACCATGACATCGCGGTTCACCAGCATTTCCGCGATCGCTTTTACGTCCGCCCGCGGGATGATGCCGCCGGTCGGGTTCTGCGGCGAGTTCAGAATGATCAGTTTCGTCTTGTCGGTCAGCCGGTCGCGAAACAGGTTCAAATCGAACGAAAATCCGCGCGATTCCACCAGCGGCATGGGCACCGGCTTGGCCCCCAGGAACCGGATCATCGATTCGTAAATCGGAAATCCCGGATTGGGATAGATCACTTCATCGCCGGGCTCCAGAAGCGCCAGCATCGGGAAGAACAGGATCGGCTTGCCGCCGGGAACCACGCACACGTGCTGCGGGCCCACTTGGATGCCGCGCGTCCGGGAAATGTAGGCCGCGATGGCCTCGCGCAACTCGGGTAACCCCTGGGTGGGACCGTAATGGGTCCAGCCTTCGTCGAGCGCCCTCTTGGCAGCCTCCACGATGTGGGCCGGGGTCGGGAAATCCGGCTCCCCGATCTCCAGGTGCACGACACTGTGGCCTTTCGCTTCGAGGCCGCGCGCTTTCACGAGCACGTCAAACGCCGATTCCACTCCCAGCAGCCCGATGCGTTCGGCGAGTTTCACAGTTTCCTCCCCAAGCAGACCTTAACCAACAGCATCTTTTCAGCTTATCAAGGCACACGGGGTAAAATGGCGTTTGGCGGACGAGCGCGCTTTTCGTTCCACGTTTTGCAGGTCTCTGCGTCATTTGAGTAGGACCTGTGAGTACCGCCGTTTATAACCCGATGAGCGAAATCACCGAGCCCGGGCTGGACCTGGAACGGCAAAACCGCTTTGCTTCTGAGCACTTGCGGCGGATTTTCATCCAGATCTACCGGATCGTGGGGAACGTCGCCGATGCGCAGGACTTAACCCAGGAGGCCTTCATTAAGGCCTTCCAGCGGCAGGATCAACTCAAGGACGAGCAAAAGGCGGCCCACTGGCTGTCGCGTATCGCCACGAACACCGCGATCGATTTCCTGCGCCGCAACGGCCGCGCCACCTTCTGTGAGTTGGACGAGGCTCCCGAGCGGCATACCGACAGCCCCGAACAGGCGTTGCTCCGGTCCGAGGAGCGGAATTATCTGGAAGACGGGCTGCGGCTGCTGAGCCCGCGGGAGCGGGCCGCGCTGATGCTGCGGGACGTCGAAGGTTTGCCGGCCGAGGAAGTCGCCAAACGTCTCGAGTGCTCCAAGGCGACCGTGCGCTCGCACATCGCCAATGCCCGGATCAAATTCCGCCGTTACGTCGAAAGAAGGAAGCGATGAAACATCCCACTCAGGAGATGTTGGCGTTGCACGCGGGCGGCGACCTGGGGCGGATCGCCGGCTGGCGCACGGACCGGCACCTCGCGCGCTGCGAGCGCTGTCGCGAGGAGTTCGACGCGTTCGCCGATGTGCGGGCCGTCCTGCCCGATCTCAACGAAATCCCGGAAGTGGCGTGGAACCGCCTCGCGTCGGAGATGAAGGCGAACATCCGGCTCGGGCTGGCCGCCGGGGAGTGCGTCCGCGCTGAACAGAAACCGCTGCGGGAAACCTTGTTTTCTCATGCGCGCGTGGCCGTGGCGTTGGCCAGCGTGGTGGCGCTGCTGGTGACCGGAGTGGTGCTCGAACATCCGGTGCCGCGCCAGGGCGTGCCGCCCCTCGATGCCGTGATCGTGCAGTCCACCCGGGAAGGCATCCAGGTCCGGGATGGCGCGCAAGCGTTGCAGCTGCTGCACACGGGCGTCAACGACCGGGATGTGATTCGTTCGGTGGGCGCGCAGGGATCCATGCGCGCGCGCTACGTCGATCCGGAGACCGGTTACGTCACCATCAACAACGTCTATGCGGAGTAGATCCCGTTTCCGGCTGGCGGTCCTCGGTCTTCTGAGCGCGGCAGGTGTGCTGGCTCAGGACGCTCCCCTCGATTCGCGCAACGCGGTCAAAGTCAATCTGCCGGCGGACGCGCCGGTCAATTTCGTTTCGATGACCATGGGCGAATCGCGCGCCACCGCGCGCGGCGCGGCGCTGCTGCTCGACCTGCACATGACCCTCGAGCTGCGCAATACCAGCTCCAACCGCATCCACGGCGTGGTGCTGCGCGTGGTTTCGCAGGAAATCGCCGCCGGCGGCAAAGCGTCGGTGGCCGTGCCGAGCCTCAACATCAAACCGGGCGACGCCTTCCCGGTGCGCATCGACCTGCAGCTCATCCGGCCCAATCAGGCCGCTCCTGCCGGCGGCCCGCTCGTCACCGTGGACCTGGATGGCGTCCTGTTTCAGGATTTCTCGTTTTACGGCAGGAACCTGCTGAATTCCCAGCGCATGCTGACGGTCTGGGAAACCGAAGCGCAACGCGACCGCGAGCACTTCAAGCGCATCCTGGCGCAGTCCGGAACCAAAGGTCTGCGGGATGCCGTGCTGGCCAGCCTGGCGCGCCAGGCCGAGCAGCCGCAATTGGATGTGCGGGTGATCCGGCGGCGCGCCGTCTCCGCGGCGGCCGTGGCGCCCGAGCATACCGCCCAGTTTGCCTTCGTCAAGTTTCCGGATTCTCCCGTCGAGCCGGTGGATGGTTCGGCGGAAATCTCCGGCGGCGAAGCGCGCGCCCCCCGCGTGCAGGTCCAGAACCGTTCCAGCCAAACCGTCCGGTATGTGGAGATGGCGTGGATGGTGAGCGATCCGAGCGGCCGGCAGTATATGGCCGCGTCGCTTCCGGCTTCCGACGCCGAGCTGTATCTGCCGCCCGGCAAGACCGCCCGCCTGCTGCAGGATACCGAACTGCGTTTCAGCCGCGGCGGTGTTCCGCTCACGATTCAGAAGATGACCGGCTTCGTCAGCCAGGTGGAATTCGCCGACGGCAAGGTCTGGGTCCCCAACCGCCAGAACCTCGAATCGGCGGCCTTGCTGAACATCGTCGCGCCCTCCGCCGAAGAGCAGCGCCTGACGGATCTGTATCGCCGCAAGGGGCTCGACGCATTAATCGAAGAACTGAAGAAGTTCTGACCGGATTCAGCCGGTCCCGGACCCCAGCGCCGGGACCGTTCGGATTTGACGCAAAACTGAGTTAACGTCCCAACCCCAGAACTCTCTTGAAAGGCGAGTAGCCGGTTACGCCCGTGAATAGGCCGCCGAATGCCGCGGCCGTCAGCAGGCCCTTCCACTTGTAGCGGAGCGGCGCAAAAATGGCCGCGGCCGTGGCCGCCGCGCCGATTGCCATCCGGATTTTCTGCTCTGTGCTTCCCATATTCTCTTTCATTGGTTCCTCCAGTGGTGGTGGAAAATCTCCGACCAGATTAGCGCTTGAGCGCCAAAAAATAAGTGAGTTGCCGATCAGATGCCTCCAGCTTGTCGAAACCGTCCCCGGCCGGCGTGATCTGTTGCACGGTTTTGCGGCAGGGATCTCGGGGCGCGCGCGGCGCAAAACGGCTACACTGTAGCCGTTTTAAAATCGCAAGTGCGGGAAATAGAAGGGTTGCGCGAGAGGGACGGCTCCGATCGGAGCCATTTCCACCGGCTCAGTTGACCCGATATCGCGCGCGCAGCGCGAACGGGGCGATCTCGACCTCGAACTGTTCGCCGCCCCGGCCGACCATCTGATACGTGCCGCGCATGATTCCGGTCGGAGTTTTGAGCGGGCACCACGACGAATATTGAAACGATTCGCCGGGCGCCAACACCGGTTGGTTGCCCACCACGCCCGGCCCACGCACGTGTTCGGTGCGCTCATAGGCGTCGGTGATGATCCAATGCCGGCTGATCAGCTGGACCGTGGTGCTGCCCTGGTTCGTGATCCGCACCGTGTATTGGAAAACCCAAACGTCTTCGTGGGGCTGCGAATTCTCCGGCGAATACTGTGAAAGAACCTCGACGCGAATATCGCGGGTGACCGCTTCGGATACGGGGGCGAGGTCGGATCGCAGATCGGGCATGCTGAAAGCCCATCATAGCAGGGCCGGCGCGCCATGATATCCTGAGTCGGAATGTTCAGCCGGCCTCGGAAGGCTCGTGTTCTGTTCGGGTTATCCGACGTGGTTCTGGTGGCGCTGGCATTTGAGGCGGCTTACCAGACCCGCGTTCCGCTGCACCTGCATTTCCTTTTTTTTCTGACGATCCAGCAGAAGGCCTTGCTGTTGGGGTTTGCGCTGGTAGCCTGGGTGGTCACCGGCCTATGGCTCGAGATTTACGAAAAACTCGATTCCGGCCACCCCCGCATCATTTTGCGCGACAGCGCGCGCCAGTGCAGCGTAGGCGCGCTTTCGCTGCTCATTTTCGAGTACTCGCTGCGCATGGATTTGAGCCGCTTCTTCCTGCTGCTCTTTTTCGTGTATGCCTGGGTGCTGCTGCTGCTGTTCCGCCTGACCGCGGGGCGTGTGGTGGGGGTGATCCGGAGGGAATTCGCGGCGCCTCATTACGTGATGGTGGTCGGCACGGGCGAGCGCGCGCTGCGGCTGGCGCACGCTCTGGAACGTTCCGCCGAGTATGGCATCCGTTTGCGGGGATTCCTCAGCGAGGGGCCGGATCCGGACGCCGCGAGCATTGTGTTGAACGCTTCCTACCCGGTGCAGCCCATCACCGATTTGCCAGCGCTGCTTCGGCAGCACGTGATCGACGAGATTATTTTCGCGGTCCCGAGCGAAAGCCTGGCGCGGCTGGAGGAGTATTTCCTGCTGTGCGATGAAGAAGGCGTGCGCACCCGGGTAGCGGTGGATTTCTTCCCTCACGTCAACAGCACGATCTCTCTGGAGCGGTTCGGCGCGACGCCGCTGCTGACGTTTTCGGCCGCGCCGTACGACGAAATCCGGCTGCTGGTCAAGCGGACGCTCGATATTGTGCTGGCGGCGGCCGGCCTGGTGGTGCTGGCGCCGTTCATGCTCATCATCGCCATCCTGATCCGGCTGACCTCGCCCGGTCCGGCAATTTTCAAGCAGGTCCGCTGCGGCCTGAACGGCCGGCGGTTTGTCTTTTATAAGTTCCGCTCGATGTGCGAAAACGCGGAGGAGCTCAAGCCGGCGGTGGCTCATCTCAGCACCCGCGAGACCGCGTTCAAAATCCCCGACGATCCGCGCCTGACGCCGATCGGGCGTTATCTGCGGAAGTTCTCGATCGACGAGTGGCCGCAGTTGTGGAACGTGCTTCGTGGCGACATGTCGCTGGTGGGGCCGCGCCCGGCCGTGCCGAGCGAAGTCGATCAGTATAAGCGCTGGCAGCGCCGGCGGTTGCGCATGCGCCCCGGCCTGACCTGTCTCTGGGCCGTGTCGGGGCGCGATCAGGTCGATTTCGAGACCTGGATGAAGATGGATATGCAGTACATTGATAATTGGTCGCTGGCTCTGGACTGGAAAATCCTGGTGCGCACCATCCCGCGGGTCCTGGCGGGCAAGGGAGCCAATTGACCTCCGATTTGTCATGCACCTGATTCCCACCCAAGATGAGGTGGTGTCCGTGCTCCGCGAGACGGGCGCCCTTCGCGACGGCCACTTCGAGTATTCCGGTGGCCTGCACTCGAATGAATACCTTCAGGTTCCGCTGGCGATGCGCTACTACCAATATCAGCGGATGTTCAGCGTCGGGCTGAGCCGGTTGCTGCGGGCCAACGCCGAAATCCGCGCGATGGTGCCGCAGCTTTCGATCGTCGCGCCGGCCACCGGAGGCTTACCGGTGGCATACGGAGTCTGCGAAGCGCTCCGGGCCAAACAGGTCTATTGGGGCGAGATTGATCAGAATGGCGGGCCGATGCGCTTTCGTCAATACCTCGAACAGAACCCCGGCGAGCAGGTGGTGCTGGTCGACGACATTCTGCGAACGGGAAACAAGCTTTCGCAACTCAAAAAGCTGCTGGAATCGCGCGGCGCGCAGGTGGTGGGGCTCGCTGTGATCATTTATCAGCCCAACCCGCAGATCGCCGATTTCGGCTCTCTACCGCTCTATTATCTGGCCAAATTGGATGCCAGTTACTACGTCGATAGCGCCCATTGCGAGCTGTGTAAACGCGGGCTGCCGCTTGAACGAGTGTTAACGTAAAGAGTCCCCCCAAATGCGTGCGAAAACGGCCGGGAAAAGAGGCGCAGTGGCCTTTGCAGCTAATTCAAAGCAAACGGTTTAGTTCCTAAAATGCGGGGTTTGCACAATCGAAGTGCAGAATGTAAAAAACGCGTGACAGGTAAGCTTCATTACATTCCGCGGCCTGGTGTTTTCCACAGCTTTTTCCACAGCCCGGTGGAAAAAGGGGCGGCGGCATGAAACTGACGCCGCTGGATTGGGCGGTCGTGGCCGCGTATTTTCTGTTCAATTTGGCGGTCGGATTCTATTACAAAGGACGCGCCGGCAAAAATACCGGAGAGTTTTTTCTTTCCGGACGCAACGCGCCCTGGTGGCTGGCGGGCACCTCCATGGTGGCCACCACCTTCGCCGCCGATACGCCACTGGCCGTCACCGGCATGGTGGCGCGCAACGGAATCGCCGGCAACTGGCTGTGGTGGAACGCGGTGGCCAGCGGCATGCTGACGGTCTTCTTCTACGCACGGCTCTGGCGGCGTTCGGGCGTGATGACCGACGTCGAATTCGCCGAGATCCGCTATGCCGGCAAACCCGCCGCATTTCTTCGCGGCTTCCGCGCGCTCTACCTGGGAATCCCGATCAACTGCATCATCCTGGGCTGGGTCAACCTGGCGATGGTGAAAATCCTGTCGCTGATTCTGGGCGTGAACAAAGATTGGGCGCTGGCGATTGTGGTCGCGATCATCGCGCTGACCTCCTGCATTTCAACTCTTTCGGGGTTATGGGGCGTGCTGGTGACGGATCTGTTCCAGTTCGTCATCAAGATGACGATGGTGATCGTGCTGGCGGTCGCGGCGGTGCACGCGGTGGGAGGGATCGACGGCATGAAGCGGCAATTGGCTGCCATCGATCGCGCCAAGGGTCTCGCCACCGGAACTGCCGGTTCGGCCTTGAGCTTCGTGCCGGATCTCAACTCCGCCTGGATGCCGATGATCACGTTCCTGGTCTACATTTCGCTGAACTGGTGGGCCACCTGGTATCCGGGCGCGGAGCCCGGCGGCGGCGGCTACATCGCGCAGCGGATGTTCTGCGCCAAAGACGAAAAGCACTCATTGCTGGCGACCCTATGGTTCAACATCGCGCATTACGCGGTGCGGCCGTGGCCGTGGGTGCTGGCCGCCCTGGCGGCGGTGGTGCTGTACCAGCACGATCCGGCCTTCCAGAAGGATCCGGAGACGGGTTACATCCGGGTGATGATCGACTACCTGCCGGCGTGGCTGCGCGGAACCATGGTGGCGGCCTTCGCGGCGGCTTTCATGTCGACGGTAGGGACGCAGCTCAACTGGGGCGCGAGCTACCTGGTGAACGATTTTTACCGTCGTTTTGTGCGGACCGAAGCGCCGGACCGGCACTATGTGCGCGTATCGCAGCTGGCCACCGTGCTGCTGACGGTCATTTCCGCGGTGATCACCCGCTACATGGATTCGATCGCGGGCGCCTGGCAGCTGCTGATCGTGACGGGAGCGGGAACCGGCACGGTGCTGATCCTCCGCTGGTATTGGTGGCGCATCAACGCGTGGAGCGAGGTGTCGGCGATGGCCACCGCGTTTGTGGTTTCAGTGGCGCTGCAAACTAAATTCGGATTGTCGAGCGCCGATCCGCGCGGGTTCGCCTCCATCATGCTGATCACGGTGGCGATCACGTCCGCGGTGTGGCTGGCGGTGACTTTCCTGACCGCGCCGGAGCCGGAGGCGCAATTGCTTTCGTTCTATAGACGCGTGCGCCCGCCGGCGGCGCTGTGGAAGCCGATTGCGCGGCTCGCGCCGGAGGTGCCGGCCGGCCGCGATCTGAAGTACAACTTTTTCGACTGGATTGCCGGCTGCGCGATGATCTACGGGGCCCTGTTCGGAGCGGGAAAACTCATTCTGAAGGAGTATCTCCCCGGCGCCGTGCTGCTGGCCGTGGCGCTGGCCGCCGGTCTGTATATTTATCGTGACTTGAGCCGCCGCGGCTGGAAATCGGTCGTGGAATAAACCCAGCCGGATGGTGCTACAGTAGCTTTAACAGCCGGTGATGACCCGAATTCCAACTATCCCAAAGCTGCTGGTACTCGGCCTGTTGGGATGCGCTTGGATCCCCGCGCAGGACGGCGGCGCCGAAAAGCTGGCGCCATATTATCCGACTCCCGAGACCATCGTGGAAAGAATGCTGCAGCTCGGGAGTTTGAAAGCCGGGGAAAAGATGTTTGATTTGGGATCCGGCGATGGCCGGATCGTCATCATGGCGGCGCAGAGATTTCACGCCGATGCGTATGGGGTGGAACTGGACAAGGGTCTGGCCAAACAGAGCCTGCAGAAGATCCGGCAGCTGGGGCTGGAAAAAACGGCTCACATCATCAACGGCGATCTGCTGAAACAGAACTACAGCTCGGCCGATCTGGTGACCGTCTACCTGCTGCCGGTTTCGAACGACAAAGTGGAGCCGCTTCTGGACCGGCAGTTGAAAAAAGGCGCGCGCGTGGTGGCCCACGATTTCGAATTCCGGAATTGGACGCCCGAGAAGGTCGATCGCATCGACGACGATGGGGAGGGGCGCAGCCACACCCTCTACCTGTACCGGAAATAAGCTGTGCTGTTCCCTCCCGATTTCTCCTGGCCGCGCTACGTTTCCTGGGCACGCGCGCTGCTCTCCGCCGTCGCCCTGGCGATCACGCTGTTGTTTGCGACGCCGGTCTCGCCGCTTTTGTATGCCGTGCTGGGGCTGTTCCTGGCGTACAGCACCGCGGTCGCGATCTTCCATCGATGGCAGAGCGGGACGTTCGGCCTGCTGGTGTTGTTCTCCGACACCATCTTTTTCCTGATCGTGGCGAGCTTTGGAACCGAGCACCTGCTGTGGCTCGCGTCGGTGTTCTACCTGTACCTGCTGACCGAGGCGCTGGTGTTTTACAGCCCGGTCGAGGTGGTGATCGTGACGGCGGTGTGCGCGCTGTTCTGCGCGGTGCTGCCGTATCGCGAAATCCGGCTGCTGGAGCGGACCGTGGTGGTGGCGGGCGCACTGGCTTGCGGCTTCGCCGTCAACAAACAGCGGCAGAAAAGCCGGCTGGAGGAGTTGGAGGCGCAGCTGCAGGAGGCGCAGAGGGCGGCGGAGAAGGCGCGCGAAGCCGAGCGGATGCGGATTGCTTCGGATTTTCACGACGGGCCGCTGCAGAGTTTCATCAGCCTGCAAATGCGGCTGGAGATCGTGCGCAAGCTGATGGAGCGCGATTTCAATGCCGGCATGCAGGACTTGAAGCAGCTCTACGGCCTGGCGCAATCGCAGGTGCGGGATTTGCGCGCGTTTCTGCACAGCATGCGGCCGGTCGATCTTGACACCGCCAACCTGGTGTCTTCCGCGCGGCGCACCGCCGAAACGTTCCAGAAAGAAAGCGGTCTGCCGGTGACTTTCCTGGGAAGCAACACGCCAATCGGTTTGCCGCAGGAGGTGAGCGCGGAAGTGCTCCAGATGCTGCGCGAGGCGCTGCACAACATCCAGAAACACGCGGGCGCCACCCGCGTCGCGGTATCGATGGAGAGGACCGACCGCGGCCTCGAAATTTCGGTGGACGACAACGGCCACGGATTCAAATTCGCCGGCACGTACACGCTGGAGGAACTGGAGCTGCTGCGGCTCGGCCCCGCCAGCCTGAAGCGCCGGGCGCGGTCGCTGAACGCGGAGATGCTGCTGGAATCGCGGCCGGGGCGCGGGGCGGGGCTGAAGTTCCGGATCCCGGTGCAGTGACAAGCCGCCGCGGGGCCGCGGAGGCCCCGTGATACCCTGACGGAGTGAACGTCGGGATCACCTGTTATCCCACTTACGGCGGCAGCGGAATCGTCGCGACGGAGCTTGGCCTGGAGCTGGCGACCCGCGGGCACGAAGTCCACTTCATCAGCTACGCGAACCCGATCCGGCTCGACCCGGGGATTCCGCGGATTCATTATCACGAAGTCGAAGTCTCGACGTATCCGCTCTTTCAATACCCGCCGTATTGTTTGGCGCTCGCTTCGCGAATGGCGGAAGTGGCCGAGGCGTATGACCTCGATTTAATGCATGTGCATTACGCCATCCCGCATTCGATTTCCGCGATGCTGGCGCAGCAGATGCTGGCGCCGAAACGGCGGCTGCCGCTGGTCACGACTTTGCACGGAACCGACATCACGCTGGTCGGGACAGACCGGTCGTATTTTCCCATCACCAAGTTTTCGATCGAGAAATCGAACGGCATCACCTCCATCAGCGAGTATCTCCGCAAACGCACGGTGGAAGTGTTCGACGTGCCGAATGAGATCCGGGTGATCAAAAATTTTGTGAACTGCGAAATGTATCACCCGGACAACGAGAAGAAAGGCGCTTCCCTGTACGCTCCGGACGGCGAGAAGCTGCTGATTCACCTCTCGAATTTCCGGCCGGTGAAACGCGTTTTCGATTGCATCCGGATTCTCGCGGAAGTGCGCAAGGAAGTTCCGGCGCGCCTGCTGATGGTGGGGGATGGGCCGGACCGCGGGCCCGCCGAACACCTGGCGCGCGAGTTGAACGTGGACCGGCACATTTCTTTCCTGGGGAAGCAGAGCCACGTCGAGAGGCTCATTCCGCTGGCGCACGTGCTGCTGATGCCGAGCGAGCTGGAGTCGTTCGGGCTGGTGGCGCTGGAGGCGATGGCCTGCGGGGTGGTGCCGGTCGCCACGCGGGTCGGCGGCGTGCCCGAACTGATCACCGACGGCGAAGACGGGTTTCTGGAGCCGGTCGGCGATATCGCCGCACAGGCGGCGCGGGTGGTCCAACTGCTGCAGAATGACGACCTGCACTACCGGATGGCGAAGACCGGGCGTTGGAATGCGGCCGAGCGCTACTGCCCCGATAAGATCATTCCGTTGTACGAGAAGTATTATCGCGACGTCGTGGAGGCCTTACCGTAAGCCGGCAGAGTTGCCGCGCGGAAACTGCTAAAATCAAAAGACCAGCCGGAAGGTGAGACCCCGTTGTCAAGCAACGCCAGTGGTGTAATTGCAATCTATCCGGGATCGTTCGATCCGATTACGAACGGCCACCTCGACCTCATTCAGAGGGGCTCGCGGCTGTTCGACCGGCTGATCGTTTCGATTTTGCGGAACGAGACCAAGTCGCCGCTGTTCTCGGTCCAGGAGCGGATGGAGATGCTGCGGGAAGTCGTGGTCAAGGATTATCCGAACGTGGAAGTGGATTCGTTCGACGGCCTGCTGGTGGATTATGCCGAGCGGCGCGGCGCGCAGGTGTTGTTGCGAGGCATCCGCGCGATCTCGGATTACGAGTACGAGCTGCAGACGGCGTTGATGAACCGGCGGCTGCGGCCGCAGCTGGAAACGGTGTTTTTGTTGTCGAACGAAGCGTATTCATTTATCAGTTCCCGGCTCGTCAAAGAGGTTTTCGGGCTGGGCGGCAATATTTCCGGGCTGGTGCCGCATTCGGTGGAGGAGCGGCTGCAGCGCCGGATGGCGAAAACCAAACCGAGAGGGGCATAAAGGCAACCGACATGCAGGCAGTGGCAAACGCAATCGCGGACCGCATCTCACTGATCAGCGTCTCTTCGACCATGAAGGTGGCGGCGGAGGCCGAACGCCTTCGCGCGGAGGGCGTCGACATTGTGGACTTCGGAGCCGGGGAGCCGGACTTTCCTACTCCGCAAAATATCAAGCAGGCCGCCATTCGCGCGCTCGACGAAAACTTTACGAAGTACACCAATACCGGCGGCACGGCCGACTTGAAGCAGGCCGTGTGCGAGTATCACGCGAAGCATTTCGGAACGAGCTACAAACCGGCCGAGTGCCTCATCACGGTGGGCGGCAAGCACATCATCTTTAACGCGGTGCAGGCCCTGATCAATCCCGGCGACGAGGTGGTGATCCCGGTTCCGTATTGGGTCACGTACAAGGACGTCGTGAACTATGCGGGCGGCAAGTGCGTGTTTGTCCCGACCGATGAATCGAACGGCTTCGCGGTGACGGCGGCGATGATCGCGCCGTATCTGACGGCGAAGACCAAGATGGTGATCATCAATTCACCGTCCAATCCGAGCGGGGCGGTGGTGGATCGCGCGGAGTTCGAGAAGATTTACAAGCTGACTTCCGAGCGGGGCATTTATCTCATGACCGATGAGTGCTACTGCTTTTTCCTGTACGACAGCGAGCCGTTTTCGATCGCCTCCCTTCCGGGCGCGAAAGAAAGCGTTCTGGTGGTGGGATCCCTGTCCAAAACCTACGCCATGACGGGCTGGCGGATCGGGTTCGGCTTGATGCCGGCTCCGATCATCGGGGCGATGACCAAGCTGCAAAGCCATTCGACTTCGAACCCGACCTCGATCGCGCAGAAGGCCGCGGCCGAAGCGCTGCGCGGGCCGCAGGAATCGGTGAAGACCATGCTGGCCGAGTACCGCAAGCGGCGCGATTTCGTGATTCAGCGGCTGCGCGCGATTCCGGGCGTCACCTGCGCCGATCCGCGCGGCGCGTTTTACGCCTATCCGAACCTCGGCGCGCTGATCGGCAAGCCGGGTATCCAGAACACGCTGCAGCTCTGCGAGCGCCTGCTGTCGGAAGCCAAAGTGGCGGTGGTGCCGGGCGAAGCGTTCGGGACCGATCAGCACATTCGCCTCTCCTATGCGACCTCGATGAAGGAACTGGAACGCGGGCTCGACCGCATCCACCAGTTCGTGATCGCGAATTCCTAAGATGACCGGGCCGGTACGCCTCACACCCTCTTTGCGCGAGAAGGTGTGGGGCAAGACCCGGCTGCGGCCGTGGTTTCCCGATTCGGCGGAGAAGATCGGCGAAGCCTGGTACCTGGCGGAACAGGAACTGCCGCTGCTGGTGAAGCTGATTTTCACGTCGGAGCGGCTGTCGGTGCAGGTGCATCCCGACGACGGGGAGGACGGGCCGCGCGGCAAAACGGAAATGTGGCACATCCTCGAAGCCGAGCCGGGCGCGACGATCGCGCTGGGATTTCGGGAGCGGATCACGCGCGAGCGCCTCGCCGAGGCGACCCGCACCGGAGAGATCGAGGACCTGCTCAACTGGATTCCGGTAGAGCCGGGCCAGACCTTTTTCACCAAGGCGCACACGGTGCACGCGATCGGCGCCGGCATCGTTTTATGCGAGATCCAGCAGCATTCGGACGTGACGTACCGGCTGTGGGATTACGGCCGCCCGCGCGAGATTCACGTTGAAAAGGCGGTGCCGATCGCGGATCTCGAAGCGCATCCGGGCGCGGCGGCGCCGGTCGCGATCGGCGAGGGACGCGAACTGCTGGTGCGGTCAAAGCATTTCATCACCGAGCGCGTGCGGCTCGGGCCCGGGGCGGAACTGCGGCCTTCGGCCGAAGAGTGCCAGTTGTGGATCTGCCTCGAAGGCAGCGGGCGCATTGGGGAGAAGGAGGTTCGGCGTGGCGAAGTCTGGCTGCTGCCGCGGAAGGGCGACTTGCCGGCCGTGCGGACGGACGCGGGCGCGCGGTTTTTGAGGACGTATGTCCCGCGGTGAGCGGCAGCCGCGCGGCGCTTTTGCGCCGCTGTTCGCTCTGCTGGCCCTGGCTGCGGCGGCTTCCGGTCAAAACAACCTGCCCGCCCCGATGTACGTCGTGACCGGCGCGCCGTACTCGGGCGAGCAGGTGCAGGAGCGCGTGGAGACCTTGCGCGACGGAACGCGCGTGACCCGAGCGGCCGGCACGGTGAAGATGTATCGCGATGCGGACGGGCGGACGCGCACGGAGCGATCCTCCGGCATCCAGATCGACGATCCGGTGGCTGCGGTGCGGTACCTGATCGATCCTCCATCCAAAACCGCGCGCCGGATCCCGATTCCGCCGCGCCAGATTGTCCCCGGCGACCAGCCGGATGCCGTGTTGCCGCTGCCGGCCGGCCCCGGCGTCACCTTCACACCCCAGGCGGGAGGCGGCCCCGTCGGCGCGATCCTGACGGTCACGGTGGGCGGAGCCGCCGCCATACCGCCGCCGCGGCTCACGACGGAAGATCTGGGGACGTTGATGATGGAAGGAGTGCTGGTGGAAGGCACCCGCCAGACCCTGACGATTCCGGCGGGAATGCAAGGCAACGATCAGCCGCTCGTGACCGTGACCGATACCTGGATGTCGCCCGAGTTGAAGATCGCGATCGTTTCGAAAGTGACCGACCCGCGAGCCGGAGAGACGGCCACGAAAATGACCCGCCTGAGCCGGGCGGAGCCGGACCCGGCTCTGTTCCGGGTGCCGGCCGATTACCAGGTCGTGGATGGAAAGTAAGTCCGCGCGCCGCCGATCCCAGCGATGCCCCGCAAAGCGCAATGATCCGCGTTGCTCGGCGGCCTAAATCTCCAGAATCACCGGCATGATAAGCGGCCGCCGCGACGTTTCCTTGACGATGTAGCGCTTGAGGTCGGCCCGGATCTTCTCTTTCATGACGCCCCAATCGGTTTTCTCTTCGTCATTCGAGCCTTCCAGGGTTTTCGCGACGATCTGGCGCGCCGCCTGCATGAATTCCGAGCCGTCTTCGGCCAGCGCGAAGCCGCGGCTGACGATTTCGGGCAGGCTCTCCATCCGGCCGGTGTGGCGGTTGATCGCTATGATCGGGAGCACGATGCCGTCTTCAGAGAGATGGCGGCGGTCCCGGATGACGACTTCCTGAACCACGTCGTCCACCGAGCCGGAATCGATGCACACGCGCCCGACTTGGACCTTGCCGGCTTTGCGCGCGCCGTGATGATCGATTTCCAGAATCTCGCCCGATTCCATGACGAAGCTTTCTTCAAGGCCGGCGAAGCGCAGGTGCTCGGCCAGGCGCGCGTGCTTCGAGAGCTGGCGGTACTCGCCGTGGATCGGCATGAAATAGCGCGGCCGCACCAGGTTCAGGACCAGTTTCATTTCTTCCACACTGGCGTGGCCGCTCACGTGCAGCGGCGGATTCATGCTGCCGTAGAGCACGTCGGCGCCGCGCTTGGACATGTGGTCGATCATGCGAAAGATCGATTTCTCGTTGCCCGGAATGATGCGGGCGCTGAGCACTACGGTGTCGCCCGCCTCGACCGAAGCGTGTTTGTGATTGTCGACGGCCACGCGCGCGAGCGCGGACATCGGCTCGCCCTGCGTGCCGGAAATCAGAAAGGCCACCTTGTCGGGCGGAAGATCCATGGCGTCCTGCGGGCGAAGCAGAATGCCGTCGGGAATGTCGAGCAATCCCAGCGAGTGCGCGATCTCGGTGACCGAGACCATGCTGCGGCCAAACACGGCGACGCGCCGGTTGTACTCCTGGGCGAGATCGAGAACCAGTTGGATGCGGTGAATGGAAGAGCTGAAGCAGGACACCACGATCCGCTTCTCGGCGCGGTTGAAAATCTCTTCCATGCGCGGGCGGACGGCGCGCTCGGATTCGGTGTAGCCGGCGCGGTCCGCGTTGGTGGAATCCGAGAGCAGCAGCAGCACGCCCCGCTTGCCGTAATCGGCCAGCGTGTGAAGGTCGAACAGCTCGTTATCGGTCGGGGTCGGGTCGACTTTGAAATCGCCGGTATGGATGATGACGCCGAGCGGCGTCGTGATCGCCAGCGCCACGGCGCTGACGATCGAGTGCGTCACGTGGACGAACTCGATTTTGAACGGGCCGATGTCCACGATCTGCTTCGGCTTGATGGGGATAAAACGGGGCTCCTCTTCGAGCTGGTATTCCTCCAGGCGGCGGTCGACCAGGGCCAGGGTGAACGCGGTTCCGTAGACCGGCACGTCGAGGTCGGACAGGAAAAACGGCACGGCGCCGATGTGATCTTCATGGCCGTGGGTGAGGATCAAGGCTCGGAGGTGTGCCTGGTTTTCCTTGAGGAAGGTCAGGTCGGGCATCACCAGGTCGACGCCCAGCAGCTCGGCATCCGGGAACATCATCCCGGAATCGACCACGATGATATCGTCGCCGTAGCGGATGGCGGTCATGTTCATGCCGAACTCGCCGAGGCCGCCGAGCGGAATCACTTGCAGTTTATGATCTGTCATTCAGTTGTGTGTCTTCTTAACGATAACCCGCGGCTTGCAGTTCGAACAGCTCCGCGTACCGCCCGCCGAGCGCGACCAGCTGCTGATGCGTGCCCTGCTCCTGAATCACTCCGTCGGCGAGCACGAGGATGCGGTCGGCCATGCGGGTGGTGGAGAAGCGGTGCGAGATGAGCACGGCCATGCGGCCGCGCGTCAGGTCGGCAAAGCGCTGGAACACTTCGTATTCGGCGCGCGCGTCGAGTGTCGCGGTCGGTTCGTCCAGAATCAATAATTGTCCGTCGCGCATGTAGGCGCGGGCCAGCGCGAACTTCTGCCATTCGCCGCCGGAGAGATCGACGCCGCCTTCGAAGCGCCGGCCGAGCATATGATCGTAGCGGTTGGGCAGCCGCTCGACGACGCGTTGCGCGAGACTCTTCTGCGCGGCGGTTTCCACCCGCCGGTCGTCGGCGAGCGAATCGATTTTGCCGAACCCGATGTTCTCCCGGACCAGCATGTCGTAGCGCATGTAGTCCTGAAAGATGACGCCGATTTCGCGGCGGAGGTCGTCGATGTCGTACTCGCGCAGATCGGCGCCATCGAGCAGGATGCACCCCTCGGTCGGATCATACAGACGCGCGAGCAGTTTGACGAGCGTCGTTTTACCGGCTCCGTTTTCGCCGATCAGCGCCACCTTTTCGCCGGGATCCAGGTGGAAATTGATGTTGCGCACGACGTAGCGGTCCGAGCCGGGATAGGCGAAGCTGACGTTGCGGAACTCAAAGCCGCGGCAGATCGGGCGCGGCGCCGGACGAGGCGTGCCGTCCGGGCCCGGCAGCGAGCGGATGGCCGGTTCGATTTTGAAGAACTCGAACAGGTCGGTCAGAAACATGGCCTGCTCGGAGATGTCGGTGAAGCTCGCAAGAATTCTCTCAATATAGGAACGCGACCGCGAAAATGCGCCCGTGAGGAAGGTGAAGGTTCCGATGGAAAGGGCGCCGGCGAGCGTCCGCACCAGCACTACGGCATACGCGCCGTAATAGCCGCCGGTCGAGATGAGATTGAGGGCCGAGCCGGCAATTGCGCGGCGAACGGCGAGGTGCCGGTTCTCTTTGTAAATTTCTTCCGAAAGGCGGTGGTAACGGTCCGCCAGATACCCGCCCAACCCGAAGATTTTGACTTCTTTCGCGCTCTGCGCGCTGGCTCCCAGCAGGCGCAGATAGTCGAGCCGGCGCCGCTCCGGCGTGCGCTGGTACAGCACCGAATAGGCGAGGGTGGAAAAGTGCGTTTCCCCCAAAAATGCCGGCAGGACGGCGGCAACCAGCAGCACCATGAGCCACGGCGAGAATACGATCAATCCGGCCGAGAGCGAGGCCAGGCTGAGCAGGTCCTGGGCGGTGTTCAGCAGCGAGGCGAGGAGCCCGAGCCGGGAGGTGGTCTGGCGGCGGGCCCGCTCGAGTTTGTCGTAGAACGCCGGATCTTCGAAAAAGGCCAGCTCGAGGCGGTCGGCATGGCGCATCAGCAGGAGACTGACCCGGTTGGTGAACCGGTCGCCCAGAAGGCTGTCGCACAGCGTGTTGGCCCGGCCGAGAATGTCACTGGCCACCGCCAGGGCCAATTCGAGGGCGACGAGCTTCCAAATGCTCGCCAAAGTGCCGGTTCCGCGCGAAATGCGGCCCACCACGGCGTCCAAGATGAGTTTCGAGACCCAGAGCATCGCCAAAGGCAGCAATGCCCGAAAAAAGCGCAAAACGCCACTGATCACCACCAGTGCCGGGCTGGTTTCCCAAACCATGGTCAGGAGGGGCCGGATGTTGTGGAGCGAAGCCAGCCGGGCGCGCCAGGACAGGGCCTGGGCTTGGCCGGGAGGCACCGGGGGATGCATAAATTCAGTGTAACAGCAATGTTTCCTACAAAATAGAAATGCTCACCCCGAGGGGTGAGCATTTTGTCCCTGTTCTACCAGGGTGATGTTCAATGGGAGAATCAGTTTCGACGGCATCGCAACCGCCAAAAACTTTGTAGTTGGATCTTATTTCCCCTCGGCCCCCAAGTCAAGGAAAAATCCGGCGCAAATTTTTCGCCGGTAAGCTGCTCGTTCCGGCCGACTTGCGCACACGCGCCATTTTCCACAGAAATCGCGAAGCGTTCAAAAAGCGGCCTCCGGCGCCCGGCCCTTTGCCTCCAAGTAGCAGAAAAACGGGGATTTTTGTTCGCGCTTCACCGCTCTTCGAGGTGCAGCAGGATCATCGGATCCTCGGCTTTCCCCTTCCGCCCGCGCCACAGGAAGGCCCGGAAACCGCCCACAAACAGGCCGGCAATGATCGAGAACACCAGCAGTATCCCGATCAAAACGAAGATGTTGACCAGCATGTTGCCTACCTGTCCGGCGGTTGGTGGCGGCTGCTGGTTGAGGGTCACCTGGGCTTCGTAGCGGACTTGAGCCAGCAGGCGCTCCGCCTCGTCCGGGTCCGGCGGAGATAGCGTCACGGCGATCAGCGGGCCGGCCCGTTTGACCACGGCACCCGGCAATTTCTGAAATTCCCCCAACTTCTGCATGGCGATCTGATTGGTGGGGTAGCTGAAAATCGCCAGCGTCAGATTGCCTTTGGGGCTGTGGAAAACTCCGAGCTGCGCTTCAGCGCCCAAGTGGAACGCGGCGACGGAGGGGGGAATTCCCGGATCAAACCTCTGGAGCGCCACCGGGCCGGTGATGTAGCGTTCGCTGTTGGGAACCAGGTCCTGGGATGGCAGAAATGAGGGGAGGGTCGGCAGCGGGGTGCCATCCACGTTCACCAGGCTGTCCAGGATCGGGGTCAGCTCGGCAGCGGCGGGCTTGTAGCCGTCGAAGGCGAGCAGGTAGTTGCCATCGAGCACCAGAGCGCTGGTCTTGGTTTCGGCCGCCACCTTCGCCAGAGGCGAGGGCTGGGCGTCTTTCGGCCGCAGCCAATCGAACGCCGCCAGGCCGGCTGTGCTGTCGGAGAGCTGATACAGGGTCGCCGTGAACTTTTGCTTGCCGTTTTCGTAGACAGCGGCTTCGGAATTTTTCAGCCCGAACTCATCCCACAGCGGCTGGTCGGCGAGTTTGGCGGGAGCGTCCGAGGCGCGGTGATACGGGCCGAGCATGTCCGGCCACACGGCGGCGGCGGCAACGGCGGGCAGCAGGAGGATGAGCGCGAGTCTCATGAAAGAAAAAAGTCAAAAGTCAAAGGTCAAAAGGCAAAATTCAAAAGTAATTCGGTGCCGCGCCGCCCGCGGCGGCGCAGCCGTTACGAACCGGAGCCGTGGCACTTCTTGTATTTCTTGCCGCTGCCGCAGGGGCACGGATCGTTGCGGCCGACCTTGTTGCCGCTCACCACCTGTTTCGGACTGCTGGAGCCGTCGCCGCCGGCGAATTGCAGCTCGGCGAGTTCCTTTTCCTTCTTGCGCTGGATGTTGCGCGTGAAGTCTTCCATCGAGCTTTTGGCGGCGATGCGCTGCTGCTCGCTGGGCTCGGCTCTCTCGTCGTCCTCCTCCTCTTCTTCGGGGAACGGCCCGCGCGGCGCTTCCCCGTGCTGCACCTGGAGGAAATACAGGTAGCGGACCGTCTCGTCTTCGATCCGGTCCATCATGGCGGTGAACAGCTCGTAGGATTCCTTCTTATACTCGACGAGCGGGTCTTTCTGGCCGTAGGCGCGGTTGCCGATGCCCTGCTTCAACTCGTCCATCGACAGCAGGTGGTCTTTCCACTGGTTGTCGATGACCTGCAGCATGACGATGCGCTCGGTCTGGCGCATGACATCGGCGCCGACCAGGTCTTCCTTCTCCTGATACTTCTGGCGGAGGCGCTCCATCAGGAAATCGGTCATCTCCTGCCGTGTCATCTGCGCCATTTCGTGGAGGTCGATCTTGACGCCGAACTGGGTGAGGACGTCGTTGCGGAGCGTGGCCAGGTCCCAGGTATCGGGGTGCTTATTGTCGGGGCAGCGCATGTCGACGTACTGCTCGACGATGCCCTGCACCATTTCCATGACGCGCTCTTTCTGGTCGATGCCTTCGAGCAACTGGCGGCGCATGCCGTAGACGGCCTGGCGCTGCTTGTTGTTGACGTCGTCGTATTCGAGCAGGTGTTTGCGGGATTCGAAGTTCTGGGCTTCGACGGCTTCCTGGGCCTTGGCGATGCGCTTGGTGATGAGCTTGCTCTCGATCGGCACATCTTCTTCCATGCCGAGCCGCAGCATGAGGTTCTGCATGCGCTCGCCGCCGAAGATGCGCAGCAAATCGTCCTGCAAAGAAAGATAGAAGCGGGAACTGCCGGGATCGCCCTGGCGGCCGGCGCGGCCGCGGAGCTGGTTGTCGATGCGCCGCGACTCGTGTCGTTCGGTGGCGACGATATGGAGGCCCCCGAGCTGCACCACTTCGTCGTGTTCTTTGTCCGTCTGCGCCTTGAACCTGGCGTAGATTTCGTCCCACTTGTCGCGGCGCACCCGGTAGAACTGGTCGTAGTGCGTGAAGTAATAGAAGTGCTCGTCGGCGACGTACTTGGCTTCGTCTTCGGAAAGACGCTCGGCCAGCTTATCCTTCAGGCAGGCGTCCTTGGTCATGAACTCGGCGTTGCCGCCGAGCAAAATATCGGTGCCGCGGCCGGCCATGTTGGTGGAGACCGTCACCGTGTTCTTGCGGCCGGCCTGCGCGACGATCGCCGCTTCGCGTTCGTGATTTTTGGCGTTCAGGACTTCGTGCCGGACGCCCATGCGCTTGAGAATTCCGGAGAGCTTCTCGGATTTCTCGACCGAGATGGTGCCGACCAGCACCGGCTGGCCCTTGGCGTTGTACTCCTTGATCTCCTTGGCGGCGTTGCGGAACTTTTCTTCCTCGGTGCGGTAGACCATGTCCGGATTTTCTTTCCGGATCATGGGCCGGTTGGTGGGGATGACGGTGACGTCGAGCTTGTAGATCTTCTGGAATTCGGCCGCTTCGGTTTCCGCCGTGCCGGTCATGCCGGCCAGCTTCTTGTACATGCGGAAGTAGTTCTGGAAGGTGATGGTGGCGAGGGTCTGGTTCTCGCGCTGGATTTTGACGCCTTCCTTGGCTTCGACCGCCTGGTGCAAGCCGTCCGACCAGCGGCGGCCGGGCATGAGGCGCCCGGTGAACTCATCGACGATGATGACCTCGGGGCCTTCGTCGCCATCCTTAATGACGTAATCCTTGTCGCGCTGGTAGAGCACGTGCGCGCGCAGCGCCTGCTGCACGTGATGGTTGTACTCGATATTGGCCGGGTCGTAGAGGTTGGCCAAGCCGAGCAGCTTTTCGACTTTGAGCACGCCCTCTTCGGTGAGCGCGGCCGTCCGGTGCTTTTCGTCGATGGTGTAGTCGCCGGTCGTGTAGGTTTCGCCCGGCTCGCGGCCTTCAATCACTTCGCCGCGCACCAGTTTCGGAATGATCCGGTTGATCTTGTAATACTTGTCGGTGGATTCCTCGCTGGGACCGGAAATGATGAGCGGGGTGCGGGCTTCGTCGATGAGGATGGAATCGACTTCGTCGACGATGGCGTAGTGGTGCTCGCGCTGGACGCAGTCTTCCAGCCGGAACTTCATGTTGTCCCGGAGGTAATCGAAACCGAACTCGTTGTTGGTCCCGTAGGTGATGTCGGCGTGATAGGCTTCCTGGCGCTCGCGGTCGTCCAGGTCGTGCACGATAACGCCGACGCGCAGGCCAAGGAACTTGTAGAGGCGGCCCATCCATTCGGAGTCGCGTTTGGCCAGGTAATCGTTGACCGTCACGACGTGAACGCCTTTGCCTTCGAGCGCGTTGAGATAAGAGGGCAGGGTGGCGACCAGCGTTTTTCCTTCACCGGTCTTCATTTCGGCGATTTTGCCGCGGTGCAGCGTGATGCCGCCGATCAACTGGACATCGAAGTGGCGCATGCCGAGGGCGCGGCGTCCGGCTTCGCGGACGACGGCGAACGCTTCGATCAGCAGATCGTCGAGGCTGGCGCCCTGGGCGAGTTTTTCCTTGAACTCAATGGTTTTGGCGGCGAGGTCGATATCGGAAAGCTTTTGGATGGCGGGTTCGAGATCGTTGATGGCCGCGACCATCGGCTGCATCGCCTTGATCTCGCGGGAATTTTTGGTGCCGAAGATTTTGGCCAGTACGGCGTCAATCATGAATGGGTTCTCTTACGGGGGGTCCTCGTATCTATTCTACCCTGTGGGGGAGACGGAGGCGCCGGCTGCTGCCGTGCGGCGGATTCCGCCGGATGTCCGCTCAGTTCGCGGCCATCAATCGAGCCGTGGCGCACTCTTCGGCGACTTTGAGGAAATTCAGCACCTTGGCATTCCCTACGACGTACGGGTTCGGCGTGACCGGGCCTTTGGCCAGCATCGGCAGGTTGATCTTGGACCGGTCCCAATCCGTGTGGTTGGAAAGGATCACGTCCGCACCCGCCTGCCGGGCGATCTCGCGGAATCGCTCCGCGGACCGGATGTAGGTCCGGACGGCTTCCGGATCGGTGTTGAGCCCGACTCCGCCCCAGAGCGCCACCGTGTGCGTCGTCCCATGGTCTTTTACGGGAAAGACGCTGGAGATCGTGCCGGGCGTGTGTCCGGGCGTGATGTACAGGGTGACCGTTTCGTCTCCGAGCGTCAGCTTCTGGCCGTCGGTGGCCTCCATGTCCCGCTTCGGCTTGGTTCCCGCGGTTCTCTTGTCGAGGACATCCCAGTCGGCCGGTGACAGGATCACGCGCGTCCCGTAGTGCTCCTGGAGGAAGCGCGCGCCGCCGTCGTGATCGGGATGAGCATGGCTGACCACCGCGTACTTGATGGCGGCCGGGTCGAGCCCCATCTTCTTCATGCCGTCCGCGACTTCGTCCTCAACGGAATAGTCGAACAGGGTGTCCATGAGGATGATCCCCTGCGACGTGGTGATCGCCCACGCGGAGTACTCGGATTGTCCGAAGAAGTACAGGTTGTCGAAGACTTTCACCGGTTCCCGATGCCAAGTGGAGCGCTCGGGTGGTCCCGCGCGCCGCGGGCCGCCGCGCCGCGCTCCCGCTCCCGCGCGCGGCCCTCCGGGTCCCGGCCCGTAGCACTGAAATTGCAAAAGGTTTGGAAAATCATCTCCCGCCGCGGCCTTGGCGGCGGCGATATGGGCGTCGGGGTTTTCCTGGGCCGCGGCAGTCAGCAGCAACGCCGTGACGGCCAGTAGCAAGGCCGGGAGCTTCCGCAATCGGGTTTCAACCCATCGGTGCATGATATGATCCACATTATCGCGAGGAATTTTCAGATGATCAAACAGCTTCTGATCTTCGGCGGAATGAGTATCGGGATCGGCCTGATGCCGAACCCGGCCAGGGCCCAAGAGCCGCCGGCGAACAAAAACTACACGCCGCCCAAGACTCCGTGGGGAGAGCCCGATCTCCGCGGGATATGGCCGCTGAATCATCTGATTGCTACCCCGTTCCAGCGTCCGCCGCAGTACGGCGACCGCCGGCTGATGACGGACGAGGAATACGCCGCCGCTCAACAGCGGGCCAAAGCCCGCAACCAGCGCTTCGAGTCGGGCGCCATCCCGCAGGCAGACTCCGGCACACAGGTGCTGCGCCTGACCTCCTTGTTGAGCGAGCCCGCCAACGGCCGCTTTCCCGAGCTGACGCCTCACGGCAAGGAACTCTACGCCAACATGCACGGCAGCTACAAGCCCGGCCAGACCGTGTTCGACAGCCCCGCCGACTTCGATGAGTGGGACCGCTGCATCACCCGCGGCATGCCGGTGTCGATGGAGCCGCGCAACTACAACAACGGTCTCCGCATCATGCAGTCCCCGGGCTATGTATTGATCGTGCTCGAGATGGCGCACGAGGTCCGCATCATTCCGACCACTCCGGAACCGCCGCTCGATCCGGCGATCAAAACGTGGATGGGCGAGTCGCGCGGACACTGGGAAGGCAACACGCTCGTGGTGGTCACGACGAACTTCAACGGCAAGGGCGACCTGACCAATTCCGGCGTCCCCGGTTCGCCGCCGCTCACCCCCAATTCGGAACAGGAGCGGGTGACGGAGCGCTTCACGCGCACCGCGCCGGACACCATCGAATACGAAGCGCGCGTCGAAGATCCGGATGTCATTGTCAGCCCGTTCGCGATTAAGTATCCGATGAAGCTCGACAACAAATATCAGATCTTCGAGTACGCCTGTCACGAAGGCAATGAGGCGATTCGCGGCTACATCGTGAATTCCCGCTACGAGCGGGCGCACCCGCAGGAATTCCCCCCGAGCCGCGGTCCCCGCGCGCGAGCCCCGCAGCAGTGAGGCACCCGGAACGGTGCGGGTGAAGCCGGAAGGTTACGGGCAGCTAAGGCGGCGCTGATCGGTGGGCGGGCTTCCCGGCGCCGCCGCTATACGAGGTTCATCGCTGGCCGCCGGCGACTCTGGAGTCGTGGCCTACTTATTCCGGCCGTCTTCGGTCTCGCCGGAGCCGCCCATCCCCATCTTCCGGCCGTCCGGAAACTCAATGGATTGCGAACTGGCGCGGAACGATCCGTCTTTCGCCTGGTAGGCGACGACTTTGATCTTCGTCCCGGCCGGGAGCGAATTCCGGTTCCAGCCCAGGCGCAGCAAAACCGAGGGCGATCCGCCCTCAATCCGCCACCGGTCCATCTTGCCTTCCGCGTTCGGCACGTCGATCACCAGCCAGGAATGCGGGTTCACCCATTCCATCTCGACCACTTTCCCCTCGAGCGTGACCTGCTTGTTCCGGTCGAATTCCGCCGAAAACGAATGGTGCGCCGCAGCGGGCAACACGGCCGCCGCCAGCATGGCGGCACTCGCTAGAACCTTCAGCAGTTTGCTGTGCATGGGCTTGACTCCCTTATCCGACATTATTGCATGCATTTTAGAACCCGGTCATGGTTTCGGCTGGAGCAGGTCGTGATAGAGGAGCATGTCCGCGAACGGCACGCACTTCAGCTCCATCAGTTGCGCGTTGTTGTCGATCAGGCGGTATAGCGGCATTTCGATCGTCCATGGCCGCGAAAACGTCTTGGGATCGTCCAGAGTTGCTTCGTACCACATATGGTTGGCGTCCAGGAGTTTGAACCGCTCCGTGACTTTCAGCTGGTTGCTGGCGAAATTCCCGGCGCGGTCCAGCCAGGACTTGCCGTTTTGCGAGGTCGTGGTCACTACCAGCGTGTCGCCGTCCCAGTCTCCGTTGGAGCGGCCCATCCACGAATCCACCGGCAGGTCCTCATGGTTCGTCATATAAATGATCCGGTTCGTGGCGGCGAAGGGATAGACCATCAGGAGGTCGTCGCCTTCGCCCTGAAAGATCTGGAACGGGCGCCCCTGGTAGGTCACGCGCGGCACCCCCAGCATGTAACACTTGGCTTCCGGGTCCGCCTCGGGCCATTTCGATTTATTCTCGTCGCGCTGCTTGCGTGCTTCCGGCAGGTAGGGGATGGCGCCGCCGCCCTTCAGCATGCTCTTGCCCGCGGGAATCACTCCGATCGCGCCGAGCTGCCACAAGTCTTTCGGGAATCCCTCGACGGAATGCGCTTCCAGGTTCCAGTAAGCGTCATTCAGAGTCTGCCAGATGCCGTTCAGGTTCGGACGCCCGCCAATCTTCGCGGGACGATCCAGCTTCTGGGCGGAAGCGGCGCCGGCGCCGAACCACAGCGTTCCCGCAGCCACGAGTGCGCGGATGAATCGATTCTGCAATGGACACTCCTCTTCATTCTCCGTCACGTCTTCTGATAAGACCGGCGGTGATGAAATTTTAACTCACTCCCCGGACTCGATTCAGGGCGTGATGGCGGCGCGCGGCGGGCTTACCGGGCCGACGTCACGCCCACGCCTTTGTGCTCGCTGCAGCCCTTCCTGGCTTCTTCGAAATTATCGAACAAGCGGCCCGCGTGCTCGCCCGCCAGCGTTTCCATGTGGTGCGGTTGGCCCTTCTCGACCGTATACCGGGCCACCGTTCCCATGGCTTGCAGCGTTTCCACCTCTTTTTTCATTTCGGCGTGCCACATGTACGGGTCGTTCTCCCCGACATGCAAAAAGACGCACAGTTTCGAAATGGCCTGCAGTTTCGCCCGGCTCGGCTCCCACATGTATCCGGGGAACGCGGTCACCGACAAAAAGTACTCGGGGTGCAAGGCCGCGACGTGCATCGCGGCGATTCCCCCGTTGGAAGGCCCGGCAATGTGGAACTTGTTTTCCTGAATCCGGTAATCCGCCAGGATCTTCTTCAGAAATTCGGGAAAGATGCGCTCGCCGCCTTCGAAAAACAATTCGTCGTCGGGCGCGGCGGGCGCCACCACGATGTACCCGCGTTTCTCGGCTTCGGCGCGCAGGTTGCCCGCGAGCACGCGGTCCACCGTGTTCATGGTCTGCGGGCCGCCTCCGAATGCCAGGATCGCCGGATAGGCCTTCGCCGGATCGTATCCGTTCGGAAGAACTACTTTGTAGTGAACGGTGGCGCCGCCCACGTCTTTCGTCTTCTCCAGCAACTCCGCCCGCGCCGCCGGCGTGGTGCAGAGCGCAATCGTGCCCGCCGCGAGCAGCGGCAGCATCCACAAGGACCTCTGTTCTCTCATCGCGGAACCCTCCCCCTTTTGGAATGCCGACTGAGTCCTGTCCAGTGTATCAGCGGCGGCGCTGTTTTCCGATGCTGAGCCGGAGCCATTCCCACGCCACCCCGGTACACCCCAAAGAAAATCTGTTGAGCCGTGGAAAAGTGGTAGAATTCACCGAAGTATTTCAATCATTCTTAAGCAGACAGGCATGAAAAAACTAATCGCGCTATTCAGCGTAGCCGCAATGGCAGGCGCCCAAACGCCCCCGGCCCAGCCGCATACCGGCAGCCGCATGGTGGTGGTGGACGTGGTCGTCCGCGATAAGAACGGCCCGGTCGCGGGTCTGACCAAGGACGATTTCACGCTTCTCGATAAAGGCAAACCCCAACTCATCGAGGCCTTCACCGCAACCGCCGGGCGCGATCAGGCCGCGCCGTTGTCGCCGCCGTCGCCTCAGGTCGGCAGCAACCGGATCACGCGGCGCGGCGAGGCGGTGCGCAGCGCGATGATCATTCTTTACGATCGCTTGAATACGCCCGCCAGCGACCAGGCGTTCATCCGCAAGCAGGTGCTCGAAACGTTGCGTTCCCTGAAGGACACCGACATTTTCGGCTTTTACTCTCTCGGCAAGAACTTCGACATGGTGCACGATTTTACCGAGGATCCCGGCCCGCTCATCCGGGCCGCCGCGCGATTGACCGCGAGCCCGCCGCAGGCCGCGCCGGCCGATCCGGCCGAGCAGGCCGCGCAAAAGGCGCTGGAAGAGGCGCTGGTGCCGCAGCAGGACATGGACATGCTCTACCGCGTCGCCGAGACCGCGAAAGCGTTTCAATCCATCACCCGCCATCTCTCCGGGTTACCGGGCCGCAAAGGGGTTATATGGATCACCCGCACGTTTCCCCTGACCTTCGGCGCCGACGTCAACCGCCGCAATGAGTTGGAACGGGAACTTACCGCCGCCACCGTGACCCTGCAGGAAGAGAATGTCGCGCTGTACCCGGTCAATCCCGGCGGTGTGGGGCGCGGATTCAACGATCGCGTCACCGACACGACTATTCCGGTTGAAGGCCGGCTGATGCCGCGGGCAAACTCGTCGATCGCGCAGGATTCCGGAGCCCTCTCCGACAACTCGACGCTCGAGAACATCGCCTCCGCGACCGGCGGCATCGCCTACTACAACATCAACGACATCACCGCGAAGGTGCGCGAGGCAATGGGCGATTCCGAACTGACGTACAGCCTGGGATATCATCCGGACAACAAACTGCTGGATGGCAAGTTCCACGACTTCGGGATCAAGGTGAAGGCGTCCGGAGCGACCCTGCGTTTCCGCAAACGGTATCTGGCGGCCAAGGAAGATCCGCGGCGGCAGACCCCGCCGGTGCCGGCGCTGGCGGCCGACCCGCTCGAAGCCACCGCCATTCAACTGGCGGCGTACGCGCAGCCGGATTCCGAGCGTCCCGGGTATAAGAAGGTCGATGTCGCGGTCAACGTGAACGATCTGACGATGAATCACGAAGGAGACCACTGGACCGGGGCGTTTGAACTCGGCCTGGCGGTGAATGGGGAGATGGGAGCGGCGGGATCGTTGCAGATCTTCAACCTGAATTTGACGGATCAGCAGTTGCATCAGGCGCAAACCTCCGGACTGGTGGTTCACGGCTCGATCAACACCCGGAACGAGCCGGTGAACGTGCGCGCGATCGTCCGCGACAAAAACAGCGGCGCGGCCGGAGCGGTGCGGGTTCCGATGGGCGCGGCGTAGCCGGCGCTTAGTGCTGGATGGGAATGACGACGGGCCCGGGAGGATCGGTATTGATCGTCGCCGGGGAGGAAACGCCGTTGACCTGGATCGAGATCGGATAATCGCCTTCCGGCAAGCCGGCAAATTGAGCCGGCACCTTAAAATTGATCTGGAACTGGCCCACCGCGACGAGGCCGGCGGCATCGGCGGGGACCGTGATGTCTCCGATCTTCACGGTGACTCCGGTTACCTGCTGAAAACTCACGACGACGCCGGCGGGCGAGGGGACCAGCCCGGTGGCGTACAGTTGAATCGTCTCGCCCGGCCGGGCTTTCCGGAAAGCGGCGTTGATGGCGGGGTCGCCGGTGAACTTGCCGTCCAGAAACACGCCGGCAGCATAGTTCTTTCCTCCCACGGCAATAGGAAAGATACCGGGGGCACTGGTGACGATGTCGGCCGGCACCGGCTTGCCCGCCACGCCGTTATGCGAAACCACGACATTGGCCGTGCCGGAAACGCCGGCAGGCACCTGGAAATTCACCTGGGTGGGGCTGATGTAGTAGACGGCGGCGGGAATCCCATTGACCGTGACTTCCACGCCGCTCAGCTTGGTCGGCAGCCTGTTGCCAAGCCCCGTAAAATCCGACGCCGTCCAGATACGAGTCACGTCGGAAAGGTTAGTGCCTTGCACTTGCGCCCACGAGCCCGGCACGAGCCCGCCGGCAGCATACGTAGCCCCATTGGCTGGCGAGCGGGACCCCGATGCGGGTTGGGGCGGGATGGTGGCGCCGCCGCCACCGGCACCGCCCCCGCCGCCACCCCCGCCCCCGCCCCCCAGGAGGGCCAGCGGCGTGCCGCGGTAGAGGACTTCTTCGCCCTGGTCGTTGGCGCCGAGGATGTAGACGGTCCCGTCATCGTTGATCAGAGTTTGGGTGACGCGGAGCAGATCGCCATTGGGAGTGAGTTGTTGCAGATCCTGGATCTCCTGATATTGCGGGCCGATTCGCCCGCCGAGAATCTGCGTCCCGTTGCTGAATGGATCGGCCAGGAAGACTACGTCGCATTGATCGTTGGCGTCGTAGTTGGTGATGCTCGTCCGGATTCCGGATGCGCCATCGGCAAGCGGCTGGGATGGATCGGCCAGGTAGGTCCACGTTCCGTTCCGGTAGCGTACCAGGGAGGCCAAGGCGCTAACCACGAATCCATCCGCGCAGCCCTTGCCCGGACCCACGGAAGAGACCTGCCGCCCATCCGGCATTTTCTGCCCCGGCGTCATGATCACGTGCGCGGCGTTTCCGTCCCACATCGACAGATAAAAGCCGGTTTGATCCGGCTTGGTGCCACTAAACAGGATGTTGCCGGCGCCGTCGATGCCCTGAAGGTTGGGATTCTGCACCGTTAGACCATCGACGGTGAGATTCCCCCTGCCGTCGGCCGCGGTCGTCAGATTTCCGTTTCGAAGCCGATACAAGCCCGGTCCGTTCCATGAGAGCTGAAAAGCGACATCGCCCTGCTGGTTGACCTGGAGACTTCGCGGCGATCCAATCTGCGTGCCGTCCGGATGCTTGAGAGGCGCGCGCACCGTCACCTCGATACTGCCCTGGTTCCAGGTGTAGAGGCTGCTATCGCTGGCAAAGTAGTCGTGCGCGAACACGATGCGGCCATCGGCGAGGTTGCGGGCCATATCGGCCCGCGAGCCGGCAAAGTATTTGCCGTCGGGCAGCCTGGTCCCCACCGCCACAATGGGAGTGATCGTCCCATCGGCGTTGAGTTGAGCGATGCTTCCCGCCTGTCCGCCCGCGATCATGAGCGGCACTCCCTTCCGCGGGCCCGGGATGAGCGCCGCGATCACGGGCGGAACGCTGACCGGTACCGAATCGCCCGCCTGAAGCAGAACCGCCGGATCGGGCGCGAGGCGCGCAATCACCATGGGATTATTGGCGGTCCGCATCATCACATAGATCGTTCCATCATTGGTGCTGGTCGCGCTCACGATTTCCTGAACGGCTGACCCGTCAGGAGACGGATCGTTCAGCAGAAGCAAGGGTTTCGTGCCGGTTTGATTCCAGAGATACAGACCCCGTGCTTTACCGGGGAGCGCCGCATCCAGCAGGGCGCCGGTCGCCGGATTGTACCAATACACCCCGTAGGCATTGCCCGGCTGCAAAATGGCCGAAGGCGCGGTGTCTCCGTCATGCCAAAGCAGCAGGCGTTGCCCCTTGTTGGTGTAAACCGCGCTCACCACGTCCCCGTTGCCGGCGACAAACAGCAGAGGTTCGATCAGCCCGTAATTGGAGAGAATCCCGTTGATCGTTTCAGAGCCCAGCGGGTCGCCGGCGGCAAGCAATCTCTCGAGCGGCTGGCCGGGCCGGCTGCGCCAGAATGCAGTGTTGGAGTTGAACCATGCGGTCCCATCGTTGGCAATGCCGAAGCTGTCGAACCCGCCGGGGGTATCGCCGTTCGCGACCCGGCTATCGCGGTTGTTGATCACCGGTTCCGAAATGCCGCGCCCGAATCCGCGAAACAGGCCTTGCGTGCCCAGGTGAGTCACGGCATCGGTGTAGCCGACGCGGATGAGGAGGGCTCCGGAATCGGCGAGCGAGTTGCGGGTGATGTCGAATGAGTACGTGTTTTGCGCCCCGAAAACGGCAGAGCCGTTCGCGAAGGCGGGCGCGACCAAGCCGGAAGGGCCGCGCGAAACCAACACGCCTCCGGCAGTGTCGGCTTCCTGGACCAGAGCGTCGCCCGATGAGATGCGGCCGTAGCTCACCAGATCGGCCAGCGGATACCCGTTGGCTGGATTGACCCGTCCGGACCCGAGCACGGGCGTGAGCGTGCCGTTATTCCATTCGAGGAGCGCCCTGCCCAGGCCGTCGAGCGAGGCCGCGAACATGAATCCGCCGGTCTCGGTAGGGATGAGCGGCGCGGCGCGCGGCGCCAGAGTGCTCGTCGCGGCGCCGGATGGCCGGGACACAAAGATGCGCTCGAATTGGTACGTGGTCGGGGCCTTAATGTCCACCAGGGCATCGCCCTGCGCCACGGAATCGAATTCGGAAACGCGCTGGTCGTACCGGATGCTCGCCACCACCCGGACCCGCGCCTCCAGGACGCCGGTAAGAGTTCCCGAGGCATCGATGGTGGCGCTATTGGAAAAAGTGAAGTATTGGCTGGAGACGCTCCATTGCACGGCGGCCTTCGGAATGGGCTTGTCGTTCACGTCCATCACGTCGGCGCGAATCTTCTGGGTGGCGCCGACCAGCATGGATTGGCTCTCCGGCGTCACGACAATGCGCTTCGGGAGAGCCTGCATGACCACTTCACCGCTGCCCGAGGCGCTCGTTCCGCGGACTGTGAAAGTCTGGAGCGCGTTTGGCGTTACGGTTCCGTCCGGGGCGACCACAGCGGCTGCAGGCGGGGTTACCGTCCACGTGACCGGCGCCGGAGGCGAAGGCTTCCCCGTTTCGTCGTAGAGCGTGGCCGCTACCTTGACGGGTTCTCCCCACACGAACGAGAGCTTGCTGGCAGACACGAAAAACGTGGAGAGGAGAAACGTGCCGGTCTCGGCATCCTCGGAAACGAGGACGGCCCCGGTGCTCGCGTTTCTGATCTGAATCTCGTCGATGGCGATGGAGCCGGTCCCGTGTATCGTCCAGAGCGCCTGATAATCCGAGTAACTGCCGAGTGTGTTGGTCAGGCTGAATTTGCCGGTGTCCCCCGGCGAGCCGGTCACCGATTGGCCAGGAAGCCAGTCGTTGTGCGCCGCCCCGGTAGGTGAATAGAAGATGACGTCGAAGCCTTGATTGGCCGAAAGAATCTTATACCGGAACGTGATTTGGTACGTCTGGCCGGCTTGTAGCGGCAGGAGGCGCGGGTCGCTCAGCAGGTATGGCTGATACGGATTAGAGCCGAAATAAGAGCCTTTGATCGATCGTGCGCCGCTGACGACTTCAGCGGGGTCCGACGTGATCGACCCCACCGGGCCCAACGTCAGGCCCCCGGTGGACGACGCGCGCAGGCTCGGCGCCGCCGCCAGCATGCCGGCGATGCACCAGCCCGCCAGCCCCGCCCCCAGCCTCATCGGAAGACTTCCTCGACGGGGCCGAAATTGCCGATGTCGCTGCCGGGAACATAGACGTACGCCCGCCCCATGGGCGTGTTCTCGATGGTCTTGGTCCAATCGATGCCGAGGGCGGAGTAAATGGTGGCCGTGATGTCCTCAAGGTAAATGGCCCGCTGCCGGCTCCAGCCGGGATCGACAATCGCCGAACCAGTTGCATCGGTGGTTCCGATCGCCTGGCCGCCGCGGACCCCTCCTCCGGCCAGCAGCACGGACATGACCGCGGGGTAATGGTCGCGCCCGTTCTGGCTGTTGAGAGCGCCGGGCGTGCGTCCAAATTCTCCGAGCGCAACGATCAGGGTCGAATCCAGATCGCCGCTGAGGCGGAGATCGGTAATGAGGTTCGCCAGCCCCCGGTCGAGGTCGTTGTTCAGATTGTACAGATTGCCCCGGTTGTTCGGATCGAACTGGTTGAAGTGCGTATCCCAGCCGTCATGGGTGACATTGACGAAAACCGTGCCGAGCTTGGCGCTTACCGCGTTGCGGGCTGCAATCATCGCGCGGGCGAACGGCGTTCCGCCGTAGCGCGCTTCATCGGCGGCCGTGTATTGGAAGACGCGGGCGACGACGTCGTTATAGATGAGCGAGCGGGCCTGGCCGACGATGGCGCCGTAGGCGGCCATGCTGTCGTTGAGCGGTTGCGCGTGCAAAGGCGCATCGAGAGTCTGCAAAAGATCGTAGGCGTTGTTGAAGAAAGACTGGCTGTCGGGGCCGTAGAAATCGTGTCTCAGATTGGGCAGACCGCCGCCATTGGGGGAGAATGTGAACGGCGCATCGACGCCCGGCAGGAAGCCCTGCCGCTGCTCGTCTCCCAGCGTGGGCGCAATCGAAAAATAGGGAGGCAGCAATCCCTTTGCGCCGAGTTCGTACGCGGCGACCGCCCCGATGTGGGGAAGCGCGGGAGCGAATGCCGGGTTGAAGGTGTGCCCCGTCTGTACGTAGAACTGTCCTCGGCTGTGCGCCGCTTCCCAGCTTGTGACCGAGCGCAGAATGCACAGGTCCGAAGTCATGGTGGAGAGCAGGGGGAAGTAGCGCCGCGACAGGAACAGATTTCCATACTGCCGGATATCGGCGTCGCTGGGGTTCCACGGGCCGTCTTTGGGATCGAACGTGTCGATGTGGCTGGGACCGCCGGCAAGATTAATAAAGATGCACGCCTTGGCGGTGCGCCGCGGAGTGACCGCGGCGCTTGTGACCGCGGCATCGGCGGGAGTCCGCAACAGCCCCGCGCTGACCGCGCCGATGCCGCCGAACAGGAAATGCCGCCGGGTGTAATTGTGTTTGCCGCAGCAGTCTCGCGCCATATTTCGCTCAGTAGTTGAACACGAAATCGCTCTTCTGCAGCAAGGCCCACTGGACGCTGGTCAGCCACAGCAGGCGGTTGCTCTGCTTTTTAGCGAGAATCGCCGCCAGTTCGGCATCCGACGGAGGCCGCGACAAGGTCGCCAGGAAGATGTTCTTGATGATCTCGGTATCCGGCAGGCCGGAGCCGGTCCAAACGGCAAGCCGCGATTGCGGCGAATAAGAATTCGACCAGGCCTGAGTGCGGTTCGCCACGTTCCAGGTATTGAAGAAGTCGAGGATGCCATACAGGCTGGGCTGGTTGCTCGGCAATTGGTTCAGCCAATCGCCTTGTCCCAGAGAGGTCAGCAGCGAGTCCACCCCGTAATCCAGCGTGGAGTGTGGATGCGGCAGTTGGTTTGCATAGCGGAAGTGGCCGGGAAGGCCGTCGACTTCCAAAACGGGCTCGGTTCCCGTGGCGGTCGTGAGCGAATCGAACAGTTGCTCCGCGGTGAGCCGCTGTGCTTCGTGCCGGGCGAAGTACCGCGCAAATGCCGGCTGCCACTTTCCCGCTGGATACCGGCTGGAAAGCTGATAGGCGTTGGACGACACGATCAGCCGGATGATGCTCTTGATGCTGTATCCGGAATTTTTGAATCGATTCGCCAGCTCGTGCAGCAGTTCCGGGTGAGTGATCTGGAGCGGCCAGTCGCCGGGCGGGGGATTGGCCGGATCGACGCGTGCCAGGTCCCATCCGTCGGGCGGATCCACGATGCCGCTGCCGAAGAAGTATGCCCAGAGATAATTGACGCCGGCCAATGCAAATTGCGGATCGGACGTCAGCGCGCGCCCCCATTCCGCGCGCCAGGCGTCGGACTGCGGGCTATCGCCGGTGAACCAATACCGCGGTTGGGCATTGGCGCCGGTGCGGGCCGGGCGCGGGCCCGGCGCCGCCGGATTGACGATGCCGTTGTAGCCGCCGCCGGTCGTGGCGTCGGAGAAGATCAGACGCCGCCGGTACGCGGAGGCATCGTCGGTGACGATCTGGATCCGGGTGCGCGAAAAATACGCGGAAAGCTGCCAGAATTGGGAGCGCTGCACCGGCGCCAGAAACAGATTGATTTTCTCCAGGTGTCCGCGGCCGTTGTGGCAGGAGACACAACTGGTGTGAAAGCCCAGAAATTGCGTGGTGGAGAGATCGGTAAAGTTGTCCCAGAAATCCTGCTGCGCCGTCGTGAAGTAGTCGCTGACCTGACGGCTGAACGGGGCCGTCGCGGGGGCGGTGTCGGTGTCGCCGGTGGCGGTGACGATGTCGCGCGCGAAGGCGTCATACGGGCGGTCCTGCTCCACAAACTGCCGGACAAAGAAGTAGAAATTGTTCCGCTCGGGGATGCCGGTGCTGACCGAGCCTCCCGAGACATTGCCGCGGACCACCTGAAAGCGCTTGCGGAACCAAAACGAAAACTGATCCACGTAGGCCGGCGAGGCAAGCAGGGTATCGATCAGCTTGTCCCGCTTGTTCGTGCTGGTGTCGGCGAGAAAGGCTGTAATCTGTTCGAAGGTCGGGGTCCGGCCCGTCAGGTCCAGGTAGACGCGGCGCGCGAACTCGGAGTCGGTGGTCAACGCCGCCGGGGCGACGCCGTCATCCGACATCTTTTTGAAGATCCAGTCGTCAATGACGTTCCTGGATGGGGGTACGCTCACCGCGCCGGGACGGGGGCTTCTTCTGCGAAGGTCTCCGAACTGCCGGTCCAGCTTGAGGGCGCGGGCCGCGTCCAGGCGCGCCGATACCGGATATGCCGGACAACTCGGGTCCTGGCTTTGTGCCCCGAGTACCGGGACTAAAAGGATGAAATGGAAACACGCCGCCGCGCGAATCTTCATCGGGCGGCGGAAGAACATTTACGAATACTAATACGGGCCGCCGTCTTTTTTCAAGACAGAGATCGCGCCTGTGCGTTCTAGGCCGTTGCGCGGCCCGCCGAAGCGCGTCGCCGAAGCGGCCGCGCGGAGCGCCCTCACAGCCCCTCGTCCAGGTCGTGGTGCGGGGCCGGCGCGTGGTCGGCCGGTTCGCGGCCGGCAGATCAACAGCTCGCGCGATGCGCGCACTCCGCGCGCGAAGGAGGGCCGGCCCAACCTCGCCGCCCCGGCTCCCGAAAATGAAAAGAGAGACGGGATCGTCCCGCGGCGACACTAAAAAGTGCATTAAATAAGATAAACGAGTTTTAATATTCTTGTAATTCACGGAGTCTGGGTGTATATTCCCGAGTGGCGGTTGTGATCTGCCTTCGTTGAGACCGGCGGCCGTCTGCTTGCGCGGCTCCCGGTGCGAAATGGAAGGGAGGGTACACCGATGACAGCGTCGGTGCGCACGCTCCTGCTGGCCGCTGGCGCCGCGATGAGCACCTGGGCCGCCGACCGCACAGTCAGCGGCCATACCTACGATATCCAGACCGGTCAGGTAGTTCCCGGAGCATCGATCACCTTCTTTGAAGAGACTGGCGCACGCGTCGTTCGACAGGCAACCAGCGATTCCTCGGGAGCCTATTCGGTTCCGCTGCCGGAGGGCACCTACGATGTTCTGGCGACCAAAACCGATGGAGAAAAGCAGCGCGAACTGCGGACCTGGCTGATTTTAACGGGCGATCGCGAGTTCAATCTCCGACTGGGCGACCGGCATTCCCCGGGGGGAGAGTTCGCTCGCATCATTTTCGGCCTCGACCAAGCTGCCGCCAGTTCCGCCCAGTCCACGTTCAAGTATTTCTTCGACCTGTTTCTCAGCGCCCCTCTGCCATTCAAACAGCTGCCGGATCCGGACTTTGGCCCCCGGTGGAGAATCTGGGGCAATGTAAGGCTGGCGAGCGTGCCTCAACAACTGACGGCAAAGGTTCAAGACTTCAATCTGCCTGCCAGCGTAGCGAACTTGCAGGTCAATGAGTTGGCGCAATCAGCGGAGTTTCGAGGCGGCGTCTCCGCCCGCATCTGCGGAGTGCCGTCACTGAGTCTCAGCTTCGACAAGGACACGCTGCAGAAGTTCAGTCTGCACGCCATCGTCGGACTCGGCGGATCGACACCTTTGAATCCGCGGGACGCCTTGGAGATTTTCAAGGTTTCCGATGACGCGGTGAAGCGGTATCCACAAGCCCAAGGCAAGGAATTGATCGCTTTCACCGGCCCGGACCGCGATCGGTTTTACCGGCAGGCTTTTGCCGGACTGGAAGTGCGGACGCACTACTTTGAGAAGTCCACGGAAGCCCCGTTGGAGCGGTTCCCGGCCACCTTTTCATTCACCTACGGCATCGATGAAGCCGTCACGCGCGGCCAGATTCGCGGCGGGGTGTTCCGCGCCGAGGGCTTCTATCCGCTGCCCTCGAAGTGGGGCAGCCAGTTCTACTTCTTCTTTACAACACTCATGAAGCCCACGCGAGCCAGAACGAGTGATCCGCTTCTTCTCGAGTTCGCCACGGGCAAAACCCTGTCCGATGTGGTCAGCAATGGGGTGAAGGTAACGGTGCCTTCGATCGACCGCGACTACTACCGGATCGGTTTTGGCATGGATTTCGTGCGGCTCATTCAAAACATCCAAAACAAAGGCCAACAGTAACAGAAGCCGAAGTCGTGAGGTGAATATGCGTATCGGGCTTCGCCGGCCGATGGAAATCTGCGCCGCTCTGATTTGCGCGGTGTCGTATGGTTCGGCGCGGCAGGAGGAAGATCCGTTATGGGATTTGGTTTCCGCCGTTGCCGGGGAGGGCGAGATTCTGCTGCGAACGCTCGGGACCAAGGGCGTGCGGGAGCCGCGGCACATCCGGCTTCCCGTGGAGAAACGTCCGGAATCGGTGCAGATGTCGAAGAGCGGCACAAAGATGCTGGTCTTGGCCGATGGCAAGCTCTTCCTGGGTGACTTGACTGGCCCGGTTCCCATCTGGAATCGTTGCCAGCAGCTCCACGTTTTGCCAGGCCGCCCATACGTAGTCCGGCTGCCGGGAGAGATCGTCGTGCTGGGAGACGGCGCATTGACCCAAGGTTGCCCGGACGCGTCCCGCCGCGTGTGGTCTCCGGAAGGGGCCGCGGAGGGACCGGAAACCGGGATTTTGCCCGGCGAGCTTCCGGCGGAAATGGTACTGCGCATCGAGACGCCCCTCGGCGCTACGTCGGCGGCCATCGATGATTCCGAGGTCGTCCTGTATGTCGATTCTGTTCCGAGACTCCACCGTGTCGCTGGCGGGGCGGATCAGGTCATCGATCTTCCCGAGTCTGCGAGCGACGTGGAGGTTGTTGCCAATCCGCATGCCGGCAAGGGATTTCGAGTCATCCTGAAAACCGGCGGGCGCCATCGCGTGTACGAAATAGAATCCGCCGAGGGGGGCCTCAATCCCCCGGCCGGCGAAGCCGCCACCCTCTTCGACGCCCGCATCCAGGCGCTCGCCGTGAGCCCTCGGGCGGCCGGCGCTCTGCCCCCGGACCGAAACCGCAAGGATGCCACGGCCTGGGGGGTTACGCGCGATAACGGCTGGTATCTGTTTCATGTTGCCCCTGATCCACAGCTGTACGCGCCCGTTCTCGAGATGGACCAGTACGAAAAGGTTCGGCCGTCGCGCATCGACATCTGGGCGCAGTTTAAAGACAAGGATCTTGGGGATTCGAAAGCGATTCTCCCGATGTATCAAGCGCTGAAGCCGAACGCGAAGCCGTGCGCGCTGTATTACGAAATCCGCTCGTACCCGGGCAGCTGGCTGATCGAATATTGGACTTACTATTTGCTCGATCTCGGCGATCTCAATGGCCATCCGCATGACTCGGAGCACACGTTTGTGGAGATCGACAAGCTGGGAGGACGGCCCCTTGCGGTTCTCTCGGCCGCGCACCTTCGGTGGACTCCCGGCAACGTGTATTCCAGCCTCGATGTAAAGAATGCGGAGCAGCCGCAACTTCCGTTGTTCGTCTTTGTGGAATACGGAAAACATGCGATGGCGCCCGACATCGATCACGACGGAATCATCACGTTTGGCCGGGACGTGAATGGCTACCGCGAACGGGCCTACCTGTGGGGAATCCGCGATTACACGGGCGTCACCGATGCGCACACCAGTGCCTGGACGGGCGACATGGCGGTGCCGAGAGTCCGCAGGTACCGGCTGGCGCCCCGCGGCTTTAAGGAATATTTCGGGCACCGATTGAATCATCTGGGCATCGACCTGGATAGTTGCGAATGCGGCCTGGCGCGGTTTTCCGAGGTGAGCGAGGCGTCTCCCGGCTGGAAGCCGCCGAAGAAGGCGCTGGCCTCGCGGCAGTACCAGCAGCAGGCCGCCTGGGAACTGCAGGCGCATCCGGATCACGTCAATCCAGAGGCCATCTATAAGCGGCGCGTCTTTCCGGACACCGCGATTCGCCTGGGATTCGAGTGGAACCTCCTGGACCAGACTCAACTGGCCTCGGCCGCGGTCGCCACCAGCCTGATGCGGCCGTTTGGAATGACTCTTCCCTTCACCTTGCCCGGCCGGCTGGCAATGGAATTTTCCATGGGCCTGGTCGATGTCAACCGCTCCGTTCGCGTTTCGGTGCTACAGGGCGACGTCATTGTGCAGCGGGATGCAACCTTCACGTATAAGCGGGCGAAGGCGGTGGGAGCGCGCTACGAGAAGATGATCACGAACCTGTTCGGGTTTCAAGTCGGCGTCCACCGGATGTTCCAGAAGGTCGTGCCGGCCGCTGGTTTCCAGAACGTCCGCGTGGACGACAAGCCGTTGTATTACCGCGCCGGCCTGATGGCGGCCTTCGGGCGATGGATCGTGCAAGCCGGCCCGGTCTGGACGAACGACAAAAGCCGTGGCATCGGCTTCGAGGTCCGGTCCAGCGTCGATGTCTTCAGCTGGAAAGGCCGGAGCCACTTCGGGATTCCGTAGGAGCAGGAAAGGCTCCTGCTGGCTTCCGGCCAGTTCGCGGCGCTGGCGCCGGTCCCGGATCCATCCCCCGACGGGGCTTCTTCGGCGCCCGCGCGGATACAGGTAGGAAAGATATGAGGAAAGCATTTCGGATTTGTTCGGCGCCTGCTGCGCTAACGTTGATTCTGGTTCTCCCGGCTGGCAGCCACGCCCAGGAGATTTCCACGGGCTTTGATGTGGCCCGAAATGGATATTCGTTCCCGAACAGGGACTGGGGCAGAGTGTGCTACAGCCTCAACGGGCCCACTCAGCTGCGGTACGACGCGAACGGAACATTTTGCAACAGCGGGTGGGGCTTGTGCGGAGGAATGTCGCTCAGCGCCGGCGAGCGCTTCTTGGCCGGCCTCACCTGCGACCGGCTTTCCAGAGCGGAATCCCAGAACGACATCGTCAACGGTCAATTCCGCACTCTCGACTCCGGCACCGTAATGAAATTCTTAAACTGGATTACAGCGCCGGATGTCGGCCATACCCTGGACCCATCCCATTCGATTGGGTACCGGATGAAGCTGGATTGGGAGAATTCGATCAAGCCAGCCTTGTCCGCGCGGAAGCCCGTCGTGCTGGGCTTGATCTTCGACAAGCGCGCGCAGTTGATCGACTTGCGGCAGGCCGGCGCGCTCGCCGATTTGACCAACCAGCATCAGGTGCTCGGGATCGGCTTCAAGCAGACCAGTCAACAGGTGGAGCTCCGAGCCTACGACCCGAATTACCCGAAGGACGTGCTGTTGTTGAGCTTCACGTTGGGAGCGCCGGGAGTCGATCAACGGCTATTATCGGGCGCCGCCCTCACGCGTCGCAGGCCGCGCGGCGTGATGTACGTACGCAGCCCGGCCCAGCCTCAGGTCGGAGTAACTCGAACGCCGGCCGGTGTGTGTCCCGCCACCAGGCCCCGCTGTTGCGAACGGGATGAGAACGGCGCGTGTACCTTGTGCGTTGGGTCCGGCCAGCAGTGTCCGTAGATCGGGGCGGTAAAAAATCGGTTCGGCAGAAAAGCGGGCCGGGGCGGCCAGATCCCAGCCCGCCACGGTTTACGTATCGCGGCGCCTGGATTTCAGGCGCGGAGCGCCCTCACAGCCCCTCGTCCAGATCGTGGTGCGGGGCCGGCGCGTGGTCGGCCGGTTCGCGGCCGGTTCCCAGCCGGCAGATCAACAGCTCGCGCTCGTAGACCATCTCGGCGGGCAGATGGTCGTGCAGTTCCAGGAAGAGCTCTTCGTGCGCCATCACTTCCTTCCGCCACGCGGCTTTATCGAACGCCTGGAGCTGCTCGAAGGTTGCGCGCGGGAAAGATTCCAGCCCCTTCCACTCGATGTCTTCGTAGCGGGGCATCCAGCCGATCGGCGTCTCGCGCCCCAGGGCGCGGCCGCGCGCCCGGTCGACGATCCATTTCAGGATCCGCATGTTCTCCGCAAACCCCGGCCACAGGAAATTCCCGTTCTCGTCCTTGCGGAACCAGTTCACGTGGAAGATGCGCGGCGTCTCGCTCAAGCCGTGCTGCATCGAGATCCAGTGCCGGAAATAATCGCCCATGTGATAACCGCAGAAGGGCAGCATGGCCATCGGGTCGCGGCGCACTTTGCCGACCGTGCCTACCGCGGCCGCCGTCATCTCCGAACCCATGGTGGCGCCGATGTACACGCCGGAAGTCCAGTTGAACGCCTGGTAGACCAGCGGAATGTTGGTCGCGCGCCGCCCGCCGAAGATGAACGCGCTGATCGGCACACCTTTCGGATCTTCCCACGCCGGGTCGATCGTCGGGCACTGCGAAGCCGGCGCGGTGAAGCGCGCGTTGGGGTGCGCCGCCTTGGCGCCTGTCTCCTTGGCGATTTGCGGCGTCCACCGCTTGCCTTGCCAGTCGAGACACTCGGCCGGCGGTTCGTCCGTCATGCCTTCCCACCACACGCCGCCTTCCGGGGTCAGCGCCGTGTTGGTGAAGATGGTGTTCCTCGAAAGCATCGCCATGGCATTCGGGTTGGTCTTCATCGAAGTGCCCGGCGCCACCCCGAACAGGCCGGCTTCGGGATTGATGGCCCGCAGACGCCCGTGCTCATCCGGCCGGATCCAGGCGATATCGTCGCCCACCGTCCAGACCTTCCAGCCCTGAAACGCGGCCGGCGGAATCAGCATCGAGAAATTGGTTTTGCCGCACGCGCTCGGAAACGCCCCGGCTACATAGGTCTTCTCGCCATGGGGATCTTCCACCCCCAGAATGAGCATGTGCTCGGCCATCCAGCCTTCGTCCCGCGCCATGTTCGACGCGATGCGCAGCGCGAAGCACTTCTTGCCGAGCAGCGCGTTGCCGCCATATCCCGAGCCGTACGACCAGATCTGCCGCGTCTCCGGAAAATGGACAATGTATTTTTCTTTGTTGCACGGCCACGGCACGTCTTTCTGGCCGGGAGCCAACGGGGCGCCGACGCTGTGCACGCACGGAACCACCCGTTTGGTATCGCGGTCGATTTCCCGGAACACCGGCATGCCGATCCGCGCCATGATCCGCATGCTCACCACCACGTAAGGCGAGTCCGTCAGTTGCACGCCGATCTGCGACATATCCGCGCCCACCGGCCCCATGCTGAACGGCAGCACATACATGGTCCGCCCGCGCATCGAGCCGTTGAACAGCTCCTTCAGCTTCCGCCGCATCTCGAACGGGTTCACCCAGTTGTTGGTCGGGCCTGCGTTTTCCTTCGACAGCGAGCAGATGAAGGTCCGGTCTTCGACGCGCGCCACATCGTTCGCGTCCGAGCGGGCGTAGTAGCACCCCGGCCAAAGGTCCCAGTTGAGCTTCACCAGCGTGCCGCTCTCGCACATCTGCGCGCAGAGCGTGTCATTCTCCTCCTGGCTCCCATCCACCCAGTGGATGTGCGAAGGCTTCGTGAGCTCGGCGATTTTGTTGACCCATCGCAGAAGGTGCTTGTTCTCGCTCAACGGTACGGAAGGGTCTCGTGTGAACTGCAGGCTGGCAATGGACATGTGATTTGTTTTCGTAATATCGGCGATAACCAAGGACCGCCAAATATAGCGATTCTATCATCAGCGGCCCGGACCGGCAGATCCGAAAATCGCCGGACGCGTTTCAGGCAAGCCCGCGCGTTCCGTTGCCGCACATGGACGCTGATTCCATCCTCTGAAGAATTTTGGCGGGGTGTTTGAAAAAACTCCGCTTCCCTTGTTGTCGAGCCCGTCAACCTCAACCAGGATGGGCGCACAACAAGGAGAGATCAAAATGAAGACGCATGTCACCCGGTTTCTGGCAGCCCTGAGCCTTGGCGCTGCCTTGGGTCCCGCCAGCCTTCTGGCGCAGACCTCGCTGCACGCCAATATTCCGTTCGATTTCACCGTCGGGAACAAGATCTTCGCGGCGGGCGAATATCGTCTGGAGCCGGCGGCGGGCCAATGGTTACGACTCGAAGCGGCCGGTCAGCCGGCCACTTCGATGTTCATTGCGGCGAATGCGGGCTCGCCCGCGGTCACCGCCCCGGCCCGCTCCAGCCTGACCTTCAACCGGTATGGCGACCGCTACTTTCTGTCGCGCGTGATCGGTCCCGGCCGCGAGTGGGACCTGCCCCGGTCCTCTTCCGAGAAGGAGGTCCTCGCCAAGTTGGGCGCTCCCCGGCCGGTCATTGTGGCCAATTCGCGTTCTCGCTAGTTATGTCGCCGTCCACTGTCCAACCGAACGGGGCAACACCGGCCGTGGTGCTGGTGTTGCCCCGGCGCCCATCGCATCGCCTCGGGGCTTCCCACTGCCGGCGGAATCCGGTATACTCATCAGCCACTTCGCACAATTGTGCGGAAAGTTACATGGGAGATATCACCCATCTCCTGCACCGGTGGCGCCACGGTGATCGCGACGCGGAACAAGAGCTGTTCCAGATCGTGACGCCGAACCTCCGCCGCCTCGCCCATTACCTGATGAAAGGCGAACCGGCCGGGCATACGCTGCAGCCCACCGAACTGGTGAATCAGCTCTACCTTAAGCTGGTGGCGATCAAAGACCGCGACTGGCAGAACCGAAGTCACTTCTTCGCCCTGGCGGCGCGGGCCATGCGCCGGTATTTGATCGACCATGCGCGCGGGCGCCCCGGCGCCGAGTTCGTGGACATGGAAGGAATGGAAGATCTGCTCCCCGCCGACAGCGCCAAAATCGAGCTGGCGTTGACCGTCGACAAGCTGCTGAACGAGCTCGCCGAAACCCGGCCGGATTGGTGCCGGCTTGTGGAGTTGAAATACTTCCTCGGCGTGACCGACGAAGAAGCCGCCGAAACGCTGGGCCTGAAGCTGCGCACCACACAGCGCATGTGGCGCGATGCCCGCCAGTGGCTATTCGAACGCGCGCAGGCGCCGGAGATGCCGAAATGATGAAGATGCCGCCGGACGCCAAAACCCGCGTGCACGACGACGATCTCGTCATGAGTCTGGTCGAACAGACGTTGACCATGCCGCCGCCGGAGCGGCGGAACTATCTGCGCCAAGCCTGCTCCGGCGACTTGGAATTGTTCCGCCAGGTCTGGAACTATGTCGAATGGGAAGAGCGGATGGGCGGGTTCCTGCTCGAGCCGATCTGTCCGATTCCGGACTTGGAACACCCCTTTGAAGCCGGGCACCGGCTCGACGGGCGCTTTCGTATCGAACGCGAAATTGCCCAGGGCGGCATGGGCGTTGTCTATGAAGCCTGGGACGAGAAACTCGAGCGCCGCATCGCCATCAAGTGCGCCAAGGCGGGTTTCGGCAAACGGCTCCCCCCCGAAGTGCGGCACGCGCGCGAAATCGGCCATCCGAACGTTTGCAAGATTTTTGAGATCCATACCGCGCAGACGGCTTCGGGGAAACTCGACTTCGTCACCATGGAGTATGTGGACGGCGAGACGCTGGCCGCCCGCCTTAAACGCGAACCGCCGCCGCCGGCCGAAGCGCTATCGATTGCCCGGCAAATCTGCGCCGGGTTGAGCGCCGCGCACGCCCGGGGCGTGATCCACGGCGATCTCAAAAGCCACAATGTGATCCTCGCCAGGACGGCGGACGGCTCTCCGCGCGCGGTGATCACCGATTTCGGGATGGCGCGCGAGCGGGAATCGACGCAGACCACCATGCAATCGGGCCCGCGCGGCGGCACGCCCGGCTACATGGCGCCCGAGCTATGGAAGGGCGAAAAAGCCACCATGGCCTCCGACGTGTACGCTTTGGGCGTTCTCTTTCACGAGGTGCTCGGCGGGCGCAAGCCGGCCTCCGGCAAGGTTGTGATCGGACAGCCGAAATGGAGCGCGGTGGTGGCGAAGTGCCTCGCGGCGGATCCCGCCCACCGGTACGCCTCCGCCGCGGAAGTGGCCCGGGCGTTGGAGCCGTCGCGCGCCCGCCGGTTTTTGCCTCTCGCCGCCGCCGCGGCTATCCTGGCGGCCATCACCGGGCTCATCACGTACGAGCGCGCCGCCCCTCCGAAAGAAAAGGTCCGGTTGGCCGTGCTGCCGTTTGCCTATAGCCCGGATCTCGCCGGCCAAGACGAACGAATTCTGGGCGACGCCTCCACGAATCTGGTCAGGCTGCAAGGCGGCGCGAAAGTCCGGTATTCGGCTGTGCCGCTCGCCTCCTCCCAGGCGGCTCGGATCGATACCGCGGACCGGGCGCGAACCCGCTTCCAGGCCACCCACGTCCTTCACGGGAGTTTGACCAGAGAGGCCGATCGCATCGTGCTTCACGCCCTCGTGACCGACACCCGCACCGGCGTCAATGCCCGGGATTGGACGATGGACTACTCGCCCGGCCAGATCCGCTATATCCCGGGTGCGCTGGCCGGTGTCGTGACCGGCGCCTTTCACCTTCCCCCCGCGGCCATACCGGCGATCCATGCCGCGGCGAGGTCCGACTACGAGGCTGGTTCCGTCCTGTTGCGGCACGACGCTACCGTGGATGCGGCGATCGCGAGCTTCGAGCGTGCCGTCGCGGCCGACCCGGATTCGCCGCTGGCCTTTGCCGGCCTCTCCGACGCGCAGTACGAAAAATACGCGTTCGGAAATCGCGATAGTTCCTGGCTGCGGCGAGCGGCCGAGAACGAAAAGGAGGCCGAGCGGCGCAATCCGGATCTGCCCCGGGTCCTCTTTATGAGCGCCTCGCTGGATACAGGCAATAGCCGGTACGATCGCGCGATCGCCGAATTCACGAGGGCTCTGGAGATCGACCCCAAATACGCGGACGCCTACATGCGCCTGGGCCGTGTGTATGAGCTGAACGGGGAGCCGGACCGCTCTCTCGCCGCCCTGGTGCAAGCCGCAAAAGTAGACCCTGGCTATTACCGCCCCTACATCGAACTGGGCCGCTACCAAACCAGGAAATATCGCTATTCCGAGGCGCTCGCCCCATTGCTGCGGGCGGTGGAGCTGGCGCCGGCGGAGCCGTATGCCCGGTTTTCGCTGGCTTCACTCTATCTGGATCTCGGAAAATTCCGGGAGGCGGAAGCCCAGCTCCGAATCGCGCTCGACGTTCAGCCAACAATCGCGGTGCTCGACACCCTCGGGTTCGTCCTGATGTACCAGCATCGGGAACGCGAGGCGATTGCGTGGTTTCAAAGAGCGTTGGCAATGGATGCCGCCGATTACTACGCGTGGATGCACCTGGGCGATTGTTACCGGCGCCTGAATCTCACGGGTAAATCGGATGAGGGCTATCGAGCCGGACTTGCAGTGGCGGAGCTGGAAAAACAAAAGGACCCGAAGCGAGGACGGACGCGATCATACGTGGCGTATTTCAATGCCCGGCTCGGGAATCGACGATCGGCAGCCTCCGAAATTTCGCAGGCGCTGACGTTGTCTTCCGATGGAACCGAGGTGCTGTGGATGGCTGTTCTGACGTATGAAGCGCTCGGCGCGCGCGACGCGGTCCTTTCTTTGCTCGCCTCCGCGCCGCCGGCTTTTCTGGCAGACCTCAATCGCTGGCCGGACCTCGCCGGACTCCAGCAGGATCCTCGCTTTACCCGACTCTTAGCTTCCAGGCAGGTGCAGTAGATGAAGAAACACGAAGGAGATCAAGAAATGGCTGTGGTCAAGTACACTCTGGCGATCGACGCTTCAGGTAACCCTCGGATCGACCCTTCCCCGGACACGGTGTTATTGCGTACCGGAGACTATATGGAGTTCAGCACCTCAGAGGATGCGGACATCCTCGTTCAACTTACCGGCGGGGCCCGAATCGTCTGCGCGGTAGGCTCAGGACAAGGGAACAGCCGGCGGAAGGTTAGGGTGAACATGCCGACCCTCGACGGCGATCGGAACTTCGTCGTTTCCTTCTCGGACGAGGGCGGAGGTGACGTGCCGGACACGGGATTTCCATAGGCGCCTGCTGTCCGGCAACCGGTCGAAGCAGGCTCTCAGCTCGCTTTCGCGGGTGGCGGGAGCCTGCTTGCACAACCGATTTGGAACAGGAGGTCGCAGCCCGATGCCGTTCTTTCAAATTCCGTTCATCAACCAGTCTCAAATCGAGACCAACTGGTGTTGGGCGGCGGTCGCCGCCAACGTCTACAACGCGGTGAAACCGGCGGCCGCCCCGGCGTTGACGCCGTGCGATGTCGCGGGCCGCGTATGGAGCGGCGTGGTTTCGCTCCCCCCTGCTCCGTTTCCGCAGGGAGGCCCCTGTCAGAACCCGGATCTGAACAACGCCACGGACACCCTGCGCCGCGCACTGGACAATCTGGGAATCACGGAGGGAAACCAGGGGACCGCGCGGCTCTCGACCGTAGTCGCGGAGTTGAGCGAGGTTCTGCCGGCCGGAAACGAGCCGGTCTGTGCCGAGGTCGATTTTCCGAATGGCGCGACGCACTTCGTCGCCATTTCCGCCCTCGATTCCGATCAACAGCATCTCTGGATTGAAGATCCGGAACTGGGACCGGGAAATACGCTTGAGTTCGCGTATCAGGATTTCCTCTTCAACTACAACTATTCCATGGACGCCAATTTACAAAGGATCGTCCAAGGTTTTCAAAAAGTGGAAAGACGCTAGACGAATCGGGAGGCCGTTCATGTCGATTCAATTGCTTCCACAGCCGCTGCCGGGGAACGTGATCCAGGCGCTGGGCGCCGGGTTGCCGGCGTTCTCCCGCTCCGCCAATGCAGCCGCGCAGACGAAGTTGATGAACGTGGCCCAGGGCGGCGCAGGCGGCTCGACCTTTGAAGTCTTCACTACCGGTATCAGCGGAGTGCTGCAGGGGGCGCCGGCCGGTCTGCCGAACCAGCCGGCGGGCTGGCGCGTCGCTGCCCGCCTCTCTCCAGTCAATCTGGCCGCCGATATCTATACCGTTCCCCGGGGCGGCGGCAGCCCCGTCGCCGCGGGCGCGCCGCGGCTGGCGTGCATCCGCGCCGGCACCGTCGTGAGGCTGCTGCTGGAAGGTATATTGGCGCTCCATGATCAGCCCGTCTCCGGCGAGTTCATAGCCCGCCTTCTGATCCTGCCCGGACTTTTCACCGAGGCAATCTGGTTGGTGCCGCAGCCGGTCGACTTGACGAAGTCGCTGTTTGTTCCGTACCACAGTCTCGTTCGGGGCCTGGCTCCGACTACCCTGTACACCCCGAGTCAATTTTTTGCCTCCCTCCGGCCGGTAGCAGAATATTGGAGAAACCAGCCCAGGCCGCGTCTCCGCGCATCGGCTGTCTCTCCCGGCCCCGCTTCGTAAAGCCGCCCGCGGGACACGCGGCGAAGCCGGGCATTCCGTCCGCAACCGGCCTTCACCACGTGATCCCGCGGGCGTTCATCTCGCGCTCGATCTGCTCAGGCGACTCGAACTGAACCGCGTCGATGCCTTCGCGGCGGGCGGCCTCCACAAACGCGGCAATGTCGTCGGTGTAAAAACATTCCTCGGGGCGGCACCCGGCCCGCTCTATAGCGGCCCGGAAGATTTCCGGTTCGGGTTTGAGAGCATGCACCCGGAACGACAGCACCAGGTCGTGAAAATGCCGGACCAGCGAGTACTTCTTCTGAATGGTCTGAAAGTGGATTTCGTTTGTGTTGGAGAGCATGAGCAGGCGGTACCGCGCGGCCAGCGAGGCCAGGACCTCGTCGGGAATGAGCTGGCCGTTGAAGATGCAGCCCCAGATCTGGCAGAACGTGTCATAGTCGACCGCGAGGTCGAGAGCCTCGGAGAGCTGCGCGACAAAATCGCGGGGCTCGATCAATCCTTTTTCGAAGCGCTCCACCAGCCCGCAGGCCGCGATGCGCCGGCGGATCTCCGGGATGGGATGCGGACACCGCTGCTCCAGCGCGCGATACCCCAGCATGAAGTCAAAAGGAACGAGGACCTTTCCCAGATCGAAGATGATCGCTTTGTGCATGGCCTTCTTCTACGATAGCGGTCCGCTCGTGGAGAAAACACGCTGCCTGCGCGGCGCAGCCCCGCATCGAGCTTGACACCAGCGAACCGGGGTCAATATCATGCACAAAGAGCACGTAACGTACAGTCCTTCCTGACTGTCGCTGGGGATGAAAAAAATTGAGGAGGTTCTTCATGGAGACAACGCGACGCAATTTCTTGGCGGCTGCGGGGGCGGCGGTTTCCGCCCCGATGATCCTCGGCGCCACCGATAAGGCAGGGACCAAGCTGCCCATTCTAGGATCCGGCGAACATACTTACGAATGCATCCACGACTGGGGAGAACTGCCTTCCCACATCAAATACGGCAACACGCACAGCGTGTGTGAGGATTCGCAAGGCCACATCTACATCCACCACACGGTTCACAAGAACAGCCAGAGCCCCGATTCCGTGGTCGTGTTCGACAGCAAAGGGAAGTTTGTCCGGTCATTCGGCCCCATGTTTCGCGGCGGCGCGCATGGCATGCACCTCAATAAGGAAGGGAAGACCGAGTATCTCTACTTCTGCGATGAGAAGCACGGCATCGTCACCAAGCGCACGTTGAAGGGCGAAGAAGTCTGGACCATGGGGTATCCGCAGGATTCGCCGATCTACCAGAAGGGGCCGGGGTCGACGGGGCCGGGCGGCGCGGCCGGGTTGAATTATCGTCCGACCAATTTCGCCATCGCTCCCAATCTCGATTTCTGGGTGGGCGACGGCTACGGCTCGTATTACATGTTCCACTACACCCAGGCCAGCAGCACCGCGTACCCGAAGCTGGTCAAGACCTTCGGCGGTCCGCCCGCCGGGCAGACGCCGGGCGGCGGCCGCGGCCCGGGTGGTCCCGGGCGGGGTCCCGGTGGCGGCGCGCGCGGAGGCCCGGGAGGGCCGGGCGGTCCTCAGGGTGCAGCCGCCGGCGCCGGCCCGCGCGGTCCCGCGAATCCTCCTCCTCCGGGCCAGCCCGGCGTCCCCAGGGATGTGCCCATCGAGTCCATGAACAATCCTCACGGCAACATGGTCGACCTGCGCGACCCCGGCAACCCCATCCTCCTGGTGGCCGATCGCGGCAACAATCGCATCGTCCGCTATAAGCTGGACGACACGCCGATCGACGTCGTCGCGGGCACCAAATCGCCGTGCCATTTCCATACTTATAAGGAAACCGTCGTGGTGCCCGATCTGCAGGCGCGGGTCACCCTGCTGGACAAGGACAACAAGATCATCCTGCATCTCGGGGAACCCACCAAGCCCAACCCACCCCGGACTACCGAGAATCGCGAGGATTTCATCCCCGGCCAGTTCGTTCAGCCCCACGGGGCGATCTTCGACCATGCCGGCAACCTGTTCGTCGTGGAGTGGGTCGAGATCGGCCGCGTCACCAAGCTTCGGAAAGTCTCGGCGTAGCCTCTGGCTTCTGTTTCGCTACCGGGTTATCAGAGAAAAACCCGGTAGCGATAACGTTAATTTCGCAGTACTTAACTGGTACCCCCGGTACTTTTGCGCCGATTATACCTAAGGCAATATGGAATCGGACACGATTCCATGGCAAGGGCACTGGGGTTATGCGGGTTCACCGGGGGCTTCCTGATCATCTCCCCGAATCTGCGCGAGACGCTGCTGGACGCACTCACCCGCGGCTTCGGCCTGGTCCAGCAATACAGCCCTTACTCGTACGTGGGATTGGTGCTGCTCGCCTTCGGCGGCGTCACCGTGACGCTGGTTTCCGGAAGCAGCGCGCGCTGATCAGACCGCGCGGACCTTACGCGCGGTCGTTGCCGTTTCCGAACGGGCCGGCTTTCGCTCCGTCGGGGGGCCGAGGCGCTTCACCTGATCGGTGACGGAGACCAGGAACATCGGCTGGCGGGCGTTCTTCAGTAAATCAATGATGCGGTCCGGCGATTCTTCCAGGTAGATCGATTTTCCATCCGTCAGCAGATGCATATCGGAATTGGCCGACAGGGCTTCACTCAAGCGTTTGCCCATGTCCTTTTGAAGAAACCGCAGCACACGGCGGATTTTCTGGAGGGAAAATCCCTTGCGGCGCAGCTCCGCGATGACGGAGATCTCAACAACTTCCTCCGGCATGTAGATGCGCTTGTGCCCATTCTGACGAGGCGAGACGACGCTGCGTTCGTCCCACCACTGCAACTGCCGCAGACTGACCCCGCAGATCCGCGCCACTTCGCTGCTGTTATAGCCCTGCGCCTCGGGATTCAAGGGCAGGCGTGGTTTCCTCGCCTTAAACATTCCGCGCCACTTCCGTCATGAAATCGGTGCCATTCTGGATTGTACATGGGCCACCGGCAGAGTCAATGGAATATTCCGCAATCGCGCCGGCGTCCGGCCGGCCCCGCCGGGCGGAAGCCGCCCCGTCTTCTTTTGGTTTGATTAAACCGTTCAAAATCAAGATATTAGGCAGCGCGGCGAGAGTGCTACAATGAAGGTGTAGTCTTCCTATTCTCGATCAGGGAGGTTCATCATGAATACGCACAAATTCTGGCCCCTCGATTTCGATCCGGAAGGCGAAATCTACGAGACTCTGGCGTGGGATCTTCCCGGATTTAAGCCGGGCAAACCGAAACGCGCCCCGGCGGACCGGCACCGCAACAAAAAGTCTCGGCGCGCGTAAACCTTACCTGAGCGAATCGCCATAAAAGCTCCGGCTCATTCTTCTTTCCCATTGAAATTGTTTGGTTTGTTCGAACGGTTTCTCGATTGCTTTGTAGCATCGCGAGGTTTGAACATGAGACCACTCCTTGCCACCGCAGTGATTGCCAGCGCCGGTCTACTCGCTTCCGGCTGCGCTACGAAGAAGTATGTCCGCAATACGGCCGCGCCGATTCAAGCGAAGGTCGACCAAGTCGGCGAGCAGACGGGTAAGAACACCCAATCTATCGAAGAGACCAAGAAACAGGTGAAGGACGTTGATGACCGCGCCCAAAGCGGAATCAATGCGGCGCAAGAACGCGCCTCCACCGCCGATCAGCACGCGCAAACCGCGGACCAGCATGCCGGTGAAGCGATGAACCGCGCCAACCAGGCAGCGCAGGCGGCCGATCAGAACCGCCAGGGACTCGACAAGCTGCGCGGCGTCATCGCCAACATCGACGATTACAAGCTGCAGACCTCGGTCAGCGTGCCGTTCCGGTTCAATCAATATGCGCTGTCGAAAGACGCCAAGCAGGATCTGGATAAGCTCGCCGACGAGCTGAAGTCCGACAAGCGATTTTTTGTAGCGGTCGAAGGGTATACCGACAAGACCGGCCCTGCGTCGTATAACCAGACTCTGAGCCAGCGACGAGCCGACTCGGTGGTCGAGTATCTCGTTGGCCAGCACGATATTCCGATCTACCGCATCCACATGATCGGACTCGGTGAACAGAAGCCGGTCGATGAAGGCAAAGGCCGCGCGGCCAACGCCAAGAACCGCCGCGTCGAAGTCAAAGTCTTCTCGGCCGACGAAGTGACCGCTTCTCTGGGAAGCTCGACCGGCAGCACCGCCGACCGCACCGCCAACGAAAAGCAGAACCAGTAACCAGCAGACGGATCGAAAGCCAAACCAGCCGCCGGGTCAAACCGGCGGCTTTCGTTTTTAGAAGTGCCGGCTTTCGACGGGAGAGACCTTGCGCACCGGAGCGCTCCGGAAAACCTGCCACCAGATATAAAAGCAGGCGAGGTTCGCCAGAACGACGGTCGTGTCGGCCGCCAGCAGAATCGCTGGAAATTGATTCCGCAGAGCATGGCCGATCGCTTCGCCGGTGAACCGGATGCCGAGCGCCCCGGTGAGGGTCAACAGTTCCGTATCGAATCTTCCGGAGTGGAGCAGAATCGCCCACAGCGCCAGATCCAGGATCGCGGAACTGAAGTCCAGATCCCGGGTCCATAAGGTCATCCACTTGCTCAGCACGCCCTGGTCGTAATGAATCGCAAAGGAAAGGCCGGCGATCAGGATCGCGCCCACGATCAGCGATGTGCGCACCAGCGCCCGCGCCCGGATCTCGCGAGTCGCCCGGTGTAACAAGCTGATGACCACCGCGAACAAGAGGCTCTGGCGAATCCCGTCGTTTACCCAGTAGTATTGTGCATACGTAAACGGCAGTTGCGCGCCGGAAGCGTAGCCCACGCGCGCGGCGAGCTCCACCACGGCCGTGAGAAACGAGACGACCGTATAGAGAAAGAGAACCGGGTACCGCCGCCAGGCGCCTCGCAGCAATGCGGCGATGACCAGGATGACCAGCGGAAACCAGAGCAGATAGCTCAGGTACTGTATGGCTTCACGCATCCAACTCCAATTCTAGGTTGAAGGGAGCGTTTCGTGGCGGGAAATTTCGGGGGAATCCTCTATTTACGCCAGCCGGAGATTCTCCCACGGCGCGGGCGGCAGAGACGGGCCATCGGCAACCTTTACGCCTTCCCAGGGGGCTGGGGGCAGAGAAGGTCCGTCGGCAACCTTAAAGCCTTCCCAGGGCGCTGGTGGAAGTGAAGGCCCATCGGCCACCTGGACGCCTTCCCAGGGCGCCGGTGGAAGTGAAGGCCCATCGGCCACCTGGACGCCTTCCCACGGCGCCGGCGGCAGGGAAGGCCCATCCGCAACCCGAGTTGCGCCGGCGGCTTGCAGCACGCTGCCGCACAGCAGAAAAGCCGAAAGCAGGAGCAAGTCGGTGAAGTCGAACCTGCCATTCAGTAGTTTGCGCATGGTGAGCTACTCCTTCGTGTTCAAACTTTCCACTCGAACTCGCAACCGAGCCCGCTCAGGCTAGTCAGGCACATCCTCGTCTCGGCCTAGTACCCTTGACTATCTGATCCGGTGTTCAGTGTAGCTGAACGGTACTTCTGTCACGGATCAATAGTAGGGGTGATCCTTAGTACTTTTATAGGGTATCGCCTAGGACAACGAATGAGGGGAATACCTTATTAACGGTCCATTGCCTTTGGTTAATGGACTGAAAATAAGAGTGTTATGGTTGGGCTGGAGTTAAACGGGAGTAGTCTGGTGGCGCTAGTCCGGCGCGCCGGATTTCAGGCGGGTGGCGGCGTCTTCTCGGCGGGCTTGCCGGCCCCCTTGACGGGGCTGATCAGGATATGGGCGTTGCGTCCTTCGAGCCGGGGGACGCCTTCCACGCTGCCGAACTGGGCCAGGTCCTCGGCAAACCGCATGAGCAGTTTCTTCCCCAAATCGGCGTGGGCGATCTCGCGGCCCCGAAACTGGACGACTGCCTTGACGCGATTGCCATCCTGAAGAAACCGGATCGCGTGGTTCTTCTTGAAGCTGTAATCGTGGTCGTCCGTATTGGGGCGGAATTTCAGCTCTTTCACCTGGACGACGTGCTGCTTCTTTTTGGCGTCGTGCTGCTTCTTCTTCTGTTCGTATTGATAATGGCCGTAGTCGACCGCTTTGGCGACCGGCGGCACCGCGGTCGGAGAGACCAGAACCAGATCGAGCCCCATGTCCTGGGCCTTGCGGAGCGCGGCGGCCGTCGGCATGATTTCGGCGGTCCCGTCCGGAAACACGGCCCGCACTTCGCGAGCGCGGATCAGTTCGTTGACATTCTCTCTACGATTTTGCCGGCGAGGCGGAAAATTTCTGGGGGGAAACATGCAAATTTAAGCGACGATTTGAAGGAGACGAACAGAGTTGGGCCGAGTGCCCGAGCAGGATGCTGACGCGAGAACCGGGTTGAGACGTTCCAAAAGCAAGCGCAAGTAGTAGTTCAACATCAGTAAAACAGAAACTCGCACGGAAGTCAAAGGGCTGCGGGCGGAAGCACGGCCGGGAAATTACGCTCCGAGCGCCTGATCGAGATCCTCGATCAGGTCCTGCGGATGCTCCAGTCCGACCGACAGGCGCAGCAGGTTCTGCGGCGTGCGGGTGCGCGGGCCTTCCACTGAAGCGCGGTGCTCGATGAAGCTGTGCGGCCCGCCCAAACTGGTGGCGCGCAGAAACAGGCGGCACCGGCCGGCCGCCGCCAGCGCCGCTGCCCCGTCGCCGCGCACCTGGATGGAGAGCATGCCGCTGAACCCCGTCATCTGGCGGGCCGCGATCTTCTGGCCGGGGTGGTCCGGCAGCCCGGGATAGTGCACGGCCTCCACGCGGGAATGCGCCCGGAGATGCTCCGCGATCCGCTGCGCGTTTTCCGAATGCGCGCGCATGCGGTAAGGCAGCGTCTCGATGCCGCGCAAGGTCAGCCAGCAATCGAACGGAGACGGGACCGCGCCGCCGTACTTCAGGGCGCGGCGGGCGCGCTCGAACAGGTAATTGTCGTAGCGCGTGATGAGCGCGCCTCCCACCACATCGCTGTGCCCGGAGATGTACTTGGTGGTGGAGTGCGCCACCATGTCGATTCCGTGGTCCAGCGGGCGTTGCAGGATCGGGCTCGCGAACGTTCCATCGCAGACCGTGATCGCGTTTTTGTGCGCGCGCGCGATCTCCGCCACCGCCGCCAGATCCGTAATTTTCATGAGCGGATTCGACGGAGTCTCGATCCAGATGAGCCGCGTGTGCGGCCGCAAGGCCGCGCGCACGTCATCCGGATTCGTCATATCCACGTACGTCGTCTCCAATCCCCACTTCCCGAAAACTCCGCCGATGACTTCGCGCAGCGCCCAGTAGACGTCATCGGGCGCCAGGATGTGGTCACCGGGTTCGAGCCCTTGGAGGATCGCGGTGGCGACCGCCAGACCCGAGCCGAACACCAGCGCCTCCTTGCCGCCTTCGAGATCGGCCAGGCACTGCTCCAGCATCAGACGGTTGGGATTGTTCTCTCGCGAGTAGCTGAAGCCGCGCGGATACGTGCCGTCCGGGGATCGCTCGAAGGTCGTGGACAGATGAATGGGCGGGCTGACGGCTCCGGTGGCGGGGTCGATGTGACGCCCGGCGTGGACCGCGCGCGTTTCGATTCTCATGAGAGCCAGTGTATCCTGCGCCAACTGAGTGGAATCCCCCACCACCGGAACAGGGTTTGTTGATTTTTACCTCCTATTTTCTTTTGTTTCGCACTGGCCGGGCAATTGCACCGGAGAAGGCATGGCCTACGTCATTACCGATACGTGCACCAAGGACGAATTGTGTATTGAGGCTTGTCCGGTCGACTGCATCCACCCGAAGAAGGACGAACCGGGATTCGAGGAGGCACCGCATCTTTATGTGAACCCGGTCGAGTGCATCGACTGTGGCGCGTGTATTCCGGTGTGCCCCACCAATTCGGTATTCGTGCTGGAAGATCTGCCGCCGGAGAAGGCCGAATTCGCCGAGCGCAACGCGGCCTATTTCAACTGACGGGCGCTCCATCCGGCCAGCGGGCGACCGTCAGTTTGGAATCCAGCCGCGCGCCCCTGGCCGAATACGAAGATTGAAGCTATCGGCGTTTACGCTTTCTTACGATCGATCGGCACGCCGGCCGAATACCACCAGGGGGTGCGAAAAGAACCGCTGGATTCGGAGCTAATTTGCGAACTTTCAATAGTTTATGGGCTGGCAGGCAGCGTGCTCCAAAGCCTCGTGAGAGGGGGAAGCAAGAAATGAAGAAGCTGCTCGGAGTGATGCTGCTGGCGGGAAGTTCGCTGTTCGCGGCGCCGCACGTCTCGATCGGAATTGGCGTGGGAGCCCCGGCGTACTATCCGCCCGCGGTGGCGGTGCAACCGCCGGCGCCGGGTCCGGGTTACACCTGGGTCGATGGATATTGGGCTCCGGATGGGACTTGGGTCGATGGATACTGGGCGCCGCCGGCGTATTACGCCGCGCCGGTCTACCCAGCTTACCCGGCCTACCCGGTCTACCGGCACGACTATGATCGCGATCACTTCCGCCGGCGGGACCGGGATCATGAGCGCGAGGAGCATCATGATCGCGGCCGCGGCTACGAGCATGAGTTTCGGAGGTAATGGAGAGCGAGGCCGGGCAAGAGGGCTTGCCCGGCCTGCAGGGGCGGCGACGCAACGCCGATCTATCTCATGGTTAACTAGCCGAATGTTAACTATTTACGAGATTGCGGCGGAGCGGAGCGGCGACTAAGATCAGGCCAGCATACGAAAGTATGCCGCGCTTGGGGATTCCGGAGGTGGGAATCATGAGTACGAATGACGAAATGCGGGCCTATTTGAGCTATCTGGTGCAGCACCAGCAGGACTGCACGGTGGAGAATTGCGCCGACTGCCGGACCGCGCAGAACGTCTACGAGTACATCCAGAAGATGATTTTCTCCGTCGTGGCGTATCCCCAGGTCGCGATTCCCTCCGGCCGGCGCGCCGCGGCGGCGGCAAGCGCCAACGCGAGCGGACGCAAAACGTCACGCCGCGCGGCGTAGTCGCGCAACGGCGCAAACAGTGGCGGATCGCGGCCTCGCGCTCCGTCAGTTTTCCGATTGCGCCGGCGTCATCGATCGCCGCCCCGGGCTTTGGCTTCCTGCGCGCGCGCTCCGCGGAGAATGTCGCCGAGCGCGTAGTTCCCTTCGTGACAGGCGTACTCGTAAATCGGCTTATCGGTGGCCGGCCACGTATACTCGCCGGTCCACGGCCGGTCCCAGGTTTCGGGGTCTTCCACGGTGAACCGGTAGAGCAGGGTCCTGGCGTCGATCCGGGTGAACCGCTCGACCACGTGCAAATTCTCGGTCGATCCGCGGAACCGCGTCTTGTCGTTGAAATTGGTGGTGTCGACCACCAGGGTGTCGCCCTCCCAATGCCCGACTGAATCGCCCATCCACCGCCGGATGGTGCGGGGCAGATGCTGCGCATTCATGCGGACGATGCGCGCGTCGTGCACCATTTCCGAGAGGATCATAATCGAATCCGGAGTCTGCACGATCTGATGCAGGTCGTTGTAGAAATAGTCGGGCAGCGCCGGCGGGCCGGACGTGGAGCCGAATCCCAGCAGGCAGCGTTCGCCGAGCGGACGCTGCTCGGGATTGTCGAAAGCGCCCGGCGGTTCGGCGTTCGGATCGTTGTTCTCGCGCTGATCCGATGTGGGCGTGGCGCGCGCCGCCGCCAGCCGTTTGCGCGCGGCCGCGTTGTACGGCGGCACATGACCGTCGGGCGGATCGACCACGATGGAAGTGCGAATCTGTCCGTCCACGACCGTGAACTGCGTGCCCTGATTGAGCCAGAAACGGTTGTAGCCGCCGACCGCTCCGCCTCCCGCGCGTTCCAGAATTTCGAAAAACGATCGCGGCTGGCTGGTATCCCCGCCCACCGGAGGCGCCGGGCGATCGGCTTTGGATGGCAGATTGTCCTTGGCCCGGCGTGCCATTTCGGCCCTTTGCAAAGCCTCCGCCTTCTCTTTGGTAAGGAACGGCGGATCCCCCGGCAGCCGCTCGAGCGGCGTGATCGTCGCCAGGTCGTAGGTGCCTTGCAGGTCGGGGGGTCCATCCGGCATGCGGGGCAGGGAAGACTGGCCGGCTGACGGCAGGGCCGCCAACCCAATCGACGCGATCGCCAGCGCCAGCGGGTTGCTCATCGGGCGCCTCCTCCCTTCATTTGCCGAGCGGATGCTTCCGCCACTGGCCATACATCAGCTCTTCCACAAACTCCACGCACTTGAAATCCAGCAGCTGCGCGTTCTTCTCCTGACGGCGGTACAGCGCCATGCTCATCGTCCAGGGCCGCGTAAACACCCGCGGATCTTCAATGGTGGCTTGGTACGAGAGAATGTCGGGGCTGGTCCGCGTGTACCGCTCGACCACGTGCAGCTGGTCGCTATGAAAATTGCCGGCGCGGTCGAACCAGGTCTGGTCGTTCAGCCCGGTGACGTCGACCACCAAGGTTTCGCCTTCCCAATGCCCGGCCGATTGCCCCATCCACGAATCCACCGGAGCTTTGCCGGGGTCTTTCAAAAAGATGTTGCGGACGGCGCCGGCATACTCGTACACGAAGGTGATGGCGCTGGCGCTCTGCAGGATTTGAAACGGATAGGGCATGTAGGTGGCGCGCGGCACGCCGGGCAGGTAGCACTTGATCTCCGGGTCGAGCGCCAGCCAGTTCTCCCGGTTCTTGTTTCTCCGCGCCAGCGCTTCGGGCTTGTACGGGAGTTCGCCGCCTTCCACGACGCCCAGCCCGGGCGGCACCGCGCCGACGGCACCGAGCGCGAGCACCTGGGAGGCGGGCACCGGGCCATACGGGCCCGGACGCAGCGCGAGCGCCGGACGCGCCACATGCGCTTCGATATCGTAATTGGCCTCGTTCAGGGCCTGCCAGATCCCGTTGAGATCGGGATGTCCCGCCGGCCCGCGCGGCGCGCGGTAGTTTTGCCCGCCCGCGGGCAAAACCGCCAGCAGCAGCGCGGCGATGCCGTATCGTCTCATGAAGCCCCGCTTATTTCACCGATACTTTGACCAATGCATTGGTCCAGCAGCATTGAAAGCCGCGGCCGCCTTTCCCGGACCAGTCATTGGCAACCAGGTAGAGCATGTAGTCGCCGGGCTGGCTGAAGGTGGCGGTAGTGCTGGCGTTTCCGCGGAAACCCGCGCTTGAATCGTCCACCGGTTCGACGGGCGGCGTCGGGTTTGCAAACGCCACCGCGCCGGGTCCGCGGAATTTGCTCCACGTTAAGGTAACCGGAGGCGTTTTGGGCCGCTGCATGCCGGGAATCAGCCTGGCATCGTCGGATGCCTGCACATTCAGAGCGAGCGGGCTTCCGACCGCGGTACTCAACGAAACCGTGACCGGGCGCGGGCCTTGCACCGACGCACCCCCGTCAAAGCGAAGCACAGGCGGCGTGTCGCCGTTGGCGTCCTGGAGCGGCTCCAGCTCCCAAAGCGGCGCCAGGCTGGCGGGAATCGAGTTGGTCTGGCCGTTGGCGGTGAGGGTCCAGGTGATCTTCCGGTCGCCAAAATCCTTGGGAACCGTCACGGTGAACAGTCCCCATTGGCGGCCCGGGAGAAAATGAGTCGGCTGGCCGCGATCGGGTCCGCCCGGCTCGATGCGGTTGTCCGGGCCGATCGGAATATCCAGTTCCTGCTCCCGGTTCCGATTGAAATATCCGAACAGGATGCTGTACGTGCCGTCCGGATTCTGAAACCAGCCTTCGAACGCCGGAGTGACCCCTTGCCCGGACTTATGGAACGGTCCGATCGGCGGCTCCTGCGCGGCGGCGCCCGCCGCCAGAGCCAGCGCGATTGCCGTGTAGAGTGCCGGCCTCATTATCGAGCGGCTTGCTGCACGAGGCCGGCCGCTTTCTTCGCCTGCTGCTGGTCCAGCCATTGCTTATATTCTTCGTCGCTCAGATACGTGACGTTCACCCAGGCGTGCGCCATTTCGTCCACCGTGCGGTCGCCCCAGCCGACCCACTGGTTCGGATCGGGGTTGTTGCGGTTGGCGGCCGTGTTGTCGTGCCAGGCGGTGATGTGCAGGACCGTGCCCTTGGGCAGCACCGGCGCCGCATCATCGGCGTAGATGTAGTTCACCATCCAGTTGAAGTTGAAGTGGTCGACGTAGCTGAGCATCTCGCGCCGGCCATCGGGCAGAATGGCTTCCATCGCCATGGCCTTGCCGCGCAGGTGCATGTGCGGCTGGAAATTTTCGAGCCGTGCCGCTTGTTTCAGCACGTGAAATCCCTGCGTTTCGACGATCGAATTCGGCGGGATATCGAGAATCTCGCTCCCCAGGCCGACGCCTTGCGCGGTATCGGCGGTGAAGACCATCAGGTGCGTCCGGTGATGCGGCTCCTGCCCTTTCGGATACAGGTAGACGCCCAGCTCGGCGTGGTCGCGAATCTGCTCGCCGACCGCGTGCAGGTGCAGCTCCCACCAGATATGGGCGCCCGGCAGCAGCAGCTTGCCGGAGTCTTTCCGGTACACGTCGAAATTTTTTCCGATGGCCCATTCCATCAGGAGCCCGGGATTGCCGTTGTTCTCGTCCGCCGCGCCCGGCTCGGTTTGCTGCAGGTTCGCCAGGACGTGGTGCATGATCTTGCGGCCGGCCGGCGTGCCGGGGCGGATCTCGACCGCGCGCACCCAGCGCGGTTCGGTAATCGGGATCGCCGTCAGCGGTTTGAACCAGACGTCCTGCCCGTGCGCCGGCATGGTGTAGTCGTCGGACTTGAGCACCAGGTCGGGCTCGCCGAACTGCTTGGCCAGCTGCCAGCCCTTATAGTCCGGGAACACCTTGGGAGGCGGCATGTCTTTGGGGTCGCCCATGGGCGCGCCGGAGTCGACCCACCGGACGATGGTCGCGATCTGCTCGTCGGAAAGCGAAATGTCGTTCGCGAAATGCTGAATGCCGACCGTCTTATCGATGTGCCAGGGCGGCATCTGGCGGGTAAGGACGCGCTCCTTGATCGCTTTCGCCCACGGCCGGGTCTCCTGGTAAGTCATCAGGGACATCGGCGCCATCGAACCGGGGCGGTGGCACTCCTGGCACTTGGCCTGGAAGATCGGGGCCACGTCCCTGGTGAACGTGACCGGTTGCTGAGCCGGCGTCGCGGCCGCCGCGGTGGCCGCCAGACCGCCCAGAAGCAGAGCACTCAGCGTCAGGGTTCCCCTCATGATCCGCTCCTCTCCAACTGGGCCTAGTTTACCTCAACCGCCTGGAGCGCCGCGCCCGTCAGAAAGATCACCTCCAGCAATTGGGCAAACTCTCCAGGCGATAGCGGCCCGCTTGCCCGGTACCAGATTTCGAGCCGGTTCATCAGCCCGAGCAGGCACAGGCACAGATACTTTAGCGGGATGTCGCGGCGGAGCAGGCCGGCGTCCTGCGCCTGCTGCAGCACCGAGCGCACCAGATTTTCGTAGGCATCGCGAAGCGTGCGGACCTGCGCCAGCCGCTCGGGCGAAAGCAGATGCATCTCCGCCACCGCCACCGAATGCTTCTTCTGATCGCGCAGCATGCTTTCCACATGGGTCGCAATCAGGGCGTGGATGCGCTCCCGCGGGCCGTGGACGCCGGCCAGCGCGGCTTCCACATCCTGACGGATCTGATCGAGCGACGATTGGCAGATCCCGTACAGCAGCTCTTCTTTGCTTCCGATGTGGTGGTACAAGGAAGCTTTGCGAATGCCGAGAGCGGCCGCGATTTCGCGCGTGCTGGTGGCCGTGTATCCTTTATGCGCGAAGAGCGCCGCGGCGGTATCGAGCAGCCGCTCCGCCGTAGCGGCGCGCCCGTCTCTGCCGCCCTTTCGCGGCCGGCCGCGCCGGTCCGGCGGCTGATGCAGATCCGGCAGCGCCGCCGCAAGCCGTGCTTCCCCGCATCCCGCGCCCTCCAGGTAGAGGGGGGTGAACAGGGCGGCGAGCTGGCCGGCGCTCAATGCCTGATCCCGGCGGTACCAGACCACGGCCCAGTTGAGCATGTTCAGCAGCGCGAGATACAGATATTTGGCGGGAATGTCGTTCCGAATCTTCCCGGCCGCTTGGGCCTCCTGAATGGTCGCGCGCGCCAGGTCCGCGTACTGCTTGCGCAGCGCCAGCACTTCGGCATGATGGGGCTTTGAGAGCGCGCGCAATTCAGCGAGCATCGTGACGTGCCGGATCTGATGCTTCAGCAATGTCGCCAGGTGCGCGCGCATGAATGCGCGTACACGGTCCAGCGCGTCGCTGTGACGGGCCACCTCGGAGCGCACGTCGGCCAGCAGCTGATCCATCGAGGAGGCGCAGAGCTGGTAGAGAAGATCCTCTTTGCTGGCGACGTGGTAATACAGAGAAGCCTGCCGGATGCCCACCGCGGCGGCGATTGCCCGCGTGGTGGTGGCGGCGAATCCTTTTTCCCAAAACAGCGCCGCCGCCGTGTCCAGGACCCGTTCCGGAGTGGATGGTTCAGAGGGAACCGGCGCATTGGCAGTCGAGGAGTGGGTGCGGTTCAAGGCCATTTCAGAATTTTGCAAGGAAGTTACCATTATGTCGCTTCCGGACTATCGTGGGGCGGCGAGGCCCGTCCGGAAGAAGAAGTCAAAAGTCAAAGGTCAAAAGTCAAAAGGCAAAAGTGATTCGGCGGGCGGCTGCGCCGCCGTTTTGTATGCGCCGCCTCCGGCATCGTAAACTGGTTTTTCCCATGGAAAATCATTACGTGGTGACGGGCGGCGCGGGCTTCATCGGCTCCGCTATCGTGCGGAGCCTTTTGCGCGAAGGGGCGCGTCCCGTGCTGGTGATCGACAATCTCCTCACCGGAAAGGAATCCAACCTGGAGGAAGTCCGGCGCTCGATCGAATTCCAGCGCGCCGACATCCGGCATTACGAAGAGATCGCGCCGCTGATCCGCGGAGCCGCCGTGGTGTTCCATGAGGCGGCCATCCCGTCGGTGCCGCGCTCCATCGACGATCCGGTTCCCTCCCACGAAGTCAACATCGACGGGACGTTCAACGTACTCCGCGCCGCGCGCGAAGGGCGCGCCGGCCGGGTGGTCTACGCCGCCTCCTCTTCGGCCTATGGCGATACCGAAGTGCTGCCCAAGGTCGAATCGATGAATCCGCGCCCCAAGTCGCCGTATGCGCTGCAGAAGCTCGTTGGGGAATATTATTCCGGAGTCTTTTCGGGTGTGTACGGCCTGGAAACCGTCTCGCTCCGCTACTTCAACGTGTACGGCCCGCGGCAGGATCCCTCCAGCCCCTACTCGGGCGTGCTGTCCTTATTCATGAAGGCGATTCTGGAGCGGCGCGCGCCCACGATCTTCGGAGACGGCGAGCAATCGCGCGATTTCACCTACGTCGAGGACGTCGCGGCGCTCAACCTGAAAGCGGCGCGTGCTTCGAACGTCGGCGGCAAAATGTACAATGCCGGCAATGGCGGCCGCATCACCCTGAACCAGGCATGGGCGCTTCTGCAGAAGATCGAAGGCGTCCAGATCCCGCCGCAATTCGGCCCGCCGCGCCCCGGCGATGTCCGGCACTCGCAGGCGGACACAACTCTTGCCGTTCGCGACCTCGGCCACGCTCCCCAGTTCTCGTTTGAGGAAGGCATGCGCCGGACGCTCGAGTGGTACCGGAATTCCCGGTGAGTTTTCCCGCGGGCTGGCAATGGGGTTGCACAACCGTTTCGGTGCCGCCGGCGAACCAACCGCGATCTTCCACTACGGACACGTTTTATCCGCGGCGCGTGGTCTTGACCGGCGTGCCGCCGGCTCACAGAGGTGTGTCGTTCGGGCATCACTCTGCCTCGTTCCGCTCCTCTAAGTGGTTGCTATAATTGAGGGTCAAACTCTGCATTACGAACGCTCTTTATCTCGCATGAAGTGTATCTCGGCTCTTTTGGTTTGCGCGGCCGTTGCGTGCGCCGCTGACTTTACCACCGGACAAGCGGCCCGGCTGGTGATCGGGCAGCGCTCTTTCACCGCTCAGGACACCAACTCGAGCAACACCATCCTGGGTGCGGCGAGCGGCGTGGCCTACGCCGCCGATACCCTGTTCGTCGCCGATTCCAATCGCGTCGGCGCCACCCCGAGCAACCACCGGGTGCTCCTGTTTAAGAATCTGTCCACGATGCTTCCGCCGCCCACCGCCGAATTGCCGTCCGGCGCCAGCTGCGGTATCTGCGTGGGACAAGCCAGCGTGGTTCTCGGCCAGCCCGATTTTTCCACCACCACCGAGAACGTGCCCGCCACGCCCAACGGCTTGCGGCTTCCCACCGCAGTCGCTTCCGATGGCGTCCACCTGGTCGTGGCCGATACCAACCACAATCGCGTGCTCATCTGGAATAGCATTCCGACCGTGAACGATCAGCCCGCCGATGTCGTGGTCGGCCAGCCGGATTTCACGGCCCAAGGTGTTCCCGGCGACACCCCCAACGCCAAATCCATGCGCGGCCCGCAGGGAGTGTGGATTCAGAACGGAAAACTGTACGTCGCCGACACGCAGAATAACCGCGTGCTGATATATAACAAGGTCCCGACCACCAACGGGGTTGCCGCCGATGTCGTGCTCGGGCAGCCGAATTTCACGACCGCCACGCAGCCCGATCTGACCCAGCAGAACAGCGCCGCGACGGCGTCCAACCTGCTCAATCCGGTGTCGGTCACTTCCGACGGTATCCGGCTCTATGTCACCGATCTGGGCTTCAACCGGGTGCTGATCTGGAACAGCATTCCGACGTCAAATGCCGCGCCGGCCAATGTCGTGGTGGGCCAGCCGGACCTGGTCAGCTCGATCGCGAACAACGCATTTAGCGGCAGGGCGGCGAGGGCCGCCGCCGATACCGTCAATAAAGAGACGCCGGTGCTCTGCACCGCCTCGACCGGGACCGACCCGGCCGGTAATCCGACCTATCCGGCGGTTTGCAACGCCACCTTGAATTTCCCCCGGTTTGCGCTCTCCGACGGGAGGCGGCTGTTCATCGCCGATGGCGGCAATGACCGCGTCCTGGTGTTCAACCAGATTCCCACCCAGAACGGCCAATCGGCCGATACCATCATCGGCCAGATCGGCGGCGGCGTGAACCAGGCGTCCGATGCCGCCGATTCGCTGCGCACCCCCATGTCGCTGGCTTGGGACGGCACCAACCTGTACGTCGGCGATGCCTACAACCGCCGGATCACCGTGTACTCCATCGGAGAAAACACGATCCCCTATCAGGGCGTGCGCAATGCCGCGAGCGTGAACATCTTCGCGCTCGGCAGCGTATCTTTGGGCGGCACCATCACGGCGAACGACTCCGTGACCATCACCATCTGCAGCCCGCCGGCGGCGAACGCGAACACCACCGGATGTATCAGCCCGAATGCCACCGGCGCCAGCACCAGCGGCCAGACGATTGGCGTCGATTACACCTACAAGATCCAAAGCAACGACACGTTTACGAAAATCGTGACGGCGCTGGTGAACGCGATCAACGCGGGCGCCGGCGATCCCAACGTATATGCCGCTCCGGACTTCGCCACCAACACGGTCCTGCTGGCCGCCAAGCAGCCCGGCGAGGCGGGCAACAATATCGCCTATACCACCTCGACCTCGACCAACGCGACCATCCAGGCCGGCGCGGCGGGCGGCAACTTGACCGGCGGCGGCGATGCCGCCAAGGTCGCGGCGGGGACCGTGGTCTCGATCATGGCCGCGCCCGGCAGTGCTCTGATGTTCGGGCCTCCGACTTCCGCCGACCTGACGCAAAACCAGCTCCCCACCACCCTGGCCGGAACCGAGGTCTACTTTAACGGAGTTCGGGCGCCGCTGTTCTATGTCTCGCCGGCGCAAATCAACGCGCAGATCCCCTGGGAGGTCGCCAGCAGCGTGGGCCCCTGTGCGAACGCACAGGTGAAGACCGATTGCACCAGCATCAACGCGTACGTCCGCGCGGTGCGGCCCGACGGCAGCGTCGCGGTGACGACTCCGGTGGCGGCCACCATCGTCACGCAAAACCCCGGCATTTACTCGCAAACCGGGTCCACCGCCAATCCCCCGCCGGGAGTGATTCTGCACTACTCGAGCCAGGCGACCGGCGTCATTCTGGTGGATGGCAGCATCCAGGCCGGCGACGTGGTGACGGTCAAAATCGAAGACCGGGCCTACACCTACACGGTTCAAGCCACGGATACGCTCGATTCGGTCCGGGATGCGCTGGCCGTGGTCATCAATCAGGATCCGAAGGTGAGCGCGAAGCCCGGCATTGCGTTTGCGCGCAATATCATGTTGCAAGCCCGCATCGCCGGGCCCGAAGCCAATGGGCTGGCCTACAACACCTCGGTCGCGGGCGCGCCCGGCACATCCGGCGCCCAGCTCATTCTGACGCCGACCACTACCGGCCTGTGCTGCGCGAACGTGGCCTACACGCCAGTGACCGATGCCAACCCGGCGATTCCGGGCGAGGTCCTGGTGCTCTATGCGACCGGGCTCGGCCTTCCGGTAACCACGGAACAAACCCTCAACCTGATCAACACCGGGGTGAAGTATCCGGACGGCGCGCCGATCACCCAGCCGGTCAATTTTGTCTCTTCTCTGGCGGGGGGAAAAACGGCCAACATTCTCTCGGCGAGTTTGAAGCCCGGCACGATCGGGACGTATGAAGTGCTATTTCAGCTCAATAGCGAAATGCCGACCGACCCGTTTACTCACGTCTACATTGCGCAGGACATCTATATCAGCAACATCGTGACGTTTCCGCTGGTCAATCCTGCACAGTAAGGCCGTTGCGGCCGTAAATCGTACGGACGCGCTCCTGGATCGCGGGCGGCACCAGGTGCTCCCAGGCTTCGCCGCGGGCAATCCGCTGGCGGACCTCGGTGGCCGAAACTGGATCCAGTCCGTCCGGTAGATTCAGCCGATCCATCCCGGCCGCCAGTTCGGCTGGCGGCGTATATTCCCCCTGGCGGCGGGCGATCAGCAGGTCGAACCGCCGAAGCATGTTCGGGAACGCCTCCGGAGCGCCATAGTCCCAGTTCGCGATGCGTTCGGCGGCATCCCGGCCGCACAGGAAGCTCAGGCGCACCCCCGGCCCGTAGGCATTCCTGCATTCGTTGGCAATTTCAACAAAGAGGCCGGCCTCCGAGATTCCCAGCGAGAACCCCGAATGGCCGTCCACAGCGGCCTCGATCAGTTCGAGCCGCTGTTCCAGGGTGGCTCCCGAGTACGGCTTGTGGGGGAATACGCGAGGCAGTACAAATAGCACCTCGTCGCAGACATTTCGTGCCGAAGAGGCCAAGGCCAGGTGGGCAATCGTGATCGGGTTGAAAGTGCCCGGAAGGATGCCGAGCCGCGAAGGGGAACCCGGAGCGCGGCGGACGAAGGTCATTCCTGAATCCATCGTACACCGGGTCAAATGGCGCACCCGCTCCCCGCATCGGCGGGGGCTCTCATTGCGAGAGTTCACACAGCCCGCGGGGACTGTCCAAAAACACAACGGGCGCGAGATTGCTCCCGCGCCCGGTGTGCTTCGCCGTCAGGCAGCCAAAAGTTCGTTGAGGGAATCGCCGGGTTCGGGTTCGAACTCGTGACGATCGGCGGCTTCCTGGCAGCGGATGCAATACTTGGTCCACGGCACCGCATCCAGCCGCTTCGGCTTAATCTCTTCTTCGCAATGCAGGCACGTCCCGTAGGTGCCGTCGGCAATGCGGGCCAGCGCGCCGCGCACGTTGCGCAGCAGGGCGGATTCGCGGTCCAGGTTGCGAATGGCTAACTCCCGTTCGCCAGCCAGTTGCACCTCATCGATCGCATCGGGGGTTTTTTCAATGGCGATATCTTCCCGGTTGCGGAGCCCGGCAGACAGCTCGGCTTGCTTCGCTTCCAATAGAGCTTTGTATTTGTTCAGTTCGGTCCGGTTCATCGTGGTCTCCCTTCCTGGTCCGCTTTTATTTATTTTTCTTATCTTTAGCGTGACTCCGTAACCATATAGACGACGAAATCCCGCAAAGGTTTCATGATCCCGGGCCCCCTGGTGAGGGTTATCTTTCGATCTGGGCCAAGTCGAATCACGAGATCCCCTTCCTGCAATCGGCGTTCCAACTCCGGACGTGACCGTTGCGCGTGTTACGGACGCCGCCGCCCTGTTCTTATCGGCGGGAGAATCGGACCCCTTGAGAGTTTTCCCGGTCGTTTTAGCGCTTCACGCAGATCGCGATGATCGAGACCGACGGCCATGGAAGCTGCGCGTCGATGCGCCGCCACAGCCAGACGAAGCGGTCAAACAGCCGCAAGGGAAGCCGGCTGATGGTTCTCCGCTTCAGCAGTTTGCCGTTCAGGTGCCATCCGGGGCGGGAGATGCGGTTGAAATCGAGAATCCGCTCGACCACGAACCCAGCTTCTTCAATCCGGGCGCGGAGCTGCTCTTTGGAATAGCGCAACACGTGCCCCAGCGCGTGGTCCATTTCTCCGTAGATGCGCTGGTCTTGCGGCACCAGGATGATGGCGCGTCCCGCGGGCATCAGGACGGAGTGGATGCTGGCCAGGGCGGCGGCGTGATCGGGAATGTGCTCGAGCACGTTGAGGCAGATCACCGTGTCCATCTGGCCGGCGAAGGGTGCAAAATCGGCAGGCTGGGCTGCATCGCAGCGGCGGACCTCCAGATTCACGCGATGGCGGAGGCGCGCGCGGAGCCGGGCGATGTGCTCCTGGTCAATATCGGTGGCCACGTAGAGCTGGCGTCCGGAGATCAACTGGCGGGTCAGGTTGCCCATGCCCGCGCCGATTTCCAGGACCCGCTTGCCGACAAACGGCCGGATGGTGTCCGCCATCCAGCGGTTAAAGTTGGGGGTGACGGAAAAGGCGTCCAGCACGGCCTGCCCCGAATCCGTGTAGATGTCGCTGCTCATCCAGAACCGCAGAATCACCCAGACGGCTTGCAGGGCATCGCGGAGCCCGATCTTCTTGCCTTCCTCGTAGGTGCGGCCGTGGTAGCTGATGGCCGTTTCATAGATGCGGGCCTGCCGCTTGGCGAGCTTGATGGTGATTTCGGGCTCGATGCCAAAGCGGTCGCTGCGGATGGGGATGCTCCGCACCAGCGCCGTCCGGAAGGCCTTGTAGCAGGTTTCCATGTCGGTGAGGTTCAGGTCGGCGGCAATGTTGCACGCGGTCGTCAGGAAGTGGTTGGCAAGGGCGTGCCAGAAGTAGAGCACGCGCCGTTCCCCGCTCATCAGAAAACGCGACCCGTAGACCGCGTCGGCCGCGCCTTCCAGCAGCGGCTTGAGCAATTTTGGATACTCCGCCGGATCGTATTCGAGATCCGCGTCCTGAATGATCGAAAACTCCCCGCGCGCGTGCCGGAGCGCCGTCCGGATGGCCGCTCCTTTTCCGCTATTGCGCGCGTGCCGGATGAGCCGGACCGTCTCGGGATACTGCGCAACGAACTGCTCGACTACCCACACCGAATCGTCCCGGGAGCCGTCGTCGACCACGATGATTTCCCGATCGAGGCCTTCCGGGAGCGGCGCTTTCAGGACGCGCTCGAGGATGGCGCCGACGAACTCCTCCTCGTTATAGAGGGGCATCAGGATCGAAACCAGCATTAAGCTTTCAGTGTAGTGCCTCGAAGTCCCCGATCCCGAATTGACACAGGGCGCGGCGGTGGTAGAATGGGAAAGCACTCACGAGACTCAATAATTCCTTTGGTTGCAGAGAGATGCGATGTTTGCATCGCTGCGGCGGGGAAGTGAATCCAAAAAGGTACTCATGGCGCAGGTGCTGCCTGTCCCCAATCCGCGCCGGCCGGAAGCCGAGCCGTTGCTGGCCACCATCGGCAATACGCCGTTAGTGCGGCTGGACAAGATCTCGCAACCGTTCGAAGGCATCGAGATCCTGGCCAAGGCGGAATTTTTCAATCCCGGCGGTTCGGTCAAAGACCGCGCCGCGCTGAACATGATTCTGGATGGCGAGCGCTCCGGCAGGCTCAACCACAACCGTATCCTTCTGGATTCCACCAGCGGCAACACGGGAATCGCGTACGCGATGATCGGCGCGATCCGCGGCTACAAGGTGAAGCTGGTGCTGCCCGCGAATGCCTCCATCGAGCGGAAGCGGATCCTGAAAGCGTACGGCGCGGAGATGATTTTCAGCGACGCGGCCGAAGGTTCCGATGGCGCCATTAAAGTCTGCCGCGAGATCTATAACTCCGACCCCGACATTTACTTTTATCCGGACCAGTACAGCAACCCGGCCAATTGGAAAGCGCACTTCGAGCACACGGGGCCCGAGATCATCGAACAGACCGGCGGCCGGATCACGCATTTCATCACCGCCATGGGGACCAGCGGTACGTTTGTCGGCGTCAGCCGCCGGCTGCGGCGCGATCTGCCGCACGTCAAGGTCTTCTCGGCGCAGCCCTCCAGCGGGTTTCACGGCCTGGAAGGGTTGAAGCACATGCCGACCGCGATCGTGCCGGCCATCTACGACGACAAAATCGCCGACGGCAACTATTGGATCGAGACCGAGGACGCCTACGCGATGGTGCGGCGCCTGGCGCGCGAAGAAGGCCTGCTGGTGGGCATTTCCTCCGGCTGCAATGTGCATGCCGCGACCCTGCTGGCGCGCGAGCTGGCCGCGCGCGGCGAAACCGCGACCATCGTGACGGTCCTGTGCGACAGCGCGGAAAAATATCTCAGCGAACATTTTTGGGACGAGTAATGATCCGGATTGAACCTGAAGCGTGGGCCGAAATGGTGGCCCACGCGCGCAAAACCTATCCCAACGAGTGCTGCGGCGCGATGCTCGGCTCCGCCGACAACGGCACCAAGCTGGTGCGCGTCGCGATGCCTTTAGAAAATGCGTTTGCCGGCGCGCAGGCGGCGCGGTACGAATTGCGGCCGGAGGATCTGCTGGCGGCCGACAAGGCGGCGCGGGAGCGCAACATGGACCTGATCGGCATCTACCATTCGCATCCCGACTGCGACGCCTACTTTTCAACGACCGATTTGAAGAATTCCTGTCCGTGGTATTCGTTCGTGGTGCTCTCGATCCAGAAGGGCGAATTTCACCACGCCAATAGCTGGCTGCCGAACTTCGAGCAAACCGAGGCGGCCAAGGAGGAGTTGATTTACTAATATGGCCAAAGTTCTCATACCCACCCCGTTGCGGCAGTTCACGGGCAAGCAGGACGCGGTGACCGCGCCCGGCGGCACGGTCGGCGAAGTGCTGGCGGCGCTGACCACGCAATACCCCGATCTGCGGAAGCAGATCTTCAACGACGAAGGCAAGCTCCGCAGCTTCGTGAACGTGTATCTGAACGACGAAGACATCCGGTACCTGAGCAAGGACGCCACCGCCGCCAAGGACGGGGACACGATCTCGCTGGTGCCGTCGATCGCGGGCGGCTCGACCGTCGCGGCGCCGCCGGAAACGGCCGAGCTTTCCAAAGACGAGATCCTGCGCTACAGCCGGCATCTGATCATTCCGGAAGTCGGGATCGAAGGGCAGCAGAAGCTGAAGGCCGCCAAGGTGCTGCTGGTGGGTGCGGGCGGGCTGGGCGCGCCGCTCGGCCTGTACCTGGCGGCGGCCGGAATCGGCAAGATCGGGATCGTCGATTTCGACGTGGTCGACTTTACCAACCTGCAACGCCAGGTGATTCACTCGACCGCGGACGTCGGCCGCAAGAAGCTCGATTCCGCCGCTGAGAAGATGCAGGGCATCAACCCGCATCTGAAGATCGTCAAACATGAAACGGCGCTCTCGAGCGAGAACGCGCTGGACATTTTCAAGGACTACGATTTCATCGTCGACGGAACCGACAACTTCCCGACGCGCTACCTGGTGAACGACGCCTGCGTGCTGCTGGGCAAGCCGAACGTGTACGGCTCGATCTTCCGGTTCGAAGGGCAATCGACGGTGTTCGCCTACGAGGGCGGCCCGTGCTACCGCTGCCTCTATCCGGAACCGCCGCCTCCGGGGCTGGTGCCGAGCTGCGCCGAAGGCGGCGTGCTGGGAATCCTGCCGGGAACCATCGGGCTGATCCAGGCCACCGAAACCGTGAAGCTGATTCTGGGAATTGGCGAGCCTCTGGTCGGCCGGCTGCTGCTCTATGACGCGCTCGGCATGCGGTTCCGCGAACTGAAGCTGCGCAAAAATCCCGAGTGCCCGGTCTGCGGCGAGCACCGCACCATCACGAAGCTGATCGACTATCACCAGTTCTGCGGCGTGCCGAGCCCGAACGCGGCGGCGCCCGCGCAGGAGTCGAAAGTGAACGAAGGCGAAATCGAAGTCACGGAAGTGAAAGCCATGCTCGATCGCGGCGACCAATTCGTCCTGATCGACGTGCGCGAGCCGCACGAGCACAAGATCTGCAACATCCCGGCGGCGAAGCTGATTCCGCTGGGCGAAGTGCCGCAGCGGCTGCACGAGCTCGACAAGAACGCAGACATTGTCGTGCACTGCAAGAGCGGCATGCGCAGCGCGAAAGCCTGCGGCATCCTGCGGCAGGCCGGCTTCCAGCGCGTCCGCAACATGAAAGGCGGCATCCTGGCCTGGAGCGACCGCGTCGACCCCAGCGTGCCGAAATACTGAAGGCCGCTACGCGTACTTCGGCAGAAACTTCGCCGCGTTGCCGCGCTCGATTGCTTGTAGCTCCTCCGGCGTGAGGCCGCTGGTCGTGAGCCCCTGGTGGTGCTTGGCGGCGTCGCCGCCGAACGGGTAGTCGGTGCCGAACACGATCTGCGAAACGCCGGCGATGGTTTTCAGCGCCTGCATCTGCACCACGTTCGTCGACATCGCGGTGTCGTAGTAGAAGCGGCGCAACTGAAACAGGCGCGATTTCGGATCGGCCGGGCGGTTGAGCGCGCCGTTCAGCGTATCGGCGCCGCCGATTCCCAGCCGCCCGATTACCGCCGGCATGGTGCCGCCGCCGTGCGAGAAGATGAACCGGGTGTCGGCATAACGCGCCGCCGCATCGCTGAGCAGCAGGCTGAGGATCGTGCGCGCCGTGTCGGTGGGAAACTCCAGGGTAGTGGGATTCAAGCCCGCCCAGAGATCCTGGCAGCACGGCGCATCGATGGGATGCGTGTAGACCACGGCCTTGCGGCGGTTCAGTTCGTCCAGCACCGGCTGAAACATCGGGTCGCCGAGCCAGTGGTTTCCATAGCTGGTCAGGATGCCGGCGCCGTCGGCTTTCAGCGTGTCGAACGCGTATTCGATCTCGCGCAGACTTTCGTCAATCAGCGGCAGAGGGAGCAGCGCGAACAGGCCGAAGCGGCCTTTGTGATCGGCCGCCATTTTGGCGCCGTATTCGTTCATCTCGCGGGCCAGCGTGCGCGCTTCGTCGCGGTCTCCGAAGTAGACGCCGGGGGAGGTTACCGAAAGCATCGCCGTGGCGACGCCCTGCTGATCCATCAGCTCGATATCCCGCGCGGGGGAATAGTTCTGCCAGAGGCCGAGCGGAAAGAAACTGGTGAACCCGGGGGTCTTGTGACCCTGCTTGGAGGTGAGCGTTTTCAGATACGCCGGGGAGACGAAGTGGTGGTGGCAATCGATGATCCGGGCGGAAGCGGGCGCGGATTGCGCGCGCAGGCCGCGGTCCGCCAGCCAGGCGCCGGCTCCCAGAGCGGCCAAGCCGCGAAACACATCCCGGCGGGAACGTTTTGAGGAGGTCACAGGCCGTTTTCTCCAGGAACCGAGAATATCACAGCCGGAATTGGACCTTCGGGTTTGCAATTTTCCGCGCCGCGCGCGGGTGCCCCAGCTAAGATAGTGAGAGGGAGCACAGATTGAAAAAGTGGATCGTGGCGCTGCTGGTATCGGCGGCGGCCGTGGTGGGGTGGGGCGTGCTGCGCCAGAGCGCGCCTCCCAAGATCAGCTTCACGCGCGTCAAGCGCATGACGCTGGTCAGCACGCTGCCCACCAACGGCAAAGTCGAACCGTTCGACTGGCGGCCGATCCGCGCGGAGCGGGCCGGGATTCTGAGCAATGTCATGGTTCGCGACGGACAGCGGGTCGCGAAAAATGAAGTGATCGCGTCGATCTCCGATCCCTCTCTGCAGGCCGATCTGGAAGCGGGCGAGGCCCGGGTGGCGGAAGCCAAGGCCAATCTCTCGGCGCTCGAAGACGGCGGCAAGCCGGCCGAGTTGGCCGAGATCGAGAACAGCCTCAAACAAGCGCAGCTCCAGCTTCAGCAGGCCAAGAAGGACTATGAAGCGCTCGACCGGCTCTCGAAGAAACAGGCGGCGACCGCCGCCGAGGTCGATGCCGCGCGGCAAAGGGTGAAGCAGACCGAGACCGAGATTCAGGGCCTGGAGCAGCGCCGGAGCTCGCTGGTGGCCAAGGCGGACCTGGCGGCGGCGCGCGCGCGCGTGCAGGATGCCCAGGCGTCGTTCGACCTGGCTCGCGAGCGGGCGGCCCAGCGGCTCGTGCGGGCTCCCATGGCCGGAGTGATCTACGGACTGGCTGTCCGCACCGGCGCCTACGTCAATCCGGGGGATCTGCTGGCCAACGTCGGCAACCTGGACCGGCTGCGCGTGCGGGTCTACGTGGATGAACCGGAACTCGGGCGGGTGGAGGAAGGGCAGCCGGTGTCGATCACGTGGCAGGCGCTGGCCGGCCACCAGTGGAGCGGCCGCGTGGAGCGCAAGCCGAGCTCGATTCAACCGCTCGGCACCCGGCAGGTCGGCGAGGTCATCTGCCTCATCGACAACCCCGGTCACGAGCTGATTCCGGGCACCAATGTAGACGCCGTCATTCGCACGGCCGTGGTCGACAAGGCGCTGGTGATCCCGAAAGAAACTCTCCGCCACGACGCGCAAGGCACCTACGTGCTGCTGCTGCGCGGGGACGTCGTGGAACGGCGGCCGGTGAACACCGGGGTCACGAGCATCAGCGAAGTAGAAGTGACCAGCGGGCTGGCCGAAGGCGATGAAGTCGCGATGCCCTCCGACACCGCGGTGCAGCCCGGAGACCGCGTGACGCCCGACGTGGCTGTAAGCTAGCGCACACGGCGGCTCCTTCGGGAGCGCGGCGGAAGTGCGCTAAACTGAGGGTACTCAAGGTAAATTTCGCTTGAATCGGTCAGTTTTCGCAGCCATCGTCGCGATGGCCGCGGTGGTCCCGGCCACCAGCGCGGAACTCGGGCAACTGGATGCCAGCCCCACGCTCTTCACGGTGATGGCGGCGATCAACGCCGCCGGATACAGCGCCGATCTCTCCTCGCCCCACAACCATCCGCTGCGCGACCAGATTCGCGCGGAGCTGGCGAAACGGAACATCCCGTCGCTGCCGGCTCTGAAGGAGTTCTTCGAACGCCACCGGAAGAAGAACGATGTCCTGGAGTTGAGCCAGTACGTCTCGTTCGCGCTGACGGCTTCCGGACCGCCGAGCTTCGCCATCAAGCAGCGCGACGTCGACGTGCCGCCGGACGTGACTCCGATCAAGGATCTGTCCCCGCTGCTGGCGGCATTTTATAAAGAGGCCGGCATCGAGGACTTGTGGCAGCGTTCCCAGCCGGCGATTGAGCAATATCTCACCCTGTATCACGGCCCGGTTTCGGAAGCCGTGCTTCAGGTCAATTCGTATCTGCGGCAGCAGACCTCGGGATTCAAGGGGCGGCATTTTCAGATTTTTGTCGAGTTGCTGGCGGCGCCGAACCAGGTGCAGACGCGGAGCTACGGCGACGAGTATACGATTGTGGTGACGCCGTCGCCCGAGCCGCGCATCTTCGACGTGCGGCACGCCTATCTGCACTACCTGCTGGATCCGCTGTCTACCCGGTATCAGGAGATCCTGGACCGCAAGAAGCCGCTGGCGGAAATCGCGCAACAGGCGCCGGCGCTGGACGAATCCTTTAAGCAGGACTTTCTGCTGCTGGCGACGGAGTCGCTGATCAAGGCGGTGGAAGCGAAGCTCGACCGCAAGCCGGAAGGAGTGCAGCAGGCGGTCCGCCAGGGGTATATTCTGACGCCGTATTTCGCCGACCAACTGCCGATTTACGAGAAGCAGGAACAGGCGATGCTGTATTACTACCCGACGCTGGTGGGGGCGATCGATCTGCGGATCGAAGAGGCGCGGCTTTCGCGGGTGCAGTTCGACCGCGAGCCCGCCGAGCGCGCGGTAGTCAACACGCCGCCGCCCGCCGCTCCGCCCGAGCCCACTGGAGCAGCCAAAACACTCGATGACGCCGAGAAGCTGTACGGCGCGCGCGATTTGGACAAGGCCAAGAAACTGTATCTGGACGTATTGCAGCAAACCGACAGTCCGGTGATGCACGCGTCGGCCTACTACGGGCTGGCTCGCATCGCCGCGTTGCAGAAAGATCCCGAACTGGCGCAGCAGCTGTTCAACAAGACTCTGGAGCTGCAGCCGGAGCCGCAGGTAAAGGCATGGACGCTGGTGTACCTGGGAAGGCTGTCGCTGGCTGCGGGCGACCGCGGGCAGGCAGCCCAGTATTTTCAGAACGCTTTGAAGGTGGAAGGAGCGTCGTCCGCGGCGCAGCAGGCTGCCTCTCAAGGCATGGAAACTACCTCGAAACAGTAGGACGAAAAACAAGGAGTCTGGAGATGAAACGAACGATTCTCGCCGCGATTTTGGCGCTGGCCGCCGGCGTTCCGGGCCTGATGGCGCAGAAGGCCAATGGCGCCGCCCCGCAAGGGCCGAGGCCGAAATCGAAAGGCGAACAAGACGCGTTGGTGGCCATGTTCAACGCGCAGAACAAGCCCGACGATCTGATTGCCGCGGCGGAGGCGCTGCTGACCAAGTACGCCGATACCGATTTCAAGAGCACGGCCCTGTTTATGGAGGCCAACGCGTACCAGCAGAAGGGCGACATCGACAAGGCGCAGCTGTACGCCGAGCGCGCGCTCACGGCCGATCCCAAGAACTTCCAGGCGTCGCTGATGTTGTCGGAGATGATTGCGCAGCACACGCGGGAAAACGATCTCGATAAAGAAGACAAGCTGGCGAAGGCCGATAAATACGGGCAGGAGACCATTGCCACTCTGAACGCGGCCGAGAAGCCGAATCCGCAGCTCACCGATCAGCAATGGGACGAGGCCAAGAAGGATCTCATCGCCCGGGCGCATGACGCGCTGGGGATGGCCGCGCTGGTGCGCAAGAAATACGACGCGGCGATCAGCGAGTTCAAGATGGCGGCGGACGGGGCGGCGCACCCCGAGCCGGCGTATCAGGTGCGGCTCGCTTCGGCTTACAACGCGGCGGGCAAATACGATGACGCCATCTCGACGGCGGAGAAGGTGATGAACGAGGCGGATGCGCCGGTTCAGGTCAAACAAGTGGCGCAGTCGATTCGCGCGGGCGCGACGGTCGCGAAGCAGAAGGCAGCGGGCGGCGGCGGCACGCCGTCGGCTCCTCCGCAGATTGAAGTCAAGAAGCCGTAAGCGCCGCCCGATTGTATGCGCGCGGAACTGGAGTCGCTGGAGGCCCGGTTGAACTACCGGTTCTCCGATCCGGCCATCCTGCTCCGCGCGCTGACCCACAGTTCGCACGCCAACGAAGCGCGCACCAGTCCCGGGTCTTCCCGTCACGATAACGAGCAGCTGGAATTTCTCGGCGATTCGATCCTCGGCTTTCTTGTGGCCGAAGCGCTGATGGAGCGCTTCCCCGAGTATCACGAAGGCGAGCTGTCGCGGGTCAAAGCGCACCTGGTGAGCGCGGCGCACCTGTACGGGGTGGCGCGGCGGCTCGATCTGGGCAGCCATCTCGAATTGGGCCGCAGCGAAGAGATGAGCGGAGGCCGGGCCAAGAAGACGCTGCTGGTGGACGCGCTGGAAGCGGTGATCGCGGCCATGTACCTGGACGGCGGCATGGAGCCGGTGCGGCATTTCGTAGCGGCGCACGTGCTGGATGCGCCGCGGGACGACGTAGAGATGGCGAGCGAGGAGCCGTCCGGCGCCATTACCAATTTCAAGAGCGCCCTTCAGGAACTGGCGCAGGCGCGCAAACTGCCGCACCCGCGCTATGTCATCGTGCGGGAGCGCGGGCCGGAGCATTCCAAGGTGTTTACCGTGGAAGCGCGGGTCGGCACGGAATGGACCGCGCAGGCCGAGGGGCGGACCAAGAAGATCGCGGCGCAGCGCGCGGCGCGGGGCGTGTACGAGCGGCTGGCGGCGGTCTCGCTGGCGGGTCCAAACGTAACGCCAATGAAATGATTTATTTACTTCCGGGCGGGGACCCGGACAGTACCGCTGGGCCTACCGTTCGGCGGCGGCTTACCGCAATATAGTCACAACCGGGAAATTCGCGATGGCGGAGGATTGTTTCTTTGATGTCTCAAGACGGCGTCTCGGCACCACCGGTGCAGGAGACTGCATTTCGCAGCCGGTGGAGACTGCCGCTTTTTGCGCAACGCTGCCCGCGATGCGATTCCGACCAGGTATGGCGGTCGCACCGCCGCTCGGGCTGGGAGCGTTTTCTCGGGCTGCTGGTGCTGCCGCACCGGTGCCAGTTCTGTAGTTTCCGTTTTTTCCGCGCGAAGTGGATCGGGGAGTAGCGCGCCGCGAAATCAGGCGGCCGGCGCGGCGCGCTCCCGGGCTTCGCTGACTACCTCGACGAAGCGCCGGGCGGTTGCGGCGATGGCGCCGGAATTGCCGGCTTCCAGTTCGGCGCGCGAAACCAGTTCGCCTCCGATGCCCAGAGCCGACGCGCCCGCGCGCAGAAACTCGGCGGCGGTGGCGAGATTGACTCCGCCGGTGGGCACCATCGGAATCCGCGGCAGCGCGGCTTTGAGCGCTTTGATGTAAGCCGGGCCGCCCACGCTGCCGCAAGGGAAGATTTTGACGAAGCCGGCGCCGGCTTTGTAGGCCGCGATGACTTCAGTGGGGGTGAGAGCTCCCGGCATCACCAGGGTTTCGGTCCGCCGCGCGAGCTCCACGGTTTCCAGGTCGAAGCCGGGGCTTACCAGGAATTGCGCGCCGGCATCGAGGCACTGGGCGGCGGTCGCGGCGTCGAGCACGGTTCCCGCGCCCACCAGGATGTCGCGCCCGACCGAGCGGGTTAGCCGGGCGATGACGTCGATCGCGCCGGGGACGGTCATCGTAATCTCCACGATCGGAATTCCGCCGGCCGCGACAGCTTCGGCCGCGAGCGCGGCCTGCTCGGGCGAGGAGGCGCGCACCACCGGGATGATGCCGATCTCGAGGATTCGCTTGTGAACTTCGGATTTGGTCATGGCAGTCGGGAGCCGCGCGGGCTCAACTCCATTGTGAGGCACTCCCGCTGCCGGCGGGGACGGATCAATCGGTGGAGTTTTCGTCCTGCTTGGCGAAATAGAGCGCGACGGCGTGGTCGATGTTGACCTTGGTCATGCGCACCGGCCGGCCTTCGTATTCGCTGATGGCTTTGACGAGCTTGAAAATGTCCATCGGGTAGCAGGCGCGCAGCGCCGTGGCGCCGGCGGCGAAACAGCGTTCGCGGAGGTATTCGGCGCATCCGGGCTCGGCCGGGCACTGGGCGTTCTGAACGACGCGCTGAAAGATCTGGTCGAACACCTGCGGGCTGACGTTCTCGACCAGCACCTTGGTCTGAATGCGCCGCAGGAAGGCTTCGTCGGCGAGATCGCGCGGATTCAGGTTGGTCGAGAAGACCACCATCAGCTCGAACGGCACCTGGAATTTCATGCCCGAAGAGAGGGTCAGGTAATCGACGCGGCGGTCGAGCGGGACGATCCAGCGGTTCAGCAGCTCGCGCGGCGACATCACCTGGCGTCCGAAGTCGTCGATGATCAGAATGCCGTTGTTGGCCTTCATCTGGGAGGGCGAGATGAAGACCTTGGTGGATTCGTCGAGGCGGAGCTCGAGCATGGAGGCTTCCAACTCGCCCCCCACCGTGATGCAGGGACGTTCACAGACCACCCAGCGCGGATCGAGCTGATCGTCGAACGAGGGGGCGGCGCGGTGCACGACCGGATCGAAAAGCGTAATGATGTGGCCGTTGACCTCGACGGCGTAAGGGACCACAACCGTATCCTGATAAATCCGCAGAATGCGTTCCGCGATGCTGGTCTTGCCGTTGCCGGTGCCGCCGTACAGGAACAGCGATTGGTGGCCGATGAGCGACGGGCCGAGCTGGTCGAGCAGGGTATCGGGCAGAACCAGATCCTGGAAGGCCTGGCGGAGGCTTTCGCGATTCAGCTTCACCTGCGCGGCCTGGGCCTGCACCACTCGGTGGTAATCCTGAATCGAAACCGGCGCCGGGCCGACGTACTGGCAGACTTCGTTGCGCGCGGTCGCCTGGGTGCGGCCGGATGTGGTGAGCGAGAACGAGTAATCATTGCCCACCATGCCCTTGACTTCGAGCAGCTGCTGCTGGCGGAACTGGTGGAAGATGGTTTCCAGCACCGGAAACGACAGCTTCAAGGTCTGGTGCAGGGACGAGAGCGTGCCGGATCCGTGCAGCCAGAGATAGCGCAAGATGAGGTCGCTGACGACGGACCGGGAAATGCCGAGGTCCTCGATCCGGTCGGGGACGATCGGCCGCGCGCTGGGCCGGACGGCTGGAGACGCGGGCGGCACGGGCGCGGCCGGCGGTGTCACGACGACATTGGAAGTTTGCATGGTGAGGGCTCGGAGCTTCCCCGCCCGCCGCTCGGGCGGAGGGCAGTTGCTGGTCTGGACTATACCCCAGAGCCCGCGGAGCGGCCAATACGCCGTTGGTTAGGCGTCCGATACTGACCCGCATGGTACTTGCCGGGTTTCGCCCGGCCGCGCCCCGGGGTTTCGCAAACTGCTATATTTTCTGGAAGCCCGCCGAGGAGCGTGGTGGTGAGCCTGCAAATTCGGACCTCGAAAACGGAGCGGGGCATCGTGGTGGTGGAACTGGCGGGGAGCATTCTGCTCTGGCCGGAAGGGCAGATCGATTTCATCCGGGACCTGCTGGACCAGAATGAAAAGAAGGTGATTCTCGACCTGGGCGGGCTCGAGCACATGGACAGCTCGGGGATCGAGCTGATGGTGGAGTGCCACAAGGCCGTCGCGGAGGCGGGAGGCAAACTGTGCTTCGCCAACGCGAAGCCGCGAGTCTCCCGCCTATTTCAAGTCACGAGGCTGGACACCATCCTGCCTGTGTTTCCGACCGTTTCGGCAGCTTCCGCGAGCCTTACCGCGAGTCACTGAGGGAGGAGCGGCGAAGGCCCGGCCGAGGGGCCGGGCCTTCCGGCCGCGGCGCGCCCGTTACTGATTCTGAATGCCGAGGCTGCGGATGGTCTGCTCGTCGAGCCGGCCGTTGGCGCGCAGGTTCTGCTCCTGCTGATACTGCCGGATGGCGTGGCGGGTCTCCTGGCCCATGACGCCGTCGATGCCGCCGTGATAGTAGCCGTCATGCTTCAGCTGCCGCTGGGCGTCGCGCACCAGATCGGACGAAACCTTTTCCGAGGAGCGGGACTGGTCCGCATCGTCCACGGAACGGCTGGCTTCGCCGCTCGATTGGCGCTGCGCGGTGACGACCCCGAGGCTCTTCAGGGTGGCGTCATTCAAGTCGCCCGTTTCGACGATATTTTCCGAACGCTGGAATTTTTGCACAGCCGCGCGGGTTTCGTTCCCATTGATTCCGTCAACGGGACCTTTGTAGAAGCCGCGATTTTTGAGCTGTTCCTGAGCCTGCCGCACCATCGATTTCGAAACTTCGAAGGAATTGTTCTGGTTATCGCGCGACCGGGTATCGGACCTCGAGTGATCGGCGGCCGCGGCAGGAATCATCAGGCCGCCCGCGAAAGCAAGCGTAAAGGCGATGGATTTCATTCTTTGAAAGCCGGTGTACATTTGAGGGCTCCTTACAATGAGGATTCACGTGTGATTTTGCAATCAGCAGACCACCAACAGCGGCGCGGCGTAATGTTGCGGGCTTGGCAGCGGCGATGCAGGAGAACAGGGGCAGCCCTCCCAATGTGCGATATCGTACGCCGCTTCCCGCCGCTCGAAACCGCCGCAAGCCTCGGTTGAGGCATTGACTTCGCTCGCGCCACCCCGACAAACTAAGAAAGGATTCTTACAGTGCGGCGGTATTGTTTCTCCTCCAAGGTGGTCGCGGTCCCGTCGCGGGGGAACGAAGCATGAGCCAACCCGACCGGCACGAACTAGAACTGCTGTGGCTGGACCGGCTGAAGGACGCGAGGTTGCGGCTGGCGTTTGCGCGAACGTACGTCAAGGAAATTCAAAAGGATTTCGAATCAGGCGGGATTTCGAAGCCCGACGGCGATTTCGCGTACCGGGTCGCGCTGCAGGCGGAAAATGCGGCTTTAGCGGAATACCGGCGCGTGCTGCGGGTTGTGACCGATCTGTTCGTGGGCGGCGAGCCTTCCGAGTTCAAAGATCTGCCGCCGGCGGCCGGCGGGCAGAACACCTGACCCGGCATCGCCTCCGATTCTAAGCATCCGAGAGTGCGCGAGGGGCCTCCTCCTGCGGCAGGAGCGGCGCGGGAGCGATTTCCGGGGGCGTTTCCACGAGCGGACAAAACGAAGCCAATTCCGGTTCGGGGACGAGGCGCTCGGGCTCCGCCGCCGGTTCGGGGCGGGTGCCGGCCTGCAGGCGCTGCAACTGGTTCAGGGCGCGGTAGTAAGAGCGCTCGGCGGAATCGATGCGCCGCTGCAGCAGCAGGAACGTGCGAGAGGCGCGGTCGAAGACGTGGCCGAGCGGAGCGGATTCGTTGAGGCCATGGAAGGAGCCTTTGGTCTCGGTGATCTCATTGCTCCAGAGCTGGGCTTCGACGCGGCGGAGCCGGCGAAGCTGCCAATCGGCGGCGACGAGCGCATCGACGAGAAAACGCTCGAGGGCGGTCGAAGGCTGGAACTGGCGGTGATATTCGGCGGCGAGCGAATCGAGTTCCTCGGACTCCTCGCCGGGGATCACCATCGATTTCGCGGTAATACCGGTTTTCAAAGCGTTAAAGCGCGAAACGGACTTCCCCTCGGGAGAGCGGGGTCCGGTGGATTGGAGCGAATTGCGCCGATTCGCATCGATCTGGGATTGAGTCGCCATATTTTGCCGATTAGAGAATAACCAGCCGGCTGGGCGGAATCGGGCTGCTCGAAGTGTAAGTAATTGGGAGCAGGGCAAATGGAGTGCGAGTTCGGCAGTGAACGGCGCCGGGGCCGGCCCGCTAGTCCGGCACGAACACCAGGCCGCAATGATATTCGCTGAGTTCGCCGGATTCGGTGACGGTGAAGGCGGAACTGATGAATCCCGAGGCGGAGGCGAAGCGGCCGGCGCCCCCATCGATACGCCAGCTCACCGCTCCGGCGAGGACGCCGGGAACTCCGGTGGGGCTGAGCTGTCCCGTCTTGTCGGTGGAGAAGCGCAAGGTGTGCTCCGCTTCGTCGCCAAAGGCGAGAGTTCCCGTGCCTTCAAAAGCATTCTTGCCGGCCATGTGGATTTCGGTTTCGATAAACGCGAGATCTCCCTGGACGGGTTGGAGAGTGGTTTCCGCTCCGGATGGGCCGACAACCGTCTGCATCGTGCAGCTGGTGCCGCTGCTGGTAGCCCGCAGCGTTTCCCCGTTCCCGGTCGAACGGGAGATCTGCCCCCGGAAGTGCATCGTATAGACCAGTTGCCGCATACGCCACCAGACCCATCCTAGGGCCACGGGGGCGGGTTGACAAGCTTCGGGCATCGAAGGAAACGATCGGGCTGTATGGAATGACTCAACCGAGGGTGGGCCGCGCGAGCCCGCGACTAACCGGCGCCGGCCTGCCAGAAGCGCGCGAGCAGGCGCGCGGCGTGGGCTTCGTCGATCAGCAGGAATCGCCCGAGGGAGTCGTCGTAGGCGTAGACGTCGGCGTTCTTCAGCTCGAACCACCAGCCGTGCAGGCGCAGCGAGCCGGTTTCCCGGCGCTCGCGGATCAACGGGTAGGTTTTGAGGTGCTCGATTTGCGCGAGCACATTGAGCTGGGAAAGCTGGTTATGCGGCGCCAGCGACGGGTCGGGCGCCTGATTGTTGCGGAGCTGTGCGAGCGCGCCATCGCCATGCCGCAGCCAGGACCGGAGATGAAACGGCTCGACGGTTTCGCGGCCGTGGAGCAGCGCCTGCATGGCTCCGCATTCGGAATGGCCGCAAACAATGACGTCGGTGACGTTCAGCTTGGCGAGCGCGAACTCGATGGCGGCGGCTTCGGAGGCTTCGCTGCGGGACAGGCCGTCGGCGCCGGCGGGGGCGACGAGGTTGCCGACGTTGCGGATGACGAACAGGTCGCCGGGGTCGGCGGAGGCGAACGTATTCGGCACCACGCGACTGTCGGAGCACGCGATGAACAGCGCGTCCGGCGCCTGGCCGAGCGCGAGCCGCGCGAATTTCTCCCGATAATCCGGCTGCACGTTCCGGCGAAACTCGACGATCCCCTGAATGAGTTTTCTCATGTCCGTCTCCTATCTTAATCAGGGACGGAGCGGCGCGCCGCCATGCGCGCAACAGTTCGCGCCGTATCTGCCGTTTGGGTTTCGAGCAAGGGATGGAGTTGAGACCGATTTCGAGAGGACCAGGATGTTACCAGACAATGCCTCCGGCTGCTTGAGTCTGTGATATAGATAGCGGGATACGGCGGCCCGGAGGGCCGCGACAAGGGAGTGAAGATGCGTTCGCTCAAAACGAAGTTCAGTGTTCTTGCCGGTGCTCTGGTATGGAGCGGGGTGGTGTTCGGGCAAGCGGCGACCGGGACTATATCGGGAATCGTGACGGATCCGGCGGGCGCGGCGATTGCCAATGCGCCGGTGGAAGTCCGAAATACGGAAACGAATGTTCCGTTCGCCACCGTGACCACGGAAACGGGCGCGTATAGCGTGCTGCGCCTGCCGCCGGGGCCTTACAGCGTGACCGTGACCGCGCCGGGCTTCAAGACGCTGGTGCGGACGGGACTGACGGTGAGCGCGGGCCAGGTGCTGCCGCTGGATCTGATGCTGGAAGTAGGCTCGGCGTCGGAATCGGTGACGGTGAGCGCGGAAGCGACGCTGCTCAAGACCGAGTCGGGCGACGTGGCGCACAACATCACACTCGAGCAACTGGACGACCTGCCGATTCTGGGAATCGGCACCGCGAACGCGGGCAGCATCGGGATCCGCAACCCGTACAACTCGGTGGTGTTTCTCCCGGGCGTCAACTACGCCGGCAACTTCGCGATGATCGTGAACGGGGCGCCCAACAACAGCGCGGCCTACCGGCTGGAAGGCCTGGATTTCACCAATCACGTGACGCCGCCGAACAATTTCGCGATCCAGATGAACCAGCCGAGCCCGGACGCGGTGCAGGAAATGGCGGTCCAGACCAGCAACTACGCGCCGGAATACGGGCAGGCCGGCGGCGGGCTGTTCAACATTACGATGAAGTCGGGAACCAATCAGTATCACGGGACCGCCTACGAATACTACGTCAACGAGTTTTTGAACGCGGGCGACCCGTTCTCCTTCAACAGCGGGACGATCGCAAATCCGTCCGGGGGCAAGTACCGGCCGTCGAACCGGCGCAGCGACTGGGGCGGCACGTTCGGCGGTCCCGTCATGCTTCCGAAGATCTATAACGGCAAGGACAAGACGTTCTTCTTTTTCTCCTACGAGCGGTACAAGGAAGACCAGGCGCTGACCTTTCCGCAGACGACGCTGCCGGCCGCGCCGTACCAGGCCGGCGATTTTTCGGCGATCTCACCCAACGGAGGGCCCGGATTCAATCCGGCGTTGGGCGTTCCCGCCGGCCCGATTGCGACGGACGCCGCCGGGAATCCCGTTTATGCGAACGAGCTTTTCGATCCGCTCAGCCGAAGGACGGTGGGCGGCGTCGGAGTTGCGACTCCGTTCGCCAATAACATGATTCCCGCGGCGCGGTTCAGCCCCGTGGCCGTGGCGATCCAGAAGCTGCTGCCGCCGCTGTCGAACAACGGGCTGTTCAATAACTATATCGGCTACAATCTGGGCGAGCGGATCACGGATGTTCCATCCATCAAGGTTGACGAACTGCTCAGCGCGAAGCACAAGCTGTCGTTCTTCTATCAGCACACCAATACCAACGTCCAGTACAGCACCCCGAACGGCAACGCCGATGGGCTGCCGCCGATCCTCACCGGGGCTCGCGGCTCGATTCCCATCGGCGGGCCGACGGTGCGGCTGAACTACGATTACACGATCACGCCGACCTTGCTGGCGCATTTCGGCGCGGGCTACTCGATGATTTACTTTTACGACGACGGACCTTACACCCGGAGCGGGAAGACCGTGGACTGCCTCAGCATGCTGCAGCTGCAGGGGTGCGAAGGCAGCTTTAATTTCCCGACGATCATCGCGGGGAACGTGACGGCCCCGATCCAACTCGGCGGCATGCAGCAGCTCGGCAACGCCTTGCTTCACACGCACACGCACGTGGAGCGGCCGGCGGCGAACGCCAATCTGACGTGGGTACACGGCAATCACACGTACAAGACCGGGGCGGAAGTCTGGTGGCAGGCTTACATCCAGGCGCCGCCGACCGGGGTGGGGCTGAACTTCGCGCAGATGAGCGGGGCGGGCGGCGCGGGATCGGTGCTGAGCGCGGGCGCCACGGGGGTGCCGGCGTCGCTGAACACGACCACGTTTACGGCCGGTTTCCCCTACGCCAATTTCCTTCTCGGCGATGTCACCTCGGCCACCCAGTATGCGCCGGTGGATTCGCGGATGTTCAAGTCGCAATGGGGGCTGTTCATTCAAGACTCGTGGAAGGTCACGCGGCGGCTGACTCTGGACTACGGGGTGCGCTGGGACTACGCCACTGTGCCGACCGAAGAACACGGACGTTCGGCGGACCTCGGCGTGAATGTGCCGAACCCGGCGGCGGGCGGGCGCCTGGGCGCGGCGATTTTCCAGGCGACCTGCCAGTGCACGTTTGCGTCGCCGTATCCCTACGGCATCGGGCCGCGCCTGGGCGCGGCGTTCCAGCTCAACAACAAAACCGTGTTTCGGGGCGGATGGGGCTTCGCGTATGGGTACCCGAACGATCTCACGCTGCAGAACACAGCGAACGTCACGACCACGCCGTCAGGCGTGAATGCCTATCTGCCCTTGAACGTGCCGGGGACGATTCCGCAGCCGGTGTGGCCGAACTTCGATCCCGGCCAGACGCCGGCGCCGGGCACGACCACCAGCGGGTTTCTGCAGTTTATCGATCCGCACGCCGCCCGCCTGCCGCGGCAGAACCAGTGGAGCATCGGGATCCAGCGAGAAATCACGCTCAATACCGTGATCGAGGCCTCCTACGTGGGCAATCGCGGGGTGTGGTGGACCGGCGGTTTATCTTCCCAGACCACGGGCAACCTGGCCGCGAACGCAACCATCGGACCGTACGGATATATCAACCAGGTTTCGCCTGAAGTGTTTGCCCACTACGGGCTGTCGCCCTATACGAATGCGCAAGACAATCTGCTGCTCGGACAGGCCATCGGCAGCGCGAACGTGATCAGCAAGGTCGGGGTTATCGTTCCTTACCCCGGCTACGGGACCAACAACACGCTGATCAATGCGCTGCGTCCGTTCCCGCAGTTCAGCACGATCGGGGTCTACAATTCGCCGACCGGGAAAACCTGGTACGACTCTCTGCAGGTGAAGGGGACCAAGCGGTTATCGCACGGCCTGCAGGTGAACGGGACATTCACCTGGTCGAAGGCCATGGTGGCGATCCGGCCGAACCTGTTTGTGGCCTCGAACAAATCCCTGCAATCCACCGATCAGCCCTTCCTGTTCAACGCCAATATCGTCTACACCACACAGAAGTATTTCCAGAGCCGGGCGTTGGCCGCGGTGACGAGGGATTGGGCGATCGGCGCGTTCTTGCAGTACGGCAGCGGATTGCCGCTCACGCCGCCGACGGCCACCACGCAGAATTTCATCGGACCCAGCGAGCAGTTCCGGGATCCGACGCAGCCGCTCTATCTGAAAGACCTGAATTGCGGCTGCATCAATCCCTATACGGATTTCGTACTGAACGCCAAGGCGTGGATCAACCCGCCCGCGGGGACGTTCGGACCGGCAATCGGCACCTTCTACGACGACTTCCGGTCGGCGCGGCGGCCGCAGGAGAACATGAATTTCGCGCGGACCTTCAAAATCCGGGAGGGGGTCTCGTTCCAACTGCGGGCGGAATTCGTGAATATCTTTAACCGGCTGCAGATCGGGAACCCGAGCACGGTCGCGCCCGGGGCGGCGATCAGCCATAACTCAGCCGGTCAAAACTCCGGCGGGTTCGGCGTGGTGAACCTGACGGTCTCCGGTCCCAAGCAGGCCCCGACCTATACGCAAAACCAGGTGGTTGGGCAGTTGTACCAGCTTCCGCGAACGGGAACGCTGATCGCGCGTTTCACGTTTTAAGGAACGCGCCTTCCCTCGAACTCAGCCGCCCGCGATGGCGCCGACGATCAGGAGCGGTTCGGCGCCGGCGGCGACGGGGGCGGGGAGCGGAGTATCGGGCGAATCCAGCGAGAGGTCTTGCTCGCAGGCGAAGAAACGGACGTACGGCCGGCGCTGCTGCGTGACGTGATCCCGCACGGTGCCGAGCAGCATCGGATAGCGGGTCTCCAGAGCGTCCAGGACCGAACGGACCGTGGGCGGCGCGGCGACTTCGAGTTGGACTTCGCTACTGTCGAGATGCGCCAGCGTCCGTAAATGGGCCGGCAGCCAGACCCGGATCATGACAACGTCTGCACCTCGACGGAGAGCACGGAGGGAAGCGTTTCGACAATCGGCGCCCAACTGTCTCCGGCGTCCGCCGACGCGAAGACCTGGCCGCCGGTGGTGCCGAAGTAGATGCCGCACTGATCGAGCGAATCGACGGCCATGGCGTCGCGCAGAATGTTCACGTAGCAATTGCTTTGCGGCAGCCCTTTGGTGAGGGGTTCCCACTCGTTGCCGCCGGTGCGGCTGCGGAACACGCGCAGGGCGCCATCGTGGGGAAAGTGATGCGAGTCGCTCTTGATGGGGACCACGTAGATGGTCTCGGGCTCGTGGGCATGGACATCAATGACGAAGCCAAAGCCGCGGCGCGCGTCGGGGGCGTCGGATTCGGGCGGGAGATTGCCGTTGACCACGCGCCAGGAGTCGCCGGCGTCGTCGGTGCGCAGGACGTCCCAGTGTTTCTGCATGAACAGCGTGTTGGGGCGGGAGCGGTGCATGGCGATGCGGTGGACGCAGTGGCCGATTTCGGCGTCGGGATCCGGGATGTAATGCGAGCGCAAGCCGCGGTTGATGGGCTTCCAACTCCGGCCGCCGTCATCGGAGCGGAACGCGCCGGAAGCGGAGATGGCGACGAAGATGCGATTGGGATTCGACGGATCGAGGACGATGGTGTGGAGACAGAGGCCGCCGGCGCCGGGCTGCCAGTCGGAACCGGTGCCGTGAGTGCGCAGGCCCGGAAGTTCCTGCCAGGTGGCGCCTCCATCGGTGGTCCGAAAAATCGCGGCGTCTTCGATGCCGGCGTAAACGGTATCGGGATCGTTGAGCGACGGCTCGAGATGCCAGACGCGCTTGAATTCCCAGGGGTGGGGGGTGCCGTCGTACCACTTGTGCGGGCCGGGAGTGCCTTCGTACGCGAATTTGTTGCCAACGGCCTCCCAGGTCTTGCCGCCGTCATTGGAACGTTGGACGACCTGGCCGAACCAGCCGCTGGATTGCGAGGCGTAAATGCGGTTGGGGTCGGCGGGGGAGCCTTTGACGTGATAGATCTCCCATCCGGCGAAGTGGGGGCCGCTGATGTCCCACTTCCGGCGTTTTCCATCGGAGGTGAGGATGAACGCGCCTTTGCGCGTGCCCACCAGAACTCGTACGCTGCTCATGAAGGACTCCTCTCAAGAAAATCAAAATTCATGATACGAACTGGGGCAGGATCGGGGTGGAATCCCGCTCCTGCCAGCGCCGCCGGACTTCGGCAAGAAACTGTTCGCGATTCTTCCGCACGTTGACGATGAAAGCGCGCGGCGCGGCGGTCTGCTCGTGCCGGGCGGCCCAGATGAGCAGTTCGAGCAGCACGGGAGCGAGGTCGATTCCTTTTTCGGTCAGGCGGTAGTTCACCTTGCGCGCATCCTTCGTTTCTACCTCGGCCACGATGATCCCGCCGGCTTCGAGCCGCTGGAGGCGATCGGCCAGAATATTGGTGGCGATCCTTTCTCCGGACTGCTGGAAATCCTTAAAGGTCCGATAGCCGCGAACCATGAGATCGCGGATGATGAGGAGCGACCAGCGATCCCCCAGCAATTCGAGCGAGATGCTCACCGGACAGCCGGACCGACGTTTCCACCGCGGCATGCTGGCACTGGAAGCAGATTTATCACGGATACTTGCAAATTGCAAGTAAACTTCGCGAGGTAAAATTCGGGAGGGCCGGGCGGCGCGGCGATCGGGAAGCGCGGATGAGGGCAGGAAACGAGGCGCGGCCGAAGCCGAAGGGCGGGCAGGGCCCGCCCCACGGCGCTAACGGCGGCCCTGATAGCCGTCGCGGTAGCCCTGCATGAAGGCTTCGCGATACTGCTGCTGATACAGCGACTTGTCGCCGTAGTCGGAGCGATAGCCGTGGTCCGCGTGCCGGTAATCGTCGCGATCTTCGGGGCGCGCGTCGTGGTGACGCGCATAATCGTCCTCACCGGCCGTCATGCCGTCGCGGTACCCGATCTCCGAGGCAATGTGAGATTCCACGGAGCGATCCGCGCTGTAACGGTCGCGATCATAGGGGCTGGTGGCGGCGCGGAAGCGATCCGGGCGGTTGTTGAACGCATCTTCGTAACCGGCGAGGAAACCGGAACGATAGCCATCCTTGTATTGATCCTTACTGCCCATGTACTTCTGATAGCCGTCGTCGGTGTCTTTGACGTCGGGCTTGAAGTTGTGGTGGTGGTCGCGGTCATCCAGGCCCTTGTGAAAGCCGGCGGTATAACCGCGCTGGTAGCCCTGGTCGTGCGCTTCGAGCGGAGCGGCATGGGAATCGTGGTCGGCGCGGGCGGGTACGCCGAAGCCGAACGCCAGCGCCAGGGCGCAGACAGCTGTGGTTGCGGCACGCAACATAAAGCCTCCTAGGAAAAAATAACTTGCCGCTGAAGGAATCAGCACGCGCGGTGCCGAGGCGGGGGAGGCAGCGTGAGGGGAGTTACTTCAGCTTGAGCCGGTATTCGGGATACATCGTTTCCGCGCCGCCCAGGGCGGCATCGACGGGGATGTGGTGCTTGCCGGCGAATTCGTTCACGAAGGGGTTTTCGCCGGGGAGGTAGTGCGGCACCTTGCCGGGCGGGCGGTTGGCGATTTCGATGACGGATTCGCAGGGATACAGCCAGTTCAGGCCATCGGGGAGAACCAGACGGAACACCTGCGTGCGCACGAACGGTTCGGTGAGGTAGACGGGGTCGTGCACGATGCTGACGTGAGTGAGGTAATCGCCGTGCCGGATGAAGTGTTCGACGAGCGTGGCCTGATCGCTTTCGGGCAGGCCGTTGCGGCGGAGTTCGCCCTGCTTCAAATGGGTCGTGTAGACGGTGAGGGTATTGCCGTCCCATTTCCCGGTGGAGAAGCCCATCCAGGTGTGCGGCGCGTTGGGAGAGGGGTGCGGGCGGCCATCCATCCAGATGGTCCGGTTCTGTTCATAGGTGCTGATGTAGTTGCGGATGGCGACGACGGCCTGCGACTGCGGATCGCGCTCGGTCCAGATGCGCAGGTTGAGCGGGCCGCCGTAGATGTAGGGGGCGACGTGAACCTGGCACTGATGTTCGGGCAGAGTCAGGCGCGAAGGATCCCACGCCAGGCCGTGAAGGCGGGCGCCTTCGGTGATGGGGACGCCGTAGAATTCGGCGATGGCGGGATTGCCGGTGCTCTCCTCGTGGGGGACCGGGGACCAGTTGCCGGTGAGGTCGACCGCGGAACTGGGACTGATCGAATTGGCGAACTGGGAATAGGCCGGGGCGCTTACGGCGGCGAATACGAATACGCAGAGAGGAAGCGGTCGCAGCACGGTGGTTTCTATCTTATATCACCGCTGCGGCGCGCAACGGGCCGGCTAGACGAGGCGGAAGGCTTCGAGATGGCCGAGGATTTTGCGGATGGCGCGGGCCTGCTGGAGTATTTCTTCGGCTTGGCCGGTCAAGGCTGTGGGTGCCGGATGGCGTGGCGGCCTTTTGGGGTGAGACTGTAGGTCCAGGCGGACGGAGACTCGGGGGCGTGGAGTTCCAGGCGGCGCGAGCGGACATATCCCTCGACTTCCAGGCGATCCAGGCGGAGTTGTTCCTGAAAATCGTTCACGCTGCGTTCCCCGAGGGCGGAAATGGACGCGAGAAGGCGGAGATCCGTCGCATCAAGTTCGCGTTCCCAATTCATATTGCCGGTGCGTCTCCGGTTCGAAAGGAGGTGAAGTGTCCGACGGGGCGGTGCCTATGCCTTCGCCACGACCGAAACCGTTCTGCGTGCTATTGTAAGCGGCCCGGCGCGCGGCCATCAAGGAAATTTTGGCTCAACAGAGCCGAGAGTTAATACAGTATTTGCTCTAGTCGCAGCCAAAAGATTCGGTTTCCTCCGAGTTGCGCGAGGGCCGTGGATCATATGTGGGGCCGTTGAGGTGATGCGGCGGCTCCCTGGCGAAGACTCAGGAGTTCTGGTTGGGCGGGGTGGGGTGAAACCGAAGGTGAAGACGCCGGGTTTCCGCGTGCACCTCCGCCGCTTGCCGCGCAACACGTTGGGCTTGTTCGATAGTCCGGCGCGCTTCGGCAATTCGCTGGTCGCCCAAGCGCCTCAATTCCTGGAGGGACAGGGGAACTACGGGATGTTGATAGTGGATCATGGGGCTCCTCCTTTGCGGCCTAAGAGGAGCCAGCCGGTCTCGGCGGTTTAGACGGCTCTTTGAACGCGACTTCATTCTAGCACTTTGGGCCGGCAGCAGCGCGTCGGATCTCGCGCCGCGCGCCTCGCGAAGACTGTGCCGCGCCGGGCGGGCCGGTTCATCGTGGGTATAGGAGCTAGAGGACTTGAAAAGTTCGCCCCCTCCCTACAACGGTTGAACAGATGGGGCGGACGTGTTGATACGGAACGCGCAACCGAGACTTGCTTCCGTTTTCGCGTGGGCCAGCTTTCAGGGGGTGCGTGGACTGCGCAAATTTTAGGGGGCATTAAACCAGCATCCTGACTGGTATCCAACCACATGGCCGGCAGGTGCTATGACGATTTGAAGTATAATTAGTGCCGCGAGTAATTCACCTGTGTTTGGTAACGAGTTAGCAGGTTCCAACATTGAGTGTCAGGAGTGCGGCTCAAGAAGAACGATCTTGAGTGACGACGTAGAGCCCATCACGTGTAAATTGTGCGGAGCTTTTCTCGACCAGAGTCAGGCGCTATCTGTGTTTAAGCGGTTAGAGGGATTCGAGATTGATTGTTCGGAATGCGGCTCAAAACAGGCGATCTTGAGTGACGACGTCGAGCCGATTACGTGTTATTCATGTGGTTCTACTCTGGATCCTAGACAGGCGCATCGTCCAACACCACTGGCAAAGGTTGAGAAGGCAGATGGGTTGGAAACCATTCTGGCTCTGGCAACAATCATATCTTTTGGTCTAGGAGTTGTCGGCGGCATCTTAGTAGTAATACGGCAAGCCTATTCGTGGCTCCAATTTGGGCGTTGGCCCGCTATTTCCTTTATCGACGCACTCGGACCTTACATTGGTGGCTCGTCTACCGCTGCATGGCTTGCGGAACCACACTCGTGGTTGGGCGTTCATCGTATCGTCGTTTTCCTAATCGAACTTCCACTGTCACTGTGGATCCTTTTAGGGGGCTGTGCGATTGGTTCAATATTCTTGAGCCTTCTAGAGCGGATGACCGCTGAACGCAACCGGCAATGGTGAATCCTGGAATGCTAATCTTCCGGCCCTACTTTCCCTCAACCCTCAGCCCAACCCACGAGTCCGGGAAGCGTGAGCCAAAAAGGCGGGGCCATGCCGCGCGCGTTGCTGGAAAGTGGCGGAGCGCCTGAAGAGACTTCGCGAACGACGGGACCGGAAGCCACGGGTTCAGGCCCGGCGCAGGACGAGAGTAAAGACGGAGCCCTTTCCCGGCTCGCTCGCGACCTCGATTCTGCCGCCGTGCGCCGACGCAATCCAGTGGGCGATGGAAAGCCCGAGCCCGGCTCCTGCGCGGTCGCGGGTCCGCGCCCGGTCGGCTCTCCAGAACCGGTCGAAGATGTGAGGCAAATCCTCGCCGGAAATGCCGATCCCATTATCGGCAACGGATATGACGCCAAACTGGCCGCGGCACCCGCTCTCCAGCCGGATCCAGCCGCCAGCCGGGGTGTATTTGGCGGCATTATCGAGCAAAATCAAAAGGGCCCTCTGCAAGGCTTGGGCGTCGCCGGCGACGGTAAGGGGTCCTTCCGCCCGAACCGAAAACTCCAGCCCGTTGGCACGCGCCAGCTTTTCTCCCACCTCGGCGGCCCAATGGAGGAGCTCGGCGGCATCCACCGTGCCCAGATCCAACGCTTCTTTTCCCGAATCGGCACGGGCCAACAACATGAGGCTTTCGACTACGTGAGAGGTTCGCTCCGCCTCCTGGAGGATTTCGGTCAGAGCCTGCCTGTACTCGTCCGAGGCGCGCGTCCTGCGCACGGCGACTTCGGCGGTGGTGCGGATCAAAGAAATGGGAGCCCGCAGTTCGTGCGACGCATCGGCGGTGAACTGGGTGATCCGATCGACGGACGCCTGCAGGCGAGAGAGCATATCGTTCAGGGTTTGGGACAGCCGCCAAAGCTCATCGTGATTCCGCGGCAGTTCCAGGCGGCCTGCCAGATTTCCGATACTGATCCGCTGCGCCGCGCGGGTGATGCGATCGATGGGGGCCAGGGCCCGGCGGCTGATCCAATACGCGCCGCCCGTCGAGGCGAGGATCAGCAAGGGAGTAGCCAGCAGAAGCACGAACCGAAACGAGTTCAATGCCGACGCGGCTTGATCGACGACCGCGGCAACTTCGATCGAATAAGGTCTATTGGCGATTTGAACCTGAGTCGAGTAAAGCCGGAGGCGGCGGTCTTCGACTATGCGGTCTTCAAATTGCGGCCCCGCCATGCGGGACGGGATGGGGAGGGCGACGCCGGCAGCGGCCAGGGCTCTGGAACGAAAGAGCCACTGGCCGTTGCCGCTGCGCACTTGAAAGAGATTCCCGCCCTGTCCCGGCAAGGCGTGCTCCTGCAATTCCTCCCGCATCCGATCGCCGGGGAGCGCCTCGATATCCGCGAGAAAATCGGCAAGACTGCCGGCACGATCGCGCAGACCGGCATCGATCGCTCCGTAGAGGCTGGCACGCATGGCAAACCATGCCAGGCCGCTGAAAATCACGATTCCGGCCGCGAACACGAGAAAATACCAGCCGGCGAGGCGGAAACCGATGGAGCGGTTCTTCACACCGGCTCCTGTTCCCGTATGGTGTAGCCGACGCCGCGCACGGTGTGGATCAATTTGCGCGAGCCCGGTTTTTCCACTTTCGACCGCAACTGCCGGATGAACACGTCGAGCGTATTGCTCTCGATTTCGCGGTCGTACCCCCAGACGCTCTCGATCAGGCGCTCGCGCGTGATCACGCGGCCGGCATTCTTCATGAGGAGATCGAGAATCTCGAATTCTGTGCGGGTCAAAGACAATGGCATTCCGGAGCGTTCGACCGCGTGAGTCGCGGGGTCGAGCGACAAATCCGCAACCTGCAAGCGTGTCCGCGGGTCGGCCTGGCGGCGTCGGCCTAAGGCTCGGAGGCGGGCGAGCAGAACATCGAACGAGAACGGCTTGGTCAGGTAATCGTCGGCCCCGGCATCCAGCCCGGTGACGATGTCGTGGGTAGCGTCGCGCGCGGTGAGCATCAGGACCGGGGTGATGATCCGTTCCTGCCGCAGACGGCGTACCATTGAGAGGCCGTCCAGGCCAGGCAGCATGACATCCAGCACCAGGACATCGAACGGAGTCATCAGGGCGGCCTCCAATCCAGTTTTCCCGTCAAAGGCGAGGCTTACCGGGTGACCTTCCTCGTCGAGACCCTTCTTCAATTGCTGGGCGAGCTTCCGATCGTCTTCAACGATGAGGATATTCATTTCGCCTACCGCCAGTATCCAATGGTTGCCTGAAGATTGTCTGTAAGTGTACGGAAATGGCTTTCAGGCAATCTTCAGGTTGACTCTCTACACTCAATCAGCGGAGGGTATATGGCGAGGAGAGGATTTCTTGTTTTCTTGCTGGGCGGCGCGGCCGTTTTCGCGCAGGGCATTCCAGGCGACTATCAGGGCGTTCTGACGACCCTCGGCAAGCAGGGAGACTTCAAAGACAACGTCCTGAAGATCAACATACCCCGCAACGATGTCAAGGTCACGATCGACGGCATCGCCACGCCCACGCCGTTCGGATTCGGCGGCTGGCTGGCGATGACGAAAGGTTCGGGCGGCGACGACGTGATGATGGGCGACCTGGTTCTGCTCGAAGATGAGGTGAACCCGGTGATGTCGGCCCTTCTGGACAACGGCTTCGACGTGACGGCTCTGCACAACCATTTCTTCTTCGATAGCCCGCGAATGTTTTACATGCACGTCCACGGTCACGGCAAGGCGGCCGATCTGGCGCGGAAAGTGAAGCCGGCGGTGGACCTGATCGGCCATACGAGCATCCAGCACCATGGTTCGGATGCCGGCGGCCGGGAAACCGTTTCCGCGGGGAGCATCGACACCGCCAAGCTCGCCAAAATTGCCGGGCATGAAGGCGAACAGAACGGGCAGGTCTACAAAATAACGGTGGGCCGCGACGATGTAAAGGTGACCGAAATGGGTGCTCCCATCAATTCCCGAATGGGCCTGAATACCTGGGCCGCCTTTTTCGGAAGCGATGCGAATGCCGAAATCGCCGGTGACGTGGCGATGCTCGGGCCGGAGGTCACGCCGGTGCTAAAGGCCCTGCGCAGCCATGGTTTGCAGGTGGTGGCCATTCATCAACACATGCTTGGCACGCAACCTACCGTGTACTTCCTGCACTACTGGGGCACCGGGCCCGCGGAGAAACTGGCGTCGGGGTTCAAAGCCGCGCTTGACGAACTCGGCGGCGGTAAGAACACCCGGAGCTCTTTGCACTGACGGATTATTGACGAGTTACTTTGAACCGTATCCGCGGCACATGCCGGAGAGTGCAGCTGTGTCCGGGGAATTCCACTTCCGCGAAGAAAAGGCGCCGGAGCGGGCCGGTTCTGGCACGTGGTTTGCGTTTGACACAGCGAGGTATCGCTACCTCGAAGGAAGGGAGTTCTCAAATGCGAACTTTTGCAAAGCTAGGCTTGACATTATGCGCGGCAGGCATCCTGTGCTATGCCGAGAACTTCAGCGGCAAGCTGATCGACGCCTCCTGCTACGAGAATTCGCAGAGCTCGAACCGTACGGCGACGAGCGCGGACCGAAGTTCCCCAGGTAAGCTGGATAAGGAATGCGCTCCGACGGCTTCTACCAGCAGTTTCGCGATTGAAACGTCGGGGAAGAAAGTATATAAGCTCGATCACGCGGGCAACACCAAAGCCACCGAGGCGATGCAGTCCGGCGCCCTGAAGCCGGATGACGACGGAGATGTTCACGTTTCCGTGTCCGGTTCCCGAAGTGGGGACACGTTAAAGGTGGATTCCATTGCCGGCAAGCAAGAACACCGTTAAGAAATAAAGAGACGCGCGGCGGATGTCCTCGCGGCGGCGCGGGTTTTTTGCGACCGCGACGAGGATCTTCCGCCGCGTTTCCTTCGCGCTCGTCAGCGATTCCCCACTTTAAAGTTCGCGCTTCCTCCTCGCCCGGGCCGGCTCGAGAAGCCTCCTTTTGAAATCCTCTTGCTGTGATTGCCAGTTCATCGTGCGTTCATTTGGCGCGAAATATACTGAATAGCTAAGCCGGGAGGAGAATGGCGTTGTCAGAATCGTGGAAAGGTCTGAGCTGGCGGTGCGCGGAGATCTCAGTGGCGGTGATGATCGGGGCTGCATGGGCCTGGGCCCAGCCGGGGACCACGCCGCTATTGCCGCAGCAGGGCGGGACGCCGGTTGCGACTTCGGCGCCGGCGACGCTGACGCTGCAGGATGCGCTGGCGCGGGCGCAACGGGTGGAGCCGGGGTATCTGTCGGCGCAGAACGCGGCGCTGCTGGCGCGCGAGGATTCCCTCCAGGCCAAGGCGGCGCTGCTGCCGGCCGAGGGAATCCGGTCGGATTACCTGAATACCCAGGGGAATGGGAAATTTCCGTCGGGGCGGTTCGTCACCAACGACGGCGTCCACGTGTACCGCGAGTGGGCGACCCTGCATCAAGACCTGTCGGCGGGGACCCTGACGCGGAGCGGGCTCACGCGGGCGCGGGTGGCGGAATCGTTGGCCCAAGCGCGCGCGGAAGTGGCGCGGCGCGGGCTGGCCGCGACCGTGACCCGCGCGTATTACGCGCTGGTGGTGGCGCAGCGCAAGTATGCGACGGCGCAGCTGTCGCTGATGCAGGCGCAGCAGTTTTTGAAAATCTCGCAGGATCTGGAGAATGGCGGCGAAGCGCCGCACAGCGATGTGGTCAAGGCGCAGATCCAGTACAACACGCAGGATGCGGCGCTGCGGGAGGCGCGGCTGGCGATGGACAACGCGCGGCTCGATCTGGCGGTCTTGATTTCGGCGGATTTCGACCAGAATTTTCAGGTGGTGGACGATTTGCATTTGGCGCCGGCGCTGCCTTCGTTTCCCGACGTGCAGGCAATGGCGCGGCGGGGGAATCCGGATCTGCGCGCGGCCATGGACGCGGCGCGCGGGGCGGAGCTGGATGTGACGATTGCGCGCCAGGCGTTCCTGCCGACCATCGCGGTGGATTTCGTGTGGGGCCTGGAGGCGAACCAGATCGGGTGGAACACGGTGGTGGCGGCGAACCCGGAAGCCGGTCCGGTGCCGTCGGCCGGGTATTTCTTGACGGCGTCGTTGAACCTGCCGCTGTGGGATTGGGGAGCGCGGAAGAGCCGGGTGAAACAGGCGGAGTTGCGGCGGCAGCAGGCGAGCGTGGAACTCAGCGCGACACAGCGGCAGTTGCTGCGCAATCTGAACGGGTTTTACCAGGAGGCGCAGACGGCGCGGGACGAGGCGGAACTGCTGCGGCAATCGGCGGACCTGGCGCGGGAGAACCTGCGGCTGAATACCCTGCGGTATCAGGCGGGCGAGGCGACCATTCTGGAGCTGGTGGACGCGCAGAACACGCTCAGCCAGGCGCGGAATGCGTATGACGACGGGCTGGCGCGGTACCGGGTGGCGATCGCGAATCTGCAGACGGTCACGGGGGGATTCTAATGGCGCGCCGAGAACGTGAACTCGCCTTGCAGCGGCTCCGCGGGGTGACCGCCTGGCTGGCGCTAGGCGGGCTGCTGCTGGCGGGTTGCTCGAAGAAGAGCGGCGACGACGACGAAAAGAAGGCGGAAGCGCCGGCGCCGGTGCAGGTGACGTCGGTCGTGCAGGACAACATCCAGCGGCTGGTGGAAGCCGATGGGGTGCTGTATCCGCAGGACCAGGCCAGCATCGTGCCGAAGATCTCGGCGCCGGTGCAGCGGTTTCTGGTGAACCGCGGCGATCACGTGAAAGCGGGACAGCTGCTGGCGGTGCTGGACAACCGCGACTTGTCAGCGGCGGTCGCGGAGAGCCGCGGGCTGCTGAACCAGGCGGAGTCGAGTTTGCAAATGACGTCGCAGGCGACGCTGCCGGAGGAAATGGTGAAGGCGCAGTCGGACGTGCAGGCGGGGCAGCAGGCGCTGGACGCGACGCAAAAGGTGTTGGAGTCGCGGCGGAAGTTGTTTCAGGAAGGCGCGCTGGCGCGCAAGCTGGTGGACGATGCCGAGGTGGCCTACGCGCAGGCGAAGGCGCAACTGGAAACCGCGAAGGAGCATTTGCGGACGTTGCAGGGCGTCGGGAAAGACGAGCAGGTCAAGGGCGCGCGGGCGCAGGTGGAGGCGGCGCGGGCGCATCTGCAATCAGCCGAGGCGCAGGTGGCGTATTCGGAGATCCGCAGCCCGATTTCGGGCGTCATTGCCGACCGGCCGCTGTACGCGGGCGAGATGGCGGGTGCGGGAACGCCGCTGCTGACCGTGATGGACATTTCCCGCGTGGTCGCGCGCGTGAACGTGCCGCAGGCGCAGGCGACGGCGGTGAAGGTGGGACAGCCGGCGACGGTCACGCAGACGGATAACGGCGAGAAGCTCGAAGGCAAGGTAACGGTCGTGAGTCCGGCGACCGATCCGAACTCGACGACGGTGCAGGTATGGATCACGGCGGCGAATCCGGGGGAAAAGTTCAAGCCGGGAGCGGCGGTGCATGCGGCGATTCTGACGGAGACGATCAAGAACGCGTCGATCGTGCCGGCCAGCGCGATTCTGCCTGGAGAAGAAGGCGGGACGGCGGTGCTGACGGTGAGCGCGGATTCGACGGCGCATTTGCGGCCGGTGGAAGTCGGGGTGCGATACGGCGACAAGGTTCAGATACTGAGCGGCGTGCGGCCGGGCGACGAAGTGGTGACGGCGGGCGGCCTGGGGGTCGATGACAAGGCCAAGGTGCGGATCGTGGGGGCGGCGGAAGAGAAGGCGGACGATGACGACGATACGCCGGCGCCGCCGGACGCGAAAGACGGAGCGCCCAAGAAATGAGCCTGGTTTCCGTGACTCCTCCGGATACGCGCGAAGGCGAGCAGCACTGGACGGCGCGGCACGGCAAGCCGATCATCTTCGTCATCCTGACGCTGGTGGCGGTGGGGATTTATCTGGCGCTGACGATTCCGATCGCGGTGTTTCCGGACACGAATTTTCCGCGCATCGTGATCGGGGTCGATAACGGAGTGGCGCCGATCGATCAGATGCAGGTGACGGTGACGCGGCCGCTGGAAGAGGCCGTGAACACGGTGCAGGGGCTGGACACCATCTGGTCAATCACAAGCCGCGGCACGGCGGAGATCGACCTGTTCTTCAACTGGAACGTCGATATGTACCGGACGCTGGAGCTGGTGAACGCGGCGGTAGCGCGGGTGCAGACCTCGCTTCCCTCGACGGCGAAGCTCACGGTGAACCGGCTGACCTTCGCGGCTTTCCCCATCATGGGGTACAGCCTGACGTCGGACGTGCTGCCGCAGACGCAGCTGTGGGAGCTGGCCAATTACGAAATGAAGCCGCGGCTGAACCGGCAGCCGGGGGTTTCCAGCGTGGTGGTGCAGGGCGGCCAGCAGCCGGAGTTCGAAGTGCAGGCGGATCCGTCGAAGCTGATCGAGACGGCGACGACGGTGCCGAACATCCTGGATGCGATCGGCAGAAGCAACCTGATCGATTCGCCGGGATTGATCGAGATGCAGCACCAGCTGGTGCTGAGCCTGGTGAGCGGGCAGGCGCGGACGCCGGACGAGATTTCGCGGATTGTGGTGAAGACGGCGCCGAACGGGAGCCTGGTGCACATCGGAGATATCGCCAAGGTGACGCCGTCGGTAATGCCGGTGTACACGGTGGTGACGGCGAACGGAAAGCCGGCGGTGCTCCTGAATGTGTTCCGGCAGCCGGACAGCAACACGGTGGAGGTGGCGTCGGCGGTCCGCTCGGAGATTGCCGAGATCCGGAAGAGCCTTCCCAAGAGCATTCAGATGCAGCCGTTCTACGATCAGTCGGAGATCGTGACGGATTCGATCAAGAGCGTGCGCGACGCGATTCTGATCGGGCTGATTCTGGCATCGTTGATCATGGTGCTGTTCCTGCGGGATTGGGGGACATCGCTGGTGGCGGGGCTGGTGATTCCGGCGACCATCGCGGTGACGTTCGTCGTGCTCAAAGGGCTGCATCAGACGTTTAATCTGATGACGCTGGGCGGGCTGGCGGCGGCGGTGGGGCTGGTGATCGACGACGCCATCGTGGTGGTGGAGAACATCGTGATGCACCGCGACTCCGGGCAATCGCGGGCGGAGGCGATCCGCAGCGCGATTCGGGAAATCCGGGTGCCGCTGGTGGGTTCGACCCTGACGCCGATCGTGGTGTTCGTGCCGCTGATCTCGATCACCGGGGTGACGGGCGTATTCTTCAGCGCGTTGGCAATCACGGTGGGAACGGCGCTGCTGACGTCGCTGGCGCTGGCGCTGACCTGGACGCCGACCCTGAGCCACTTCTTCATCCGCAGGGAGCGGAGCGGCGGCGCGTCCCACGAAAGCGTGCCGGCCTGGCTGATGCGGCCATACGAGCGCGTGCTGCGATTCACGCTGGAACACCGGCTGGCGCTGGCGCTGTTTGTCGTGGCGCTGATCGGTCTGTCGTATCTCTGCTATTCGAATTTGGGGAGCGATCTGCTGCCGGCCATGGACGAAGGCGGATTCATCGTGGATTACATCATGCCGGCGGGATCATCGCTCGAGGATACGAACCGGGTGATCAACCGGGTGGAGCGGATGTTACGCGCCACCCCGGAAGTGGAGAGCACATCGCGGCGCACGGGGCTGCAACTCGGGCTGGCGGCGGTGACCGAAGCGAACACGGGCGATATTTCCGTGAAATTAAAACGGAACCGGAACCGCAGCGCGGATGAAGTGATTGCGGACGTCCGAGCGAAGATCAACAAGGCCGAGCCGGTGCTCGATGTGGAATTTCCGCAGCTGCTGCAGGACATGATCGGCGATCTGACGAGCGCGCCGGAGCCGTGCGTGATCAAGCTGTTCGCGCAGGATCCGGCGGTGCTGAACCAGTGGGCGCCGCGGGTGGGCGACGCGATCAAGAAGATTCCGGGAGTGGTGGATGTTTTGAACGGAATCGAGAACACGATCAGCGGGCCGGCGCGCGTGTTCAATGTCGATCCGGGGGTGACGGCCCGCGCGGGCTTCACCCCCCAGGAAGTGGAACTGGACACCAGCGCGATTCTGCAAGGCGAGCCGGCGCCGGCCCCGGTCGTGCTCAACGACCGCTCGTACACGATTCGCGTGCGGTTCCCGGAGCAGACGCGGGCGACCCTGGATGCCGTCCGGAACACGCCGCTGGTGAGCGGAACGGGCAAGACCGCGACACTGGGCGCGCTCGCGAACGTGCAGGAGGTTCCCGGAGAGACCGAGATCCGGCGGGAGAATCTGCAGCGCGACGTGCAGGTGACGGCGCGGTTTGAAGGCATGAGCCTGGGGGAAGGGATGCAGAAGGTGCAGCAAGCGGTGGCCGATCTGAACTTGCCGCCTTCCATCCGGGTGGCGTACGGCGGGCAATATCAAGAGCAGCAGAAATCGTTCCGGGATCTGGTGTTCGTGCTGGTGCTGGCGGTGGTGCTGGTGTTCATGGTGCTGCTGTTCGAATTTGGCGGGTTCGCGGCGCCGGTAGCGGTGCTGTGTTCGGCGCTGCTTTCGACTTCCGGAGTGTTCGTCGCGCTGCTGATTACGGGGACGACGTTCAACTTGTCGTCGTTCATGGGGCTGATCATGGTGATCGGGATCGTGGCCAAGAACGGAATTCTGCTGCTGGACGCGGACCAGAAGTTCCGGGCATCGGGAGTCGCGGCCGAGGAAAGCATGCTGCGGGCCGGCGAGCGGCGGCTTCGGCCGATTCTGATGACCGCTTTGGCCACGGTGGCGGGCATGATTCCGCTGTCGCTGGGCATCGGGGCGGGGTCGCAGATGCTGCAGCCGCTGGCGATCGCGGTGATCGGCGGGATCCTCGCGTCGATGGTTCTGTCGCTGGTGGTTACTCCGGCCGTCCACTATTACATCGGGGGGCGGGCGGAGTAGAAGAAAAAAGTCAAAAGTGATTCGGTGGCGGCTGCGCCGCCGGTTTTAGGAGGGGCGATGAGGCGGACGTTTCTGTTTCTGGCGATGGCGGGTATCGCGATGGGGGCGGAGGGTTATCACGTCCTCAACAAGATTAAGATCGGCGGGACCGGCGGGTGGGACTATGTCGCGGTCGACAGCAATGCGCACCGGCTGTATGCCACGCACGGGACCGAGGTGGATGTGGTCGATTTGGATGCGGGCAAGCAGGTGGGGACGATTCCGCAGTTGCACGGGGTTCATGGGGTGGCACTGGCGCCGGAATTGGGAAAAGGGTTCATCAGCAACGGGCAATCGAATAGCGTCACGATTTTCGATTTGAAAACGCTGGCGAAGAGCGGCGAACCGGCGACCGGGACGAATCCGGACGCGATTTGCTACGAGCCGAAGACGCAGCGGGTGTTCACGTTCAACGGGCGATCGAACGATTCGACCGTGATTAACGCAAAGTCCGGCGAGGCCATCACCACGTTTCCGGTGGGGGGCAAGCCGGAGTTTTGCGTGGTCGATGGGGCGGGAAAGCTGTACGTGAACCTGGAAGATAAGAGTTCGATTGCGGAGATCGACGCGGCGAAGCCGGCGGTGTTGCGGACGGTTTCGATTGCGCCGTGCGAAGAGCCGTCGGGACTGGCGCTGGACGGCAAAGACGGCGTCCTGTTCTCGGTCTGCGACAACAAGATGATGGCGGTGACCGATCTCAAGAGCCTGAAGGTAGTGGCGACACCGGCGATCGGAGCGGGACCGGACGCGGCGGCGTACGACGCGGGTGTCGGGCTGGCGTTCAGTTCCAATGGCGAAGGCACGCTGACCATCGTGAAGAATAGCGGGGGCAAGTGGGCGGCGGTGGACACGGTGCCGACCGAGCGCGGGGCGCGGACCCTGACTGTGGATCCGAGGACCCATCGGCTGTATCTGCTGGCCGCGGAGTATGGGGCGCCGGCCGCCGCGAAGTCGGGTGAGAAGAAGGCCCGGCCGACGATTTTGCCGGACACGTTTCATGTGCTGGTCGTGGGGAAATAGGTCACGAGTATCTCCAGGCTGATCCACGTAACGGGGCTGGTGCTGCTGACGGGCGCGGTGGCGTTCGGGCAAACCGCCACGCTGCAGGGGCGGGTTACCGATCAGAGTGGGGCCCTGGTTCCCAATGCAAAAGTCACTGCGACGAGCGCGGCGGGCCGCAAATTCTCCGCCAGCACCCGGAGCGACGGAACGTATGCGATTGCGGGATTGGCCCCAGGGAAGTACGCAATTGACGCGGAGGCGCCCAGCCTGGTGCTGCGCCGCCCGGTCGAAGTGACGCTCGGCGGCGGCGTGCAGACGCAGGATCTGGAACTGAACATCGCGGTCACGTCGCAGCAGGTGGCGGTGCAGGACTCGGCGGAAGCCGTGACGGTGGAGCCGTCGAGCAACGCCAGCGCCACGGTGCTGCGCGGCGAGGATCTGAACGCGCTCTCGGACGATCCTTCGGATCTGGCGGCGGACTTGCAGGCGCTCGCCGGCCCCGGCGCGGGGCCGAGCGGGGGCGAGGTGTTCGTCGATGGTTTCAGCGGCGGCGAGATTCCTTCGAAAGACTCGATTCGCGAAGTGCGGCTGAATCAGAATCCCTTTTCGCCGGAGTACGACAAGCTGGGCCTCGGCAGGATCGAAATTTTCACGAAGCCGGGAACCGATCACTTCCGTGGCACGCTGTTTCACAATTTCAGCGACGATGTGTGGAATTCGCGGAATCCGTATGCCGGGGTGAAGGCGCCTTTTCTGCTCCGGGAATACGGCGGCAATGCCGGCGGGCCGATGAACGGACGGTCGTCGTTCTTCGTGGATGTGCGGCGGGACGCGACCGATAATGGGGCGGTGATCAATGCGGTGACGCTGGACCCGGCGACGCTGCAACCGCGGGCCACCACGGGTGTGTATCGGGTTGCGCAGCGCGCGGTGCGGGTGAGCCCGCGGCTGGATTTTCAGCTGGACTCGAAAAATTCGCTCACTCTGAGCTACCGGTTCACCCAGATGGACGTGCCGGGCGCGGGGGTTGGCAGCTTCAATCTCGAATCGCGCGGTTACGATGTGCTGACGAAGAACCAGACGGCGCAGGTGGCGGAGACGGCGCTGCTGGGATCCGCAACGGTGAACGAGGCGCGCTTTCAGTACTTCCGGACGGGCATCGGGCAGTCGCCGTTCTCGGGGAGCCCGGCGGTTCAGGTGCTGGGGTCGTTTTTCGGCGGCGGCGCGCAGGTCGGGCGGGCATCGGACCTGCACAACAGCTACGAGTTTCAGGATTACGTCTCGATGGGGCGCGGCAAGCACAGCTGGCGTTTCGGAGCACGCCTGCGGGGGCAGACGGAGACGACGGTATCGCCGCTGAATTTTGGCGGCACGTTTACGTTCAGCGGAGGGCTCGGGCCGGAATTGAGTGGCGACAACAGTCCGGTACGGGACGCCTCGGGGCAGCCGGTTCTGGTGCAGATCACGTCGATTGAGCAATACCGGCGGACGCTGTTGTTTCAGAGGCAGGGTATGAGCCCGGCGCAGATCCGCGCCCTGGGCGGCGGCGCGAGCCAGTTCAGCATCGCAACCGGGAACCCGCGGGTCGCGGGAGGACAGGTGGATGTGGGCGTGTTCGCGGGCGACGATTGGCGCGCCCGGCCGAATCTGACGCTGAGCCTGGGGCTCCGGTATGAATCGCAGAGCAACATCGCGGACCGGACGGATTTTGCGCCGCGGGTGGCGGTGGCATGGGCGCCGGGAGGCCGGACTTCCGCGGCGGCAAAAACGGTCTTCCGGGCCGGATACGGGATTTTCTACGAGCGCTTCGGGTTGACGAATACGCTGGCGGCCGAGCGGTACAACGGCGTCAACCAGCAGCAGTACATCGTTCCCGCGCCCGATACCTTCCCCTCGCTTCCCTCGAACTTGGGGACGGCACAGATGGGAAGCGCGGTGCAAGAGGTCAGTTCGCGCTTGCGCGCGCCCTACATCATGCAGACGACGGTGGGGATCGAACGGCAGCTGCCGGGCAAGACGAAGCTCGCCGTAAATTACGCGAACTCACACGGGCTGCATCAAATGAGGTCACGGGACATCAACGCACCCCTGCCGGGGACGTTCGCTGCCGGCGCGCCGCACAGCGGCGTGTTTCCGTACGGAGGAACCAGCCCGATCTTTCTGATGGAATCGGCGGGGCTGTACAACCAGAATCAGTTGATGGTGAACGTGACCACGGCGGTGAACCGGAACATTTCGCTTTCCGGCAGCTACGTCTTGAACCGCGCGTGGAGCAACACCGATGGCGTGACGACGTTTCCGGCGAACCAGTACGACCTCACCGGCGAGTATGGACCGGCCGCCACGGACGTGCGCCACCGCGTTTCGCTGAACGGGACGCTGGCGACGAAGTGGAATTTCAGCTTGAGCCCGTTTGTAGTCATTCAATCGGGGCCGCCGTTCAATCTGGTGGTGGGGCAGGACCTTTATGGGACCACACTGTTCAACGCGCGCCCCGGCATCGCGAGCGATGCGAGCAAGCGGGGAGTAATCGCGACCCCGTATGGGCTGCTCGACCCGAATCCCACGCCCGGCGAGGCGATCGCGCCGCGTAACTACGGGCGGGGGCCCGGATCGATTCTGGTGAATCTGCGGGTGAGCAAGACCATCGGGTTCGGCAGGGAAGCGTCCGCGGATGCAGGCGGTTCGTCGAGCGGCGGCGGTTGGCGCGGCGTGTTCAGCACGCCTCCGCAGCCGCATCCGTACAACCTGGTGATCTCGATGGCGATGCGGAATATCGTCAATCATACAAACCCGGGGCCGATCATCGGCGACATCGCGTCGCCGCTGTTCGGGCAGGCGAATCAGCCGTCGGACGCGCGGGATCTCGGGGGCGGAGGGTTTTCGGAGGCCGCGAACAACCGGCGCCTGGAATTGCAGGTACGGTTTACGTTCTGAGGAATTTCATCTAGACTGGGAGGCCGGCGAAGAATCCGCCGGACCACAACCGTTGCAGGGAGGAGCGCGCATGAGGAAATGGATGTTGCTGTTTGCCGCGGTGGCCACAACGGCTTTTGGCGCGGAAGGGTATCACGTCATCAGCACGATCAAAATCGGCGGGCAGGGGTTTTGGGACTACCTGACGATGGACAATGCCAACCGGCGGTTGTACGTTTCGAACGCGACCCGCGTCGTGGTGATCGATCCCGACGCCGGCAAAGTGGTCGGTGAGATTCCGGATACCCAGGGAGTGCACGGGATCGCGATCGCGGACAAGCTGAATAAAGGTTACGTCAGCGACGGGCGCACCAACGACGTGACGGTGTTCGATCTGAAGACCCTGAAGGTGCTGGGCAAGGTGGAGATGACGGGGATGAACCCGGACGCCATCATCTACGAGCCGAAGTCGGAGCGGGTGTACACGTTCAACGGGCGTTCGCACGACGCGACGGCAATCGACGCCAAGACCGACAAGGTGATCGCGACCATTCCGGTGGGAGGGAAGCCGGAATTCGCCGCGGTGGATGAAGCCGGGCACATCTTCTTTAATATCGAGGACACGAGCGAGATCGCGGAAATCGATGCGGCCAAGACGATGGTAACGCGGCGCGAATCAATCAAACCGTGCGAAGAGCCGTCGGGGCTGGCGATCGACGTGAAGAAGAACGTTCTGTTCTCGGTCTGCGGCAACAAGATGATGGCAGTGACCGATGCCAAAACCCTGAAGGTGATCGCGACACCGGAGATCGGGCAGGGGCCGGATGCCGCCGCGTTCGATCCGGCGACGGGCGAAGCGTTCAGCTCGAACGGGCGGGACGGCACGCTTACCGTGGTGAAGGAAGTCGGGGGGAAGTGGCAGGCGGTAGATACGGTGAAGACGGAGATGTTCGCGCGGACGATGGCGCTGGATCCGAAGACGCATCGCATTTATCTTTCGAGCGCCGAAGCGGGGGAAGCGCCCGCGGGGCAGACGAAGGGGCGGCCGCCGATGGTGCCGGACAGCTTTCATCTGGTGGTGGTGGGGAAGTAAGAAAAAAATCAAAAGGCAAAAGTCAAAAGTGATTCGGTGGCGGCTGGGCCGCCGTTTCGTTTGCGCCTGCGGCGCTGAGGGGGCGGGATGCGAAGTCTAATTTTGATGGTGGCGGCTGCGGGCTTGGTGAGTGCGCAGGCGCGGAACCTGGAGATCTACTGGATCGATGTGGAAGGCGGCGGCGCCACCCTGATTGTTTCGCCAAGCGGACAATCGCTGCTGGTGGACGCGGGGAATCCGGGGCCGGACGATCGCGACCCGAAACGGATTTTCGCGGTGGCTCAGATGGCGGGGCTGAAGAAGATCGACATGCTGCTGACCACGCATTTCCACGGCGATCACGTGGGCGGCACCCCGGCATTGGCGAAGATGATTCCGATTGAGCGCTATTACGATCACGGGGATTCGATCGAGACCACGCCGAATGCGGTGAAGGTGTTCGACGCCTACAAGTCCGTGGCGGAAGGCAAGCGGACCACGGTTCAGCCGGGAGACCGCATTCCGCTGGCGGGCGTGAACATCGAAGTGATCTCATCGAACGGGGCGGTGCTGGAGAAGCCTCTCAAAGGAGGCGGGCCGAATCGATTCTGCGCCGAAGCCAAACAGCACGATCCCGACAAGACCGAGAACCAGCGAAGCGCCGGTTTTGTGCTCACGTATGGCAAGTTCAAGTTCTTCGATGTGGGCGATCTGACCTGGGACAAAGAGATGGAACTGGCCTGCCCGGTGAATAAGGTCGGGACGGTGACGTTATTGCAGGCGACGCATCACGGGTTCGTCAACGATTTCTCCGGCGCGCCGGCGCTGTACTGGGCGCTGCAGCCGCAGGTGGTGGTGGTCAACGACGGGCCGCGCAAAGGCTTGCAGGTCTCCGCCTGGGATACGATTGCGAAAATTCCGGGATTGCAGGCGGTCTGGCAATCGCATCTGGCGCTCGCGACCGACAAGGAGCACAATACCGACGAAAAGCGGATCGCCAACCTGGAGGCGACGGACCAGTGCAAGGGGAACTGGATTCGAGCGAGCGTGTCGCGGGACGGGAGGTTTACGGTGACCAACGGGCGGAACGGATACGGGGAGAGTTACAGAGCGAAGTAAGAAAAAAGTCAAAAGGCAAAGGTCAAAAGGCAAAAGTCAAAAGTCAAAAGTCAAAAGTAATTCGGTACGCCTCGCCTGGCGGCTCAGCTCCTTTCTTAAAAGACGGCGGCGCAGCCGCCCACCTGCTTACTTTTGACTTTTGACTTTTGGCTTTTGACTTTTGACTTTTCTGACCTCGATCTCCCGCGCGTCCCCTTCCATCGCCACAATCCGAATCTCCGTCCGCTCCTCCGGCAGTATCTCCGGAAACTTCTCCCCCCATTCGATGAGGACGACGGCGTCGCGTTCGAACAGTTCGTCGAGGCCGAGCGTGGCCAGTTCACGCGCGTTGTCGAGGCGGTACAGATCGATATGGTAGACGCGGCCGTACTCGTGGATCAGGGTGAAGGTCGGGCTGGATACTTCCTCGGGCGCGGCGGCGCCGAGACCTCGGACGATGCCTTTGGCGAGCGTGGTTTTGCCGGCGCCGAGATCGCCGATCAGCAGGACCACCTGCCTGGACGGCAGTTCGCGGGCCAGGCGTTCGCCCAGCGCGATGGTTTCTTCTTCAGAAGCCGTGAGGTACCGGGGCACAGGCCTCAATGGCGCGCGGGAGATAGCGCAGAATGTCGGTGGCGATGAAGGATTTTTCTCCGATTTCGCGGGCGCCGATTTCAGCAGCGAGCCCGCCCAGATAGACCGCCGCGGCGATCGCGTCGCGCGCGTCATTGGGGAATTGAGCGAGGAAGCCGGAGATCATTCCGGTGAGCACGTCGCCGGTGCCGCCGGTGCCGAGAGCGGGAGTTCCGGTGGGATTGATCCAGGCCGCGCCGTCCGGAAACGCGATGACGGTGCGCTGGCCCTTGAGGACCAGCACGACCTGGGATTCCATCGCGAATGCGCGCGCGACGCCGACCCGGTCCTGCTGCACTTCGGCGGTGGTCTTACCGGTGAGCCGCGCCATTTCTCCGGGGTGCGGCGTGAGGACGCGCAATTTGCCGCTGCCGCGAATGCCGGGAACGAGCGCATCGGCGTCGATGACCATCGGCTGCTCCAACTGGTCCGCGGCGGCGGACACTAAGGCGGGAATATCGGGCTCGCGGCCGAGGCCCGGACCCATCGCGAGCACCGTTTTGCCTTCGACGACCGGGTCCAAAGCGGCGTTTCGCGAGATGCCGCCGGAGGCGGTCTCGGCGAGCGGCTCGGTCATGAGTTCGGCGGCATGAGACGCGATAATCGGGATCGCGCTATGCGCGGAGGCGACGGTAACCAGCCCGGCGCCCGCCCGGAGCGCGCCGAGCCCGGCCATGGCGGGGGCCCCCGTTTTGCCGCGCGATCCGCCGATCACCAGAACGTGACCGAATGTGCCTTTGTGGCCGGACCGCGGGCGCGGCGCCAGCAGATGGCGGAACATCGAAGGCTCGATGACGGACAGAAACACGGAATCGTCATTTTCAAAGAGCGACTCGGGACTGCCAATAGCACGAACCGCGAGCTTCCCAACATGGTCGCAGTTGGGAGGCAGCACCTGACCGAGCTTTGGGGCGGTGAACGTGACGGTGGCATCGGCGCGGGCGAATTCGCCCAGCGGCTGGCCGGAATCGCTTGGCAACCCGGAGGGGATATCGACGGCGACGACTTTGGCCAAGGGAAAACCGCTGTTGATTTCGCGAATGCCATCGAGCATGCGGCCGGTGGCGGGTCCGCTGATCCCGGTTCCGAGCAGGGCATCGATCACCAGAGTAGCGTTGCGCGCCGCGGACGGGATTTCGCGCGCCACCGGGCAGCCGCAGGCCTGGAGCATGCGCCAATTCACGGCGGCATCGCCTCTGAGATCCTCCGGCTCGGCGAGCAGCACGACATGAAGTCGCTCGGGGCGAATTCGCGTGTGGATCTGCCGCGCCACCACCATGCCGTCGCCGCCGTTGTTCCCTTTGCCGCAAAGCACGACGATGCGGTGCCGCGAAAGGGGAGAGAATTCCGATTCCAGAAACTCGACGACGCGATGGCCGGCGTTCTCCATCATGACGATGGAGGGAATGCCGAGTTCGACGGTGCGTCGATCGACCTCGCGCATCTGCGCCGCGGTGAGGACCTTCATACGCGGCGGGCCACCAGCATCGTCATGTCGTCCTGGAGCTCGGAGGAGCCGGTCCACTGGACCACGGCTTCCATCACGCGAGCCATCATCTCGGCCGAATCCGCGTGCGCGTATTTGGCGAGCACGTCCTGAAAGCGTTCTTCTCCGAACATCTCACCGTACGTGTTTTCCGGCTCGACAATGCCATCGGTGTAGGCCACCAGTATATCGCCGGACTCCAGCCGGAGCGTCTCTTCACCATACTTGGCGGATGGAAACGCGCCGACCACGGTGCCGGTGGGCTCGAGCTTCTCGAAGCTGCCGTTTCGCATCAAAATCGGCGGCAGGTGGCCGGCGTTGGTGTAGGTCAATTCCTGTTGGGTCTCGTCGTAGAGCGCGAAATAGAAGGTTGCGTATTTTTCCGGGGCCGTGTTGGCATATAACTGGCGATTGAGAGTTGAGACCAGCGAGGCGGTGGAGAAGTGATCGGGTCGCGAGCCGTTGGTGGCGCTCAATTGCGTGCGCATGGACGATTGAATGCTGGCCATCAGCAGAGCCGCCGAGATTCCTTTGCCGGCAACATCGCCGATTGCGAAGGCCACCGCGCCTTCGGAGATCGCCATGTAGTCGTAATAATCGCCGGAAACGGCGCGCGCCGGCTTGCAGACTGCGGAGAGCTGCAGGGTCCGGTTCGGAGGGGGCGCTTTGGGAAACAGCTGGGCCTGCACTTCGCGCGCGATTTCCAGCTCGGATTGGAGGCGTTCTTTTTCTTTCGCGACCACCAGCAGCCGGCCGAGGTTTTCGGTCATCGTGTTGAATGACGCGGTGAGTTCGGCAAGCTGGTCGTCGCCCCGCACCGGGATGCGATAGGTGAAGTTCCCTTCCTTGACGTGCTGGGTTCCGGCATAGAGCTCATGGACGGCTCCGGTGATGCTGCGGCTGAGGCGCACGCCCGCAACCAGCGACGCGAGCTCGACGAGCAAAAACAAAATCGAGACCACGACGAAGGCGCCGGTGAGGGTTTCGAACCACTGGGACTTGGCGCCGAACATGGTGTCGAGCACGGCAAACACGCGGGTATCCACCAGCAGAACCCCGGTCTTCGTGTTGGGCGGCTGGTCCCAGAGATCGATGGGAACCGGATAAATCATCGAGAGCTCAAAATCGAGGGGGTTCTGCTTGGGGGGGACCAGGCTCTGCTGGGAACGCGCCGTGTAGGGAACCAGATCGATATCGCCCAGTCCCGGGATGAGATGGCTGAGCAGGTCATGCGTAACGGGCGCGAGCAGGGTCAACTCGCCGCCGTTGGCGACGGAATGCACCCAGGCATAGACCTTCCCGTCTTTTAAGACCAAACCGTTGGCTTCCTGCCAGCCGGCCGGCGGGGGCTGAACCGCCGATGCGGCGGGAAACCGGACCTCATTCTTCCCCTGGATGAGCATCGCGAAATCGGGGAAGCGGCGTTGAATGAGAGGCGCGAACTGCGCCGCCGCCGTTTGCGGATTCGCGCCCGGCAGGCGGAGTAGCCCTTCGACCGGACCAGTCAGAAAACTGATGCGCCGCTCGAGTTCGCTGTTGACCAGGTAGACCGCCATCTGACCGATGACGGCCCAGGAAGCGATCGAAACCAACACGAGTCCCAGGACGATGGGAACCACCGCGATCATCAAATAGGCAACGATCAGGCGGTTCCGCAGCAGCCAGATGGCGCGGCGCAGCGAGCGGCGCACCAGCCCGACCAGCGAAAGCAGGCCGAAGAATAAGGTTGCCAGCGCGGCGAGCGACTGAAGCAGCGGCGCGACACGAGACACGTACAGGGCCGCGTAGATGACGGCGAGAACGAGGAACGTTTTCGTCACCCAGCGGAGGCGGCGCCAATGATCCCCGGGCGCTACTGGCATAACACCAGACTAACGTAACAGCGTGTGGCTGAAAGCGTCCCGGGTACTGGTTCGGGCCGCGCGATAATCGGCTCATGAGTTTTTCGGGCAAGCGGGTTCTCTCGTTGGAAAGCAGGCGCGCGCCGGAAATGGCGGAACTCATCCGTAAACAGGGCGGTACGCCGTTCGTCGCGCCATCGATGCGGGAAATCCCGCTCCCCGAAGACGCGGAGGCGTTCCAGTTCGCCGAGCGGCTGTTTCGGGGCGAATTCGAGATGATGATTCTGCTGACGGGCGTCGGAACCCGGCAGCTCAACCGGGTTCTGGCGCAGAGGTATCCGGAAAGCGCGTTTGCCGACGCGCTACGCCGCATCACCGTCGTGGCGCGCGGTCCCAAACCCGCAGCCGCGTTGCGCGAGATGGGCGTCACCGGCCTGTTGATTGCCGGCGAGCCGAACACGTGGCGCGAGGTTTTGGCGATCACGGCCGGCCGGCCGGAACGGCGGATTGCGGTGCAGGAGTATGGCCGTCCGAATCCGGAGTTGATCGAAGCGCTGCAGGCGCGCGGCGCCGAGGTAACCACTGTCCGTGTGTATCAATGGGATCTTCCGGAGGACACCGGGCCGCTCCGGGACGCCGCGCGGAAGCTGGCGGCGGGCGAGTTCGACGCCGTCTTGTTCACCACTTCGGTCCAAATCGCGCATCTGCTGCGGGTGGCGCGAGAGGAGGGAATCGAGGCGAGGGTTCTTCGCGCGTTCGAACAGACGTTTGTGGCCTCGATCGGCCCGACCACGACCGAAGCGCTCGAAGAATACGGAGTTCCGGTCCATCTCGAACCGTCGCACCCGAAGATGGGATTTCTGGTCAAAGAAGCGGCCGACCGCCTGACGGCGTAACCGGAATTTTGCAGGAATTTCGGGCGGCAGCCCGCGCCGGAATTTGATATAGTGTGCCGCATGAATCGCACACTTCTGCTGCGCCTTTCCGTGGGGATTCTATTTCTGGCCGGCGGCTGGATCGCGTATACGCAGAACCAGGGCGGCGCGCCCCAGTTGAAGATCAACAAGATCAAGGACGATCTCTACGAGATCGAAGGCGACGGCGGGAACGTGGCCGTCTATGTCACCAGTGAAGGCTTGATTCTGGTGGACGACAAGTTCGACCGCGATCACGACGCGATCATGAAAGAAATCAAGAGCGTCACCGACCAGCCCGTAAAGTATGTGCTGAGCACGCATTATCACGAGGATCACAGCGGCGGCAACGCCAAGATGCTGGCGACCAACGCGGAGATTATCTCCACCGCCAATGCGCGCAAGAACATCGTGAATCACGTGCAGTCGAATGCCGGGATCGTTCCCACGCCGGCGCGGGTGGTGTTCACGGACGAGACCTCGGTCTTTCTCGGCGGCAAGGAAGTGCGTGCGCACCATTTTGGCCGCGGGCATACCAACGGCGATGCGGTCATCTATTTCCCGGCTCTCCGGACCATCCACACGGGCGACCTGATGGCGGGCAATACTCCTCTGATCGACTACCCCGGCGGCGGCAGCCTCGTCGAATGGACCAAGACCCTGGACGCGGCGATGAACGCGTGGGATTTCGATACCGTGATTCCCGGCCACGGCCCGGTGACGAACAAGGCCGGGTTGAAAAAGTACCGGGACGACGTCGAGAAGCTGCGGAACCGGGCGACCGAGCTGGTGAGGCAGGGAAAGAGCCGGGACGAACTGGCCAAGGCGATGCAGACCGAGTTCGGCTGGCAGCCGAACGGACTACAAATGCAGTGGAGCATCCCAGGAATGTTGACGGAGCTGCGCTAGGCTGCTATCCCCCGCGCGCGCGACTAGACTAAAGGCGTGGCGCAACCCCGGAAATCGTTGTCGAGCCAGATAGGCCAGTACCTGGCCCTGGGCTTGCTGATGCCTGTCAGCACGTTCGTTGGCTACGGCATCGGGTACCTCCTGGACCGGCTCTTCGGCACCACATTTCTGAAGATTCCCTTTCTGATTCTCGGCAGCGTGGCCGGGTTCGTGCAGCTCTACCGCGGCCTGACCCGGGATATGGACAATGGCGGCTCCTGAGGATCGGGAGTACCAGATCGTCGTCCGGCGAATCACGCGAATCATCGCGACACTCGGTGGCGTTGGGGTGGCGGCCGCGTTCCTCGCGGGCGGGTGGAGCTGGGCCGCCGGTTTCGCGTTGGGTGGGGCGGCGTCGTGGCTGAGCTTTCGCTGGCTGAAACAGCTGGTGGGTTCGCTCGGCGTGGACAACCCGCCGGGTAGCCTGGCGCTCAAAGCCGTGCTGCGCTATGGAATGATCGGCGGCGTAGTCTATGTTATAGTCAAATATACTGTTGTCAACCTGCGCGCCGCGGTGGCGGGATTGCTTCTTTCGACTGCTGCCGTTATCGTAGAAATCCTCATTGAATTGATTTATGCCCGAAACTGAACTCTGGCTGACGAAGATTTTTAACGACTACCTGGCGGTTCCTGGAAACCTGTTCCTGAGCATCGTCGGATTGCCGCACGAAGCGCGTCCCTGGGCCAACTTCGTGACCATGCAGATCCTGGTTGTAGCGATCATCGTGGTCCTGTTGACGATCCTGCGGACCCGGCTTTCGGTCGACCGGCCCGGCAAACTGCAGCATATCTTCGAGCTGGTTTACGAGTTCGTGCACGATCAGAGCGAGGATCAGATGGGTCACGGAGGCGTCAAGTACATCGGCTACTTCGCGACCATCTTCATCTTCATCCTGATCGCCAATCTCATCGGTTTGATTCCGGGTTTCGAAGCGCCCACCATGAATCCGTCGGTCACGGCGGGTTGCGCGGTTTTGACATTTCTTTATTACAATTTCGTGGGCTTTCAAGCCAACGGACTTCTGCGCTATGGGGCGCACTTCGCCGGCCCGGTCTGGTGGCTGGCGCCGCTCATGATTCCGATTGAAATTGTGAGCCACTTGGCGCGCCCGCTCTCGCTCGCCATTCGTCTTTATGCCAATATGTTTGCCGGCGAGAAAGTCACGATGGTCTTTCTATCGCTGACCTATTTCGCCGTGCCGGCCGTGTTCATGGCCTTGCATGTCTTCGTCGCCTTGCTGCAGGCTTATATTTTCCTGCTCCTGACTATGATCTACGTGGCGGGAGCCACGGCGCACGAGCATTAATACCGGCTTTATCACGCCTCTTCAGTGTGAGCCCGTCGTTCTCCCAAGAATGGCGGGGACCACCTCCTGGAGGCAATTCTTAAGGAGAACAGTAGGATGACGAAGAAGATGATGTTACTGCTGGCGCTCGTGCTGATCGCCAGCCCGATGTTGTTTGCCCAGGGAACCGCCAGCGCCGATGTCGCGGCGCAGAGCAAGGCGTGGCTGGGGATCGGCGCCAGCATCGCCATGGCGATCGCGTCGGGTCTCTGCGGTTTGGCGCAGGGCAAGGCTGTGGCGGGAGCGACCGAAGCCATGGCGCGCAATCCGGGGGCGATCGGAGCCATCCGGATTATGTTGATTCTGGGCTTGGCGCTGATCGAATCGCTGGCGCTCTATACGCTCATTATCGTCATAGGTAAGTAAATTGCTCGACGGGGCGGGCTGGCTGCCCGCCCCAAAAACCGACTGTTCCGTACTACTACAACTGAAATTCTAGGACGTTCGATTGCTTCGTTTTATGGCTCGGGCTATTGACCGAATCGCGCGGTACTTATAGCATTAGACGACACAAATGGAACAGAGACGAACCAGGCGCTTCCAACTGCAGTTGCCTGTGTCTATTACGCGCACCGGCGCCGAACGAGTGATCTTTCCCGGACTCACGAAGAATATCAGTTCCAGCGGTGTTCTGTTCACCGTCGAGCAGGAACCGGACCCCGCCAGTCCCATCGAATACGTCATTACCCTCAATCATGACGGCCCTCAGGCGGTGAATCTGCGCTGCGTCGGCAAGATTCTGCGGTCGGAGCGCATCCGGGAAGCCATCGAAGAACAGCCGCCCGCATATCAGATTGCCGCGACCCTCGAGCGCTACGAATTCGTGCGCGACCGCTAGTCTCTCCCGGATTCCACGAACTTCTTGTCTGCCGCGCCGCTTTCGTGTAAGGTGGTAGCAAAGAAAAGGCGAAAGTGGCATGGCGTCAGTACCCGAGCACCAGGAAATTTCCCTGCAACTTGATTTTCCGCGGGCGTCCTCGTCGATCGAGGCCGTGGTTTCCCGATTCGAATCAGCGCACCGGCAGAGCGATTCGCCGGTTCGGGCGATTCACCGGCAGGAGGCCGCGGAAGGGAGTTATGCGCCGATTCCCGAGCCGGTGGAGGGGCGGCTCAAACAGGCGCTCGAACGGCGCGGAATCGGCCGGCTCTACACGCACCAGGCCGATGCGCTCCAGTGCGTGCAGGGGGGGCGCCATGCCGTCGTGGTGACGCCCACGGCGAGCGGCAAAACGCTTTGTTATAACCTTCCGGTGCTGGATCTTCTGCTCCGCGATCCCGGAGCCCGGGCCATGTATCTGTTTCCGACCAAGGCTCTGGCCGAAGACCAGTTGGACGAATTGCAGAGCGTGATCGAGGAAATCGGCTCGGAGATCCGCGCGTTCACCTACGACGGCGACACGCCGCAAGACGCCCGTAAGGCGATCCGGCAGCGGGCCAACATCGTTTTGACGAATCCCGACATGCTGCACAGCGGCATTCTGCCGCATCACACGCGGTGGGCGCGGTATTTCGAGAACCTGCGCTACATCGTGATCGACGAGCTGCACTATTATCGCGGCGTCTACGGCAGCCATCTGGCCAACCTGCTGCGGCGGCTCCAGCGCATTTGCGATTTTTACGGTTCCAGCCCGCAGTTCATCTGCTGTTCGGCGACCATCGCCAACCCGCGCGAGCTGGCGGAAGCCCTGACCGGGGTTCTGTTTGATCTAATCGATCGAAACGGCGCTCCGCGCGGCGAGAAATTCTTCGTGTTCTATAACCCGCCGGTGGTGAACCGGCAATTGGGAATCCGGCGCAGTTATATTCATGAAACGCGCCGGGTGGCATTGGAGTTCATCGAGCGGGAACTGCAGACCCTGGTCTTTGCCAACAGCCGGCTGGCGACCGAGGTGCTGGTGACCTACTTGAAGGACGCGTGCGACCGCGGGCCGGTCCCGAGCGACACGGTGCGGGGGTATCGCGGCGGGTATCTGCCGCGGGAGCGGCGCGAGATCGAGCGGCGGCTGCGGAATGGCGAAATTCGCGCGGTGGCGGCCACCAACGCGCTGGAGCTGGGGATCGACATCGGCTCGTTGGACGCCGTGGTCATGGCCGGGTATCCGGGCACCATCGCTTCCACGTGGCAGCGCGCGGGACGCGCCGGGCGGCGGCAGGGAACGGCAGCGGCCGTGCTGGTGGCCTCGAGCGCGCCTCTGGATCAATTCGTCATCGAGCATCCGGACTATTTTTTCGGCCAATCTCCCGAGCATGCGCATATCAATCCGGAGAACCTGGAAATTCTGCTGGCGCATCTGAAATGCGCGGCGTTCGAGCTGCCGATCCGGGATGGCGAGCGGTTTGGGCCGCACGAGACCGCGGCGCTTTGCGAATTTCTGCAGGAGCGCGGCTTCCTGCATCACTCAGCGGGCGCGTGGCATTGGACATCGGACACGTATCCGGCGGACGCGGTGAGCCTGCGCGCGGTCAGCAGCGACAACTTCGTCGTGGTGGACGTGACGGGGGAGCCCGCCGTGATCGCGGAGGTCTCGTTTTCCGCGGCGCTCACCACCTTGCACGAGAAGGCGATCTATCTGCATGAAGCGCGCCAGTACCATGTGGAGCGGTTCGATTACGAGCAGCGCAAAGCATACGTACGGCGGGTCGAGTGCGATTATTACACCGATGCCATCGACTACACGCAGGTGAAGACCCTGCAGGAAGCCGAAGGCGAAGCGCTGGCCGGCGCGCGGCGCGCGCACGGCGATGTGCGCGTCAACACGCAAATTGTCGGCTTCAAGAAGATCAAGTTCTACACCAACGAGAACGTCGGGGCGGGGAAGCTTTCGATGCCGGAGCAGGAGATGCACACGACGGCTTTCTGGCTGCATTTTCCGGCGGAGTTCCTGGCGCGCCTGGGCGCGTACACGCCGGCGGAAAAACAGAGCGGCGTCACCGGACTGGGGAACGCGCTGCGCACCGTGGCGGCTCTGCTGCTCATGTGCGATCCGCGGGATCTGGGAGTGGCGCTCAGCGAAGAGGCGACGGCGGTGTTCGAGCCGAACCTGTATCTGTACGATGCATATCCGGGCGGCATCGGCCAAAGCGCGCCGCTGTACCGGATGACGCCGGACCTACTGCGGAAAACCGCGGAGTTGCTGGCCGGCTGCGGTTGCGAAGCGGGCTGCCCCTCTTGCGTGGGGCCCGCGGGCGAGATCGGGGAGCGCGGCAAGGAAGTGGCGGCGCGGATTCTGGAGGAGTTGGCCGGGTCTGTTCCGAACTAAGCCGATGCGTCAATCGTACGAACGTTGTAGGCGCTGATGAGAACGTCAGCCGTCACGATCGTCAGGTCCTCGCACTGGGCTTGAGCAACAAGAAGGCGATCAAACGGATCAGCGTGGCGTGGCGGTAATGCGCGCGTTGCCAGAGGTGCTGGAGCGTGATCGGGAGCGCATGAAAACCGCTTTGTATCAGGCCGGCAATGGCTTCTTCCGGCGGTTTGCCCAGTTTCAGCCGGCCGAGATTGATTTAAATGACGACTTCCCACGCGGACGCAGCACTGAGCCAGAGTGAAACGCTCGGCCGGAACATGGCGGCTTTCGCGCGCGGGCCAAGCTTCTTGCTTCCCTCGATCCACCACAACAGAACGTGGGTGTCGAGGAGAAGATTCAACGCTCGCCCCCGAAGCCTTTGAGAATCTCGGGTGGCAGCGCCGAATCGAAGTCGTCGCTGAGCGCTGGAAACCCCGGGACTGACGCTGGTTCCTCTTACGCCGGAAATCGCGCTGGACAGCAGCCGGCTGCCGGGACAGTTCCAGGGCGATCCCGCAGATCGGATCGTGGTCGCCACGGCAAGGAGATTGGGCGCCCGGCTGCTGACGCGCGATCAGAAGTTGATCGAATACGGCCGCGCGCATCATGTGGCGCTGGCCTGAATCTCAGTGGAAATTGTGCGATTCCGCCGCCGCGCCTTCGGCGAGCCCTTCGATGCGGCCGGCCTTCACCGAAATTACGCCGTCGAGATTTTGCAGAACGCCTTCAATCAGCAGGAACGGATCGCGCAACACTTCAAACTTGTAGCGGTCGAACATCGGCGGAGTCACGATTGCGTTCATGATGCCGGTTTCGTCCTCCATGCTGAGGAAGACGAATCCTTTTGCCGTGCCCGGCCGCTGCCGCACGATGACCGAACCGGCGATCCGCACCACGCGGCCATCCGGCACCGCGGCCAGATCGATAGCGCGGGTGACGCCGCGCGCGTTCATTTCGGCGCGGCGGTAGGCCATGGGATGCCGGCCGACAGTTAAACCGGTGCCGCGATAATCGGCCCAGAGGCGCTCTTCCGTATCCATGCGCGCCAGCGGAGACGGCGCCTTGGTCTCTTCCAGCGAGGAAAGCAGCGGGCCGACGGGGCGAATCGCGCGCTGCGCTTGCCACAGGGCATCGCGGCGATGGAGCTGATCGAGCGAATTCAGGGCGCCGATTTCAGCCAGGCGGTTGATTTCATCTTTGCGCAGTTGCGGGACGCGCAGGGCGAGATCGTCGACGCTGGTGAAGGGGCGCGCGGCGCGCGCGGCGACCAGCGCGCGGCCGGCTTGTTCGCGCAGCCCTTTGGCATACCGCAGGCCGAGGCGGAGACAGTGGCCCGGTTCTTCCACCGTGCATGGCCACTCCGACCGCGTCACGTCCACCGGCAGCACGCGCAGGCCGTGCCGCTGCGCGTCTTTGATCAGGATCGCCGGAGAATAAAAGCCCATCGGCTGATTGTTCAGCATGGCGCAGGTGAAGGCGGCCAGATAATGACATTTCAGATAGGCGCTGGCATACGCCAGCAGCGCAAAACTCGCCGCGTGCGATTCGGGAAAGCCGTACAACGCGAAGGAAGTAATGGAGCGGACAATGTCTTCCTGCGCTTTGCCCGTAATGCCGTTGCGTTCCATGCCGGCCCGCAGCTTCACCTCAATATCCTTCATGCGCTTTTCCGAGCGCTTGAAGCCCATCGCGCGGCGGAGCTCTTCGGCTTCGCCGCCCGTGAAGCCGGCGGCAATCATCGCCATGCGCAACAGCTGCTCCTGGAACAGAGGAACGCCGAGCGTGCGGCGTAAGACCGCTTCGAGCGACGGGTGCAGGCAGTCGGGAGCCTCGCGGCCCTGGCGGCGATTCAAATACGGGTGCACCATCTTGCCCACGATCGGGCCGGGCCGGATGATCGCCACCTGCACCACGATGTCGTAGAACTTCCGCGGCATCATGCGCGGCAGCGACGACATCTGCGCGCGGCTCTCCACCTGGAACATGCCGATGGTATCGGCTTTTTGCAAGGCGGTGAAAACGGCGGGATCATTCTGCGGCAGATGCGCCAGGTCCACCGGCTCGCCATAGACTTTGGGAATCAGATCGAGGCACTCTTCGATCACCGCCATCATTCCGAGGCCGAGCAGGTCGACCTTGATGATCCCCATATCGGCGCAATCTTCTTTATCCCACTGCACGACGACGCGGCCGGGCATGGTGGCGGGTTCGAGCGGGACCACCGAATCGAGCTGGCCCTGGCAGATCACCATGCCGCCCGAGTGCTGGCCCAGGTGCCGCGGCAGGTCTTGCGCCATCTGATACAGCTCGAAAAATTTGCGCACGCGCGGGTTGTGCAGATCAAAGCCGGCTTCGCGGAACTGGCGTTCGGTGGTGTCCTTGGGATCTTTCCATTCCCAGGCCCGCACCAGGCCGGTGAGTTTTTCGAGCGTTGTGATTTCGAACCCCAGCGCTTTGCCGATTTCGCGCGCGGCGGAGCGGCCGCGATAGGTGATGACGTTGGCGGTCATGGCGGCCCCGAGCTTGCCGAAGCGCTCGTAGACATATTGGATGGCGCGCTCGCGCTGATCGCCGCTCGGCAGGTCGATATCGATGTCGGGCCACTCGCCGCGTTCTTCGGAGAGAAACCGCTCGAACAGCAGCTCCATGCCGACCGGATCGACCGCGGTGATTTCGAGCGCATAGCAGACGGCGCTGTTGGCCGCCGAGCCGCGGCCTTGCGCCAGAATGCCGTTCTGTTTACAGAAGCGGACGATGTCCCAGACGATCAGAAAATAGCCGGGCAGCTTCAGCTTCTCGATCATCGCCAGCTCGTGCTCGATCTGCCGCCGCGCTTTTTCGTGATACGGCTGATAGCGGCGCCGCGCGCCTTCGTCCACGCGTTGGCGCAGGAAAGACATCATGGTTTCGCCTTCCGGCACCGGATAGCGCGGGAATTCGTAGCCCAGATCGGCGAGCGTGAATTCGAGCCGCGAGGAGATTTCGAGCGTGTTGGCGATCGCTTCCGGCACATCCGCGAATAGCCGCGCCATCTCGGCCGGCGTTTTCACATGGCGTTCGGAGTTGCGTTCGAGCAGGCGGCCGGCGGCATCGAGCGTCACATGGTTGCGAATGCAGGTGAAGACGTCGAGCAGCTCGCGCTGCGGCGGCGTGGCATACGCGGCGGCGTTGGTGGCCACCAGCGGAATGCCCAGCCGCCGCGCGCGCTCCATGATTTCCTGATTACGCGCTTCTTCGTCGCGGTGATAATGGCGCTGGATCTCGGCATAAACGTTGTGCTTGCCAAAAATTTCGAGCAGGCGCTCGTCGGGATGGCGCGTGAGGCAGACGAGCCCTTTTGAAAATTTCGCCAGCTCTTCCAGGGTGGCCGCCCCTTCTCCTTTTTTGGCGCGCAGCTTCATGCGGGTAATCAGCCGGCACAGGTTGCGATAGCCTTCGCGCGTTTCGGCCAGCAGCGGATACGTGAGTCCGTGCGCGCAGGTGATTTCCGAGCCGATGTGCGCTCGAATCCCGGCTTTCTTCGCCGCCATATGGAAGCGCGGCGCGCCATAGACGCCGTTGCGGTCGGCCAGCGCCATGGCCGGCATCCCGTAGTGCTGGCAAATGCCGATCAGTTCTTCGGGCACGGACGCGCCTTCGAGGAAGCTGAAGGCGGAGCGGGCGTGCAGCTCGACATAGCGTTCAGTCATAGCTGCCCTCGACGAACCAGCCGGGCGGCGCGCAATAAATGCGATAGAGCGCGCCGTCGGTCAAGGCGATGTCCCATTCATCGCGTTCCCAGGGATCGGCGGTCCACCAGTCCCCCGAAGCGCGCCAGGGCCCGGCGCATTGGAGCACGCGGCCGCGAATGCCTTCGGCGGCGACGAAGCTGGGGCGGCCGGATTCGATGGCGACACGGGCCGAGCGCGGTGGCCGGAATATGCGGAGCACCACCCGCGGAGCCGCCGGGGTGGCACGTTCCCGGCGCTTTCCAATCCCCGTCATCCGGAACGCGCCGGGACGGTGCGTGTCCAGCAGTTCGGGCGAGCCCACGTTGCCTTCTCCCACGAATGCTTTGATGCGGGCGAGCGTGAGCTCCAGTTTCACCGGCTCCGGAGCGGCCGGGACATACAATCCGCTTTGCGCCGCGCGCGGCTTTACCGGGTTCGCTTCAAGGCGCACGTGTGCGACGGGACCCGCCGGCGGGTGCGCCGCCAGATCCAGTTGCAGCAGCTTCAAAAAGGCGCGCTGATCGAGCGACGGCACGGGCAGCCGCAGCGTGCGTTCGTGGGCGCCGCCGTTTTCCAGCTTCAGCCGCAGCCGCAATTGATCGGTGGCCAGCCCGCGGGTGGCCAGCCGGGTGGTCAAGCCGCCCAGCAGCCGCGACAGCACGAACGCCAGCGGTTCCAGCAGTTCCACCGGATAGTCCAGCTCCAGTTCGTCTTCAAAGCGGGGAGGATCATCCAGCGGGATCAGCTTCCGGTCGACTTCGCCGCGGGCCAGCAGCCGAAGATGCAGACCTTCCGGACCCAATCGCTCGGCAATGCCCAGCGGGGGCAAGGCCGCGAGATCCTGGAACCGCCGAATTCCCCAGCGCTCCAGGGTTTCCTGTAATTCCGGGGACGGCTCTAGCAGCGCAATCGGGAGCGATCCCAGGAATTTGGCTTCATCGCCTTGCGGGAGAATACTGGTCCCCGAAAAGCCGCGCGCGGCGCAGATGGCGGCATCGGGATTGGCGGCCAGTGCAAGATTGCAGGAAATCCCGGTTTCGCGGGCGCGGCGCATCACGGCGGCGGCGATGTCCTGCACGGGTCCGAAAAGGCGCTCGAGACCGGCGGCGTCGAACGTCACGGTATTGGGAGCGGTTTGCTCCACCATCGGCGAAAACTCGAACGCCAATGCCCGCAAATTGCCGCTGCCGTGCAGAGACGCAAACATCGCTTACTCCACGGCGGTGGCTGGGAAGGCTGCCGTCACTTCGCGGACCGGCTTGCGGCGCGCCACCCGGACGCGGATCCCCCGCAGCAGGGGTGTCCCGGCCGACCAGGTCACGCGCTCTCGGGCGCATTCGAGCATCAGGGAAGCGCAGGTTTTGGCGTTCGATTGCCGGGCCACCGCCATCAGCACGGTGGGGGTGTTCTCCACGGCCCGGCGCAGCCGGAACCAGGACGTCAGCGAGATGCGGCGCGCCACACGCGGCGGCGTATCGCCCAAATCCAGAGCGACAAGCCCAAAGCCGCCGCCCTGAGTCAGCAGATCGGCCGCTTTTAAGGCGTGCTCGGCATTGTGATTACAGCGGATCCAGAGGAGGCGGCCGAGGCGCACGCCGGCCGCTTCGGCGGAAAGCGGATCAAACGAGTCCTCGGCATCCACCAACGCGCAGATCTCCTGCCGCTCCGTGGCTGCCGCGAGGATGGAAATCAGCAGGCTGGCGCGGCCGGAAGAAGGCGGTCCGAAAATTTCCGTCAGGCTGCCGCGGAGCAGGCCTCCCAGGGCCGTATCGAGTTCCGAAATGCCCGTGCGGACCAGTTCCGGAGTGGACCGGGGATGCCACTGGAGCACCGATTCGAACTGCTTTTGGAGAGCCGCCGCGCTCATGTTTGTTCGCCTTTTATTCGCCTATTGCTTTAATTTTGCAGATGGGAAAGGCGGGTGTCAAGTGTGCGAATCGGCACAGCGCCGGCCGGATTTGCCCGCAGTTCTTACACGGCAATCCGGAGTTCGCACGATAACCGGCTTCTTTTCCCGTCGCGCATTCACCGAAGTTAGGGGCGGCGCGCCAGTTGCCTACTAATCCAAGCGCTCGAATATGACCGATCCAAGCGCTCGAATATGACCGACACTCTGTTTACCTATGGCTTATACGCCGTGTTTTATGCAGTGGCGCTGGGAATCCCCGTCAAGCTGTACCTGAACACGCTGAAGAAGCGGGAAGAGAAAGCGCGCGCGGCCGCGGAGAAGGGGAAGGTCTATTCCGAAGGGCCCAAGGCGCAGCATCCGCACATCGACACGGAGCAGTGCATCGGATGCCAGTTGTGCACGACTGTCTGTCCGGAAGGCGATGTTCTCGCGATGCTGGGGGGCAAAGCGGTCATTGTGAACGGGTACAAGTGTATCGGGCACGGCCTTTGCGCGGAAGCCTGCCCGGTCGGCGCCATGACGATGGTACGAGCGACGCCGAGCATGGGCGCGGATATGCCGTACATGACCGAGGAATACGAGACGAGCATCCCGAACCTGTTCATCATCGGAGAGCTGGGCGGCCTGGCGTTGATCAAGAACGCGGTGAACCAGGGCCGGGAAGTCATCGACACCATTTGCGGGCGCCTCGGGGGCGCTCCGCGAGTTGCCGACGTTTACGATGTTTTGATCGTGGGAGCTGGGCCGGCGGGCATCAGCGCCTCGCTGCGCGCGATCGAAAATAAGTTGAATTATCTGACGCTGGAGCAGGACGAGATCGGCGGCACGGTGGCCAAGTATCCGCGGCAGAAACTGGTCATGACCAGCCCGGTCGAGTTCCCGATGTACGGCAAATTCAAAAAGACGGAGCTTTCCAAGGAGAACCTGCTGGCGTTCTGGAAACAAGTGCTGGAGCGGGTCGACTTCAAGGTGCATACGGGCGAGAAAGTCGATGAGATCCGCCGGGGAGCCGACGGCATATTCGAAGTGGGGACCGGAAAAGCGCGCTATCGGGCGCGCGCGGTGGTGCTGGCGCTCGGCCGCACCGGCACGCCGCGGAAGCTGGGTATACCCGGGGAGGAACTGCCCAAGGTGATGTACCGGCTGATCGAGGCCGACCATTATGTGAACAGCAAAATCCTCGTGGTGGGCGGCGGCGATAGCGCCATTGAAGCGGCCATGGGGCTCGGCCACCAGCATGGAAACACCGTGACGCTGTCGTACCGGCAGGCGGCGTTCAGCCGCATTAAGGATCGCAACGCCAAGCGCATCGAAGAGTGCATCAAGACGGGAAAGGTTTCGGTGATCTTCAACTCGAATCCCGTCGAGTTCAAGCCCGAATCGGTGGTATTGGATGTCGAGGGCACCCGCCGGGAAATTCCGAATGATTTCGTCTGGATCTTCGCGGGCGGCGTGCCGCCTTACGACTTCCTGAAGAAGATCGGGGTGCAGTTTGGGATGCGGGACCTCACCGCCGAAGCGGGCAAGGAAGCGCGGCAAGCGGCGGAGTCGGCGAAGCAACTCGTGCGGGCGTAGACCTGGATTCACCGCGGAGACGCGGAGAAAAAGGGCATTGTGCGTGTTTCGGGAGTAGCTTGGCTGCACCGGGTTGGCGCGCGGAGCGGACTGAGGGAACTTGCGGCTGACGTCTCGTGAGAGCTTAGATCCGGTGGAAAGCTTTTAGGATTTCCCGCGTGGAGTAGTGCATCGCAATCGGGCGGCCGTGCGGACAGCTCATCGGGGAGTCGGTCTGTGAGAGGGCGCGCAGCAGCCACTCCATCTTGGCGGCGTCCAGACGGGTGTTGATCTTGATGGCGGCGCGGCAGGCGATCGAGGCGCAGATGTTGCGGCGCAGGTCGTCGAGCGAAGCGCCGCGCAGTTCGGTTTCGGCGATTTCCAGGATCTCGAACAGGATTTTTTCCAGGTCCGCCGCGCCCACCGCGGCCGGCGCGGCTTTTACCGCAATCGTGCGCTGGCCGAAGGGCTCGGTTTCGAAGCCGGAGGCGTGTAGTTCGTCGGCGATCCGGGCGTAATCGATCTGCTGCTCGGGCGTGAGCTGAAGAATCAGGGGCATCAAGAGGCGCTGGATTTCGACGCGGCCGGACGCGCGCTGCTTCATGACCTGTTCGAACAGGATGCGCTCGTGCGCGACGTGCTGATCGATGATCCAGAGGCCGTCGCGGCCGGCGGCGATGATGAAGCTTTCGTGAATCTGGCCGAGGGGGCGGAGATCCGATAAGACCGACAGCGACATCTCGGGCGCGGGGATTGCTTCCGGCGGGAATTCGCCGTGGCTGTCGAGGCGGCGCGAAAGCTTGCCGGAAGGCGGCGGCCCGGGCGCCACTTCGAGCGGCGGCGCGCTGAAATCGAGGCGCGGCGCCGGGGCGGCAGCCGGCCGCAGGGTGAACTCGGGGAGGGGATGATCGGGCGCAGCCTCTTCGATGGTGACGGCGGCCGGCGGCTCGTTCTCCAGCATCTGGCTGAATTCGGAGTAGGGCAGGCGCGCCGCCGGCTGCGCCGCGGTGGAAACGCGCGGCGTCGGAGAGAAGGAAGGCGCCGGGCGGCTTTCCGTCAGGCGCTCGCGGAGCGTGTCGCGCACGAAATCGTGAACGAACGAGCCGTGGCGGAAGCGCACCTCGGTTTTCGAGGGATGAACGTTGACGTCCACCTCTTCCGGAGCGCATTCCAAAAACAGCAGCGCGAACGGGTACGCCGCCGGCGGCATCAGGTTGTGATACGCCGACGAGAGCGCGTGCATCAGGAGGCGGTCGCGGATCAGGCGCCCGTTCACGAAAATGTAAATGGAATTGCGGTTGGCTTTCTGGACTTGCGGCCGGGAGAAGAAGCCGCTCAGCCGGAAGGTGCGCGAGGCGGGCTCCTCAGGTTCGCTCCGGTACTCCGCAATGGCCTGGGAGGGCGGCACGCTCGGAGCGGGCAGCCGCAGTTCTTTTTCCCGCGTGCCGATCTCGACCAGGTCTTCCAATACCTGGCTGCCGAAGATTTGATACACGCGTTCCGTCAAGGTCGCGACCGGGGTGACGTGCAGGAGCTCCGTGGCGCCCGTAGCCAGCCGGAAGGTTTTGTCGGGGTGCGCCAGGCTGTAATGGGTCACGAGGGACGCGATGTGCGCCAGCTCGGTTTGCTCGGTGCGGAGAAATTTCCGCCGCGCGGGCACATTGTAAAAGAGGTCGCGAACAGTCACGGCCGTGCCGGTGCCGAGCGCCGCTTCTTCGCAGCGCAACATTTTGCCGCCGGCGATTTCAATGCGAGTGCCCGTGGTCTCCTCGGCGGAACGGGTTTCGAGTAGCAGGCGCGAAACCGAAGCGATGGAGGGGAGCGCCTCGCCGCGGAAGCCGAGGGTCGCGATCGAGAGCAGATCTTTGACGTCCCGCAGTTTGCTGGTGGCGTGGCGCTCGAAGGCCAGCAGGGCGTCGTCGCGCAGCATGCCGCAGCCGTCGTCCACGATGCGGATGAGGCGCTTGCCGCCCGATTCGACCTCGAGCCGCAGGTCGGTCGCGCCGGCATCCAGTGAGTTTTCGAGGAGCTCTTTGACCACCGAGGCAGGACGCTCGACCACCTCGCCCGCGGCGATTTTGTTAGCGACCTGGTCGGGGAGAATGCGGATGCGGCCCATCGGCTCCTGTTCACTATAACGCGCGGCGCGGCCGAGATCCGCCCGTATTCATCCGTGTTACTCTGGAACTTCCACGTGTGCCAGCGCGTGTCAGTGAAGCTTTGGTTCTGCGGACTTACCCGCTGAAGGAAGCGGACCTCGTGGTCAGCTTTCTGACGAGGGATCAGGGGAAGTTGCGGGGCGTGGCGAAGCGGGCGCGGCGGCCGAAAAGCGCGTTCGGGGCGGGCCTCGAGCGGCTGTCGCACGTGCGGATGGCATACTTCCAGCGGGAGACCCGCGAGCTGGTCAGCCTGGATTCCTGCGAGTTGATCCGTTCCCAATTCGATCTGGTGTCGGATTACTGGGCGAGCGTGGCGCTGGACTATTTCGCGGAGGTGAGCGAGCAGATGCTGCCGGCCGCGGAAACGAATGAGAAGTTTTTCCGGCTGCTGCTGGCCGTGTTGGAATCTCTGCGGCCGGCCGGCGCGGCGCAGGAGGCGGGCCGGGTTTGGCGCGCCGTGACGTATTTTTCGCTGTGGGCGGTGCGGCTGTCCGGGTGGCTTCCGGAATTGCACGTCTGTCTTGGTTGCGGCAGCGTGCTGGATGACACAGACTCGCGCGGCGTTGCGGAGCGCGCGTTTTTCACCCGGGGGCGGGCCGGTCTGCTGTGCGGGCACTGCCGGCGGATGCCGGGGGCGGGAAATAGCTGGGAGTTGAGCGCGGAATCCCGAATGATCGCAGTCGAGATGCTACAAAAGCCGGTGTCGGGCCTCTCCGCGAACCCGTGGGCGCAAACCACGGCGGCGGATCTGCGCCGCTTCCTGGTGCAGCAAATCGAAGAGCACATGGAACGCCGGCTTTTGACGGCCTCCCTGCTGCAGGAAAGTGTGACTGCGCCCTGACGGTCGCGACGATACGAATGCAATCTTTTCAAGAGATTATTCTCAAGCTGAAGCACTACTGGGCCGAGCGAGGCTGCATCATTCAGGAGCCGTACGACGTGGAAGTGGGGGCCGGCACCATGTGCCCGGAGACCTTTCTGCGCGTGCTCGGCCCGAAGCCGTACCGCGTCGCCTACGTGCAGCCGAGCCGCCGGCCGGCCGACGGCCGCTACGGCGACAATCCGAACCGGCTCTACAAACACTCGCAACTGCAGGTGATCCTCAAGCCTTCGCCGGACGATGTGATCGAACAGTATCTCGGAAGCCTGGAAGCGATCGGGATCGATCTGCGGCACCACGACATCAAGTTTGAAGAAGACAACTGGGAAGCGCCGACACTCGGCGCCTGGGGGGTCGGCTGGCAGGTCATGCTGGACGGCCTCGAGATCACGCAATTCACGTACTTCCAGCAATGCGGCGGTATCGATCTGGACCTGGTGCCGGCCGAACTGACGTACGGGCTCGAGCGGCTCTGCGCCTTCCTTCAGGTGCGCGACAGCGTGTATGAGGTCGAGTGGGCCAGGGGTTTTTCTTACGGCGACGTGCGCTACATGGATGAGCTGCAGTATTCGGTGTACAACTTCGAGCTGGCGGACATTCCGACGCTCTGGAAATTGTTCGAACTGCACGAAAGCGAAGCGACGCGCCTGTTGAGCCTGTACGATCCGAAATCGGCGCAAAAGAAACGGTTTCCGCTATTGCCCGCGTACGACCAGGTGCTGAAATGCTCGAACCTGTTTAATACGCTCGATGCGCGAGGCGCCATCAGCGTCACCGAACGGGTGGGCATCATCCAGCGGGTGCGGCGTCTGGCCGTCGGGGTGGCGCAGGCGTGGGTGGATCAGCAGCAGGAGGCTTCGGCCGCGCGGGGGGCGCAATGACGCTTCCGTTTCTGTTGGAGATCGGCACCGAAGAAATTCCGGATTGGATGATTCCGGGCGCGCTTGAAAGCCTGCACCTGTTGTTTGAGAAGACCGGGATTCCTCACGAAACCGTGCGGCTGGATGCCACGCCGCGCCGCCTGGTGCTCCGCGCCGAAGGTCTTCCGGAACGGCAGGCGGATACGGAGGAGCGCGTGACCGGGCCGGCCAAATCCGCTCCGGCGCAGGCCGTCGCGGGATTTGCGCGGAAGATGGGAGTAGCGCCCGAAGAGTTAAGCGTGGATTCCACCCCCAAGGGCGAATATTACAGCTTCGTCAAGAAGGTGAAGGGCCGCGGCACCAAAGAGATGCTGGCCGAAGCGCTGCCCGGCCTGATTCTGAAAATCTATTTTCCGAAATCCATGTACTGGACGGGCAAGGGCGGCCCCCAGTTCATCCGGCCGATTCGCTGGCTGGTGGCGTTGCTGGGCGACGACGTGGTTCCGTTCGAACTGGCGGGCGTCCGCTCCGGCTCGCTGAGCGCGGGGCATCGCCGCCTGGGCTCGCCGGAAATCGCGGTCAACATCGCCGATTACGAGCAACGGCTGCGCGATCATTACGTGATTCTCTCCGCGGAAGAGCGCCGGAACCGCATCCGCGGCCAGTTCGATGGACTACACGTGAAGGCCGATCCGGCGTTGTTGGAAACGCTGGTTTACCTGACCGAGTATCCGACCACGATTTCGGGCGGCTTCGACCCGCAATTTCTGGAGCTGCCGGAAGAGGTGCTGGTCACCGTCATGCGCCACCATCAGAAATATTTTTCGGTGACGGACGCTTCCGGCAAGCTGGCGCCGCAGTTTGTCGCGGTGATGAACATCGATTCGGATCCGCAAGGCTATGTCCGCCGCGGAAACGAACGCGTGCTGCGCGCCCGTTTCAACGACGCGCGGTTCTTCTGGGAAACCGACCAGAAGAAAAAGCTGGCGGAGCGCAAGCCCGATCTCGGCCACGTGACGTTCTTGAAAAATCTCGGCGACGACGGTTCCTATGCCAAAAAAGTGGAGCGTATGATCCGTTTGGCTGGCGAGATCGGTTACGGGGATGATGCCGACGTAACGCGAGCCATCGAACTTTGCAAATGCGATCTCACGACCGAGTTGGTCAAGGAGTTCACAGAGTTGCAGGGCGTAGTGGGCGGTTTATACGCACGTGTTCAAGGGGAGCGAGAGCCGGTTTGGCGCGCGATATACGAACACTATAAGCCCGAGAGCATGGAAGACTCGATTCCAAGCACGGTCACGGGCCGGATTGTGGCGCTGACGGACAAACTGGAGACGCTGCAATGCTGTTTCCGCGCCGGGTTGGTGCCGACTGGTTCCCGAGATCCGTTTGCGCTCCGGAGAGCGGCTCAGGGTTTGGTGAAGATACTTGTCGAAGGAAAACTGCCAATCGGATTGCATCAGCAGATTGACACCCCCGCGCTGAACGAGTTTCTCGCCGACCGGGTCCGCTACTACTTCAAAGATATCCGCGGCTTCAAGTACGACGAAATCAACGCGTGCATGGCGGCCGGATGGAGCAACCTGGTGGATCTGGAAGCGCGGCTGATCCGCGTGCAGAACCTGCGTTCGTCGCCGGATTTCGAGCCGCTGGCCGCCAGCTTCAAGCGCATCAAAAACATTCTGGAGCAGGCGCAGTTTGCGGGCGGCGGAACGATCGAGCCAGCCCTGCTCGAAGCCGGACCCGAGCAGGAGCTCTACGACGAATACAAGCGCATCGCCGGCCAGCCGATCGAAAAGGTGATCTCGCGGCTCCGGCCCAAGGTGGACCTGTTCTTCGATAAGGTGCTGGTCAACGCCCAGGACCCGCGCGTTCGCCAGAATCGCTTGACCCTGCTCGGCACCCTTTTGCGAGAGTTTTCCACGATCGCGGATTTTTCGGAAATTGTCACCACATCTTAGGAGCCAATCGTCATGAAGAAGTACGTTTACTCATTCGGCAACGGAACCGCCGACGGCGACGGAAAGATGAAAGATGTTCTCGGCGGCAAAGGCGCCGGGCTGGCTGAAATGTCACGGGCCGATCTGCCGGTGCCTCCCGGGTTTACCATCTCGACCGAGGTCTGCAATATCTATTTCAAAAACAACAACACCGTTCCGGAGGAGATCAATCAGCAGATGCTCGAAGCGCTGCGGACTCTGGAAGAGCGGATGGGCCAGAAACTCGGGGACGTGCACAACCCGCTGCTGGTGAGCGTGCGCTCCGGCGCGAAGTTTTCGATGCCCGGCATGATGGACACGATTCTGAATCTGGGCTTGAACGATGAGACGGTCAAGGCGCTGGAGGCCAAGGCCAACAATGCGCGATTCGCCTACGACTGCTACCGCCGGTTCATCCAGATGTACGGCAACGTCGTGCTCGACATCGACAAGCACGATTTCGACGAAATCTTCGAAGGGCAGAAGAAGAAGGCCAAGGCCAAGCTCGACACCGAGCTGACCGCGAAAGACCTGCAGCAGGTGATCGAGAGCTACAAGAAGCTGGTGCAGAAGAAGACCGGCAAGCCGTTCCCGCAGGACGCGATGGCGCAGCTGGCGGGCGCGCGCGACGCGGTGTTCCGCTCCTGGTTCAACGACCGAGCGATCCACTACCGGCGCATGAACCAGATCCCCGACGATCTCGGCACCGCCGTGAACGTGCAGGCGATGGTGTTCGGCAACCTCGGCGAGACTTCGGCCACCGGCGTCGGCTTCACGCGCAATCCGGCGACGGGCGAGAACGTGTTCTACGGCGAGTTCCTGGAGAACGCGCAGGGCGAAGACGTTGTGTCGGGCGTCCGAACGCCTCATCCGATTTCGGAACTTAAAAGCTGGAATCCGGGCGTGTACCAGCAGCTTCGCGAGATCACGACGCGGCTCGAAAAGCACTATCGCGACGTGCAGGATTTTGAGTACACCATCCAGGACGGCAAACTCTACATGCTGCAGACCCGCAACGGCAAACGGACGGGTCCGGCGGCGGTGCGCATCGCCGTCGACATGGTGCAGGAAGGGCTGATCTCGAAAGAAGAGGCCGTGCTGCGCGTGGAGCCGCAGCAGCTCGATCAGTTGCTGCACCCGGTGCTCGATCCGGCATCCAAGAAGACGCTCACGAAACTGGCCACCGGTCTGCCGGCTTCTCCCGGCGCGGCGGTCGGCACAATCGTGTTTACGGCCGACGATGCGGTGGAGAAGGCCAAGAAAGCGCCGGTCGTGCTGGTGCGCAAAGAAACCGTGCCGGACGACATTCACGGCATGGAAGTGGCGAAGGGCATTCTCACCTCGCGCGGCGGCATGACCAGCCACGCGGCGGTGGTCTGCCGCGGCATGGGGACGCCGTGCGTGGCGGGCGCCGAGGCGTTTTCGGTCGACGAGCACAAGAAGCAAGTGACGGTCAAGGCGGGCGGCAAGACCGTTACGTTGAAGGAAGGCGACTGGCTGTCGCTCGACGGCTCGACCGGTGAAGTGTTCGGCGGACGCGCCAACACGCTCGAAGCCGATCCGACCTCCGGCATTCTGGCCACGTTCATGGGATGGGCGGACGAGTTCCGCGGCGATTTCGGCGTGCGCGCCAACGCCGATATCCCGCGCGATGCCAAGGCCGCGCGCAAGTTCGGCGCCGAAGGCATCGGGTTGTGCCGCACCGAGCACATGTTCTTCGCCGAAGACCGCATCCCCCACATGCAGGCGATGATCCTGGCGCGCGACGAAAAGACGCGCCGCAAGGCGCTGGCGAAGCTGTTGCCGATGCAGCGCAAGGATTTCTTCGGCTTGTTTGAAGCCATGGACGGCTTCCCGGTGGTGATCCGCACGCTCGATCCGCCGCTGCACGAGTTCCTCCCCAAGCGCGAAGACCTGATGGTCGATATCGCCATCCTGCCGTACGCCGACGCCAAGAAGAAGAAGGAAATCGCGGCCAGGTACGCCCGGCTCGGCGCCGAGGTGAAGAATCTCAAGACCAAGCTGCCGGAGATCCTCCATCGCGTCGAGGAACTGCACGAGTTCAACCCGATGCTCGGCCATCGCGGCTGCCGTCTCGGCGTGACGTACCCGGAGATCACCGAAATGCAGGCGCGCGCCATCTTCGAAGCCGCGGTCCAGGCGGCGAAGAAGGGCATCAAGGTCATTCCGGAAGTGATGATCCCGCTGATCGGCGGGGTCAAGGAACTCGCCAATCAGAAGAAGATCGTGGTGGACGTGGCCGAGCAGGTTCTGTCCGAAGCCGGCATGAAGGACCTGAAATACATGGTCGGAACCATGATCGAGATCCCGCGCGCCGCGCTGACGGCGGACACGGTGGCCAACGAAGCGCAGTTCTTCAGTTTCGGCACCAACGATTTGACCCAGACCACGATGGGCATCTCGCGCGACGACTACGGCGCGTTTCGCAAGGATTACGAAGACCGCAAGATCTGGCCGAGCGATCCGTTCGCGGTTCTGGATCAGGAGGGCGTCGGCAAGCTGGTGAAGATGGCGGTGGAAAACGGCCGGAAGACCCGGCCGGATCTGGAGGTCGGCATCTGCGGCGAGCACGGCGGAGAGCCCAGTTCGGTCCAGTTCTGCTACCGGGTGGGAATGGACTACGTTTCCTGCTCGCCCTACCGGGTGCCGATCGCGCGTTTGGCGGCGGCCCAGGCGGCGATTTCCAAGGGGGATCAGTCGGAAGCGAAGCGGACGGCCTGAGGATTTGCGGGGCAGACCGCGGCGTCTGCCCCGTATACACGATTACCGGCCGCTTCCCGCGGCGGCGCCTTTGACCATCGCGGAGAAGGCCTGATAGGCTTCGGCCGGCATGCGCTTGATAGCCGCATTGCCTACGGTCTCCAGATTCTTGAGGTAGTTCGGATTTTTGTTCGTGTTGCGGATCTGCGGCACCAGGTCCTTGACCTTTTCCCAGACGAACAGCAGCTCTCCATTGGTCTGCAGGAAGAGCTCTTCGTTGAGAACTCCCGACGTCACAAACGACGCTGCCATGTCCCAGTAGCTGGTCACCATCCGGAGATACGCGTTCTCCTGCGTGCCCATCGGCGGGAAATCCGCGGGGGTCTTCGCGGAGAAGGTCGCGAACCATTGCCGCGCCTTGCGCATGGTCTCCTCGCGCCGCAGCTCGTACAGCCTCAGACAGAGATTTGCATCATCGTAAGTAGCTTGTTGATTGGCCATAGGTCGTATTATAGCGGCGCGCGGCGTTACAATCATTTCAGAGTCGGTCATCGGATTGCCATGAAGACGCTGGCCGAACAACTCGCTGAACAGACGCGCGAAGCTGAATTGTACCGCCCGCTCGACCGCCGGCGCGTCGAATGCTTCGCCTGCGGGCACCGCTGCCCCATTTCGCCGGGTTTTGCCGGCGTCTGCAAAGTCCGCTACAACCGCGAAGGCAAGCTGTACGCGCCGTATGGGTACGTCAACTCGGCGTTTTGCGATCCCATCGAGAAGAAGCCGTTTTATCACGCGCTCCCCGGTACCCAGGCGTTGAGCTTCGGGATGCTGGGCTGCGATCTGCATTGCGGCTACTGCCAGAACTGGGTGACCTCGCAGGCGCTGCGCGACGTGCGGTCATCCGTGGACTTCCGCAATATCGCGCCGCGCGACCTGGTGGCGATGGCCTTGCGTCAGGGCGCTTCGAGCGTGGTGAGCACCTACAACGAGCCGCTCATCACGGCGGAATGGGCGGTTGCCGTTTTCCGCGAGGCGAAGGCGGCCGGCCTCGCCACCGGTTTTGTTTCCAATGGCAATGCAACTCCGGAAGTGCTCGAGTATCTGCGGCCCTGGCTCGATCTCTACAAGATCGACCTGAAGAGTTTCGACGACCGCCGGTATCACGAACTCGGCGGCCGCATCGGGCCGATCCTCGACTCCATCCGCCGCGTTCATGAGATGGGTTTCTGGCTGGAAGTGGTCACCCTGGTTGTCCCCGGCTTCAACGACTCGGATGCGGAACTGCGCGCCATCGCGGAGTTCCTGGCCGGCATCTCGCGCGATATTCCCTGGCACGTGACGGCGTTTCACCAGGACTACAAAATGGTCACGCCGCAGGATACGCCGGCCGCCACTCTCATCCGCGCGGCGCGAATCGGCCGGGCGGCCGGGCTGCGCTTTGTCTACGCGGGCAATTCTCCCGGCGAAACCGGCAGCCTGGAAAACACAACCTGTCCGGGGTGCGGGAACACTCTCATCGAACGTTTCGGTTTTCGAGTGCTCCGGACTCGCCTCGGCGCGGAAGGCCGGTGTCCGGATTGTGGGATGATTCTTCCCGGAGTGTGGCGCTTATCCCGCGCGCCACAAAAGGACGCGGCGGAGTGGATCCACATCCGCTGCGGATGATTATGTCTGCGGTTCACGTTTCGCCCTTCAGCGGCGTCTGGTACCCGGCTCAAGCCGCCGCGCTTGACCGGCTCCTCGAAGAGCGGTTCGAGCTCTCGCGCAAGCGCACCGGCCCGTTCCTGGCTCCGGACGCGCTGGGATTTGTGGTGCCGCACGCCGGACCCGAATATTCGGGCGTGGTCGCGGCGTCCGTGTATCGGTCCTTGCGGCAGCAGAAGCCGGAGCGGATCGTGCTGCTGGCGTTTCCGCATCATGGAGGTCTGCGCGGCGCGGCTGTTCCCAAGGTCCAGGCGGTATCCACGCCGCTCGGCCCGGTTTCCATCCACGGCTTTCTCTCCGACCGCTTCGCGCGCGTCGCCGAAGCCCTGGTTTGCGACCACTCTTTCGAAATCCAGCTGCCGTTCCTGCAGAAGGCCGCGCCGGGAGCGCAACTCTGCCCGCTGTATATCGGAAACCTGACCGACGCCGAACGGCGCGAACTGGCCGGCGCTCTGGCCGCGGAGTGGCGGCCGGGCACGGTCCTGCTGGCCTCCTCCGATTTCACCCATTACGGCCGCAGCTTCGGATACGTGCCGTTTCCGGCCGACAGCCGCGTCGAGGAGCGTTTACGCGAGCTCGATGAGGAATGCATCGAAGCCGCCGGGAGCCTGGACGCGGGGTTCTTCTTGAATTCCCTGGCGAAGACCGGCGCCACCGTGTGCGGCTCCGGCCCGATTTCGGTTTTGCTCTCCACCCTGGCTTTGGTTTGTCCGGACGGCCTGTTTCAATCCACTCTCGACTATCAGACCTCCGGGGAAACCACGGGAGACTTCCGTCACTCCGTCAGCTATGCCGCGCTCGGCTATTTCCCGCGTTCCGCCTTCGACTTGAATCCGGAAGACCGGGCCGCCTTGCTGGCGAGCGCCGAACTCACGCTGCAGCGTTTTCGCGAGACCGGCCGGCGGGAGCCGGTCCGCCCGCAAGGCAGCGTTGCGCTGGAAGCCCGGCGGGGCGTTTTCGTGAGCCTCCACCGCGGCCCCGAGTTGCTCGGTTGCATGGGCCATTGTCCCGGAGACTCGCCTCTGTCCGAAGCCGTGCCGGAACTGGCGCTGGCGGCGGCGCTCGAAGATCCCCGGTTTCGCCCCGGCGATGCGCTGGCGGGCGCTTTCGACGTCGAACTCTCGGTCCTGACGCCCCTCCGCCGCGTCCGAAGCTCCAGCGACTTTCAGATCGGCCGGCATGGAGGATTGTTGAAGCTCGGCCCTCTCGGCGGCCTCCTTCTTCCCCAGGTGGCTCCCCGCTACGGCTGGACCGCGGAAACCTTCTGCGAGGCGCTCAGCCGCAAAGCCGGCCTTCCGCCGCAAGGCTACCAGGACTCCGCCGCGCGCCTGTACGTTTTCGAAGCGCAGGTCTTTGGCGGACAAACCGCGCCTTAGCTTTCCGGGCCGGAAGATACGTTAAGATCGAGAGGCGATGAAGATTCTAGTCACCGGGGGAGCTGGTTTTATTGGCTCCGCGTTTGTCCGGATGCTGATCCAGGAGACCGAGCACCGGGTCGTCAACCTCGATAAGCTCACCTATGCCGGCAACCTGGAAAACCTCACTTCGGTCGAAAACAGCGAACGTTACCTCTTCGTGGAAGGCGACATCTGCGACCAGCGCCTGGTCGAAAGCCTCGTTGCCGAACAGCAGCCCGATGCGATTGCTCATTTCGCCGCCGAATCGCACGTGGACCGCAGCATTCTTTCGCCCGAACCGGTGATCCGCACCAATGTGTTCGGCACGTTTACGCTGCTGGAAGCGGCCAGAAAGTTTCGCACCGGACGCTTCGTGCACGTCTCCACCGATGAGGTCTATGGCAGCCTCGAGCCGCCGCGGGAAGCCACCGAAGACTATCCCCTGAACGCCAGCAGCCCCTACTCGGCCTCCAAAGCCGGCTCCGATCTGCTGGCGCGCTCGTATTTCGTCACCTACAAAACGCCCGTCGTCATCACGCGCGCCTCCAACAATTACGGGCCGTACCAGTTTCCGGAGAAGCTGATTCCCCTGATGATCGCGAACGCGCTCGAAAACCGCAAACTGCCGGTGTATGGTGATGGCATGCAGGTCCGCGACTGGCTTTACGTTGAGGATCACTGCCGGGCGATCCTGGCGGTGTTGACCAAGGGGCGGACGGGCGAAGTTTATAACATCGGAGGCAACCGCTCGCTGCCGAACTTGGAAGTCGTGCGCCAGGTGCTGGCCCTGACCGGCCGTCCCGAAAGCCTGATCGAATCTGTCACCGACCGGCCGGGGCACGACCGCCGCTACGCCCTCTCCAGCGAAAAACTGATGCGCGAGACCGGCTGGCGTCCGGAGATGGATTTTGAAACGGGCCTCGCGCGGACGATTGAGTGGTACCGCTCGAACACCGGCTGGGTCGAGCGCGTCCGCAGCGGGGAGTACCTGACCTATTACGAGCGCAATTACGGACATCGCGCTTTGCCGTGAACGCGATGCCTGGTCCTCCTGACGCATCCTCGATGGAACTGAAGCCCCTGGGCGGCTCCGCGGTCCAAGTGCCGGCCATCGGCTTCGGCACGTGGAGATACACGGGCGGCGTCGAGCCGCTTCGTGCGATTGTCGAACGCGGCTCGTGTTTTCTCGACACGGCCGAGATCTACGGGACCGAAGAGCTGGTCGGCGAGGCGATACGCGGCCGCCGTCACGAAGTGTTTCTGGCGACGAAAGTGGCTCCACGGAATTTCCGCCGGCCCGACTTGATTCGCGCCGCCGAGAACAGCCTGCGGCGGCTCGGCACCGATTACATCGACTTGTACCAGCTTCACTGGCCGAATGTGACGGTCCCGGTGGAAGAGCCGATGGCCGCCATGGAAGAACTGGCGGATTCCGGCAAGATCCGGTTCATCGGCGTCAGCAATTTCACGGCCGGCGATCTTCGAAGAGCCCAGGCCGCGCTCTCGAAACAGAGGATCGTCTCGAACCAGGTGCGCTACAGCTTGATCGACCGAACGGTCGAGCGGGAATTGCTCCCTTATTGCCAGCGGAACGCAGTCACCGTGATCGCGTTCAGCCCGCTGGGACTGAATTTTGCCGCATTGCGAGAAGCCGACCCGGACCGGGTGCTGGCGCAGGTCGCCGCTCAAGCCGGAAGAACGGAAGCGCAGGTTGCGTTGAACTGGCTGATTTCGAAGGATCATGTGGTCGCCATCCCGAAAGCTTCGTCGGTCGCGCATGCGATCGAAGATTACGAGGCCGCGGGATGGCGGCTCCTGCCCGATCAATATGCATTGCTCGAACGCAAGATCCGCTTCCGCCGCCAGACGCGTCTTCATGAAATCGCCCGGTTCTGTTACCGTTACGTGAATCAGTCCAGGGGGCGAGGCCTCGGTTGAGCTCGTGAACTCCCGCAGAGTGATCATCATCGGCGGAGGCATCGTCGGCTTGGCCACCGCATACCGGCTGAGCGAGAGGTTTCCCGGCGCGCGCATCACCGTTCTGGAGAAGGAAGCCGCTGTCGCCCAGCACCAGACCGGCCACAACAGCGGTGTTCTGCATTGCGGCCTCTATTACCAGCCTGGCTCGCTCAAAGCGCGGCTGGCGGTCTCGGGCATCCGTCAGATGGTGGCGTTTTGCCGGCAGCATTCGATTCCCCATGAGGTATGCGGCAAGCTGGTGGTGGCCGCCGAGGAAAGCGAGGTGCCGCGCCTCCGCGGCCTGCAAGAACGCGGCCGCCTCAATGGCCTGGAAGGTTTGCGCTGGCTGACGCGCGAGGAGATTCGCGAGATCGAACCCCATGCCGGCGGCGTGGCCGCGCTCCGGGTTCCCCAGGAAGGAATTGTCGATTACCCCAAAGTCTGTGACACTCTCGCCGCCCTGCTCTCCCAACGCGGCGCGACCATTGTGACCCGGGCGCGCGTCCAGCGGCTGCGGCGTGCCGCCGATGGATGGCTGGCTGAAACGGCCAGCGGCGATTTCGAAGGCGACTTTCTGATCAACTGCGCCGGCCTGCACTGCGATCGCGTTTCCGAACTGGCCGGAGAGCGGCGCGAAGCCCGCATTCTGCCGTTCCGCGGCGAGTACTACAAACTGAAGCCGCAACGCCGGCACTTAGTCCGCAATCTCATTTACCCGGTTCCCGACCCGCGCTTCCCCTTCCTGGGCGTCCACTTCACGCGGCTCATTCACGGCGGCATCGAAGCCGGCCCGAACGCGGTTCTGGCGGGCGCGCGCGAAGGGTACCGGAAAACCGATCTGAACCTGAGCGACCTGTTCGATGCGCTCTCCTATGGCGGCTTCTGGCGTTTTCTGCGCCGATACCCCTCCACCGCCTGGTTCGAGCTGCGCCGTTCGCTCAGCAAGCGCCTGTTCTGCCGATCCCTGCAGCGCCTCGTGCCGGAAGTGCAGCCGGACGATCTCGATACCGGGGGGGCCGGCGTCCGCGCGCAAGTGATTTCTCCGGCCGGCGAGATCGTTCAGGAATTCTTGCTCGTGCCGCGGCCGAACGCGCTGCACGTTCTCAACGCCCCCAGCCCCGCCGCCACGGCTTCTCTCGCCATCGGCTCCGAGATCGTTTCGATCATCGAAAAGCTGGCCGCCTGACTCGTGTTAAAAAAGAGGTCGGACTTGATTCGCGGAAAGGAATCGGCGTGAACCATCTGCTGGTCATGAAATTCGGCGGCACCAGTGTCGGTTCCGCCGAGCGCATGCGGGCAGCGGCGAGCCTGACGGCTCGCGAGAGCAAGAAGCGTCCGGTTGCCATCGTGGTCTCGGCCATGTCGAAGATCACCGATCTGCTGCTCGACACCATGCGTCATGCCGAGGCCGGCGACCATGCGGGCATCAATACCAGCCTGGCGGCATTGCGCGCGCGTCACGAGGACGCCTGCCGCGGCCTGCTGCCCGAAACCCGGCACGCCACCGTGATGGCCGGCATTCACGGCTTGATCGGCGAATTCGAGCGCATTGTCAACGGAATGGCCATGCTGAACGAGCGGCCGCCGCGATCGGTGGATGAAGCGGTCGCGGTGGGCGAGCGGCTCTCGGCCTTGCTGGTTTCCGAGTGCCTCAACGCCGAAGGGACGCCGGCGGCCGCGGTCAATGCATGGGACATTGTGGTCACCGACGCGGTCTTCGGCAACGCCTCGCCTCTGATGGAGCCCACCCGCCGGAAAGCGCAAGAGAAGCTTCTGCCTCTACTGGAAAAAGGCGTCGTCCCTGTGATCACCGGCTTTAACGGCGCGACCGCGGACGGCCGGCCGACCACGCTCGGCCGCGGCGGCTCCGATTTTTCCGCCTCCATCCTGGCCGCCGCGCTGGATGCGGAAGAAGTCTGGATCTGGACCGATGTGGACGGCATCATGAGCGCCGACCCGCGCCTGGTTCCCGACGTCGTGGTGCTCGACGAAGTGACTTACGCCGAAGCCGCCGAGCTTGCTTATAACGGCGCCAAGGTCCTGCACCCGCGCACGCTGGCGCCGCTGGTCGATAAGCGCATCCCGGTCTGGAGCAAGAACAGCTTCGCGCCGGAAAAGCCGGGCACCAAGATCGTGCCGGCGATTCGTTCGGCGACCGGCGCGCGCGCGGTGACATCCATGGCTAAGGTGGCGCTGTTATCGCTCGAGCCCGCCAGCGCCGAAATCAGCGGCGTGCAGGTGATGGCCCGGGCGCTCGACGCCCTCGCGCGCGCCAACGTCGAAGTCCTGGCCTTGTCGAGTTCCAGCTACCGGCAGAGCTTCTGTTTTCTGGTCCGCGCCGAGGAGCTCGAAACCACCTGCCAGAGTCTCGAAACCGCGCTGGCACTGGAATTGGCCCACGGCTATGTGAACCCGATTCACGTGGATGATAACGTCGGCTTGCTGGCGGTGGTCGGGGAAGGCATGCAAGGCAAACCTGGTTTGGCCGGCCGCATTTTCACGGCGATCTCCCGCGAGGACGTCAATATCATCGCCATCGCACAGGGGTCGAGCGAACTCACCATTGCGGTCGTTGTCCGCCGCGATGGCCTCGAGAAAGCGGTGCGCGCCGTCCACAGCGAGTGCGGGTTGGGGAAGCAATAAGTCGCGGCGGCGCTCAGCCGTTTACTTCAGGATCCAGACCAGCACGGCGATTCCCGCCAGAATGCGGTAGACCGCGAACGGCGTGAAGCCGCGCCGCCGCACCCAATGCATAAACCAGGCCACCACCGCCCAGGCCACCAGGAACGAAACCAGGAACCCGATGGCCAGGACGATGACCCCGTGAGCGTCCAGGCCGAGGCCGCCGGCCGCGCCGCTCTCTTCCGGATGCCGGACGAACTTGAAAAAGTCATAACCGGTCGCGGCGGCCATGGTGGGCATCGAGAGCAGGAACGAAAACTCCAGCGCGGTCTCGCGCGACAGCCCGGCCAGTTCTCCCGCGGTGATCGTGGACATGGAGCGCGACGTGCCCGGGAAGATCGCCGAGAGCGTCTGGCACAATCCAATCCAGATCGCCTGCCCCGTCCGGATCTCTTCGACGTCGCCCGGGTGCTTGCGATTCCCCCAGATCGCGTCCACCACCCACATCACGACACCGCCGGCGATCAGGCTCCACGCCATCACCTTGAGATTCTCCAGGTTCTTTCCGATCACTTTCGTGAGCAGGAAAGCCGGCGCCGCCGTGCAGACGAACGCGGCGAGCGTCAGGGTGAGCGGATGGTTTACCGCATTGCGGTCCCCATGGATGCCGCGCGGGAACGTCATCAGAAATTCCGTGATCCGCCGCCGAAAATAAATGGGCAGGCAAAGGATCGCCCCCAACTGGATCACGATCGAGAACATCTTCCAATAGCCGTTGGAAAGGTCGATTCCCAGCAGCGACTCGCTGATGCGGAGATGCGCGGTCGAGCTGACCGGGAGAAATTCGGTCAGGCCTTCCACGATGCCGAGGACAAACGATAAAGAGTAATCGTTCATTGGGTGATAGCGCCATGGTACCGCGAGCGCTCCGGCCGGCGCACCCGGCCGCGCGCGTACTGTTGCTCACAAATTCGAGGCGTCCCGCCCGCGAACGCGCGGCGGGCAGCGGTGCAGCGTGTCGCGCCGGCAGTGTCTCCTTCCAAAAATCGCGAGGAGAAACGGTCCGGTCCCTATATAATAGGGCGAGATTCGGAACGACCAGGCGACCGGCGCTCGCGCCGGCGCGTGCGTGAGCGGAGCCGTGGTTCTGAATGGGCACGAACACTTTGCGCAACAACTCTTCGCAGAGGCGCCGGGTTCTGCTGGGCGTCGCGGGCCTGATCCTGCTCGCGATTGTCGCGGTCTCCTATCGTGACTGGCGTCAATACAACCGGGCCAACCAGGCCGCTGCGCGCACGCAGGAAACGATCCAATCCGTCGATGCGCTCCTTTCCAGCCTCACGGCCGCGGAAACCGGCCAGCGCGGGTTTCTGCTGACCGGAGAGGAGCGTTATCTCGACGCATACAATCGCGCCGTTCAGCGGGTGCCGGGCCAACTGGCCGCCGTCGCGGATCAGCTTGCCGCGCAGCCCGGCGAGACCGCCAATCGCGCCCGCCTGAATGAATTCGTGCGGGAGAAGGTTGCCGAGCTGGCGCAGACCATTCAACTCCGGCGCATCCAGGGCTCGGTTCCGGCCGAGGCCGTCGATAACGGAAATCGGTTGATGGATCAGATCCGGCTGGTGAGCGCGCAAATCCAGCGCGATCAAACGTCCGCGGCGGGCCAGGCGTCCCGCGAAGGAGAATCGGCCGCCGCCACGGCCCTTTTGGCAACCATCGTCGCGGCGCTGGCGCTCTTTTTTCTCTTTGCGGTCAGGCAGTCTCCGGCCGTCGACGCGGGCTCCCGCGTCCGGCGCCCGTGGCCGGTGCGTTATGGTGTCGCCGTCCTGTCGGCGGTTCTGGCGTTGATACTGCGGCTGGCGTTGACCCCTCTGATCGGCCCGACCGAGCTCGCCTTCAGCATTGCGCTCGCGGCGGTTCTGTTCAGCGGCTGGTTCGGCGGACTCGGCTGCGGCGCCGTGTGCACCCTGCTCTCCGCGGCCGCGGCCGCTTATTACTTCGTCGAGCCGGTCGGCTCGCTATTGGTCAACAACCGAAGCGATCAGATTTCGCTGCTCATTTTTGTAGTGCTCGGGTTCGGCATTGCGGCCCTGGCCGACTCCCAGCGGCGGGCGGTGGAGCGCGCGCTCCGGGCCGAACAGGCTGAGAGAGTGGAGCGCCACCGCTTCGAAACCACGCTGACCAGCATTGGGGATGCGGTGATCGCCACCGATCCCCAGGGACTCGTCACGTTCGCCAACCGAGTGGCGCTGTCGCTGCTTCGTTGGCCGGAGGCCGAAGTGACCGGCCGCCCGCTGGAGGACGTGTTTCGCATCGTGAACGAATACAGCCGGGCGACGGTGGAAAGCCCGGTGGCGAAAGTGCTTCGCGAAGGCAATATCGTCGGGCTGGCGAACCATACGATCCTGATTGCTCGCGACGGGACCGAAGTTCCGATCGACGACAGCGCCGCGCCGATCCGCAACGGCGCCGGCGCCATCCAAGGCACCGTTCTGGTGTTTCGCGATATCTCGGAGCGCCGCCGCGCCGAAGCCGCCGGCCGGCTGCTCGCTTCCATTGTCGAATCCACCGATGATGCCATTATCAGCGAGGATGCGGGCGGGCTCATCACCAGCTGGAACCCGGGCGCCGAGCGCATGTTCGGGTATTCCGCCCAGGAGATGATCGGCCGCACCGTGTCGCTCCTGAAGCCCGCGGACTACGTCGATGAAATGCCGGAGCTGTTGGAACGGATCCGGCGCGGCGAGCATGTCGAGCCGTTCCAGACGGTGCGCCGGACCAGCACCGGCAGGCTGATCCACGTCTCGATTACGATCTCGCCTCTTCGTGACGGGGCCGGGAACATCACCGGCGCTTCCAAAACCTATCGCGACATCACCGCCCAGGTTCAGGCGCAGGCCGAAATTGCCGAACACCGGGAGCGGCTGCGGGTCACCCTGCGGAGCATTGGCGATGGCGTCATCACGACCGACATCCAGGGCCGCGTCTCGTATTTAAATCCCGTGGCGGAACGGCTGACCGGTTGGAGCTCGGATGAGGCCTGCGGCCGCGCTCTGGAAGAAGTGTTCGCCATCGTCAATGAAGACACCAGACGCACCGTGGAAAACCCGGTAGCGCGGGTGCTGCGCGAAGGCGGTGTCGTCGGCCTCGCCAACCACACGGTGCTCCTCTCCCGCGACCGGCGGGAGATCTCGATTGATGACAGCGCCGCCCCCATTCTGGACGCGCGAAACCAGATGATCGGCGCGGTTCTGGTCTTCCGCGATATCAGCGAGAAACGCGCTGCGGAAGCGGAACTTCAGAAAAACCAGGAGCGGCTTGCGGCCATCCTGCGCCATCTGCCGATTGGAGTCGGCGTCATCGATACGGCCGGGCACGTCCTCGTGGGCAACCCCGTGTGGAAGCAGTTTCTGGACGGCGGCATTCCCTCCATGGACGAGCGGGAAAGCGCCCGTTGGCGCGCGACGGGGGAGGGCGGGCAGCCCCTTCCGCGTGAGCGGTATCCCGTGCTGCGAGCCCTCCGCGGCGAAGAAGTGCTTCCCGGCGTCGATTTCCTTCACACCCGGGATGGCGGCGGGGCCCGCTGGACCCGTATAAGCGCCGTGCCCTTGCGCGATTCGGCCGGCCGGATCACCGGAGCCTTGACCCTGATTCAGGATATCGAAGAGGAGCGTCGCGCCGAAGAGCATCGTGCGGAGTTGCTCGCTAAGGAACGCGCGCTGGCCACCGAACGCGCCCTGCGCGAGACCGAGGCGGAGCTGGCTCGCGTCATGCGCGCTCTCTCGGTGGGCGAGTTGGCTACTTCCATTGCTCATGAAATCAACCAGCCGCTGGCGGGCGTGGTCACGAACGCCGAAGCCGCCATGCGGTGGCTCAGCGGCGAGAACCCGAATGTGGACGAAGCACGGCAATCGCTGGCGCTCATCGCGCGCGATGGCAACCGCGCCAGTGCCGTCATCCGGCGCATCCGGGAGTTTCTCCGGAAAGAGACGCCGCAAAGCGCGCCGCTGAACCTGAATGAAGTCATCCAGGAGGCGGTTGCTCTCGCCGCCTCCGAATTGCGAAAACGCGAGGTTCTCCTCCGGCTCGATCTTCCCGCGGACCTCCCCCGCGTCCGCGGCGACCGGATCCAGTTGCAGCAGGTCATCCTCAACCTCATCATGAACGGGGCGGAGGCCATGGCCGCGGCTGCCGGGGTGAAGGAGCTCCGCGTTACGTCCGAACGATCCCCGGATGGTTTCGTGACCGTCGCCGTGCGCGATTCGGGTGTCGGCATCAGCCCGGAAGAGATGCCGCAGATGTTTGAGGCCTTCTTCACGACGAAGCCGGCGGGCATGGGGATGGGGCTTTCCATCAGCCGCTCCATCGTTGAGGCTCATGGCGGCCGGATCTGGGCGGCGCCGAATGAAGGACCCGGCCTTACCGTTCAGTTTGGAATTCCCGCCGAGGCGTCCACTTCTGTTGCCGGCAGTCACTCATGAAAAGCGAACGCCCGGTGGTCTTTGTCATCGACGACGACGTTTCGATCCGTGAAGCCCTGAGCAACCTGCTGCGTTCCGTGGGGCTCGATGTCCGGACCTTCGGCACGGCTCAGGAATTTTTGGACGGGCCGCGCCCGGACGTTCCGGCATGCCTCGTTCTCGACGTTCGCTTGCCCGGCCCCAGCGGGCTCGATCTCCAGCGCCGGCTCGCCGATGCCGGCATCCCGATTCCGATCATCTTCATCACCGGGCACGGCGACATCCGCATGTCCGTGCGCGCTATGAAGGCGGGCGCCATCGAGTTCCTCACCAAGCCGTTCCGCGACCAGGAACTGCTGGACGCCGTCCAGCAGGCGATTGAGCGGAATCGCGCGGAGCGCCAGGAGCGGATGCAGGTCGCGGAGTTGCAGAATCGGCATCAGTCTCTTACCCCCAGGGAGCAGGAAGTGCTGGCTTGCGTCGTGCAAGGGCTGCTCAACAAGCAGATCGCCGACCAGTTGAAAATCGCGGAGCCGACCGTCAAGCTCCATCGGGGACGGCTCATGCACAAGATGGGGGCGGCATCGCTCGCGGATCTGATCCGGATTGCCGAAAAGCTCGGAATCCCACCCGGCCGGAAGAACTCCATCACTGCATCTTGAGTCCTCCGGGATCTGGCGCTATACGAAGGTATAGCGGCGCTCTCCCCACGTAGACTACCAATCGTTTGCATCGCGGCCGATACTGGACTCGTCACGGAATGGTGGCGGCAGGTTCGCCGGCAGCATGATTCCGCAGGATCTGCAGAGCCGGGGATGGATACTAACAACGACCGCGCGCCACACGCTGAAACTGTGTGGAGGCGGTGCTTTGAATGCAGCCGAGACCGGTACCACGCGGCCGCCGGGCAATACGCGTGCTCCCACGGTTCGAGGAGTGGGCGGTCCACGGACAACACCCGGTGGAGGCTGTCGATGAAAGATTACAACTCGTGAATCGGAATTCCGAAAACAAGATTTCTGTCGTGGACGATGATGAATCGGTCCGTGATTCGACCCGGACGCTCCTGAGGTCCGCGGGGTACGAAGTGGCTACCTTTCCCTCCGCGGAAATGTTCCTAGATTCGGGCGCTCTCGCGGAGACCGGATGCATCGTCTTGGATGTTCGTATGCCGGGCATGGGCGGGCTGGAGCTACAGCGTCGGTTAAGCGGGTCCCAATCGGGTGTTCCCATTGTGTTTCTTACGGCCCACGACGACGCGCGCAGCAGGCAGATCGCCATTGAGGGCGGGGCAGTGGACTTCCTCAGCAAGCCCTTTGATGCCTCCGCTCTCATTTCCGCCGTCCAGGCGGCTCTGGCCCGCCGTGCCGGGAACCGGCTCGGACATTAGAAGCATTTGGATGATGGCTGCCTGAGAACCGCCTGCCTGTCGCGGGTGGCTCTTCGGGCCGAGGAGAGGACGAACGGTGTCATCGCCCAGTATGGACACTCCGGATCGAACAGCCCCCGAAGCCGGTCTGCGCGAACAGCTGGAAACTCTCGCCCGCCGGAACGCCGAACTGGAGCAGGCCAACCAGGATCTGGAATGGTCCTTGTTTGTAGCCAGCCATGATTTGCAGGAGTGTTTGCGCACCGTCATTACGTACGCGCAATTCCTGGCCAAGCGATACGGCGACCGCTTGGACGGGGAGGAGGCGATGTTTGTCAACAACGTGATTGGCGGCGCCGGGCGGATGCGCGATCTTCTGTCGGACCTTCTGGCGTATTCTGCCGTCGGCGCGAATCCTCGCCGATTGCCCGAGACCGTGAATTTGAACACCGTGATGGAGATCGTGAAGGAAAATCTGAAGGCCTCCATCGAGGAAACCCGGGCCATCATTACGTCCACTCCGCTGCCGGTGCTGAAGGCGCGTGCCAGCGATTTCATCCCCCTGTTTCAGAATCTGGTTGCGAACGCCATCAAATACCGGAGCCAGCGCCGCCCCGAAGTTCATGTCGCGATGCACCGCACCGACGGCCAGTTATGGTTCGCGATCTCCGATAACGGCATCGGCATCGCTTCCGAACACCACGAGGAAATTTTCGATCCGTTCATGCGCTTGCACGGCCGGGATATCCCCGGCACGGGAATTGGGCTGGCGATCTGCCGCCGCATCGTGCAGCGCTATTCCGGCAGGATCTGGGTCGAATCCCGCCTCGGAGCCGGCGCTACGTTCCGGTTTACCCTTCCGGAAGCCGCCGTGCTTCCGACCGATTCGGTTTGAGTAGGACGAAAGTCCGCCTCGCCAAGCCGCCAAAGGCGGCCCTCAAAAACGGCGGCGCAGCCGCCCACCGAATCACTTTTGACTTTTGACCTTTGGCCTTTGACTTTTGACTTTTTTCCGGGCGGAACGCCCGCCTGGCCGAATTGCTAGCTTACTAGCTCGGTCCTCTGCCGCGAATTGCCGGACGCGGCGCCTCGACCACGGGCGGCGGAGCGGGTTCCGGAGCCGGCTTGCGCACCCGGCGGTCCAGCCGGTTTGCCATGAACTCTTCCCGCGCTTTGTGGTTCCGGCGTGCCCCGGCCTTTGCATCCACTTCCGCCCACTCCTCCGGAGTGATCTCCTGAATCGCGGGAAGATACTTCTGGAAGTAATTCTTCAGCCGCTCCTGCACCGGCTTCAGCGAGGAGTGATACAGGACGAACATCACGTCCTCCGGCGCCGCTTCCGCTACCAGGAAGTAGACCTGGGACGCCTTGCGGATCCGCGCCGAGCGCAAAGCGGTTTCCAGCTTCTTCGCTTTGGCTTCCAGCTTCTGCCAGACGTCCACTTCGGGCTTGCGCATTTCCGTGGATTTGATCAGCGCCTGCTTTTCCTTCGGGCTCAATTTTTCGGTGAGCACGTAGAAGAAAGGACCCAGCCGCGCCGCCCGGGTCCGCGCATCGTCCGGCAGCAGGCGCGCCAGCTTCTCGAATTTCGCCAGCCCCGGCAGATTCAACTTGGCGCCCGTGAGGGCCGGCGAAAACAATTCGATCAGCTTCGCTTCTTCCAGCGCCTTCAGGATTTCCGCCGGGTTGTCCTCGGCGCTGATGCGCTTCAATTCCTCGAACAACACGCGCGGGGGAATGAGCTTCTCCACCTCCGCCTCGCGCGCATTCGCCACCTGCATCTGCGTGCGCTCTTCGATGGTGAAGCCGAGCCGCACCTGGAAGCGCACCAGCCGCAGCAGCCGCGAAGGGTCGTCATAGAACCCGTACGCGTTGGTGAGCCGCAGTTCGTGCCTCTCGATGTCGGCCAGCCCGTTCATCGGGTCCAGCAGCAGCCCGCGCGACGCCCGGTTCAACGAGAGCGCGATCGCGTTGCACGTGAAATCCCGGCCGCGCAGATCCTCTTGAATAGTGGCCGGCGTGACTTGTGGTTTTCCGCCGGATTTCGCGTATTTCTCCTGGCGCGACATGGCGATCTGCGCCGTCACTCCGGTGGAAAACACCAGTTCCGCGGTCTTCCGGTTCTCGTCGGAAGCCACGATCTTGGCCCCGGTCCGGTCGCTCACCGCCTTGGCGACCTTCAACGCGTTGCCTTCCACCGAAAAATCCAGATCGCGAATGCGAAAACCGGCCAGCATGTCGCGCATCGCTCCGCCGGTCAGGAACAAATTGACATTCGCCTGTCCGGCCGCTGCCTCGATCTGTTCCACCACACGGTTCTGGTCCGTGCTCAGGTGGCTCTCGAGCATGTAAATGTAGTCGCTCATGGCTAAGCCCGGGGATGGTGCTCCGCGACAACCCGCTGCAGCCGCGCCCGCATCACATGCGTGTAGATCTGGGTGGTTGAAATGTCCGCATGGCCCAGCATGACCTGCACGCTCCGCAGGTCGGCGCCGCCCTCCAGCAGGTGGGTGGCGAAGCTGTGACGAAGCACGTGGGGCGTCAGCCCGTGGAAAATCCCCGCTTTTCGGCCGTATCCGGCCAACAGTTTCCAAAACGCCTGCCGCGTCAGGCACCCCCCGCGCGCGGTGACAAACAAATACCGGCTGGCGCGTCCTTTTAACAACGCGCTCCTGCCGGATTCCAGATAGGCCCGGACGGCCGCCACCGCCGGCTTGCCCACGGGAACCAGCCGCTGCTTGTTGCCCTTGCCGGTGGTTCGCAGGACCCCCATCTCCAGGTTCAAATCGCTGACCCCCACGCGGCACAATTCCGAAACGCGCAGCCCGCTCGCGAACAGCAGCTCGATCATCGCCCGGTCCCGCAACCCGGTCGGCCGGGCTGTATCGGGGGCCGCGATCAACCGTTCGATCTGCTCCAGATTCAAGAACTTCGGGATGGACTGCCACTGTTTCGGCGTGCGCAGGTGTTCGGAAGGATCGCTGTCCAAGACGCCTTCGCGGACCAGAAATGCTGTGAAATTCCGGAGCGTGGCCACATGGCGGGCGACCGACCGGCTGCTGAGCCCGGCCTCGTACAGCGAATCCAGATAGCGGCGCAGATCTTCCGTGCCGGGGACCCGGGCACGCTCCCCAAGATACTCCGCAAGTCTTTCCAAATCAGAGGAATACGCCGCCACGGAATTGGCCGCAAGCCCCTTTTCGATCCGGCAAAACTGCAGAAACGCCTGGATTTGCGGGCACAACTCAGCCGTTGCTGTCGCCGTCATCTCAGGCATCGTGCCAATGATACAATAAGCGCCGAAATGTTTGAAACATTGTTCACACCGTGAGGTTGTTTTTTGGCCGGCTCCACCACGAAAAAAGCAGTGATCCGGCGGTTCGACCGCGAACCCCTCACCGGTTACGTGAATCCGGCGACTTTTCAGCAGCTTACAGGCATTGAGCTGCTCTCGGCGGACGGCAATGTCGCCACCGTGCCCTATGAGGAGATCAAAACCGTCTCCTTCGTCCGCGACTTCGATGCCCCCGAAACCGCCACCCGGCGCGTCTTTAACACCCGGCCCAAAATGGAGGGGCTCTGGATCAGCCTCTCGTTCCGGGATGGAGATGTCCTCGAGGGGGTCATCCCCAACAACCTGCTTCCCGTTGACCCCCATGGGTTTACCGTCATTCCGCCGGACCCCTACGGCCCGCAGCAGCGTATTTTTATCCCTCGCGCCGCGCTGCGGTCGGTCGAGGTGCTGGGGGTGGTCGGAAGTCCCTTGAAGAAGCGCAAAGCCAAACCCGCTCCCAAGGAGCAAATCGGACTGTTCGACGAGTAGCTTCCAAGTGCTTCAAATCGGCATTGCGGTATACTGAGTCTTAATCCAAGTCACTCGTTAGTTGGAGGTTGTATGAAGCTAAGGAATCTGGCTCTGACCACGGCCGGGGTGCTCGTCTTTGCCTTTTCTGCGCTGGCGCAGACTGCCAACCTGGAAGGCAACGTCAAGGGCGAAGACGGCAAGCCGCTGCAGGGTGCGCTGATCAAGATCGACCGCACCGACATCAAGGGCCACTATCAGGTGAAAACCGACAAAAAGGGCCATTATCTCCATGCCGGATTGCCTTTAGGGAAATACGACATCACCGTGTCGGTGAACGGCCAGGATAAAGATGGCGTGAAGGGCGTGCAACTTCGCGGCGGGGACATGCCGCCAGTCGATTTCGATCTGTCGAAATCCGCAGCAGCAGCCGCCGCCGGCCAAGCCGCGCAGCAGGCCGCCCAGGACTCGACCCGCGGCATGACCCCCCAGCAGAAGGCCGAGCTGGAAAAGCAGATGAAAGAGCGCGAAGAGGCGATGAAGAAGAATAAGGAGTTGAACGATGCGTTCAACGCCGGCATCGCCGCCGCGCAGGCCAAGCAGTGGGACCAGGCCGTTGCGAATTTCACGAAAGCGAGCGAACTGGATCCGAAACAGCACGTGGTGTGGGCGCAACTCGCCGAGGCGGAGATGAATCTCGGCGAAGCCAAGAAAGGCGCCGAGGGCGATGCCGAGATGCAAAAGGGGCTCGATGCCTACCAGAAGGCCATCGAACTGAAGCCCGATGATCCCGGTTACCACAACAACTTCGCGCTCGCGCTGGCCAAGGCCAAGAAGTTCCCCGAAGCTCAGGCGGAGCTGACGAAAGCGGCGACGCTCGATCCACCGAATGCCGGCCGCTACTACTACAATCTCGGCGCGCTGCTGGTGAATTCCGGCCAGAATGAGCCTGCCGGAGAAGCCTTCAAGAAAGCCATCGAAGCGGATCCGAATTATGCGGATGCGCAATATCAATATGGGGTGTATCTGCTGTCCAAGGCGACCATCGCGGCTGACGGAAAGGTGACGCCGGTCCCCGGAACCGCGGACGCATTCCAGAAATACCTGGCACTGAAACCCGATGGGCCGTTTGCCGATTCCGCGAAGTCGATGCTGGCGACTCTCGGCGAGACGGTCAATACGCAGTACAAGAATCCCGCCGCGGCCAAAAAGGGCAAGAAGTAGTCTAACGAGTGAGGGACGGAAGCCCGCGGCTTCCGTCCCACCAACATGATTCGTTTTTTAGTGATTCGGTTCCTGCTCCCGCTCCTGATCCTTTTTCTGATCCGGTCGGTACTGCGGAGCCTGTTTGCCAGCTTTCGTTCGTATTCTTCCTCCCAAGCCCGTCCTTCCGATCCAACCCCGGTGTCCGCAGGCGGAGAGTTGAAGAAAGATCCCGTTTGCGGAACTTACGTTTCGACGCAAGGCAGTCTCAGCCGCACCGTCAACGGCCAGCCTGTCTACTTTTGCTCTCCGCAGTGCCGCGACAAGTATAAGATCGCGTAAGCCGGCCGATCCCGCGGGCCGGCGTCTTATTGGATTTCTTCGATGATGCCGTTGAGGCCGCGGGCGAGGTGCAGGTCCGCCCAGTGGAATTCGCTGCGCAGCATCTGAGCGATTTCGTCCTTGCTCCTTTTGGCGCGGTTCATTTCGCGAACGCGCGAGACCAGCCGGATCGTGCTCTGGCGATACTGCTCCATCTCCTGCTTGGTCGCGATCGGCCCGTGCCCCGGGACTACCGTATCGAAATCGAGCTGCAGAGCGGAACGAAGTGTAGCCGGCCACTCCGCGGCGCTGCCGCCGCCCGAGTAATCGATGAGCTCCGGAACGTCATCGCCTTTGGTGTACATGTCGCCGGCTGCGAGCACGCGGTCCTGCACGAACAGAACCACGACGTCGCCGTTGGTGTGCGCGCGCCCGTAATGATAGAGAGCCACGTTTTTGCCGCCGACATAAATATGCGCGTGATGCTCGATGACGAAGTTCGGCAGACCGGATTGATTGCCGGTCACCATATTCGCCCGGGCTTCCTGCGACGCCACCACGATGGCGTTCATCTGTTGCAGTTGGGCGTTGCCGCCGCTGTGATCGGCGTGATGATGGGTGTTGATCACGTACTTGACCGGCTTATCCGTAATCTTCTTCAACTCCGCCATGACATTGGCGTGGTCGATTTCGAACTTGTCATCCACCAGCAGCACGCCTTCATTGGTGATCAACGCCGTCGTGTTGCCCGGCACGAAGTCGTTATGGATCACATACAGGTCGTCTTTCAGCTTGATGGTGGTCAGTTTCGCGGGCTGGTTTCCAAACTGCGTGTAGGCTGTCCACAGCCCGCCTGCCAACAGCGCGAGCGCGCACAGACGAACAATCAGGCTTTTGCGCATATGCGGGGAAGTATATCAGGTCCGCCGCTGCCATGATCCCGAAAATCGGAGGGAAGGCGAGGCGGCCTCCCCGGCGCTAATTGGCGCGCTCTCGCGCGGGCGCGGAGGGGTTGGGCGGCTTCGCCGCAGCCGGCGTGGGGAGGGGCGCCTTGCCGTCCAGCGCGAAGACAAACAGCAGCGGCGGGTTGTCGACCTTGTCGTCCACCGGGCCCATGGTGGCCGCGCCGCGGCCCGCTCCGCCCAGGAACGCGACGTATTGCTTCCCGTCGATTTCATAGGTGATCGGCGGCGCCATCCCCACTCGTCCGGTCTGCACCTCGAACAACTTCTCGCCCTTGTCCGCGCTGTAGGCCACCAAGCGCCCGTCGGGGATCACGTGGAATACGAGGTTGCCGCCGGTAGTGACGGTCCCGCCGCCAATCCCACCGCCGCCGTCCGCCCGCCAAACCAGCTTGTGCCGGACCGGGTCCCAGGCTTGCAGGCCGCCGCGAACGCCATCGGGAGCTTCCGGGCCGATCGCCGGCGCCCGGATCTCGCGCGGTTTGGTCCCGGTGCGCACATCCCCGTTCGTGCGCGGTTTGTACTCTTCATCGGCCTGGTAGGTGTAGGGCTGGTAGGAAGCGGGAATGTACACCAGGCCCGTGTTCGGGTTGAACGACATCGGCGCCCAGTTGTGGGCGCCCCCGCCGGTCGGATACACCGCCACCGGTTCCGTGTCGTAGTAGGCTTCCGGATTGACCATCGGACGGCCGCTATCGTTGAGGCCGCGGGCCCAGTTCACTTTGACGAACGGGGCCCCGAAATGAACTGCCCGGAGACGCGATCGAGCACGTAGAAAAATCCATTCTTTGCGGCCTGGGTCAGGACTCTGCGCCGGCGTCCTTCGATCGTCAAATCGAGCAGCATCAACTGCTGGACGCTATCGAAATCCCAGTTGTCGTTGGGGACGGTCTGGAAATACCATTTGAGCTGCCCGGTCGTGAGGTCGACGGCCAGGATCGAGCAGGTATACAAGTTGTCGACGTTCTGCGCGCCGCGGAACTTCTGTACCCAGGGTTCCGCGTTGCCGGTGCCGACATACACCAGGTTGGCTTCTGGATCGTAGGCGAATCCGTCCCACACCGCCCCGCCGCCGCCCTTTTTGTAGAAGTCGCCGCCCCAGGTCTTGGCGGCCACCCGCATGGCCTCGTTCTCGTAAGGCAGTTTGGGATCGCCGGGAACCGTGTAAAATCGCCAGGCACGCTGTCCGGTCATGGCATCGTAGGCATCGAAATAGCCGCGGTTTTCGCCGCTGTCGCCACCTGACACCCCAACGATCACCCTGCCGCCCGCGATCCGCGGAGCCATGGTCAGGTAGTGTCCGTCCTGAGTGTACGCCACGCGCGCCTCCCAGACCGGTTTTCCGGTCCGGGCGTTGAGCGCGATCAAACGTCCGTCCAGGCACGGTGCGATGAGGAGGCCGTTGTACAGCGCGAGGCCGCGGTTCACAATCAGGCGGGTTTGTTTCCGCACGGCTTCCTGATTGACTTCGGGATCCCAGCGCCAGATCTCTTTCCCCGTCCGCCCATCCACCGCAAATACCACGCTCCACGAGGTGATGCCGTAGATCGTGTTGTTCCAGACCAGGGGGGTGGCTTCCTGATTGCCGCCGCCGGCGCCCAGCACGTACGTCCATTCCAGCCCGAGCCGCTTCACGTTGGAGGTGTCGATTTGTTTCAGCGGGCTGTAGCGCGTCTCGCTCTGAGATTTTCCATAACTCAGCCACGAGCCGGGAAACTGGTCCTGGGGCGTGCCGGCGTTCTTCAGGACCGTCTGGTCGACGGCGGTCTGCGCGCTCAGCCCAGCGGCCATGGCGGCGAGCCATAAAGCCGCGAGCGAGAGTGTTCTGCGATCGGTTCGAAGCGGTTCCATCAGCATCTCCTGCAGCACCCGGATCGAGCCAGTCTACTGCAATTCCATGCCGAAATCATTTCGGCCGCGCCCGCTTCCATTCGCCCCGATCACCAAGCAGCGATGCCGGGCGGGTGAGGAATAATGGAGACTGCGCGGCAGAGGCTGCGCGAGGAGGACCCGGTGCATCCGACAGACGCCATGTTCCTGCGCGGCGCGCGCACGATTCTCGCGAGCCTGCTTTTACTTCCGGCACTCCACGCGCAAGCGCTGCTTCCGATACAGGACGGCCAGACGATTCCGCTGTGGCCGGGCGCTGCTCCGGGAGCGCTGGGCACGGAAGAGCCCGATGTCCCCTCGATTACCGCCTATTTCCCGCGTTCGGTTGCAGGGCCGCTCGCGGCCGCCATCATCTGTCCCGGAGGCGGGTATCGCAATCTGGCGATGAATCATGAGGGCCGGCAGGTAGCCAATTATCTCAACTCGCTCGGTATGGCCGCCTTCGTGTTGAAGTACCGGCTGGGGCCGCGCTATCATCACCCGGTCGAACTGGCGGATGTGCAGAGGGCGATGCGGCTGGTTCGGTCGCGGGCTGCCGATTGGCACATTGCCGCGGATCGGATCGGAATCGTCGGGTTTTCCGCCGGCGGCCACCTGGCGGCCATGGCTTCTAATCTTTTCGACGCCCACACCTTCGACGCGAAGGATGCCATCGACCGCGAGAATGCCCGGCCCGATTTCGCCGTCCTCGGTTATCCGGTGATCTCGATGGTTGAGCCGTGGACGCACCGCGGCTCGCGCGACAATTTGCTCGGCGAAAACGCTCCGGCCACTCTGGAGAAGAGTCTGTCCGGCGAACAGCTCGCCAGCGCGCGTACGCCTCCCACTTTTATCTTTCAGACGAATGCCGATACGACGGTACCGGCGGAGAACAGCATCTACTATGCGATTGCCCTGCGGAAGGCGGGAGTGCCGGTGGAGATGCATCTATTTGAGAACGGTCCTCACGGCGTGGGGCTGGCCCTGAATGACGTGTCGCTCAGTGAGTGGCCCAAACTGCTCTCCAACTGGCTGCGCCTGCACGGGTGGCTGCGCTGATTGCGCAGCCGACTTCCTCTCTCATCCCGGACAGACCAGCGCTGAACCGCTCCTTCGGCCTTCGAATCTGCCATACTTACGACATATCCGCACCAGAAAGGCCGGATCAGGCACGTGCTCGCGGCTGGCGCGGCTTTGGCGGCCGCCTCGGTTTTCGCGCAGACCGATATGAGGGGACACTGGAGTGGTTCGCTGGACACCCCGGCCGGCTCGATCGGACTGGAAGTGGATCTGGACAACACGGCAAACGGCTGGATCCGATCGGTTTCGATTCCGGCGCAGAATGCGTCCGGCCTCCCGCTGGAATCGATTTCCTTCAGCAATGGGAAAGGTTCGTTCCGGATCTCAGGCGCTCCCGGGAATCCGACCTTCACCGGCACGCTGTCCGGCGATGGCAAGACACTCGACGGCCAATTCTCGCAGGGGCCTCGAAGCATTCCTCTGAAACTCAGCCGGACCGGCGACGCTAAGGTCGAGCAGCCCAAGGCGAGCCCTGCGGTCGCCGCGGAGTTTGCCGGCACGTGGGAAGGCACCCTTCAGGCCGGAGCGGCTCTGCGATTGGTGCTGACGATTACGAACGGAAAAAACGGAGCCGAAGGGCTGCTGGTGAGCCTCGATCAAGACAACGCGCAGATTCCCGTCAGCACGATCACGCAGAAAGGCGCGAAGCTGACCCTGGGGGTGAACGCCGTCGGCGGCGGCTACGAGGGCGAGATGAGCGCCGACGGAACGCAGTTGACGGGCACCTGGACGCAGCTTGGCAATAGTCTGCCTCTGAATCTCAAGAAGACCGCCGGCGCGGCCAAGCCGTAAATCAGCCGCGCTGCCGGCTGATCCGCTCCGGCGGGTTCGCGGCTCAGGAAATAATGCCCTTGCGCACCGCGTAAAGGATCAACTCGGGCACGCTGTGAAGTCCGAGCTTTTGCAGGATGTGCGCGCGGTGCGTTTCGACGGTGGTCTGGCTGATATTGAGCAGGGCGGCCACCTCTTTGTTGCTTTTGCCTTCCGCGACCATCTGCAGAATCTCCCGCTCGCGATCGGTCAGCAGGTCGTAGCTGTCGTCGAGGCCCCGGTTCTCCAGTTGGCGCATGTAGTCTTCCTGCAGCATGCGGCTGACTTTGCGGGTCAGAAACGACCGGCCTTGCATGACCGCGCGGATGGCATCGATGACTTCGCTGCGTAGTGAATCCTTCAGCAGGTACGCCTTGGCTCCGGCCTTGAGCGAGCGCAGCACGTAGCTCTCATCCTGGTGCATGCTCAGCATGACGACGGCGGTTCGCGGATTGGCGGCGAGAATGCGGCGGGTGGCTTCGATGCCGTTCAGGTTCGGCATGCCGATGTCCATGATCACCACGTCCGGCGATTGCTCCTCCGCCAGCCGGATGCTTTCGCGGCCATCCCCGGCTTCGGCCACCACCGACATGTCGGGCTGCTTTTCGAGCAAGGCGCGCAGGCCGTCGCGAACCACCGTGTGGTCGTCAGCCAACAAAATGCGTATGGGTGTGGGCGTCACGTCCGTTCTCGGAGGCGATTTCGGCGACCGGCAATTCGGCGGAGACAACGGTCCCCTGGCCGAGCCGGGAATCGATGCGGATCTGTCCGCCGAGGCGCCGGACCCGCTCTTCCATTCCCAGCAGTCCCATGCCGCGGACGAGGTTGGGATCGAAGCCGACCCCGTCGTCCCGCACCGTGAACAGGACTCGCCGGTTCTCGCGTTTCACCGAGACTTCGACGGTGCGCGCGTTGCCGTGGCGCGCCGCGTTATTGAGCGCTTCCTGCACCAGCCGGTACACGCAGGTCTTATGCTCGTCGGGAAGATTATCCGCCGCGTCGTCGGCCGAGACCGCGATCTTCAGCCCGGTCCGCTTGGCGGTCTCCCGGGCGTGCCAGTTGAGCGCGGGCACCAGCCCGAAATCGTCCAGCATCGAAGGGCGCAGCAGCAGAGCCAGATCGCGAACCTCGTTTACCGTGCGCTCGGCGAGAGTTCGGATGGATTGCAAATGCTCTCGGGTCTCCCGAGAATCTTCGGCGCAAACCGCGCTTTCGGCTTCCATCAGAATCGCCGAAAGGGACTGGCCGACTTCGTCGTGCAACTCCCGCGCCAGGGATCGGCGCTCGTTTTCCTGCGTGCGCAGCAGGCGCGCCGAAAGCTCCTGCAGGTCGGCGCGGGCCCGCGCGTTTTCATCCAGCCGCCGCTGCAGTTCGCGCTCCAGCCGCAGCGTCCGCGCGATGGTAATGGCCGCCAGCACCAGGCCGCCGATCAGCGTGACCGCAAAGGTGAGGATGAGGGAGCGCCGCAATCCATCCGAGGACGCGGCCAGCCGCTCTTCGGCGCGCGTCAGCCCGCGCTCGTTGACCGCCGTGATCCGGTCGGCGATCTGCAGCATCGTGGTGCGGCGCGGGATCAGTTCGTCGTAGAAAAACGAAGAGCGCAGGCGCTTCCGGTCCCGCTGCGACCACGCCATCATCGTTTCGAGCACGCTCCAATACGAGTCGATCTGCGCCTCGAGTGCCCGGAACGGCGCGCGCTCTTCCAGTTCGAGCGAGAGCGAGTAGCGGTCCAGCGCCTGGCGCGTTTCCCGTTCCAGAGCGGACAAACGCGCGGTCTGCGCGCCGGCCCCCGCCTCGTCGGGCGACAGCAGCAGGTCCCGGACATACGTTCCCGAAAGATAGATCTGGGCGCGGATCTGGTCGAGCGCGCTCAGCCGCTCGAGGAACGCCTTGCGCGACTGAGATTCATCGTTGCGGACGTGATTCAATTCGATCAGTGTTCCGGTGCCCGCGCCGAGAACGCAGATCAGCAGACCCCCAAATCCAAACGAAAGCGCCAGCCATGGCGGCCAGCGCTCCTTCACCGGCCTGGAAGAGTCCGGGCGGGCGGACGTCGCTTCGGCCAATCTCCTTGTCTCCTCAACCAGTTTAGTCGAGCCGCTTCACTAGAGAGAATCCTGTCTGAACAGGATGGGATGGCGCAAGCGAAACCGCTATGAATGAAAGAGGAGGGACGAAAACCACCATGAAAAGATGTTCAGAATTGGCGCTGGCTGCCGTCGCGGCGTTCGCGGTGATCGGCGCAGGCTGTGCGAAGAAGAAGGTTGCGGTCGCGACGCCGCCCACCCCCGCGCCCAAGGCCGAAACGCCGGCTCCGCGCCAGGCTCCGCCGGCTCGCCCGCAGCCGAGACCCACCCAGCAGGCCGCGGCTCCTGCCCGCCCGCGCGTTCCCGATGCCGCCACGAAAGCACGCATTGACGAGCTTCTCGCCAAGATCGAGGATGCTTACTTCGACTACGACAAGCACACGCTCCGGCCCGATGCGATCTCCGCCCTGCAAGCCGATTCGACCGAATTGCGCGACATATTAAAGGACTATCCGGAGTATAAGCTAACCATCGAAGGCCATTGCGACGAACGCGGTTCCGCTGAATACAATATGGCATTGGGTGATCAGCGGGCTCGCGCGGCGAAAGACTATCTCGTGCAGGTCGGTATTCCGTCCGACCAGCTCTCGCTGATCAGCTACGGGAAAGAGCGTCCAGTCTGCGAAGATCACAACGAAGCCTGCTGGCAGAAGAACCGGCGCGTCCACATCGTCGCGCAGAATTCGCACTAACGGAATCGCCACTGTCTGGTAGCGAACGTCTTTCGCGGCGCGGCGGCGGATTCTCGTTCGCCGCGGCGATAAGATGGGGTTCGTGCCGGTGAGCCATGAACCCCGGAAGACGACCGCCGCCAGCCAGTGGACCGAGGAGAGGGTTCTCCTCGTCCTCACGCTCATTATTGGCGCTCTCGTCAGCCTCGCCGTCGTCGCGTTCATTCTGCTGACCGAGAACCTCGGAGCGCGGCTCTACCCCGCCGGTGGGGCCGCGTGGCGCCGCGTGCTGATCCCGGTGGCGGGCGCGCTCGGCACCGGCTTCCTTCTCTTCCGCTACTTTCCCAACGCGCGCGGCAGCGGCATCCCCCAGACCAAGGTCGCCCTGTTCCTTCGCGACGGCTACATCAGCTTCCGCACGGTCATCGGAAAGTTCGGCCTCTGCTCGGTCTCGCTGGCGAGCGGCATCGCGCTCGGCCGCGAGGGGCCTTCGGTGCAAGTGGGGGCGGGCATCGCATCCACGCTCGGCCGCCGTCTCGGGCTCACCAGCAAAGGCGTAAAGGCGCTCGTGCCCGCCGGCGCAACGGCGGCGCTGGCCGCCGCCTTCAACACTCCGATTTCCGCCGTTCTGTTTTCCCTGGAAGAAGTCATGGGCGACATGAACGCCCCGATCCTCGGCTCCATCGTCCTCAGTTCGGCCACGTCCTGGATCGTCCTGCACTTGCTTCTCGGCGATGAGCCTCTGTTCCACGTGCCCGCTTACCAGTTGGTGCACCCTGTGGAGTTCCTGTTTTACGCTGTCCTGGGATTGATCGGCGGCCTGGTTTCCGTCGCGTTCGTCAAGCTGCTTCTCTGGCAGCGCAAACGGTTTCTAGCCATGCCGGCGTGGACGCAATGGTTTCTTCCGGCGGCCGGCGGCTTGACGGTGGGGCTTCTCGGCTGGTTCTCGCCCGGAGTGCTCGGCGTCGGCTACAGCGTGGTGGGCCAGGCGCTGAACGGGCAGTTGGTGATCGGCACGATGGCGTTGCTGGTGGCGCTGAAACTGATCGCCACCGCGACCTGCTACGCTTCCGGAAACGCCGGCGGCATCTTCGGCCCGAGTCTCTTCATCGGCGCGATGATGGGTGGAGCGGTCGGCGGCGTGGTCCACGGCATCGCGCCCGATTACACCGGCGGCGTGGGCGCGTACGCGCTGGTCGGCATGGGCGCGGCCTTCGCCGGCATCATCCGCACTCCCATGACTTCCGTGATCATGATCTTCGAGATCACGCGCGATTACTCGATCATCGTGCCCCTGATGATCGCCAACCTCATCAGCTATTTTCTTTCCAGCAAATTACAGGAAGAGCCGATCTACGACGCTTTGCAGCACCAGGACGGCATTCACCTTCCGGGCGCCACGCCGGCGCCGGAGGTGCTGCTCACCGTGGCGCATGCGTTTCGCCCCGATCGTGCGGTGTTGAACTCGACGGACCGGATCGAGCGGGCGGCCGCGCTGATCGATCACGAGCGGGGCGCCTGGCCGGTGGTCGATCCCGACGGTTTGCGCGGCATGGTTACGGCCGCCCAACTGAGGGAGGCGCTGGATGCCGGCCGCGGCCAGGAACCCGTCGGCCGTCTGGTCCCCGCCCCCAGTCCCATCGAGGAACTGACGGGCGAAAATTTTCCCCATGTGCATGCGGACCACTCGCTGGATTTCGCCATGCGGCGTATGGCGGAAACCGGATTCATGGTTCTGCCCGTGGTGAACCGCTCGAATATTCGCAAGCTGGAAGGCAGCATTTCGGTGGAGGATATCGTGGCCGCCCATGGCGCCGGTCCCGCGGCCGCCGCCTCCGCGGAAGAGGGAACCGGCCGGGTCTCGTTTCGGATGCTCGCCGGAGTTCTGGCCGCGCTGGCGGGCCTGGCGGTCCTGACCGGGTTTTTCAATTACTTCTATCGCACCGAACGCGCCACCGCGGCGCAGCGAGACCGTCAGCTCGGCCAGCGGTTTCTGGCTGAGCAACGGTACGAGGAGGCCATCCAGGAGTTTCGGCAGGCGCTGTCCATCACGCACAGCACCGACGACCGGCTGGCGCTCGGCATGGCTTTGACGGACGGCGGGCATGGCAATGAAGCCGCTTCCTATTTAACCCAGGTCTTGAAAGACCGCCCGCAAAGCGGTCCGGCGAACCTGGGAATGGCGCGGGTGCTGGCCCAGCAGGGGCGTATCGACGACGCCATTTTGCGGTACCGGCGGGCCGCTACCGGGGCGTGGCCGGAAAACGCCGAGCAGCACCGCATCGACGCGAGGTTCGAATTCATCGAAATGCTCGCCAAGGCGGGCCGGCGCGGGCAGGCGCGGGCCGAGCTGCTGGCGTTGGCGGCGCAGCCTCCGGCGGATGCGGCCGGCCGGCAGCGCCTGGGCCGGCTGCTTGCGGACGCGGGCATGTTCCGGGATGAGGCCGACATGTATCGCGCGATTGTTCAGCGGGAGCCCAAGAATGCCGCGGCCTACCAGGGTCTCGCGGCAGCCGAGTTTCAACTCGGCGATTATGCCGCCGCCGGGCAGGCGTTTCGACGCGTGGTCTCGATCGATCCGGCCGACAAGGCTGCCGCGCAAAAAGTGGCGCTCTGCAATGCGTTTCTCGCACTCGATCCGAATGCGCCGGGGCTCCGCGCCGAAGAGCGGTACCGCCGCAGCCAGGTGGTGCTTCGCAAAGTATTCGAGGAAGAGTCGCGTTGTGCTGCCGAAAGCGGTTCGCGGCCGGGAGGCGACGCCCAAGCCGCGCGCGCCGCCTTGTCGCGCAGAAAACAGCCGGCCTCTTTTCACGATGCCGCCGAATCCAACCTCAGTCTCGCCGAACGCCTCTGGTCGCAGCGATTGAAAGCGTGCAAAACCGCGCCCGCGGCCAACGATGCGCTGCCGCTGCTCATGAGTAAGCTGGCCCGGTCGTAAGACCGCGGCTAACGGGACTTGTCCAGCAGCACCACTTCCCGCCTTCCACCCGGAGCGGCGCGTTGGGCGACAGGTCTTTCACCTTTTGAAGCATGCGGGCGCCCTCTCCGGTGGACGGATCGAGTAACAAAACGTTGTTGGTTTCCGGCTCGCGGGTCGAGGGAACGAACGAGACGCGCGCGACGTGCTTATCTTCCACGACCACCCGGATCACCGCGCCCTCGCGATTGGGGCGCATCCGGCCCCAGTCCATCGCGAAATTTCCGACGCAGTACAGAATCGGCTTGCCGCGATAGATCTCGACCCCTTGCAGCACGTGCGAGCCGTGCCCATACACCACATCGGCGCCCGCGTCGATCGCCGCGTGCGCGAGTTCTTTCTCGTAGGGCTCGCCTTGCGAGAACCGCGGCCCCAGCACGATGGGCGAAAACAGGTCCGGCGCCCGGCCGGAAGCGCGCTCGCTCTCGACGCCGGCACGGCCCAGCCCGTCGCGGTTGTGGCTCGAAACCACCACAACGTCTACCCGCGGGCGCAGCCGCCGGATATCTTCCCGCATTCGGTTTAAATCCGATGGGTCCACCGTCACTCCATCTTCGGACAGCATGCGAGCCACTCCCGGCCTGGCCGCGGTGGCGATCTGCTGATCTTCCATGTACCACTTCGCGGTGTATTGCAGAAATCCGAAGCGGACGCCCTTGCGCTCGACAATCGCGGGCTTGTGCGCCTCTTCCAGATTCGCTCCGCCGCCGGTGTGAACGATGCCGTGCTTGTCCAGCACCGCCAGGCTCTGCATGATGTTGGCCGGCCCGTAGGCCACGTTGTTCGCTACCCCCACCACGCGAATGTTGCCGGCCTCAAGCGCCTGGACCGCTTCCGGCCCGACATGCTGCCATCCGCTTTTATCCGGAATGTCTTGATCCGGGCCTTCGGATTTCACCAGCAGGCCTTCCAGGTTGCCGTAGACCAGGTCGGCGCGTTGCAGGGTGTCGCGCACGTGCACGAAAATGCCGGCCGGATTCGCTCGCTTCTGCACGTTGATATCGCCGGTCAGCAGCAGGTTCACCGCATTCGCGCCGTAGGAACCGCTCCACGGCCATGCGCCATCGCCCGCGGATTGCGCGCCGGCGGCACACGCCAGCGCCATCGAAAGCAGTGGGAGGAATCGCCTCATCGCGCCACGATTATACATCGCGGTCGCGCGTGATAATAATGACCATATGCTCCTCTCAGCCGATATTCTGCGGAATCACCTCGAGTACACGGCGTGGGCCAGCAAGCGGCTGGTCGATACGGCGGCTACGCTTCCCAAAGAAGAACTGACGCGCGACTTTCAAACCGCCGACCACAGCATTCTGGGCACGCTGGTGCATGTCTACGCCGCTGACCGCATCTGGCTGGCGCGCGTGACCGGCGCGCCGCCGGCCCCGTTCGTCACCGACGCCGACCACAGCCTCTCCGTCCTCGTGAACGATTGGCCGGCTCTGCACGAGCGCTGGCGCAAATGGGGCGCGGCGTTGACGGATGCCAGCGGCGAAACGATGGTCTCGTACAAAGATACGAAGGGCAATCCGTATACACAGCCGCTCTGGCAGATCGTGCTGCATGTGGTGAATCACGGGACCCATCATCGCGGGCAGGTCTCCGGGTTCCTCCGGTCCCTGGGGCACACGCCGCCGCCGCTCGACTTGGCTGCGTACTTCCGATCGCAAACCGCCCGGGCCTAATCATGCGTAAAGTCCTCGCGGGCATTCTCCTGCTGGCCGCCATGGCCGCCGGCCGCGAGGACGTCCTGGTCGACACCGATTGCGGCTTGTTCGGGGACGACGGCGCGTCGCTGGTGATGCTGCTGCGCAGTCCTTCCAAGGTGACGGTCTCCGCCATCTCGGTGGTGCCCGGCAATGTCTGGCCGGCGCAAGCGGCAGAGTACGTCTCCCACATCCTCGATCTGCTCCGCCGCCCGATGCCCATTTACACCGGCGCGCAAACGCCGCTGCTGCACACGGCGGCCATGGCGCGGGAAGAGCACCGGCGTTGGGGTCCCATTGAATTCAGCGGCGCTTTCGTCGAAAACCCGCTCGCGGTGGCGCCGGCGCCGGGCGCGAAGCTCAGCGGGCGCGAACCGCGCCGCGGCGCCGTGGAGCATCTGATTTCCGAAATCGAACGCCATCCCGGAGAAGTGACGATTCTGGCGCTCGGCCCGCTCACGAACATAGCGCTGGCGCTGCGCCTCCAGCCGGAGATCGAGACCAGGATCAAGCGAATCGTCATGATGGGCGGAAACGTGCGTTCGGCTGGTAACGCCTCGCCGGCCGCCGAATTCAACTTCTGGTTTGATGCCGAGGCCGCGCGCCTCGTGTTGCGCTCGCGCATCCCGAGCAAGGTTCTGTTCGATCTCGACATCTGCAACCGCGCGCTCCTGCGCAAGCCGCAATTCGACGAGATCGCCGGCGCCCGCACCCCGATCACCGGCCTGTTTCGCGAAGACTACGGCAATCGCTATCCGGCCTTCCTGCAGCATCCGAATGCGGCCGTTTCGCTGTGGGACGTGCTGCCCACGGCCTGGCTGCTCGACCCGGGTTTCGTCACCCGCTCGGAGCCGCGTTATCTCGATGTCCAATCGGCTTGGGGCCGCTTTTATGGAGCGACTATCCCGCTCGACCGCCGGCAGGCCCCGGACGCCACCCCCGTTACCCTGATGCTCGACCTCGATTATGCCCGCGTCTACCGGCTCTACCGCGACCTGCTGACCGCGTCGGAGTAAATGCGCGCTACGACTGGAACCGCTCGTCGATCTCCACCTGGTAGCCGCTGGCCAGCCGGTTGGTTTCGTTCGCCATCCCGACTACCGCCATCAGTTCCGCCAGCATCGCATCCGTCATGCCGGCCTTCCGCGCGGCGGCCGTATGCGACGCGATGCAGTAGCCGCACTGGTTGGTGGCGCTCACCGCGAGATAGATCATCTCTTTCGTCACTGCGTCGAGAGCGCCCGGCTTCATAATCTCTTTGATGCTTTGCCACGTCCGCCGCAGAGTCGCGGGGTCGTGGGCCAGCGCTTTCCAGAAGTTGTTGATGTAGTCGGTCTGCCGCGTGGCCATGATGTCGTCGTACACCGCGCGCACCTCCGCGCTGGCGTCGCGGTATTCGATCAATCCCAGAGTCGCCATGCGACGATTATCGCGCAACGCGCCCGAGTTGCCGGTGATATTCTCAGAGTGAGGCGTTATGATCCTGCGGAGGGCGATGGCGGGCGCGGCGTGCGGTCTCGCCCTGCTCGGCGTGGTGTACGGTTTCCAACGCCCTTTCCGCGAGTACCCCGGCGTCGAGTACGGCGGCGGGTTTGCCCTCCCGGCCGATTACCAGGAGAAGACGGAGTGGGCGTTCGCGCGCCTCATGTTTCCCGGCGGCCCTCTGGACGGCTATCGCGGCCGCTTCGACGGCGATTTCCGCCTCGGCCTCTCACTGTGGACGCAGGATTATCCGCGCGCCGACCGCCATTTCGCCCAGGCGGTCCGCCGCCTGACCCGCGTTCACGTGCGCTCGGTCGAACAGCCGGTTCTGCTGGAAGACGGCGACGCCTACGATTGGCCGTGGCTCTACGCCGTCCAGGCCGGAGAGTGGGGCTTAACCGAGCAGGAAGCCCGCTTGCTTCGCGAGTATTGCCTGCGCGGCGGCTTCTTCTTTGCGGACGATTTTCACGGCCCCGACGAGTGGGGCGAATTTGTCCGGCACATCAGGCTGGCGTTCCCCGACCGCCCCATTGTGGACATCGAGAACGGCGACCAGATCTTTCACACCGTCTATGACATCAACGACCGGTTCGTCATTCCGGGCGCCGAACATCTGCGCGAAGGCTCCAAGAACGGAGGCCGCGTCGCCCGCTGGGTGGGCATCTACGATGACAAAGGCCGCATCATGGTTGTCGCCAATTTCAATCAGGACACCGGCGATGCCTGGGAATGGGCGGATTCCCCAAGATATCCCGCTAAGTTTTCCGACTTGGCCATCCGGCTGGGTGTCAACTACGTGGTCTACGCGATGACGCACTAGGGCGGCGCTGCTCAATGCCGCCAAAGGCGGCTATCCAAACCGGCGGCGCAGCCGCCCCCCGGATCACTTTTGCCTCTTGACCTTTGACTTTTGCCTTTTGACTTTTTTCTTCTTGTGATCCGCTCTACGTGAAGTAATTCTTGACCTTCTCGAACAGGCCCTTCTCCGAAGGCGCGTTATCCACCGGCAGGGTGTCGCGCAGTTGCTCCATCAGCTTGCGCTGTTCGCGGGTCAGACGAGTCGGCACTTTCACAATCACGTGCACGTACAAATCGCCGCGCCCGCTTCCATTCAGCACTGGGACGCCTTTGCCGCGAATCCGGAACTGCGCGCCGCTTTGCGTCCCTTCGGGAATTTTCAGCGTATGCGGCTGATCGAGCGTCGGCACTTCGATCTCGCACCCCAAGGCCGCCTGCGCGATGTTGATCGGAATCCGGCAGTGCAGGTCCTGTTCATGCCGTTCGAAGAACGGGTGTTCCTTGACCTTGAGGAACACGTAGAGATCTCCCGGCGGCCCGTTGTTGGCCCCGGGCTGCCCTTCGTGCGACAAACGCAGCCGCGTGCCATCGTCCACGCCGGCCGGAATATTGACCTTCAGCTTGCGTTGGACTTGCTGGTAGCCTTGCCCGCGGCATTGATGGCAAGGGTTTCGGATGACCTGTCCGGCTCCGTTGCACGTGCCGCACGTGCGGCGGATGGAAATAAAACTCTGCTGATACAGGACCTCGCCGCGCCCATGACAAGTCGGGCAGGTGGTCGGCCCGCTCCCCGGCTCCGCGCCGGTTCCGCGGCAGCGGTCGCACGGCTCCATGCGCGGCACCTGGATCTCCGCCGCCAGCCCGGTCATCGCTTCTTCGAAACTCAGTTCGAGGTCGTAGCGGATGTCCTCGCCGCGTTGCGCGCGCGTGCGCCGGCGGCCTCCGCCTCCGAATAAATCGCCAAATCCGAAGAAATCGCCGAGGATGTCGCCGAAGTCGGCGAACGCGTCGGGATTGAACCCGCCTCCGCCCGCCGCGCCTTGCAGGCCCGCGTGCCCGAACCGGTCGTAGCTGGCGCGCTTCTGCGGATCGCTCAGGACGCTGTACGCTTCCGAGGCTTCCTTAAACTTTTCTTCCGCGTCGGGATCGTCCGGATTCCGGTCCGGATGATACTGCAGCGCCATTTTGCGGTACGCGCTCTTGATTTCCTGCTCGCCCGCGTCCCGGCCGACACCGAGGACTTCGTAATAATCTCTCTTGGACACGGAATTCTAAGGTTTGACCGCGACCTTCACCATTGCCGGACGGAGCAGCTTGCCCTTGAACAGGTAGCCTTTTTGAAACTCTCCAAGAATGGTCTGGTCTTCGGCGGATTCGGTGGGAACGCGTTCCAACGCCTGGTGCCGGTTGGGATCGAATCGCTGGCCCACCGTTTCCATCGCCTCTACGCCCATCTTCTTCAGAATGGCGGCCAGACGCTGGTAGATCAGTTCCATGCCCTTGGCATACGTGGCGTCGGTGGTTTCCACCTGCCGGGCGCGCTCGAAATCGTCCAGCACCGGCAGGATCTCCTTCACCAGATCCATGGCCGCGAACTGCACGTATTCGGAACGCTGCTGCTCGAAGCGCCGCCGGGCGTTATCGAACTCCGCGCGAAGCCGCAGGCATTGATCCTGCAGATCCGCTTTGTCGGCGGCCAGGCGGTCGCGCTCGGCGGTTACCGCGACAAGCTGCCCCTCCAGCGTCACCGTGGGGAGGGGCTCGTCGGAGGAAACCTCTGAGTGATTCTGATCGGGCTTCTCGCTATCCACTTTTCTTAGCTTACCAAACGCGGTTTTGGGAAGAATTAAAACTGTGCGCTCTCCAGCGCCCGGCTGGTTTGCATCACCGCCGCCATTACTTTCTCGTATTGCATCCGCATGGGGCCGAGCACCGCGACTTTGGCGGGCAGGCCGGTCGCCATCTGCACAGTCATGCCAATCAGCGCCAGCCCGCGCATCGCGGGGTGCGCCTCTTCAAGGCCGACGTGAACCTGCAGTTCCCCGGATGCCTGTTCCAGGAATCTGTCTAACAACTCGATCAAACGCTTTTTTTCCTCGAGAGCGTGCAATAACTCACGCATCGTTTCCCGTGTCAGGTGCAGATCCAATCCCAGCAGGTTGGATGCGCCTTCCATATGAACTTCCGGCGACGGGTCGGCTTCCAGCAGGCCCTTCTGGTAGAGAAGTTGAAGCTTCCGCTGCGCGGCATCGTACAGCGCCCGTTCCTCCGCCATCCGCCGCAGCAGTTCGCGGCGCGCCGCGCCCAACTGCCAGCCGCTGAAGTTCCGGTTGACGTAATTGCGAATCGAGGTCAGTTCCTCGGCCGTAACCGGCTCATCGAGCGCCAGCACGCGGTTGCGCACCATGTGATCCCGCGTTACCACCACCATCAGCACACGGTCGCCGCCGAGCGGCACCAGTTCGATCTGGTCCAGCTCCTGGGCCAGCGCCGGAATCGCCGCCGCGATCCCCACGTTGCGCGTCATCTCCATCAGGATCTGGCTGGAACGCTCCACCCGTTCTTCCACGGTGTGCAGCTTGCGAAGTTCGTTTTTCAACCGCTCCGATTCCGTTGCCGCCCGGTTGAGCGTCAGGCTGGCTACGTAATGCCGGAACGCCTTCTCGGTCGGAATGCGCCCCGCCGAAGTGTGCGGCTGCGAGAGATAGCCCTCGTCGGCTAAGTCGCCCATCACGTTCCGAATCGAGGCCGCGCTGAGCCAATCCTTCCGGCGCTTCGCGAGTGTGCGCGACGCCACCGGTTCGCCGGTCTCGATGTACTCGCGCACCAAAGCGTTCAGAATCTCACGATGTCTCGATTTGAGAACTTCGACGGTTTGCATGGGGTCGCCCCAAAACCTGCATTCATTGTAATCTGATGAAAGCAAAGGGTCAACTTTCGCTCTTACAACCGCGTGCAGATTTCAACATAACCTGAAATCAACAACTTCCGCTTCTCGGGGACAGCCGGCATTCACCAACGATAGTACTTGCCGCGCCGGGCATTCCCTCATATATGTCGGCTATTTGCTGCGAATACCTGAGAACTACCGTCACATACTACGTTCTTCGGTCTTGTACGTACTGTATCTCGCATGATAGCGTCACATCGGACATCGGAGGACCGCGATGGGCTTTGACGTCGAGCAGAAGGTTGGCTTCCAAATCGGCCAGACCGTCGGGAATTACGAGTTCCTGGAGCTGCTGAGCTCTTCCCCCACGGAGACGGCCTATAAGGTGCGCAACCACCTCACCCAGCGGCTGGAAGCCCTCAAGGTGCTTTCCGCCGATTCGGCCGATGGACGGGAAGGCGTCGAGCGCTTTATTCGTGAGATTAAGGTCCACGCGCGCTTGACCCACCCGAATATCGTGACGTTTTACAATGCGGCCGAACTCGATGGCCAGCTCGTTATGACCATGGAGCTGGTCAACGGCATTACACTCGCCGAACGCCTCCGGCTCATGGGCGCGCTGCCCTGGATCGAAGCCGTTTCGCACATCAGCCAGGTTCTGGCGGCCCTCGGCTTCGCCCACGAGCAGGGAATCATCCACCGCAACGTCACCCCCGGCACCATCATTCTGACCGCCGATACCACCGTGAAGCTGACCGGCTTCGATCTGGCCAAGCCCATGGCCTCTCCGAGCCTCACGCAGGCCGGCTCGGTGATGGGCGCGTTGAAATACATTCCTCCGGAACAGATCCGCGGGCTCGGCCAGTTGGACGCTCGCTCCGATTTGTACTCCGTTGGCGTGGTTCTGTACGAGGCGTTGACCGGCCGTCTGCCGTTCGATTCCTCCAGCCAGTTCAAGGTGATGATGGACCACGTCAATACCGATCCGCCGGCGCCGAGTTCGGTCAACCCGATGGTCCCCGTCGAATTCGATGCGCTGGTGTTGAAAGCGCTCGCCAAGGATCCGGCCGACCGCTACCAGAGCGCCGACGAGTTTCGCGCGCGCCTGGAAAGCGTGAAACAGGCGCTTCGGTCGAAATCGGGCGCCGCGGCCCCCACCGGCGCTGCCGCCGAGCACGTGGAAATTCCGGCGGTCCGCGGCCGTGTGGAATCCGCTCCCCCACGGCAGGAAATCGATCGGGAGCCCGATGTGCCGACCTTTGGCATCGCCGCCGAACCGGCGGCCAAAGGCCGCAGCTTCCTTCTGCTCGCCCTCGGCCTTTCCTCGCTGCTCATCGGGGTGGCGGTCGCGCTCCTGCTTGCGGTGGCGAAGTTATGATCGACCCGCGCACCACGGTTCGGTCCTCGGCGGGCAGACGCGGAGGCGGAACGAATTACAAGCCCGGCAGCGTGGTCGGCGATTATGTGGTCATCGGCGCCATCGGCACCGGCGGCATGGGAACCGTCTACAAGGTGCAGCACGTCATTACGCAGCGCATCGAGGCCATGAAACTATTGCTCTCGGGCGGCGCCGAACCGGAGCAGGAACAGCGTTTCGTCCGCGAAATGCAGGTGCAGGCCCGGCTTCACCACCCCAATATCGCCGCGGTGTATAACGCGTTCCGCTATTACGACGAGTTTTTCCTCGTCATGGAGTTCATCGAAGGCGAGTCGCTCGAAGCCATGCTCGAGCGCGGGCCCATCCCGCTCGCCACCGGCATTCACTACGCCTGTCAGGCGCTGTTCGCGCTGGGGTACGCGCACGCCCATGGCGTGGTCCACCGCGATATCGCCCCGTCGAACATGCTGATCACTCCCGACGGCACGGTCAAGCTGACCGATTTCGGTCTGGCGAAAACCACCACCGATATCCGGCTGACTCATTCCGGCACTCCCGTCGGCTCGCCCTGGTACATGTCGCCGGAACAGGTGCGCGGCGATGCCGCCCTGGACGCGCGCAGCGACATTTACTCGCTCGGCGTCATCCTCTACGAGATCGCTACCGGCCAGAAACCGTTCAATCTGGCCAGCACATTCGATGTCATGCGGGCGCACGTGGAGCTGCCGCCTCTGCCGCCCGTCGAGCGCGTCCCCGGCCTGCCGCCTGCGCTCAACGAAATCATCCTGACCGCCATGGCCAAGGTGCCGGCGTCGCGCTTCCAGTCGGCCGAGCAATTCTACGCGGCCTTGGAACCTCTGCAGGCGATCGGCGCGCCGGCTGCGGCTCGTGCGGCCAACCGCGCGAGCGCCGCTCCTCGGCGGGTCTCGGCGCCTTCCCGGCCGGGACGGCGCGCCGCGCTGCCCGTTCTGCCGCCTTTTCTGAGAAGCCGCCTGGTCCAGACGGCCTTGGGGACCGCGGCCTGCGGATTGGCCCTGTTCGGCGGCTATTCCACGTACTCGATGGTTCGGGTTTCGTCGGCCGCCGAGGTGCCGCCGATCACGCCCGTGAAGCCCCACATTCCGCCGCCGCCCGACATCGCCCTTGGGCTCCCGGCGGCGCCGCAGGACAGCGCGCCGGCCCTGCCGGCCCTTCCCGCCTCCACACCCGATCCCCCGGCGGCCAATCACCGCCCCCGGCCGCTGCGCAAGCTGCCCCCCAACACGCCCGCTCCGGAGAGAACGCGCGACGAGGTGCCGCTGGTTCCGGAGCCACCCGCTGAGCAGAAGGTCGCGGCCTTGCCGGCCGCCCCGGTGATCCCGAAACCGTCTCTGCCGGCCGCGGAACCAGCGGCGATCGCCGCCGTCGACCCGCTTCCCGCGCCCGAGCCTCCTCCCGCCGACAATGCCGCCCCCAATAAGCGAGCCGGCAACCGCCTCTTCCGCGCGCTGCACAAGGTGTTTCGCAACAAAACGGCGGCTGCGCCATCCGCCGAACCTCCCGCCGCTGCTGCTACCGGCCCGCAGTGAACCACGGCTAGTTCACGGCCGCCTTCGCCAGCCGCGCCGGCTGCGCGAATAGCGCGCTCACGTCCGAGCCGGCCACCATCGCTTCGATTTCCACTTTCGTGCCGTCTTCCGCGACCCAGCCGCCGCGATCGGCTTTCAGCTCGATGATGTCGTCGCAGTCCGGGATGCTGATCCGCATGCGCTCCGCGCTCACCGCCAGCACGGCGGCGTCAGTCCGCCGTCCATCGGAATAACTCAGAATCAACTGCATGTCATGCGCCTCCACTTGCGCATTCTGATCGCGCCTCCTCGCGGCAAACAAGCCTGCTTCGGATATGAGTCGGATTCAGGAATTGGCTAGAACCGTACGGGCGAATGCGGGGACCGTCTAGGAGTTTTCCGGCCTCGCGTGCCGCGGCGTTTGCGCCTGCTATTCTGATTTCATCGCTTATGTTTTTGAAGATTCTGGCGCACCCCGTCTTCGTCAACCTGAATTTTCACATGCCGATGATTGTGGATCTTTCTCATCCCCTGATCATGCTGCAGGGTGAAAACGGGTCCGGCAAATCGACGCTGCTGCACTCGATTCATCTTGCGTTACGGGGCGAGAAAGTCGACGGCTACATCTACCGCCTCGAAAACGGGAACGTGAAAATCGGCCCGAGCTACCTGTTCGACGCCGAACAGCACAATCCGCGCGTGCAGCTCGAGCTGTTTAAAGACCAGCCCGAGATGATCGAATTTTTGAAGATGGCGAGCCACGGCCAGGTGATGCTCTCCCTGTTCCGCGAGACGTTTCCCAAGCTGCCCGACGGCACCATCCTGCTGCTCGACGAGCCCGAGATGGCGCTCTCGCCTTCCAACCAGCGCCGCATTCTGAAAATGCTGAAGGAGCTGGTGGACCAGAAGCAGTTCCGCATCATTTGCGCCACGCACTCGCCGGAGCTGATCGAATCGCCCGACACGTACGTGATCAATCTCGACCGCCACGTGAACCGCAACGTGGTCGACAGCGGCCTCGGGATCGAAGGCGCGAGCACCATCCAATGACCTGCTGCGCCGAACTGGACCGCCTCATGGATCAGGACCTGGCGCGCTACGCGCAGCCGCACCAGCTCGCCAACGGCACGATCGTGAACGAAATCGATACCGAATATTACCTGGTGTTCGGCGAAGAACGCCACCGGTTTGTGGGCGTGAACTATTGTCCGTTCTGCGGCCGCGCGCTCTCGCGCGGCTTGTGGAACCTGGAAAAGAAGAAGTAGATGCTGCCGCTGGCCGGCTCCGTCGAAGCGGTCCCGCACTCGCGTATTCGCGAACTGGCGGAAATCGCGATGGGGATGGACGGCGTGCTGCGCCTGTATTTCGGCGAATCGAATCTCCCGACGCCTGACTACATCAAGCAGGCCGCCATCCGCGCGATGGAGCAGGGCTACACCTTTTATACCGAGAATGCGGGCCTGCCGTCGCTGCGGCGCGCGCTGGCCGACTATTACCGCCGGCTGCAAGGAGTAGAACTCGATCCAACGCAGGAGATTGTTGTTACCGCGTCGGGCGTCCAGGCGCTGAACGTGGCGATCCGCTGCGTGCTGGACCCCGGCGACGAAGCCCTGGTGCTGACGCCGGCTTGGCCGAACGGGTCCTCGATCGTCGCGATGGCGAATGCGATCGCCCGCCAGATCCCGCAACCCTTGTGCGGCGGCCGGTACGGGATCGATTTCGATGCGCTGCAGTCTGCTGTGACGCCGCGCACGCGCCTGCTGCTCTACACGTCGCCGTCGAACCCCTTGGGCTGGGTGGCCACCGGTTCCGAGCAGCAGGGCCTGCTCGATTTCGCCCGCCGCAACCGCCTCTGGCTGCTGGCCGATGAAGTCTACGACCGTCTGTTCTACGCCGGCCCGAAACTCGGCGTGCCGGTCCCGTCGATTCTGCGCCTGGCCACGCGCGACGACGCTGTGATGGTCGTCCAATCATTCTCGAAAGCCTACTGCATGACCGGATGGCGGCTGGGATGGCTGATCGCCCCGTCCCCACTGGCCCGCAAAGCGACGCAATTGAATGAATTCATCGTGTCGCACGCCCCGAGCTTCACGCAAAAAGCGGCTGAAACTGCTCTCGCCGAAGGCGAACCCGAGCTGCTGCGCATGCTCGAACGCCTGAAAGAAAACCGCGATCTTTGCCTGCAGGCTTTGACTACCCTGCCGGGCGTCACCTTACCGGCGCCCGACGGCGCATTCTACCTCTTCCCGCGCCTGGAAGGCCTGACGGACTCCTTCGCATTCTGCAAGCGCCTGCTCGAGGAAAAGCGCGTTGGGCTGGCGCCCGGCGTAGCCTTCGGCGCCGGAGGCGAAGGCTCCGTGCGCCTCTGCTACGCCGCCGACCGCTCGGTGCTGGAGCCCGCCCTGGACCGCCTGGCCGCCTTCCTCAAAACTCGGACAGCCTGATCTGCGCAGTTTTTTGAGAGCTCCGCCCGCGCCGTGCCATAGCCGGCGCCGCGGCGCGCAATTGGCGAAAGGGCGCGATGTCGTTAGCTTTTCAAGTTGTCCGGTTTTATTAACACGTCAGTTGTCCGGTTTTGGTTTTAGGCGGCGCGAGCCGCCTTGGTTTTGGGTTTGGGGGAAAGGGCAGCCGTCGCCGCCGTCGCGGTGG